>VFQN01000013.1_pt1 | contig 443655 bp, 408 predicted proteins | sample 3512371 | NCBI WGS metagenome assembly VFQN01 (sample SAMN10412370, study PRJNA504923) | tailings metagenome | isolation source: Replicate 2 from Balatoc abandoned mine | place: Philippines: Itogon, Benguet | collected 2017-08-28 | reverse complement strand
TCTTCACGCCGTCCGAGCGCTACGTGCTGCCGGGCGTCAGCCGGCAGATGACCATCGACATGGCCAAGCAGCTCGGCATCTCCTGCACTCCGGGCGACATCGACATGTTCGACGCCGCCAATGCCGAAGAAATGTTCCTGACCTCGACCAGCCTCTGCATCCTGCCGGTCCGCAGCTTCAATGGCGCCCCGGTGGCCGACGGCAAGATTCCGGGCCCGATCACCAAGAAACTGATCGACGCCTACGCCAAGAGCGTTGGGTGCGATTTCGTGGCCCAGTATCTCAAGTTCTCGCAGTAGCGAGATGCCCCCTTCGCGCAGCACGCGAAGGGGGCGACTCGGCCCTCCAACAGGCGTAGACTTTCTCCTCGTGGTGGATCGCGTACTGGCGTGATCACCGTGTGATCGTGACCGGGCCGCGACCTTCGGACGTTCGTTCGCAAGGAGGCAGTCATGGCGACGCAGAACCACATCCGTAACCCCTTGGAATGGGGTTGGGAGCATCTCAAACAAACCGGCCAAGCCTTCGGTTCGGCCGCACAGACGATGGAAGGCACCTGGGAGGATCGCGCCTCGGCGCCACCCACGGTTCGCCGCATCACCTCGACGGATATCAGGGAAGCGCTGTCGGCCGGCTGGCGTGACTTCGGCGCCGTGCGCACCGACGTCGTCTTCCTCTGCCTGCTCTATCCGATCGCCGGCCTCGTCGTTTCGCGCATGGCCTTCGACTACGGCATGCTGGCGCTGGTATTCCCGCTGATCGCAGGCTTCGCGCTGATCGCACCCTTGTTCGGCATCGGCCTCTACGAGATCAGCCGACGGCGCGAACTGGGGCTCGAAGCGCGCTGGACCGACGTCTTCTCCGTCGTGCGCTCCCCGAACATCGGCTCGATCATGGTGATGGGCCTGCTGCTGCTGGCGATTTTCTGCCTGTGGCTGTTCGCGGCCAACTTCATCTACACGGTGACGCTCGGCCCCGACGCGCCGGTCTCGGCGGTGGCCTTTGCCCGCGATGCACTGACTACGCCAGCGGGCTGGACCATGACTGTTGTCGGCATCGGTGTGGGCTTCCTCTTCGCCCTCGCCGTGCTGGTGATTGGCGTCGTGTCGTTTCCCCTGCTGCTCGACCGCAAGGTCGGCGTCGGCACGGCGATTGCGACCTCCGTTCGTGCGGTGTGGATGAATCCCGGGCCGATGGCGCTGTGGGGCCTGATCGTGGCAGGCAGTCTCGTGGTGGGCATGATCCCGCTGCTGGTCGGCCTCGCCATCGTCCTGCCGGTCCTCGGCCACGCGACCTGGCATCTCTACCGCAAGGTCGTCGCCTGATCTCCAACGAGGATAACTTCGTCTTTCCGCTCCCCCGTGTCGCGGGGGAGCGTTAGGGAGGAGGTGAGCAGCGCAAACCTCGGGGGAGATACGCATGTTCACCTGGACCGTGAAGCAACCGGCCGACGGCATTGTCATCGCGCCGGACGAGCGGCTGCCGTGGCCGCAGACCGTCGCGCTGGGCATCCAGCATGTGGTCGCCATGTTCGGCGCCACCATCCTCGGCCCCTTGCTGATGGGCTTCGATCCCAACATCGCCGTGCTGATGAGCGGCGTCGGCACCCTGATCTTCTTCGTCGCCGTCGGCGGTAAGGTGCCGAGCTACGTCGGCTCCTCCTTCGCCTTCATCTCGGTGGTCGCGGTCGCAACCGGCTATGCCGGCCAGGGTGCCAATCCCAATATCCCTCTCGCACTCGGCGGCATCGTGGTCTGCGGCGCGATCTACGCCTTGATCGGCCTCGGCGTGATGAGCGCGGGCGCGGCCTGGATCGAACGGCTGATGCCGCCGGTCGTCACCGGCGCCGTGGTCGCCGTGATCGGCCTCAATCTCGCCTCCGTGCCGGTCAAGAACATGGCGCCGACCTCGTTCGACGCCTGGATGCAAGCCCTCACTTTCACCACCATCGCTCTCGTCGCCGTCTTCACGCGCGGCATGACGCGGCGGTTGTTGGTGCTGGTCGGATTGATCCTCGCCACGATTGCCTATGCCGTGCTGACCAATGGCCTGGGCTGGGGCAAGCCGATCAGCGGCGATCTGCTGGCCAAGGCCGCGTGGTTCGGTGCGCCCGCCTTCGTGGCGCCGGTCTTCGACACCAAGGCCATCGTGCTGATCGCGCCAGTGGCGCTGATCCTGGTGGCCGAGAACCTGGGCCATCTGCGGGCCGTCGGCGCCATGACCGGCCGCAACATGGATCCCCATCTCGGCCGCGCCTTCCTGGGGGACGGTGTCGCCACCATGGTGTCGGGCGGCGTCGGCGGCACGGGCGTCACCACCTATGCCGAGAACATCGGCGTGATGGCCGCGACCCGCGTCTACTCGACGGCGCTGTTCGTGGTCGCCGCCCTTTTCGCCATCGTGCTGGGCTTTTCCCCGAAGTTCGGGGCGCTGATCCACACCATCCCGCTGCCGGTGATGGGCGGCGTCAGCATCGTGGTGTTCGGCCTGATCGCCATCGCCGGCGCCAAGATCTGGGTCGACAACAAGGTCGACTTCTCCGACAGCCGCAACCTGATGGTCGCCGCCGTCACCCTGGTGCTGGGCACCGGCGACTTCACCCTGAAGTTCGGCGACTTCGCCATGGGCGGCATCGGCACCGCCACCTTCGGCGCCATCATCCTGAACGCCGTACTGGGCGGCGGGAAGCGTTAGGCCCGCCGCCACACGATCTGCTGGGTGCGATTGGTGCCGGCCGTGAAGTCCGGCCCCGAGAGGGAGAGCCGATCGCCGTCTAGTTGGATGTGGCGGGTCGAGCGGACGCCGACCAGCGCCGGGTCGGTCGAAAGTTCGATAGAATGGAAGACCGTGCCGTCCGCAATCTCGTAGCGGCCGGCATAGGCGAAGCAGGCGCTGGCGTCGGCGCGCATGATGGTAGCGCTCACCTGGCCGCCCGGCGTGTAGAGGATGTAGCCCTTTGCATCAGCGCCCATCGGATACTCCGAAGGGCGGCCATCGGCATGGACCAGCAACCAGCTTTCGAGACACCAGCCGCCCAGAAGGTCGCTCATTCGAACTCGACCAGCTCGGCGCCTTCCGTCACCTGCTCGCCCACGGCGTAGCGCACGCTCTTCACCTTGCCGTCGGCAGGGGCAGCGAGCGTGTGCTCCATCTTCATGGCTTCGAGCACCAGCAGTGCCTGGCCCTTGCTCACCCTGTCGCCTGCCTTCACGCGCAGGTCGATGATCTTGCCGGGCAGCGGCGCACGCACCGCCGTCTCGGCCGACGCCGTGGCCTCGTACTGCGTCACGTCGAGCGGATCGACCAGTCGCAGCCGGCGGTTCTCGCCGTCGGCGAACACCGCATAGTCGATGCCGCCATCGTTGGCCTTGCGGCGCACCACGGTGGCCACGAACGTGTCGTCGCCCAGGCCGATCGCCAGCCGGCCATCGTCATAGCGCTGGACCCGCGCGTCCTGCGCCCCGCCCGGCAGTTCGAGCCGCAGGCCGCCATCCTTCAGACGTCGCGCGATCACCGCCACGTCGCGCTCGCCATCGTTCCAGCGCACTTCGTCGTGGCCCTCGTCGAGCAGACGGAAGCTGTTCTGCTGGTTCCACGGCGACCAGGGATCGCCCGCCGGCGGCAGAGCCTCCTGCCATTCGACCAGCCGCGCCAGGGTGGCGACCGCGAAGGCACGATCACCGGCCGGGGCGACCTTGGCGAACAAGGTATCGCGATGGCGCTCGATGAAGCCGGTATCGACTTCGCCACCGACGAACGCCGGATGGGAGCACAATGCCTTCAGGAGGGCCGCATTGGTCGTCACGCCGACAACCTCGGTCTCCCCCATCAGCGCCGCCATGCGGCGCATCGCAGAGGCACGGTCGCGATCGTGGACGATTACCTTGGCGATCATCGGATCGTAGAACGGCGTCACGGTATCGCCCTGGCGCACGCCGGTATCGACACGCACATGAGCGCCCTCCTCCGGCAGCCGCAGATGCACCAGCGTCCCGGTCGAGGGCAGGAAATTGCGGGCCGGGTCCTCGGCGTAGAGCCGAACCTCGACGGCATGGCCATCGATCCGCAGTTGATCCTGCGTCAACGGCATCTTGCCTCCGGCCGCGACCACGAGCTGCCACTCGACCAGGTCCTGGCCGGTGATCGCCTCCGTCACCGGATGCTCGACCTGCAGGCGGGTGTTCATCTCCATGAAGAAGAAGGTGCCGTCCTGATCGGCGATAAACTCGACCGTGCCGGCCCCCCGGTAGCCGATGGCGCGCGCGGCTGCGACAGCGGCCTCGCCCATCGCCTTGCGCCGCGCCGGATCCATGTTCGGGGCGGGCGCCTCCTCGATCACCTTCTGGTGGCGGCGCTGGATCGAGCAGTCGCGCTCGAAGAGATAGAGGCAGCCTCCCTGGCTGTCGGCAAACACCTGGATCTCGATGTGGCGCGGCCGCGTGAGATACTTCTCGACCAGCACATGGTCGTCGGCGAAGGCGGCCTTCGCTTCGCGCTTAGCGCCCGCCAGCGCGTCGGCAAACTTGTCGGCGCTCTCGACCACGCGCATGCCCTTGCCGCCGCCGCCGGCCGACGCCTTGATCAGCACGGGAAAGCCGATGCGGGTCGCTTCCTTCGCCAGCAATTCGGGGGACTGGTCGTCGCCGTGATAGCCCGGCACCAGCGGCACCTTGGCCTTTTCCATGATCTTCTTGGCTTCGCTCTTGGAGCCCATGGCGCGGATGGCAGCGGGCGGCGGACCGATGAAGACGATGCCGGCCTTGGCGCAGGTATCAGCAAAGCCGGCATTCTCCGAGAGGAAGCCGTAGCCGGGATGGATGGCCTGCGCGCCAGTCCGCTTGGCCGCGTCGATGATCTTCTCGGCGACGAGGTAGCTCTCGCGGGCGGCCGACGGGCCGATATGCACGGCCTCGTCAGCCATCGCGACGTGGCGGGCGTTGCGGTCGGCGTCGGAATAGACGGCAACCGTCTTGATGCCGAGCCGGCGCGCCGTCTTGATGACGCGGCAGGCGATCTCGCCACGGTTGGCGATCAGGATCTTGGAAAACATCAGGCAGCCCACCTCGGCTTACGCTTGTTCAGGAAGGCGCTCATGCCCTCGATCGCTTCTACGGTCATGCATTGCGCGGCGACATGCTCGCCGATCAGGTCGGCGACCCGCGCGTCGTGCGTCATGCCGTCGATCTCGGTGACGAGCTGCTTGACCAGCGTCTGTACCGACGGCGCCCCGCGCTTCAGCTCCCCAGCCAGTTCCGCCACGGTGGCATCGAGCGCATCGGCATCCACCACCTGGTCGACCAGGCCGATCCGCAAGGCCGTCGCGGCGTCGAAGATCCCGCCATGCATCAGAAGCTGGCGCGCCTTGCGCGGCCCCACCGCCTGGATCAACACCGGAATGGCGATACCGGCCAGCAGGCCGTTGCGCGCCGAGCTCAAGCCGAAGCGGGCCGTGGACGAGGCCACGGCAAAATCGCAGGCCAGCATCAGGCCGACACCGCCACCCACCGCTGCGCCCTGCACGCGGGCAATCGACGGCTTGGGAAAATCGTAGACCGCCTGCACCGCGCCCATCATGGCATCGGCACCGACCCGCCGGGTGATGGCGTCGAGTTCGGGCCAGGTCAGCACCCAGTTGAAGTCGCCGCCGGCCGAGAAGGCTGGCCCCTCGCCGGCAACGACCAGCACGCGCACGGTCTCGTCGGCCGCGAACGCTTCGAGGGTGTCAATGATGATGCGGGCGGTGTCGCCGTCGAAGGAGTTCATTTCCTTCGGCCGGTTGAGGGTGAGCGTCGCCACGCCTCCTTCGACCTTGGTCAGGATGGAAGACGTCATGGTCCGCATCACATCCGGAAGACGCCGAACTTCGTCTGACCGATCGGCTGGTTCATCGCCGCCGAGAGCCCCAGCGCCAGCGCCATGCGCGTGTCGGCCGGATCGAGGATGCCGTCGTCCCACAGCCGCGCCGTGGCGTAGTAGGGATGGCCCTCGCGCTCGTACTGGTCGCGGATCGGCTGCTTGAACTTCTCTTCTTCGTCCTTCGACCAGGCGCCGCCCTTGGCCTCGATATTGTCGCGGCGCACCGTTGCGAGCACGCTGGCGGCCTGCTCGCCGCCCATGACCGAGATGCGCGCACTGGGCCACATCCAGAGGAAGCGCGGGCTGTAGGCGCGGCCGCACATGCCGTAGTTGCCCGCGCCATAGCTGCCGCCGACGATCACCGTGAACTTCGGCACGTTCACGGTCGAAACCGCCGTCACCATCTTGGCGCCGTCACGGGCGATGCCGCCCGCTTCGTACTTGCGGCCGACCATGAAGCCCGTGATGTTCTGCAGGAAGAGCAGCGGAATGCCGCGCTGGCCGCACAGTTCGATGAAGTGCGCGGCCTTCAACGCCGATTCGTTGAACAGGATGCCGTTGTTGGCGACGATGCCGATCGGATAGCCCCAGATGCGGGCGAAGCCGGTCACGAGCGTCGTGCCGTAGAGGTGCTTGAACTCGTCGAGCTCGCTGCCGTCGACCAGGCGCGCAATGACCTCGCGCATGTCGTAGGGCGTGCGGCTGTCCGGCGGCACCACGCCGTAAAGCTCATCGGCGGCATAGAGCGGATCGCGCGGCGGCAGCAGCGATGCCGAGGGGTTCTTCTTCCAGTTGAGATTGGCCACGATGCGCCGCGCCATGCCCAGCGCATGGCTGTCGTTCTGGGCATAGTGGTCGGCGACGCCCGAGGTGCGGGCATGGACGTCGGCGCCGCCGAGATCCTCGGCGCTCACCACCTCGCCGATCGCGGCCTTCACGAGCGGCGGGCCGGCCAGGAAGATCGTGCCCTGCTTGCGCACGATGATGGTCTCGTCGCTCATCGCCGGCACGTAGGCGCCGCCGGCCGTGCAGGAGCCCATCACGACGGCGATCTGCGGGATGCCCTGCGCCGACATGTTGGCCTGATTGTAGAAGATGCGGCCGAAGTGGGTCTTGTCCGGAAAGACCTCGGGCCATTGTGGCAGGTTGGCGCCGCCTGAATCGACCATATAGATGCAGGGAAGCCGGTTCTCCATCGCCACTTCCTGGGCGCGGAGATGCTTCTTCACCGTCATCGGATAGTAGGTGCCGCCCTTCACGGTGGCGTCGTTGCAGACGATCACGCATTCAACGCCGCTGACGCGGCCGATGCCGGTGATCACGCCCGCTCCGGGCGCTTCGTTGTCATACATGTCGAGCGCCGCCAGCGGCGACAGTTCGAGAAACGGCGAACCGGGATCGAGCAGCGCCCGCACCCGCTCACGGGGCAGCAGCTTGCCGCGTGCCACATGGCGTTTGCGCGAGTCCTCACCACCCCCCAGGCGGATCCGGTCGGTGCGCTGGCGCAAATCCGAGAGCTGCGCGCGCATCGCCTCGGCATTGCGCTTGAAGGTGTCGGAACGGGTGTCGATCTGGGAAGAAAGTACAGTCATGTCCGAGCAAAACTGCCCGGACCGGCGGCCCCGTGCAAGCGAGCGCTTATGCTCGTTTAGGGCTGCTGCGGGTTCGGCAGGCGGGACATGACCCGCCAACTCGCGGACTGCTGGACGAAAGCCCGCTGATTGGCGAGGGCCGCGCCGAAATCAGGATCGCGTTCGGCCTGCTCCTTCAGCACGATTTCGGTGTTCTTGCGAAAGGCGGCCAGCACATCTGCCGACCATTCGCGGATCACGACGCCCGACGCCTTGAGCTTTTCCATCGCGATGGCCTGCACATTGGGCGAGCGGCCCAGCATCCAGGCGATATTTGCCCGGCAAGCGGTTTCTATCTGCACCCGCAACGCCGCCGGCAGCGCCGCCCATTTGTCCTTGCGCATCAGGAAATCGAGCACGGCCGAGGGCTGCTGCCAGCCCGGCATGTAGTAAGGCAGGCCGAGCTTGTCGAAGCCCAGGGCGGCGTCCATGGCGGGCGTCGACATCTCGCCGCCATCCACGACGCCTTGCTGCAACTTGTAAAAGAACTCGCCCGGCGGCAGCGGGACCGGCACGGCGCCCATGCGGGCAATCACTTCTGCAGCCATCTTGCCATAGCGCAGACGCTGGCCCTTGAAGTCGGCCACCGTGTTGACGTCGCTGCGGAACCAGCCGCCACCCTTGGGACCCTGGATCCCGCACGGAATGCCGGCAATGCCCAACTTCTCGTAGGCCTCGCGGTGGATGCGGCTGCCGTCGCCCTCCAGCATCCACGAGGTCATGTCCTCCGGGCCGGGGCCGAACGGCACCGTGGCGAAGACCCCGAATACCGGCGCCTTGGCGGCGGCATACCCTGACCAGGTGAAGGCGGCCTCGAGGTCGCCATTCTGCAGGGCATCGACCATATCGGCAGTTGGCGTCACCCGCCCCGGCTCGATGATCTTGATGGCCAGGGCCCCGCCCGACATGTGTTTGACAGTACGTGTGAAGACGCGAACGCCATCGCCGGAGCCTGGAAGCGCCGGGCTGAAGGCTGTCTGCATTTGGATGACGCGCCCATATTCGCCAGTTTTTCCAGGCGGTTGGGCTTTATCCTGGGCGACAACAAGTCCCGCCGCGGCAACCAGCACTGCGGCGAGGCCAATGACTTTCACTAAGTTACGGCGCACGACCGACCATCCGTCGCCCGGCTCTCCCAGCTCCCCCGACCGCTTCTGCGGCCTTATTCACACACCCGATAAGCTTTGCACGCGTCGGGGCCAGGAACAAGGAAAAGACGGGCCTTACAAAGAACCCAATCCGCGGCCGATCAGGATGCGCTGAACGTCGCTGGTACCCTCGTAGATCTGGCAGACGCGAACATCCCGCCAGATCTTCTCCACAAGGTAGTCGGAAACGTACCCGTAGCCGCCGTGGATCTGAATGGCGGCCGAGCACACCTCCTCGGCCATTTCCGAAGCATATAGCTTGGCCATTGCGGCTTCGGTGAGGCATGGGCGCCCAGCGGCACGCAACGTTGCCGCATGCAGAACCATCTGCCGGGCGACGGTCACCTTGGTCGCCATGTCGGCCAGCCGGAACTGCACCGCCTGATGGTTGGCGATCGCCGTGCCGAAGGCTACACGCTCGTTGGCGTAGTTGCGTGCGGCCTCGAACGCCGCCCGCGCCATGCCGACGGCCTGGGCGGCGATACCGATGCGGCCGGCCTCCAGATTGGCCAGCGCAATGCGATAGCCCTCGCCTTCCGCGCCGAGCAGAGCATCGGCCCCGACCATGCAATTCTCGAAGGCGATCTGACAGGTGTCGGACGATTTCTGACCGAGCTTCTTTTCCACCGAGGCGACGCGATAGCCGGCCGTCTTGGTTGGCACGATGAAACAGGAGATGCCGCGCTTGGGCGCCGCCGGATCGGTCACGGCAAAGACCAGCGCGACATCGGCGGTACGGCCCGAGGTGATGAACTGCTTCACACCGTTCAGCACCCAGCCGTTGCCGCGGCGTTCGGCGCGCGTCTTGAGATTGGAGGCGTCAGAACCGGCGTGCGGCTCGGTCAGGCAAAAGGCGCCCAACATCTCGCCGCGGGCCAGCGGCTTCAGCCAGCGCTCCTTCTGCTCGGGCGAACCGTAGGCCTGCAGCGCCGCGCAGTCGGGAGAGTTGTTGACGCTCATCACCGTCGACAGGCCGCCGTCTGCCGCTGCGATCTCCTCCAACGCCAAGACGTAGGAGACCATGTCGGAGCCGGCACCGCCCCATTCCTCGGGCACACACATGCCCATGAAGCCCATGCGGCCCATCTCGGCGAGAAGCGCACGTGGGATCTCGCCCGCAGCCTCCCAGGCGCGGACATTGGGCAGCACTTGCTCCTGCGCAAAGGCGCGGGCAGTGTCGCGGATCAGGGTCTGTTCTTCGCTGAGCAGCATCGGCTTCCGCCCGGGTTACCAGTCGATCGCGCTGCCATCGTAATTGATGAACCGGCCATTGTCGGCGGGCTTCAGCCCGTCGATCACTTTCACCATGGACGGCACGCTCTCGGCGATGGTGAGCGTGGCCTGCGCGCCGCCCATGTCGGTCTGCACCCAGCCGGGATGCAGCACCACGCAGGTCACGCCTTTTGCCGCCACATCGCGCGCGACGCAGCTCCATTCCATGTTCAACGCCGTCTTGCTGGCGCGGTAGGCGTAGCTGCCGCCGCCATTGTTCGCGATGCTGCCCATGCGGCTCGAAATGGCCACCAGCTTGCGATCCTTCGACCGCGCGACGTGATCGACGAAGGCTCCCGCCATCATCAACGGCGCCAGGGCATTCACCTCGAAAACTTCGCGCCATGTCGCCGGGTCGATCTCGCCTAGAGCCGAGGCTCTTCCTGCAGAGATGCCGGCGTTCAGATCAGCACGTCGATCGGCTCGCCCGACAGCTTCTCCGCCAGAGCCTTGACCGCCGCGTAGTCGGTGACTTCGAGCTTGTGGGCGTGGATGTCGCCCTCGACGTCCTTCAACGCTTCAGGCTTGCGGGCACAGGCGTGGATCTTCCAGCCCTTGGCTGCGTATTGCTTCACGAAGTCGAGGCCAAGGCCACGCGCGGCGCCGGTGATCAGAACGGTACTCATGCGGGGACTCTCCTTCGGAGGTTCAGCGGCGGGTCGACATCAACCGCGCGCGCTGGCGTTGCCAATCACGATCCTTGATCGACTGGCGCTTGTCGTGCGCCTGCTTGCCGGTGACCAGGGCGATCTCGATCTTGGCGCGGCCGCGCGGATTGAAATAGACCTGCAGCGGCACGACGGTACGGCCTTCGCGCTGGATGGCGCCGATCAGCTTGTTGATCTGCTTGCGATGCAGCAGCAGCTTCCGCGGCCGCCGCGGCTCGTGGTTGAAACGATTGCCGGAGGCGTAGACCGGGATGTTGGCGTTGACCAGCCAGGCCTCGCCGCCTTCTTCCGTCACATAGGACTCGGCGATCGTACTGCGCCCGCCGCGCAGCGACTTCACTTCGGTGCCGGTCAGAGCAAGGCCGGCCTCGAAGGTTTCCTCGATGAAGTAGTTGTGCCGCGCCTTGCGGTTCTGGGCCACAACGGTGCGGTCCAGTTCCGGTTTCTTGGCCACAGGACGCTCGTGCTATCGGGACTCTGGAGATCGGCTAGTTGATCAGGCCGGCGTGGATCATCGCCTCGCGCACCTGCTTCTTGGTCGCCTCGGTGCATTCGACGAGAGGCAGACGCATCTTGGCGGCCGACTGCCCCAGCAGCTCGGCACCGTACTTCACCGGGCCCGGGCTGGTCTCGACGAACAGCGCCTTGTGCAGCGGCATCAGCCGGTCCTGGATCTCGAACACCTTGTCGAGGTCACGCTTCTTCCAGGCATCGTGCATGTCGCCGCACAGGCGCGGCGCGATGTTGGCCGTCACCGAGATGCAGCCATCGCCGCCCTGCGCCAGGAAGCCGACGGCGCTCGCATCCTCGCCGGAAAGCTGGATAAAGCCTTTCTTGGCCTTGAGCTTGGTCAGGGTCGGCCGCGCCATGTCGTAGCTGGCGTCCTTGATGCCGATGATGTTCGGGACCTGCGACAGGCGCACGACGGTTTCCACCTGCATGTCGCCGCCGGTCCGCGGCGGTACGTTGTAGAGCAGGATCGGAATATCGACGGCTTCGGCCACCGCCTTGAAATGCTGGAACAGGCCTTCCTGGGTCGGCTTGTTGTAGTAGGGCACGACCAGCATGGCGGCGTCGGCGCCGGCCTGCTTGGCGTGGCGAGTGAGTTCGATCGCCTCGTCGGTCGAGTTCGAGCCGGTGCCGGCGATCACCGGAACGCCGGTGCCCTTGGCAGTCTGGATGCAGATGTCGATGACCCGCTTGTGCTCTTCCATGGAGAGCGTGGGCGATTCGCCGGTCGTGCCGCACGGGACCAGCCCGTCGGTGCCCTCGGCGATCTGCCAGGCCACGAACTTCTCGAATCCCTTCTCGTCCACCGACCCGTTCTTGAACGGCGTGATCAGCGCGACGAGCGACCCGGTGAACATGGCTTCCTCCGATTTTGCCTTGATAAATTCACTCTAAGCCCCGGGTTAGGCCCCCGCAAGGTGAGCAACTTGCCATTGTGATGCCCCAACTCCCTGCCTACGATTCCTGGGTGAAGAAGAACAAGTCCTCCCTCCTCCTGCTGGCTCTTCTGACAGCAACGCCGGCTCTGGCTTCCATGGCCAGCGCGCAGAATTTGCGCGACCAGGGCAGCGATCAGCCCGTCTCCGGCGCCCCCAACACCGGCCTGCGGCGCGTACCGACCGACCATGGCAGAACGCCTCCGTCGGTTCCGGCGCCGGCAACCCCCACCGCCCCTGCGCCGATCTCCCGGCAAGCCGCACCGCCGCAGGTCGAGAGCAGCGATGTCGCCCAGGCCGCGACGCCGGCCAAGCCACTGAGCCCGGCCGAGGCTGCGGCCTTCACGGCTGCTCTCAAGGCCCTCGACGAGAACCGCTGGAGCGATGCGCGCGCGGCGGTTGCCAATTTCCGCCAGCCCATGCTCGACCGTTACATTGCCTGGAGCATCCTGCGCGCCGCCCCCAAGACCGATGCCGATTTCGCTTCGACCTGGCGCTTCCTGCGGGAGAATGGCGACTGGCCGGAGCCCGAAGTGCTGCGCCGCCAAGCCGAGGAGCGGATCGTCGCGGAAACGCCTGCACAGGAAATCGTCCGCTATTTCACCGCCTTCCCGCCGCTCACCAGCAACGGCCACATGCGCCGTCTCGAAGCCGCACAGGCCGCGAGCCCCAACGACGTGGCCAAGTTTGCGCGTGACACCTGGCAGAATGCGACCCTGCGCAATTCGGACGAGAACGACTTCCTCAACCGCTACGCCCAGCTCCTGACCGGGCCCGACCATATCGCACGCTTCGACCGCATTCTGCGCAGCGGTCGCGTCGAGGTGGCGCGCGAGCTTCTGTCGAAGCTGCCGCCGGATTATCAGCCGGTTGCCAGCGCACGGCTCGCGATGGCGACGCGGGCGGCCGATGCGGCAAAGCTCCTGCGCAACGTGTCGGCCGCAAAGCTCAACGAGCCCACGCTGCGGCTGGAGCGCGTGCAGTGGCTGCGGCGCACCGGCAATCTCGACGAGGCCAAGGCGGCGTTTGCCGGCCCCACCACCAATCTGCCCGACGCTTGGTGGAACGAGCGCAATCAACTCGCGCGCGATCTGCTGACAGCGAACCGGCCTGCCGATGCCTACGCGGTCGCGTCGGGCCATAGCCTCACCAAGGGCGTCGCTTTCGCCGATGCGGAGTTTCTCGCGGGCTGGGTAGCGCTCCGCCAGCTCAAGAAGCCGGCCGACGCGGTGAAGCATTTCCAGAAGCTGCATGACGGCGTCACGACCGACATTTCCAAGAGCCGCGGCGCCTACTGGCTCGCCCGCGCGCACGAAGCTTCCGGCCGCGCCAAGGAGGCGGGCAACTGGTACGCCCGCGCCGCAGGCTACGGCCAGACCTTCTACGGCCAGCTTGCCGCGCGCAAGGCAGCAGCCGGCAGCGCGAAGCTGCCCAGCGATCCGGTCGCGACAGCCACGGAACGCCAGTCGCTCGACGGGCGCGACCTTGCCACGATGGCGCGCTATCTCGGCCAGGCGGGCGACTTCGAGCGTACGCGGCCCTTCCTGCTGCAGCTCGCCCGGCTGGTGAAGGCACCGGGTGAAACCGCGCTGCTGGCCCAGCTCGCCCTCGACCTGAAGCGTCCGGATGTCGGCCTGACCATCGCCCGTCGCGCGCCGCAGAACGGCGTGACCTTGTTCGATGCAGCCTTCCCCGTGGTCGATCTCGGTGCCACCGGCTCGGTCGAGCGCGCCCTCGCCCTGGCGCTGACGCGGCAGGAGAGTTCGTTCAACGCTGCCGCCGTCTCGTCCTCCGGCGCCCTCGGCCTGATGCAGCTCCTGCCCGGCACAGCCCGCGACGTCGCCGGCCGGCTCGGCGTGCCCTTCATCCAGGACAGGCTGACGCGCGATCCCGCCTACAACGTCCAGCTCGGCAGTCAGTATCTCGCGGAGATGCTTCAACGCTTCGGCGGCTCCTACGAGATTGCGCTCGCCGCCTACAATGCGGGTCCCAACCGCGTCGCGCGCTGGATGGAGTCCATGGGTGATCCGCGCACCAGCAAGATCGACATGGTCGACTGGATCGAGAGCATCCCCTTCCGCGAGACGCGCGACTACGTCCAGCGCATCATGGAAGGTACTACCGTCTACCGCGATCGGCTGAACGGCCAGGTCCGCACCGTGCCGCCGGCGCTGGGCCGCTCCTAGCGCAAACGCTTCAACGCCGCGTCAGGCAACGGCCCCTTCTCGACCGCCGCGATGGCGGCTTCGAGATGGTCGAGGGTCGAATAGCCGATCAGCATCGTCGATACGGCGGGATGGGAGATGACGAAGCGCTCGCCGAGTTCGGTCAGGCTGCCCGCCACGCCTTCGCGCACCAGCGGTTCCAGCCCTTTGGCACGCGCAACATCGGAGGCGAAGTCGGGTGCCGAGCCAATCGGCGGCACGTCCTGCATGGCAAGCGGATGACGGTCCGTCGTGCCGCTCAAGGCGCCGCCGGCCAGGGCCCGGATGACGATGGTGCCCGCGTCGGCAGCGTTCGCCTTGTCGAGCAGGCGGCCATAGTCGAGCCCTGGCGTGCCGGCCGGCATTGGTCCGCCGGCGCTGGGATTGAGCGCGTTATAGACGACCTGCACCGTGTCGAAGAGCTTCGAGTCGACGGCACGCAGCAATGCCGCCGGCTCGCCGACACCGCTGAAGCCGATGAAGCGTGTCTTGCCGGACGCCTTAAGCTTCTCCATCGCGGGCACGACCTGCTCCAAGGCAATGTCCACCGCGAGTTTGTCGCCGGCGTCCTGAGCCGCCAGCGGATTGTGAAGCTGGAAGAGATCGACATGGTCTCGCCCCAGGCGCTTCAGACTCTCTTCCATGCCGCGCACGATGGCGCCCGCCACGTCCTTTCGATGCTCGGCGCCAAGACGCACTTTGGTACCGACCACGACATTGGCTTTCAGCGCCTTCAGGGCGCGGCCCAGATTGCGCTCCGATTCGCCGTTGCCGTAGATCGCCGCTGTATCGAAATAGTTGATGCCGGCTTCGATCGCGCGCGCCATCGCGCGTTCCTGGTCGGCGGCAGCGCCCTTGGTGAACAGGCCGCCAACCGCGCCGGCGCCATAGCCCAGAACGGAGACCTGGAGGCCGGTGCGTCCGAGACGCCGCCTTTGCATCAGGACTCACCCTCGATGCGGACCTTGCCCGCTTCGTTGTCCACGACAACATGATTGTCGTAGTAGGTCACAGTCGGCGTCGCACCGAAGGCGGCCGCCATGCGCTTCTCCCACTCCGGCGTGTACCAGGCACGGGCCGCGGCCTCGGATTCCCAGAGATAGACGCCGCCACCGCCTGCATCGCCGTTGAGGTAGTATTTCTTCCGAAGCCCCTTGGCACCGAGCGCCGTATAGGTTGGGGCGGATTTGCGCGCGGCATCGACGGCGGCGTCGCGCGGACGCTTGCTCATGGGGATTTGAACGATGGCGATAAACATGCGAGTGAGCCTACGTCCATTCACCTCCGGAGAGCAATGATGGGCGCCGACCTTGCCGGCATCGAGATCTGCGTCTTCGATGCCTACGGCACCTTGTTCGATTTCAACTCGGCCGTGGCCCGCCATCGCGGCGCGATCGGACCGTCCGCCGAGGCACTCTCGGAGATGTGGCGGACCAAGCAGATCCAGTACACCTGGCTGCGCAACGGCATGGGCACCTACGCCAAGTTCTGGCAGGTCACCGGCGAAGCGCTCGATCATTGCCTGGCCGCGCACCGCATCGGCGATGCTGCCGTGCGCGAAAAACTGATGGGCGCCTACCTGGCGCTCGACCCCTTTCCGGAGGCCCCCGGCATGCTCGCCTGCCTGAAGCGCGGCGGCATGCGGATGGCGATCCTGTCGAACGGCAATCCCGAGATGCTCGACCCGATGGTGGCGGCATCCGGCCAGGCCGATGCCTTCGAAGCCGTGCTGAGCGTCGACGAGGTCGGCATCTTCAAGCCCGACCCGCGCGTCTATCGGCTGGTCGATGCGCGTTGCGGCGTGCCTCCAGCAAAGGTCTGCTTTCTCTCTTCTAACTGCTGGGATGCCCACGGTGCGGCGCAGTTCGGCTTTCGCGCTGTCTGGGTGAACCGGACGGGTGCGCCCAACGACAATCTGCCCGGTGCGCTCGCGGGAGAAATCCGCGATCTTTCCGAGCTTCCCGACCTGATAGGTGTTCCGCGATGAGTTCGTTGCCGACCTTTGCCGATGTTCAAGCCGCTGCCCGCCGCCTCGACGGAGTGACGATCCGCACGCCGCTGCTCGAGAACGAGCGGGTCAACCGCGCGTTGGGCGGCCGGCTCTTCATCAAGGCGGAGTGCCTGCAACGGACCGGCTCGTTCAAGCTGCGCGGCGCCTACAACTTCCTGGCCGCCATGAGCGAGGCCGACCGCGCCAAGGGCGTCGTCGGCTGGTCGTCGGGAAATCATGCGCAGGGCCTCGCCGAAGCGGCCAGGCTGCTAGGCGTGAAGGCAACGATCGTGATGCCGTCGGACGCACCAGCCCTCAAGGTCGCCAATACCAAAGCCAGCGGCGCGGAAGTGATCCTTTACGATCGCGTCAAGGACAGCCGCGAGGAGATCGGCCAGGGCATCGCCGCCAAGACCGGCGCCACCATCGTGCCGCCCTACGACCATCCCTGGATCCTGACCGGCCAGGGCACCGCGGGCATCGAGATCGCCGAGCAGGCCAAGGCGCTGGGGGTCACGCTCGATGCTGTGGCCGCGCCCTGCTCGGGTGGCGGCCTCGCGACCGGCGTCGCGCTCGGGGTCAAGGGCATCAGCCCGACGACGTCGGTGCATGCTGGCGAGCCGGCGGGCTTCGACGACCTTGCGCGCTCGCTGGCCACCGGCACCAAGCAGAGGAACGCGAAACTGTCGGGCTCGATCTGCGACGCCCTGCTGGCGCCGACGCCGGGCGACGTCACCTTCCCGCTCGCCCAGAAAGTGCTGGGGTCGGGCCTTGTCGTCAGCGACGACGAGGTGCTCGACGCGATGGAACTGGCCTTCCGCGAGTTCAAGCTCGTGGTCGAACCCGGTGGCGCCGTGGCGCTGGCGGCGGCACTCACGGGCAAGCTGCCGGTCAAAGGCCGCGCCGTCGCGGTCGTCTGCTCCGGCGGCAATGTCGATCACGAGACCTTCAAGCGAGCTCTCGGCCGCGCCAAGGCATGACCCTGTCGCGGCGCGCCCGCCGCGAGTGGCGGTTCTTCCTCTGGTTCAGCGTCGCGAGCGCCGTCATCAGCGCCTATTTCGGATATGCGGTCGGGGCGGAGGACGAGTCGGCGATAAGGGGGGCATGGCACGGCGTCCTCGCTTCGCTGCTGATCGCCACGCCGATCACTTTCACCGAAGTCCGCGGCCGCCGCATCGCTCTGTTGCGCCGCCTGCGGCGCCTGCCGTGGGCGGCATTCTTCACCATCAAGGCGCTGTTCTACGTCGTCGTCATCGTCGGCGGACTGTTGATCATGCGCGTGCTGACGCACGCTCCGGACGAGGATCCCTTCGCCCTCACGCCGGCCTTTCGTGGTTCGATCGCCTTCGGCGTCGCGATGTCGTTGTTCGCCAACCTGATCGTCGAGACGGGCGGCTTGCTCGGCTTCTCGACCTTGAAGAACATACTGACCGGCCGCTACGTACATCCGCGACGGGAACGAAGGGCGTTTCTGTTGATCGACATGCGCGACTCGACGGGGCTCGCCGAGTCGCTGGGCCCGATCCGCTTCCACGAGTTGCTCAACAGCTTCTTTCGCGACATCGCCGAAGCGGCGTTCGAGAGCGAAGCGGAAATCCACAAGTACGTCGGCGACGAGGCGATCCTGACCTGGCCGATCGATACGGCGCTGGCCGAGGGCGAGTGCCTCGCCTGTCCCTTCCTGGCCCGCGACCTGATTGCCCGCAATGCCGAGCACTATCGCCAGCGCTATGGCGTCGTACCGACGTTCCGCGCCGCGCTTCATTGCGGCGAGATCGTCGCCGGCGAGATCGGGGATGTGCGGCGCGAGATCGCCTATGTCGGCGACACGCTGAACGTCGCCGCCCGGCTGCTCGACGCGGCGAAGGACCTGGGGCACGACATCCTCGTCTCGCAGGACCTGCTGCAAATCGTCGAGCTTCCGGCCGGGCTCAAGGCTACACAGCTGCCGACCCTGGCCATTCGCGGCCGGACGGCACCTCTCGGCATCTCGGCGCTATCGCGCGTCGACTAAAAACTACCGTGCGTCGGCCAGAATCAGATCGGCCGCCTTCTCACCGATCATCATGCAAGCGGCATTGGTGTTGCCCGACACGAGTGTTGGCATGATCGACCCGTCGGCGACGCGCAGGCGCTCGATCCCGTGCACGCGCAACTGGGGATCGACGACGCAGTCCGCATTGTGCCCCATCCGACAGGTCCCGACCGGGTGATAGGCCGACTGCCCCTCCCGCTTCGCGTAGTCGAGAAAGTCGCCGTCGGTCCAGGCTTCGGAGCCGGGCAGCAGCTCTTCCGTGATGATGCGGGACAAAGCGGGCGTGCGGCTCAGCACGCGCGTGAACTTGATCGCCGAGACCGCGGCGTTCTGGTCGTTGGCCGTCGACAGATAGTTGGCGACGATCTCGGGATGATCCTCGGGATTGCGCGAAACGACACGGACATGCCCCCGGCTCTCCGGGCGCGACTGGTTCGCGAGGATGGTGAAACCCGAAAACTTGTGAGGGCCTCGATCGATCCGGTCGGTCGACCAGGGGAAGAAATGGAACTGCGTATCCGCCTCGGCCGACTGCGGCATCAGGCGCGTGAAGGCGCCGGCAAAGGCCGGGCTGGCCGTCAGCGGCCCCGTCTTCATCAGGATGTATTCGACGGCGGCACTCACCCGTCGATGCATCATATTGATGTCGTCGTTGATGGTGAGGCGCCACCAGGTCCTGTAGGTGGAACGAACGCCCCAATGATCCTGCAGGTTCTCTCCAACGCCCGGAACGTCGCGCACCACCGGGATGCCGAGTTGCGACAGCAGCGCCCCTGGTCCGATGCCGGATAGCTGCAGGAGCTGCGGCGATCCGATCGCGCCCGAACACAGCACCACTTCGCGACGCGCGCGCGCCGTCCGGCTCTCGCCGTTCGTACGGTAGGCGATTCCAGTGGCCCGGCCGTTCTCGACGAGGATGCGCTCGGCCATCGCGTCGGTGATCACCCGGCAATTCGGGCGCTTGCGGGCCTCGGCGATGTAGGCGCGGCCGGTCGAGTTGCGCCGGCCGCTGCTGATGGTGGCGTGATAGTAGCCCGCGCCCTCCTGGCTGGCGCCGTTGAAGTCGTCGGTCGCCTGGAGGCCGACTTCGGCGCAGGCGGCGAGGAAACTGTCGCTCAGTTCGTTGCGATACTCGCCCTGCGTAATCTTTACGGGGCCGTTGCCGCCATGCAGATCGGTTTCGCCGCCAGGATAGCTCTCGAGCCGCTTGAAATACGGCAGGCAATCGTCGAACGACCACCCCTCGTTGCCCATCTGCCGCCAGCCGTCGTAGTCCGACGGCAGGCCGCGGATGTAGACCATGCCGTTAATGGCACTGCTGCCGCCCACCACCTTGCCGCGAGGCCAGTAGATACGCCGCCCGTCGAGCCGTGGCTCTGGCGCCGTCACGTATTTCCAATTGACCGCAGGATCGAGAAAGGTCTTGGCAAACCCGAGCGGCATCGAAATCCAGCGGCTGGTGTCGTTCGGCCCTGCTTCGAGCAAAAGGACACTGTATCGCCCGCTTTCAGTCAGGCGGTCGACCAGCGGACCGCCCGCAGACCCTGCCCCGACAACTACGAAGTCGAATTCATCCATTCTGCCGCTTACTGGGAGTTTTGATACTCGCCAGCAAGCTACCAAGAATGCCCTTGGGAAGGAAGATGATGAAGACGACCAGCAGAACGCCGTAAACGAGATTGTCCCAGCCGACGGCCTTGGTGCCGAAACCGATGCGCAGGGCCTCTGCGAGGAGAATGGTGATGATCGCGCCGACCGTCGGTCCGAGCGCCACGTAGATACCGCCGACGACCGCCGCGAAGACCATCTGCAGGGAAATGCCGATTCCGCTCACCGTGTCGGGCGAAATGAACATCTGATACTGACCGTAAAGGGCACCGGCCATCGCCGTCATCAGCGCGCTAATGACAGTGATGCGCAATTTCTCCGCCGTCACGTTAACACCGGCCGCCGCCGCCGCGTCCTCGTCCTCAGAGATCGCTTCCATGGCGTAGCGGCTCATGCTGCGATCTATCCAGTGCCAGATCAGCAGGCCGCCTGCCCACACGCCCAGGGCGATCAGGTACCAGACGACCTTGTCGTCGAACTGCAATGCCAGGATATGGTTACCCTTGGTACGTTCCGGCGTGTAACCCAGCGAACCGCCAGTGTGGTTGCGTGTGGCGGTGATGACCTGCAGCACGATGCCCGACAGGGCGAGCGTCACCAGTGCGAAATAGTGTCCGGTGATGCGAAACCGGAAGCAGGGATAGGCCACGACCATCGCCAGGGCGCCGGAGCAAAGCAACGCCGCCGGAATGCCGAGCCAGGGCGTCAGGCCAAAGTGGTTCCACAACAGCACGGTCACATAGGCGCCGACGCCCATGAACCCGCCATGGCCCAGCGAGACCAGGCCGAACCGCCCCATCACCGCCCACGACGTATAGGCGAACGACCAGATCAGGATGAGGATCAGGATGTGCAGGTGATAGGGATCGCGATAGACGAAAGGCAGCGCGATCAGAGCCGCGCCGACGATCCAGGGCATGTACTGGCGCAGGTTCACGAGCGCCTCGCCAGAAGACCGGCAGGCCGGACGAACATCATCACGATGAAGAAGGCGAAGGCCAGCACGTAACCCCACTCGAGGTCGGAGAAGAGACCGCCGAGCGAGATGATCTCGGCGAACAGGAAGGCTGCAACGAAGCCGCCGACGAAGTTGCCGAGCCCACCCAGCACGCAGATCAGGAAGGTGATCGGACCGAACGACAGGCCGACGAAGGGATGCACGTCGTACTGCAGCACCAGCAGGCAGGCCGCGAGCCCGGCCAGGGCGCCGCCCAGGGCCGAGGTCACGACATAGATCTTCTTCGCGTCGACCCCCATCAGCGCCATGATCTGGCGATCCTGGGCGATGGCGCGGATGGCCGTGCCGGTGAAGGTGCGCGTCATGAAGAGATAGACGACGATCATGCCGATGAGCGCCGCGCCGAAAGCGAGCAGCCGCGAGTAGCTGAGGTGCATGTCGCCCAGGGTCAGGATCGGCAGACGGATGCCGAGATTGCGGAAGTCGATGCCGAAGGCGACCGTGGCGAAGCTCTGCAACACGAACAGCACGCCGCCCGTCGCGAGGAGCTGGTTGATCGGCGGAGACGAGAGCAGTGGCGCGATGACCAGGAAGTGCAGCAGTGCGCCCAGCGCCGCCACCAGCAGGATCGCAAGCGGCGCCGCAGCGTAATAGGACAGGCCGTAGTACTGCACGAGATAGTACATGCCGTACATGCCGATCATCACCAGCTCGGCGTAACAGATCCATGTCACGTCGATCACGCCGAAGATGAGGTTGAGGCCCAACGCCAGCAACGCCAGAACGCCGCCCAGCAAGATGCCGTTGAGGACCGCTTCAAGGAGGTAGATGTCGAAGATTTCGAGAAATGAACCCATCACCTTCTCCAGATCGGAGCGCGGGCGCGCGACCCGCTTGAACTAGACACCGAGGTAGGCCTGCCGAATCGTGTCGCTGGCCAGGAGCTCGGCCGACGTGCCCGAGGTGCGGATCGAGCCGGCCTCCAGCAGATAGGCGCGATCAACGACCTGCAGCACCTGCTGCACGTTCTGCTCGACGATCAGCACCGTCAGGCCGCCGGCGCGGATGCGCTTCACCAGCTCGAACACCTGCTGCACCACGACCGGCGCCAGCCCGGCTGACGGCTCGTCGAGCAGCAGCAGCTTCGGATCGCTCATCAGCGCTCGCCCGATGGCGCACATCTGCTGCTCGCCGCCGGACATGGTGCCGGCAAGCTGATGACGCCGCTCCTTCATGCGCGGGAACAGGTTGAACACGAACTCCAGCCGTTCGGCGTAGCGGGCGCGGGCGGCCGGCATATAGGCGCCCATCTTGAGGTTGTCCTCGACGGTCAGCCGCGGAAACAGCCGGCGGTTTTCCGGCACATGGGCGATGCCCAGTTCGACGATCTTGTGGGCGGGCGTGGTGAGCACGTTGGCGCCCTGCATCGCGATGCTGCCCTTGGTCGGGCGGATCAGGCCGGAGATCACCCGCATCAGCGTCGTCTTGCCCGCACCATTGGGGCCGATCACGCCGACGGCCTCGCCCGCCTTGACGTCGAGATTGACGCCGAACAACGCATGGAAGCTGCCGTAGCCCGCATCGACGGACTTGAGTTCGAGCATATCCAGTATCCCCGTCAGCGCCGCGCTTCGGCAGCGGCGGCGGCTGCCTGCGTCGAATGGGCGTCGGTGCCGAGATAGACTTCGACGACGCGCGGATCGTTCGATACCTGGCTCGGCAGGCCCTCGGAGATCTTCTCGCCATGGTCGAGGACCATGACGCGATCGACCACGCGCATCAGCACGCCCATGATGTGTTCGACCCATATGATGGTGATGCCGAGCTCGTCGCGGATCTTGCGCAGCATGTCGGCGGCCTGATCCATCTCGCTCTCGTCGAGTCCGCCGAGACTTTCGTCAGCCAGCAAAAGCTTCGGCGCCGTCGCCAGTGCCTTGGCGAGCTCCAGCTTCTTGAGGCCGGCCGCACCCAGCCCATCGACGCTGGCGGCACGATCGGTCGGCAGCCCGACCATGGCCAGCGCCCGCTCGGCCGCCTCGCTGGCCTTGGCGGCGCTATGGCTACCCTGACCGTAGTAGCCCGCCAGCGCCACGTTCTCGAAGATCGAGAGCCGGCGGAACGGCCGCGGGATCTGGAAAGTCCGGCCGACACCGGCATTGATGATGCGATGCGGCGCCAGGCCCGAGAGTTCGCGCCCCTCGAAGGAGATCGATCCCGCCGATGGCGGGAAGGTCCCCGAGAGCATGTTGAAGATGGTGCTCTTGCCCGAGCCGTTCGGGCCGATGAGACCGAGAATCTCGCCCTTCTCGACCTTGAACGACACGTTGTTGACGGCGGTGAAGCCGCCGAAGCGCTTCACCAGCCCATTTACGACTAGCACTGTCGATACCCTCGCTGACGCGACGTTTACGTCCGATCGGCAGTCTGGCAGCCCCGCCCTACTGGTTGCTGTAGGTCGTGCCTTTCGGCAGCGGCAGCACGGCTTCGCGCTGCGCCTGGCTCTTCGGCCACACCACGTACGACTTGTCGTCGATGTACTGAATCACGACCGGAAACGAGCGCTCGTTCTGGCCGGCCATCGAACCGTCGGCCGGGAACTTCACGCCGAAGCCCAGCATGGTGCCGCCTTCGGGCAGGTCGACCTCAAGAGCGGCCTTGCGCAGCGCCTCCGGATCGACGCCGCCATACTTCTTGATGGCGCGCGGCACGACTTCGGTCAGCAGCACATAGACGTTGCTGGCTGCCATGCCGACATGGGCGGATCGGATCGCCATGCCGGGCTTGGCCTTGTCGAACTCCTCGCCGACCATCTTGATGACCGGCGGCAGCTTGGGGTTGAGGCCTTCCGGCTTGGCGAGCCAGATCGAGATCGGGTCGGTGTTGAAGACGTAGTTGACGTCGCTGCCCATGCCTTCCTTGAGCTTCTCGTAGACGCCGTAGCCCGCGCCATGGCCGACGAGAGCGCCGAACTTCAACCCCTGCTCGCGCGCCTGGCGGGCAAACAGCGTGATGTCGGGGTTGTAGCCGGTGTGGAAGATCACGTCCGGCCGGGCACGCTTCAGCTTGGTGACCATCGACGACAGGTCGGGCGCGGTCGCGGCATAGCCTTCCTTCAGCACGACATTGAAACCGGCCTTCTTGGCGCCGGCCTCGTTACCCTTGGAGACGTCCACGCCGTAGGCGCCGTCCTCGTGGATGATCGCCACGCGCAGGTCCTTGGGCTCCTTGCCGAACTTGGCCTTCGCGTTGTTGGCGATGAAGTCCATGGTCATCAAGCCGAACTGGTTGCCGCTGGCCTGAGGGCGGAAGATGTATTTGTAGTTCTTGTTCTCCAGCACCGCCGAGGAGATGCAGGTCGTGATCCACATGAACTTCTTGAGCTGCTCGACGCGGGCGGCCACCGGCACGCACTGCGCCGAAGAGAAGAAGCCGAGCAGGATGTCGACCTTCTCCTGCTCGATCAGGCGGACCGATTCGTTGATCGCGACGTCCGGCTTGCTCTGGGCGTCGGCATAGATCGCCTCGATCTTGTAGCCTTCGACCCCGCCCTTCTTGATGAAGTCGTCGATCATGATCTTGGCGCCGGTGTACTGCAGCTCCGAGCCGCCGCCGGCCAGCGGGCCGGTGAGGTCGTAGATGACGCCGATCTTGAGTTTCTTTTCCTGAGCTACGGCCGAAGCCGCAAAGCCCAAGGCGGCCGCAGCCGCCACCGTCGCGCCAAGCAGGCGCCGACCCATCGTCCTGGACATTTCCGTTCCTCCCAAGCGCGCTTGTGCGTGCATTTGTTGTGCGCATCACAAGGGTCGCCACGGATAATGTCAAGCGATCTCCGCGTTATCAGCGCCCTTCGCCTGGTGTAACGACGTCGAACATCATACCGGCAGGCTGGTCCATCATCGCAAACAGCGCGGCGAGCCTGGACATGTCGCCCTCGAGCTTCATCGCACCGCCTGCCAGCGCATCGGCAACGGTCGTGCGACGCAGGATGATGCCGTCCATCGTCGCGCGCGTCGTCGTGACCGATGCACTGGCGTCCGGCGCCTCCTCGCCCATGCGGTGGGTCAGGGTGCAGTTCTTCAGCGTGAGCGCTAGTCGTTCCCCGCGGTCGGTGAAGTGCCAGTTGATCACCATCGCCTGCCCCGCCGCCTTGGCGGCGTCGAGGCGGATCGCCATCAGGTCGAAGAAGACGTCGGTCGCAAGGCCCGCCAGCGTATCGGCGCCCATGGTGGATCGCGCCGGCACCTGGAAGACGCCATGGCGCAGTTCCTGCGCACCGTAGAGGAAGGCATTGCGCCAGGTCGCCGACTCGGCCTGATAGCCCATCTGTTCCAGTGCATCGGCGCAAAGCGCGCGCGCTTCGAGATTGCCCGGCTCGGCGTAGACGACCTCCTTCATGACCTGCGCGACCCAGCGATACTCGCCCTTGGCGAAGTCTGCGCGCGCGCGCGCGATTACGGCTGCGGCACCGCCCATGTACTCGACGAACTTCCGCGCCGCCGGTGCGGGCGGCAGCGGATGGAGGTTGCAGGGGTTGGCGTCGTACCAGCTCAGGTATCGCTGGTAGACCGCCTTCACGTTGTGGCTCACCGTGCCGTAGTAACCGCGCACCGACCAGCGCTCGGCCAGGCCCGGCGGAAGGTCGATCTGCTCGGCGATCTCGGCCGGCCGCCAGCCCTTGTTCATGTAGCGCAGGGTCTGGTCATGGATGTGCTTGTAGAGATCGCGCTGGGCCTCGAGGTAGTCGATCACCTTTTCACGGCCCCAGGTCGGCCAGTGATGCTGGCCAATCAAGATCTCGGTCTGCGGCCCGTAAAGAGCGATGGCATCGCCGACATACTTCGCCCAGATGCGGGGATCGCGCACGACGGCACCGCGCAGCGGGATGAAGTTGTGCAGCAGCGGGCAGGCATTTTCCGCCATGTTGAGCACGCCAAGCTGCGGATAGAACATGTGCATCTCGGCCGGCGCTTCGGTTTCCGGCGCCAGCTGGAACACGATTTCGATGCCGTCGATCGTATGCTTCTCAACCGGCTTCACAATCGACAGGGTCGGCGCGATGAGACCTGGCGTACCGCGCGCTACCCCTTTGCCCAGGCCGGCGTCGACCTGCCCCCGCGCGCCGCGCGGTAGCAGCGAGCCGAACTGGAACTGCGCGCGACGAATCATCGGCGGCCCGGCCAGCACGTTCTCGCCCGACACCGCGTCCATGAAGCCGGTCGGCGCGATCACCTCGACCTTGCCCGCCTTCACATCGGCTTCGTCGATCACGCCGCGCACGCCACCATAGTGATCGACGTGGCTATGGGTGTAGATCACGGCCACCACGGGCTTCTTCGGCCGATGCGCCCAGTAGTGCTCCAGCGCCGCCTTCGCCACTTCGGCGGTGGTCAACGGATCGATCAGGATCAGGCCGCTGTCACCCTCGATCACCGTCATGTTGGCGATGTCGAAGCCGCGCAGCTGGTAGAGACGGTCCGTGACCTTGAACAGGCCGTTGGCGAGATTGAGCCGGGCGATGCGCCACAAGCTGGGATTGACCGTGGCCGGCGCCAGCTCCCCGTCGATGAAGGCGTATTCGCCGAGGTTCCACAGCACCGTGCCGCCCGCCGTACGCACCATGCCGCCGGGCACCGGCGCGATCAGCCCGCGCTGGGCCGCCTCGAAATCCGCAGTATCCGAAAACGGCAGGCGCGCCGCCATCGCGGCATTTGCCGCTCGGGTCGCAGGCTCGGCATCACGCGCGACGTCGAGATGGGAGGCGGGAACGGGAACGGCGGAACCAGCGGCCATAGCAACAACCTTTCATGACGTCCCTCCTCCACGTCCGCGGAGGAAGAGGTCGCGATGTTGTTGCGCTTCGGCCCGCCGGTCCAGTCTCCGGTCTCGCGGGGCGGCGTCTACTCCGCCGGCTTCAGCGACGACGACGCCTTGTGCACGTCCCGCTCGCTGGGCAGCAGCGAAAGCGCCAGGAACGAGCTGAAGGCCACGCCCGCCAGCACCATCAGCAGGATCGGGAAGCCGGCATCCTTCACCGCCGGGCCGATCAGCGCGACGACGATGGAGCTCACGCCAAACCCGATGGCCAGGCGCACGCCGGTGACGCGGCTGCGCATGCGGTCGTCGATGTAGCGCACGATCATGGCGTCGGTGAACGGGATGGCGCCGAACACCAGCAGCATGAACAGGATCGCCGTCACGAACAGGGCCCAGTCCGTCACCTGCGAGGCGATCAGGAACAGCGGCACCTGCAGGAGCACGATCGGCAGATAGATGTTCTTCAGCGGATAGCGGTCGATCAGCTTGCCGACCACAAGCTGCGCCAGAGAGGCCAGCGAGAAGATCACGAACAGCATCATCGCCAGCTCGGCGGGATCCTGCACGGCACCCTTCACGCGCTCGCGCAGCAGCTCGCCGTTTCCGTTGGTCGTGAAGTTGAAGATGATGCTGCCCGTCACCGCGGTGAAGGTCATGATGCTGAAGACGCGCGCCATGACCGACGGCGGCAGGTCGAGCATCTTGGCCTTGCGCTTGGCCGGCGCCTCTTCCTCGCGCGGCACAAGGAGGACGAAGGCCACGGCGGAGACCAGGCAGATGACGCCGGGGATCACGAACGCCATCTGCCAGCCGAAGCGCTGGGCGATATAGACCGAGACGCCGGCGGCAATTGCGATGCCCATGTTGCCGGCCAGTCCGTTCACGCCGATCGTGAAGCCGGGATTCTTCGCCTTCTGCACCAGCATGGGAATGCCGACCGGATGGTAGATCGAGGCGAAGGCGCCCATCAGGGTCAGCGCCGCGCCGATCTGCCACTTGTTGGTGCAGAGCGCGATGATCAGCGCCGAGACGCCCATACCGGCAAAGAAGATCACCATCATGATCCAGCGGCCCCACAGGTCGCCCAAGCGGCCGCTGACGAGCGAGCCCGCGCCGAACATGAACAGCGCGCCGTAGTTGAAGGGCGTCAGCTCCGTCCATTCGACGCCCCAGACGCCCGCGATCACGCCCCAGCTATAGGCGAAGACCACCAGGATCCAGTGATCCATGGCATGGCCGATGTTCAGCAGAATGGATGTCGGGCTTCCGTGACTCATTTTTACGCTTCCTCCGGTACCTACCAGAGTAGGCATGGTTGTGCTGGCTGTCTTGCGCTAGAGTGCCAACTTATGTCGCAAAAGCGCCAAGCGGCCCTGCGCTTCGCAGTCGCCCGCTCGACGAACCCCGAGGACTATCAGCGGGTGCCGCGGGCGGTCGCCGCCATGCCCAAGGACTTCGCCGCGGGCCACGAGATCGCGCCGCATCGCCATGCCCGCGCGCAGTTGATCTACGCGACTGTCGGCACGATGCGCGTCTCGACCGATGCTGCCGTCTGGGTGGTGCCGCCGCAGCGTGCGCTGTGGATGCCGGCCGGGGTCCGCCATTCCATCACCATGTCGGGCGACGTCACCATGCGGACGCTTTATCTCCGGCACGATGCCGCCGCCGGCATGCCCGAGGTCTGCCGCGTGCTGAAGGTCTCGCCGCTGCTGCGCGAGCTGATCGTGCGCGCGACGGAACTCCCGATGCACTACGACGAGCGAGGCGCGGCCGGTCATGTCGTGGCGTTGATCCTCGACGAGCTGCATCACGAGCAGTCGCTGCCGTTGCACCTGCCCATGCCGCGCGACAGGCGGTTGCGGCGTCTGTGTACGACCTTGCTGGAGCAGCCGGGCGATCCGCGTACCCTCGAAGAGTGGGCGCAGTCGGCCAACGCCAGCCCGCGGACCCTGGCTCGCCTGTTCGTCGCCGAGACCGGCCTCACCTTCGGCGCCTGGCGCCAGCAGGCACGGGTCCTGGAGGCGATGGGACGCCTGGGCGGTGGCCAAACGGTGACCGATGTGGCGCTCGATCTCGGCTACGACAGCGTCAGCGCCTTCAGCGCGATGTTCCGCCGGGCCTCAGGCGTTTCGCCCAGCGCCTACAGGCCGTCCCGCTAGGGGAAACTCGCCACAAACCCCTCCGGCCCGTGAGGGGATTTAATGCGACGTTGCAAGTGGTTAGCTCACACAGTTCTTGACGCTGAGTGGTAATAATCCCCCAATGCCGCCCCCATTTAGGGTAATCTGAACTGTCATTTATCTGAGTTCTGTTGCTCCGCCGCCGCTTGGAGTTCCTGTTGAAGCCGACCGATATCGCCAATCCCGACTACTTCCATAAAGTAGTCGACTGCCAGTGGGCCTGCCCCGCACATACGCCCGTCCCCGAGTACATCAGGTTGATCGCGCACGGACGGTACTCCGACGCGTACATGATCAACTGGAAGTCCAATGTCTTCCCGGGGATCCTCGGCCGCACGTGCGACCGCCCCTGCGAGCCCGCGTGCCGACGCAGCCGCGTCGAAGACGAAAACCTTGTGAAGGGCAAGAAAGAGCCGGTCGCAATCTGCCGCCTGAAGCGTGTCGCCGCCGACTACAAGGACGACGACGGCATCAAGGCCAGCATGCCCAAGGCGCCGGCCAAGAACGGCAAGCGCGTCGCCTGCATCGGCGGTGGCCCCGCTTCCCTCACCGTCGCGCGCGACCTCGCCGTCCTGGGCTACGAGATCGTGATCTACGATCAGGATCCCAAGCTCGGCGGCTTCATCCGCACGCAGATCCCGCATTTCCGACTGCCGGAATCCGTGATCGACGAGGAAGTGGGCTACATCACCGACATCGGAAACATCGAGTTCCGCCACCAGCGCGTCGACTCGATGAAGAAGATCCTGGGCGATGGCTACGATGCCGTGTTCGTCGGTTCCGGCGCCCCGCGCGGCCGCGACCTCGACGTACCGGGCCGCAAGGAAGCCGCCGCCAACATCCATATCGGCCTCGACTGGCTATCGTCGGTCTCGTTCGGCCACATCGACAAGATCGGCAAGCGCGTGATCGTCCTGGGCGGTGGCAACACCGCGATGGACTGCTGCCGCACCGCACGCCGCCTCGGCGGCGAGGACGTCAAGGTGATCGTCCGCTCCGGCTTCGAGGAAATGAAGGCCTCGCCGTGGGAGAAGGAAGATGCGATGGGCGAGGACATCCCCATCCTGAACATGCTGGTGCCCAAGGAAGTCCGGCACGAGGGTGGCAAGATCAAGGGTGTCCTGTTCGAGAAGGTGAAGGCGGAATACGACGCCAAGGGCCGCCGCTCGCTGGTCCCGTCGGGCGAGCCCGACGAATTCTACGAATGCGACGACGTGCTTGTGGCGATCGGCCAGGAGAACGCCTTCCCCTGGATCGAGAAGGATGCCGGCATCGAGTTCGACAAGTGGGGCCTGCCCCAGCTCGGCGAGACGACGCTGCAAAGCACCAAGAAGAACGTCTTCTTCGGCGGCGATGCGGCCTTCGGCCCGAAGAACATCATCTGGGCCGCGGCCCATGGCCACGATGCGGCGATCTCGATCCACAAGTTCCTGCAGGGCGAGAATGTCGAGGAACGGCCGGCGCCCGGCGTCAACGTGGTCAGCCAGAAGATGGGCATCCACGAGTGGAGCTACGACAACGCGCCGACCATCGACCACCGCTTCAAGGTCCCGCACCGTCCCAAGCAGGAAGCGCTCAAGGACATCATGGCCGAGGTCGAACTCGGCTTCGATCCGCAGCTCGCCTTCAAGGAAGCGCAGCGCTGCCTGAACTGCGACGTGCAGACCGTCTTCACCGGCAGCCTCTGCATCGAATGCGACGCCTGCGTCGACATCTGCCCGATGGACTGCATCACCTTCACCGAGAACGGTGAAGAGAAGGATCTGCGGACCCGGCTCAACGCGCCGGCGATCAATCCGACGCAGGATCTCTATATCGGCAACGACCTCAAGACCGGCCGCGCGATGGTCAAGGACGAGGATGTCTGCCTGCACTGCGGGTTGTGCGCGGAGCGCTGCCCGACCGGCGCGTGGGATATGCGCAAGTACTACATGGAAATGACTCACGCGGGGCAATCATGCCGCAAGATGTAGGGCCAATCGCTGTGAAACCGCAGGCAATTGCTGCCGTCAACGACTTCGTCGTCAAGTTCGCAAACGTCAACGGCTCGGGATCGGCCAGCGCCAACGAACTGTTTGCCCGTTCGATCCTGCGCATGGGCGTGCCCGTCAGCCCGCGCAACATCTTCCCGTCGAACATCCAGGGCCTGCCGACCTGGTACGAAGTGCGCGTCACCGAGAAGGGCTATCTCGGCCGGCGCGGCGGCGTCGACATGATGGTTGCGATGAATCCGCAGACCTGGGCCGAGGACGTCAAGGAGATCGAGCCGGGCGGCTATCTCTTCTACGATTCGACCAAGCCCATGCCCTCGTCGATGTTCCGCGAGGACATCAACGTGATTGGCGTGCCGCTGACGGCGATCACCAATGCCACCTACACCGACGCCCGCCAGCGCCAGCTCTTCAAGAACATCATCTATGTCGGCGCGCTCTCCGTGCTGCTCGACATCGACGAGAAAGAGATCCAGCGGCTATTCGGCGAACAGTTCAAGGGCAAGGAAAAGCTCATCGATTCCAACGTGAAGGCGATGAACCTTGGTCGGGACTGGGTGAAGCAGCATGTCGATCTCGACCTGGTGAAGCTCAAGGTCCGCAAGGCCGACAATGTCGGCGACCGCATCTTCGTCGAAGGCAACAGCGCCGCCGCACTGGGCGCCGTCTATGGCGGGGCCACGGTCTGCGCCTGGTATCCGATCACGCCGTCCTCGTCGCTGGCCGAGGCCTTCCAGGCCCATTGCAAGAAGCTCCGCCACGACAAGGAAACCGGCAAGGCCAAGTACGCCATCGTGCAAGCCGAGGACGAACTGGCCTCGATCGGCATGGTGATCGGCGCGGGCTGGAACGGCTCGCGCGCCTTCACGGCGACCTCGGGTCCCGGCATCTCGCTGATGACCGAGTTCATCGGCCTCGCCTACTTCGCCGAAGTGCCGGCCGTGATCGTCAACGTGCAGCGCGGCGGTCCTTCGACCGGTATGCCGACGCGCACGCAGCAGTCGGACCTGCTCTCCTGCGCCTACGCCTCGAACGGCGACACCAAGCACGTCCTGCTGTTCCCCGAGGACCCGCGCGAGTGCTTCGAGTTCACCGCAGACGCGCTCGACCTCGCCGACCGCCTGCAGACGCCGGTGTTCGTCATGACCGACCTCGACATCGGCATGAACCATCGCCTCTGCAAGCCGTTCGCCTGGGACGAGAACCGCGTGCTCGATCGCGGCAAGGTCATGACCGCCGCCGACCTCGACGCCGGCAAGACCTTCGGTCGCTATCTCGACGTCGACGGCGACGGCATTCCCTTCCGCACCTATCCGGGCACGCACCCGACCAAGGGCTCCTACTTCACGCGCGGCACGACCAAGGACGAGTTCGCGCGCTACTCGGAGGAAGGCCCGGTCTATGTGCGCAACATGGAGCGGTTGCAGAAGAAGTGGGAGACCGCGAAGAAGATCGCGCCGCAGCCGCTGCGCTATTCCTCGCCCAAGCCGACGCGATACGGCGTGATCTACTTCGGTTCGACCAGCCCGGCCATGACCGAGGCGCTCGACCATCTCGAGGCCGACGGCAACCACGTCAATGCGTTGCGGGTCCGCTCCTACCCCTTCGCCCAGACGGTCGAAGAGTTCATCCACGAGCATGAGAAGGTGTTCGTCGTTGAACAGAACCGCGACGGCCAGCTACGCACCATGCTGATGAGCGAATTCACGCTCGACGCGCGCAAGCTGGTTCCCGTCCTTCATTACGACGGCACGCCGATCACGGCGCGCTTCATCGCGGGCGACATCGGCAAGAAGCTCAGTCAGTTCAAGGTAGTCTCGTTCGAAAAGGCGGCGTCATGACCTACATCGCCAAGCCCCGGCTTCATCATCCGTCGCTGGTCAAGAACAAGGCCGGCTACACGCGGCGCGACTATGAAGGCGCCGTCTCTACGCTTTGCGCCGGCTGCGGCCATGACTCGATCAGCGCCGCGATCATCCAGGCCTGCTACGAGCTCGATATCCTGCCGCACCAGGTCGCCAAGCTCTCCGGCATCGGTTGCTCGTCCAAGGCGCCGACCTACTTCGTGGGGGCCAGCCACGGCTTCAACACCGTGCACGGCCGCATGCCGTCGGTGATGACCGGCGCCAACCTGGCCAACCGCGACCTGATCTATATGGGTGTCTCCGGCGACGGCGACTCCGCCTCGATCGGCCTCGGCCAGTTCGCGCACATCATGCGCCGCGGCGTGAACATGACCTACATCGTCATGAACAACGGCGTGTACGGCCTGACCAAAGGCCAGTTCTCGGCGACTGCCGACAAGGGCTCGATCAGCAAGAAGGGCGTCGCCAACTCCGACTCCTCGATCGACATGGTGTCGCTCGCCATCCTGATGGGCGCCACCTTCGTGGGCCGCTCCTTCTCCGGCGACAAGCACCAGCTCGTGCCGCTGATCAAGGCGGCGATGGCGCACAAGGGCGCGGCCTTCCTCGACGTCATCAGCCCGTGCGTTGCCTTCAACAATCATGCCGGCTCGACCAAGAGCTACGACTATGTGCGCGAACACAACGAGGCGCTGAACCGCGTCGACTTCATCGAGGGTCGCGAGGAGATCACCACCGCCTACGAACCGGGCACCGTCACCACGGTGCAGCAGCATGACGGTTCGTTGCTGCGCCTGCGCAAGCTCGGCGAAGACTACGACCCGTCCGACAAGGTCGCCGCCATGAAGCGTGTCCAGGAAGGCATGCATGCCGGCGAGGTCGTGACCGGCCTTCTCTACGTCGATCCGAGCCCGAAGGACCTGCACGACAACCTGAACACGGTCGATGCGCCGCTGAACACGCTGGAGGCAAAGGACCTCTGCCCCGGCACCTCGGCGCTCGACCGCATCAACGCCGGGCTGCGCTGACGCTCATCACTGCCACCGCAGTGATGGGGCCAACAATGGGCCGCGTTCTTCTGGCGATTGCCGCCGCTCTTCTGGGCGCAGTCGTCGGCGCTGGCCTGCTCGCCATGGCGCTCGCCATTATCTTCACGGCGATCTGGGGCGGCTTCGAAGGCTCGGCCGCGATGGGCGGCGTCACCGTCGGTTTGCCGCTCGGCGCCATCGCGGGATTCGTAATCGGAGGCTGGCTGGTCCTGCACTTCTGGAAGCCAGCGCCCAAGCCGCCCGTCAGTTAGAGGTCGACCCGCTCCTCGGCGACCGACTTGCGCTTGTCCATGTTGAAGCGGCCGGCATAGATCGGCCGCTCGCCGGTGGACGGCCCGGGGTACTGCACGATCAGGATTTCGCCGCCGGTGTCGGTATGGAACTCGCCCTCGAAATGCGGATCGGGGTGATAGAGCATCGTACCCGGCGTACAGAGCCGACCGTCGATCTTGAACTCGCCCTTCAGCACGAACCAGACCTGCGCGAAGCCGTGATAGTGCTCGGGGTGATACGCACCCGGCTCAAGTCGCAGGATACCGGCGTTGGGCTCGGTCGGGCTCTCGGGCCGCGGATGGAACAGCATCTTGCCGGTCTCGCCGGGCCAGCGGATCGTTTCCCAGTCGATCTCGTCGAGGTGGCGTACCTGATACGGCTGATGATCACGCCGTGACGCCTCGCGGGCCGTGCCCAGTGCGGCGTTGGTCTGGGTAGTGTCGGGAACATGCTTGCTCATGGCTTATGTTTCCTCCTTGGTCGTTGTCGCAGAAAGACGCCACCAATCCGGCACGTCCGAGGCGTCGGCCGGCCGCGCCACCGTCATCAGCATCTGTGCCTGGCCACGGCCGGCATTCTCGGCACGGTGCGGTTGCTGGGAATCGATCAGGATGCCGTCGCCGGCCTTCAGACGGTACTGGGCATCCCCGACATGAAACAGCACCTCACCCGACAGCACGTAGCAATGCTCCTGGCCGGGATGGGAAACCGTGGTCGCCATCCCCTTCGCGCGCGGGAAGACGAGATGAAACACTTCCATGCGATCGAGCGGCGCGCCGCCACCGAGGTGGCGCCAGCGATACCCGGTCGCCGCCACCTCCTGGAGATCGCCTGTGTCGGCACGATGCACGGCGACCCGCGTCTTGGCAGGCGCACTGTCGCTCGGGAACAGTTCGTGCAGGCCAAGCCCCAGCACGTCGGCAAGCTGGATCAGGTTGGCAATCGAGGCCGCTGCCTGGCCGCGTTCGAGCTTGGAGAGAAAGCCCTCCGATACGCCAGCCTGACGGGCCACCGAGGCCAAGGTCAGCCCCGCCCCCACACGCGCTGCGCGGAGCCGGCGGCCGATGTCCTGGGTGGTACGGGCAATCTTGTCCATGCGTGAAGGATGAGCTTGTCTTTCATATAAGGCAAGTTTTCTTTCTCTTTAGGAAATATCGTTATCCCAGCCGTTCCTGCGTAAGCTCACGCCCCATGGACGAGATGACAAAGGGCTTCCGCCTGGGCGACGGCACGTTGGTGTCCTGGGGCACGCGCTTCGACGAAGTCGTGACGGACTTCGAGAGCACCGGCTACGCGAGCCGCGACCTGCCCTGCGTCGCAGCCTATGGCTTTACCACGCGCTACCTTGAAGTAACGGCGCCGCGGCCCGACCGGCCGATCCTCACCGTGGCCTACGAACTCGCCGACACCGGCGCGCCGATCAAGGACCTGTTCGCCCAGCTCGTGATCAAGCTCGGCATGCCGGGCGAGATCGAGCGCGACGAGACGTCGGACTACATCCATTCGTCGAGTCACGTCGTGCTCTACGCCAGCTGGCAGAAAAGAGGCCGACCGATCGGCGTCTCTTTCTACGGTGCGCCCCGCGAGTCGGCCTTCGGCGACGGCATCGGCAAGCTCTATGTAAGCTGGGGGGACCTCGATGCCGCCGCTGCCCCGTGGAAACCGGCGTGGCTTGCCGCTAACGCCGCGCTGGCGCAGGCCGCACTCAATCCTGGCAAGATCCAGCTCTTCTCGGTGCAGTACGACACGCGGGTCTTCCCGCAGGACGATCCCAAGCGCGCCAACGATCTCTGCCTGAATTCGCCCGAAATCCTCGACACGCCGCAACCGATTGCCCGGCAGCTCGACGACAAGCGCTTCGCGCTCTGGAGCGATCAGGCCGGCGCGCGCTGGCACCTCTCGACGCGCACCGACACGATCGTGCTGGGCGGGCCGGATACGTCCCTCGTCCGCATCACCCAGCTCGAGCCGGCACGCGGTGGCGGCTCGGCCACCATCGATATCGGGCACTGGTGGGTGCGCGATGCCTGGAAGTCCCGCTCCATCGCCGACGCCGAGCGCGCACTGGAACGCGTGCCCGGCCTGACCTTCAACCGCTCCTCAGGTCACGACGCTTAAGGTTCCCGTCTCGCCGGGCTTGCGATTGAGCACGAGCTGGCGCTGGTGCCACTGCTTCAGCGACGGGCGGTGGCCGATGGAAACGATGGTGGTGGCGGGCAATCGCTCCTTCAGCACGCCGTAGACCGCCGTCTCGTTGGCCTCGTCGAGCGAGGCGGTGGCCTCGTCGAGGAACAGCCAGTCGGGCTTGAACACCAGCGCGCGGGCGATGGCCAGCCGCTGCTGCTCGCCACCGGAGAGCGTGTTGCTCCAATGCGCTTCTTCGTCGAGCCGGCTGGCGAGATGGCCGAGTTGGGCCGCTTTCAATGCGTCGACGATCTCCGCGTCGCTCGCCTTGGACTCGACGTCGGGATACTTCACCGCGTCGCGCAAGGTGGCGATGGGGATGTACGCCTTCTGCGGCAGGAAAAGCACCCTGGCGCCCGCAGGCACCCTCACCTCACCCTTGCCGAACGGCCAGATGCCGGCCAGCGCACGGAACAGCGTGCTCTTGCCCGAGCCGCTGGTGCCCGTGATCAACGTCGAAGTGCCCTTGGGCAGGGCAAGGTTCAGATCGGTCAGCAGCTTCTGACCGTTGGGCAGGGCGAGATCGACGCCGGCGGTGCCGACATCCGCACTTCCCGTCGTAGGTTTGACGGCGATGGCATCGGTCGGCTTGTCATCAATGGCGGCCTGCAGGCCACGCAGACGCTCCATCACCGCCTTCAGCTCGGCCACATTGGTGTAGTTGTCGATGAAGAAGGACAGCGCCGACTGAACCTGGCCGAAGGCCTGGGCGGTCTGCATCACGACGCCGAGCGTGATCGCGCCGGCAAAGAACTTCGGCGCCGTCACGATGTACGGGAAGATGATGGCGAGCTGGCCGTAGCCGATTTGATAGAAGACGAGCTGCAGCTCCGTCACCAGCACGCGCCAGGTGTTGTTGAAGACATCGGTGAAACGGGCGTCGAGCACTTCGGATTCGCGTGGCTCGCCTCGATAAAGGGCAATCCCCTCGGCGTTCTCGCGCACGCGGATCAGGCTGAAGCGAAAGTTCGCCTCGTAGCGCTGCTGCATGAAGTTGAGCGGGATCAGGCGCCGCCCGACCAGGTTGGCAAAGTAGGTGCCGAAGAAGGCGTAGATGAGCGCGGCCCAGACCATGTAGCCAGGGATCGTGATGTCGATCCCGATGGGCGCCAGCGACAGCGGCCCCGACAGCATCCAGAGGATGATCAGAAAGGACACGAGCGTGGCGACTGCGCTGATGAAGCCCAGCAGCAGGGTCATCGTGTAGAAGCCGAGCAGGCGCAGATCCTCGGCGATGCGCTGGTCGGGGTTGTCGACCTTGCGTGCAAGCTCGATGCGGTAGTAGCCGCGGCCGTCCAGCCAATGGCCGAGATAATGCCGCGTCAGCCACCGTCGCCAGCGCAGCCGCAGATACGGGCTGACCAGTCCGCGCGCCACGCCGAAGAAGATGGCGAGCGCCGCGATCCAGCCGAACGCGATCATCTCGGTCCAGAACGCCGCCTCGTTCTTGTTCTGCAGGGAGTCGTAGAAGCGCCGGTTCCATTCGCTGAAGGCCACGTTCACCGAGACGCTGGCCAAGGTCAGCCCGATGGCTCCTGCCAGCAGGATCAGCGCGATCCAGCGCTCCTCGGAGCGGAAATAGGGGATGGTGAGCCGCCACCAATCCCCGAAGAACGAGCCAACGCTTTTCATGCCGAGATCCTTTCGGCCGGCACAGTAACCTCACACCCCGCTGGGCAGCCAGAGCGCGATCAGAGGGATAGCCGCGCGGCCAATCCGTCGCAGAGCGATGCAAGGGCGACGTCGGCAACCGGCCACTGTTTCATACTGGCCCATGACAAGCGCGTCGGCTGGGTTTATAGCGCGGCACAATGGACGCTACTTCGCTCGCCTCCCGCCGCGCCGCACTCGATGTGCTGGTCGCCTGCCTCGACAAGGGGCAACCGCTCGACGACGCACTGTCGCGGCATCAGGGCTTTGCCGGCCTGGATCCGCGCGACCGCGCCTTCGTACGCCTCCTGCTGGCCACGACTTTGCGCCGGCTGGGCGAAATCGAGGAAGCGCTGGCCGGCCTCATCGAGCGGCCGCTAGGAGGTGCCAACGCCGCCGGCCGGCAGATACTGCGTCTGGGCGCGGCCCAGCTCCTTTTCCTTGGCACGCCGCCGCATGCCGCCGTCGATACCTCCGTCCGCCTGGCCGAGGATGCCCGCCTGCCGCACCTCAAGGGCCTGATCAACGCCGTGTTGCGCCGGATCAGCCGCGATGGCTCGGCCCTCATGGGCGATCGCGACCCCGCTCATCTCAACACGCCGCAATGGTTGTGGGAGAGCTGGGCCGACGCCTATGGCGAAGCGGAAACCCGCGCCATTGCGGCCGCGCATCTGATCGAGGCGCCGCTCGACCTGACGCCGCGCTCCAATGCCGATTTCTGGGCAGGCCAGCTCGAAGCGGAAAAGCTGCCGACCGGCACCCTGCGCCGTTTCGGCGGCGGCGCGATCACCGAACTGCCGGGCTTCGCCGAGGGCGCATGGTGGGTGCAGGACGCCGCCGCGACCCTGCCCGCGCGCCTGCTGGGCGACATTGCCGGCAAGAGCGTCGCGGACCTGTGCGCTGCGCCCGGCGGCAAGACGATGCAGCTCTGCGCTGCCGGCGCTACCGTTACCGCCGTCGACATTTCCGCGCGCCGCATGACGCGGCTTGGCGAAAATCTGGCGCGTGCCGGGCTGACGGCGGAACTGGTGACGGCCGACGCCAGCAAGTGGGCGCCCGGCCGGACCTTCGATGCCCTGCTGCTCGACGCTCCCTGCTCCGGCACCGGCACCCTGCGCCGCCATCCCGACATCGCCTGGCTGAAGGACGAGGAGGATGTGGGCCGTCTCACCCTCACCCAGGATCGATTGCTGATGCATGCCACGGAGCTGCTGAAGCCCGGCGGCATGCTGGTCTATGCCGTCTGTTCGCTGCAGGAAGACGAAGGCCCCGCTCGTTTCAAGGCTCTGCTGGGCCGCGACAAGCGCCTGCGCCGCGTGCCGGTCGAACCTGCCGAACTGCCGGGGCTCGAAGCCGCGATCACCAGGGACGGCGACGTCCGAACGCTGCCGTCGATGTGGCCTGATCGCGGCGGGCTCGATGGGTTCTTCATCGGAAGAGCCGTTCGGGTTTAGGACGCGGCGTTTCTCAGCCGCGTTCGTCAGGCCGCAACGTCAGCACTGACACACCTGACGCCGTCACGGTGACGGTGTGCTCGAACTGGGCCGACAGCGAGCCGTCTTCTGTCACGACCGTCCAGCCGTCGGCTTCGGTGCGCACGTCGCGTCGGCCGCGGTTGAGCATCGGTTCGATGGTGAAGACCATGCCCTCGCGGAGCGCGAGGCCGGTTCCCGGGCGGCCGAAGTGCAGGATGTTCGGTTCCTCGTGCATCTCGCGGCCGATACCGTGGCCGCAATATTCGCGCACCACCGAATAACCATACCGACTGGCGTGTCGTTCTATGGCAAAGCCGATGTCGCCCAATCGCGCACCCGGCCGCACCGCACGGATACCGCGCCATAGCGCATCGTAGGTCGTCTGGACCAGCCGCTTGGCCGCGGGCTCGACTTCGCCCACCAGATACGTCTTGCTGGAGTCGGCGATATAGCCGTTCTTCTCCAGCGTAATGTCGAAGTTCACGATGTCGCCCTCACGCAGTACCACCGTCGCCGACGGCATGCCGTGGCAGACCACGTCGTTCACCGACGCGTTCAGCACATAGCGGTAGCCATACTGGCCCTTGCTCGCCGGCCGCGCTTGGAGATCGTGCACGATAAAGCGCTCGACCATCGCGTCGATCTCGAGCGTCGATTTGCCGATTAACGGCGTACGATCGAGCATCACGAACACCGACGCCAACAGGCGGCCGGACTCCGCGAGTAATGCCACCTCCTCCGGCCGCTTGGTCATCTATCGTTCACCGCCAGCGAGGGCGCAGCAACGCCCGCCGCGCGCAACTCACGCTCGATGATCTCGGTGAACGGGATGGTCGGATGGGTTTCGCAGAGCATGCCGATCTTGATCCAGTAGGCTGCCTGCGCGTTGATCGACCGGCACGACACCTTGCTCGCGCGGCGCACCTGTTCGTGCAGATCATCCTCTATGTTCACAATGCCCATCATTCCTCACTATATGAAGCGTATACGTTTCATATATGAAGAATTCAATGCAAAATTGGAAAATCTCAGGAATGACCGTGACGACCGCCATCACCGCCTTCGACCATTCTCCCGATGGCGGCCGCGGCCTGAGCGGGCGGCTTACCCAACTGATGTCAACGCGCTCGCTGGTTGAGCGCTACTTCTTACGGGCCAACGCGCGATACTTCTGACGCTCGACGTGGCCGAGGTAGAGGCCGGAGCTGACGATCACCGCAGCGCCGATCCAGGTCCAGAAATCGGGAATGTCCTGGAACACCAGGTAGCCGAGGAGCGCCGCTCCCAGGAGCTGCATGTAGTTGAACGGCGCCACGACCGCGGCCGGCGCCTGGCTGTAGGCGATCGTCAGGAAGTAGTGCCCCACGCCCGCCATCACGCCCATGCCGGCGAACAGCAGCCAGTGCCAGCCGAGCGTCGGCGTCACCCAATCGAAGGGCAGCAGCGGAGCCGCCGCCACCGTGCCGACGATCGTCGCCATGGTAGCCGATGCGTCTGGCCGCTCGGTCTGGCCGTAGCGCCGCGAGAAGAGCTGGTAGAGCGAACTGCAAAGCGTGCTGGCGACGATCAGCAGGGAATGCCATTCGAAATGGGCATGCCCTGGCCGCACCACGATCAAGGCGCCGACGAAGCCGACGGCGCAGGCTGCCCAGCGGCGCGGGCCGACCGGCTCGCCGAGGAATTTCGACGAGAGCGCCGTCACCACCAGCGGGCTGGTCAGCGAGATCGACGCCGCCGTCGCCAAGGGCAGATAGACGATGCCGTGGAAGTACAGGAACGACGAGGCGAACAGCAGCAGGCCGCGCACAATCTGGCTCGGCACGTTGTGCCAGCGAAACAGGTTCATCCCGCTCTGCGGCAGAAACAACACCAGCATGAAGATGAAGGCAAAGGCGTAGCGGCCCCAGATGACCTCGATGACCGGAAAGGTCTGGCTCAGCGTCTTGGAGATTGCATTCAGGACCGAAAAACAAAGAACTGAAAAGATGATGGAAAGAATGGCCCGCAGGGTCCGGTCCACCGGCGGGGGCGCGTCGCTCTTCATCTTTGCAACCTAACGATTGGCGTCGCGTGAGCAAGTGCAGCATCGGACTACGCCCTCCTGCCAATTGCATGGATCGCGCTCCGAAACGACAGACATCGTGCAAGCAGTGTGCCAGCGGTGGCGCTAAGGCTTCTGTTCTTCCTTCAGCTCTTCCGCGCTCGGCCACAGGAGCAGGGACACGAGCATCAGGATGCCGAGCCCGCCGGTGATGCCCGCAAACCGGTCGATACCCGGCATGATGCTGGCAGGCGGCGAGGCGCCCTGGATCATGGTGATGACGAAGACGAAGGCGAACTGCGTGCCGACATAGCCGACGCCGTGCCTGCCGACCTGGATGTGCATCCCGACCCAGACCACCGCGGCGATCATCGCAAGCCACCAGATGAACGACTCGACCTGCAGGGCAAGACAGGCCAGCGCCACGATGCCGCCGAACAGGCAGCCCATGAAACGATGCAGCGATTTCTCGGCAACCTGATGCCTGGTGCTGACGCCGGAGTCGGCAATCAGCGGGGCGGCCATCACCACGGCGATGGTGATCGCCATCTCGGTCACGTCCGGCAGGTTCATCAGGATCCAGAGTTCCAGCACGACGACGACGGCGATCGCCGACCGGACGCCGTGCAGCACCGAGGGCCATTGCGCCCCCAGCAGATGGCGCCACCCTGGTGCAGTGGGCGGGCGATCGGCATGCCAGTCCTGCAGGACATTGGCGACGACAATGGCGGAACCGACACCGACCGCGACGTCGATCACGCGATAGACGGCAAGCTGAAAGGCCTGCGTCGGATCGTTCAGGCTCGAGAGCAGCACCAGGCTCGACGTGATCGACATGAACATCCAGGCCAGCCCATGGGGACTGACCTGCATGGCAATGACGCCAAACGCCGTCATCGCGGCAAGGAATATACAAAGGGCGAGGTGATCGTACGGCAACCAGCGCGCCATGACGAAGCCGATCGCCGCACCGGCAATCGTCCCCGTCAGGCGCAAGAGGCCGCGCCGCACGGAAGCGGCGCCCGTCGACATCAACGACATGAATCCGCTGATCGCCACCCACCACGGCGCCTCCAGCTGAAGCGCGAGCGCCAGGGTCGTCGACAGGATCACCGAAGCCGCGGCAACGAAACCTTGCCGCGTTTGCGCGGGATTCGTTCCCAGCTCCTTCAGCTCTTTCCAGAAGCCGGAGAGCGTCTTATCGACCATCCGGCCGCCTTCGGCGAAGTCCTCGATCACGCCACGCGCGAAGGACATCTTCACGGGAAGATCACCGTCCGCGCATCGGCGCCCATGTAGAGCTTGAACTCGTCCGGCTTGTCGACGAGGACGATGGTTACGGGAATGCGGCGCTGCAGGCGGATCCAGTCCGTGGTCGGCGCGACATAGGGCAGAAGCATGTCCGGCCCCGGATTGCGGCTGATGCCGCGTGCAATGCCGGTGATCTTTGCGCGATGCCAACGCCAGGGCTCGCTGTCCAGCCACACCCAGGCGGTCTGGCCGATCTTGAAGTCGCGGATGTAGTACTGCTTGTAGTTGGCCATGATGCGCCAAGCATCGGAATCGACAATGCCGATCATCGGCACGTCGATATTGGCGGTGTCACCGGGCTGCAAGGTCAGGTTGGTGATCGTACCGTTGACCGGCGCGAAGACCCGCGTGCGATCCAGTTTCCACTGCGCTGTCGCGTTCTCGGCGATAGCGACCTCCAGGGCGGCCTGGTGCGCCACGATGCCGGTCTGCGCCTTGGAGATCGCGATCTGGCTGATCGTCATCTCGGCCTGGGAGCGGCGCAGCTCGTCGTTGGCGCGATCGAGTTCGGCGCGCGGCGCATACTCGTTCTTGGCCAGATCGGCGTAGCGCGCCTGTTCCTGCGCTGCGTAGACGTTTGCCGAGGTCGAGGCCGCAAGGGCGGCCTGCGCTGTGCTGAGTTCTTCTTGAGAGGACTTCAGTAGTGCCCTGGCCTGCTCGATCTGCGCCTTGGTCTGGTTGACGACCAGCTGAAACGGCACCGGATCGATGGTGACGAGCAAGTCGCCCTTCTTGACCGTCTGGTTGTCGACGACATGGACGGCGACGATCCGGCCTGTGATTTCCGGCGCCAGCGCAACGAGATCGGAGCGCACATAGGCGTCGTCCGTGTAGACCACGTAGGAGGTGAAGACTTCCCAGATTATGAAAAGGGCAAGAATTGTTCCTCCGACAAGGAGCAGCCGGTGCAACCGGCTGGTCTCGCGCTTCGTCAGGCCGGTCGGCGGGGCGGTCGGCGCGAAATCCGCTGGTGGCGGAGGTACCGGATTTGGTTGCGGTGTCGGATCAGGTTCGGGAGCTGACGCGGGCGCAGTGACAACCGGCGCGGGTGGCTCAGGTTTCCGAGATACCTCGGCAGGTGCCGGTGGTTGCGGTGGGGTACTGTCAGGCGGCATCGGTCGGGAAAATAGCGCAGCCGGGCTTACAAGCCCATGCTCTTCATCTTGGCCGCCAGTGCCGATACGGAAAATGGCTTGCCGATGAAGTTGACGCCCGCATCGAGCACACCGTGATGAACTATGGCGTTGGCTGTGTAGCCCGTCGTGAACAGCACCTTGAGCGACGGCCGGCGTTCCGTTGCAAGGCCCGCGATCTGACGGCCATTCATGCCGCCGGGCAGCCCGACATCGGTAAACAGCAGCTGGATGTCGTCATGCGCCGCCAGCACGCGCAACGCCTCTTCGCCGTCGGCCGCTTGGTAGACGACGCAGCCGAGTTCACGGCAGGCCGCCAGGGCGAATTCGCGCACGATCGGATCGTCTTCGACCACAAGAACGACCGTCCCCGTTCCCGTCTCGGGCGCGAGCGGCTGCAGTTCGACCTCGGCTGCGGCCTCGCCCATCTCGCGCGGCAGGTAGATCTTAACCGTCGTGCCCCGCCCGACCTCGCTGTAGATCTTGAGGTGCCCACCGACCTGCTTCACGTAGCCGAACGACATGCTGAGACCCAGACCAGTCCCCTGCCCGCGCTCCTTGGTGGTGAAGAACGGTTCGAAGGCACGTGCAACCGTCTCCGGCGGCATGCCGGTCCCGGTATCCGAGACGGCGATCATAACATACTGCCCGGGCACTACTTCGGCGTTGGCTGCAGCATAGGCGTCGTCGAGATGACTGTTCGCTGTCTCGATTGTCAGCGTACCGCCCTCGGGCATTGCATCGCGTGCATTTATCGCGAGGTTGAGGATGGCGCTTTCGAGCTGCGCGACGTCGGCCTTCGCGCGCCAAAGTCCGCCTGCGAGGACAGTCTCGATCTTGATCTTCTCACCGATTGTCCGGCGCAGCAGCTCCGACATGCCGGAAACGATGCGGTTCGCGTCGATCGCTTCTATCTGCAGCGGCTGCTGGCGCGCGAAAGCGAGCATGCGTTGCGTCAGTGACGCCGCACGCGAGACGCCCGTCCTGGCAAGGTCGAGGAAGCGCGTCACATCCGGCGTGGGTTGTGGCACGCGCCTTCCCACCATCTCGATGGCGCCGCCGATACCCGTCAGCAGGTTGTTGAAATCGTGCGCGATGCCGGCAGTCAGCTGGCCGACCGCCGTCATCTTCTGCGATTGCCGCAGGCTCTCCTCGGCGGTCGCCCGACGAATCTGCTCGGTGCGAAGCTGCTCAAGCGCCTCGTCCTGCCGGATCGCACGGCGCGAGGCTACCAATGCCAGAATGAAAAGAGCGATTGTCGCCGGCAGCCCGAAGACCAGGTGAGAGGCCATGCGGCGGAGCCAGGTTCTCGTAACCGTCTCTTCGCCATATCCATGCACGACATACAGGGGCAGATCCGCGAGTTTGCGGTACATCACGATACGACCGATGCCATCGAAGGAAGAGGCCGGCGTGGCATAGGCCCCGCTTTCCGGCGACGCTGCTATCGCCTTCATGAATCCGCTGTCGGACGCCAGGCGATGCGTTTCGGTTTCCGCAGGATAACGGGCGAGCACTTCGCCGTCCGACTTCACCAGCGCAGCGGTAAAGAGGTTGGTGTCCGCCGCTTCGGCGAATTGCTCGACGAAGTACCGTGGCGAAATGGACACCGCCACGACACCATTGAACCGGCCGTCCGGCGTTTCTCGCCGCTCGCTGTACTGGAAGAAATATCCATCGTTGACCCGACCCCGCATCGGCTCGCTGATGTGCCGCCGTTCGCCACGGTCGCGATGGGCGACGAAGTAGCTGCGATCGGCCGCAATCACTCCCGCCGGCAGCGGGAAGCTGCGCGCCGAAACCAGGGGCGCTCCCTGCTCGTCGATCACGAAGACGTTCTGGATCTGGCGTAGCGGCTCGACCAGGCGGTGCAGTCGGTCGTGTAGCCGTTGCTCGTTCGTCCTGATGGCTTCGTTGCTGAAGTCGTCGACGATCTCGGCGACATTCGCCGCGACGAGATAGCCGGTCTCGAACGTCGTTGCGACGTTCACATAGAGCAGGTCGAGCGTGCGCGCCATACGCTCCTCGGCCTGCTCGCGGACGTCGTTGTAGGTGAGCCAGCTTGCCCCCACGAACAGGAAAACCGGGACGACGACCGTTGCCGCCAGCAGCACGAGCGACGCTTCGGCAGCCGTGGTCCCGCGAAACGTCCAAGTCCGCAGCTTCAGCATCCGTCGCATATCGAACCTAAGGCCCTGCCCCAACCAGAGACGAGACGAACTTCGAAAGTTCGGCGGCACTATAGGGCCTGGGAAACGAATGGACATCCGCCACGCCAGCGGCGTGGCACTTCCGACGATTCTCCCGTGCGTCGACCGGGACAGCCCGGATTAGAAATGAACCCTCTGCGAGAGCATTCGACATCCGCGGCTAGTCCGCCGCCTTTGCCACGCTGTGTTGAGGCTTGAACGGCAGGATCGTCGTCGCACGCACCGCCGGCAACGGCAGGGACGGCGGTTCGACGCCCAAGGCGCGGGCGGCATTCCAGGCCCATCGTGGATCGAGCAGGAACGGCCGCGCGTGCGCGGTGCAGTCGGCCTCGCCGTTGGCGATGATCCGTTCCGCCTGCTCCGGTTCGGTGATCAGCCCGACCGCCCAGGTCTTGATGCCGGCTTCGCGGCGTATGCGGGCCGCAAACGGAACGTGGTAGCCGGGTTCGATCTTGATCTTCTGTCCCGGCGTGTTGCCACCCGAACTCACGTCGACGAAATCGCAGCCCAGGCCCTTCAACTGGCGCGCGGTCTCGACCGTGTCTTCGATCGTGACACCACCCTCGACCCACTCGACGGCCGACAGCCGGATGCCCAGCGCCTTTTCGGCCGGCCAGATCCTGCGAACAGCCTCGAAGACTTCGAGCGGAAAGCGGCGCCGCTTCTCCATCGTGCCGCCGTATTCGTCGGTGCGGTGATTGCTGAGCGGCGAGAGGAACTGGCTGAGGCAGTAGCCGTGGGCGCCGTGTAGCTCGATCACGTCGAAGCCCAGCCGGGCGCTGCGCTCCGCCGCCGCCACGAAAGCCTGCTTCACGCGCTTCAGGCCCACGCTATCGAGCGCCACCGGCGTGTGCCACTTGGCGGCCGGATCGTAGGGCAATGCCGAGGCCGAATAGGTGGTCCAGGGAAGATCAGGGGCATCGGCCTGCGTAAGCGGTCCGCCGCCCTTCCAGGGCCGTTGCGCCGAAGCCTTGCGCCCGGCATGGGCCAACTGAACGCCGAGTTTCACGCCGGGCATCCAGCCCCTCACCCAGTCGATCACCGGCTTCAGCGCCGCCTCGTTCTCGTCGCTGTAGAGGCCGAGGCATCCCTGGGTGATGCGGCCCTCGCGCTCGACATGCGTCGCTTCGAGGCACAGCAGGCCCGCGCCGGACATGGCGAGCATGCCGTAGTGCACCTGATGCCAGGACTGCGCGCTGCCGTCGACGGCCGAGTACTGGCACATCGGCGAGACGACGATGCGGTTGGGCAGCGTGACGCCGCCGAGCTCGACAGGAGTGAAGAGTTGGGCGGTCATGCTGTTATCCCGGTGTGATCAGCCGTTGATGGAAGGGCCGGCCTCGTGACCCAGCCATTCCTCGATGAGGCGGCGAGCAATCGAATCGCGGCGCGGCATGAAGAAGGAGCCGTCCTTGGGCAGGTTCTCCGGCTTGAGGTCCTCGCGGCTCATCCAGCGCGCGCTCGCCAGCTCGTCCTCGTTGACGGTGAAGTCCAGCGACTCGGCTTCGGCGTGGAAGCCGATCATGACCGAGGCCGGGAACGGCCAGGGTTGCGAGGAACGGTACGTCACGTTCTTCACCTTGACCCGGACTTCCTCGTAGACCTCGCGCGCGACGGCATCCTCGAAACTCTCGCCCGGCTCAACGAAGCCCGCGAGGGTCGAATGCATGCCGCGCGGGAACTGCTTGCCGCGGCCCAGCAGGCACTTGTCGCCGTGATGGACCAGCATGATCACCGCCGGATCGGTACGCGGAAAATGCTCCGTCTTGCAGGACTCGTTGGTGCACATGCGCACGTGACCGCCGCGCGTGATGCGGGTCGGCGATCCGCACACGCCGCAGAAACGATGGCGGCGATGCCAGTAGGTCATGCCCCGGGCATAGGCGAGAATCGATCCTTCGCGCGCGAACAGCAGTGCCCCGACCTGGCGCAGATCGACGAACTCGCCCATTTCGGTCAGGGGTGTTTCGAGGCCGGTCACGTCGACGGCGAAATAGGGTGTGCCTTCGACATAGCCAAGGAAGATCTTGGTCTCGCTCGAACTGACGACGGCCCTGGCCATCATGCCCTGGAGGAACACCGGTTCCGGGTCGCCCCCGGTCTTCACCAGGTTCCTCTCGGTATCGATCGGGACGAACCGCGCCGCGCCTGACGAGGCCAGTTCGATCATGCGTTCGTCGTTCTCGCGCTCGTGGGAGGCGCGGTCGATTTCGGCGCTGGAATAGGGGTTTCTTGGTCTCTGCATAGGGCGCGGACGGTGCCACAGCGAGGGCGGGACCGCAATAAATCCGGGCCTTCTGCATCGCGAGGGGACGCAATGCCGGCCTGCGCAACCAACTGCACGGGCCGGCGCGCGGTCCTCTACTCCAGCGCGGCAGCGAGGACCTGGGCGACGTGCAGCGCGTGTCGGTCGGCTCCGTCGGCGATCTGGTGGCGGCAGGAGGTGCCGTCGGCCACGACCAGCGTATCGGCATCGGCCTTGCGCACGGCCGGCAGCAACGACAGCTCGGCCATGGCCATCGAGGTTTCGTAATGCTCGGCCTCGTAGCCGAAGCTGCCAGCCATGCCGCAGCAGCTCGACTCGATGGGCGTCACCTTGAGATCAGGCACCAGGCCCAGCACTTCCTGTACCGCGCTCATCGCCCCGAAGGCCTTCTGATGGCAGTGGCCGTGCAGCAGCGCCGTCTTTTCCCGCAGCGGCTTGAGATCGAGCGCCAGCCGGCCTTCCCGCTTCTCGCGGGCAAGGAATTCCTCGAACAGCACGGCATTGTCGGCCACGACCTTGGCGTCCTCGCCGAGATTCATCGCCAGGAACTCGTCGCGCAGGGTGAACAGGCACGAGGGTTCGAGCCCGATGATGGGCACGCCCTTGATGGCGAACGGCCGGAGCGCGTTCAGGAGCCGCCTGCCCTCGCTCCTCGCCCGCTCGACCTGGCCGGTCGAAAGATAGGTGCGGCCGCAGCAGAGCGCCGGTGCGCCCAAGGTCGGCCAGGCCACCGCCACCTTGTGGCCAGCAGCCGCCAGCACGCGACGGGCGGCGTGTAGGATGTCGGGCTCGAAGTTATTGGAGAAGGTGTCGGCGAAGATCACCACGGTAGCGTCACGGTCGTCGACCTCGGTGGTGGTGAGGAACGTGTCGCCGCGCCACTGCGGCAGGCGGCGCTGCTTGGCGAAGCCCAGATAGGACTGAACGAACCACGCCGCGTTGAACAGCCAAGGCAGCCGCCGCGCCCACGGCGCCATCGACGGCACAGCGCCGATCATCCGGTCGCGCCAGGAAAGGCCCCGCGCCATGGTCCGCGCCGACTTCACCTCGATCTTCATGCGCGCCATGTCGACGCCGGTGGGGCAATCGCGCTTGCAGCCCTTGCAGCTCACGCAAAGGTCCATCGCCGCGGCGACATAGTCCGAGCGCAGCGCCTCCGAGCCCAACTGGCCGGAGAGCGCGAGCCGCAACGTGTTGGCGCGGCCACGCGTCAGATGCTTCTCGTCGCGCGTCACACGGAAGGACGGGCACATGGTACCGGCGTCGAACTTCCGGCAATGGCCGTTGTTGTTGCACATCTCGGCAGCCTTCGCGAAGCCGCCGGTGCTGTCGCCGCCGCTGCCGGGTTCGGTCAGTGCCTCGGTGCGCGGATCGTTCTGGACGTTCCATGCCGACCAGTCGAGCGCGGGCGTATAGTCGATGGTCTTGTACCCCGGCTTGAAGCGGAAGAGGTTGCGATCGTCCATGCGCGAGGGCCGCACGATCTTGCCGGGATTGAGGATGCCTTGGGGATCGAACAGGTCCTTGACCGTCTCGAAGGCCTTGGTGAGACGCGGACCGAACTGCCATCCCACCCATTCCGAGCGCACCAGCCCGTCGCCGTGCTCGCCGGAATAAGCGCCCTTGTATTCGCGCACGAGGGCCGACGCCTCCTCGGCGATGGCGCGCATCTTGGTGGCACCCTCGCGGCGCATGTCGAGGATCGGCCGCACATGCAGCGTGCCGACCGAGGCATGGGCATACCAGGTGCCCTTCGTGCCGTGCTTCTCGAAGACATCGGTGAGGCGCTGCGTGTAGTCCGCGAGATGCTCCAGCGGTACGGCGCAGTCCTCGATGAAGGAGACGGGCTTACCGTCGCCCTTCATCGACATCATGATGTTGAGACCGGCCTTGCGAACCTCCCAGAGCGCGGCCTGCGGACCGGGCTCCGGCATCTCGACGACACTGCCCGCCATGCCGAGATCGCCCATCAGCTCGACCAGCCGCGCGAGATCGCGAAGCTGGTCCTCGCGCTCCTCCCCGGCGAACTCGACCAGCAGAATCGCTTCAGGCTTGCCGATCAGCGCCCGCTCGATGACGGGGCGAAAGGCGGGATTGGCACGCGCCAGCTCGATCATGGTGCGGTCGACCAGTTCCACCGCCGCCGGCTTCAGCTTCACGATGTGCTGGGCGCTGTCCATCGCCTTGTAGAAGCTCGTGAAGTTCACGACGCCCAGCGTCTTGTGCTTCGGGACTGGCGCGAGCTTCAAGGTCAGCCGCTCGGTGACCGCGAGCGTGCCTTCGCTGCCAACCAGGAGATGCGCGAGATTGACCGAATTGTCGGTCGTGTAGGGCCGCTCCGACTGCGGAAAGAAGATATCGAGATTGTAGCCGCCGACCCGCCGCAGCACCTTGGGGTACATGCGCTCGATCTCGTCGCGCTCGGCAAAGGCAAGCTCGGCCACCTTGTCGGCAATGGCACGGACCGATGCCGGCATGTCCTCGGGCCGCGCCGAACCGAAGCGCGCCCGCTCGCCGCTGGCCAGGATGGCATCAATGGAGGCGACGTTGTGCACCATGTTGCCGTAGCGGATGGAGCGCGAGCCGCAGGAATTGTTGCCGGCCATGCCACCCAGCGTGCACTGCGCCGAGGTCGAGACATCGACCGGATACCAGAGCCCGTGCGGCTTCAGCCAGGCGTTGAGCTGGTCCAGCACCACGCCGGGCTGCACCGTGACCTGCGCCTTGTTCTTGTCGAACCCCACGATCTCGCGCAGGTACTTCGAGCAATCGATGACCAGCGCTTCGCCGACCGTCTGGCCGCACTGCGAGGTCCCCGCCCCGCGCGGCAGGATCGCGGCCTTGGCATCGCGCGCCACGTCGATGGCAAGCCCGAGATCGGTCTCGTCGCGTGGCACGACAATGCCCACCGGCTCGACCTGGTAGATCGAGGCGTCGGTCGAGTAGCGCCCACGCGAGGCCCTGTCGAAGAGGACCTCGCCTTTGAGAGTGCGTTTAAGATTCTGTTCGAGCGTGCTCAGTCTAGTTTCACCCCGGCCGCCGCGACGACCTTCTGCCATTTCTCGATTTCGGTGCGGATGCGCTTGGCAAAGTCAGCCGGCTTCTCGCCGCCGACCTGCGCGAGCTGGTCCTTCCAGATGGTCTGAAGCTTCGGGTTCGCCAGCGCCTTGACCACCTCGGCATACATGCGATCGACGATCGGCTGCGGCGTGCCCTTGATGGCCCACAGGCCGTACCAGGTCGACACGAGCCAATTCGGCACGCCGATCTCGGCCGCCGTCGGCATGTCCGGATATTCCGGCACGCGCTTCTGGGTCGCCACCGCAAGGCCCTTCAGCTTGCCTGCTTTGATCTGCTGCGCCGAGGTGCCCATGCCGTCGAACATCATGTCGGCATTGCCGGCGAGCAGGTCCTGCATCGCAGGGCCCGCACCGCGATAGGGCACGTGGGTGATCTCAGTCTTGGTTTCGAGCTTGAACAGTTCGCCCGCCAGATGATGCGCCGTGCCGGCGCCGGCGGAGGCATAGTTCACCTTGCCGGGATTGGCCTTCACGTAGGCGATGAATTCGGCCGCGGTGTTCACCGGCAACTTGCTGGGATTGATCGAGATCACCTGCGGCACCAAAGCCACCATGGTGATCGGCTCGAAGTTCTTCTCCAGGTCGTAGTCGAGGTTCTTGTAGATCGACGGGGCGATCGTGTGGTGAATGGCGCCGACGAAGAAGACAGAGCCGTCGGGCTTCATCTTTGCAGCTTGCGAGGCGCCCACCGTGCCGCCTGCCCCGCCCTTGTTGTCGATGATGATCTGGCAGCCGAGCTGCTCACCGACCTGGGCGGCCAGCGGCCGCGCGAAGACATCGGTGCCGCCGCCGGCCGGGAACGGGTTGACCCAGGTGATCGTCTGCGGCGGCCAGCCCTGCTGGGCACGCGCCACCGCGGGTGCCGCCAGGGTGGCGGCAAGCCCGAGCTTCAGCGCATTGCGGCGCGTGGAAAAAGTCGACGTCATTATTCGTTTCCTCCCTCAAGGATCTCACTGTCTTGATTATTCATCGTAGCCAGCACCGCCTGCTGCTTCGCCCGCAGGTGCCGGATGAGGAGATCACGTAGCGCAGCGCCATCGCGCGCGGCAAGGGCTGCGATCATGGAACGATGTTCCGCAACCGCCTGATCCCATTTCGCGCGATTGAGGTTGGAGCGGAAGCGGAGCGCGTGCAGGCGCGCGTTGAGCATCCGGTAGGTCTGGCCCAGCACCGCATTGCCGGCGATGGCATTCAGGCGGTCATGGATGGCGCGGTTGATGCGATAGTAAGCTGGAAGATCGTGCCGGGCATGCGCCGCCTCCATTTCCGCCTGCAACGCGCGCAAATGGACGATATCGCCATCGGTCACCCGGGCGACAGCGAGTTCCCCCGCCAGCCCCTCCAGGGCCGCCATGACCTCGAAGCCATCCCGTACATCGTCCGGCGACAGGGCCACGACCTGCGCGCCGCGATTGGGAAGCTGAACCAGTAGCCCATCGGCGGCCAGCATACGGAAGGCTTCGCGGAGTGGTGTGCGGGAGACGCCCAGCCGTTCGCAGAGTTCGCGCTCGTTCAGCTTGGCGCCAGGCTGCAACCCGCCTTCGATGATCAGGGTGCGCAGCCGCTCGGCCGCCGCCTCCGGCAGGCTCGATCGGGCGATGGGGAAGGAAGAGCCATCCATGTGTCTGGACTCAACTTGGCATATTGTATACAAAATGCAAGTGAACAGTTGGAAAGGCTGAAATCATGCGCCTGAACTCCCATCCGAGCGGCCGTCACTTCCTGCAAATTCCTGGGCCGACCAACGTTCCAGACCGCGTTCTTCGTGCGATGGATCATCCGACGATCGATCACCGCGGCCCCGAGTTCAACGCGTTGGCCAAGAAAATCCTGCGATCTGTCCGGCAAGTTTTCCAGACAAAACAACCGGTTATCATCTATCCCGCATCCGGTACGGGAGCTTGGGAAGCCGCCCTCGTGAACACCCTGTCGCCCGGCGACCAGGTGCTGATGTGGGAGACTGGCCACTTCGCCTCCTTGTGGAAGAAGATGGCCGACAAGCTTGGAATCAAATCAGAATTTATGGGTGGCGATTGGCGCAAGCCGGCCGATCCCGCGGCCATCGAGAAGCGCTTGAAGGAAGACACCGGCCACGCCATCAAGGCGGTCTGTATCGTCCATAATGAGACCTCGACGGGTGTCGTGAGCGACATCTCCGCCGTCCGGCGTGCGATCGACGCCGCCAAGCATCCCGCCCTGCTGCTGGTCGACACGATCTCTTCGCTGGGATCGATCGACTACCGTCACGACGCCTGGGGCGTCGATGTCACGGTCGCGGGCTCGCAGAAGGGCCTGATGCTGCCGCCCGGCCTCTCCTTCAATGCGGTGAGCGAGAAGGCAGTCGCAGCCTCGAAGACCTCCAAGATGATCAAGGCCTTCTGGGGTTGGGACGAGATGCTGGCGTCCAACGCCAACGGCTGGTTCCCCTACACGCCCGCCACCAACCTGCTCTATGGCCTCAACGAAGCCTGCGACATGCTGCTGGAGGAAGGGCTCGGCGCCGTGTTCGCCCGCCACACCCGCCATGCCGAGGCGACGCGCGCCGCGGTCACCGGCTGGGGGCTGGAGATCCTGTGCAGCGATCCCAAAGCCTATTCGGGCTCTCTGACCGCCATCGTGATGCCCGAAGGCCACGACGCCGACGCCTTCCGCAAGGTCGCCCTGGAGAACTTCAACCTGTCGCTCGGCCAGGGCCTCACCAAGGTCGCGGGCAAGGTCTTCCGCATCGGCCATCTCGGCGACTTCAACGACCTGATGCTGATGGGCACGCTGTCGGGCGTCGAGATGGCGCTGGGCCTGGCCAAGGTCCCGCACAAGACGGGCGGTGCCCAGGCTGCCCTCACCTACCTCCGCGACACCGCGCCGGGCGCACGCCGCGACTAAGGCAACCTCAGTCGTCGCTGAATTCTTCGTTGATGCAGAGGAACAGCCGCGTCACGCCGCTGCCGGAAAGCGGCGGCGAACGATGCACTACGGACACGGCCTTCGCCCGCTGCACGCCCTTGAACAGGCCCACGGCAAAGCGCGGCAGCTCGTTCAGCGCGCCGCGATAGCGCCGCTGCGCGCGCAACGCCCGCGCGGCCTGCTCGAGCGGCGGCCACTGCGTACCGGGGCCCCGATAAGTCGCATTCAGGCGCAAACCGACATAGTCGCGGTGGAAGCGCCAGCAGCCGTCATGGTCGAGGGCTTCGATTCTGAGATCCACACGCGCCGCGCCGGAGATCCGGCCGAAGCTGGCCGCGAGACGAGCCACATCGTCGATCAGGCAAGCACGCGCGGGACAGTCACCGAGATCGGCGTCGTCGCATAACGCGGCGAACTGCGCCGGCACCTCGGCTGGCGTGGCAACGAAGCGGCCGTCAGGCAGCTTCTCCGGCGGCAGAGCGTCGAGCCATGCCGCAAGCCCCGACGGGGCGGGCCGTGCCCACACCGCAAGGGCAACATCTTGATCGACGATGCGATCGAGGACGGCTTCTTCGCCAGCCTCGACGATCGGCGAACCGGATCCCAGGTTCATCCGATATTTGGTACATTATAACATCATGTGCCGTCAACCAACCCATCACACCACGCCGAACGCCCGCATGGCCTCGGCGACACGGATGAAGCCCGCGATGTTGGCGCCCAGCACATAGTTGCCGGGCGAGCCGTACTCGTCGGCAACCTCGGCGCAACGGTCGTGGATGCCGTTCATGATGCCGGCGAGACGCTCTTCCGTCGCCTCGAAGGTCCAGGAATCGCGCGAGGCGTTCTGCTGCATTTCGAGCGCGCTGGTCGCCACGCCACCGGCGTTGGTCGCCTTGCCTGGCCCGAACAGCACGCCGGCCTCGAGGAACAGCCGTACCGCCTCGGGCGTGCAGGGCATGTTCGCCCCCTCGCCGACCGCCAGGACCTTGTTCTTCACCAGAGTGCGTGCGTCGCGTCCCGTCAGCTCGTTCTGCGTCGCCGACGGCATCGCGATGTCGGCCGGCACGTCCCAGATGCAGCCGCCGGGAACGTAGGTCGCACCTGCCCGGCGCTGCTTGGCGTAATCCTCCACCCGGCCGCGCCGCTTTTCCTTGATCTCCTTCAGGAGGTCGAGGTCGATGCCGGCTTCGTCGAGGACATAGCCGTTGGAGTCCGAACAGGCGACGACCTTGCCGCCCAGTTCCGCCACCTTTTCGATCGTGTAGATGGCAACATTGCCAGCGCCCGACACGATGACCTTCTTGCCGTCGAAGCTCTGGCCGCGCGTGCCGAGCATGCGCTCGACGAAGTAGACCGCGCCGTAGCCCGTGGCTTCGGTGCGGACCCGCGAACCACCCCAGGCCAATCCCTTGCCGGTGAGCACGCCGGACTCGTAGCGATTGCTCATGCGCTTGTACTGGCCAAACATGTAGCCGATCTCGCGCTGGCCCACGCCGATGTCGCCGGCCGGCACGTCGGTATACTCGCCGAGATGGCGGGACAGCTCGGTCATGAACGACTGGCAGAACCGCATGACCTCGCCGGTCGAGCGGCCCTTGGGATCGAAGTCGGAGCCGCCCTTGCCGCCGCCGATCGGCATGCCCGTCAGCGCATTCTTGAAGACCTGTTCGAAGCCCAGGAATTTCACCGTGCCGAGATAGACCGTCGGATGAAAGCGCAGCCCGCCCTTGAAGGGCCCGAGCGCAGAATTGAACTGGACGCGAAAGCCGCGGTTAATCTGAACGTGGCCGCGGTCGTCGACCCACGGCACGCGAAAGATGATTTGCCGCTCCGGCTCGCAGATGCGCTCGATCAGCGCGTCCTCGGCATAGTGGGGATGTTTCGCGATCACTGCGCCAAGACTATCGAGCACCTCGCGAACCGCTTGATGAAATTCCTCTTCGCCGGGATTGCGGCGCAGTACATCGGCGAAAATCGGCTCCAGCTTCTCATCGAGCATTTCTCTTGGCACTCCTGTCGACATGGGGCCGAGGAGCATCCGCAGATGTGCTCAAGCAAGAGACACAACGACGCACAGAAATGAACCTACGGCGTGAGAGGACCGGGATCGCCGCCGACCGGACGACGCAGGCAGGCGACGTGATGGCCTTCCGCGACTTCGATCAGCGGCGGCGCCGTCACCTTGCACTCGGCGACCGCGTAGGGACACCGCGTATGGAAATGGCAGCCGGGCGGCGGCTTGGCCGGGCTCGGAACGTCGCCCTGCACGATGCGCTTGCGCTGGCGGCGTCGCTTGGGGTCAGGCGCGGTCGCCGCCGAAAGCAGCGCCTCGGTGTAAGGATGCAGCGGCTGCGTGAAGAGCGTGCGCTTGGGCGCCAGCTCGACGATGCGCCCGAGATACATCACGGCGATGCGGTGGCTGATGTGCCGCATCACCGCGAGATCGTGGCTGATGAAGAGATAGGCCAGCCCGTATTCTTCCTGCAGGTCGATCAGCAGGTTCAGCACCTGCGCCTGCACCGACACGTCGAGCGCGGAGACCGGCTCGTCGGCCACGATCACGTCGGGATTGACCGACAGCGCCTTGGCGATGCCGAGCCGCTGGCGCTGGCCGCCGGAAAATTCGTGCGCGAATTTGCGCATCGCCTCGGGCCGGAGCCCCACCCGCCGGAAGAGCTGCGCCACCTTCTCGTCGCGCGCCGCGCCCCGGGCGATGCCGAAGTTCTCCAGCGGCTCGCCCACGATCGTGCCCGACGGCAGGCGCGGGTTCATCGAGGAGTACGGATCCTGGAAGATCGTCTGGATGCGCCGGCGATGCGGCCACATGGCGCCCGGCTTGAGATGGGTAATATCCTCGCCGCCCAGCGCGATGCGCCCGGCCGTCGGTTCGATCAGCTTCAGGACGACCTTGCCGATCGTCGACTTCCCACAACCGGACTCGCCCACCAGGCCGAGCGTCTCGCCACGACGGATCGAGAAGGAAACACCGTCGACCGCCCTCACCTCCCCGACACGGCGCTGCAGCAGGCCGCCGTGGATCGGAAAGTGCTTTACGAGGCCCTCGACCTGAAGGACGGGCTGGCTATCGAACTTGTCGCTCATGTCGAGGCTCTCACGCGCTCGACTTCCCAGCAGGCCACGGTGTGGCCTGCGCCGCCCTCGACCAGCGGCGGCGCGTCGCGGCGGCACCGATCGGTGGCAAAGCCGCAGCGGGGCGCGAAGGCGCAGCCCACGATCGGCTTGGTGAGGATCGGCACCAACCCCGGAATTTCCTGCAGGCGCGGCCGCGTGCCGGCGGCATCCGCCTCGACATCGAGGCGCGGGATCGCCCGCATCAGGCCGCGCGTGTAGGGGTGCAACGGCTCGGCGAACAACGCCTCGACCGGCGCCTCCTCGACCTTGCGGCCGGCATACATCACCACGACGCGCTCCGTGGTCTCGGCGACGACGCCCAGATCGTGGGTGATCAGCACGATCGCCGTGCCGGTCTTTTCCTTGAGCTCGATCATGAGATCGAGGATCTGCGCCTGGATGGTGACGTCGAGCGCCGTCGTGGGCTCATCGGCGATCAGCACCTGCGGATCGCAGGAAAGCGCCATGGCGATCATCACGCGCTGGCGCATGCCGCCGGAAAGCTGGTGCGGATATTCGTCGAGACGGCGGCGGGCATCGGCGATGCGCACCAGGTCCAGCATCTCGCGCGCCCGGTCACGCGCGGCCGACCAGGGCACATTGAGATGGCGCACGACGTTTTCGGCGATCTGCGTGCCGACCGTAAGCACCGGATTGAGCGAGGTCATCGGCTCCTGGAAGATCATGGAGATGCGATGACCGCGCAGGCGCTTCATCTCCTCCTCGGAGAGTGTCGTGAGTTCCTCGCCCTCGAACTTGATCGAGCCCGAGGCGATGCGGCCGGTCTCCGGCGGGATCAACCGCAGGATCGACATTGCCGTCACCGACTTGCCGCAGCCCGACTCGCCCACGATGCCCAAGGTCTCGCCGCGCTCGACGTGGAAGGACACACCGTCGACCGCCCGGACGATGCCGTCCAGGGTACGAAACTGCGTGTGCAGGTCGCGGACTTCGAGGATGGAGGTTCCGGCCATGGTCAGAGCCGCCTCGCCAGCCGCGGATCGAGCCGGTCGCGCAGGCCGTCGCCCAGCAGGTTCACTGCCAGTACGGTGACGGCCAGGAACGCACCGGGGATCAGGATGGTCCAGGGGGCGATCTGAAAATAGGTGCGCCCCTGGGCGATGATGTTGCCCCAGCTCGGAATTTCCGGCGGCACGCCGGCGCCCAGGAAGCTCAGACCCGCTTCGATCAGCATGGCCGAGGCACAGACATAGGTCGACTGTACGATCAGCGGCGCCAGCGTGTTGGGCAGTACGTGGCGCAGTAGGAGCTTCATGTTCTTCGTGCCGCCGGCGATGGCGCTTTCGATATAGGGCTGGGCCCGGATCGACAGCACCACGGCTCTCACCACACGCACGATGCGGGGCACTTCGGGGATGACGATGGCCACGATCACGATGCCGAGGCCGGGCCGCGACAGGGTGATGAGCGCGATGGCGAGCAGGATCGAGGGGATCGCCATCAGCCCGTCCATGACGCGCATGACAATCCCGTCGACCCTGCGGAAATAACCGCAGGCGAGGCCCAGCGCGAGGCCCAGCACGCTCGAAAAGGCCGCCACCGAGAGGCCGACGATCAGGGAGACGCGTGCGCCGTAGATCGTGCGGGAAAAGACGTCCCGGCCGAACTGGTCGGTGCCGAACCACCAGCGCTCCGACGGCGGACGCAGCCGGTTCACGGGCGAGAGCTTCAACGGGTCATTGGGCGCGATAAAGGGGGCGAAGACCGCCATGACGATCAACGCCACGAGCAGGGTGGCGCCGAAGGCAATGGTGGGATTGCGCCGCACCGCCGTCCACAGCGAGAAGCGGCGGGCAACCGGCAGGTCGAGATCGTCGGCGATAACGGCCATGTCAGTACCGAATCCGCGGATCGAGGAAAGCGTAGGAAATGTCGATGATCAGGTTCACCAGCACCTTGGCGCCGGCAAAGACCAGGATCAGCCCCTGCACCACCGGATAGTCGCGCTTCAGCACGGCATCGACGGTCAGGCGCCCGAGGCCCGGAATGTTGAACACCGTCTCGGTGATGACGACTCCGGAGATCAGGAGCGCAATGCCGATGCCGATCACCGTGACAATCGGCACGGCGGCATTCTTCAACGCATGCAGCAGCAGGACGCGGTCCGTCGCCAGCCCCTTGGAGTTGGCGGTACGGATATAGTCCTGCGCCAGCACCTCGAGCATCGAGGCCCGCGTGATGCGGGCGATCAGCGCCATATAGGTGATGCCCAGCGCCACCGAGGGCAGGATCAGGCTCTCGACAAAGGGCCAGAAGCCCTCCCGGATCGGCGAATAGCCCTGCACCGGCAGGAGCTGCCATTGCACGGCAAAGAAGTAGATCAGGATATAGGCCAGCACGAAGGTCGGCATGGCGAAGCCCAGCACGGCGAAGGCCATGGCCAGGCGATCGACCAGCTTGCGCGCCTTCCAGGCCGCCACGACGCCGATGGGAACGGCCAATGCCACCGCCACGAACAGGGTCGAGAGCGTGAGCGCGACCGTCGGCTCCAGCCGCTGGGCGATCAGGCGGGTCACGGCGAGATTCGAGAAGATCGACACGCCCATGTCGCCCTGCAGGAGTTGCCCGACCCAGACGACGAACTGCTCGACCATCGGCCGGTCGAGTCCGAGCTTGGCGCGCACGGCCGCAATCGATTCGGCCGTGGCGTCGTCGCCGGCGATGATCGCAGCGGGATCACCCGGCGCGAACCGCAGCAGGAAAAAGACGAACAGCGCCACCACCGCCATCACCGGCAGGGTGGCGAAGAGACGGCGCACGATATAGGAGGTCATGCGCCGTTACGCTTAGCGGATTTCACTTCTTGGTAATACCCCAGAGCACGGCGAGGCCGGTGTTCGGCACGACGTTGTCGATCTTGTCGCTGCGGAAGGCGATCGGCGTATCCCACTGGCCGAACGGCAGGAACACGACCTGCTCCATCGCGCGGGTCTGCAGCTCTTTCGCGATCTTCTTGCGCTCCTCCTCGGTCGCCGCCATGCCGAAGGCATTGCGCAGCTTCTCGACCTCGGGATCGCATGGCCAGCCGAACAGGCCCTTCTCGCAGGCCGCGCCGATCCAGGTGTGCAGGACCGGATTCGACGAGCCGACGCCGCCCGACGTCGTGACGAAGATGTTCCAACCGCCTTGTGCGGGCGGCTCCTTCTTGGCGCGACGCGTCACGACCGAGCCCCAGTCCATCGACTGCGCGTCGACGTTGATGCCGGCTTCGCGCATCGCCTGGACCAGCACCTGCGTGGCCGGCGTGATGGTGGCGTGATCGGTAGCCGAAAGCACGGTGATCGGCTCGCCCTTGTAACCGGCCTCCTTGAGGAGCTGCAGCGCCTTCTTCGGGTTGTACTCCTTCATCAGGTAGCTGCCGCCGTCGTTCTCGTAGGGGCCGCCGCAGGTCAGCAGTCCTTTGCAGACCCGGTAGAACTTCGGATCGCCGACGATGGTGCGCAGGAAGTCTTCCTGGTTGATCAGGTAGTACATCGCCTGCCTCGCCTTCACATTGTCGAACGGCGGGTGGAGATGGTTCAGCCGGATCATGCCCTGCGTGCTGTCGATCTTGCCGGTCTTCATCAGCTTCACGCCGCGTGCCTTCTCGAGCATCGGCAGGAAGTCGTTGGTCGGCTGCTCGTAGAAGTCGATCTCGCCGTTGATCAGCGCCGACATGGTGGTCTGCGGATCGGAAATCCACACCAGTTCGATGCGATCGACCCCGGGGATCTTGGCGCCGGCGAAGGAGGACGGCGCCTCGGTGCGCGGCACGTAGTCCTTGTTCTTGAGATAGACGGCCTTGCTGCCCGGGACCCACTGATCCTTGGCAAACATGTAGGGACCGGAGCCGACTGCTTCCTTGACCTGCTGCTGCGGGTCAGTAAGCGCATCCTTCTCGCGCATGATGGCGGCGATCGAGCTCTGGCTCTTGCCCAGCGACTCCAGCACCATGCCGTAGGGTTCGCGCAGGACCATGGTGAAGGTCTTGTCGTCGACCGGCTCCATCTTGGTGACGAAGCCCATCAGACGCTGACCGACGCCATCCTTGGCGCCCCAGCGCTTCAGCGAGGCGATCACGTCCTTGGTCGTAACCGGCGAGCCGTCGTGGAACTTGAGCCCGTCGCGCAGGGTGAAGGTATAGGTGAGCCGGTCGGGGCTGATCTCGTACTTGCCCACCATCTGGGGCTGCGGCTTCTGGTTGCCGTCGTTGCCGAACAGCGTGTCGTAGATCAGCGCGCCATGGATGTTGGCGATCGTCTGAGTGGTCCACACCGGATCGATGACGCGCACATCGGCGTGCATCACCGCCTTGAGCACCTTTTCCTGCGCCTGCACGTCGGCGGCGGCAAAAGGCACGGCCAGCGCGAGCGCACCGGCGAGAATACGCCTGAACATACGAAAGTCTCCCTTACTCCCCTCACCGAGTATGCAAAGCCGCCATCGTCCTTGTCCAGCACGACGACGGTGCCGGGGTCAGAAGATCAGCCCACGCGGTTTTGCATCCTGATCGAGCGGCCAGATCGGGCGCTCGACCTTCTTGTAGGGAACCTTGCGGTGGTCGCGGCGCAGCGGGCCACTCGATTCGACATAGATCACCTTCTTGGCGATCGGCCCGTAGGCCGCCATGAAGTGATTGGTCGACTTCACCACCACGATCTTGCGCTCGCGCGGATCGATGCCGAGGTTCGTGAAGAGTTCGAGGCCCGTTGCCTGCGTGCGATTCGCAATCAGTACGACCTCCACGCCGTCGATACGCACGGCGGCGCAATCGCCTACCGAGACCTGTGTCGGTCCGAAGCTCTGCCAGGCATTGCGCTTGAGTCCGATCACCTCGACCTCGGCATCGACCGGCTGTCCCGAGCTCGGCGCGATCTTGCCGCCGAAGCGGAGACCTATCTTGGCGCCCAGGCCGGCATCGAAGCACAGGCGCACGGCGATCGGGTCCCAGATCGGGCCGAGGCAGGCATTCTCGACCTTCCTTTCGATCAGATGGCGCAGGATGTCGGTATTGTCCGACGGTGCGCCGCCGCCGGCATTGTCGGCGGGATCGGCGATGACCACCGGCAGGTCGTTGAAGGCGACACCCTCGCTCACGCCGGCAGCCACGTCGAACGACGGCGGCTGGGTCTTGCCGCGCAGGCTCACCAGCTCTTCGCCAAGGGTTGTCGCCAGCGCATCGGCCTTCTTCTTGTCGCCGTCGGCAATCACCAGCACGCGCGTACCGATTTCAGGCACGTCGCCGTAGGGAAAGCAGTGGGCGATCGAGACCGACAGGATGCCGTTCTTGCCCTCCATCGCCTTGATGCGGTCGACCAGGCCGCGCATGGGCTGGAGGGTCGTGGGATAGCTCTGGATCTGCCGGCAGTCGTAGACCGACATCACCGGCTTCACCTTGCCGCGCAGCGTGGCGAGAACGAGATCGAGGACGTCTTCCGCCCGCTCGACCACATCGGTGTGCGGAAACTCCTTGTAGAGCACGACGATGTCGGCGCCGGCGATGCGCTTCAGCGTGAGATGGCAGTGCGGATCCAGTTCCACGCCAATCACGCATTTCGGGCCGACGATGGCGCGGGCGCGTTCGATGATGTCGCCTTCGACGTCGTCGTAGCCGTGCGCCACCATGGCGCCGTGCAGGCCGAGCAGCAGCCCGTCGACCGGGAGGGCGGCCTTGAGCTGCCCCAGGATCTCGTCGCGCATGGTCTCGTAGTCGGCGCGGTTGGTCGTACCGGCGGGGCTGGCGGCAAAGCAGCTCCCCTCGATCAGCTCGAACCCTTCCGTCTTGGCGCGGGTGCGCCCGACGAATAACGGCGCGGTGCACATGCGCGGCGCATCGGTCGGATGCTCGCCGGCACGGAAGAAGACCGATTCGCGGTAGTTTTCGATGCTGGTGGGGAGCGGAGAGAAGGTGTTGGTCTCGGTGGCGAGCGTGGCCGTGAACAGACGCATGGAACTCCTAGGGGACAGTGCCGGCTGGTAGGGAAATGCAGTGTCGGGCGATGGCGCCCGGGGTGGTGAGCCAGATCGCGTCGCGCTGGGCGGCGATATGCCGGAGCGCGCGCTTGAGGTGTCGCAGCCGGTGCGGTTGACCGACGATATAGGCGTGTAATGCCACGCCCATCACGAGCGGCCGCGCTTGCGACAGCTCTATCATTTCGTCGAACTGGTCGACGATGATATCGGCGAACTGCTCGGCGCCATCCTTGCGGACAACGATCGAGGGAATGTCGTTCACTTCCTGTGGATAGGGCACAGAGAGGATCTTCTTGCCGTCGCGGCAGCGGAACCAGACGGGCTGATCGTCCATGCACCAGTCTAGATGATAGCTGTAGCCGGCATGGGCCAGCACGTCGGGCGTTGCGTGGCTCTGCGATATCCACGGGCCCAGCCAGCCTTCCGGGGCCTTCCCCTCTTCGTTCGCGATGCGGCTGGTCACTTCCGCAATGAGCTGGCGCTCCTCGGCCTCGCCCAGGATGCCCTGACGCTCGGCGTTGGTGCGGCCATGCCCCACGATCTCGTCGCCGCGGGCGCGGCAAGCGGCCACGAGCTGCGGCGCATGATCGTACATGGCGCTGTTCACGAGCGCCGCCATTGGCAGATCGAGCTGATCGAAGGCATCGAGCATATACCAGGCGCCGACCCGATTGCCGTAGTCCCGCCAAGCATAATTGAGGACGTCGGGCTGAGGTCCGGCCGGCACCAGCTCGGCGCCCAGGCCTTCGCCAAAGGTGAAATGTTCGAGATTCAAGGCGAAATAAACAGCCAGCCTGCGGTTATCTGGCCACGCGTAATCCTTGCGTCCGCGCAGGGGTACGTAGTCGTAGCGATCGTGAGAACGAAGCTTCATCAGCAAAACGTAGCGTCTGATTTGCCGATGGGCTACGATTTCACCAACGATGAAGAAGCCGCCGGCCTCGCCTGCGGACGATTGTGGGAGGGAATCGAGCGTTGACGGCGACGAGTGCTGCTGCATTGCCTGCGTCTGAAGAGGTCCGTCCGGCGCCCCGCCGGTGGGGGGCGCCATTGTGGGTCGGCGCGCTTCTGATCGTCCTCGCCTTCCTTGTCCTCTATCCGCTGCTGATGCTCGTCTTCGGCGCGCTGAGCGACTCCAATCCGGTAGTCGACGGCTTCGGCGCCTTCCGGCCTTCGGCGAAGCACTTCATTGACGTTCTGGGCAACGAGAACGTCCACCTCGCCTTTTTCAATGCCCTGGCGGCCTGCGGTGGCGGCACGATCCTTGCCGTGGTGATCGGACTCGCCTTCTCCTGGATCGTCGTGCGCACCGACACGCCCTTCAAGGGTTTCATCGCCGGCGCCAGCATGATCCCACTCTTCGTGCCACCGCTAGTCGCCGGCGTCGCCTGGGGCATCCTGGGCTCGCCGAAGACCGGGCTGCTCAACACCGTGCTGAAGTGGAGCGGCATCGATTTCCGCTTCGACTTCTACTCGATGTCGGGCCTGATCCTCGTGTTCGGCATTTATTACGCGCCCTACGTCTACATGTTCACCGCCTCGGCGCTGCGAAACATGGACCCGAGTCTCGAGGAAGCGTCCGAAGTTTCCGGCGCCTCGGCCTTCACGACATTGTTCACCGTCACCTTCCCGCTGATTGCGCCGGCAATTCTCGCAGGATCGCTGCTCTCTTTCGTCGTGATGCTGGGCATCTACGGCGTGCCCGCGGCCCTCGGTGCGCCGGCCAACATCAGCGTCCTCACGACCTACATCTTCAAGCTCACTGCCTGGAGCCCGCCGCTCTACAACACCGCCGCCGCAGTCGCGATCCTTCTCATGGTGGTGACGGCGATCCTCGTCTGGGCGCAACAGCGCGTGCTTTCGGGCAAGAGCTTCGCCACCGTGGCCGGCAAGGCTTTCCGGCCACGTGCCCTGCAGCTTGGCCGCTGGCGCTGGTTCACTTTCAGCCTGGCGCTCCTCTACATCTTCGTGGTCGTCGTGCTGCCGACCCTCGCGTTGATCATCGCCGCCTTCCGAAAGTTCCTGTTCATCAAGGATTTCGACGCGCTGTTCGACGCCAGGGCCTATAGCTGGGTGCACTTCAACAGCGTGTTCGACAATCCGCTGACCATGCTGTCGATCTGGAACACCATGAAGGTCGGTGTGCTGACCGCCCTGGTGGGTGGCGCGCTGGCCTTTGCCATCGGCTATACGGTCAACCGTACCCAGGTTTCCGGCCGCCGCTCGATCGACCTGCTGGCGACCCTGCCCGTGGCTATTCCCGGTCTCGTCGTCGGCGTCGCCTATCTCTGGGCCTGGATCGGTCTGCCCGGCGGCCTCTACGGTACGATCTGGATTCTGGCGTTGGCTTTCGTCGCGCGCTTCATGCCGGACACCGTGAAGGCGCTCTCGACCTCCTTCATGCAGATCCACAAGGAACTGGAAGAAGCCGCCTGGATCTGCGGCCGCGGCATGCTCGGCACCATCCGCACCATCGTGCTGCCGCTGGCACGGCCGGGGGTCGTGGCCTCGATGACGCTGCTGTTCGTGCTGGCGATCCGCGAGCTGGGCTCGTCGCTCTTCCTCTACACCAGCGACACGACCGTGATGGCGGTGTTGCTGCTCGACTATTACGAGGGCGGAAACGTCGGCAAGACTGCCGCCTTCAGTCTTGTGCAGACGGTACTGCTGGCCGTGCTGCTCGGAATCACCACCTGGCTTTCCCGCGATGCCGCGCAGGGCACTGCGAAAGCCGGCTGATCAACTCAACTGACGAAACCAAAGACAATGGAGGATATGCCTATGTATCGCAGGACCATGACCGCAACCGCCATCGGGTTGGCGCTGGGCCTTGTCGGCCTGCCGGCAATGGCGCAAACCCAGTTCGGTTCCAAGGAGCTGATCGCAGCGGCCGAGAAGGAAGGCCAGCTCACGCTCTACACGGCCGACTTCGCGGAGACGCAGCAGGAAGTCATCAAGGAATTCAACAAGACCTTCCCGAAGATCAAGGTAGCCATGGTCCGCGCCCCGGGCGGCCAGCTCATCACCCGCATCAAGACCGAGGCAGCCGCCGGCAAGCTCGGCGCCGACGTCGTGAACCATTCCGACCGCGGCCTGATGCTGGAGCTCGCCGACCTCTTCCAGGACTATGCCCCGCCGAACGCTGCCGACTATCGCCCCGACGCACTGGTCTCGCCCAAGCTGTGGCCGGGCGTCACCCTGGGCTGGGCCATCGCCTACAACACGCAGCTCGTGAAGAACCCACCCAAGAGCTGGGCCGACCTGCTGAAGCCCGAATACAAGAACAAGCAGATCGGTCAGGTGATCGGACCGTCGGGTGGCACGACCTGGACGCGCATCATGTTCGAGCGTCAGGTCATGGGCGAAGACTACTGGAAGAAGCAGGCCGAACTCGGCATCGCGCTCTATCCGTCGGGCGCCCCGCTCTCCGACGCGCTGGTGCGCGGCGAAGTCTCGATCGCGCCCCTGCTCTACAACATCATCTACACAAAGATCGTCGAAGGTGCCCCGGCCGAGGCGATCTTCGCCCCCGAGGGCGTGCCGATCGTCCCCTACGCCGACGGCATCACCAAGGCGTCGAAGAACCCGAATGCCGCGAAGCTGTTCATGAACTGGCGCCTCTCCAAGGAAGGCCAGGCATTCATGATCAACAAGCTTGGCAACATCACCTCTCTCAAGGAGCCGCCGGCCTTCCCGAAGGGCTGGGACCCCAAGAAGATCAAGGTCTGGGTGCCGAACTTCGAGCAGTTCTCCAAGCTGCGCGCGACCTGGATCGAGGAGTGGAACAAGACCTACGGTTATCGCCAGTGAGCTCCGCTCTTCTCATCGAGAACCTCGTAAAGCGGTTCGCGGCGGGCAAACCCGCCGTGGACGGGGTGAACTTCGACGTACCGGCCGGCGAGATCGTGGTGCTGCTGGGGCCTTCGGGCTGCGGCAAGACCACGACCTTGCGCTGCGTCGCCGGTCTCGAACACCCAACCGGCGGCCGCATCTCGATCGGCGGCCGGGTCGTGTCGGAACCCGAGCGCAATCTGCTGGTGTCACCGCGCGAGCGCGACATCGGCATGGTGTTCCAGTCCTACGCCGTCTGGCCGCACATGACGGTGAAGCAGAACGTAGCCTATCCACTGAAGCACCGTCGCAGCAGCAACGGCAGTGGGAACGTCGACACGAAAGTGCACGAGACGCTCGAGCTGGTCGGTCTCGGCGACTATGCCGAACGGCCTGTGACGTCGCTGTCAGGTGGCCAGATGCAGCGTGTTGCGCTGGCGCGCAGCCTGGTCTACCGGCCGCAGCTCCTGCTGCTCGACGAGCCGCTCTCCAATCTCGATGCCAAGCTGCGCATCCGGCTGCGCGACGAACTGCGGCGCATTTTGAAGCAGACCGGCATGACCGGACTCTACGTCACGCACGATCAGGCCGAGGCCGTGGTACTGGGCGACCGCATCGGCGTCATGCGCGACGGCAAGCTGCTGCAGATGGCTCCGCCCGGAGAGATCTACAATAGGCCGGCGGACTCCTTCGTCGCCAACTTCACCGGCGCGTCGAACGTGCTGTTGGGCAAAGTGTTGGAACGCCAGGGCGAACGCGCGACCATCGATCTCGGCGCGGCCGGCCGAATCGAAGCCTGGACGCCGCAGACCCTCGCCGCCGGCGATCGCGCGCGCGTGGCCCTGCGCGCCGAGAATATCCGCCTCGGCGAGCGCGGCCCCACAAACGCCTTCACCGGCCGCGTCGTCGAACGCCGCTACCAGGGCATGCAGACGGTCTACGACGTCGAGTTCGGCGGCCAGAAGCTCGAAGTGCTGGAACTCGGCACGGCGGCCCGCCATCAGGATGGCGAAGTCGCCCTCACCCTGCCGCCCGACACCTGCTGGGCCTATCGCGACGAAGGTCAATCCGCGATCGACTGAATCGCGTGCGTGTCCGCGAAATTTATTCGCGGACGCCGGCGGATATTTGCCAATCCCTCCGACGGACATGGTGCGGCCACGGACCAATCGTGGTCGCAACAGCGCGAAGGATCGTCATCATGTCCAAGGAACAGGAAAACAAGGAAATCGTCGGTCGCTGGTTCACGGAATTCTGGGGCAACCCCTGGAATCCGAAAGTCGTCGACGAACTCGCCGCTCCCCACATCCTGCTGCAGTACTCGCTGCACGCCCCCCGTCGCGGCCGCGAGGACGTGAAGAACTTCATGGTCTGCTTTCGCGAGGCCTTCCCCGACCTGGAGTTCGGCGGCGCGGCCGATCTCATCGCCGAAGGCGACTATGTCGTCGGCCAATGGAAGGGCGGCGGCACCCACACCGGCCCGGCCTTCAGCGATTTCCTGATCGGATCGCTGCCGGCGGCCTCCGGTCGCGAGATGCGCTTCACCGGCACGACCGTCCTGCGCATCAAGGACGGCAAGGTCGCCGAGGAAATCGGTCTCGACGACGGCGTAACCGCCCTGCAGCAGCTCGGCATCCTGCGAGCGGCCTAGCCTGACTGAAGCCCGGCACGAAGCGCCGCCGCCAGCGGCGCATCGTGCTCGGGCAGCAGAACCTGCGGATCGAGCGTCAACACGCCCCGCGCGGCATGGCGTTCGGAGAGATGCACGGGTGGATCGCCCTTCTGCAAGCGGGCGCTGAGCGCCAGCGCATCGCGCACGGCGATCTCCAGCACGGGCACACGGCCCGTCCTCGCAGCAGGAACAAGGGTCACGTCGAAGCCGTTCAACGAAGCGGCAATGGCTTCGAGCCGCGTTTGAAGAGCCGCATTGGCCGCTCCGTCGTCGGCCGCGATGAACCGGTCGAGCGCGGTCAACAGCCCGACGATCTCCTCCTTGCCGGCCTTGAACCCGCGTCCGATGCCGTGATGCGGCACGCCCCGCAGGTTGGCGCGATCGACCAGCCTGGGCGGAGTCCAGGTGTCGGGGGCCACGTCCATGTCGAGCTGCTGCAACAGCGCCGAGGCCACGAGGTCACGCCGGCCCGCCAGAATGCCCGAGGCTTGCGGCCCGCCCAACGCCTTGCCGCCGGAGAAAGCCACCAGATCGGCGCCCATGGAAATGAAGCGGCGAAGGTTCTCCTTGGGCGGCAACTGCGCCGCCGCGTCGATGATCAACGGAATACCCTGCGCTTTGCAGACCGATGCCGCCGTTGGCAGGTCGGCGAGACTCGTGGCATTGACCGAGAAGAACACCGCGACCACCGAGGGCGAGAGCGCCGTCTCGATCTCCCAGGCTTCGAGGCCGCGTACACCCGCCCCTGTGCCGCGGTCGTTATGGCCGATATCGACCAGCCGCGCGCCGGACGCTGCCAAGGCATGGGCATAGCCGGTGCGCTGTGTGCGCGGCACCAGGATGTCGCGCGGAAAGCCGTCAGCGTGTGGCAGAGCCGCCATCTTGGCCACGTCCCAGCGCGCGATGGCTGCTGCCGCGGCCAAGGTGAGTGCCGCCGCAGCGCCCGTCGTCACCATTCCGGCCTCTGCGCCGGTCGCCTCGGCAATGCGCCGGCTCGCGGCATCCTGCAACTCGCCGATATCGACCGACGCGCGCGACGCCGCCGACATCGCCTCGACCACTTCCGGTGCCATTATCGCACCACCCAGCCGCGTCAGCGCACCCGCAGCGTTGATGCGACGCCGTACATCCAGCGCCGCGTAGGGATCTATTCCTGTCATCGACCGACCTTAGCGCAAGAGGCGCCGGACAGGGCAATTTGCGATAGCCTCCTTGCCAATGATCAGGATCGGCCTCCTGGGCGCGGGGACGATGGGCGCCGTGCATGCAGGCGCCTATGCCGGCATGCCCGACGTCGAGGTTGTCGGCGTCTTTGCGCGCACCCTCGACCGTGCCCGTCGGGTCGCGGAGATCTGCAAGTCCGAACCTGTCGACGATGCCCGCTCCCTGATCGGCCGGCCCGACGTCGATGCCATTGACGTCTGCCTGCCCAGCGCACTCCACCCTGAGTTCGTCGTCTCTGCGCTGGACCAGGGCAAGCACGTCTTCTGCGAGACGCCGATGGCCCTGGAGATGGATCGGGCGCAGGAAATGCGCGCCGCCGCCCGCAAGGCAAAGCGCCTGCTGCAGGTCGGGTTGCTCATGCGGTCGGTCGGTGCCTACGAGCACGTCAAGGCGTCGACACTGTCGGGCGAGCACGGCCACCTGGTCACACTCTCGACCTGGCGGCTGGGCTCCTACCTGCATCCCGATGCGCCGGGACGCAAAGCCCACTATTCAGATCCCGCAATCGAACTGATGACGTTCGACTTCGATGTCCTGCTCTGGTTGATGGGCCGTCCCGCGCGGCTGGCCGCCACGGGTGGCGGCGACGTCACCGCCCTGCTCGACTATGCCGACGGTCGACATGCCACCGTCACGGCAAGCGGCTTGATGCCGCCGGGCTCGCCCTTCACGGTCGGTTTCAGAGCCCTCTTCGAGCGTGCGGTGTTCACGTTGCAGACCATCTTCGTCGGCACGGTTCCGGACAGCACCTTCACGGTGGCAACCACCAGCACGCCGCCGACCGAGGTACCGATCACGGGCCGCAACCCTCATGAGGTCGAGCTGCGCCGGTTTGTCGATTGTATCGGCGGCACCGCCGATCCCGCCTTGCTCGACGCAGACCGAGCCATCGAAGCGCTCGACCTGTCGCTCGCGACGCAACGCGCCCTTGCCGGGGGCCAGTCGGTCACGCTCTAAAGTGACATGGACTACGAACTTCGCGGCAAGACCTGCCTTGTCACCGGGGCAAGCTCCGGAATCGGCGCCGGCGTCGCACGGCTTCTCGCCCAACAGGGTGCCCGCGTTGCCGCGACAGCACGGCGTCCGGACAAGATCGCCCACCTCGACGGCGTGACCTCCATCGCAGGCGACGTCACCAGTGCGACGGACATTGCACGCATCGTCGACGAGGCCACGAAGACCCTGGGTCCAATCGACATTCTGGCCAACTGCGCCGGCGGCTCCCGGCCGACGGGACCCGATGCCGGCGAAGATGTCTGGGAGGAGGCGTTTGCCCTGAACTTCACGGCTGCGCGGCTCCTCACCAAGGCGCTGCTGCCGGCGATGCGGGCGCGCAAATGGGGCCGCATCATCAACATCAGCGGCTCGATGGAGCCACGCGGCCTGAATGCCGCCATCGCGGCCAAGGCCGCCCTTCATCTCTGGGCCAAGGGCCTGTCGTGCGATGTCGCGGCCGACGGCGTGACCGTGAACACCATCCAGCCCGGCCGCATCAATTCCGAGCAGATCCTGCAGAAGCTGCACCCGACCGAGGAAGCTCGCCGCAGCTTCATCGAGCGCAACGTCCCGATCGGCTATTTCGGAGAGCCGGAAGACGTCGCGGGCCTCGTCGCCTTCCTCGCCTCACCTGCGGCGCGCTACATCACCGGCGCCGTGATCCCGGTCGACGGCGGTATGCACTACTTCGCGCACTGATCGGACAGGCTGAAAGATGAAACGGGACATCCAACCACCACAAGACCGCCAAATGCGGCTCGGCGTCTTCGTGCAGACGCCCGGCCATCATGTCGGCGGCTGGCGGCATCCCGACGCGACCGTGGAAGGATGGCCCAATCTCGGCCTGATGCAGCACATCGCGGCGACGGCGGAGCGCGGCAAGTTCGACATGTTCTTCCTGGGCGACGGCTTCGCGACGGGATACGGCGAGCATCCCTCGACCATCGGCAAGTTCGAGCCGCTGACCCTGCTGGCAGCACTCGCCATGGGAACGAAGAAGCTCGGCCTCGCCGCCACTGCCTCGACGACCTATGCCGAGCCCTATCACGTGGCGCGCGGCTTCGCGTCGCTCGACCATATCTCCGGCGGGCGCGCGGGCTGGAACGTCGTGACGACGGCCTATGCCAAGTCGAGTGCCGTGTTCGGCCGCCGGCATCCGCCCCATGCCGAGCGCTACGCGATCGCCGAGGAGTTCGTCGAGGCGTGTCGGCTCCTGTGGGACAGTTGGGACGACGGCGCGTTCATCGGAGACAAGAAGGCCGGCCAGTTCGTCCGTCCCGGCAGCCTTCACATTCCGGATTTCAGGGGCAAGTACTTCACCATCGAAGGCGCGCTCAACGTACCGCGCTCGCCGCAGGGCCATCCGGTGCTGATCCAGGCCGGCTCCTCCGGCCCCGGTCAGGCGCTGGCCGCACGCATCGCCGACGTCGTCTTCACGGCGCAGAACGATCTGGGCGAAGCTCAGGCGTTCTACGCCAGCATGAAGGCGCAGCTTGTCCAACAGGGCCGCAGTGCCAACGAAGCGCTGATCATGCCCGGCGTGATGCCCGTCGTCGGTCGTACCGAGGACGAGGCTCGCGAGATCTTTGCCGAGTTGAACCGCAACATCGACACGGCGCAGGCCTTCACCGTTCTTTCCGAGCGACTGGGTGCCGACATGTCGGTCTATCCTCTCGACGGCCCCGTTCCCGACGTCCCCGAAACCGAACATCTCAAGAGCAGGGCCGCCCTGTTGTTGCAGATGGCGCGACGCGAGAACCTCACGCTCCGGGAACTCTTCCACCGAGTGGCCGCGGCCCGCGGCCATCTCCTGCCCGTCGGCACGCCCGAACAGATTGCCGACGTGCTGGAGCGCTGGTTCCGGTGCGGCGCGGCCGACGGCTTCAACGTGATGCCGCCCTTCTTTCCCGGTCCGTTCGACGATTTCGTGAATCTGGTCGTTCCCATCCTCCAGGAACGCGGCCTGTTCCGCGCCGACTACACCGGCACGACGCTACGCGATCATCTGGGCCTGCGGCGTGTCTCCGACCGACGCAGCCATTCCGCAAATTTCGCCACTGAATCAAGGTGTTGATCGTTTGTTGCCGGGGTAGGGAAAACGCCGCATCTCAGCCCTTGCGCGATGCCATCCGACTCCTGATATAACCCCCTCGAGGGGCCGGTGTGGGCGGAGCAGTCGCCAACCCGGTCAGATCCGGAAGGAAGCAGCCGTAACGAATTCGCTTCGGGTCATGCCGGTCTCTCACCCGTTCTTTTGCGCGCGCCGCCGCGAAAGGCGGGCGGCCCAGGCGCGACGACCGCCGGGCCTGAAGGGGCCACGGCGCACCACCGGGTAGGACCGCCATGGCGAAAGCCTCCAAAGGCACTGGTGCCGATACTGGGACCAAGGACGTCGCGGCACCCGCAGCTCCCTACCGTGTCCTCGCCCGAAAATATCGTCCCGTCGATTTCACCACCCTGGTTGGCCAGGAGGCGATGGTGCGCACCTTGCGCAACGCCATCGCCACGGGCCGCATCGCCCATGCCTTCATGCTCACCGGCGTGCGCGGCGTCGGCAAGACCACGACTGCGCGCATCATCGCCCGCGCTCTGAACTGCGTCGGTCCCGACGGCACCGGCGGCCCGACCGTCGATCCCTGCGGCGTCTGCGCCAACTGCACGGCCATCACCGAGGACCGCCACGTCGACGTGATCGAGATGGACGCCGCCTCGCGCACCGGCATCGACGATGTGCGCGAGCTGATCGAAGGCGTGCGCTATCGCCCGGTCTCGGCACGCTACAAGGTCTACATCATCGACGAAGTGCACATGCTGTCGGAGAAGGCCTTCAACGCGCTGTTGAAGACGCTGGAAGAGCCGCCGCCGCATGTGAAGTTCCTGTTCGCCACCACAGAAATCCGCAAGGTGCCGGTGACGGTGCTGTCGCGCTGCCAGCGCTTCGACCTGAAGCGCGTGCCGCAGGAAACGCTGGTCCAGCACTTCAGCCACATCGCCCAGGAAGAGAAGGTCGAAATCTCGCCCGAGGCGCTGACCTTGCTGGCGCGCGCCGCCGACGGCTCGGTACGCGATGGCCTTTCCATGCTCGATCAGGCGATCGCCCATGGTGGCGGCGTGGTCGATGCGGCGCAGGTGCGCGACATGCTGGGGCTGGCCGACCGCAGCCGCGTGCTCGAACTGTTCGAAAAGACGATGCGCGGCGACGCGCCGGCCGTGCTCGCGGCGCTCGGAGAAATGCACGATGCCGGCGCCGATCCTGTGGTCGTGCTGCAGGACCTGCTCGAATTCACCCATTGGGTAACGCGCCTGAAGATTGCGCCAGAAGCAGCCGCCGCCTCGGCGGACAGCGAACGCGCCCAGGGCCTCGCCATGGCCGGCAAGCTCTCCATGGCGTCGCTGACGCGCGCCTGGACCCTGCTGCTGAAGGGCCTGCAGGAAACGCTGGCAGCGCCTTCGCCGCAGCGCGCCGCCGAGATGGCTTTGATCCGGCTCTGCTATGTCGCCGACCTGCCCTCGCCCTCCGATGCCCTCAAGGCGTTGCAGAATGGCGCCGCGACAACAAATGGAGCGGCTGTCGGCACACCGGCCCCGCGTGGTGGTGGTGGTGGCGCAGCAGCGCGACTTGCGACACAGCCCGCCACGGCGGTCGCTGCCCAGCCGGCGCAGGCAATGCCCGCGCCGCGCTCCTTCACCGAAGTTGTCGCGCTGTTCGAAAGCAAGAGAGAGGCCCGGCTGGTGCACAGCCTCATGCACTACGTACATGAGGTGCGTTGCGAGCCCGGCGTGATCGAGTTCCGGCCCACGCCCAAGGCGCCGACGGATCTCGCGGCCCGGCTTGGCGAACTGCTGACGCAGTGGACCGGACGGCGTTGGCTTGCCTCGGTATCCAATGCCCAGGGCAAGCCGACCCTCGTGGATCAGAAAGCCACCAAGGCTGACGATCTGCGCTCCTCGGCAGAGAACCATGCCGTGGTGCAGGCCATCTTCAAGACTTTCCCGGGCGCCAAACTCGACGCCGTCCGGCGCAAAGGCGACCAGACATCCCTCGTTGCCGGTCTCGGCGAGTTCGTCGGCGAGGAGCCGCCGCCCGCCGAAGAATATCCAGCCGACGACGACATTCCCGAAAGTGAGTTCTGATGTTCGACAAGTTGAAGGACCTCGGCGGCCTGATGCAGCAGGCCCAGCAGATGCAGCAGAAGATGCAGGAGCTGCAGGTGGCGCTGGAGCGCCTGGAGATCGTGGGCTCCTCCGGCGCTGGCCTGGTCAAGGTCACGGTCAACGGGAAGAACGAGACACGGCGCGTCGAGATCGACGCCTCCCTGTTCAAGGCCGAAGACAAGGGCGTCGTCGAGGACCTGATCGTGGCGGCGGCGAACGATGCGCGGGGCAAGGTCGAGCAGACCGTGCAGGAGCAGATGCGCGGCATCACCGGTGGCCTCCCCCTGCCTCCGGGCTTCAAGCTCTAGATGAATGGCAACGAATGAACGGGCCTGAGATCGAGCGGCTGATCCAGCTTCTGGGCCGCCTGCCCGGCCTGGGTCCGCGCTCCGCTCGCCGCGTGGCACTGCATCTCCTGAAGAAGCGCGAGACCTTGATGCAGCCGCTGGCCACAGCGCTGGCCGATGCCGCACGCGCCATTCGCGCCTGCACGGTTTGCGGCAACCTCGACACCATCGATCCCTGCTCGATCTGCGCCGACTCGCGACGCGACGCCGGCCTGATCTGCGTCGTCGAGGATGTCGGCGACCTCTGGGCCATGGAGCGCGGCAAGATCTTCCAGGGCCGCTACCACGTGCTGGGAGGATCGCTCTCCGCGCTGGACGGCATCGGGCCCGACGAGCTCAACATCGCAACCCTCGTCAAGCGTGTGGCGGCGGGCGGCGTGCGCGAAGTCATCATGGCGACCAACGCCACCGTCGATGGCCAGACCACTGCTCATTACTTGGCGGAGAGATTGGGCGAACTCAACGTGCCGCTGACGCGTCTGGCGCATGGCGTGCCGGTCGGGGGCGAACTCGACTGGCTGGACGACGGGACGCTCGCGACCGCGCTGAAGGCGCGGCGGGCCCTGTGAAGCACCAGCAATGAGCGCCGAAACACGATGAGCGCCGAAACCCTGGCCGCCATCGCCGTCGCGCTCGGCGCCGGCTGGGCAAGTGGGCTCAACACCTATGCCGCAGTCCTCGTTCTGGGCGTGGCCCAGTGGCTGGGTTTCGTCGCCCTGCCCCAGGACCTCCAGGTGCTGGCCTCGCCCTGGGTCATGGGCGTGGCGGCTATGCTGTTTGCGCTCAATTTCCTTGCCGACAAGATCCCCTATGTCGACAGCATCAACGATGCACTTCAGACCTTTGTGCGCATCCCTGCGGGTTTCCTGCTGGCCTATGCAGCGGCTACCGGCCTCAGTCCGGAAATTGCGGTCATTGCGGGACTGCTGGGCGGAACGCTGGCCGTCGGCACACATGTCGCCAAGACCGGCTCGCGTGCCCTGATCAACACCTCGCCCGAACCCTTCAGCAACGTCGCCGCATCGCTTGGCGAAGACGTAACGGTCATCGGCGGGCTGGCTCTCGCGATTGCTTACCCAATCACTTTTCTGTGCCTGCTTGCTGTCTTCGTGGTGCTCCTCATATGGATGCTGCCGCGGCTGATCAGGCTCGCAATGACACCCTTTCGCCGACTGGCGCGAGGCCGTCAGGGCCCCTGAATTGGCAACGACTTCGACTTTTGGCGGAACAACTGCCGCTTTCCTTCGCCCGCCTGAGGGGTAAACTCCCGGCAGCACATGTTCATCCGCCAGAACATCCAGACCCTGCGGTTCTTCCGCACGACGCCGGCGATGCGATGCCCGTATCTGCCGCACCGGCTGGAGACGAAACTCGTCACCGAACTGAGCGGACCGGACGCGATCTCCCAGCATGACACGCTGACCGACGCCGGCTTCCGGCGCTCGCACCACTTCGTCTACAAACCCCTGTGCGATGGCTGCCGCGCCTGCGTGCCGGTGCGCATCCGGGTTCGTGACTTCGATCCCAGCCGTGCCCAGCGTCGCATCCAGCGCCGCAACGAGCATGTCCATGCCGTGGAAACCCAGGCCCTGGCGACCGGCGAGCAGTTCTCGCTCTTCTCACGCTATGTACTGACGCGTCACCGTGACGGCGACATGGCGGACATGGACTTCGACGACTATCGCGCCATGGTCGAAGAGAGCCCCGTCGAGACGGCGATCGTCGAATTCCGGGACGATTCGGCCGAGGGCCGGCTGGTTGGCGCCTGTTTGGTCGATTGGCTGTCGAACGGCGTCTCGGCCGTCTATAGCTTCTTCGACCCACAGGACCCGCGCCGCGGTCTCGGCACGCACATGATCCTGTGGCTGGCCAATGCTGCGGCCAAACGCGGTCTGCCCTACGTCTATCTCGGCTACTGGATCGCCGATTCCAGCAAGATGGCCTACAAGCGGGCCTTCCGGCCGCTGGAGTTCTTCGGTCCCGAAGGCTGGATGGAACTGCCTGCGACATAGGCAGTGCAACGGCGGTGGCGCAACTTGACGCACCTCCTTGGAAAACAGAAAAAACTCCCGACCGCTGGCGTCGCTAGGCGGACCAAGCTAAGAAAAGCCATCCGTGAGCGAGAGCGGATGACGGTCGAAAATTAAATAACTCGCACGCAGGGGGACGGATGCGCTTGTTGCTGCAGTTCAGCGCGCTGATCGACGCGTTAAACGAGAAGATAGGGTATATTTGCAACTGGCTTGTCTTGCTGGCCTGTGTGGTCAGCGCAGGCAATGCCATGGTGCGTTACGCATACGACACCAGTTCGAACGCCTGGCTCGAAGTGCAATGGTATATGTTCGCCGTCATCGTGATGTTCGGCGCCTCGTACACCTTGAAGCGTAACGAGCATGTGCGCGTCGATCTCTTCTACATGACCTTGAGCCGCCGCGGGCAGCTCTGGATCGACATCCTCGGCACGCTGATCTTCCTCCTGCCGACCTGCGCCATCCTGGCCTGGCTGAGCTGGCCGTTCTTCATGCAGTCCTACGAGGTGTTCGAACACTCCTCGAATGCCGGCGGCCTCCTGCGCTGGCCGATCAAGCTGGTGCTGCCGGTCGGCTTCGCCCTGGTCGCCCTGCAGGGCCTTTCCGAACTCATCAAGCGCGTGGCCTTCCTCAATGGGTATGCCGTCGACAGTCTCGAAGCCCACTACGAGAGGCCCACGCAATGATCCCCTTGGAGTGGATGCCGCCGCTGATGTTCGGCGGCCTGGTGGTCTTCATGATCATCGGCTACCCGGTCGCCTTCTCCCTCTGCGCGGTCGGGTTCTTCTTCGGCTTCCTGTCGATCGAGATGGGCTACTTCACGCTGGCCTTCATGCAGGCCATCCCTGGGCGTGTCTTCGGCAGTATCCTGTCGAACGAGCTTCTGCTCGCCATCCCGTTCTTCACCTTCATGGGCGCCATCCTGGAGAAATGCGGGTTGGCGGAGGACATGCTCGAATCGATGGGTCAGCTCTTCGGCCCCATCAAGGGCGGGCTGGGCTACTCGACCATCATCGTGGGCTTCATCCTCGGTGCCATCACCGGCACCGTAGCCGCGCAGGTCATCGCGATGGCGCTCATCACCCTGCCGGTGATGATCCGGTACAAGTACGACATGCGCTATGCGACCGGCGTGCTGGCCGCATCGGGCACCATCACGCAGCTCGTGCCGCCGTCGCTGGTGCTGATCGTGCTGGCCGACCAGCTCGGCCGATCGGTCGGCGACATGTATCTCGGCGCCTGGGGGCCGTCGCTCCTGCAGATCGCCCTGTTCGCGATCTACACCTTCTACCTCTCCATGATAAAGCCCGAGGCCCTGCCGCCCGTGCCGCGCACGCTGTTCGGCAAGGCCCTGCTAATCAAGTGCGCCTGGGGCATCATTCCCGCCGCCGTCCTGATCTTCCTGGTGCTGGGCACGATCATGATGGGCCTCGCGACGCCGACGGAAGCCGGCGCCATGGGCACGATCGGCGCCATCGTGTTGGCCGTCGTACGCAACGCACCGCTCACCAAGTTCGACCGGATCACGTTCGGTGCGGGTTGCGCTGCGGCGATCATCGGTGCCCTGATCGGCATGGTCGCGTTCAAGTCGATCCCCTTCAAGATCGCCTTCACCATCATGTTCGCGGCCATCATCTGGCTGTGCTGGCGAGCCTGGCAGGTAAAGGACTTGCGCGACCTGATCGTGCAGGCCTTCCAGGCGACGATGCGCATCACGGCGATGGTGGCCTTCATCCTGGTCGGCGCGACCTGCTTCTCGATCACCTTCCAGGGCGTCGACGGCAACCAGTGGGTCGAGCACCTGATGTCGAACCTGCCGGGCGGCGTCTGGGGCTTCCTGATCGTCGTCAACCTGTTCGTCTTCTTCCTGGCGTTCTTCCTCGACTTCTTCGAGATCGCCTTCATCATCATCCCGATGCTGGCGCCGGTGGCGCAGAAGCTGCTGACGCCGGTGGTCGGTGCCGATGCCGCGCTGATCTGGTTCGGCGTCATGATCTGCGTCAACGTGCAGACCTCGTTCATGCACCCGCCGTTCGGGTTCGCCCTCTTCTATCTACGCAGTGTCGCGCCGAAGGAAGTGAAGAGCTCGGATATCTACTGGGGTTCGATCCCCTGGGTGGTGCTGCAGCTCGTCATGGTGGCGATCGTGATCTTCGTGCCGCAGACCGTGACCTTCTTCCTGGACAAGCCGAGCGGCATCGACCCGAGCAAGGTCAAGATCGAGATCGAGGCACCGCCCTCGGACGATACGGCGCCGCCGGTTTTCAGTATTCCCCCCAAGAACTAGCCGGGCCTGGAACGCGCCGGGCAAGACCAGAAAAAGCCCCGCCTTTTCAGGCGGGGCTTTCCTTTTCCGGTTCGCTCCGTCGCGCGCGACGCTTAACGCCCCTGAGCCGACATCGAGAAATTGAAGTTGTCGAAGGTATTCTCGGCGACGCGGAACCACAGGTTCTCGTCAGTGCGGAACGCCTTCAGGCTGTCGTAGATCTTCTTGAACTTCGGATCCTTGGCCGCGAGCTCATCGTAGAACTTGTACGCCTCGAGGAAGCACGGCTCGAGGACCGAACGCGGGAATGGGCGCAGCTCGGTGCCCGCCGCCACCAGGCGACGCAGCGCCGGCGGATTGCCGGCATCGTATTTGGGCACCATCCAGGCCGTCACGCGACCAGCTGCCGCCTCGACCATCGCCTTGTAGGGCTTGGGCAACTCGTCCCATGCCTTGTTGTTGATGTAGAGCGAGCCGACCGACGCGCCTTCCCACCAGCCGGGGTAATAGTAGTACTTGGCGACCTTGTTGAAGCCGAGCTTCTCGTCGTCGTACGGGCCGACCCATTCGCAGGCATCGATCGTGCCCTTCTCCAGCGCCGGATAGATGTCGCCACCGGCGATCTGCTGCGGCACCACGCCCAGTCGCGTGAGGATGAGGCCCGCGAAACCGCCGACGCGGAACTTCAGGCCCTTCATGTCCTCCATGGACTTGATCTCTTTGCGGAACCAGCCGCCCATCTGGCAGCCCGTGCCGCCGAAGGTGATCGAGCGGAAGTTGTACTCCTTGTAGAAGTCGTTGATCAGCTCGTGGCCGCCGCCGAACTCCAGCCAGGCGTAGTACTGGCGCTGGTTCATCGAAAATGGCAGGCCGGTCTCGAACACGAAGTTCGGATGCTTGCCGAAATAGTAGTAGGCCGCGGTCTGGCCGGCCTCGACTGTGCCGTTCTGCACCGCATCGGCGACCTGCAGGCCGGGGACGATCTCGCCTGCCGCGAACGGCCGGATCTGGAACTTGCCGTCGGACATCTCGCCGACGATCTTGGCGAAGAGTTCGGAGCCGCCATACAGCGTGTCGAGCGACTTCGGGAAACTCGACGTCAGACGCCACTTCACCTCGGGCATGCTCTGAGCGATGGCCGGCGCCGCGACGGTCGTCACGGCCGCAACACCCGCAGCACCCACGCCCGCGGTCTTGATGAATTTTCTACGCTTCATCTCTTTTTTCCTCCCATAAGAAGGCCCTCATGGCCTTCCTTTGCGAGGCGAGACTGACACGCGGAATTCCGTTTGAAAAGCGCCGCCCCCCTGCGAAAACCTTTAAATCTATTCAATGTTTGCAACCCCGCGTCCGCCGGGCGCAGAGTTGCGCAAAGGTCCGATTTTACACTTTTCCGGCCCCGCAAACTCCGGCCGTGAACACGACGAAACAGGTCTCATGGAGCGCCGTCGAGAACGGCGGCAGCAAAAAGCCCCGCCGAAGCGGGGCTTTTCACCGGGCCGGGCCCGGAAGTTTCAGAGCTTGTTGGCAGCCGACTGGCGCGCCATGAAGTTGTCGAAGGTGTTCTCGGCCACACGGAACCACAGGACTTCTTCGTTCCGGAACGGCTTCCAGGAATCGAAGACCTTCTTGAACTTCGGATTCTTGGCGATCGTCTCGGCATAAAGCTCATTGGCGGCGTTGAAGCAGGCTTCCATCACCGACTGCGGGAACGGCAGGAACTTCGTGCCGGCCGCGACCAGCTCGCGAAGCGCCTTGGGGTTCTGCGCATCGTACTTCGCGACCGACCAGCTCACAGTGTCGCCAGACGCCACGGCAATGGCTTCCTTGTAAGGCGCCGGCAACGCGTCGAACGCCTTGTCGCCGCAGTAGAGCGACAGCGCCGCGCAGCCTTCCCACCAGCCGGGATAGTAGTAGTACGGCGCGACCTTGTTGAAGCCGAGCTTCTGATCGTCGTAGGGACCGACCCATTCGGCGGCATCGATCGTGCCCTTCTCCAGCGCCGGATAGATGTCGCCGCCGGCGATCTGCTGCGGCACCACGCCGAGCTTCGTCATCACCTGGCCGGCAAAACCGCCGATGCGCATCTTCACGCCCTTCATGTCCTCGGGCGTCTTGATCTCCTTGCGCCACCAGCCGCCCATCTGCGCGCCAGTGTGGCTCATCAGGAAGGACGTCATCTTGTAGTCTTTGTAAAACTCGCGCATCAGCTCGAGCCCGCCGCCGTGATAGACCCAGGCATTGTGCTGACGGGTGTTCAGGCCGAACGGCAGTGCCGTGTCGAAGGCGAAGGTCGGATCCTTGCCGACATAATAGTAAGCCGCCGTATGGCCGCACTCGACCGTCTCGTTCTGCACGGCATCGACGACCTGCAGGCCCGGGACGATTTCGCCGGCCGCGAAAACGCGAATCTGGAACTTGTTGTCGGTCAGCGCCGCGACGCGCTTGGCAAAGAACTCGCCGGCGCCAAAGATCGTGTCGAGCGACTTCGGAAAGCTCGAGGCCATGCGCCACTTCACCTCGGGCATGGACTGGGCAACTGCTGGCGCCGCAAGCGCACCTGCAGCGGCTACTGTCGCACCACCAATGCCGGCGGTGCGCATGAACTTGCGACGTTGCATCTGAAAATAACTCCCTAGATTTCTTACTTTTGAGCGCGTGCCTTCTGCATCGCGAACCGCCTTCTGCGATGGGCGGGTTATCGCATAGCGCAACGGGGATGGAAAGCTAGTTGCCGCCCCCTGAAGACAAACGGAGAACGGCTGCAGCCAGCGTACTTTACGCTTATTTTTCAAAGGCCTGCGATCAGAGCTTTCCGGCTGCCGACTGACGCGCCATGAAGTTATCGAAGGTGTTCTCGACGACACGGAACCAGAGGACTTCCTCGGCGCGAAACGGTTTCCAGGACTCGTAGACCTTCCTGAACTTCGGATTCTTCGCACTCGTCTCAGCATAGATCTCGTTGGCGGCATTGAAGGCTGCTTCCATCATTGCCTGGGAAAACGGCAGGACCTTCGCGCCGCCCGCAATCAGCTCCCGCAGCGCGCGTGGGTTCTGCGCGTCGTACTTGGCAAGGGACCAGCCCACGGTATCGCCGGCCGCGACCGAGATGGCCTCCTTGTAGGCCGCTGGCAGGGCCTCGAACGCCTTGTCGCCGCAGTAAAGCGAGATCGCCGTACTGCCTTCCCACCACCCCGGATAGTAGTAGTACGGCGCCACCTTGTAGAAGCCGAGCTTCAGATCGTCGTAGGGGCCGACCCATTCGGCAGCGTCGATCGTGCCCTTCTCCAGGGCCGGATAGATGTCGCCGGCCGCGATCTGCTGCGGTACCACGCCGAGCTTCGCCAGGACCTGACCGGCAAAGCCGCCGACGCGGAACTTCAACCCCTTCAGATCGTCGAGCGTCTTGATCTCCTTGCGGAACCAGCCGCCCATCTGCGCGCCGGTATGCCCCACGAGGAAGGACGTCATCTTGTAGTCCTTGTAGAACTCGCGCATCAGCTCGAGCCCGCCGCCGTGATAGACCCAGGCATTGTGCTGGCGGGTATTCAGCCCGAACGGCAACGCCGTGTCGAAAGCGAAAGTCGGATCCTTGCCGACATAGTAGTAGGCGCCGGTGTGGCCGCACTCGACCGTCTCGTTCTGCACGGCATCGACGACCTGCAGGGCCGGAACGATCTCGCCGGCGGCAAAGGAGCGGATCTGGAACTTGTTGTCGGTCAGCACCGCGACGCGCTTGGTGAAGAACTCGCCGGCGCCGTAGATCGCATCGAGCGACTTCGGAAAGCTCGACGCCATCCGCCACTTCACCTCGGGCATGGACTGGGCAATGGCAGGCGCTGCGAGCGTGCCGGCCGCGGCCATCGTTGCGCCGCCGACGCCGGCCGTGCGCAGAAATTTGCGACGTCGCATCTTGGATTCTCCCTAGGACTTCTTGCTTTGGCCCGCCTCTTCGAAGCGGGTTCGCTTATTGGCGTGGGAGAATTATCGCATGGCGCAACGAGGCCAAAAACAAAGAAACCCCGCCGAAGCGGGGTTTCCAGGGTCGTCTCGGACCAGGCCGATCAGAGCTTGTTGGCTGCCGACTGGCGCGCCATGAAGTTGTCCAGCGTGTTCTCGGCAACGCGGAACCACAGAACCTCTTCGCCACGGAACGGCTTCCACGATTCGAAGATCTTCTTGAACTTCGGGTTCTTCTCGTTGAGCGAGGCGAAGACTTCGTTCGTCGCGTTGAAGCAGGCTTCCAGAACCTGCGGCGAGAACGGCATCAGCTTGGTGCCGGCGGCAACCAGCTCGCGCACGGCCTTCGGGTTCTGCGCGTCGTACTTGGCGAGCATCGAGGTGTGCGCCTTGGCGGCAGCCGCTTCTACGATCGCCTGGTAGGACTTCGGCAACTCCGCCCACTTCGCGGTGTTGACGTAGGCCGAGAGCTGCGGGCCGGCTTCCCACCAGCCGGGGTAGTAGTAGTACGGCGCCACCTTGTTGAAGCCGAGCTTCTGATCGTCGTAGGGGCCGACCCATTCGGCAGCGTCGATCGTGCCCTTCTCCAGCGCCGGATAGATATCGCCGCCGGCAATCTGCTGCGGCACCACGCCAAGCTTCGTCAGCACCTCGCCCGCGAAACCGCTGACGCGGAACTTCAGGCCCTTGAGGTCATCGACGGTCTTGATCTCCTTGCGGAACCAGCCGCCCATCTGCGCGCCGGTGTTGCCGCAGGGAATGGCGTAGATGTTGTAGTCCTTGAAGAAGTCGTTCATGAGCTGGCGGCCGCCGCCCCAGTTCATCCACGCATCCTGCTGGCGCGCGTTGAGACCGAACGGCACCGCGCAGTCGAGCGCGAACGTCAGGTCCTTGCCGACATAGTAGTAGGACGCGGTGTGGCCCATCTCGACCGTGCCGTTCTGCACGGCATCCGCCACCTGCAGGCCCGGGACGATTTCGCCGGCCGCGAACAGGCGGATCTGGAACTTGCCGTCCGTCGCTTCGGAAACGTACTTGGCGAAGATCTCGGCCGAGCCGAAGATCGTGTCGAGCGCCTTGGGGAAGCTCGACGCCATACGCCATTTCAATTCGGGCGAGGACTGAGCGATGGCGGGCGCGGCCAGCGTGCCGGCGGCTGCCACAGTGGCCGTGCCGATGCCGGCCGTGCGGATGAACTTACGACGTTGCATTGAACCTGGACTCCACTCGTGTGGCGGAACGGCAAGACATGCCGCCCGAATTGCGCGCCTTATGACACGCAGGCCACCCCGGGCAAAAGGTTCAATGCATGAGCAATAACGCGAGCGCCAATGCGCCCACTGCAATGCGATACCAGGCGAAGACCGTGAAGCCGTGACGGCTGATGAAACGCACGAAGGCGCCGACCACCAGGAACGCGGCTACGAAGGCCGAGATGAAGCCCAGGGCGATGATGCCGCCATGGTCCCAGCTCAGGAGCGACCAGTTCTTGTAGAGATCGTAAACGGTCGCGCCGAGCATTGTCGGCATCGCCAGGAAAAACGAGAACTCCGCCGCAGTCGCACGATCCACGCGAAAAACACGTGCCCCCATGATCGTGGCGCCGGCACGGCTGACACCCGGGATCATGGCAAGGCACTGGCAAAGCCCGACCAGCAGTGCGGTCTTGAAATCGACTTCGTCGAGCGACTTGATGCGCGGGCGTTGCGCATACCGTTCGATCACCAGGATCGCGATTCCGCCCACGATGAGCGCGATCGCCACCACCATGGGATCGAACAGCAGCGACTTGATGTACTTGTGCGCAAAGGCGCCGACGATCGCAGCCGGCAGGAAGGCGATCAGGACGGCTGCCGCGAAGCGCAGTGCGGGTTTCTCGCGCTCGATCACGCCGGTCGCGGTCGACCAGATCTTGCGGCGGTAGAGCAGACAGACCGCCAGGATCGCGCCGAGCTGGATCACGATCTCGAACACCTTGCCGGGCGGTCCCTGGAAGTCCAGCACCGCCTCGGCGAGGATGATGTGGCCGGTCGACGACACCGGCAGGAACTCGGTAAGGCCTTCGACAACGCCGATCAGCAGCGCCTTCCAGATCAGCGTCAGGTCCATTCTCAGTCCTTGAACCGTTTGGCCCGCGGCCAGCCCTTCTCCGGCATGCGCCCCGCCTGCGCACGTTCACCGCGCCAGAACTTCAGTTCGCTGGCCGGGATCACACGGTTGCCCCAGGGCAGCCCCTCCGAGAGCTTGAAGGCCTGTGCATCCGACAGGTGGTCGCCCTTGGATTTCTGCAGCAGCACGCCGCGGCCACGGCCCATTTCGGGAACCTGATCCAACGGGAAGATCAGCAGCTTGCGGCCTTCGCTGAGAGCTGCGGCCGAATCGGCATTTTCCGGCACGATGGAGAAAGCTTGCGCCTTCTCCTTGTCGGCGAGGTTCAGGACCTGCTTGCCGTTTTTGGTCTGCGCAACGACATCGTCTTCCGGCACGATGAAGCCGCGGCCGGCATCCGACGCCACGAAGAACTTGCGGCCGCCTTTCAGGACGATGAGCTGCACAATGTCCTGCTCGTTGCCCAGTTCGATCATCAGGCGAATCGGTTCACCATGGCCGCGCGCGCTGGGCAGCCGGTCGCAGCCCAGGGTGTAGAACCGACCGTTGGTGCCGAACACCAGTACCTTGTCGGTCGACTGCGCATGGATGGCGAAGCGCGGCCCGTCGCCTTCCTTGAACTTCAGGTCCGCCGCGGCCTTCTCGTCGAGATGGCCCTTTGCGGCGCGGATCCAGCCCTTCTCCGACAGGATCACCGTCATGGGCTCGCGCTCGACGAAATCCTCGATCGCGTGTTCGATCTCGGCCGGCGCATCGGCCAGCTCCGTGCGGCGACGCCCGAGTTCGGTCTTGCCGCCGAACTTCTTCTTGGTTTCCCGAACTTCGTCGGCGACCCGTTCCCACTGCAGGCCTTCGTCCTTCAGCAGCGCCTTGAGATCCTTCCGCTCGGCCGTGAGCTTCTTGTGCTCGCCACGGATCTCGAATTCCTCGAGCCGGCGCAACGCGCGCAGCCGCATGTTCAGGATCGATTCGGCCTGCAGGTCGGTGAGCCCGAAAGCCTTGATCATCTTCGGCTTGGGTTCGTCCTCCTCGCGAATGATCTTGATCAGCTTGTCGAGGTTCAGATAGGCGATCAGGTAGCCGTCGAGAATCTCCAGCCGCCGCTCGATCTCGGCAAGGCGGAAGGTCGAGCGACGCACCAGCACTTCGCGACGGTGATCGAGGAAGGCCTGCAACGCCTCGCGCAGGTTCATCACGCGCGGCGTGTTGTCCTTGTCGAGGACATTGAGGTTCAGCGGAAAGCGGATCTCGAGGTCGCTGAGCTTGAAGAGCTGCTCCATCAGCAGCTCGGCGGGCACGTTGCCGGTGCGCGGCTCCAGAATGATGCGCACGTCGTCGGCCGACTCGTCGCGCACATCCTCGAGGATCGGCAGCTTCTTGGCGTTGATGATCTCCGCGATTCGCTCGATCAGCTTGCCCTTCTGGACCTGATACGGAATCTCCGTGACGACGATCCGGTACTGGCCGCGCGGAAGCTGCTCGACTTCCCATTTGGCGCGCAGGCGGAAGGCGCCGCGGCCGGTCTTGTAGGCTTCGACGATCGACTCGCGCGGCTCGACCAGGATGCCGCCGGTCGGGAAGTCCGGTCCCCTCACGAGGTCGACCAGTGTCTCGATGCGCGAGTTCGGCGTCTTGATGAGATGCAGCAGCGCGTCGCACAGCTCGCCGGCATTGTGCGGCGGGATCGAGGTCGCCATGCCAACGGCGATGCCGGCAGCGCCATTGGCCAGGAGATTGGGAAAGCCGCCGGGCAGCACCACCGGCTCTTCGGTCGAACCGTCGTAGTTGGGCCGGAAGTCGACGGCATTCTCGTCGATGCCCGCCAGCAGCGCCTCTGCAACGGCGGTGAGGCGCGCCTCGGTGTAACGCATGGCCGCCGGGTTATCGCCGTCGATATTGCCGAAGTTGCCCTGGCCCTCGATCAGCGGATAGCGGGCGGCGAAGTCCTGCGCGAGACGAACGAGTGCGTCGTAGATCGACTGGTCGCCGTGCGGGTGATACTGGCCGATCACGTCGCCGACCACGCGCGCACTCTTCTTGAAGGCGCTGTTGGGGTCGAGCCGGAGCTGGCGCATGGCGTAGAGCAGCCGGCGATGCACCGGCTTCAGCCCGTCGCGCACATCGGGCAGCGACCGCGACATGATGGTCGACAGTGCATAGGACAGGTAGCGCTCCTGGAGCGCTTGCCCGAACTGGACCGGCTTGACCGCCGCGAGAGGGACGACGTTGTTGCGCTTTGCCATTTACCGGACGTGAGGGGAACCGGCCGTAAATTTTCGCCACGGCCATTGTTATTCTAGCGTTGGAGCGACTCCATAAATCTCGACCGCGCGGGAGGCAAGGGCTTGTTGTGTGGCCAAAACACGTGCCGTTCGAGGAAATAGCCGGTCAGGTCGAGACCCTGGCGCAACTCATCGTCATCGGACGGTAATCCGCCGGTGGAAAGAAACCCGGGCAGCGCCAGAAGCTTCTCCCTGTAGGGTCCTGCCGCCGCTCGCGACACTGCCCTGCCTGTCTTGGGCGAGACGTAGGCCAGGTCCTCCGTTGTCCCGGTGGCTGCGCATTTCTCGAGATCGAGTCCGAAGCCCAGTTCCTGCAGCAGGCCCAGTTCCAGCCGCACATAGAGAACCGGCCAGCCAGGATGGCCGAGGACACCAAGAAAGGCGCGAAAACCATCGAACATTGCCGGATGTGGTTCGCGCTCGGGAAGAGCGGCGTCCACGACGGCGCAGGCGGCCGCGAGTCCCGACAGTTCGACTGCACTGTCGAGAGCCTGTGCGGCATGGGCTTCCCGCAGCTCGCCGGAATAGTTGCCGAGCTGCTCGGAAAGCCGCGCCCGCCAGGCAACCTCGACGAGATTGCCTGACTGCCAAACAGGACGGGCGCGGCGCGAGATGCCGCCCGGCACGAAGCCCGCGTGGCGACCATGCTCGCGCGTCAACAGGGACACGACGAGACCGCTCTCGCCATGAGGTCGCGCCGTGAGCACGATGCCGTCGTCGGTCCAATCCATGCGCGTGTATGCCGCGTTTGGCGAAATCGCGCTAGGTTGGGTCATGTCCCGATTGAGACGGCGCACGATCCTGGGCGCCAGTGCCCTCGCCGCCTTCCCGCCCCGGCTCTACGCCCAGACCGCCACGGCCAGCCGGCCGCGCCTCCTGCAGGGCGTGCAGGCTGGCGACGTCGGGGCCGATGGGGCGACTATCTGGAGCCGCGCCGACCGGCCGGCTCGCATGATCGTGGACTGTGCGACGACGGAGCGCTTCACCGACGCGCGGCGCGTCGAAGGACCGTCGGCCCTGGAGGCGACGGACTTCACGTCCCGTATCCGCCTCGGCGATCTGCCTCCGGGCCAGACCGTCTTCTATCGCGTCGCGTATCTCGACCTCGGCGACCTCAAGACCCTGAGCGAGCCGGTCGTCGGCCGTTTCCGCATGCCGCCCGCGTCCGGCGCCCCCGCGTCCAATACCGACGTGAGTTTCGTCTGGTCGGCCGATACGGCGGGCCAGGGCTGGGGCATCAACCCCGACATCGGCGGCATGACGATCTACGAGTCGATGCGCCGCCTCGCGCCCGATTTCTTCGTCCACTGCGGCGACACGATCTACGCCGACAACCCCCTCGCCTCGGAGAAGAAGCTGCCCGATGGCCGCCTCTGGAAGAACCTCGTCACGGAGGCAAAGTCGAAGGTCGCCGAAAGCCTGACCGAGTTCCGCGGCAACCATCTCTACAATTTCCTCGACGACAACCTGCGCCGCTTCAACGCCGAAGTGCCGATGATCGCGCTGTGGGACGACCACGAGGTGGTCGACAACTGGACCTGGGAAAGGCGGCTGGACGCCGACCCGCGCTACAAAGTGAAGGACGCCCGCACCCTTGCTATCGCGTCGGAGCGCGCCTTTCGCGAATACATGCCCCTGGCCGAAGGGCTCGACGGACCGATGCGGCTGTATCGCCGTTTCTCGTTCGGCCCGCATCTCGACCTCTTCCGCCTCGACATGCGCAGCTTCCGCGGCCCCAACACGGTTGCCGCCTCGAACACCGCCTATCTCGGCGACGAGCAGCTCGCGTGGCTGAAGCACGCCCTCAAGTCTTCGAAGGCTACCTGGAAGATCGTTGCCGCCGACATGCCCCTGGGCCTCGTCGTCTACGACGACTGGCGCACAAAGACCGGCGCCGACGGTCTGGCCAATGCCGACGATGGGCCGCCGCTTGGGCGCGAACTCGAGATCGCCGGCCTGCTGGCCTTCATCAAGCGCGAGGGCATTCATAACGTGCACTGGATCACTGCCGACGTGCATTACCCCGCCACGCACCGCTACGATCCGGCCCGGGCTGCCTTCTCGGACTTCACGCCGTTCTACGAATTCGTCTCGGGGCCGCTCTGCGCCGGCGGCTTCGGCCCCAATGCGTTCGATCGTACATTCGGGCCGCAGATCGTCTTTCAGAAAACGCCCAGCCGGATCGACCTGTCGCCGTTGGAAGGCTCCTGCCATTTTGGCCACGTCAAGATCGAGGGCCGCACGGGCCTGATGACCGTCACCCACCGCGACGTGGCGGGCGGCATCCTGCACACGCTCGAACTGGCGCCGAGCTAGTTATCGCTTGGACTCGTAGTCCAATCCGATGGCGCGATAGTGCGAGGGATCGTCGGCCCAGCGCTCGCTTACCTTCACATGCAGGAAGAGATGCACGGGCCGCTCCAGCATCTGGCCGAGCTCGTGGCGTGCCCGTGCGCCGATCTGCTTGATACGCGCCCCGCCCTTGCCCAGGAAAATAGCGCGCTGGCCGTCGCGCTGGACATGGATCGTCTGTTCGACCCGGACGCTGCCGTCGGGCCGATCCTCCCATTTGTCGGTTTCGACCGCGGCTTCGTAGGGCAGCTCCTGATGAAGCTGCAGGAAGACCTGTTCGCGCGTCACCTCGGAAGCCAGGAGACGCAACGGGAGGTCCGCTGCCTGGTCCTCGGGATAGAGGAACGGTCCCGCCGGCACGGCGGCAGCCAGTGCCGTCAGCAGATCGTTGATGCCGTCGGCCTTCAGCGCGCTCACCATGAAGGTGCGTTCAAAGGGCACGCGGGCGTTGAGCTCGGCCGTAAGCGCCAGGAGCTTTTCGCGATGCACGAGATCGATCTTGTTCAAGACAAGATAACGCGGCGCACGCGACTGCTTCAGCCGCTCGATGATGGCTTCGGTCTCCGGCCCGATGCCGCGCTCGGCGTCCACCACCAGCGCCACGACGTCGGCATCCTCGGCACCCTGCCAGGCCGCGGCAACCATGGCCCGCTCCAGACGGCGCTTGGCCACGCGGAAGATGCCGGGCGTATCGACCAGCACGACCTGGGCGCGAGTGCCATCGGGCATGTCCGCCATCGCAATGCCGATCACCCGCATGCGCGTGGTCTGCACCTTGGGCGAGACGATGCTCACCTTCGAACCGACCAGCCCGTTCACCAGGGTCGACTTGCCGGCATTGGGGGCGCCGACCACGGCAACGAAGCCAGCACGTGTAGGAAGTTCGCTCATCACCGGTCCAGCCGTTCGAGAAGAGTTAAAGCCGCCAGCCGTTCGGCCTCGCGTTTGCTGCCACCGCGGCCACGTGCCGGCTCGTGGCCCTTGATCGCCACGTCGACGACGAAGACAGGCGCATGCGCCGGTCCTTCGCGATCGATTTCACGATAGCTCGGCAGCGGCAGGCGCCTCGCCTGAGCCCATTCCTGCAAAGCCGTCTTGGCGTCGCGTGGCGGCGCCACGCCTTGCTGGCTGAGCCGGTTGCCCCACAATTTCTGCACGCAGGCGGCGGCGCTTTCAAATCCGCCATCGAGGTAGACGGCGCCCAGCAATGCTTCGAGGGCGTCGGCCAGGATGTTGGGCTGAATGCTGTCACCATGGGCACGTTCTGAATCGCCCAGCCGGAGACGGGGACCGAGATCGATTTCTGTCGCGATCTCGACCAGCGTCTCCGCTCTGACGAGCGCCGCGTGTCGCCGCGCCAGACCACCCTCACGCTCGTGCGGAAAACGCTTCAGCAGAAGGTCCGCCATTGCCAGCGACAGGACACGGTCGCCCAGGAACTCAAGCCGCTCGTTGCCTTGCGGGAAGGCCGCTTTCAACTCGGGACGGCGGTCGAGTGCGCTGCGGTGGGTAAGCGCTTCGGCGGCGAATTCGGCACGTGCAAAAGCGTGCCCCAGACCTTCCGACAACGCCGCCAGATCGGCGTCGGTCGGCTTCAGTGGATGGCCATGAAGAAGCGGTTCCAGCGTATTGCCTCGGGCCATTTCCACGGCTCCAGCCAACCCGCGGCCGATGGATCGTGCGAGAAGAAGATGAACTCGGCCCGACCGACGAGATTCTCAGAAGGCACGTACCAGCCAAGCTGGTCGCGATCGCGCGTCGAACCGGAGAAGTCGCGCAGCATGAGGCGCGTCCGGCTGTCGAGTGAATCGTCGCGATTGTCGCCCATGACGAAGTAATTGCCGGCCGGCACCAGGAACTCGGGCGTGTTATCGGCCATGCCGTTGTCCATGTATTCGAGCACGGTGTAGCTGCGGCCGTTGGGCAGCGTCTCGCGATAGAGGGTGCCCTTCTGATAGTGCCCGTTCGTGCCCTTCACATAATCGCTGGAGCGAAGCCGATCGACCGCCTTGCCATTGATGTGAAGGATGCCGTTCGTGACCTGGATGCGATCGCCCGGCATGCCGACGATGCGCTTGATATAGTCCGTACGGTTGACGCCCTGGCCCTGATCTCCCGGGTACTTGAAGACGGCGACGTCGCCGCGCTCCGGCGGCGAGCCGAAGATGCGCCCCGAGAACACACCGAGCGAGAACGGGAAGGAGTGCTTGCTGTAGCCGTAGGAATATTTCGAGACGAACAGATAGTCGCCGACCAGCAGGGTCGGGATCATCGATCCGCTGGGAATGTTGAAAGGCTCGATGGCGAACGTCCGCACGACAAGTGCGATCAGGACGGCATAGACGACCGTACGGACGGTCTCGCCCCAGCCACCGGCCTTCTCCTGCCCCCGCTTCCGCCGTTCAGCCACGTCCGTCATCGCCATTCCAGTTTAAACGAGCCGCGGCTATAGCAGGGCCGGCCGGCCGTGTCTCCCGCCCCGGTTGAGGCATCTGCGCACTGCAGTCCAGTGGTCCCGGTGCCTGGTTCATGTTTGCGGCACCGCCGAAATGATGATGATTGCCTGGGCCATTGGGTATTCGTCGGTCAACGTCAGGTCGATTTGCGGCGACATTCCGGCAGGTGTCATCTCCTGAAGCCGCGCCAGAGCGCCGCCCGTCAGCGCCATGGTGGGCCGGCCGCTACGCTGGTTGATGACGCCCATGTCACGCCAGAACACACCGCGTCGCAAGCCCGTCCCCAGGGCCTTGGAGCAGGCTTCCTTGGCGGCAAAACGCTTGGCATAGCTTGCCGCGCGGGTCGCGCGACCCTCGGATCTTTTTTGTTCCGTCTCGGTGAAGATTCGCTGCACGAACCGGTCGCCGAACCTTTCCAGCGACTTCTCGATCCGCCGGATATCGCAAAGGTCGTTGCCGATACCCAGGATCACGCGGACTGTCCTCCCGCGCGCGCCGCATCCATGATCCGGCGCATTTCCCGGATCGCCGCTTCCAGGCCGACGAAGATTGCCTCGCCTACCAGGAAATGCCCGATGTTGAGCTCGCGTACTTCGGGAATGGCCGCGATCGGGCCGACATCGGCATAGCTCAGTCCATGGCCGGCATGGCATTCGAGGCCAAGCTTGGCGCACAGGGCCGCCGCCTTGGCGATACGCGCGAGTTCGGCCTGCTTGGCCGCGCCCTCGATCTCGCAATAGCGGCCGGTATGCAGTTCCACGACCGGCGCCCCCAGCGTGACGGCGGCCTCGAGCTGGCGCGGATCGGCCTCGATGAACAGCGACACTCGGATGCCGGCATCGCGCAGCCGGGCGACCATGGGTTTCAGATGGTTGTGCTGGCCGGCAGCATCGAGACCGCCTTCGGTCGTTCGCTCCTCGCGCTTCTCGGGCACGATGCAGGCGGCATGCGGACGGTGGCGCAGCGCGATGTCGACCATCTCCTGGGTCGCCGCCATCTCGAAGTTGAGCGGCACCTTGAGTTCGCGCATCAGCCCTTCGATGTCGGCGTCTATGATATGGCGGCGATCTTCGCGGAGATGCGCCGTGATGCCGTCGGCACCGGCTGCCTCGGCGAGCCGCGCCGCTCGCAGCGGGTCGGGAAGATGTCCGCCGCGCGCGTTACGCACGGTGGCGACGTGGTCGATATTGACGCCGAGACGCAGAGGATTGGGCGCGGACATACGCTACTTTCGCTGGGAGGAGATGGAGTAAGCCGTCAATTGCGGGCGCGCTCGACGGCGTTGATGGCGGGCGTGGCGCGCAACGCCGCCGTGATGTCGGCGAGATGCTTCACGTCCGAAACCTCGACGTCGATCACCATGTCGAAGAAATCCATCGACCGATTGACGATGCGCAGGTTGGAGATATTGCCTTCGTGGCGAGCAATGACGGTCGAGAGGCTCGACAGGCTGCCTGGCTGGTTTGCCACCGTAATCTTGAGCCGGCCGGTATAGACACCACCCTCGCCGTCACCGACCGAGTCCCAGCCGACGTCGATCCAGCGCTCCGGTGATTCCGAGAAGCTTTCGAGCGTCGCGCAGTCGATCGTATGGATAGTGACGCCCTTGCCCGTGGTGATGATGCCGACGATGCGGTCGCCGGGCAGCGGATGGCAGCAACGCGCGAAGTGTACCGCCATGCCGGGGATCAGGCCGCGAATGGCGATCTGGCCCGGCTCGCCTCGACTGCGGGCACCGTCGGCTTTGCTCGCCTTGCCGGCCTTGGCGCGGGCGCGCGAGATCGGCACGACATCGGCGCCGCTTTTGCGATTCTGCTTGAGGCCCGGATAGACCGCGGTCAGCACCTCGCGAGCGCCGGTCAGGCCGGCGCCGACGGCCGCGACGAGATCGTCGGTCGTTGCCTGCTTGAAGTTGGCGCGCACACCGTCGAGGCCCTTCTCCGTGACCTCGTATCCTTCCTCGTGGAAAGCCTTGTCCAGCAGGGACCGGCCGAGCTGGATGTATTGCTCGCGCTGACGAATGCGGATGAAGCGGCGGATCGCGGCCTTGGCCTTGCCGGTGACGACGAAACGCTCCCAGGTCGGCGATGGTGTCTGCGCCTTGGACGTGACGATCTCGACCTGATCGCCGTTGGAGAGCTGCGTTCGGAGCGGCAGCATGCGGCCGTTGATCTTGGCGCCCACGCAGGTGTCGCCGACCTGGCTGTGCACGGCATAGGCGAAGTCGATAGGCGTCGCACCGCGCGGCAGGGCGATCAGGTTGCCCTTGGGCGTGAAACAGAAAACCTGGTCCTGGAACATCTCGAGCTTGGTGTGCTCGAGGAACTCCTCGGCATTGGGCGCCTTGTCGAGGATGTCCATCAGGCTGCGCAGCCAGGCGTACTGCGGCGCGTCGGTCGATGGTCCGCCCTGCTTGTAGATCCAGTGCGCCGCCACGCCGCGCTCGGCCTGGTCCTGCATCTCCTCGGTGCGGATCTGGATTTCGATGCGCTGGCCGAGCGGACCGATCACGCCGGTGTGCAGCGAACGGTAGCCGTTGGGCTTGGGGACGGAGATGTAGTCCTTGAAGCGCTGCGGCAGCACCTGATAGCGGCCATGCAGCAGGCCAAGCGCCTGGTAGCATTGCGCGATGTCGGCCACGATGATGCGGAAGGCCATGATGTCGGCGAGCTGCTCGAACGACACGTTCTTGGTCTGCATCTTGCGCCAGATCGAATAGGGCGTCTTCTCGCGACCCGAGACCTGCGCCTCGAGCCCGCCCTCCTTCAGCGTCTTGACGAGGTCGGCCTCGATTTGCGGCACCAGCCGCTCGCCGCGCTCGCGCAGGTAGCCCTGGCGCGCCAGCACCGAGGCGCGGCCGTCGGGATTGAGCTCGGCGAAGGCCAGCTCCTCCAGTTCGCGCTTCACCTTCTCCATGCCGATGCGCGACGCCAGCGGGGCGTAGAGGTCCATCGTCTCGCGCGCGATGCGCTTGCGGCGAGCCGCTTCCTTGATGTGGTGCAGCGTCCGCATGTTGTGCAGACGGTCGGCGAGCTTCACCAGCAGCACGCGGATGTCCGACGACATGGCCAGCACCAGCTTGCGCAGGTTCTCAGCTTCCTTGGTGCTTTCGGACTGGATCTCCAGCCGGCTTAGCTTGGTCACGCCGTCGACCAGCCGGGCGACGTTCTCGCCGAACATGCCGGCGATCTCGTCGCGGGTGGCGTCGGTATCCTCGAGGGTGTCGTGCAGCAGGCCGGTCACGATGGACGCCGTATCCAGGCGCATCTCGGCCAGAATGCCCGCCACCTCGACAGGGTGGGAAAAGTAAGGGTCGCCCGAAGCCCGGAGCTGGTTACCGTGCTTTTTCAGGCCGTAAACGTAGGCGCGATTCAGCACGTCCTCGTCCGCATCCGGATCGTAGGCCTGCACGCGCTCGACAAGTTCAAACTGACGGATCATGGCAATCGCCCATTATATGGGGACGATTGCGCTCACTCCACGACGTTTGCACAAATAGCAGGGCTCGGCCCTGCCCCGACCTATTCGGTAACGTCGTCTTCCTCGGTCATCGGCAGTGCCTTGGGCTGGGCCGCTTCGGCGCCGCCCTGCGCCAGCGCCGCAGCCAGCTCCTGCTCGAGCTCGGCCATCTCGTTGACCTCTTCGGGCTTGTCGATATCGGCATGCTTCTGCATGCCCGAGATCAGCGAATCCTTGAGGGTGGCCTGGTCGAGTTTGACCTCGGCAATCTCGCGCAACGCCACCACGGGATTCTTGTCGCGATCGCGATCGAGCGTGATCTGGGCGCCGGCCGAGATGTCACGCGCGCGCTGGGCGGCGAACATGACCAGCTCAAAACGGTTCGGCACCTGCAAAATGCAGTCTTCGACGGTAACACGCGCCATGGCGGACCTCTGAATTCCCGGGAGCCGCGGGTTATACGCCCCCATCGCCAAAAGACAAGGCCAAAGGCCCCGGAGGGCCTGGCCCCCTAGAAACGATGGACCTCTTGCTCGAGCGGCAAGGCCGCCAGCAGCGCCTGGATGGACGCCCCGGTGACCGGATGGCGCCAGTCCGGCGCCAAATCCGCCAGCGGCCGCAGGACGAAAGCCCTGTCGGCCATCCGGGGATGGGGCAACGTGGCTTTCCCCGGCGCCGGCGGGGCAACTTCCCCGCGATAATCGAGCAAATCGAGATCGATCAGCCTCGGTGCGTTCGGCACCGTGCGAACGCGGCCGAATACGTCCTCGATGGCATGCAAAGTCTGCAGGAGATCGTCGGCCGGCAGCTCCGTGGCAACTTCGGCCACGATGTTGACGTACCAAGGCTGGTCGGACACCGGCACGGGGGCCGTCCGGTACCAAGGCGAATGGCGCACCACATCGACCTTTCGGCGGCCCAGCTCCAGGAGAGCCGCCACCAGCGTCTCGCGTGGCGAACTGTAGTTTGGATGGGCCATGTTGGCCCCAGCACCCACAAAGATTGTTCCACCGTCCAGTTTGTCCACCAGCAAATCCCTCCAACCCCTTGTGAACTATGGGATAAAGACCTAAACTTCAATCGCTGTGGGAGAGGCGGGGATTACAGAACTCCACCGGCTGAATAAATTTTCATTCTCCCTATGCGCATATTTCTCAAAGGGATAGCCGCCATGAAGGGCAATTTTTACGAAAACGAGCGCGTCGCGCTTTTCATCGACGGTGCGAATCTCTACTCCGCCGCCCGGTCCCTGGGCTTCGATATCGACTATCGCCGCCTCCTCAAGGTGTTCCGTGAAAAGGGCCGGCTGGTCCGCGCCTACTACTACACGGCCCTGGTCGAGGATCAGGAATACTCGCCAATCCGGCCGCTGGTCGATTGGCTAGACTACAACGGCTACACCATGGTCACCAAACCGACCAAGGAATTCACCGATGCCATGGGTCGCCGCAAGATCAAGGGCAACATGGACATCGAGCTGGCCATCGACGTACTCGAGATGGCCGAACATCTCGACCATGTGATCCTGTTCTCCGGCGATGGCGACTTCCGCCGCCTGGTCGAGGCCGTACAGCGGCGCGGACTGCGCGTCTCGGTCGTCAGCACGATCAAGTCCTCGCCGCCGATGGTGGCCGACGAACTGCGCCGTCAGGCCGACGACTTCATCGAGCTTTCGGAACTCGCCCCGCTGATCGCCCGCACCCCGTCCGAACGGGCCCCGCGGCCGGCCGCCGCCGGCGGTGCACGCGATGCGGACGCCGAGTACGACGACGCCCCCTCCGAATCGCTGATGCGCTCGGCCTAGGCCGCCCGCTTCTGTGGTTGCATCACCTTTCGAAGAGCCACCGCTCGATTGCCCGCGCTGCCCCCGGCTCGTCGGGTTCCGGCATGAACTGCAGGGCCTCCATGCCAACTGGAAGAATGCGCCGGTCCGGTCGTTCGGCCGGCTGGATGCGCGGCTTCTGATCGTCGGACTGGCACCGGGCATGCGCGGCGCCAACCGCACCGGCCGCCCGTTCACCGGCGACTATGCCGGCGACCTGCTCTACTCCACCCTGCTTAAGTTCGGTTTTGCCCAGGGCACCTACCGTGCCGACCCGAACGACGGGCTGCGTCTCGTCGACTGCCGCATCGCCAATGCCGTGCGCTGCCTGCCGCCGGAGAACAAGCCCCTGCCCGTCGAGTTCACGGCGTGCCGACCGTTCCTGCAGGCCGAACTCGCCGTCATGTCGAACCTGCGGGTGCTGGTGGCGTTGGGCAAGGGCGCGCACGACCAGATCCTGCGCGCGCTGACGGTGCGGCCGGCGGGTGCCTATCCGTTCATCCATAATCGCCTGCACAAGCTGCCCACCGGCCTTGTGCTGGCCGACAGCTATCATTGCTCGCGCTACAACACGAACACCGGCCGCCTGACGACCGAGATGTTCCATCAGGTCTTCGAGGGCGTGCGCAGTTCGCTGGAGACTTGAGCCTCGAACGATTCTCAGCCGAGGGCCGACTCGATCGCCGAAGTGATCTCGCTCGCCCCTGGCCGCACGCGGCTCGGCCAGGCGCCGAGCAGGCTGCCATCCTTGCCGATCAGATACTTGTGGAAGTTCCACTTGGGGGCCGCCCCCTCGCCTGCTTCCGTCGCGATCCACTGATAGAGGGCGTGGGCATCGGAACCGATCACTTTCTGCTTGGCCGTAAGCGGAAAGGTGACGCCGTACATCGATTCGCAGAACTTGGCGATCTCCGGCTCCGTGCGCGGCTCCTGCGCGCCGAAGTCGTTCGACGGTACGCCCAGCACGACGAGCCCCCGCGGACCATAGGTGTCATGCAGCTTCTGCAGATCGGTGTATTGCGGCGTAAACCCGCAATAAGAAGCGACGTTCACCAGCAGGACCGGATGCCCCGCCAGGCTCTTCATCTCGAGAGGCTTGCCGTCAATCGTGGTGAAGTTGAAATCATGGGCGGGCATGTCAGGGCTCCTCGTCGTAGCGTTGCTCCAGCCAGGGATCGCCGTAGTTGTGATAGCCGCGGACTTCCCAGAAGCCCGGCTTGTCGAACACCGAGAACTCGATGCGCTTGATCCACTTGGCGCTCTTCCAGAAGTAGAGCTTGGGAATTACGACCCTGAGTGGCCCGCCATGTTCGCGGCTGATCGGCTCGCCGTTCCAGCTCCAGGCCAGCATCACGTCGTCGGCCGAGAAGTCGGCCAGCGGGACGTTCGTCTTGTAGGTGTCGTAGGAGTGGAAGATGACATGCTCCGCCGACGCCTTGGGCTTCACCATCGCCAGCAGGTCGCGGGCGCTCACGCCTTCCCATCGGTTGTCGTAGCGCGACCAGGCCGTGACGCAGTGGATGTCCGTGGTCAGTTGCGTCTTCGGCAGGTCGGTGAACTCGCCCCACTTCCAGGTCAGTGGGTTCTCGACTTCGCCATCGACGAACAGCCGCCAAGCGTGCGTGGGAATCTCGGGCTGAATGCCGAGATCGAGCACCGGCCAGTTGTCGACCTTGCGCTGGCCCGGCGGCAGGCGCTGGGAGTGAGCCGCCGTCTTGCCCGTCAACAGACGGCCGTCCTCGGCCCATTTCTGCTTGCTGTCGATCAGCTTGTTCTTGAGCTTACCGAACAGGGTGACGTCGTCGTCGGCCATGGAACTCCCTAGATGCTGCGGCCTGCCTTCTCCCAATATGGGGCGCGAAGCTTGCGCTTGAAGATCTTGCCCGAATCTTCGCGCGGCAGGGCCGCACTGAACTCTACCACCTTGGGCACCTTGTAGCGCGCCAGGTGCTGTCCAAGCCAGGCGCGGACCTGGCCGGCATCCAGGCCGGCCTCGGGCTGAGCCTCGACATAGGCGCAAATCTGCTCGCCGAACTCCTCGTCGGGGATGCCGAATACTGCGCAGTCGCGGACACCCGGCATCTGAATCAGCGTGCCCTCGATCTCGGCAGGATAGATATTCACGCCGCCCGAGATGATCATGTCACGCTTGCGATCGCACAGAAACAGGAAGCCGTCGGCGTCGAGATAGCCCACGTCGCCGACTGTCACGAGATCTCCCAGGGAGACCTCCCGCCGCTTGGCGTCATCGTTGTTGTAGGTGAACTCGGACAAATGCGGGCCACGGACGTAGATCTCGCCGACCTCGCCCTGCTTCACGTCCTGCCCATCCTCGTCGACGATACGTAGGATGCCGCCGGGCACGATGCGTCCCACGGTGCCGGGCTTGCGCAACGCGTCCTCCGACCCGTGCCAGACGACCACGCCGGTCTCGGTAGAACCATAGTATTCGTTGATCACCGGCCCCCACCACTCGATCATCTGCCGCTTCACGGCCGGCGCGCAGGGCGCGGCGCCGTGGGTGATGAAGCGCAGCGAGGAGACGTCGTAGCGCTGGCGCACCTCCTGCGGCAGACGCAGCAGACGCACGAACATGGTGGGCACGATGTGCATGTGACTGATCCGATGCTTGTGGATCAGACGCAGCATGTCCTCGGCCTCGAAGCGCGGCTGCAGGACCATGTGCAGGCCAAGCCGGGCGCTTGCCATGCCGTAGGCTGCCGGTGCGGAGTGATACATCGGACCGTTCATCAGGATCACAGCGCCGGGATCGGGCTTCAGGCCCCAGAACATTGCGGCTTCCTGCGATGCCGCCGCCTGCTGCTCGGGCGTACTCGGCCGACGCCGCACGCCCTTGGGACGCCCTGTCGTGCCCGACGTGTAGATCATGCTGCCGCGCGCTGCCTTCGGTGGCTCGGTTCGCGGTGGCGAGGCGGCGACGAAATCCTGCCACAGCTCCACACCGGCCGGCGCCGCACACTTCTTCGGAGGCACATTGTAGGCCGCAGCAATCTCTGGCGGCGTCGGCACAGCCAGCACCTTCACGCCCTCGGGAACGCCCCCAGCGATCTGCGCCAGCAGATCGGTATGCGCCACCAGCACCCTGGCGCCGCAGTCCTGCAGAATATGGTTCGCTTCTTCGGGCGTGAAATGCCAGTTGATCGGCACGGCATAGGCGCCGAGCTGACCCGACGCCATGTTGACCTCGAAGGTCGGGAAGTCGTTGCGCAGCATCAGCGCAACGCTGCTGTCCTCGCCGACGCCCAGCGCGGCGAGTCCGCTCGCCGCCCGCGCCGCATTGACCTGGATCTCGCTCCAGGCCCTGAAGCGATCGCCTGCCATTACACCAGCCATCGCACCCGCGTTCATGGCGTTACTCCCGGATCACATCGCCGATCAGCTTGTAGCTTGTGCCATCGAAGCGCTGCAGGCGCAGCGACTGATAGGGCAGATAATCGTCGGGCCCGGTTTCGATCACAATACCGGGTAAAGTGAGCGGCGTCGTGAAACCCTTGAGGCTCGTGGCCTGACGCATGAAGTTCTCGCGCGTCAACACGTTGCCCGCCTGGCGCAGGAGATGCGCCAGAATGTAACCATTGGAGTAGCCGGCGGCGACGAAGGAGTCGTGCGGATTGAGTTCGGGCGCCCATTTCTGAGCCCAGTCGAAATACTCCTTCATGCCGGGGTCGTTTTCCCAGGTTGGATCGCCCGCACTCTTGCTGTTCGCTGCGGTGATGATCCCGGTCGCGGCATCGGCGCCGGCCGGCTTCAGCACACCGGGAATCGACGCTGAGCCGACCGGCAGGTAGATCTGCGGCTTCCAGCCGAGTTCGTGCGCCTTGCGGATCGCCTGAGTGGCGTGCTTGCCGGTCGCCACGACGAAGAAGGCGTCGGCGTTGCTGGCGCGAAGCTGGATGATCTGGGCATCGACGGTCGGATCGGTCGTCTCGAACGACACCTCGGCCACGATCATGCGGGCCTTGTCGCCCAGCGCATGCTTGAAGCCCTCGACATAGTCCTTGCCGAAATCGTCGTTCTGCCGCAGCAGCGCGATCCGCGCATTGGGGGTCGTGGTCAGGATGTTGCGCGCATAGACCGCCCCTTCGGTCTGATAAGCGACCATGCCCATCATGGTCCAAGGATAGTTCTTCGGATCGTTCCATTGCGCGGCGCCGGACAGGATGAAGAACTGCGGCACCTTCTTCTGGTTGAGATAGCGGTGCGTCGTGCGGTTGGTCGCCGTGCCGATCGTATTGACGATCGCGAACACCTTGTCGCGCTCGACGAGCTGGCGCGTGAGCTCCACGGTCTTGGGCGGGCTATACCCGTCGTCGAGCGACAACAGGTTGATCTTGCGGCCATTCACGCCGCCTTGCGTTTCGTTAAGGTACTTGAAGTAGGCCACCTGCCCTTTGCCGACTCCGGACAACGCGGAGGCCGGCCCGCTGTAAGGCATGGTCTGACCAAGCTTGATCTCGGCATCGGACACGCCGGGATCATACTTCTTGCCACTCTCGGCAAAGGCTGCCGTCGTCGCCATTTGGATCGCCACGACCAGGGCGACTACACCGCGTTTCATCCGTTCTTTCTCCCTTTCTTCTCGCCGGCTGGCTTCTTGCCTGCCTGCGGCGAGGCTCCCTTCAGCATCAACGTGCCGATGAACTGGCTGATCTCCTTGTAGCCGGGGCCCGACTTCAGCATGCCGGCCTGCCGCAACATGACCACTCCATGGGTGGCAGCCCACAAGGCCCAGCCGAACAGACGCGGGTCGACGGCCAACAGGCCGGCCTCAGCCATCTCTTCCGACTGCCGCGTGATGAGCTGCTGCGCTCGCTTCACCGTCGGGCCCAGCTCGGGGTGGCTGTCGTCTATCGGCTGATCGATCTCGAACATGATGCGATAGGCGTGCGGATGCTCTTCTGCGAACCGCAGATAGGCTGCCCCGACCTGACGGCCGCGTGTTGCCGGATCGTCCGCCGATGCCGCAGCCTTTTCGAGATTATCGGAAAAAGCCGCGAAAGCCTGCGCCCGCACCGTCGCCAGGATGTCGGCCTTGTCCTTGAAATAGCGATATGGGGTCTTGGGGCTGCAGCCCAGCGCCTCGGCGAGCTGGCGCATCGTGACGCCTTCGTAGCCGAAGCGGGCAAACCGCTCGGTGGCGACACGACACAGCTCAGCGCGGAAGTCCGCGATGTCCTTTTCGGTCAGATAACGCGGCACGGGGCACTTTCCATACACACCGTGTACGAAAAAGCGCCCCCATCGTCAAACAAACCCTGCTTCGTCAGGCGGTCTCGGCGAAGAGCTCGCGGCCGATCAACATGCGGCGGATCTCGCTGGTGCCGGCGCCGATCTCGTAAAGCTTGGCGTCGCGCAACAGGCGTCCCGTCGGATAGTCGTTGATGTAACCGTTGCCGCCCAGGAGCTGAATGGCGTCGAGTGCCACCAGGGTCGCCTTCTCGGCGGCGTAGAGAATGGCTCCCGCCGCGTCCTTGCGGGTCGTCTGGCCACGGTCGCAGGCTCGCGCTACGGAGTACACATAGGCCTTGCAGGCGTTCATGGTCGTGTACATGTCCGCGAGCTTGCCCTGCACGAGCTGGAAAGTGCCGATCGGCTGGCCGAACTGCTGACGCTCATGGACGTAGGGCAGCACGATATCCATCGCCGACTGCATGATGCCGAGTGGACCGGCCGCGAGCACGGCGCGTTCGTAGTCGAGGCCGCTCATCAGCACATTGACGCCCTTGCCAACGGCGCCCAGCACGTTCTCCTCGGGGATCTCGCAATCCTCGAAGACCAGTTCGCCGGTCGAGGAGCCGCGCATGCCCATCTTGTCGAGCTTCTGGGCGACCTTGAAGCCCTTGCGGTCGGTCTCGACGATGAAGGTGGTGATGCCGCGCGGCCCGGCAGCGGGATCGGTCTTGGCATAGACCACGATCACCTGCGCGTCGGGACTGTTGGTGATCCACATCTTGGTGCCGTTCAGCACATAGCGGTCGCCCTTCTTGTCGGCGCGCAGTTTCATAGAGACGACGTCGGAGCCCGCCCCCGTCTCGCTCATGGCGAGGCTCCCGACATGCTCGCCAGAAACGAGCTTCGGCAGGAACCGCCGCTTCTGCTCATCGCTGCCGTTGCGGCGGATCTGGTTGATGCAAAGGTTGGAGTGCGCGCCGTAGCTCAGGCCCACCGCCGCCGAGGCGCGGCTGAGTTCCTCGACCGCCAGGGCGTGTTCGAGATAGCCCAGCCCAGCTCCACCATATTCCTCTTCGACCGTGATGCCATGCAGGCCGAGTTCACCCATCTTGGGCCACAGCTCGCGCGGGAAGCGATCGGTCTTGTCAATCTCGGCGGCGATCGGTGCCACTTCGGCGGCCGCGAAGCGCTGGACCTGCTCGCGCAGCGCGTCGGCGGTCTCGCCCAGGCCGAAATCGAACGGCGGCATTGCGTTGGGAATCATGATGTCACGGGCCTGCTGTTGTTGGTCGTTTCAGTTCTTTTCGGTTTTCGGTTCAGTCTTCACGTAGATGCGGATCATCTTCCATTGGGCGTCCGACGGAATGAACTCCAGCTCGAAAGTGAGGCGTGACGGCTCCGTCGGGAAATAGCCTTTCACGATCAGCTTGCCGTCACCATCCACCGCCGCCTTGGGCGCATAGATCGGAGTCATGGCGGCGATGATGTCGAAGTCGATGCTCTTCTTGTTGAACTCGTTGAACGTCGCCTTGAGTTGTTCCGGCGTGAACTGATCGCGGAACGGCTTGGCGGCCTTGGCGTGAAAGATGTCGTAATTGCCGCTGACGTTGGCGTCGTTGAAGGTGAGCAGCGTCGCCTTCACCAGCGCTTCGAGCGCCCGGTCGGGCGGCACCTTGTTCTGCGCCATCGCAGGAAGGGCGAACAGCACGAGCGCAACCGCGCACAGAAAACGATTGAACGCCCGCATCGATGGCCTCCGAGGCTGGACGATAGCCCGCCCACGCTCCGAAGCGAAGCCGCACAGACGGCCTCACCCGTCAGCCCGCGCCACGCAAAGCCGCTGCAGCGGCGGCACGCGTCTCTTCGGTAAGCCAGGAGAAGTAACGCGGCTCGGCCTGGCCATTGCGTGCCGCGGCGATGCGCGTCAATGCAGGCGACCGCAACTCGCGCTTGATCGTGGCGAAAGCGTCGGGCGGCAGTGCTGCATCCTTGCGTGCCCGTGCGATCGCGCGCGCGAGCAAGGTGTCGGGCGGCACGCATTCGTCAAACACTTGCAGGGCCACCGCACCGGCAGCATCGAGCTCCTCGCCGAACAGGACCATGCGACGGGCGGCCGTGGGCGCAAGCTCGCTGCGCGCTACATCGAGGGCGGCCACGGGATACCGCACGCCGACCTTCACTTCTGCAAAACTGGCCTTCAGCGGAACGTCGGCGACGATGCGCCAGTCGCCGCACAGTGCCACCACCATGCCGCCGGCGATGGCATGGCCGTTGATCGCCGTGACCAGCGGTTTGGGCCAGGCGTAGAGCGTGCCAAAGCCATCGTTCATCGCCGCGATCAGACGATGCTGCGCGGCAGCATCGAGCGTCGGCAGCAGCTTGAGGTCGAGACCGGCCGAGAAGGCCTTGCCCTCGCCGGTCAGCACGGCCGCGCGAACGGCGCGGTCCGATGCCAGCCGGTCAAACAGCGCGGCGATCTCTTCGAGCATTTCCGAGTCCATGACGTTCATGGGCGGACGGGCGAAGGTCACGACGGCAATGCCGTCGTCGTGGAGGGTCGATCTGAGATGGGACATGCCACGACCATAGAGGCAGACAGATCATAGATAAAATCGATTGTCTCACTCATTGTCATCGATACTGTCTATGTCGATGAACCTGTCCTTCATCCGCTACTTCCTGACGGTGGCCGAGACGGCAAGCTTCACCACGGCCGCAGACCGTTGCCACGTCACCCAGCCGACCCTTTCGGCAGGGATCGCCCGTCTGGAGCAAGAAATCGGCGCCCGCCTGTTCGACCGCGGCCGGCGTGCGGCCCTGACGGCGGCGGGACATCGCCTGCTGCCGCATGCCCGCGCCATGGTCGAGGCTTGGCAACTCGCCCGCGCCGAATCGCGATCGACGCACCGGGCCCGGCTGTTGCGCGTCGCCATCGCCTCGACCCTTCCCGTCCCCGCGGCGCTCGACTGGCTGGCGTCGGCCCAGCAGCAGGCCGGCTTCGAGGCGGAAGTCTCCGAGGGCACGGCCGCCACCGTTGCCGATCGCTGGCGGCGCGGCCGCTGCGACGCCGCGCTCTTTCCGGCGCGCAGCCCGCTCGACGCGCCCAACGCCGTCGCGCTGTGGCGCGAACCTTATGTACTGGCCGCTGCCGCCGAGCATCGCGTGGCGACGCGCGATCGCTGGTCGCTGAAGGAGCTGGCCGACACGGTCTTCGTCCTGCGTGCGGCCTGCGAAGCGCAGGACGATGCCCTGCGCCTGTTCGCCGCCGAAGGCGTGCGGCCGCGCGCGGTCCTGAGCTCCCCCGACGAGGAGCGCTGCGCCGCCGCCGTCGCCGCGGGGCTCGGCGTCAGCCTGATGCCACGCTCGCTCCTGCGGCCGGGTCTGGTTGCCGCGGAGATCCGCGAGGTGGCGCTCGACCGGCGCGTTTTCCTGGCGTGGCGCGCCGACGCCGACAACGAGCTGGTGCAGACGTTGCGCGACACGGCGCTCGCCCATCCCTGGCCAGGCCAGCGCAGCGGCAATGCCCGCCTGGCCTTCGCCCGGTAGTTACAGCAGGAAGATCGTCGCCAGTCCGAGGAAGGTGAGGAAGCCGATCACGTCGGTCACCATCGTCAGGAAGACGGTCGAGGAGACCGCAGGATCGACGCCGAACTTCTGCAAGCCCAACGGGATCAACGATCCCGCGAGAGCCGCGGCAAACAGATTGCAGATCATGGCCGCCGCGATGACACCGCCCAGCCGCCAGTCGCCGAACAACATGACGACACCGGCCGCCAGGAGGAAGGCGAACATCAGCCCGTTCATGCTGCCCACGGCCGCTTCCTTGGCTATGAAACGCAGGGCGTTGGCGGCCGTCAGCTCCCCCATGGCCAGCGCCCGGACGGTGACCGTCACCGTCTGGATGCCGGCATTGCCGCCCATCGAGGCGACGATCGGCATGAGGGCGGCCAGAACGACGATCTTCTCGATCGTGCCCTCGAACTGGGCGATCACGAACGAGGCCACGAGCGCCGTCGCGACGTTGACCAGCAGCCACGGCGCCCGCAGCCGGACGGTGCGCACGGGCGGCGCGTGCATGTCGTCAGTGCCGACACCGCCCATCTTCAGCATGTCCTCCTCGGCTTCCTCGTCGATCACGTCGACCACGTCGTCGACCATAATCACGCCCAGCAGCCGATTCTCGTCGTCGACGACGGGGCAGGAAACCAGGTTCTGGTCGCGGAAGAGATGCGCCACTTCTGCCTGATCCGCCGTGACCGGCACCGAGGGAATGTCGGGATCCGCGATATCGAGGATGCCGATCGGGCGCTTGGTGCGCAGCATGCGGCCGAGCGGCACCGAACCTCGCAGCCGCCCATCGGAATCGACGACGAAAATGTCGTAAACGTCGTCGGGCAGATCGGTCGCTTCGCGGCAGTAGTCGATGACCTGGCCCACCGTCCAGCCATCGGGAACCTTGACCAGCGAGCGCTGCATGAGGCGCCCGGCCGTGTCCTCCCGAAAGGCCAGCGCCTGCTCGATCTCGGCGCGATCCTGGGCCGATAGTTCGGCCAGGACCTCCTGCCGCTCCGCCTCCGGCAGATCCTCGAGGATGGTCGCGGCGTCGTCGGCTTCCAGCTCGCGCGCGGCAGCTGCGATTTCCTTGCTGTCGAGCTGCTCCAGAACGTCCTCAAGGACTTCCTCGTCGAGCTCGGTCAGTGCTTTGGGATCGAGGTCGCGCTTGAGGATGCCGACCAGCTTGTCGCGCTCGTCCTCTCCTACCTGCTCGAGGATCGATGCCTGGCCGGTGGGACTGAGGTCGGCCAGGAGCGCCCTGACTTCCTCCGCCCTTTCTTCTGCAAGCGCCGCCTCGACTCGCCGGACGAGTTCCGGCGTCACTTCATCGAGGAGATCGCTTTCGCCGCTCATCCACGCGCCTCAGCGAGGCGCTGCGCCTCGACGACGGCCAAGGCCGTCATGTTCAGGATGCCGCGGGCTGTCACTGACGGGGTCAACACATGAGCCGGCAAATCGGTTCCCAACAACATGGGGCCGATATGCAAGCCGTCAGCGCCATTCTTTAGGAGATTAAAGGAAATGTTGGCGGCGTCGAGTGAAGGACAGATGACGAGGTTCGCCGGCTCCTTGAGCTTGGAGCGCGGGAAGACATTGTTGCGGACGTCGACGTCGAGCGCGGCGTCGCCGTGCATCTCGCCGTCGACTTCGAGGGACGGCGCCCGCTCGTGCAGGATTTTCACCGCCGCAGCCATCTTGCGCGCCGACGGATGATCGGAACTTCCGAAACTCGAATGCGAGATCAAGCCGACTTTGGGCTGGATGCCGAAACGCAGTACTTCGTCGGCTGCCAGCAGCGTGATCTCGGCCAAGGTCTCGGGATCGGGATCGTAGTTCACGTAGGTGTCGGCGATGAACAGGGCGCGCGTCGGCATCACCAGCAGGCTGAGCGCCGCCATGTTCTTCACGCCTTCCTTGAGGCCGATGACGTCGCGCACATGATTGAAGTGTGTGCGGAAACGGCCGTAGGCGCCGGCGATCATCGCATCGGCATCGCCCAGGCGGACCGCGAGGGCCGCGATCAGGGTCGGGCTGGACCGGACCAGGTTGCGCGCGGTCGGCTCGGTGACACCGCGCCGCTCCATCAGCGCGTGATAGGCTCCCCAGTACCTATCGTACCGCGGATCGTCCGACGGATCGATCAGCTCGACGTCGGTACCCGGCTGGAATCGGAGCCCGAGACGCTCGGCACGGCGGCGCACGATTTCCGGGCGACCGATCAGGATCGGCCGGGCAATGCCTTCGTCGAGGACGATCTGCACGGCGCGCAACACGCGGTCATCCTCGCCGGCGCTGAAGATCACGCGCTTGGGCGCACTGCGAGCCTGTTCGAAGACCGGCCGCATGACCAGACCGGACTTGAACACGAACTGGCTGAGCTGGTCGCGATAGGCCTCGAAATCGGCGATCGGCCGGGTCGCCACGCCGCTGTCCATGGCCGCCTTGGCGACGGCCGGCGCCAGTTCGACGATCAGACGCGGATCGAAGGGCTTGGGAATGATCTGGTTGGGGCCGAAGCCGCCGGCCTGTTCGCCGAAGGCGCGGGCCACGACCTCGGACGGTTCCTTGCGGGCCAGCGCCGCCAGTGCCCGCACGCAGGCGATCTTCATCTCGTCGTTGACGGTGGTGGCGCCGACATCGAGCGCGCCGCGGAAGATATAGGGGAAGCAGAGGACGTTGTTGACCTGGTTGGGATAGTCGCTGCGCCCCGTCGCCATGATGGCGTCGTCGCGTACCGCCGTGACGTCTTCCGGCGTGATCTCGGGATTGGGATTGGCCAGCGCGAAGATCAGCGGCCGGCTCGCCATCTTCTTTACCATGTCCTGCTTCAGCACGCCGGCCGCCGAGAGGCCCAGGAAAACGTCGGCGCCGCCGATCACCTCGCCCAGGGTGCGGGCCTGCGTGTCGCGGGCATAACGCTCCTTCCAGGGGTCCATCTGCTCGTTGCGGCCCTTCCAGACCACGCCGGCAATGTCGGTGACCCAGATGTTCTCGCGCGGCAGGCCGAGCTTCTCCAGCACGCCGAGGCAGGACAGCGCCGCTGCGCCCGCCCCCGACACGACCAGCTTCACTTTGGCGATGTCCTTGCCGACCAGCGACAGGGCGTTCAGCAACGCCGCGCCGACAATGATGGCCGTGCCATGCTGGTCGTCGTGGAACACCGGGATCGACATGCGTTCGCGCAGCTTCTGCTCGACGTAGAAGCATTCCGGCGCCTTGATGTCTTCGAGATTGATGCCGCCGAAGGTGGGTTCGAGAGCGGCGACGATCTCGACCAACCGCTCCTGGTCGAGCTCCGCCAGCTCCAGGTCGAACACGTCGATGCCGGCGAACTTCTTGAAGAGGACACCCTTGCCCTCCATCACCGGCTTGGCAGCCAGCGGGCCGATGGCGCCGAGGCCCAGCACCGCAGTGCCATTGGTAACGACCGCGACCAGGTTGGCGCGTGCCGTCAGCTCGGCAGCCGTCGCGGGATCGCGCACGATCTCGTTGCAGGCAGCGGCTACGCCGGGCGAGTAGGCCAGCGACAGGTCGCGCTGGGTCGCCAACGGCTTGGTCGGAACGACTTCGATTTTGCCGGGTCGAGGGATGCGATGGTAACGGAGCGCGCCGTCGGTAAGTTCATCCGCCAAGCTCGTCTCCCCCTCTCGAGCGCCACGGCCAAAACAAAAAGGGCCGCCAGTTGGAGTTTCCAACAGGCGGCGGCCTTAGGCTACCTTTTCGATCGAACCGGCGTTTGGTGCGGCCAAGAAGACTCGAACTTCCACGCCTCGCGGCACTAGCACCTCAAGCTAGCGCGTCTACCAATTCCGCCATGGCCGCGCCGGTTCGATGGCGCGGGGGATACCAAATCGCCTCACCAGTGGCAAGGCGGCCTTGCACAAGAGGCGAGAAGTGCCGATTTTGCCACAATGAACAACCCTGAATGGCGCATTTCCGATGGCGCGGTCCCCTACGACGAGGCGCTGGCCGCCATGGAGGCGCGCGTCGCCGACATTCGCGCCGGTCGTGCCGGCGAAATGGTATGGCTGCTGGAGCATCCGCCGCTCTATACGGCCGGCACCAGTTCCAAGGCACAGGATCTGCTGCAGCCCGCGCGTTTTCCCGTCCATGTCGCCGGCCGCGGCGGCCAGTACACCTATCACGGGCCGGGCCAGCGCGTGGCTTATGTCATGCTCGACCTCCGGGCCCGCCGCCAGGACGTGCGCCGCTACGTTTCCGACCTCGAAGACTGGACCATCCGCACGCTCGGACGTTTCAACGTGAAGGCCGAACGGCGGCAGGGCCGGGTCGGCGTCTGGGTCGTCCGCCCCGACAAGCCCGCCCTGCCCGATGGCAGCCCGCGTGAAGACAAGATCGCGGCCATCGGTGTGCGCATTCGTCACTGGGTGTCGTTTCATGGGATCTCGATCAACGTCGAGCCCGACCTCTCGCACTATGCGGGAATCGTTCCCTGCGGCATTGCCGAGCATGGCGTGACGTCGCTGGTCGATCTCGGCCTGCCGGTGACCCTGGCCGATCTCGATGCCGCGCTGGCCGAGACCTTCGACGAGGTGTTCGGCCAGGCCGCAGCGGCCGTCAGGCCGTCGGCAGCCGCGTAAAGCCGTCCGGCAGAATATCGAGATCGACCGGCTCGACGTCGATCCCGTCCACGCGCGCGAGGGCCGGCCCGGTCCGGCAGGCATCGATCATGCGGCCGACTGCCGCCTCGTCGCCGACGATCAAGGCCTCGACGGCGCCGTCGCGGCGGTTGCGCACCCAGCCGCTGAGACCAAGCCGCTGTCCGGTGGCCACCGCCCAGTCGCGATAGCCCACGCCCTGCACCCTGCCGGTAATCGTCAGGCGTGCCTGCAATGCCATCGGCGTCGCACCGATCCTAGGCGAACTCGATGATCTTCTGGTCGACGCGCAGGCTGTCGCCGGCCTTGGCATGGAGGGTCTTCACCGTGCCGTCGCGCACCGCGCGCAGCACGTTTTCCATCTTCATCGCCTCGACGACAGCCAGTGCTTCGCCGGCCTTGATCTCCTGGCCTTCGGCAACGGCAACGGACGCCAGCAGGCCCGGCATCGGCGACAGCAGGAACTTCGACGTGTCGGGCGCGGCCTTCACCGGCATGAGCGCATAGAGTTCGGCCTGACGCGGCGTCAGGACCAGCACGTCGGCCTGGCCGCCTTCATGAACCAGGCGCCAGCCCGAGCCCACGGCATCGACCTGGACCACGATATGCTGGCCATCGACCGTGGCGTGAAGCAGCGGCTCGCCCGGCAGCCAGTTGGTTTCGATGGCGATTGCGCGTTCGCCGGCCTCGACCGCGAATGCCGCTCCCTGGCCGGTCACGCGGACGGCCATCGGTTCGCGGTTCAGCATCACGGTGCGGCCGTCCTCGACCGCGCCCGCGCGATGGCCCTGAATGCGGTCGATCACGGCGGCGATGCCGGCCAGCACCGCAGGATCGCGCGGCGGCAGGTCCTTGGTCGTGAAGCCGCCCTTGAATTCCTCGGCGATGAAGTTGGTCGTGAGCTTGCCCGCGACGAATCGCGGATGGGCCATGAGCGCCGCCAGGAACGGAATGTTGTGCGAGACGCCGCGGACGTAGAACTCGTCCAGAGCGCGGCGCATGCGGTCGATCGCGTCGTTGCGCGTCTCTCCATAGGTGCAGAGCTTGGCGATCATCGGATCGTAGAACATCGAGATTTCGCCGCCCTCGTAGACGCCGGTGTCGACGCGCACGTCGGGGCCGGCCTTGGGCTCGCGATACTTCACGAGGCGGCCGGTCGAGGGCAGGAAGTTGCGGAACGGGTCCTCGGCGTAGAGGCGGGCTTCCATTGCCCAGCCGTTCAGCTTCACGTCCTTCTGCTCGAACGGCAGCTTCTCGCCGGCGGCGACGCGGATCATCAGCTCCACGAGGTCGAGGCCGGTGATCAGCTCCGTCACCGGATGCTCGACCTGCAGGCGGGTGTTCATTTCGAGGAAGTAGAAGTTGCGGTTCTTGTCGACGATGAACTCGACGGTGCCGGCGCTCTTGTACTTGACCGCCTTGGCCAGCGCGACGGCCTGCTCGCCCATGGCCTTGCGCGTCTTGGCGTCGAGGAAGGGGCTGGGCGCCTCCTCGATCACCTTCTGGTGACGACGCTGGATGGAGCACTCGCGCTCCCAGAGATAGACGCAGTTGCCGCGACCGTCGGCGATGAGCTGGATCTCGATATGGCGCGGTTCCTCGACGTACTTCTCGATGAATACGCGATCGTCGGCGAACGAGGCCTTGGCCTCGTTGGTCGCCGAGCCGAAGCCTTCATGCGCCTCAGCATCGTTCCAGGCGATACGCATGCCCTTGCCGCCGCCGCCGGCCGAGGCCTTGATCATCACCGGATAGCCGATCTTCTGCGCGATCTTCACCGCCTCGTCGGCATTGGGAATGGCCGCGAGATGGCCCGGCACGGTGTTGACGCCGGCCTTCTGGGCGAGCTTCTTGGACTCGATCTTGTCGCCCATGGCGTAGATCGCCCGGGCATTGGGGCCGATGAAAGCGATGCCGGCGGCGGCCAGCGCCTTCTGGAACGCTTCCTTCTCGGAGAGGAAGCCGTAGCCGGGATGGACCGCCTGAGCGCCGGTCTTCTTGCAGGCGTCGATGATCTTGTCGATCAGCAGATAGGACTGTGCCGATGGCGGCGGGCCGATCAGGACCTTCTCGTCGGCCTCGCGCACATGCAGCGCATCGGCATCCGCCTCGGAATAGACCGCGACCGTCTTGATGCCGAGCCGCCTGCAGGTGCGGATGACGCGGCAGGCGATCTCGCCGCGATTGGCGATCAGGATCTTGTCGAACAGCGGCTTGGGGCCCGTCGCTTTCGGCGCCGCGGCCTTCGCCTTGGGCGCTGCAACCTTCGCCTTCGGCGCAGGCTTCTTGGCCGCCTTCGTCGCGGGCTTCTTCACGGCCTTGGGCGCAGCTTTGGCGACCTTCTTCTTGGCGGCCATTCTCAGGATCCTTTTTTATTGCGTTCAAACATGCCCATCGACCAGGCGGTATGGGCTGCGATCAAGGGTATCCAGGCGATGAACGCCCAGAGCCACCAGGGGTAACGGGACGAGACCAGGGCATTGACGGCGATCAGCACGAGCAGCGTGAACAGCCCCGCGATCATGTGCAGCCGCACGATCCGCGCACGCCTCGCCCGCTCTGCCGCCGACATCGCCACGGCAACCGTCACAGAGGCACGTTGCCGTGCTTGCGCCACGGATTCTCGAGCTTCTTGGTCTCGAGCGTGGCGAGCGCCCGGCAAATCCGCCGGCGCGTGCCGTGCGGCATGATCACGTCGTCGATGAAGCCACGGCTGGCGGCGACGAACGGATTGGCGAACTTCTCGCGATATTCCTCGGTGCGCTTGGCGATCTTGGCGGCGTCACCGATGTCGGAGCGGAAGATGATCTCGACCGCGCCTTTGGCGCCCATCACCGCGATCTCGGCGCCCGGCCAGGCATAGTTCACGTCGCCGCGCAGATGCTTGGACGCCATCACGTCGTAGGCGCCGCCATAGGCCTTGCGGGTGATCACGGTCACCTTCGGCACCGTCGCCTCGGCATAGGCGTAGAGCAGCTTGGCGCCGTGCTTGATGATGCCGCCGAACTCCTGAGTCGTGCCCGGCAGGAAGCCCGGCACGTCGACGAAGGTCACGATCGGAATGTTGAAGGCGTCGCAGAAGCGCACGAAGCGCGCGCCCTTGCGCGAGCTGTCGATGTCGAGGCAGCCGGCCAGCACCATCGGCTGGTTGGCGACGAAGCCCACGGTCTTGCCGGCCATGCGGCCGAACCCGACCACGATGTTGCCGGCCCATTCCGGCGACAGCTCGAAGAAGTCGCCTTCGTCGACGACCTTCAGGATCAGTTCCTTGATGTCGTAGGGCTTGTTGGGATTTTCGGGGACCAGCGTATCGAGCGAGAAGTCCTCGCGATCCGTGGGATCCTGCGTCGGCCGCACCGGCGCCTTCTCGCGGTTGTTCGACGGCAGGAAGTCGACGAAGCGGCGGAGCTGCAGCAGCGCCTCGACGTCGTTCTCGAAGGCCAAGTCGGAAACGCCGGACTTCTGCGTGTGGGTCAGCGCGCCGCCCAGCTCTTCCTGCGTCACCGTCTCGTGGGTGACGGTCTTCACCACGTCGGGGCCGGTGACGAACATGTAGGAGCTGTCCTTCACCATGAAGATGAAGTCGGTCATGGCCGGCGAATAGACCGCGCCGCCGGCGCACGGGCCCATGACCATCGAGATCTGCGGGATGACGCCCGAAGCCAGCACGTTGCGCTGGAACACGTCGGCATAGCCCGCCAGCGAGTCCACGCCTTCCTGGATGCGCGCACCGCCGGAGTCGTTCAGCCCCAGCACCGGCGCACCGACCTTCATGGCGGTGTCCATGATCTTGCAGATCTTGGCGGCATGCATGCCGGAGAGCGCGCCGCCGAACACCGTGAAATCCTGGCTGAAGACATAGACCAGCCGGCCGTTGATGGTGCCGTGGCCGGTAACGACGCCGTCACCCGGGATCTTCTGCGTCTCCATGCCGAAGTCGATCGAGCGATGCTCGACGAACATGTCGTATTCCTCGAACGAGCCCGGATCGAGCAGCGCGTCGATGCGCTCCCGCGCCGTCAGCTTGCCTTTGGCATGCTGCGCCTCGACGCGCCTTGCGCCGCCGCCCTGGCGCGCCGCGGCACGCCTCAGTTCGAGTTCTTCCAACATCTTCTGCATTCGTATCTCCGGCCCCTTGCCAGCAGTTTTCGGCCAATATCGCGACCGCGTCTAGCGGAGGAAACGCTTCTCGTTGTCCTTGACCGCGCTCATACCCTGTAGTTCGAAAACCTCGTCAACCGTGGCGATCCGGCTTTCCACGCCATGGATGCCGCCTTCCTTGCGGATCTGCGCAAAGGTCGCCCGCATCGCGCCCACCGACGCGCGAATTGCATGGTTGCCCCAGATCAGCAGGCCGACCTTCTTCAGCTCCTTCACGCGCGCCACCGTCATCTGCGGATAGGCCGTCGGCACCAGCGCGATCGGCGCCTTGCCATCCCAGGCGCGCACGAAGGCCTCGATCTCGTCCGGCGTCTTCTGCTTGGAGTGCACCAGGATCATGTCGGCGCCCGCCGCCTCGTAGGCCCGAGCCCGCTTCAGCGCTTCTTCCTGGCCGAGGCCCGCGATCAACGCTTCCGTGCGTGCAACGATCACCAGGTCGGGATCTCGCCGCGCCGCGCGCGCTGCTTCGATCTTGCCCTGGAACTCCTCGATGCGGACCATGTCCTGGCGGCCACCGGCGATCAGGCTGGTGACCTTGGGAAAGCTCTTGTCCTCCATCACGATCACGGCGGCGCCGGCGCGCTCGTACTGCTCGACGGCGTAGAGCACGTTGATGGCGTTGCCGAAGCCGGTGTCGATATCGGCCACCACCGGCAGGCCGGCGCGATCCGCCATGGCCCGCATCATGTCGAGATGCTGGGTCATCGACACGACGCTGACATCCGGCACGCCGTACATCGCCGACAGCTCGAAGCCGCTGGCCCAGATCGCATCGAAGCCCGCTTCCGCGGCAAGCATGGCCGAGAGCGGGCTGTGCGATGCCATGGCCTCGACGAGCCCCTTCTCGGCAAGCACGTCGCGAAACTTCCTGCCTGGCGTCATGCTTCCCCCTTGGTGCGCAGCCGCGTGTCTTCCAGCAGCTCGAGGAACCGGGCGCCTGCCGCAATGTCGTTGCGCACGCCGGTCCGCCGCTCGACTGCGATGGGATCGTCGCCCCAGCGCTCGACCTGATAGAGGTCGTCGAGCTGGGCGGCCGCAAACGCTTCTTCCGCCGTGAGGCGTCGCTCCGCGACGGCGAGCGCCACGATCAGCGAGCCGGCGATGTGCGTGAGATTGTAGAGTGAGGACAGAGCCATATCGCCATGCGCCGCCACGGCCGCCCGCAGCGCGGCAAGCGCCTCGGCAGGCTGTTGCACGAACGACATGTTTTCGACCACGGTAAGCCGTGCGCCGTAGCGTTCGGCCGCCCAGTCGAGAAGCGGCTGCCACGTCGTCATCTGGCGCTCGACCAGGCTCGACGGATCGGACGCGCGATAGCACAGCAGGTCGGAGCCCGCGTACTTGGCGGTGTCGTCGATCACCTGCTCGCGCTGCCCGGGCACGCGATCGAGGCCGGTCGCGGCAAGACGGGTCAACGGCAGGAGGCCGGTCTTGATTTCCTCTTTCTCAGGCACCCCCGCCCATTCGCCAGCGATGGCCTCGGCCAGGGGACGCGTGGGCACGACCAGCACGACCTTGGCTGGCGTCCGCATGGGCCTGCCGTCGAGCAGTACGCGAAAGCCATCGTCGCAAGCGTCGACCGCCGTTTCCTTGTAGAAGCGCTTCATCCAGCTCGGCTTGGTTCAGAGTCAGGGGCCACGATGCGAAATCCCGTTTCCCCGGCTCCGCATGTGGCGACGGGATTACACGCCTGCCCCTGCCGACGACAAGACCCTCGGACGGGGACACGGGCCGATGTCAGCGGCTCTGACTGCGCTGCGGACGGGGAGTCTGGGAGTGCGTCGGGCGACCCGATCGTTGCCGCACGTCGGATGAAGGAACCGGAAGCTGTGCCCGCAGGCCCGGACGCAGGGCTTCCAGCCTCGGCGCCAACACCGCGCAAGCGTTTGCACCGGCCTGGCGCGCGGCCTGCGCGAGTTGTGCGACCAGGCTTGGTATCGGGCCACCGCCCACCAACAGTTTGGAAAGACCGGGTTCGAGCGCACTCGCCGTGGGGCGCCCGGCGCCGCCCTTGATGCGCATCGGCGAGGCAAGCGCGGCCCCCTGGGCATCACGCGCTTCCGGCGCGACGATGAACTCCCACCCTTCGGTCCTCATCTGGACATAGCCGCCGCCGATCAGCACCGCCCGCGGCGTATCGACGACGATCCGCCGGAGGTTGGCGACACCGCTGCTCACGTCGAAACGGCCAGCGATGCAATTGAACGGCACGCCGGCATCGCTCCCGCCCAGAAGCTGCTGGGTCTCCGGCGGCCAGCTCGTCAGTTGATTACGCGGCCAAACGCCCTTGGCTATCGCGATGTCGACCGAACCGCTTGCCGAGTTCAATGCATCTCGCGTCGTGCGGCCACTACCGCGCAGGCGCAGATCGATATCGGCGACGGCGTCGCGCAGGCCGAGATCGAGCCCCAGCAGCGAGGAGAGTTCCCCCAGCGAAACCCGATTGGCCGACGCCGTCAGGGTCGTCTGCCCGAGCCGCCCCGCCGGATCGTAGACGAGATCGACGCCGGCCGAGCCACCGCCGACCGTTCCCGCCGCCCTGAACGTGAACCGCGTCTCGCCCGACGATAGGGTGACCGAGGCGTTCTGCATTTTTGCGCCGAGGCCCACCACCTCGCCCAGCCGGACCGTGACCGAGAGAGCCGAACGGCCGAGCCAGCTTGCCGAAAAGGGCGTGGATGGAATGAGCCTCTGCTGCACGGGCGAGGTCGCCGCCGGCGGTGCAGCGACAACGGGCGGTGCGCGCAACTCCGAGACATCCAGGCGGCTGATATCGGCATTTACCGCAATGGTCGCAGTGCCCTTGCGGTCGTGGCGGAAGAGCGCCTCGCCGACCATCTCGCTCGAACCGACCTTGAGGGTCTGCACTTCGACCTTGAAACCGTTGCGCTGCGTCGAGGCCTTGGTGTTTATCGAATAAGGTCCGCCGGCCGGCACGGGCAGCCGGACATAGGGACCCAAAACCGAGACATCGGGACCATCGGCGTTGATCTGAAGGCTGGTCCCCTTCACGCCCACACCGCCCTTGATCGCGATCTTTCCACCGCCAAAGCTACCCTGCAGGTCGATGTTGCCGGGCAGGCCGCGCATCCAGCCGTCGAACGAACCGGCCGTGCCTGTGAGTTCGAGCGGAACGGCTTGCGGGGCGGAGAAATGACCTTCGACCTGCAGCGTCTGGTTGGGCGCCGGCGACTTGAAGGTGGCGTTCGCCACTTCGATTACCGCCGGGGGCCGCCCGGCCCCTTCCGAGATCGTAAGGACCGAGTCCTTCACCTCGATGCTGTTGATCCAGGGAAACACCGGCGTGGTCCGCAGGCGCAGCGAACGGTTCTCGGCCGGATGCGGTCCCGAGCCGTCGGGCGGCGGCAGCATCTCGAGGTTGGCATCGCCGATCTCGTTACGCTCGACCAGAATGTCGGCGCCTTCCAGCACGATGCGGCCGATCTTCACTTCGCCCAGAAGCAGCGAGAACGGGTCGAGGAAGAGCGTCATCTTCCTCACGCGGGCCAGGTCGGGGCGCGATCCCCAGGGCGCATTGGAGAGCGTCACGCCTTCAGCGACCATCGCGGGCTCGCTGCCCAGCTTGATGCTCAGCGGCACCCGCGCCGCGAGCTCGCGGCCGGTCACTTTTCGAAGCTGCTCGGTCAGCCGGCTCTGATAGCGCGACAGATCGCGCGTGGCCGCCCAAATCACGCCGGCGACCGCGGTGATCGGCACCGCTGCTGCCACAATCCAGGCGAGCCGCCTCCAGGGAATCCGCATGCCGCCCGATTCTCGCTCAAACACCGTCCGTAGAGAAGCCCAATGCCTCAACGGTGCGGCGGAAGTGAGGTGGCAACTCCGCTTCGGCCCTCAGTTCACCTCTGCCCGAAGGATGCGGCAGCGTCAGCCGACGGGCGTGAAGGTGGAGACGCCGCGCGTCGGCGACCGCCGCCAGCAGCGCTTCCTCGCCGCCGTACTTGCGATCGCCCAGGATCGGACAACCGATTTCGGCACAGTGTACGCGAAGCTGATGCGTACGGCCGGTGCGCGGCCAGAGCGCAAGCAAGGCGGCGCGTTTGCCGATCCTGTCGATCTCCCGGAAATGAGTCAGCGCCTTCTGGCCGTTTTCCTCGTCGACTTGCATCAGCTCGCGGTCGCGGGCTCCGGGTCGCTTGGCGAGCGGCAAGTCGATCGTGCCTTCCTTGCGCGGCGGCACGCCGACGACGACCGCCCAGTAGAGCTTCTCGGTCTCGCGGTCGCGGAACGACTCGGCCAGCCGCTTGGCCGCCTGCCCGGTGCGGGCGATCAGCAGCAGGCCGCTCGTATCCTTGTCCAGCCGATGGACGAGGCGTGGCCGATCTTCATAGCCGAAACGCAGCGCATCGAGCATGCCATCGACATGCTTTTCGGTGCCGCTGCCGCCCTGGACCGCCAGCCCCGGCGGCTTGTTGAGGACGATCACATGGTCGTCGCGATGGATCACCATGCGCTGGATTTCCGCGGCATCGCGATCGGAGACTGCCGGAGCAGCCCGCGCTGCCCGCGGCTTGGGCAGCGGCGAGGCCGACACGCCGGGCGGCAGGCGGATGGACTGGCCCGGCTCGACACGATCCTTGCCCTCGGCACGCTTGCCGTCGATCCGGACCTGGCCGGTGCGCAGGAGCTTCTGCAGCGCGCCGTGGCTCAGCTCGGGAAAATGCCTTTGGAACCAGCGATCCAGGCGCAGCCCCGCTTCATCGCCGGAGACGGTACGAAGCTGGACTTGGGCCCGGGTCTGGGCCCCGGTTTGGACACGGGTGCTGCCGGCGGCGGGGCGATCGCTCATGGCGCGCAACCTAAGGGACAAGCTAAACAGGGTCCATGGAATCGGTGTCGTTCGATACGCTGACGTTCGACCATCCCGCGGCCTGCCGGCCCGCGACCTTGAGCGCAAGCCTCCATCTGCCCGAGCGGGCGGCGGGTCCCTCCTCCTGCATGGTGCTCCTGACCAGCAGCGCCGGCGTCCAGCGTCACCGCGAGCACTACTACGCCGATCTCCTCAATCAGGCGGGCGTCGCGGCGCTGATCATCGACAGCTTCACCGGGCGGGGCGTGCGGCGTACCGTCGCCGACCAGACCCTGGTCTCTGCCGCCCAGATGGAAGGCGACGCGTTTGCAGCTCTTGCGCTGTTGCGTCGCGATCCGCGCATCGATCCGGTGCGAATCGGAATCATGGGCGTTTCCAAGGGCGGCGTCGCGACGCTGAATGCCGCCATCGCCGTGCGCCAGCGCTGGCGCAACGGCTTCCCTCACCTCTTCGACCTGCATGTCGCGATCTGTCCTGGCGCCACGGCGCAGCATCGCGACGCGACCACGCATGGCCGGCCGATGTTTCTGATGCTGGCGGCGCGCGACGACTACACGCCGGCAGAGCTCGCCGTGGAGTACGCCTCCCGCATGCGGACCGCCGGCAACGAGCGCATCAAGGTGAAAGTCTATGGCGCCGCCCATCATGGCTGGGAATCGATCGGGCCGGTCTTCGACATCAAGGACGCCGAGAACTGGTCGTGCTGCCGGAACTTCATCGAGGATGACGGGCGCCACTTCGTGCCCTCCCTCGGCCTGTCGTTGAGCGAACCGGAATTCCAGGCATGGGCGCGACTGCATTGCGTCACGCGCGGCGCGCGCGCCGGCGGCGGGACTGTGGCTCTAAAGCAACGCGCAAGTGCTGATTTTATTGACTTTCTGAGGGTTCACGGCTTCGCAGACCGATAGACGAATCAAGCGTTCGCGGCTATACCTCCGGTGTGATTCGCTCCTACTTTCTCGCCGTTTCTCTGGCGCTCGTGTCCTCCCTGATGGGGACCTCTTCCACCTACGCCACCGACCTGTTGTGGACCGGATCAGGGGCCGCCACCGCCCGCTCCCAAACCCTGTTGAAGGTCTTGCGCTCCGCTTCCGACCATGGGCTCGATCCCGACTGGTATGGAATCGCCGAGGTCGAAAAGGCACTGGCGCCAGGCGCCGATCAGGCAGCAGCGGAGGCTTTGCTGACGGCGGCTTTCGTCGCCTATGCGAGCGACGTCTCAACCGGCCGCGTCCGCGCCAATCGCGTCGAAAAGGATATCGACATCATCCAGCGCAAGGTCGAGAAGGCCGACCTCCTGAAGGCCGCGGCCGAGGCTACCGATTTTGCCGCCTATCTCGACTCCTTGCCGCCCAAGGGGGACTACCCGGCCTTGCAGAAGGCTCTGGCGACATGGCGCGACAAACGCGGCAAGGTCAGCTTCACCCCGATCCCCGACGGCCAGGCATTGAAGCCCGGCATGATCGATCCGCGCGTCAGCATGCTGCGCAAGCGTCTCGTCGAACTCGACTTCGCCGTTCCCGAACCCACCGCCGGTGCTGTCGTCGATCTCTATGACGATGCGCTGGTCGACCTGATCAAGTCGTACCAGGAAATGAAGGGCCTCTCGGTCGACGGCGTCATCGGCGCCAAGACCGTCCGGTCGCTGAACACGACCATCGACGAGCGCATCGAGCAGATCGTCGCCAATCTAGAGCGGCGGCGCTGGCTGCCCGCCGATCTCGGTAGTCGCTATGTGTTCGTGAATACCGGCGACTATTCGATGATCTTCGTCAATGAGGGCAAGCTTGCCTTCCAGAGCCTGGTCATCGTCGGCACGCCGAAGGATCCGACGCCCGAGATCCAGTCGATCATGCGCGGCTTCCAAACCAATCCCTACTGGACGGTGCCGACCTCGATCTCCGGCGAGGAATACCTGCCGATGCTGCGCCGCGATCCCAACGCGCTGGCCGCCAGCGGCTTCAAGATCTTCGCGAACTGGAGCGACGATACCGAGCTCGATCCGTATAGCGTGGACTGGCACTCGATCCACCCCAAGGCCTTCCCCTATCGCATCCGCCAGGAACCCGGCGCCGGGAACGCCCTGGGCTACATCTTCTTCCCGTTCGCCAACAAGTACGGCATCTACATGCACGACACGGCGAGCCGCTGGCTGTTCACCGAAGGCAGCCGCAACTTCAGCCACGGCTGCATCCGCCTGCAGAACCCGCTCGACTTCGTCGAGAAGGTCTTCAACGGCAAGAACAACTTCAGCAAGGACCGGGTGCGGGCGGTGATCGAAGCGGGCCAGCAGGCGCACTACACCTTCCCCGAGCAGGTCACGCTCTACGTGACCTATCGCACGGTGACCGCCAACGCCGATGGCGTGCCGGTCTTCCGGGATGACGTCTACGGTCGCGACCGCCGCGTCGCCCGGGCAATGAAGAAGCCCTAGCGCTTCTTCTCCCGCAGCTTCTTCCAGTATTCGAGGCGCTTCAGGATCTCGCGCTCGAAGCCGCGTTCGACCGGCTGATAGAACTCCTCGCGCGCCATGCCGTCGGGGAAATAGTTCTGGCCGGAGAAGCCATCGGCGGCATTGTGGTCGTACTCGTAGCCCTTGCCGTAACCGATCTCCTTCATGAGCTTGGTCGGCGCATTGAGAATGTGCATGGGCGGCGTCAGCGAGCCGTGGGTCTTGGCGGCGCGCTTGGCGGCGCCGAAGGCGACATAGCCCGCATTCGATTTCGGCGCGGTGCCGAGATAGATCACGGCCTGGGCGATCGCCAGTTCGCCCTCGGGTGAGCCCAGGCGGTCGTAGGTTTCCCAGGCCGCCAGGGTCTGCGTCAGCGCCTGCGGATCGGCCATGCCGATATCCTCGACGGCGAAGCGCACCAGCCGCCGGGCGATGTACTTCGGGTCCTCGCCGCCATCGAGCATGCGGGCAAACCAGTAGAGCGCGGCATCGACATCCGATCCACGCAACGACTTGTGCAGCGCGCTGATCAGGTTGTAGTGCGCTTCCTGCGCCTTGTCGTAGAGCGGCGCCCGCTTCTGCAGCAGCGTCGCGAGCCGCGACGGCGGCACCGGCCCCTTGTCCTTGAGCTGCGCCAACTGCTCGGCGATCCCGATCAAGTAGCGGCCGTCGCCGTCGGCCATGGCGAACAACGCCTGACGGCCGGTTTCGTCGACCGGCAGAGGACGCCCCAGCGCCTCCTCGACGCGCGTGAGCAGCGTGCCCAACGCTGTGTCGTCGAGGCGGCGCAGGACCAGGACCTGACAACGCGACAGGAGCGCCGCGTTCAGCTCGAAGGATGGGTTCTCTGTCGTGGCGCCGATCAGCGTAACGGTGCCATCCTCGACATAGGGCAGAAAGCCGTCCTGCTGCGCCCGGTTGAAGCGGTGGATCTCGTCGACGAACAGCAGGGTGCCCTTGCCGTCCTTGCGGCGCTGGCGGGCGGCCTCGAAGACGCGCCGCAGGTCGGCGACGCCGGAGAAGACGGCCGACAACGGCTCGAAGTGCAGATCGGTCGCTTCGGCAAGCAGGCGCGCGATCGTCGTCTTGCCGCAGCCCGGCGGCCCCCACAGGATCAGCGAGCCGAGCTTGCGTACCGCCAGCATGCGGCCGAGCGGGCCTTCGGGGCCCAACAGATGATCCTGCCCCAGGATCTCGCCCAACACCTTGGGCCGCAAGCGTTCGGCCAGCGGTGTCGGGGCGAGTGAGGCGAAGAGTTCAGCCGGCACGCTGGAAAGCTACCACGGTGCGCTCCGCCATGGGTCAGCGGAACTGGACGGTCGAGACCATCCCGTCGCGGCCGATGCTGACGCTGCTGACCTGACCGCCCAGGCGTTTCTTGAGGTCGTCGACGTTCTTCACGTCCTGACCGTTGATGCCCAGGATCATGTCGCCCTGGCGTACGAAGCGGCCGGCATAGGCGCCGGGCTTCACCTCGAGGATGACGACGCCGGCGCGCCATTCGGCCAGGCCCATCTCCTCCGCCACCGCCGGCGACATGTTGACGACCGTGGCGCCGGACAGCGGCTGACGGCCGTCGAGCTGCGCCTTGTCGCGCGGCGGATTCTCCGGCGGCGCGGCAAGCTTGACGTTCACGACCACTTCCTTGCCGCTGCGCATGACCCTCACCGGCACCGTCACGTCGGTGTTCAGCGTGGACAGGCGAAAGCGCAGGCCGGCCTCGTCGTCGATCACCTGCTCGCGGATGCCGATGATGACGTCGTTGCGCTTCAGGCCCGCGGCCGCGCCCGGCCCGTCAGGAAACACTTCCTTGACGATCAGCCCTGCCGGCCGTGCCAGGCCGAACCCCGCTGCAAGGTCCGGCGTCACGCGCTGCATGCTGACGCCAAGCCAGGGCCGCACGATGCGACCGCCCTGCGTGCCGGTGGAGACCATGCGCTCGACGATGTTCGACGGCGTGGCGAAGCCGATGCCGACCGACCCGCCGGACTGCGAATAGATCGCGGTGTTGATGCCGATCAGTCGACCGTCGAGGCTGACCAGCGCGCCGCCCGAGTTGCCGGGGTTGATGGCAGCGTCGGTCTGCAGGAAGAAGTTGGAGTCGTTCACGCCACCGGCGCTGCGCGCCACCGCCGAGATGATGCCGCTGGTCACGGTCTGGTTCAGGCCGAAGGGATTGCCGATCGCCAGAACGACATCGCCCACCTCAATCGAATCGGAGTCGCGGAGATCGAGATAGGGGAACTTCTCGTCGCTGCCCTCGATGCGCAGCAGGGCAAGGTCGAAGCGCTCGTCCTGCGTGACGAGCTTGGCCTCGAACTCCCGCCGATCGGCCAGCACGACGCGGATTTCGTCGGCGCCGCGCACGACATGGGCGTTGGTCACGATCAGCCCGTCCGGCTTCACCAGCACCCCCGATCCCAGCGAGTTCTGCAGGCGCTCGCCTGTCTGCGGCGGGAACGGCATGCCCGGAAAAGGGAACGGCAAGCGGCGCTGCACCCGCGCGTTCGTCGTCGTGTAAATGTTGACCACGGCCGGCGACACGCGCTTGACCAGCGGCGCGTAGGAATAGGCGAGATCTGCCCGCGAGCTGGGCAGCGGCTGCGCCAGGACCGTCGGTGAATAGGCAGTTGCGGCACCACATCCGATAACAACCGCTGCCAAAATTGCCTGCCGCATTGCTCTCCGAATCATCCACTCGTCTCCTGGGTTGGGCCGGATTTGTGGTCATCCTTATGGCAAATCAAGGGCTGAAGCACACGGCTGGCATATCGATTGCAGAGCTTCTGGACAATGCGCACCTCGTCCCCGCCGGGGCCAGCGGCGCGCCGGAAACAAGGAAGCGCTTCATGAAACTGACCCGCCGCAACGTATTGACCGCCTCGGTTGCCGCCCTCGGCCCGTCGCTCGTCGCACCCGCCGTGAAGGCAAGTCCCGGCTGGCCGACCAAGGCCCCGATCAAGCTGATCGCCACCTTCCCGCCCGGCGGTACCGCCGACACCATTTCGCGCATCCTCGCGCCCAAACTTTCGGCCGCCCTCGGCACCCAGGTAGTGGTCGAGAACAAGCCGGGCGCCGGCGGCACGATCGGCTCCGATCTCGCCGCAAAGGCCGCGCCAGATGGCTACACCCTGGTAATCTCGCATGCCTCGCCGCTCGGCATCGCACCCGGTATCTATCCCAAGCTGCCCTACAACGTGGTGACCGACTTCACCCACGTCACCCTGATCGGCCATACACCGAACGTCCTGATCGTGCCGGCCGATGCCCCGTTCAAGACGCTCGCCGACTATGTCGCCGCCGCCAAGGCAAAGCCCGACCAGATCGCCTTCGGCAGCTCCGGCATCGGCTCCAACACGCACCTGATGGGCGAGCTGCTGTCGAGCCTGGCCGGCATCAAGTTGAAGCATGTGCCCTATCGCGGCTCGGCGCCGTCGCTGCAGGACATGCTGGCCGGCGTCATTCCTTCGATGTTCGACCCGATCACGACCAACGTACCGCACATCAACTCCGGCAAGGTCCGCCTGCTGGCGGTGAGTTCGGAGAAGCGCCTCGACATGTATCCCGATGCGCCGACCTTCGCCGAGCAGGGCTTCCCCAAACTGACGACCTCGACCTGGGTGGGCGTTTCCGGCCCCAAGGGCATGTCGCCGGAGATCGTTGCGCGTCTCTACGACGAACTGCAGAAGGCCTACAAGGCGCCGGAAGTCGTCGAGCGCTTCAAGGATGTCGTCCTGCTGCCCGGCGACAAGCCGATGACTCCTGTCGAATACACCCGATTTGTCGGCGATTTCTCCGTGCTCTGGGCCGGCGTCAGCAAGTCGGCCGGCATCGAGCTCGAACTGGGCTGAAGGAGCTTACCCGCAGCGGGAATAGCCGCAGTTCAGACAAACGTCGCAGCCTTCCTGATGCGTCAGGGCGGCTGCGCCGCAGTTGGGACACTGCCCCATCGCGGTCGACGGCACCGCACTTGCCCCCTCGCCGCCGGAGGATTCGCGGGCGCCAGCCGTCAGGCGCACGCGCGGTTCGAACGTGTCGGTAAGACGCGGCGTTTCGGCCGGCGCCAGGAAACCGATCTCCACGAGATGACGTTCTATTACGCTGCCGATCGCGGCCAGCAGCGACGGCACATAACGGCCCTCCATCCACTGCCCACCGCGCGGATCGAATACAGCCTTCAGCTCCTCGACCACGAACGACACGTCGCCGCCGCGCCGGAACACCGCCGAGATCATGCGCGTCAGCGCCACCGTCCAGGCGTAGTGCTCCATGTTCTTGGAGTTGATGAAGATCTCGAACGGCCGGCGACGGCCGTCCTGCATCACGTCGTTGATCGTAATGTAGATCGCGTGATCGCTGCCCGGCCATTTGATCTTGTAGGTTCGGCCCGGCAGGTCCTCCGGACGGTCGAGCGGCTGGGCGATATAGACGACGCCGGCATCGCGTGACGGCGCAGGCGCCGGCACGAGAGCGGGTGGCGTGAGCGCGGACGGCGCAGCCTCGACCGCAGGTTTCACTTCCAGGACGGCCCCGGTCACGTCGTTCGGCCGGTAGGTCGTGCAGCCCTTGCAGCCCTGCGCATAGGCTTCCTCGTAGACGTTCTTGAACGCCTCGAAGGAAATGTCGCGCGGCAGGTTGATCGTCTTGGAGATCGAGCTGTCGACATAGTCCTGCGCCGCTGCCTGCATCGCCAGATGATCCGCAGGCGAAAGCGTCTGGGCATCGACGAAGACATCCGAGGGCGGCGCTTCGTTGCCGCGCAACTCCCGCCAGGTGCGAAAGGCATGGTCGTCCACGCTTTCCTCGCGCTTGGAGCCGTCGGGCTGCAGCACGTGCCGCACATGACTGAAGGCAAAGACCGGCTCGATACCGGACGAGACATTGTCGGCCAGCAGCGAGATCGTGCCGGTGGGCGCGATCGAATTCAGCAGCGCGTTTCGGATACCGTAGCGACCGATCGCGGTACGCACCTCTTCCGGCAGGCCACGGATCGTTTCACCCGAGAGATAGCGGGTGCGCTCATAGAGCGGGAAGAAGCCCTTCTCCGCCGCGATGTCGGCCGAGGCGAGATAGGAGAAGCGCTGCACCGCGCCCAGCCATTCGCGCGTGAGCCGCACCGCTTCCGGCGAGCCGTAACGTACGCCACAGAAGATCAGCGCATCGGCAAGCCCGGTGACCCCGAGCCCGATGCGGCGCTTGGCCTTGGCCTCCTTCTCCTGCTGGGGTAGCGGGAAGCGCGACACGTCGATGACATTGTCGAGCATGCGCACGGCGACGAGCACCAGTCGCTCCAGCGCGTCGAGATCGAGATGCGCCCCGGCGGTGAAGGGATCCTTCACCAGGGCCGCGAGGTTGATCGAGCCCAGCAGGCAGGCGCCATAGGGTGGTAACGGCTGCTCGCCACAGGGGTTCGTGGCCTGGATGGTCTCGCAATAGTGCAGGTTGTTCCGTCGGTTCACGCGATCGATGAAGATCACGCCGGGCTCGGCGACCTCGTAGGTCGCGCGCATGATGCGCTCCCACAGCGCTTTCGCCTTCACCGTCTTGAAGGTCTTGCCGCCGAATACGAGGTCCCAGTCGGCATCATCCTTCACCGCCTTCATGAAGGCGTCGGTGACCAGCACCGAAACGTTGAACATGCGCAGCCGTTTGGGATCGCGCTTGGCGTCGACGAAGGCTTCGATGTCGGGATGGTCGCAGCGCAAGGTCGCCATCATGGCGCCGCGACGCGAGCCGGCACTCATGATGGTGCGGCACATCGCATCCCACACATCCATGAAGGAAAGCGGACCCGATGCGTCGGCACCGACGCCCTTCACGGGTGCGCCCTGCGGGCGAAGCGTCGAGAAATCGTGCCCGATGCCGCCGCCCTGCTGCATGGTGAGGGCGGCCTCGCGCAGGTTTTCGAAGATGCCCGACATGTCGTCGGGGATCGCGCCCATGACGAAGCAATTGAACAGCGTCACTGTGCGGCCGGTACCGGCGCCGGCAATCACGCGGCCAGCCGGCAGGAACTTGAAGTCCACCAGCGCGTCGTGAAAGCGCTCTGCCCAGCGGGCCGGATCGCGCTCAGGTGCCGCCAGGGCGCGCGCAACCCGCCACCAGGTGGCGTCGAGATCAGCATCCGCTTGCCCCGCGGGGTCGCGAAAGCGGTATTTCATGTCCCAGATGCGCTGGGAAACTTGAGCCCATTCCATCGCCAAAAAGTAGGCTCCAGCCCAGGCGATATCAACAAGATTGTTCTTTCTTTGTTCCTGCTAGTGGGCTGCCTTTACGAGCCGGTCGGTCGCCGTTTCGATGCGTTCGCGCAGCGTTGTCATGAACGTCTCGCGACTCAGCCCCGGCGGAATGGGCGGCAAAATCTCGACGTCGATGACGCCGGGCCATTTGATGAACTTGCGACGGCCCCAGAAGACGCCAGAATTCAAGGCGACCGGCACGACAGGGACGCCGAGCTGACGATAGAGCGCCGCCGTGCCGACTTGATAGGGCTTCTCCGTCCCGATTGCCACGCGCGTGCCTTCGGGGAAGATCAGGATCGACCGGCCCTCGGCCAACGTCTGCTTCGCCTGCCGCACGAGGCTACGCAGCGCCTTCGCGCCTTCGCCGCGTTCGACAGCGATATTGCCGACGCGCGCCATCGCCCAGCCGACGACCGGGATGAAGAGCAGCTCGCGTTTCAGCACCGTGGCGCTCTGGGGAAAGATCCGGGAGAAAGCGAGCGTCTCCCACGAGGATTGATGCTTGCAGGCGAGAATGACCGGCCCCGCTGGCAAGTTCTCCAGGCCCCGTACGCGATGCGTCAGCCGGCAGGTGAGGCGCAGCCAGCCCAGGCAGAAGTCGATCCAGAACAGCGACCAGGCGACGACGTAGCGTCGCGGCAGCAGAAGGATCGGTGCACCGACAATCGCAATGATCGTTGTGCCGGCATACCAGCCGACATTGAACAGGAAGGAGCGCAGTCCGAGGCTAAACATCGACGGAATGTATGTCGGCAAGTGGTGTTGCTTGTAACCCAAGTTTTAGTGGCCTAATGTCCGCCCGCAAGCACATCTAGTGGGGAATTCCCCGCTCATCATGCACGTTTCCTGTTCAAGCTGCGGCGCGCGCTACGCCGTCGATCCGAAGGCGATCGGTCCCACGGGCCGTACCGTCCAGTGCGCTCGCTGCAATCATCGCTGGTTTCAGACGATCGAGCCGCCGGGGCATCCGCCGGACAGTTCAGGCACGCCGCCTGAACCGACGCCTCCTCCGGTGCCGGACATCGTGATCCGGCCGTCAGTGCCCGGAGCGGGCCTGCCGGCACTGGCGCCGCAGCCTCCGAAGAGCCCCTGGCGGACCTGGCTTGCCGTTGGCATTTGTCTGGTCCTGCTTCTGGCCGGCGTGGCCTATCTCTATCGCGGCGAGATCGGCGGCCGGCTGCCACCGGCATGGCAGACGATCCTCAAGGCCGATACGCGGTCAGTGCCCAAAGGGGCGCGCCTGCACATCGATCTCGACGCCAGCCGGATCGATTTCGTCGACGGGCGCTACGTCGTGACCGGCGAAATCGCCAATAGCGGCACCAAGCCGGGAACCACCCAGACGCTGAAGCTCACCTTCCGTGCGGGCGAACAAGTGGTGGGACAACGGTCCGTGCCGCTGGTCGAAGGGCCAATCCCGCCCGGCGGTCGGGCCCGCTTCAGCTTGCCGCTTGACGATCCCCCCGCCGGCACGACCAACATCGTCCCGACCATCGACTAGCGAGCCGCCCATGCCCGACCGTCCAACCGTTTCCATCCGCTTCTCCGCCGCCGAGATCGCCAACCGCGTCGACGAGATGGCCAAAGAACTCGCGGGCAAGCTGGCCCCCGACACGCTGGTCGTCTCCGTCCTGAAGGGCAGCTTCGTCTTCGCCGCCGACCTGATCCGGGCGCTCAGCCGCACCGGCGCCGACTGGTCGATGGATTTCCTCACTCTGTCGAGCTACGGCACCGCCACCGAAACCACCGGCAGCGTGAAGGTGGTTCGCGACATCGTCGACGATGTGCGCGGCCGCGACGTCCTCCTGGTCGACGATATCCTGGAGTCGGGATACACGCTCAGCTTCGCCAAGGATCTGCTGCTGGAACGCGGCGCCAAGCGCGTGTCGATCTGCACCCTGCTCGACAAGCCGGCCAAACGGCGCACCAAGCTGCAGGCCGACTTCGTCGGCTTCCAGGCCGGCGACGAGTTCCTCGTAGGCTACGGGCTCGACTGGGCCCACCGCTTCCGCGGCCTGCCCTATATCGGCGTCGTCGAGAAGACCAACTAGCTAGTAGGTCCGCAGCAGGCGGTCGATGTAGTCGAGTTCGTCCTTCGGCCGCTGCTGTTCGCCCGCACGGCGGCGCAGTTCGTCGAGGATTTCGCGGCTGCGCTGGCGCTCCAGCTCGAGCGGCACCTTGTCGACACCGGTGTCGACGGCATCGCCATAATTGCCGTCGGAACGGCCGAGCGGATCGCGATCTTCGCCGCGCCGCTCGCGTTCCTCGATCTCGGCGATGTCCTGATTGTTGCCGGGCCCGCGTTGCTGGCGCATCTGCTCGGCAAGATCGCCCATGCCCTGCTGGAGATTGTCGAGTGCCCGGCGCTGCGAGCGCGACGCCTCGCGCGGCTCGCCACGGCGCAGCGCCTCTTCGGCCTCGCGCATCGAGCGCTCGGCCCGACCGAGCGATTCCGGCATCGGCATGCCGTTCTCGTCGAGCTTGTTCATGAAGTCGCCGAGCTGCCGGCGCAGGCCTTCCTGCTGGCCGCGCTGCTGTTCGCCCCACTGGCCGTCGCCGCGCTGGTTGCCGCCCGGCTGATTGCCCTGGCCCTGCTGCCCCTGCTGGCCGCGTTGGCCTTGCTGACCCTGCTGGCCCTGCTGACCTTGCTGGCCGCGCTGTCCCTGCTGCTGTTGCTGGCGGCCTTCGCGCTCGGACTCGCCCAGAAGCTGGTTCTGGCGCCGCGACAGCCGGTCGAGCTGGTTCATCATCTCGCGGCCCTGCTGGCTGCCCTGCCCCTGCTGGCCCTGCTGCTGGCGCTGCTGGCCGTTGGGGTTCGCCATCATCGGGGTGGCGTTCTCCATCATCTTGCGCAGCTCTTCGAGCAGACGCTTGGCTTCCTCGCGCTGGCCGTTCTTCGCCATCTCGCGAATCTTGTCGAGCATCTTCTGCAGGTCGTCGCCGGTGATGGTGTTGTTGGGATCCATCTTCTCCGCCTGCTCCTGCATGCGGCGGCGTTCTTCGGGATCCTTCATCTTCTCGGCGAGTTCACGCTGCCAGCGGCCCATCGCGTCGTAGAGCTGCTGGATCAGGCGCTCGATTTCCTCGTCGCCGGCCTGGCGCTGCATGGCGTCGCGCAGCTCCTGGCGGGCCTGCTCGACAGCGCGCTCTGCGTCCGAGGTCGCCCCGCTTTCCAGGCGCATGGCGAGATCCCATAGGAGCTTCTGGGTATCGGTGATCGTCGGCTTGTCACCGTTCTGGACCAGACGCGCCGCGCCGATGCGCAGGCCGAGCTGCACAACAGGGTCCTCGCGATAGCTCTCCGGCTTCACCTGGATCAGACGCATGCCGTCGGCCACGTCCATGCGGAACGCCTTGGGATCCCGCGTCAGCGCCTTGCGCAATACGATCAGCGCACGGGCCGTCGGGTCGTTGAACACGCGCTCCGGCAGCAGGAAGGTCTCGACGGAGCTGCGGCCCTTCTGGCCCAGCGCGTCGCTGGCGAACAGCATCACGGTGACCTTGAGGCCGGCCCAGGGATGGCTGGTGAGGTCGCGCACGAAGGTATCGGAAACCTTCTTGGCACTACCGGCGACCGGCAGGTCGATGCGCAGGACTTCCGGTTCTGCGTCGTCACTCAGCGCATCGTCGCCCAGGACACTGCCATGCAGGCGGACCTGGAGCTGAACGCCGGTTACGCCGAAATCGTCACCGGCGACGTATTCGACCTTGGTCGACCACTTGTCGACGCCGATGGGCCGCGAGAAATCGATTGTCGGCGGAAGATCGGGAATGACATGCAGTTTCCAGCGCGCCTGCTCGTCGCCGCGCGCCTGCAGCGTGATCGACTTGCCCTCGGTGATGGTCTGATCGACCTGATACTTGCCCTTGCCGACAGTGGAGAAGTCGGTCGATTCCTTCTTCGATCCCCCGCCGTCGATGACGAGCTGCGGCGGCTTGCGACCGCGTACATCGTCGACGAAACCCGCGATCTTGCTGCCGACAGGAACGCGCAGCAGCTTGTCCTTGTCGGCCATGTCGAGATAGACGGGCGGCTTGCCGGTGTAGGCAGGCGGTGCAATCCACAGGTTGGCGACGACCGGCGGCGGCGGCGGAAAGGCCGGCGTGACCGCGGCGGCCATGCGGTCGCTGCGCCAGCCACCCGCGACGGCGATGGCCACCACCAGCGCCAGGACCGGCACGAAACGCAGCGCCCATTTGTCGAGATTGGCGAGGCCCGGACGCGCCGGGCCGTTGTTGAGGCCCGCCAGACGCTCGGCCTCGCGGCGGCGGTGCGCCTGCCAGAGCGCGGCCGCCATCGGGTCGGTTTCGCCCGCGGCCAGACGGTCCTGCACGGCGACCAGCGGCCGGTGCGGCACGCCGCTGTCGCGTTCGAGCCGGCGGATCGCGGCTTCCCGCGCGGGCCAGGCAAAATCCCTGAGGCGCCACCAGGCGAGGCCGGCAAAGCCCAGGCCCAGAGCGACGAGAATGCCGGTATGGACCCACGGGTCGAGGCCGGCGAAGAGGTCGAGATGGGCGGCCGCGACGAACAGGGCGACGACGGAAAGCAGTGGCACAAGCCGCGGCCACAGGCCTTCCCAGGCCAACGCAGCCCATGCCAAGCCGACTTTGCGCCCCAGTCCGGGCGCTTGGATGGTCGGTGTGGTCTGGCTCGCGTCCATCGTTTCCTTTCGCTAAGCCTTGATCTTCTCCATCCAGGGCGGGATCCGCTCGGCGGAGAGCATCTCCTCGATCGTCGGTCGCGGCCTGACGACCGCAAACCGCGTGCCGTCCACCATCACTTCGGGGATCAGCGGCCGAGTATTGTAGCTCGACGACATGACCGCCCCGTAGGCTCCGGCCGAGCGTACCATGATGAGATCGCCAGCTGCCAGCGGCGGCAGATCACGGTTCTGTGCCAGGAAATCCCCCGATTCGCAGATCGGACCGACAATGTCGCAACGGATCGTGGCGGCATCGGGGCGCGGCTGGCGAACCGGCATGATGTCGTGCCAGGCCTCGTAGAGCGTAGGACGAATGAGATCGTTCATCGCTGCGTCCACAATGACAAAAGTTTTCGCGGAGCCCGGCTTCACCAGGATCACCTCGCTGACCAGGACCCCCGCCTCGCCCACGAGGCGACGACCGGGCTCGAAGGTCAACTCGCAATCCAGCCCTGCGGTTTCCTTGGCGACCACCGCCATGAATTCGGCGATCGAGGGCGGAGTCTCGTCGGCGTAAACAATCCCCAGGCCGCCGCCGATGTCGAAGCGGTCGATCTTGTGACCATCGGTCCGTAGCTGGGTGATCAGTTCGCGCACGCGCACGATGGCATCGCGATAGGGCTGCACCTCGGTAAGCTGCGAGCCGATATGCATGGCCACGCCCACGACCTTGAGGTTGGGCAGCCGCCCTGCCAGGGCGAAAGCCTCGCGCGCCAGGTCGATGTCGATGCCGAACTTGTTCTCCTTGCGCCCGGTCGTGATCTTGGCGTGCGTCTTCGCGTCGACGTCGGGGTTCACGCGGATGGTGATATCCGCCTTCACGCCGAGCTGGCCCGCCACGGCATTCAGGGTTTCGAGTTCCGCCGAGCTTTCGACGTTGATCTGACCGACGCCGGCTTCGAGAGCCGCCATCAGCTCCGACGGCTTCTTGCCGACGCCGGAGTAGATGATGCGGTTGGCCGGTATGCCGGCCGCGAGCGCACGGCGCATCTCGCCCACCGACACGATGTCGGCGCCCGCCCCCATCTCGCCGAAGAGGCGGACGACCGCGAGATTGCTGTTCGCCTTCATGGCGTAGCAGATGCTCGCGTTCATGCCCTTCATGCCGTCGGCGAACTCCTTCCAGGCAGCCCGCAAGGCGCCGGCCGAGTAGCAGTAGAAGGGCGAGCCGACCTGGGCCGCGATCGAAGCGAGCGTCACGCCTTCGGCATGCATCTCGCCATTCTTGTAAGTGAAGAAGCTCATCGGCCGCGCCCCTTTGCACTCTTGGACGCTCGTCCGAGAAACCGGCTGCGCGCCTCCTTGGTGGCGCGCGCCACGTTGGCCGGCGAAGTGCCGCCCAAGCTCTTGCGCGCGGCGACCGACGCCTCGACCGTCAACACGCCATAGACGCTGCGGTCGATGTTCGGCTCGACAGCCTGCATCTCGGCGAGCGACAGCTTGTCGAGATCGACGCCCTTGTCGGCCGCGATGCCGACGAGCGTCCCCGTCACGTGATGGGCCTGACGGAACGGCAGACCGACCTTGCGGACCAGCCAGTCGGCAAGATCGGTGGCAACCGAATAGTCGGCGGAAGCCACGGCGCGCATGCGCTGCGGATTGGCCTTGAGGTCGCGGATCATGCCGGCCATCGCCGCAACGCCCAGCTCCAGCGAGTCGGCGGCGTCGAACAGCGGCTCCTTATCTTCCTGCATATCCTTCTGATAGGTGAGCGGCAGGCCCTTCAGGATCGTGCAGATCGCCACGAACGAGCCGAGGATGCGGCCTGTCTTGGCGCGCGTCAGCTCGGCGGCATCGGGATTGCGCTTCTGCGGCATGATCGAGCTGCCGGTGGTGAAGGCATCCGACAAAGCGATGAAACGGAACGGCGCCGAGCACCAGATCACGATCTCCTCGGCAAGGCGCGAGAGATGGACCGCCGTGAGCGAGGCGGCGGCGATGAACTCGACGACGTAGTCGCGATCCGAAACGGCATCGAGCGAATTGGCCATCGGCCGGTCGAAGCCCAGCGCCTTCGCCGTCTTGCGCGGATCGATCGGATGCGGCGAACCGGCAAGTGCAGCGGCTCCCAGCGGCGATTCATTCAGCCGCGCGCGGCAGTCGGCAAGCCGGCCACGATCACGGCCGAACATCTCGACATAGGCCAGAAGATGATGCCCGAAGGTGATGGGCTGCGCCGTCTGCAGGTGGGTGAACCCCGGCATGATCGTGGCCGCATACTCTTCGGCGCGCTCGATCAGGGCGGCCTGAAGATCGGCGAGCATCGGCTCCAGCCGGTCGATCGCGTCGCGGACCCACAGCCGCACGTCGAGCGCCACCTGGTCGTTGCGCGAGCGCGCCGTGTGCAGGCGTCCGGCGGCCGGTCCGATCAGCTCGGCCAGCCGCGCCTCCACGTTCATGTGGATATCCTCGAGCTTGGTCGAAAACTTGAAACGGCCCGACTCGATCTCCTCGCGCACCTTGGCGAGGCCGCGCTTGATGGCGCTGCCGTCCTTGGCCGTCAGGATGCCCTGGGCCACCAGCATGTCACAGTGGGCGATCGAGCCCGTGATATCCTGCGCGAAGAGCCGCCGGTCGAAACCGATCGAGGCGTTGATCTTTTCCATGATCTCCGCCGGGCCGAGCTTGTAACGCCCTCCCCACATCGTGTTGGCCCGCATCGTGTTGGAGCGACTCTTCGGCGCTCGCGCAGCCCTGTTCTTCCGTGCCATGAATTAACGCCACTTGTGCTTTAGGATCGCGGCTTATGGCATATCCCGAAAGAGATTTCCTCCCCGGCAGACGGCTGGTTCTTGCCGGCGGCCTGGCGGCCCTCGCCCTGCCGGCGACGGCCCGGCGCAGCCTGGCCGGCCTTAATCCGGACCTGGCCAGGGGCGCTATGGAGCGCTTTGTCCCGGCCAAGAAGCCGAAGCCGTTGGCCAATGTCGAGTTTCAGGACGCCGGCGACAAGCCGGTCAGCCTTAGTAAATTTCGTGGCAAGGCCGTGTTGCTGAACTTCTGGGCGACCTGGTGTGCGCCCTGCGTGAAGGAAATGCCCAGCCTCGACCGCTTGCAGGCAGCACTGCCCAAGGATCGGTTCGTCATCATTCCCCTGTCGATCGACGGGCCGACCAAGCCCAAGGTCGTGCCCTTCTACAAGGAGCAGAAGCTTACCCAGCTCGGCATCTACTTCGACAAGGGCCGCAAGGCGATGCAGGGTCTCGACGTCACCCTGCTGCCGACCTCGATCCTGGTGGATCCTGCCGGCCGCGAGCTTGGCCGCATCGAAGGCGATGCCGACTGGGACATGCCCGAGTCGATCGAGCTGATGAAGGCGGCAATCGCCGCTTGATATGACGCCGCCACCTGCGATCTCCGATGCCGTCACGATCGAGCTGAACGCGGTCCTCGTCGCGCTTACCGGAAACCAGCCGCTGGTGCTGACCTTGGATGACGGCGCACTTCTGCCATCCGGCCCCTTCGCGACCGAGCATCCGACCCTGCAGAGCGGCGTTCGCGCCTGGGTCGAGCGGCAAACCCAGCATCCGCTGGGTTACGTCGAACAGCTCTACACATTCGCCGATCGCAACAGACCCGCGTCGGACGGGCGTCGCCGCGTCGTGTCGATCAGCTATCTTGGCCTCACCCGCGAAAGGCTGTCGGCGGGTGCCCGCGATCCCGAATGGCGGAGCTGGTATCGCTATTTCCCCTGGGAGGACTGGCGGGCCGGCCCGTCGCCGCTGGTCGCGCAAACGATCCTGCCGCAATTGTCGGCATGGGCCGATGCAGCAGGCGACGTCGCGCAGCAGCGAGAGCGGCGGCAGCGGATAGACGTCAATTTCGGCGACGGTGCCGAGAACTGGAACGAAGATCTGATCCTGCAGCGCTATGAACTTCTCTACGAGGCAGGTCTGGTCCCGGAAACCCAGCAGGAACGACATCGCGCCACAGCAGTGCAGGCTATCGAGCCCGTACCGGGCATGCCGATGCGCCACGACCATCGCCGCATCCTCGCCACCGGCATCGCGCGGCTCAGGGCCAAGATCAAATACCGCCCTGTCGTCTTCGAGCTGATGCCGCCGGCATTCACCCTCCTGCAGCTCCAGCGCGCCGTCGAAGCGCTGGCCGGTCGGCCGATGCACAAGCAGAACTTCCGCCGGCTGATCGACCAGCAGGGGCTGGTCGAGCCGACCGGGGCCTCGACCTCGGAGACCCGCGGGCGGCCGGCCAAGCTGTTCCGCTTCCGCCGCGAGGTCGTTCTCGAGCGGGCGGTCCAGGGCACCAAGCTTCCCCTCTCCCGCCCAATCTGAAGACCACCCCTCCCTGCGGAACGAGGGGCTTGACCTCCCATTATGCTCATTTCTAGTATAAATAATTAAATGCTCGTTATGAGCATAATGAGGTGTTCCATGTCCCTGTCCTCTGCACCCGACCTCATGGTCCGCACGGCTCCCCTTTACGACCGCGTGAAGTCGGTGATCCCGTCGATCGAGTGGCCGGCCTTTGCCGGCGATATCGACGCCATCCTGGAACTGAAGCGCGAACACGATGCCGTCATCCTGGCGCACAACTACCAGACGCCGGAGATCTTCCACTGCGTCGCCGACATCGTGGGCGACAGCCTGGCGCTCGCCCGCGAAGCAATGAAGGTCGACGCCAAGGTGATCGTGCTGGCCGGTGTGCACTTCATGGCCGAGACGGCAAAGCTCCTGAATCCGGCCAAGCGCGTCCTCATTCCCGACCTGGGCGCCGGCTGCTCGCTCGCCGAGTCGATCACCGCCGCCGATGTCCGCCTGCTGCGCCAGCGCTATCCCGGCGTTCCCGTCGTCACCTACGTGAACACCTCCGCCGCGGTTAAGGCCGAGAGCGATATCTGCTGCACCTCGGGCAATGCGCGAAAGATCGTCGAGAGCCTCGGCGTGCCGAAGGTCATCATGCTGCCCGACGAATACCTAGCGCAGAACATCGCCGCCGAAACCGGCGTCGAGATCGTGACCTGGGCGGGCCACTGCGAAGTGCACGAACGCTTCTCCGCCGCCGACATCCAGCAGCTCCGCGCCGGCCATCCCGGGATCGTCGTCCTCGCCCATCCCGAATGTCCGCCCGAGGTCGTGGCCGAATCGGACTTCACCGGCTCGACCGCGGCGATGATCGACTATGTCGGCAAGGAGAAGCCGCCGCGCGTCGTTCTCGTGACCGAGTGCTCGATGAGCGACAACGTCGCCGTCCAGCATCCCGACATCGACTTCGTGCGGCCCTGCAATCTCTGCCCCCACATGAAGCAGATCACCCTGCCCAAGATCCGGCGGGCGCTGGAGACGATGCAGCATGAAGTGACCATCGACCCTGCCGTCGCAGCCCCTGCCCGCCGCGCCGTCGAGCGCATGCTGGAGGCGTGAGAACCGCGATGACCACGCCTTCTCTTCCTGCCTTGCTGATCGAACCGCTGGTCCGCGCCGCTCTGGTCGAGGATCTCGGCCGTGCGGGCGACATCACCACCGACGCCATCGTGCCCGCGACGGCAAAGGCCGAAACGGTGCTGGTTGCACGCCAGCCCGGCATCGTCGCCGGCCTCGACCTCGCGGCGACCGCGTTCCGGCTGGTCGATCCCGCCATCAAGATCGAGGTCGAGCGGCCGGACGGCACGAGGCTGGCCCCCGGCGACCGCATTGCCACGATCGCGGGCCCGGCCCGCGGCATGCTGACGGCGGAGCGCGTGGCCCTGAACTTCCTGGGCCATCTCAGCGGTGTGGCGAGCGCGGCGGCCACCCTGGTCGAAGCGGTACGCGGCCACAAGGCGCGCATCTGCTGCACGCGCAAGACAATGCCGGGCATGCGCGCGGTGCAGAAATATGCCGTGCGCGTGGGCGGCGGCTCCAATCACCGCTTCGGTCTCGACGATGCCGTTCTCATCAAGGACAACCATGTCGCCGTTGCCGGCGGCATCGGCCCGGCGATCCGCGCCGCCCGCGACGGCGTCGGCCATCTGGTGAAGATCGAAGTCGAGGTCGACACACTCGCGCAGCTCGACGAGGCGATGGCGATCGGCGTCGATGCGGTCCTGCTCGACAACATGACGCCGGAGCAGCTCACCCAGGCCGTCCGCACGATCGACGGCCGCGCCATTGCCGAAGCATCCGGCCGCATCACGCCGCAGACGGCGCCCGCCATCGCGGCGAGCGGCGTCGACCTCATTTCAGCGGGCTGGCTGACCCATAGCGTCAGCGTGCTCGATATCGGCCTCGACTGGCGAAGCTAGGCTCACTGACTCACTTCGCAATGTTTGTGCATCTCCTTGCAGACACGCAGGACGGCGTGCACGACCATCGAGGCGGTGGAGCTTTCGCCGGCGCCGGCATGACCTGCGATCAGGAGCTGCGCGACGTCGTCGCTGAACGGCACGACGTTCAGCGTCGCCGTCCGGTCGCCCTCGGCGATCTGCAGCCGGCGGGCATGGGCATCGTGCATCAGGATGCGCACCGACTTGTTCTTGCGGGCAAGCTCGAGCGCCGTTGAAAATACCTTGTCGGCCGAGGCATCGAGGATGACCGTCGCGAAGTCGTAGCCCGGCCGGCCGTTCTGCTGGCCCTCGGTCATCTGGTGGATGCGCCCCATCGCCTTGCGCGCCAGGAATACCCATTGCGCTTCTGCAGCGCCGAACGGCATGGCCGCCAGCACCAGGCCGCCGAGCGCCGCCAGCATCGTCAGTCGGTTGAGTCTCTTCATTCGCGCGCCCCCTAATTTTGCGGGCGGCATTCTACGCAAGCGTCGCCAATGACGAAGCGGAAAACGGTGCAAGCTCGGCGACCCGACCATCGCGTACCTTAGCTGCCCATTGCGCATCAGCCAGCAACGCACGACCGACGGCGACGAGGTCGAACTCGCCGCGCTCCAGCCGCGACTCGAGTTCTCCCAGCTCGCCGACGTCGGACGTTTCGCGCGTCCGGAAGGTCTGCACGAAATCCGCGCCCTTGAGGCCGACCGAGCCCACCGTGATCGTGGGCTTGCCGGTGAGCTTCTTCGTCCAGCCCGCGAGGTTCAGCGACGAGCCCTCGAACTCGGACTCCCAGAAGCGACGGGTTGAGCAATGGAAGATGTCGGTGCCGGCGGCCGCCAGCGGTTCGAGGAAGCGCGCCAGCTCGTCCGGCGTCTGCGCAAGGCGGGCCGCGAAGTCCTGCTGCTTCCACTGGGAGAAGCGCAGGATGATCGGATAGGCCTCGCCGACCCGGGCGCGGATCGCCTTTACGATCTCGGCGGCAAAGCGCGTACGCCGGACGAAGTCTCCACCCCAGGAATCGTCGCGCCGGTTAGCCCCTTCCCAGAAGAACTGGTCGATCAGGTAGCCGTGCGCACCGTGGATCTCGACGGCATCGAAGCCGATCTCCTTGGCCGCGCCTGCGGCCTTGGCGAAGGCGTCGATCGTGTCGGCGATTTCCGCCTCGCTCATCGGCTGGCCGACCTGCTTGCCCGACGCTGAAAGACCCGACGGACCATCCGACGGCGCCTCTGGATGCGGCCCCGTGCCCGGCTTGCGCATCATGCCCTGGTGCCAGAGCTGCGGCGCAATCCTGCCGCCGGCGGCATGCACCTCCTCGACGACGCGCCGCCAGCCGGCGAGGCTCACGGGCGCATGGAAGTTCGGCACGTTGGCATCGTTGGTCGCGGCCGGCCGGTCGACCGTGGTGCCTTCGGTGACGATCAACCCAACACCGCCCTCGGCGCGACGGCGATAGTAGGCCGCCACATCCGGCCCCGGCACGCTTTCCGGGCTCTTGGAGCGCGTCATCGGCGCCATCACCAGTCGGTTGGCCAGCGACAGCGACTTGCAAGCGAAGGGACGGAAGAGCGCACTGGTCATCGGAGCATCGGCCTCAGGGAAAGGTAACGTCGTCGCCGTACGGGTAGAACTTCTTCAGGTCGACGTTGCGATATGGCAGGCCGTCGAGACGGACGGTCCCGAGGAAGGGCTCGACCGGCTCGACCAGCAGGATGGTCTTGGCGAAGCCCGAATCGTCGAAGCCGCGTCGGAAGTGGACACGCGACTTGATGGCGAAGGCCTTGAAGGAAGATACATCGAGGCCGAGCGCTTCGAGCGACAACGGTTCCTGCACCTGAACGAGATAGCGGCTCAACACCAGCACGTTGTCGCGGCCGAACTCTACGACGATCCAGAGCTGTCCATATCCTTCGGCGGCATTCAGGACGGTGCCGCTGATGCGCACCGGCTGGCCGGCCGATTCGTCGGCGAGGCCGCCCACGTCCATGTCGAACGGATCGCCTGCCTTCACGCCGCCGGCCGCTTTGAGCGCATCGCTCACCTTGGCATCGGCGATGGTCGCGATCAGCACGCCCGAGAGGTCCTGCGCGATGATCTCCTTCAGGAGCCACGTCGCCGAGCCGGAGCGATCGCTGTGATCGGCCAGGACGACCGGCGTCTCGCCGCGCTCGATCGCTTCCTTGGCAAGCCGCACGCCATCGGGAATGGTGTGTACCTTGGTCGAGCCGAGCAGATCCTTGCGGCGACGCCAGGCCCAGAGCGCCAGATCGTCGGCGGCCTTGCGTGCGAGCGCCTCGTCGCCGTTGCTCATGGCCTGGATGGTCATGCCGACATCGGGCACGTCGGCGAAGGGAAAGCCGAAGAAGACGTTCACGTAGAGGTCAGGCTCGCGTGCCTCCCAGATGAGCGCGCGCTGCACCAGATCCATCCACGGCGACGCGCCGGTCCATTGCAGGACCGTCGGCGAGATGATCGGCACCTTCACCGTCACGGTCTTCGGCGCATAGTCGCCGCGAATGGCACGCACCAGCATGCGGGCCGCCCGCTCGCCCTGCAGGTAACTGTCGTAGTGCGGGAAATACTTCACCGTGAACGCCATGTCGGCGTGGCGCAGGAATTCCTCGTCCTCGTTGCCGTGCGGATCGAACGTCCCGACGATGAAGGCGCCGCTGCCGACGACCTCGCGGACACGGCGGGCGATATCGGCCTCCGGCCGCGCCACGCCGCGAACGCCCATGGCGCCGTGCAGGGCGAGGTAGACGCCGTCGAACTTCCCGCTCGTCTTGAGGTCGGCGATCATCCGACCGAGCAGGGTCTCGTAGGCTTCTTCGGTGATCCAGCCGGAGCCGGTGCCGGTCCTCGGCCACAGCGGCGATTCGACGCCAACCAGCTCGACGTCGTCGTGCTCGCGCGCCACTTTCACAAAGCCGCCCAGGTAGGATCGGGCATCGTGCGCCAGCAGCGCCTCGCCCCTGGCCGGCGAGCCCTTGTAGGTGAAGTCGGCTAACGTGGTGTCGTTCGGAAGGAACGTCACCGTCTCGTGAGCAAAGTAGAGGACGGCGATGCGCATCGACGCCGCCCCCTCGCGCATCAGCGCGTCGGAACCGGGCGCTCGCCCGAATAGTCGTAGAAGCCGCGCTTGACCTTGCGGCCGATCCAGCCGGCTTCGACGTACTTCACCAGCAGCGGACACGGACGATACTTCGAATCGGCCAGGCCCTCGTGCAGCACCTGCATCACCGACAGGCAGGTATCGAGGCCGATGAAGTCGGCAAGTTCCAGCGGACCCATCGGATGGTTGGCGCCGAGCTTCATGCCGGTGTCGATTGCCTCGACGTTGCCGACGCCCTCGTAGAGGGCATAGACCGCCTCGTTGATCATCGGCAGCAGGATGCGGTTCACGATGAAGGCCGGGAAGTCCTCGGCATTGACCGGCTTCTTGTCGAGCCGGACCACGACCTCGCGCACGGTGCGGAAGGTCTCTTCTTCCGTGGCGATGCCGCGGATGAGTTCGACCAGCCCCATCAGCGGCACGGGGTTCATGAAGTGCATGCCCATGAACTTGCCGGGACGGTCGGTGACCGAGGCGAGACGCGTCACCGAGATCGACGAGGTGTTGGTGGCCAGCAGCACGTTCGGCGGCAGGTCCACGCAGACCTTCTTGAAGATCTCGCGCTTGATCGCCTCGTTCTCCGTCGCCGCCTCGACCACCAGGTCGCATTCGGCGAAGGCCTTGTAGTCGACGACTGGAACGATGCGCTTCAGCGCCGCGTCCTTGTCTTCCGGCCGGATCATGCCGCGGCTGATCTGGCGGTCCATGTTGCGGCCGATATTCTCGAGGCCCTTGTCGAGGTGCGCCTGGTCGACATCCGCGAGATGGATGTCGTACCCTTTCAGCGCGCAGACATGGGCGATGCCGCTGCCCATCTGGCCAGCACCGATAACGCCGATGCGCTTGATCATGATGGGTATCCCCCTGGAGTTCTGGCTACGGGGTTCTGGTTACTTCTTCTCGACCGCGGCCGTCAGCTCCGGAACGATCTGGAACAGATCGCCCACGAGGCCGTAGTCGGCCACCTGGAAGATCGGCGCTTCCTCGTCCTTGTTGATCGCCACGATGGTCTTGCTGTCCTTCATGCCGGCGAGATGCTGGATCGCGCCGGAGATGCCGATGGCGATGTAGAGGTCCGGAGCCACCACCTTGCCGGTCTGTCCGACCTGGTAGTCGTTCGGCACATAGCCCGCATCGACGGCGGCGCGGCTGGCGCCGAGGCCGGCGCCGAGCTTGTCGGCCAGCGTCTCGAGCATCTTGAAGTTCTCGCCGCTCTGCAGGCCGCGGCCGCCGCTGACGACGATCTTGGCGCTGGTGAGCTCGGGCCGCTCGCTCTTGGAGAGCTCGGCACCGACATAGGACGACAGACCCTTGGCACCCTCGCCGCCGATCTTCTCGATCGCCGCCGAGCCGCCCGCGGCGGCCGCCTTGAAGTTGGTCGGACGGATGGTCACGACCTTGACCTTGTCGGAGGTCTGCACGGTCGCCATGGCGTTGCCGGCGTAGATCGGGCGCACGAAGGTATCGGGCGAGACGACCTGGATCGCCTCCGAGACCTGCGCAACGTCGAGCAGCGCGGCAACGCGCGGCGCGATATTCTTGCCGACCGAGTCGGCCGCCATCACGACGTGGCTGTAGTTCGGCGCAAGCTTCACGACCAGCGGCGCAATGTCCTCGGCCAGCCAGTTAGCATAGGCAGCATCGTCCGCCTGCAGCACCTTGGCGACGCCCTGGATCGCGGCGGCCGACTTGGCGGCTTCGTCGGCTCCAGAGCCCGCCACCAGCACGGTAACGTCGGAGCCCATCTGGCCGGCAGCCGTCACCGCGTTGGCGACGTTGGCGCGGACCGTTTTGCCGTCATGCGCGGCAACGACGAGAATGGCCATGGTCAGATGACTCCCGCTTCGTTCTTCAGCTTGTCGACCAGCTCGGCAACGGTCTTCACCTTGATGCCGGCCTTGCGCTTCGGCGGCTCCTCGACCTTCAGGGTCTTGAGGCGCGGCGCGACGTCGACGCCTAGTGCATCCGGCGCCAGGGTCTCGATCGGCTTCTTCTTCGCCTTCATGATGTTCGGCAGCGACGCGTAGCGCGGCTCGTTCAGGCGCAGGTCGGTGGTGATCACCGCCGGCATCTTGATCTTGATGTTCTCGAGGCCGCCGTCGACCTCGCGCTTCACCTCGACCGACCCGTCGGCGACGTTGATCTTGTTGGCGAAGGTGCCCTGCGACCAGCCGAGCAGCGCGGCCAGCATCTGGCCGGTCTGGTTGGAGTCGTCATCGATCGCCTGCTTGCCGACGATGACCAGGCCGGGCTGTTCCTTCTCGACCACGGCTTTCAGCAGCTTGGCGACGGCCAGCGGCTGCAGCTCGCCATCGGCCTGCACGAGGATGCCGCGGTCAGCGCCCATGGCGAGCGCGGTGCGGATCGTCTCCTGGCACTGGGCCGGACCTGCAGAAAAGGCGATGACTTCGGTCGCCGCGCCCTTCTCCTTCATGCGGATCGCCTCTTCCACGGCGATCTCGTCGAAGGGATTCATGGACATCTTGACGTTCGCCGTCTCGACACCCGTGTTGTCGGCCTTGACGCGGATCTTGACGTTGTAGTCGATGACCCGCTTGACCGCGACCAGCACTTTCATCGCGTTGCGCCTATCGGTGAGTTGCCGCCCGGCTCGAACGCCCGGCGAGGGGGTTTTCGTGTAGGGGTGTTCAGCCGATCATGTCAAGGCTATGGCGCACTGCACAAAATCGCAGGGTGAAAGCTTTTTGCCCTATCTTTCAACAGCTTGGAGCGGCTAACGCGCTCCGCCCGGTACCCACAGCACATCTGCTGCGCCGTTGTCGTTCAGTCGACGTGCAAGCACGAACAGATGATCCGACAGTCGGTTGATGTACTTGATCGCCTCGGGGTTGATCGGCTGCTCGGCCGCCAGATGCGTCATGCAGCGCTCGGCGCGGCGCGCCACGGTCCGCGCCAGATGCAACCAGGACGCCGCTTCGCTGCCACCGGGCAGAATGAACGACTTCAGCGGCTGCAGCTCGGCGTTCATTGCGTCGATCTCGCGTTCGAGCCGTTCGACTTGCGATGCCACGATGCGCAGCGCCTGCTCGTCGCGCTTGGTCTTGCCCTCGGGCGTGCAGAGATCGGCGCCGAGATCGAACAGATCGTTCTGGATGCGGCCGAGCATCGCATCGGCCTCCTCGAAGCGCGGATCTTTTGCGCCGGCGCGTGCAATCGCATTGCGCGCAAGACCTATCACCGAATTGGCTTCGTCGGTCGTGCCGTAGGCCTCGACGCGAATGTCGTGCTTGGCCACCCTCTCGCCGCGGCCCAGCGACGTCTGCCCGGCATCGCCACCGCGCGTGTAGATACGCGTGAGGTTGACGGCCATCGCCTAGCTCCGGCTCGCGAGATACCAAAGCAGGATCAGCACGATCGTCAGGAGCTGCAGGCGTACGCGCCACCACATCAGGCGATTGCTGCGGCGGCTGCCGTCGATGCTGCCATCCTGATTGCGGCTCATGCTGATCAGGCCGGCGAACAAAGTGCCGAGCGTGGCGAAGGCCGACACCAGCACGAGAACGAACAGGACGTTTGCGAGGGTCATAGGGGCTTATCCCGCATTGTGCCGGCCCGCGCCAGTACGCGCGGCAGCCCAGGGCCGCGCCACACGGGAGGCTGCCGTGCCCGTGGCGGCGCGGAAGATCGCTTCGGCCGTCTGCTCGCCCGACCAAAGCGCTGCGTGCACCGTGCCGTATTCGACAGGTTCGGTCGCTTCGCCGGCGAAGAACACGCGGCTCCCCAGCGGACGGGCATGTGCCGTGCAGTCTTCCGGATCGCTGCCGACGCCGGGATAGGAATAGCCGCCGCGCGACCAAGGGTCGCTCAGCCAGCGAGGAAAGGCCACGGCTTCGGGTTCGGGAATGTCGTTGCCGAACATCGCCCGCAACGAGGCCATCGCGACCTTCACGACATCTCCGTCGGACGCGTTGCGATCGAGGCGAATGGCGGTATCGCCGTTGGCGAAGCTGAGCAGGATCGGCAGGCCAGTCTCTTCGTGATGGCTCACCCAGGTATTGAAGGTGCCGCGCTGGCGCGGCGAATTTGGCAGCCGGCCAAACCATTTCGGCTGGTCCGGCCAGAAACGCTTCGGGAAGCGCAGGTAGATCTTGCCGAGAATGCCGGCGCCATAACCCAGTCGGCCGATCGCAATGCGCTGCGCTTCGGGCGGCGCCGGATCGAGCGCCGGCAGCCCCGCGCGCAGCAGGCCGACCGGAACGGCCACGACCGCACGATCCGCTTCGAGGTGTTCGCCACCCCGGAGATGGACAGTGACGCCTTGCCCGGTCCAGGCGATGCATTCCGCCGCCACGCCGTGACGGATCGCAAGCCCGCGCGCGGCATCGTCGATCAGCGTGTGGAAGCCGCCTTTGGGCTGGGCGTTGCGGTCGAGCCCTTCGGTCGGAAACCATTCTTCCGCCGCCACGGCTTCCCACGGCGCGCTCTGCACGCCCTCGCTCATCTCGACGAAGGTCGCCACGACCAGCCGGTCGATCTCGGGCAGCCATGATGCGCCAAGCAGCGGCTCCACGGCATCACGTACGGAGATCGAACGCGGCCCGCGCACGCGGGTCATCGCCTTGCTCTTCCAGGTCGCCCATTCGATCGCGGCCTTGAAGGCGAGACGTCCCCTGATGGCGCGGCGGCGCTGGCCCTCGCGTGTCGGCGCCGTGGCGCGTTTGTCGATCAGGAGGCGTTCGCCCTGCGACTCGATCAACTGGACACCGAGCTTGTCGCACCACAGCGCCAGCGGATTGCCCTCGACGCCGTGGACCCACGAGCCACCGAGATCGACAGGCGCGCCGATACGGCTGTCGGTCCAGACGCGCCCCCCCGTACGATCGCGCGCCTCGAGCACCGTAACCCGGAAGCCCGAATCATGAAGCAGTCGTGCGGTCACGAGCCCGGCCATACCGGCGCCGACGACGATCACCCTCTCGGGGCGGCCGCTGCCCATAGACCAGCTGCCGGTCATCGGGCCTCCGGTCATGACCTGACCAGAGCCGGCAGCTTCGACATGTCGTTGAACGGATAACCGCCTGCCGCCTGCAGGGCCGCAGCATCGGTATGCGCAGCGCCGACATAGGCCACGGCACGCATGCCCGCGGCGTGCGCCGCCTGGATGCCCGGCAGCGAATCCTCCACCACGGTGCAGGCAAAAGGCTGCACGTTCATGCGCAGGGCCGCATGCAGGAAGAGATCGGGGAACGGCTTTCCGCGCGGCACCTCAGTCGAGCTGAAGATGCGCCCCTCGAAGCGCTGCCACAGGCCGGTGATGCCCAAGGTCACGCGCATCTTGTCGAAGCTGCCCGAGCTTGCCACGCAGGTCACCGCGCCAGCCGCTTCGATGGCGTCGATCGCCGCGATGACTCCGGGTACGGCGCGCAGGGGCGCATCGTGAAAGGCTTGCAGCGTATCGGCCTGCAGCCGATCAATGAAGCCGAACGGCAGGGCGTGCCCGAGTTCGCCCTCGACGATCTCCACGCAGGATTTCATCGAGCGGCCCATCAACCGGCGCATCGTTTCCTCGACGCTCCAGTTCAGGCCCTCGCGCTGGAGAGCGCGAGCAAAGCAGGTATTGGCGATCGGCTCGCTGTCGACCAGCACGCCATCGCAATCAAAGATTACGAGCACGCACCGTCAGTATCACGGCCGGGCATTGTCAGTAAGGCTTGTCGCCCGCCACCGTGACCCGATTGCCGCTGCGCGTATGCGGCCAGTAGTCCCACATCGCCCGGTGCTGGACGCACCGATTGTCCCAGAAGGCGATCGAATTCTCGCGCCACCGGAAGCGGCACTGGAAGAGCGGATTCTCCATGTGCTCGAAGAGGTAGCGCAGGATGCCCTCGCTCTCGTCGCGCGGCACGCCGACGAGGCGCTTGGTGAAGCCGCGATTGACGTAGAGCGCCTTGCGGTTGGTCACCGGGTGGGTGCGAACGACCGGATGCTCGGCGCGCGGATAGACCGGCTTGTCCTTGACGCCGAGGTTTGCGTACGTGCCGCGATAGGCGTCCTCGCCATCGTGGATCGCCGTGAGGCCGTCGAGATAGGCCTTCATGCGGTCGGACAACGCCTCGTAGGCGGCGTACATGTTGGCGAACAGCGTGTCGCCGCCTTTGGGCGGGCACTGCTTGATGTAGAGGATGCTGCCCATCGGCGGCTCGACATCGCAGCTCACGTCGGTGTGCCAGCCTTCGCCATTGGCGCGTGGCGAATCCTTGTCGGCGCGGATGATCATCAGCTCCGGCTTGCCGGGCTCCGCCGGCGCGGCGGGGTGGATGTGCAGGTCGCCGAAGAGCCGGCCGAACGCCAGATGCTGATCCTGCGTGATGTGCTGGTCGCGGAAGAAGATCACGCAGTTCTCGGCAAGGGCGCGGTGCAGCTCGTCGATCTGCCGGTTGCCCAGCGGCTTCGACAGGTCGATGCCACCCACTTCCGCACCGATGACGGGCGTCAGCTTGTCGATCTGAAGGGTCTCGTACGGCGCCGATTCGTCGGTGATGTGACGGTAACGAGGTCCCTTGTTGCCAGTCAGGCTGCTCATGAGACGTCTCCTTATTCGACCTTGATGTTGGCACGACGGATGATGCTGCCCCAGCGCTCCTTCTCGGCGCGCCCGAACGCCGCGAACCCGTCCGGGCTCATCAGCTTCGGAGCCGAGCCCATGGAGTCGAGCTTGGCGACCGTTTCCGGCATGGCGGCGACGGTGCGGATGTCGGCATTGATCTTGTCCACGATATCTCGCGGCGTACCCTTCGGTACGTAGAAGCCCGACCAGGTGGTGAGCAGCATGTCGGGCATCCCCGCTTCCGCCGCCGTCGGCACGTCGGCAATCGGCGGATACCGTTCCGTATCGGTCAGCATCAACCCCTTCAGTGCGCCGCGATCGATGGCCAGCTTGGCGTTGGTCGTGTCGATCATCATGAAAGTGATCAAGCCGCTCTGCACGTCGGGGATGGCCTGCGGGTTGCTTTTGTAGCCGACATAGACCGCCTCGACGCCGGCCAGCATCTTGTAGAGTTCCGAGGCCACGCGCGACGGCAACGAGCCCGCGGCGAAATTGTGCTTGCCGGGTTCGGCCTTGAGCTTCGCGGTAAGCTCCTTCACCGTGTTGATCGGGCTGTTCCTGTCGACCAGCAGCACGAACGGCGACAGGCCCATGCGCGTGACCGCCTCGAAGCTCTCGATCGCATCGTAGGGCAGCTTGGCGTAGATCGCGGGATTGACCACCTGGGTCATTGCCGAGGTTGCGAAGATTGTAAGCCCGTCCGGCTTAGCGCGCGCCACGAACTCGGCTGCCGGAATGCCGTTGCCGCCACCCTTGTTGTCGACCACCACGGGCTGCCCCCAGATCGCCGACAATTGCTCCGCATAGACACGCGCGCCGAGATCCGTCGCCGCACCCGCTGGAAACGGCACGACCATGGTCACGCGGCCGGCAGGGAACTTCTGGGCCCGCACGATGGTCGGCGCGGCGAGGACTGCAGCGGCGCCTGCCACGACAAGGTGTCGTCTTCGGAGCATGTTTCCTCTCGTCTTCTTGGGGTAAGCCTAGCCCGACCTGCACGGCTTTTCTGCGACCAAGTCGACAGAGTCCGTATTACGGAATAGTGTCTCCGCATGATCGAGCCGGTGCGGCGCAGCTTTATCGTCCTCGAAACCTTGAGCCGGCGCCCGCACGGCACCATTGCCGTCTTGGCAGACGAAACCGGCCTGCCGCGTCCGACCGTCGTGCGGCTCCTCAAGACGTTGATCGAGCTGGGCTATGTCACCCAGGTTTCGCGTCATCTCGGCTATCGGCTCACCGACCGCGTGCTGGGCCTCGCCCAGGGCATCCGCTTCGTAGATCACTTCGTCGATGCCGCCGCCCCGCACATGCGTCGCTTCACGCAGAAGCATGGCTGGCCGCTCTACCTCGGCACGATCAGCCATCGCGCCATCACCATCCGCTATTCGACGGCGCCGGAAAGTCCGATGTCCTTCGAGCGTTCGGCCTTGCAGCGCCGCAGCCCGATCCTGACCGGCGCCCTGGGGCGAGCCTGGCTCGCTTTCTGTTCGGACGAGGAGCGGCGTGCCGTCCTGCGCGATCTCGACGCGCGCCGCGATGCAAGCCTCGCCGCGGCCTTCGCGCGGATACGGCGCGATGGTTACGCCTTTGCCTCGTTGCCGCGCCCCGGCCGCCTGCAGGGCATTGCCGTCGCCATTCGAAATGGCCCGCGCGTGTTGGGCTGCATTTCCATGCGCTTCACGCGCTCGGCGATGACCGAAGCCGATGCGGGCAGGCGCTACGGCCCGCCGCTCAATGCCCTCGCCCGGGCCATCGCGACGGACGTCGCCCGCTAAACCGTCGATCGTCTGCCGCAAGCGATTCTGTCTTGCCCTTGGCGCGCCGGGCGATAGCGTGACTCCAAAGTCACGCGGAGGAAGCATGCCGACATTCGATGCCATCGCCACATCAACGGTGCGCAAGGCCGATCATCTGGAGCCGGGCTTCGTGCATAAGGCCGACATCGAGATCGCAGCACGCAAGCTCGCGGCGCGCAAGAAGAAGCCCAACATCCTGATCTACCTGATGGACGATGTCGGCTGGGGCGACTTCGGCTGCTACGGCGGCGGCGTGGCTGTCGGCGCTCCGACGCCCAACTTCGACAAGATCGCGCGCGGCGGCCTGCAGCTCACCTCCTGCTATTCCGAACCGTCCTGCTCCCCATCCCGCGCCACGCTGCACACCGGCCGCGTGCCCAACCGGCACGGGCTGCATCGCCCGCCGATGTACGGCGAGCCTGGCGGCCTGCAGGGCGAAGTCACGCTGCCCATGCTGCTCGGCCAGGCCGGCTACACGACCCAGGCGGTCGGCAAGTGGCACATCGGCGAGAACATCGAATCGCAGCCGCAGAATGTCGGCTACGACGATTTCTATGGCTTCCTCTCCGTCTCCGACATGTACACGGAATGGCGCGACCCGCACTTCTTCCCGGAGATTGTCTATTCCGACGCCCGGACCGAGTGGATCAAGAACATGCCCTTCAACCGCTGCTTCGTGCACGCGACGAAGGGGAAGGAAGCCACCAACGTCGAGGAAGTCACCATCCCCGTCCTCTCCGAACTCGACGAGAAGTGGTGCCGCTACTCCATCGACTTCATCAAGAAGCAGGCAAAGTCCGACAAGCCGTGGCTGCTCTACCACTGCACGCGCGGCGCGCACTTCGACAACTATCCGCACGAAAAATACCTCGGCAAGTCGCCGGCCCGGCATCCCTACAAGGACACCTTGCTCGAACTCGACGAGATCATCGGCCGGCTGGTCGAGGCGCTTCGCGAGTCGGGCCAGCTCGAAGACACGCTGATCTTCATCTCCTCGGACAACGGCCCGCACATGGAGACCTGGCCGGACGCAGCCTTCACGCCGTTCCGCTGCGCCAAAGGCTCGACCTGGGAAGGCGGCGTGCGCGTCCCCGGCCTGCTCTACTGGCCGGGCACGATCGAGGCCGGGCGTCAGAGCGACGGCCTGTTCGACTTCAACGACATCCTGCCGACGGCGCTCGCGCTCGCCGGTGCGTCCGATCTGCTGCCCTCGGACCGCTACATCGACGGCATCGACCAGAGTTCGTTCATCCTCGCACCCGACGGTCTTTCCAGCCGCAAGTACCACTACTACTGGCTGTCGCAGACCTTCTCGGGATTGCGCTGCGGCGAATACAAGATGGTGCTGTCGGCGACGAGCGACAATTCGACGGACGCTTTCGGGACTGGCGGCTTTACCGGCGTGCTGGAACGCTTCGCCTATCCGAGGCTCTACAATCTCTATCTCGACCCCAAGGAGCAGCACAATTACCTGACGCGCAAGCTCGCCTATGTGGAGGCCTTCCAGCTCGGCATACGCAACCATCTCGGCACCTTCAAGCGCTTCCCTCCCAAGAAGGTCATGGGTATCAAGGTCGCCGACACGAGATCGCCATCTTCATGATAAGGATGCCGGCGACTTTTCGTTCAGCTTAGTTCAGAGGTTCCGGCGATGAATGCAGTAACCCCGCGCATGGATGATGCGACCGATGCCCCGGCCCAGTCGCGCCGCGACTGGACCCGGGCAGAAGCCGAAGCGCTCTATGCCCTGCCCTTCGCCGAGCTGATGTTCCAGGCGCAGACCGTTCATCGCCGCAACTTCGATCCCAACCATGTCGAGACCGCCAGCCTGCTCAGCATCAAGACCGGCGGCTGTCCGGAGGATTGCGGCTACTGCTCGCAGAGCGCCCACTTTGATACTGACGTGAAGGCCACCCGACTGATGGACCAGGCGCCTGTCGTGGAAGCCGCACGCCGTGCGCAGGCCGCCGGCGCGACCCGCTTCTGCATGGCTGCCGCCTGGCGCAATCCGAAGGACCGCGATCTCGATCGCGTTTGCGACATGGTGGGCGCCGTGAAAGGCCTCGGCATGGAAACCTGCGCCACGCTCGGCATGCTGACGCCTGCGCAGGCGGCGCGACTGCGCGAAGCCGGGCTCGACTTCTACAATCACAACGTCGACACCTCGCCGGAATATTACGACAAGATCATCACGACGCGGACCTTGCAGGACCGTATCGACACGCTGGCCCACGCCCGCGACGCCGGCCTCAAGGTCTGCTGCGGCGGCATCATCGGCATGGGCGAACAGGTCGAGGACCGGCTGGGCATGCTCCTTCTGCTGGCCAACCTGCCCAGCCCGCCGGAAAGCGTGCCGATCAACATGTGGAACGAGGTCAAGGGCGTGCCGGTCAACGACACCGCGGAGCGCCCCGACCCGATCGCATTGGTCCGGCTCGTCGCGGTCGCCCGCATCCTGATGCCTGCCAGCGTCGTCCGGCTGTCGGCCGGCCGTCAGTACATGACCGACGAGCTGCAGGCGCTTTGCTTCCTGGCCGGCGCCAACTCGATCTTCATCGGCGACGTCCTGCTCACGACCAAGAACCCGCAACGCAACCGCGATGCCGAACTGCTCGACCGGCTGGGCATCAAGTCGGGCCTCGCGAGCCGGACTGAAGCGTCAGAGATTCGCTGAATCGACGACGCGGCCGATACCAGCGTCGTCGCCATGACGGCGACGACGCCAGCCATCTCGATTGCCGACTCCTAGAGGTTTGCCGCGTCGACGATCCGGCACAGGTTGCGCCGTACGATGGTGGAGTCGGACGTCTGACCTTGCAGAATCATGAAGACCGCATCGACGCGGACGCCGGCACCGACCTTCCGCGCCGAAACGCGAAGCGTCGGCGCCCGGCTGGGAATGGAATGAGCCTGGACCGCGGTGAGCGCGCCGGCAGAGGCATCGACACCGATATTGCTGAACCCTTCCGCCATCATTGCGGAGCGGAGATTGTTGAGCGCGCGCTGCTGATCGGTGAGACCGGGAAACTCGCGCCAGCTCCGGTAGTTCACGTTCGAGATGCCGGGCGTCCCTTCGACCACGAAGTTCTGGTAGCACGCGCTTTGCACGTCGCCCGGTGCGTCGGGCTTCGTCGTCTGGACGCAACCAGTGACCAGGAACAGGGCGGCAACGGCTGCAACGATCCGCGTCATACAATCTCCAAAAACAATGACATCAACGTCAGCATTGATGACTGGCTTCCCTTGCGGATCAATCGCTTTTAATTGCTTCGTCACAGCAAATAATGCCCTTCCGGACAGGACGATCATGACCTCCTTGCGCTCACTCTACCCGCCGATCGAACCGTATCTCAGCGGCATGCTCGACGTCGGCGACGGCCACTCGATCTACTACGAGCGTGTCGGCAAGCGTGGCGGCAAGCCCGCGGTCTTCCTCCATGGTGGCCCCGGTGGTGGTATCTCGCCGGATCATCGCCGCTTGTTCGATCCCTCGACGTACGACGTGATCCTGTTCGACCAACGCGGCTGTGGACAATCGACGCCGCATGCCGGACTCGACGCCAACACGACCTGGCATCTCGTCGACGACATGGAGCGTCTGCGCGAGCTGGCGGGCTTCGACAAATGGCTGGTGCTGGGCGGATCGTGGGGATCGACCCTCGCGCTCGCCTACGCCCAGAAACATCGCGAGAGGGTCAGCGAGCTGGTGCTGCGCGGCATCTACACCGTCACCAAGGCCGAACTCACCTGGTACTATCAGTTCGGCGTCTCGGAAATGTTCCCCGACAAATGGGAGAAGTTTCAGGCGCCGATCCCCGAAGCCGAGCGCGGCGACATGATCGCGGCCTATCGCAAGCGCCTCACCAGCCCCGACCGCGCCGTGCAGATCGAAGCCGCGAAGGCGTGGAGCGTCTGGGAAGGTGAGACCGTCACCTTGCTGCCCGACGCCTCCCTGTCGTCCGAGCATGGCGAAGACCATTTCGCCCTCGCCTTCGCGCGCCTGGAGAATCACTACTTCATCCATGGCTGCTGGTTGGAGGAAGGCCAGCTCCTGCGCGACGCCGATCGCCTGCGCGGCATTCCCGGCGTCATCGTCCATGGTCGCTACGACATGCCCTGCCCGGCGCGCTACGCCTACGCCCTGCACAAGGCCTGGCCCGAGGCCGACTTCCATCTGATCGAGGGTGCCGGCCACGCCTATTCGGAACCGGGCATCCTCGATCAGTTGATTCGCGCCACCGACCGCTTCGCCGGCGGCAGCCGACGCTAGTTCCGGCCTTCGATCAGGCCGCGGCAGACGACCTGGGCCTGGATCTCGGCGGCGCCCTCGAAGATGTTGAGGATGCGGGCGTCGCACAGGACGCGGCTCACGGGATATTCCATCGCGTAGCCGTTGCCGCCGTGGATCTGCAGCGCATTGTCGGCGTTGCTCCAGGCGACACGCGCGGCCAGCAGCTTGGCCATGCCGGCTTCGATATCGCAGCGGCGATCGGAGTCCTTCTCGCGCGCGGCGAAGTAGGTGAGCTGGCGCGCGATCATGGTCTCGACCGCCATCCAGGCGACCTTGCCGGCGACGCGCGGGAAGGCATAGAGCGGTTTGGCGAACTGGACGCGCTCGCGTGCGTAACGCAGGCCCAGCTCCAGCGCGTTCTGGGCCACGCCGACGGCACGCGCCGCGGTCTGGATGCGCGCACTCTCGAAGGTCGCCATGAGCTGCTTGAAGCCGTGGCCTTCCTTCTCACCCAGCAGGTTGGCCGCCGGCACCTCGAAACCGTCGAAGCCGATCTCGTATTCCTTCATGCCGCGATAGCCGAGCACCTTGATCTCGCCGCCGGTCATGCCCTTGGCCGGGAACGGATTGGCATCGTCGCCGCGGGGCTTCTCGGCGAGGAACATCGAGAGGCCCTGGTAGCCGGGCTTCGATGCATCGCTGCGCGCCAGCAAGGTCATGATGTCGGCACGGGCGGCGTGCGTAATCCAGGTCTTGTTGCCGTTGATCTTGTAGGTATCGCCTTCGAGCACGGCGCGCGTGCGCAGGCTGGCGAGATCGGAGCCTGTGTTCGGTTCGGTGAACACGGCCGTCGGCAGCAGCTCGCCCGAGGCGATGCGCGAGAGGTACTTCTTCTTCTGCGCCTCGGTGCCGCCGGAGCGGATCAGCTCGGCCGCGATCTCCGAACGCGTGCCCAGCGAACCGACGCCGATATAGCCGCGCGACAGCTCCTCGGTGACGACGCACATGGCGAGCTTGCCCATGCCCAGCCCGCCCCACTCCTCTGGAACGGTGAGGCCGAACACGCCCAGCTCGGCCATCTTCTGCACCACAGGCATCGGAATCAGTTCGTCCCGGAGATGCCAGCCATGGGCATGCGGACCAACCTCCGTATCGACGAAGCGGCGGAACTGGCGACGCACCTCTTCCAGCGCCTCGTCGTCGAGGCCCAGCGCGCCGAAGCCGCCGGTCTCGAGTCCGTCGGCGATCAGCTCAGCAATGCGGCCGCGCACCGCCGGCGTGTTGGCCGCGATCAGCCTGGCCACCGCCGGCGTTTCGAGCGCCGCGCCATCGAGACCAAGGTCGCCCGGCCGTACGATCTCGACCTGGCTGATGGCGATGCCGCCCTTGAGCTGGGCGAGATATTCGCCGAAGGCAGATTGAAGGATCAGCTTCTCCAGCTCGCCGTCGTGCCCTGCCTCGGCCCAACGCCGCATCTGGCGCAGGGCCGCGACGTAGGTCGCGATCCAGGCAAAGCCATGCGCCGCAAACTGCTCGCGTTCGAGCAGTGCAGGATCGACCTTGCCCTTGGGCGCGACAAGCTTGCGGACTGCTTCACGGGCGGCCGTCTCATGGCGATCGGCCGCACTCTCGGCCTCGGCGGTGAGGCCGAGGAGATTGTCTAGAATCATCTGGTAAGGCCGATCAGTCGTCGATGGCGTCTTCGAGGGTGCGCAGGCCGGGGCGCTTGGCCGAGACCAGCACCGCCATGTTTCCGGGCTTGTGCTGGTTCTTCCACATCTTGGTGTGGGCCTTGGGAATGTCGGCCCAGTCGAAGACCTCGCTCATGCAGGGATCGATGCGACGCTCGATCACCAGCTGGTTGGCCTGGCTGGCCTGCAGCAGGTTGGCGAAGTGGCTGCCCTGGATGCGCTTCTGGCGCATCCACACGAAGCGGGCGTCCATGGTGAGGTTGTAGCCGGTGGTGCCGGCGCAGAAGACCACCATGCCGCCGCGCTTCACGATGAAGCACGAGACCGGGAAAGTCTGTTCGCCCGGATGCTCGAAGACGAAATCGACGTCGTTGCCCTTGCCGGTATGTTCCCAGATCGCCGCACCGAACTTGCGGCACTTCTTCATGTACTCGGCATAGCCCGCCTGATCGTCGACGTCGGGCAGCTGGCCCCAGCAGTCGAAATCGTTGCGGTTGATGACGCCGCGTGCGCCGAGCGACATCACGAAGTCCTTCTTCGACGGATCGGAGATCACGCCGATGGCGTTGGCGCCTGCGGTGGCGATGAGCTGCACGGCCATGGAGCCGATGCCGCCTGCCGCGCCCCACACCAGCACGTTATGGCCGGGACGCAGGATGTGCGGACGATGGCCGAACAGCATGCGGTAGGCCGTGGCGAGCGTGAGGGTGTAGCAGGCACTCTCTTCCCAGGTGAGATGCTGGGCGCGCTTCATGAGCTGGCGGGCCTGCACCTTGCAGAACTGCGCAAACGAACCGTCGGGCGTCTCGTAGCCCCAGATGCGCTGGCTGGTGGAGAACATCGGATCGCCGCCGTTGCACTCCTCGTCGTCGCCATCGTCCTGGTTACAGTGGATGACGACCTCGTCGCCGACCTTCCACCGCTTCACCTTGGCGCCGACGGCCCAGACGATTCCCGAGGCGTCGGAGCCCGCGATGTGGAACGGCTGCTTGTGCACGTCGAACGGCGAGATCGGCAGGCCGAGGCCCGCCCAGACGCCATTGTAGTTCACACCGGCTGCCATCACGAGAACCAGCACCTCGTCCTCGCCGATCGTGTGGGTCGGCACGACTTCGAGCTGCATGGACTGCTCGGGCGGACCGTGGCGGTCGCGCCGGATTACCCACGCATACATGTTCTTCGGCACGTGCCCGAGCGGCGGGATTTCACCGATCTCGTAAAGATCCTTCTTCGGCTGGTTGGCCGTGGGATGCTGGCGAGCCGCAAAAGCGACGACGGTCATGGCAAAGCCTCCTGCAATGCGGCAAAGCTATTGTTGCGTTCGCGAGATTGCAACGCACAAAATACTATTCCGAAAGAATGACGCAGGGGAAAAACAATAAAATTACGCCCGCCTCGCGGAAATCACAGATTGCGCCCTGCGCGGGAGTCGGGGCAGGCTTCTCCCAGGTAAACGATCGTTTACCTCAAAGGCCTGAGTTTAGGGAGAAAGCGCCATGAAGCTCATGTGGTTCCACCTGATGCCGTACACGGAGCTTCCCGACGACTTCAACCAGAAGCACCCGAGCGTCTGGGTCGACATCCATTCCTCGCTCTTCGACCCCAAGCGCGCGCACCACATGTACAACGACTTCATGGACGAGCTCGAATACGCCGCCGAGCTCGGCTACGATGCGGTCTGTGTGAACGAGCATCATTCCAACGGCTACGGCCTGATGCCCTCGCCCAACCTCATCGCCTCGTCGCTGGCCCGTCGCACCACCGACACCGCGCTCTGCGTCATGGGCAATTCGCTGGCGCTATACAATCCGCCGACACGCGTGGCCGAAGAGTTCGCGATGATCGACTGCATCTCGGGCGGCCGGCTGATCGCGGGCTTCCCGGTCGGCTCGCCGATGGACACCTGCTACGCCTACGGCCAGAACCCCAGCCTGCTGCGCGAGCGCTACTACGAGGCGCACGACCTGGTGAAGAAGGCGTGGACCGAAAAGGACACGTTTGCCTTCTCCGGGCGCTACAACCAGCAGCGCTACGTCAACATCTGGCCGCGGCCGATCCAGAACGACCCGCATCCGCCGATCTGGATCCCGGGCGGCGGCTCGGTCGAGACGTGGCGGTGGTGCGCGGAGATGGACTACGTCTACTGCTACCTCTCCTACTACGGCTACAAGGCCGGCCTTACGACGATGCAGGGTTTCTGGAACGAGATGGAGAAGCTCGGCAAGGACCGGAACCCCTATCGCGCCGGCTTCCTGCAGTTCGTGGGCGTTGCCGAAAGCCGCCAGCAGGCGCTCGATCTCTACACGGAGCCCGCCGAATACTTTTACGGCCGCTGCCTGCACGTCGATGCCCGCTTTGCGACCCCGCCCGGCTACACGACCGAGGCCACGCAGCGCGCCGGCATCGAGAGCATGGTCGCCAAGGCCGCCAACACGGCCAGCTATTCGAGCAAGCTCAGCCTCAAGGCCACCAACATGAAGGACATCGTCGATGGCGGCTACGTCATCGTCGGCTCGCCCGACGAGGTCGTGGAGCAAATCCGCCACGTCGCCAAGAGCCTCAACGTCGGCCATCTCATGCTGCTGCTGCAGTACGGCAACATGAGCAAGGACACGACCAAGTACAACACACGGCTGTTCGCGGAAAAGGTGATGCCGAAGGTCAAGGATATGTTCGGCGAATGGGAGGACAAGTGGTGGCCGAAGCCGATGGCCAAGGGCCAGCGCGCCGCCGTCCCGGCCTTCCGTCCGCAAACCGTCGCCGCGGAGTAGTTCCTGTGTCCCAGCCTGTGACGACGACCGTCGAGGTCAACGGTTTTCCCTGCCGCGTCTGGACCAAGGGCAAAGGCCCGAAGATCGGCTTCCTGGCAGGCCTCGGCGGCCTGCCGCGCTGGCTGCCGTTCCTGGACAAGCTTGCCGAGACCCGCACGGTGATCGCGCCGTCGCTGCCGGGCTATCCGGGAGCGACCGGCCACACCGAGCTCGACAGTCACCTCGACTGGGTGCTGGCGGTACGCCAGCTGATCGACAAGACGGGTCTCGCCGGAGCCGACCTGGTCGGCGCGTCGGTGGGCGGCGCCTTCGCGGCCGAAATGGCAGCGATCTTCCCGGCCCATGTCGGCCGGCTGGTGCTGATTGCGCCGTTTGGCCTGTTCGACGCCCAGGAGCCGGCGGCCGACCCCTGGGCCCAGCGCCGGGACGTGCTGCCCGGCCTGATGTGCGCCGACGGCAGCAAGTGGACCGCTCTCGTGACGCCTCCGGAGGGCGCCAATTCCATCGAATGGCCGATCGAGATGAGCCGGGCCTCCGAAGCCGCCGCACGCGCCTTCTGGCCGCTCGGCAATACGCGACTGGAAAAGCGGCTCGGCCTGATCGCAGCCCCCACCCTCGTTCTGTGGGGCGACCGGGATGCCCTGTTGCCGCCGAGCTATGCACAGAAATTCGCGGCGGGGATCGGTGGGGGAAGTAACGGCGCGACGCGGGTCGAAACCGTCCCCGAGGCCGGCCATCTCGCCTACCTCGATCAACCCGAGGCCGTCGCCCGGGCGGTCCTGAGCCATCTCGGTTGACAACTCCGTGATCGCTGAAAATCCCGGCGTTGCTGGGAAAACAGGCGCCCTTCGTGGTTGCGTCGCCAATTCTGATCGCTATTGTCCGGCGCGTTAGGTTTTGCGAGGTGCACGGCAATGACGAACCGTTCGATGAAGTTGACCGCGGGTTTCTCTTTGTTTGCGGCAGTTCTGGCGGTCGGGATGAGCCTGCCCGAGCGGCAGGTGGCGGCCCAGGTGAAGCCCGTTCCCCGCGAAGGCGTGGCCTTCAACGACACCGTGACCGCACGGGTCAAGATCGAGATGGTCGATCCCGAAAGCCGCACCGTCGCCTTCACCTCGACGACCGGCCAGCTCGTTATCCTTCCGGTGACGGACAGCGTCACCAACCTTGCGGCGATCCAGGACAACTCGATGGCCAACGTCACCTACACTGAGGTGATCACCATGCTGAACCTGCGCCAGAAGGGCCCGGGTTCCAAGGAAGCCCGCCGCGACCAGATGGACAACAAGCCCAATGCGACGGATGTCGAGGCCGGTCGCTTCACGCTGACGGTCGTCGGCGTCGACCTTGCCAAGAACTCCGTTTCGGTGATCGACGGCCGCGGCGGCGCGGTGCGCACCTACGCCGCCAACACGATCGCCAAGCAGGACATGCTGAAGAAGATCAAGGTCGGCGATGTCGTGATCGGCATGACGACGCCGCTCCTGGTCACGGCGATCTCGCCGGCAAGCTGACCCATCTCTCCGGACCCATGTGAAACGGCCGGCATTGCCGGCCGTTTTCTTTTGCCGTTTTGCCTAGGACGTGACGCTGACGTCTTCCCAGAAGCCGATCCAGTGATCGACCGGCTGCATGCGCTGCTGCGGCGCCTCGTAGGACCAGGCCGCGCGCGAGCTGCGCCGATCGCCTTCGGCAACATCGTAGAATTGGACGCCATGGGGACATTTGAGATCGCTCGCCGTCCTGGGCGTGATCTGCAGCAGGTCCATGCGCACCGACTCGCGCGGGAAATAGCGGTAGCCGTCGACCTCGAGAGTCCGATCGCTTTCGGCGATCACCTTGTCCTGCCAAACAGCCTTCATGACGGTCGTCCTCCGGTCATGCCCAGCATATGGGAAGCGCCCTTCACCCTGTCGAGGCCGTGCCTCGCGCAACCTCATTACCGCCCACATCATCGCGAAAACGCCGAAACGGACGCATCTCCGAAGCACGGGCAACTTACACCCGAGTAACCAAGGAGACAGCGATGACCCGCCCCGCTTTCGCCGAACCCCGCGACGGCCACCTCCTCGCCTATCGCGACGAAGGCAGTGGCCCTCCGGTCGTGTTCATCCATGGCTGGTCGCTGTCCGGTGCAATCTGGCAGCCGCAGCTCGAATTCCTTGTCGCCAACGGCCATCGCGTCATCGTCTACGATCGGCGCGGCCATGGCCGGTCGGCAAAACCCGCGACCGGCTACGACTACGACACACTTTCCGACGATCTCGCCGCGATCCTCGCCTGTACCGGCGTCACCGAGGCGACGCTCGTCGGCCATTCGATGGGCAGCGGCGAGATCGCACGTTACTTCGCGCGGCACGGCGGCAGGCACATCGCTCGCACGGTCTTCGTGGCGCCGACCACGCCCTTTGCGCTCAAGACCGACGACAACCCCGAAGGCACGGACCGGGCAGCCTTCGACCAGCTCGTGGCCGTGCTCGAAGCCGATCCAAAGCAATATTTGACGGCCGGCGCTCCGAGCCTCGTCGGTCCCGACGCCCCGCCAGAAACGCTCACCTGGGCGCTCGACATGGCCTATCAAGCCGATCCTCAGGCCCTGGTGAAATGCGTCCGTGCCTTTACCGAGACCGACTTCCGGTCCGACCTCGGGGCGATCAAAGTGCCGACCCTGGTCGTCTACGGCACGGCCGATCTGCCCATGATCGCCAGCAATGCCCGTCGCACGCATGCAGCGATTGCCGGCAGCCGCCTCGACGCCTATGAAGGCGCGCCCCACGGCTTGTTCATCACCGACCGCGAGCGCTTCAATGCCGACCTGCTCCGGTTTGCACGGAGCTAATCAGCATGGAGTCGATCTATCGCGTCGAGGGTGCCGCGGCCGAGACCAGCGCCTTTGCCGGCGGGCCCTGGAACCCCAAGCTGCAGCACGGCGCTGCCCCCTCTTCACTCATCTGCTGGGCAGTCGAGCGTCTTCCTTCGCCTGTGCCGATGCGGGTCGTGCGCCTGACCGTCGATCTCATGCGCCCGGTGCCCGTCGCGCCCCTCACGATCGAGACGGAGATTGTCCGCGAAGGCCGCAAGATCCAGCTCGTGTCGGTGAAGCTGCTGGCCGACGGTGCCGAGGTGGTGCGCGCGAGCGCCCTGCGCATCCGCGTCGAGCCCAACGAGACGCCGGCCATCGCGAACGGACCGGCCGTCGCGCTGCCGATGCCCGAGCTCTGCGGCGCTCCTGATTTCTTCGCGACAGAAACGCCGTTCCTGAAGGGCATCGAAATGCGCGTCGCCAAGGGCGGCTTCCGCATCCCCGGCCCGGCGGCGATCTGGTATCGCGCGACCCGGCCGATCGTGGCCGACGCCGCGATCTCGCCACTGATGCGGACCGCCATCGCCGCCGACTTCTGCAACGGCACCTCGTCGGTCTTCGACATGAAGGACTGGACCTTCATCAACGCCGATCTATCGGTGAGTCTCGGCCGCGAGCCGGTCGGCGAGTGGATCCTGCTCGATGCCGAAACCTGGGTCGGACCCGACTGCGTCGGCATCGCCGCGGCGCGCCTTGCCGATACAACGGGCTATTTCGGGCGCGCCGTACAGAGCATCATCTTCGAGAAACGTTGAGGGAGGCCCGGATGCTGATCGTGCTCGCCGACGCCCGTTTCGATCCGGCGCAGGTCGATCAGGTGCGCGCCCTCGCCCGCCCGATGATCGAAGCCTCGCGCGCCGAGCCGGGCTGCGCCGGCTACGACTATGCGTTCGACCTGCTCGAACCCGATCTGATGCGGGTGCGCGAGTGGTGGAAGGACGAGCAGGCGCTCAAGGATCATTTCGCGACGCCGCACATGGCGGCATTCCTAAAGGGCCTGCATGCCCTCCGGCCCAAATCCGTCACCATCAAGTGTCACGAGCTGGGGCCCGAGCGGAAGATGCCGAACGCGGCTTAGCCGCGTTTCCAGGTCGTACCCTTCGGCCCGTCCTCCAGAATGACACCCTTAGCCTTGAGGTCGTCGCGGATGCGATCGGACTCCTTGAAGTCCCGGGCCTTGCGCGCCGCCTGACGGGCAGCGATTGCAGCTTCGATCTCCGCATCCGACGGACCGCTAGCGGCCGCCGCCGGCATCCAGCGGAACCAGACCTCGGCATCCTGCTGCAGCAGGCCGAGTGCACCGGCGCCAGCCTTCAACTCGGACGGATCGCGCAGCTGGTGAACGGCGCTGATGGCCTGCGGTGTGTTGAGATCGTCCGCCAATGCCTCCTCGACACTCACAGGCACGGGAACCGACTTCAATTCCTTGCCGCGCAGCGCGCCGTACCAGCGGTCGAGCGTCGCCTTAGCCTGCGTCAGCCCTTCATGCGTGAAGTCGAGCGGCTGACGGTAATGCGCCGACAGCAGCAGCAGGCGGATCGCCTCGCCGGGATACTGATCGAGCAGTTCGTGGACGGTGAAGAAGTTGCCCAGCGACTTGCTCATCTTCTCGCCGGAGATGTTCAGGAAGCCGTTGTGCATCCAGTACTTGGCCATGATGGCGTGACCGAAGGCGGACCGGCTCTGAGCGATCTCGTTCTCGTGGTGCGGGAAGATGAGGTCGAGACCGCCGGCATGGATGTCGAAGGTCTCGCCGAGATGGGCGGCGCTCATGGCCGAGCATTCGATGTGCCAGCCCGGCCGGCCGCGGCCCCACGGACTCACCCAGCCGGCCTGCGCCTCGGTCGAGGGCTTCCACAGGACGAAGTCGGCCGGGTCCCTCTTGTAGGGCGCCACATCGACACGGGCGCCAGCGATCAACTCGTCGCGCGAGCGCCGCGACAGGCGGCCGTAATCTTCCATGCTCGGCACGCTGAACAACACATGCCCTTCCGCCGCATAGGCGTGACCGCGTTCGATCAGCCGCTCGATCAGGGCGATCATCTCGCCGACATACTGCGTCGCGCGCGGTTCGACGTCGGGCGGCAGCGCGCCGAGCCGGGCCATGTCGCTCTGATAGGCGGCGGCGGTGCGCTCGGTGAGCTGCTCGATCGGCTCCTTGTTCTCCGACGCCCGGGTCATGATCTTGTCGTCGATGTCCGTGATGTTGCGGACATAGGTGACGCGCGGATAGCGCCGCTTCAGCAGGCGATAGAGCACGTCGAAGGCGACGACCGGTCGGGCATTGCCGATATGGACGTAGTCGTAGACCGTCGGGCCGCAGACATAGAGCCGGACATTGGAGGCATCGAGCGGCGCGAAGGGTTCCTTCTCGCGCGACAGCGTGTTGTAGATGACGAGGGACATCGCCCCTTGCTCCCGAATTCACATACGAACGAAGGCTGACCGGACCCGGGCGGGTCTCAGACCTCGATACATCGCGCGCTGAACGCGCCAGGGAGGAAGAACAGCGACATGGCGGCAACCTATACGAAGGGTTCTTGCCGCGCAATTGACGCCCGGCGGCAACGGCTTTCCTCAGGCGGTGCGGCCGCCGAGCCGCGCCTCGACCCGGGCGCGTCCGATCAGCGGCAGGAGCTTCGCCATCTCCGGCCCTTTCTCCTGCGCCGTCAGCGCCAGTCGCAGCGGATGGAAGAGCTGACGGCCCTTGCGGCCTGTCGCCGACGTGACGGCGCTCGTCCATGCTTTCCAGCTCGTTTCATCCCACGGGTCCGCCGGAAGGAGAGCGGCCGCTTCGGCGAGGAAGGCCGAATCTTCGAGGACCGGCGAAATGGGGCCGCTCACGACCGTCGCCCAATCCTTGGCGTCGCCCAAGGTCGCGATGTTTCCGCGAATGGCGAGCCAGAAGGCCTCGCCAAGATCGGACGCCATGCCGGCCAGCCGTTCCTTCACCGTCGCGTAGGGCAACATGTGCAAGGTGCGCGCGCTGAGCTGCGCGAGTTCATCCTCCGAGAAGCGGGCGGATGCGCGTCCGACTCGGGAGAAATCCATCGACGCCACGAGCGTGTCGAGCGAGGCGACGGGCTCGACGGCATCGGCGGTCCCCAATCGCGCCAGCAGGGCGGAGATGGCCAGCGCCTCGATGCCGCGTTCGCGCAGGTCGGCGATGGAGAGCGAGCCTGTCCGCTTGCTCAAGCCTCCACCCGCCGCATCGACCAGCAGCGGCAGATGGGCAAAGACCGGCACGGCCGCCTCCAACGCCTGGAACATCTGGATCTGCGCGCCGGTGTTGGTGACGTGATCTTCGCCGCGGATCACATGCGTAATCGCAAAGGCGATGTCGTCGACCACCGAGGTGAAGCTGTAGAGATAGGTGCCGTCGGCGCGCACGAGCACGGGATCGCTCTGGCTTGCTTCGTCGACATGCTGGGCACCGCGCACCATGTCGTCCCAGCGCACTTCTTCGGCAATGAGCTTGAACCGCCAATGCGGCCGGCGCCCCTCGCCCTCCAGCCGGCGGCGGTCGTCGTCGGAGAGTTTGAGCGCGGTACGGTCGTAGACCGGCGGACGGCCCTGCGCGAGCAATCGCTTGCGCTTGAACTCGAGTTCCTCCGGCGTCTCGTAGCAAGGGTAGAGCCGGCCGGCCGCGATCAGTCGGTCACGCGCAGCATCATAGTGCGCCAGGCGATCCGACTGTTTCTCTTTGCGATCCCAGTCGAGGCCGAGCCAGGCGAGATCGCGCTCGATCCCCTGCTCGAACTCCGCGCGGCTGCGGGCACGATCGGTGTCGTCGAGGCGCAGGATGAACGTCCCGCCCTGCTGCTTGGCATAGAGCCAGTTGAACAATGCAGCCCGGATGTTGCCGACATGCAGCAGCCCGGTCGGGCTCGGCGCGAAGCGGACGACGGGTGGAGAGGCGGGAGAAACCATGCGAGGCGACTTGTGGCGAGCGCGTGTTGGCGGGTCAAGCCGGCTCCGGCAGAGCAGCCCAAGCTGTTCTGGATGCAATAGAATCCAAAGCACGACCTCCCACCCGCTGCTTCCAGCCGGCCGGGACGTGCTCTAGTGTCGCCGGCAACTGGAGAGGAAACCAACAAACATGCACACGCAGGACATTGAATACAGTGCCGATGGCGTCCGCATGATCGGGCAGTATGTCGTCGACGACAGCAAGCCCGGCCGTCGTGCGGGGGTGCTGGTCTGCCACGAAGGGCCGGGCCTCACCGACCACACGAAGAAGATTGCCGCTCGACTGGCCGGCCTCGGCTACGCGGCCTTCGCCATGGACTATCACGGCGACGGCAAGCCGTTGGCCGACAGAACCCAGACGATGGCGCGGCTGGCGCCGTGGATGGCCGATCCCACCGGCATCCGCACCCGCGCGCTTGCCGCCCTCGATGTGCTGAAGTCGCAGAAGGAGGTCGATCCGGCGAAACTCGCGGCCATTGGCTATTGCTTCGGCGGCACGACGGCCCTCGAGGTCGCCCGCAGCGGCGCCGATGTGAAGGCGATCGTGGGCTTCCACTCTGGCCTTGCGACGGCGCGGCCACAGGACGCGAAGAACATCAAAGGCAAGGTGCTGGTCTGTATCGGCGCCGACGATCCGATCATCCCGCCCGCGCAGCGCGCCGCCTTCGAAAGCGAAATGATGGCCGCCGGCATCGACTGGCGCCTGCAGCTTTATGGCGGCGCCGGCCACAGTTTCACCAATCCAGAGGCCGATTCGCGCGGCATGAAAGGCTTCTTCTTCCACGAGGCAACCGATCGCCGTTCGTGGAACGCCATGATCGAACTGTTCGACGAAACGCTGAAGTAGAGCCACAAGAAACGCTTGGGAGGATTCCGACAATGAAACGCCGTCAACTCATCGTGGCGAGCGCCGCCGCATTGGCCGCTCCGTCGATCGTACGCGCTCAGACCAAGTATCCTGATCGCCCGGTCCGCCTCGTCGTACCGTTTCCGCCGGCCGGCCCGACCGACATCATCGGCCGCATGGTCGCCGAGAAGATGACGGGCCTGCTCGGCCAGAACATGGTCGTCGAGAACAAGGCCGGGGCGGCCGGATCGATCGGCGCCGTCGAGGTCAAGAACGCCAAGCCGGACGGCTACACCTTCCTCTTCGCCCCCTCCTCGACGCACGCGATCAACCCCACTGCGTTCGTGAAGCCACTCTACGATCCCATCAAGGATTTCACGCCAATCTCGTCGATCTGCGTCAACCCGCTGGTCATCGTCGCGCATCCTTCGATGCCCGACACGCTGATGGGCCTGGTCGAGTTGATGAAGAAGAACCCCGGCAAGTATTCCTATGGCTCTTCGGGCGCCGGCGGCATCACCCATCTTGCGGGTGAATACCTCAAGATGTCGGTCGGCGGCATGAATGTGGAGCACATCCCCTATCGCGGTTCCATGCCTGCCCTACAGGACATGATGGCGGGCAATGTCGTCTGGATGTTCGAGACCATCAGCACGACCCTGCAGTTCCACCGCCAGGGCCGCGTGCGCATCCTGGGCTACGCCCATGCCAAGCGCGCTCCCGCTGCACCGGACATCCCCACGGTGATCGAGGCTGGCGTGCCGGGTTATGAGGCCTACACCTTCAACCTGATCCTGGGGCCTGCCAACACCCCCAAGGAGGTCGTCGACGTCGTCGATCAGGCGACTCGCAAGCTGATGACCGACAAGGCCTTTACCGATTCTCTGGAAAAGATTGCAGCCGTGCCGGCAGTCGACACGACCCCGGAACGTACGGAAAAGTTCATCAAGGATGAACTGGCCAAATGGGCGCCTGTGATCAAGGCGGCCGGCGTCAAGATCGAGTAGAGCAGCGCCGATTGGCGCCCGATTAGCCCAAGATCAGCGATAGCCAGCGGGCGGCGGCACGTTGCCGGGCGCCGGCGTAATCGGTGCCTGCTGTGGCACCTGCGACGGCGTCGGCAGATTCATGGCTCCTGGGCCCGCCCCGACGCCGGCTCCGGCACCTTCGCTGGGCGCAGCGACGCGGCCGGGGGCGTCCTGGCCAGTGGTGCTGATGTAATAGCCGGCGACGGCGTTCGACCCGTCACCCGCCGTCTTGGCGGGCACGTCAATCACACCGACGCGCTCGCCGCTCTTGTCGATACGGTAGCCCTCGGCATCGAGCTGATAGCCTTCATTGTCGATGCGAACGCCCCCGGGATGGGTCCTGAAGGCGGCCGGCGGCGTCACTTCGTTGTACAGGGGCTGAGGCAGGGGATCGCCGCAGGCTGCGAGCGTCGACGCACCGAGCATCGCGGCAATCAAACGTCTCGCAGTCATCGATCCCCCTCGGAAACCTGTTCCATACCCATCATAGCGGAAACCCTGTTCGTCCCGAAAGGCCTCCCGGCCCCAATCCGGCCGTCCTGTCAGGCCGCCTTCTTGACGACCGTATCCCGCAATTCCCGCCGCAGGATCTTCCCGACATTGGTTTTCGGCAATTCGCTGCGAAATTCTATGTATTTTGGCCGTTTGTAGCCCGTCAGTTCCTCGGCGCAGTAGGCGGCCAGCATTTCCTTGGTCAGCGTCGGGTCTTTCTTCACCACAAACAGCATCACGGCCTCGCCGGATTTCTTGTCGGGCACGCCGATCACGGCGCACTCCAGCACGCCCGGATGGGCAGCCACGACGGCTTCGACCTCGTTGGGGTAGATCTTGAAGCCCGAGACGATGATCATGTCCTTCTTGCGATCCACGATCTTGATGTAGCCCCGCGCATCCATTTCCCCAACGTCGCCCGACTTGAAGAAGCCGTCGGGCGTCATCACGAGCGCCGTCTCGTCGGGGCGCAGCCAGTATCCCTGCATGACCTGCGGACCGCGGATGGCAATCTCGCCGGCCTCCCCCAGCGGGACATCCTTGCCGTGGTCGTCGAGAATACGCACCTCGACGTTAGGCAGGGGCAGACCGATCGTGCCGGTATACTGCTCGGAGTCGGTCGGATTGCAGGTGACGCCGGCAGAAGTTTCGCTGAGGCCGTATCCCTCGACGATCGGACATCCCGTGACCGCGAGCCACTTCTTGGCGACGGTCTCCTGGATCGCCATGGCGCCGCCGTTGGTGATCACGAGCGACGAGAAGTCGAGCTTCGCGAAATCGGGCTGGTTGAGCAGCCCGTTGAACAGCGTGTTGACGCCGGGGAAGATGTTCATCTTGTACTTGGCCAGGTCCTTGATCGTGGCATTCATGTCGCGCGGATTGGGGATCAGGATGTTGAGCGCGCCCGTGCGCATGCCGAGCAGGCCGCAGGTGATGAATGCGAAGACGTGGTAGAGTGGCAGGGCGCAGACAATGGTCAGCTGACCGTCGAGCTTCTTGCGCTTGAGCCCCGGCTGCATCCATGCTTCGGAGGCCAGCAGATTCGCCACGATCGTGTGATGAAGAAGCGTGGCGCCCTTGGCGACGCCGGTCGTGCCGCCGGTATACTGCAGGACCGCCACATCCTGCGGCCCGAGATCGGGACGGGCGAGCTGCATCGAGCGGCCGGCGGCAATCACGGCGTTGAACTTGAAATGTCCCGGCAGCGACCATGCCGGAATCAGCTTGCGCACCTTGCGAACGACGAAGTTGACGATGCTGCCCTTGAGGAAGCCCATGAGGTCGCCGAGAGAAGCGACGACGACATGCTTGACCGGCGTCTCGGCGATTGCTTTCTGGAGCGTCGACGCGAAGTTCTCGAGAACGATCACCGCCTCCGCGCCGGAATCCACGAGCTGATGATGCAGTTCGGGCGCCGTGTAGAGCGGATTGACGTTGACCGCGATGAACCCGGCTCGCAGCACTGCAGCGATGGCCACGGGATACTGCAGCACGTTGGGCATCATGATCGCGACCCGGGCGCCGCGCTTCAGCCCGCGGCTCTGCAGCCAGGCCGCGAGCGCCTGCGACAGCGTATCGACCTCGCCGAAGGTCAATGCCTTGTCCATGCAGACATAGGCCTTGGCGTCGCGATACTTGGCGAAGCTCTCCTCGAGCAGCGACACGACGCTGGGATAGACCGACGGGTCGATATCCGACGGTACGCCTGGCGGGTAACTCTTGAGCCAGAACCGATCCATTCCACGCCTCCCGACATTCCATCCTTGGAGACAATATAGGCATGCTCGCAAAAGAACGCCTCTCCATCGCGCCCTTTCACGTCGTCACAGGCGGCCCCGGATCGGGCAAGACGACGCTGATCGACGCGCTTGCGGAAGCAGGATTTGCCCGCACGATCGAAGCCGGCCGCGCCATCATCCAGGACCAGACGGCAATTGACGGACCGGCCCTGCCGGCACGCGACCCCGTCTTGTTTGCAGAGCTGATGCTTTCGTGGGAGCTGCAATCCTACCGTTCGGCTCAAGCTCAGCGCGGGCTGATCTTCTTCGACCGCGGGGTCCCCGATATAGCCGGCTACTACCGGCTGATCGGGCACACGGTACCGCCGCACGTGACCGCCGCCGCCGACCGCTTCCGCTACAACCGACGCGTCTTCGCGGCGCCGCCCTGGCCGGAGATCTTCGGCCAGGACGCCGAACGCCGGCAGACCTTCGACGAAGCGGTCCGTACTTTCGAAGCCGTCACCGGCGCCTATCGAGACTTCGGGTATGAGCTGGTGCCCCTGCCGCTGGTGCCCCTGCCGCAGCGCGTAGAGTTCGTGCTCCAAGCAATCAGGCAATGAAAAAGGCCCGTCCTGGTGGACGGGCCTTCTTCTGAAGACAGTCGAAGTCGCTTAGGCAGCGGCCTTGGCGAATTTCTCGATGCGCTCCTGGACGGGGCGGACGGCATCGTCGGCGGCCTTGCGTACGAACGCGCCGAGGTCCTGCGCCTGGGCGATGCGGGTCTCGATGCGGCCGCGCCAGTACTTGGCCGAGACGTCGAACGCCTCAAGCGGCGACTTGGCAGCAAGGAAGTCGCGCATGGCGGCGAAGCCGGCATCGGCATCTTCCTTGGCAACTTCGAGAAGCTTCAGGCCGGCCTTGGTGGCGCCGTCGCGGGCCTGAGTGACTTGAGTGTTCAGCTCTTCCGACGCGGTCTGCGCGGCCTTGCTGATCTGCTCGAAGCCCTCGGTGGCCTTGCGGACGCCGATCTGGGCGAACTCGCGGACGCGCTCGCCGGCAGCCTTGGTGGTTTCGTTGGCATGCTCGATCACGGTGTCGAGCGCGGCATTGTTGGTAGTCATGGGGTGTATTCCTGCAATTGATTGGTGTGCGCTACGCGGTGACGAGGCGTATATGGGATCGCCATTGTGCGATGCAATATAAATTTGTGCGTTGCGGCGATAAAAATAGAATATGTATGTTTTTCAACGATTTAGGAACATGGGCCGCCTATCCTCACTTGCCTAGGCCAAGCCAGCCGGAGGACAAATCGTCCAACGATCAAAAACCGGCGACCGTGGGGAGGACGCCAATGGAAACGCAGCAACTCTCGGGCATCGATGCGTCGTTCCTCTACCTGGAGACGCCGGAAACGCCCATGCATGTGGCGGGGCTCACCTATTTCGAACTGCCCCCCGGTTTCGAGGGAAGCTTCTACCAACACTTTCGCAAGTTCTTCGAAAGCCGGCTGCACACCATTCCGATCTTCTCAAAACGGCTCGCACCGTCGCTCTACGACCTCGACCATCCCGGTTGGGTCGACGAGCAGGAGCTCGACCTCGACTATCACCTGCGCGAGACGGCCCTGCCCGCGCCTGGCACCGAAGAGCAGCTCGAGGAAGTGATCTCCCGGCTGCACGCCAATACGCTCGATCGCAGCCGGCCGCTCTGGCAGTTCTACGTCATCACGGGTCTGGCGAACGGCCAGGGCGTTCTCTATTCGAAGGTCCATCACGCCGCGATCGACGGCGGCGCCGGCATGGCGATCAACAAGGCGCTCTACGATGTCAGCGCCACGCCACGCGACGTCGCACCGGCGGCGCCCAAGTCCGCCTCCTCGACCAGCGCGCCAGTATCCCCCACCGCCGTCGATCCGGTGAAGGGCATCGCCGACATCATGACCAACATGATGCGCCAGCAAATCAAGCTCTGGCAGGCCGCACCCGAAATTGTGAACTCGATGACCAGCGCCTTCCTCGGCAAACCCGGCGAAACGCCCAAGGCGCTCAGCACCTTGCAGAACCTTGCCAGCCAACTGCCGACGCTCTCCGCGCCCAAGACACCGTTCAACGCGACGATCACGCGCGAGCGCAGTTATGCCGCGCGCACCATCTCGCTGTCCGACGCCAAGGCAATTGCAAAGGCGAGCGGCGCCAAGCTCAACGACGTGGTGATGGCGGTCTGCAGCGGCGCGCTCCGGCGCTACCTGCAGGAGAAGGGTCAGCTTCCCGACAAGCCGTTGATTGCCGGCGTGCCGATCAGTCTGCGCGAGCCCGGCGACACGCGGCCAAACAATCAAGTGTCCGGCATGCTTTGCCAGATCGCGACCGACATCGCCGATCCCGTGGAGCGACTGAAAGCAATCGTTAAGTCGTCGACCGACGCCAAACAGATCGCCGGCACGTTCCGCGATACTGTCCCGCAGGACTTCGCCTTCGTCGGCGCACCGATCCTGCTGCAGCTCATGATGCTGGTCTATGGCCGCAGCGGCCTCGCCGACAAGCTGCCGATGCCGATGAACGTCACCATCTCGAACGTGCCGGGACCGCCTATGCCGCTCTACTGCGCTGGCGCGAAGGTGACGGCGCTGCATCCGGTTTCCATTCCAGCCCATGGTGCTGCGCTCAACATCACGGTGCAGAGCTACATGGACGCGCTCAATTTCGGCCTCACCGCCGATCGCCGCGCCGTACCGGATGTTGCACGCCTGGGCGACTATCTGGTCGAGGCGGCGGCCGAGCTCAGGACGGCGGTCGTCGGAGGTTGAAACACTTCCGCGGCCTACCGATATGTGAGAGTCTGCGGGAACGACAAGGAGGCCCAAATTGACGGCTGCCGCTGAGACGCTGCGTCCCCCTTCGCGTACGTTGCTATTCCTCGAAGGTCGTGCCGTCCAGGAACTGGGCGCCTTCATGCTGCTGCGGCCGTGGCTTTCCGCTGCGCCGCGCGGCGACGGACATCCCGTCCTCGTTCTGCCGGGTCTTCTCGCGAGCGATCTCTCCACGCGCCCCCTGCGCTCCTTCCTGAAGGCACAAGGCTATGCCGCGCACGGCTGGAACCAGGGCCGCAACCTCGGTCTGCGCCCCGGGATCGAAGCGTCCATGCTGGATCGCATCGACGAACTCTACGAGCGCCATGGCCATCGCAAGATCAGCCTCGTCGGCTGGAGCCTGGGCGGTATCTATGCGCGCCAGCTCGCCAAGCGCTGCCCCGAAAAGGTGCGCGCGGTGATCAGCCTCGGCAGCCCCTTCACCGGCAGTCCGAAGGCGACCAATGCCTGGCGTGTCTACGAATTCGCATCGGGGCAGAGCGTCGAGGACAGCGACCATCACATCGCAGGCCCGCTCGCCGATCCGCCGCCGGTGCCGACGACGTCGATCTTCAGCCGCACCGACGGCATCTGCGCCTGGCAAACGTGCCTGAACGTCGAAGACGAGCAGGTCGAGAACATCGAAGTTTACGGCAGCCATTGCGGCCTCGGCCATCATCCGGCGGCCGTCTATGCGGTTGCCGACCGGCTGTCGCAGCCGGAAGGTCAATGGAAGCGCTTCGACCGCTCCGGCTGGAAGAGCTTCGTCTTCCCGGATTGGCATCGGGCCTAGGTTTCTCGCTGGGGGAGCATGCCCCCAGCTTTCATCCTGTCCTAGGACTTCTTTTCGAGGCCGCTGCGAATCTCGTCGTAGGATTCCTTCATCCGATCCTGCACGATCTTGAACGCCTCGGCGCTCGACTTCTGAACCAGCTCGGCGATGTCGCGCGTGTTGGAGATGGCAGCATCCATCGCCTTCTTGGCGAACTCGCCCTGCTTGGCCATGACTTCCTGTGGCGAGCCGCCGGGTTTGTACTCCTGTACCATCGCGGTGACGTCCTTCATCGCGGCTTCGAAGATCTCGCGTTGCTTCTTCGCGATCTCGTTGGCTCCGCCCGCGACTGCCTGCCAGGAGCGCGTCATCGCATCCAGATTCTTTTGATGGTGCTCCATGATCTTCGCCATGTCGAAGGCGGGAACCTTGAGCTGCTCGCCGAACGATTTGAACATATCGGTGAAGTTCTGAGGGGCATCGGCCATTTGAACCTCCTGTCGATTACAAGTGCAGCTTCAACCCCTGTTCGAGCGCGTGCAAGGCCAAACCGGCAAGGCCGCCAATCATCGCGCCATTGAAACGGATATATTGCAGATCGCGTCCGACGGTAAGTTCGACGCGACCGATCAGCATATCGATGTCCCACGACTTCACTTGATCGGCGATGAAGCGCCCCACTCCGCTCTTCTGGCTTTCCACGAACTCGGACAGAACCTGCACCATGCCGCGGTTGATCTCGGCCCGAATGGCGGGCTCGCGGGCAAGCTGGCTGCCGACATCGACCAGCATGGCTTCGAGTTGCCGTCGCACCTGGCTGTCCGGCGCCTGCGCATCCTGTTCGAGGAAGCTGCGCAGGCTCTCCCAAGCACCTTCGGCGACGGCGGCGATCTCGGGACGCGCCAGCATGTCGCGCTTCAGACTTTCCGCACGTCGCGCGAAAGACCGGGAATGACGCAACCGTTCGATGAAGCCTGACACAAAGTTGTCGAATTCGCGCCGCAGCGGATGGCCCGCATCCGCCCGTGCCTCCTGGATGAATGCAGTCGTGGAGGCGACAATCTTGCGCAGCAGGTAGGCATCGGCTCGATAGAGGTTGAACAAGGCCGGTAGCTCCTGCCGAATCTTCTCGCGCAGCGCCGCCAAGGTTTCCTCGTTGGTCAGTACCTTTTCGAGTGCTGCCAACAACTCGTCGAGCAGCCTTTGATGGCGGTTCTTCTCGGTGACCGCACTCAACAGGCCGGCGGCCAACGGTGCCAGCTCGATCCGCTCCAGCTCGGCCATGACACGCTTGCCGAGAAAGCCCTTCAGGCCCGACTGATCGATCGAAGTCAGTGCCTGCGGCACCAGACGCATTACGAAGCCGGCAAGCGCCGCGCTGCGTTCGCGGTCGCTCAGCCACTCCGACACCAGCGCGGCGAAGTCGACCTCACGCAATCGCGCCTCGACGGGTTCACGCGCCAGGAAGTTCGTCTCGATGAACTCGCCCAGCGTCTCGGCAATACGGTGATGATTGCGCGGTACGATCGCGGTGTGCGGGATCGGCAGCCCGAGCGGCCGGCGGAACAGCGCCACAATGGCATACCAGTCCGCGAGGCCGCCGACCGTGGCCGCAGCCGCAAAGGCAGCAACGTAGCCCCAGGCCCAATGCTGCGGCTCGTAGTGGCGCGCCAGCACGAACAGGGCTGCCGTGAACACCAGCAGCGCCGTCGCCGCAGCCTTGACGCGCCGGAGTTCGCGCGCCCTCTGGCGGTCGCGATCGCTAAGCTCGGTCAGCTGCTCGCCCACACGTCCAGCACGTAGCGATTGTCGGCGACGAGCTTCGCCATCCAGCTTTCGCCGGCCGCTTCGTCGGCCCCCGTCTTCTCGCGATGCATGGCGATCAAGGCACGCTTCACATCGGGTTCCATCCGGCTGCCATCGCCGCAAACATAGACGATCGCGCCTTGATCGATCAGGGCTGACACCTTGTCCGCCTTTTCCTTCAGGAGGTCCTGCACGTAGGTTTTCTTTCCATCATGACGCGAGAACGCGACTTCGAGATCGACGATGCCGGCATCGGCCTGCTCCTTCAGCTCGTCCTCATAGATGTAGTCCTGATCGGGGTGACGACAACCATAGAACAGCAAGGCGGCCCCTAAGGTACGGCCCTGCGCCTTGAGCGCCGCCCGCTCGCGAAGGAATCCCCGAAACGGCGCCAGGCCGGTGCCGGGCCCGATCATGACAATCGGCGCCGCCGGATCGACCGGCAGCCGGAAGCCGACCTTCGTTTCCTTCACGAAGGCCTGGACCGTGCTGCCGGCGGCCTGCCGCGCGAGATGGCTCGAGCAGACGCCGTGATAGATGCCGGCACCGGCCCGTGCCGGGCCTTCGACGACGGCCACCGTGACCGAGCAACGCGCCCCATCGGCCATGGGGGACGACGAGATCGAGTAGTAGCGCGGCGTCATCAGCGGCAGCATTTCGAGGAAGGCCGCGAACGGCAGTTCGCAGGCAGGGAACTCCTCCAGCAGGTCGAGGACCGATTTGCGCTTGGCCAGGATCTCGGCGCGGAACCGCTCTTCCTCCAGCAGCGCTTCGAGCTTGGGCCGCGTAAACGGGCAACGCGTGTGCTGCACCATGGTCTGGATCTGCTTGCGCGTCGCCGGGAGCTGCAGTTCAAGATAGTCGGACAGCAGACGATGAACGGAGATCGCCTCGCCGATGGGCAGGGCCGCGCGGCGTCCTTCCGGTGCCGTCAGCACGACATGCGCACCGGGTGCAAAGCCGAAGCGGCGGATCGCCCGCTCGACCAGCACCGCGCCGTTCTGCGGCACGATGCTGAGGTGATCACCGGCGCGATAGCTGACGCCATCGGGCAGCAACACTTCGATATGGCGCGTGCTGCGACCTGACTTGTCCGGGTTTTGCAGCTCCCGATTGGCCAGCACGCGCATCGGCAAGGCGCCGTGACCGCCGATGATCGGATTGACGGGCGGCTTGTCGACCTGCTGCACTTGATAGAGCGGTTCCTGCGATCCGGCCGCCTCTGCATCGAGCTTGACGCCGAGCTTGCTCGCAATGTCCGGCAGCATCGGCTCGTACCAGGCCTGGAAATTGCCATCGAGGTCTTCGCGGGCATCGCCCTCGCCGCGTGCGTGGAGGCGCTCCGCCCCCTTGGCCGCCAGTAACTCGTCGATCTCGCGCGGGATCGCCTGATAGGTCGACGCCCAGTCGCGATTGCCGCATCCGAAAACGGTGTAGCGCACGCCCTTCAGGGCGCCGATCGGCATCTCTCGCAACGACTTGAGGAACTGCACGGCATTGTCCGGCGGCCCACCGTTGTAAGACGCGCAGACCACGGCGACGGCGCCGTCGGTCGGCAGCTTGCCGGCCATGTCGTCGAGGCTCGCCAGGGTCGTCATGAAACCTGCGGCTTCGGCATCCTCCGCAATCGATCGCGCCAGTTCCTCGGCCGTGCCCATGTTGGAGCCGAACAGCACGGCGAGCTTGGTGCCGTGGCTGGCGGCGGCCTTCTTCGCCGCCTTGCGCGGCGCCGGCTTTGCAGACACCGCGACCTGACCGCTGCCGCGCACGACGTCGGGCCGCAGCCGCACGCGCATCGTCAGCCCTTCGGGCTTGATGGTGAGCGACTCCTTGATCTTGAGCTGGTAGCGCGTGTGATCGACCAAGCGGAAGCGCTGCAGGATCATGCCGATGACCAGGGTCGCCTCGGTCATGGCGAACTGGCGGCCGATACAGGCGCGCTGGCCGTTGCCGAACGGCTTGAAGGCATGCGGCGGCATCTTCGCTTCGCGCTCCGGCGCAAAGTTGTCCGGATTGAAGACTTCAGCCTGCGGCCCCCACACCGACTTGTCGCGGTGGAGCATCGCCGTCAGCACGGTGACGAAGGTGCGTTTGCGCAGCTTGTATTTTCCGCCAATTGTTTCGTTCTGGTACGGGTAGAGGCCGAAGGCCGGCGCCGTCGGCCACAGGCGCAGCGACTCCTTCAGGATCTGGCCGATATAGACGAGCTGATTGACCTGTTGCGCCGTGGGCTTGGCGTTGATGTCGCGACCCAGGACCCGATCGACCTCCTCGTAGGCCTTCTGCAGCACATGCGGATTGTTCAGCAGGAAGTAGATCGCGAACGACAGCATCCCGCTCGTGGTCTCGTGACCGGCGATCAGGAAGGTGTTCATCTGGTAGCGGATATTGACGTCGTCCAGCCGCTCGCCGCTCTCCTTGTCGATGCCGCTCAGCATGAAGCCCAGCAGGTCGGGCTTAGAGGCATCGTCCGCCGGGACCTCGCGGCGTTCCTTGATGATACGGTCGGCGATGCCGTTCATGAAACCGACATCTTCCTCAAGCTTGCGACGGCTCTTGCGCTGCGTCAGATCCTCCAGCGGCAGGCCGCGCATCTTCATCACCGCTTCGAGCGCGCGGACCAGCGATTCGACATAGGGATGGTTGTCGCTGCGGTAGAACGAGTTGAAGCGATAGTTGAAGCCGCAGAGGCCGATCGTGTCGAGCGTGAGCGCGGTCATGTCGCGCACCACATCGATCTCCTCGTCGGCATTCAGCCGTTCCCACTTGGTGACGAGCTGATCGGCGATGTCGAGCATGCCTTCGTGATAGGTCTGCATCATGCGATGCGCGAAGGTCGGCAGCAGGATGTTGTGCGCCTTCTGCCAGTTTGGCTCCTGCGTCTCCGCCGTGAACAGCGCATCACCGCCCAGCATGCGCACGCGCCGCAGAGAGCCGCGTACCGCCTTGTCGAAACGCTTCTCGTCGCAAAGCTCGGCCACCAGGTCGGCACCGGAAACCACGACCAGCGGCGTGCCCATCATGTCGAGCCAGAAGATCGGCCCCTGCTCCCGGGCGATCCGCATCAGGTCCTGGATCGGCGCGCCGCCATCGACGGTGAGCATGTTGCCCAGCACGGGCGTCCGCGGCGGATGCGGGATGGGATAGAGCTTGTTGCGCGCCATGAGTCCGAACGTCCTCCCCCAAGCCCGCACTACCGCGGGCTCTTTCGCCCAGCAACACTAGGCGGCAGCGATTCCGGCGTATAGTCGGCGGATAAGTTTTCTTTTTGGGAGGCAGCCATGAAGGTCGGATATATCGGCGTCGGCAACATGGGCGGCCCCATGTGCCGCAACATCATCAAGCGCAGCAACCACGCCGTGACCGTGTTCGACCTGAACCCGGCGGCGGTGAAGACCTGCACCGACCTCGGCGCGACGGCCGCCAAATCCGTGGCCGAGGCGACCAAGGGCGCCGACATCATCATGACCTCGCTGCCCATGCCGCGGGATGTCGAGGCCGTAACCCTGGGCGACAACGGCATCCTCGCCAACATCTCCAAGGGCCAGACCTACATCGACCTCAGCACCAACGCGCCGTCGATGGTGAAGAAGATCGGCACCGCCATGGCCGCCAAGGGCATCGCCATGCTCGACGCGCCGGTGAGCGGTGGCACGGTCGGCGCCGAAGCCGCGACCATCGCCATCATGGTGGGAGGCGACAAGAAGGTGTTCGACGACGCCCTGCCCGTCCTGCAATCGTTCAGCGCCAACGTGATCCACATGGGCGAGCTCGGCACCGGCACGGTGGCCAAGCTGGTGAACAACATGATGGCCTTCTGCAATGCCGCGGCCGCAGCCGAGGGCCTGATGCTGGGCGTCACCGCCGGCCTCGATCCCAACAAGCTGGTGCAGGTGATCGCCAGCTCGAGCGGCAACTCTGCCGTCTTCAAAGCCTTCTCGGAGCGCGCCCTCTCGGGCAAGTTCTCGCCGCCGTCCTTCGCGCTGAACCTCGCGCACAAGGATCTCCACCTCGCGATGGAACTCGCAGACGAACTCGACGTGCCGCTGCCGCAGGGTTCGGCCACCCACAACCTGCAGCGCATGGCCCGCAAGATGGGCCTCGGCGACAACGACAGCTCGGCAATCCTGCAGGTCTACGAATCGGTACTGAAGAAGACCGTCAAACCTTAACTCAGGTGCGCGGCAATCAATCGGGCTACCTGGTCGGCATGGGTGCGGGCCAGGTCGTGATTGCCGCCCGCCACGACCTCGAGCTTCGCTTTCGGCAGACGCTGCTCGAGATGCCGGCCGACAGCGAGGGGGCTGATCGGATCGACATCGCCCCAGATCAGCAAGGTCGGCGCCGCGATCCTTTCGACCGGCACCGGCGGCACCGACCGCTCCGCAGTGACCCAGGCGGCAGCATTGGGATAGGACTTGCGATAGTCGGCACGCCAGTCGCCGGCGCCGAAGTCTTGCATGTCGACGCCGCCGGAGGTCGTGCAGAGCACCAGTCGCCGGATTTTTTCCGGTTGTTCGATCGCCAGGTGCGCGGCAATGACGCCGCCCATGGACTGGGCCACCAGATCGACCGGCGCGCCCATCTTTGCCGCCACCAGCTGCTTCAGGTCGTCGTAACCTTGGATCGACGGGTCGGGCGGCTGGTCGCCGAGGCCCGGCCAACCGAAATACTCCTTCGGCCAATCGGAAGGCAGCCGCTCGCCCACGGGCTTCCAGAAGTCAGGCGACGCTCCTGTGCCCGGCAGAAACAGGATCGGAGTCATCGTCAAACGCTCAGCTTGGCCAGAAAGGGCGGCAGCGTGCGCCCCTGCGAAAGCAGGTAGCGGCCCATGGCTCCGGCAACCTGGCCCACGGCAGGTCGCGCGCTCATGCGATCGCGCCAGGCTTGCAGCTTCGGATGCGCGTCGGTCATGGGTGCTCCCATCCGGGCGCCGAAGAGCTGCGCCATGTAGAAGGCGATGTCGGCATAGGAGTAGCTGCCCGCAAGCCATTCCTGCTCGCCGATGACCTGCTCCATCTCGTCGTAGACCTTCGCGGCGCCGTCGCGCGCCGCGACAGCGGCCAGATCCTCCGGTGTTCCCTGCAGCCCCATCAGCCGGATGATGTGCGGGAAATAGACTTCGTCCGACTTGTGTTCGAGCAGCCGCGCCCGGGCACGGGCCTTGGGTTCGGCAGGCCAGAGCGGCGGCTCCGGCTTCACGGTTTCGAAATATTCAAAGATCTGTGTCGAGTCGAAGATCTCCAGCGTGCCGCCCGGACCGTCGTCGATCAGCACCGGCACCTGGCGCTTGGGATTGATGCGCAACACTTCGGGATGCTTGGGCTCATACAGCCGCTTCATCTCGAAAGGAACCATGATGAGCTCGACATCGAGCTTCTTCTCGCGGGCTGCGATCTCGGCCTTGGCGCCGAACATGCTGAGCGGTCCAGAATAGAGCTTCATAGCCGGGAGGCTAACATGCGTTGTCTCTGATCGCGCACGAGCTAAGCTAGGCCGCAATGGCAAGGCTACTTATGCTTGTGCTGGCAGTGCCTGCATGGGCTGCGTCCCTGCACGCCAGCAAGCGAGGACCTGCGGAATACCCCCTACATCAGGACAAACATCGCGACGGCGGCAGCAGCCATCAGGACAGCGGTGAGCCAGCCCAGCACATGCTGCCAGGGCGCAGCGACGAACGTGCCCATGACTTCGCGCCGCGCGGCCACCACCATCATCGCAGCAATGATGGGCACCACGATCACCCCGTTCAGCACGGCGCTCCAGATCAAAGCCTTGATCGGATCAATCGGCAGCAGTGCAACACCGAGCCCAATCAGGATCGCCGCAACGATGACACCGTAGAATGGCCGGGCGTCGCGAGGCTTGCATTCCAACCCGATCGTCCAGTCGCGCGTCTCGCCGACCGCGTAGGCGGCGGACGCCGCCAGAACAGGCACGGCCAGCAGCCCCGTGCCGACGATGCCAAGGCTGAACAGCAGGAAGGCAGCTTCGCCGGCAATCGGCTTCAGCGCTTCGGCCGCCTGCTGCGTGCTCGCGATGTCGGTCAGGCCGTTGGCATTCAGCGTCGCAGCGGTCGTCAGTATGATGAAGAAGGCGACCAGATTCGACACCGCCATGCCAATGCCGGTTTCCCAATTGATGCGCGCAAGCTGGAGCGGCGCTTCGTCGGGATGCGTCTTGAGAGGGCCGGCTGATGGATCACCCTCTTCGTCCTCGACCTCCTGGGAGCTCTGCCAGAAGAAGAGATAGGGGCTGATCGTGGTACCGAGGATGGCGACCACCAGCATCAGCGTCTTCGCGTCGAGGTCGAATCGCGGGAAAATGGCCCCAAGGCCAACCGCGCGCCAATCGATATGGGCAGAGAAGACGACCCCGACGTAGGCAAACAGCGAGAAAGTCAGCCACTTCAGGATGCCGACATAGCGACTGTAGGGAATGAACACGATCGCCAGCAACGACGCCACGGCAAACATCACGGTGAAGAGGGTCTGTCCCCCTCCGAAAAGGAGGCTGACGGATGCGCCCATCGCCGCGAGGTCGGCGCCGATGTTGATGGTGTTGGCGACGAACAGCAAGGAGACCAACGCAAGAACTACCGGCCTGGGAAAGACGCGGCACATGTTGGCGGCAAGACCGCGGCCGGTGACCCTTCCGATTCGAGCGCTGACGGATTGCACCGCCACCATCAGCGGCCAGGTCAGCACCACAGTCCACAATAGCCCGAAGCCCGCCTGCGCGCCGGCCTGGGAATAGGTGGCAATGCCGCTGGGATCGTCGTCGGCCGCGCCGGTGATCACACCGGGGCCCACTCTCCTGGTCAGGTTCGAAGACGAAGCCGGCGAGGCAGTCATGCCTCACCTGAACGGGCGCGGTCCATCGTAGGTTCCGATGTAGCTGAGATGTGTGATCAGTCCGGTAGGCGGCCGCCACAGGTGGAGAGCAATACCCGGAGGCTCCATGGTCATCGAAAGTTTGGCATCGGGCCGCAGGTCCAGCGTGCCCTGATGGGCGGTGCTGGGCGCGATCGAGGCCATGGTGCCGGCCCAGCGCACCTGGATCGGGCGATGGACGTGGCCACACAGCACGCGCTCGACGGTGCCCCGCGCCCGGACGATCTCGGCCAATCGCTCCGCCCCTTCGTTGAGACGGGCTGCATCGAAGGCGTCGATGCCGCAATCGAACGGCGGATGATGCATGTAGAGAAGTGTCGGCTGGTCACTCTCTCCAAGCCGCGCGTCCAGCCAGTCCAGCCGCTCCGGGCACAGGGCACCGAAGCCTTTGCCGGGCACCAGGGTATCGAGGGCGATCAGGCGCAGGGGCAGGCCTTCGACGACATACTGAAGAAAGCCGCCGCGGGGCAGGTAGACATGCTCCGAAAAGATCTCGCGCAACGGGTCGCGTGCGTCGTGGTTGCCGGGAATGAGATAGAACGGCATGCGCAGCGCCGACAGCATGCGCTTCAGGTTCGCGTATTCCTCTGGCTTGCCGCCCTCCACCAGATCGCCCGTCACGAGGGCGATGTCCGGCCTGGGATCGAGGGCGTTGACGTGCGCCACGGCACGCTCGAGGTAGCCTTGCGTATCGATGCGGCCGTAGAGCAGCTCGCCCGGCTTCTTGATGTGCATGTCGGAGATCTGGGCAATCAGCATTGCATCCATCCACTCTGTCTTCTTGTTATCCGCGAAACCCGTTCACGATCGGATAGCGACGTTCGCGGCTGATGTTGCGTGAGGTGATCTTGACACCCGGAGGCGCCTGACGTCGCTTGTACTCTGCTCCTTCGAGCAACCGCCACACCCGATCCACGACCGCCGGATCGTGGCCTTCCTGTGCAAGATCGGCCGTGCCGAGGTCCCGTTCGATCAGACCCTTGAGAACGGCATCGAGGACAGGATAAGGCGGCAACGAATCGGAGTCCTGCTGGTCGGGCCGCAGTTCGGCCGAGGGCGGCTTGTCGATGATGCGGGCGGGGATCACCACGCCGGCCCTGCCGAGGGCTCCTTGAGGCAGGTGCTTGTTGCGCCAGCGGCAGAGCTCGAACACGGTCGTCTTGTAGACGTCCTTCAGCACGTTAAAGCCGCCGCACATGTCGCCATAGAGGGTGGCGTAACCCACGGCCATCTCCGACTTGTTGCCGGTGGTGACGACCATGCCGCCGAGCTTGTTGGACACGGCCATCAAAGTGACGCCGCGGGCACGGCTCTGGATGTTCTCTTCCGTGACGTCCTCGGCGCGATTGCCGAACAGCGGCGTCAGCATGCCGCGAAACGCCTCCATCGCCGGGCCGATATCGACGATGTCATAGCGTACGCCGATTGCCCGCGCGCAGGCTTCGGCATCTTCCAGGGACTCCCGGCTGGTATAGGGTGACGGCATCATGATCGCGTGCACGCGCTCGGGGCCCAAGGCGTCGGCCGCGACCGCCGCCGTGATCGCCGAATCGACGCCGCCGGAAAGGCCGATCACTACCGAGGGGAAGCCGGTCTTGTTCACATAGTCGCGCAGGCCCAGCACCATCGCCCGGTAGATCGATTCGAGGTCGCTCATCTCCGGCTCGATCGGTCCGGGCTGACACTCCCAGCCACCGCCGTTGCGGCGGAACTCGATCGTGGCCACCTGTTCGGCGAAGGATGCCAGCTTGACCTTCAAGGCACGATCGGCGCCCAAGGCGAACGAGCCGCCATCGAAGATCAGTTCGTCCTGCCCGCCGACCTGGTTGAGGTAGACGAAGGGCAGACCGCTTTCGACCACGCGCTTGACGCCAAGCTGCACGCGCACGTCGGTCTTGCCAACCTCGTAGGGCGAGCCGTTGGGCACCAGGATGATCTCGCCGCCGGTTTCGGCGATGCATTCGACGACATCGGGCGTCCACATGTCCTCGCAGATCGGGACGCCGATACGCACGCCGTTGAAGACCAGCGGCCCCGGCATCGGCCCCGGGGCAAAGACGCGCTTGTCGTCGAATACGCCATAGTTCGGCAGATCGACCTTGAAGCGCTTGCCGATGATCTCGCCCTTGTCGAGGGCGATGACGGCGTTGTGCAGCTTGTCGCCTTCGCGCCACGGCGTAGTGACGAACAACGCCGGACCGCCGTCCTTCGTATCGGCCCTCAGGGCTTCGACCGCCTCGTGGCAGGCCTTCTGGAAGGCAGGCTTCAGCACCAGGTCTTCGGCGGGATAGCCCGACAGCACCGTCTCCGGATAGAGCACCAGTTCTGCGCCCTGCGAGGCGGCTTCCGCGCGCGCCACCCGCACCTTGGCGAGATTGCCCGCAACATCGCCGACCTTGGGGTTGAGCTGCGCCAGTCCGACCTTGAGGGAATTCGTCATGGGGCAATCATAGCGCGAGATTTCATCAGGGTGTTCACCTCTCCGACCTCGCCGGCACAAGCGCGTAGGCCGCTACGGCGGCGAAGACTGACGCCAAAGCTGCGGTTGCAAACGCCAGAGAGGGCGAATGCATGACGATCACGCCGCCGATGGCAGAACCCAGCGGCAGACCCGACATGTTGAAGCTCATCGAGACGGCGAGCACGCGGCCCAGCCACCCCGGATCGGTGCGCCGTTGCCGCAGCGAAAGCACGCCGACATCGACCGGACCTTCCACGAACCCCACCAGAACCAGACCAATCGCCAGACCGACGAGGCCGAAGCTCGCGCTCACGGGGAAGATCGCGACTGCCGTGGCGAGCGCCCCGAACGCGATGAACTGCCGCTCGCGATCAACGGTGCGAAGATGTCCGGCGAAAAGCGCACCGAGGCCGCCCGCGAGGCCGGCCGCAGCCCACAAGCCACCCACCACCGCGTCCGCCCGGGCACCCGTTCCCAGTTCCTTCATCACCACCACGGGTACGGTGACCACGAGAATGCCCCAGCTCACCTGGAACATAGCATAAGAAATGGCGAGGCCGCGGAGAGAGGTGTGCCGCAGGAAGTAGAGTACGCCGGCCACGGCGTCTCCGATCAATGGCCCCGTCGATGCAGCATGGCCGCTCGATGTCCGACGTATGAGAGGCACGAGACTGACGGCCGCCGCCGCGTAGAGAAGCACGATGGCCAGCAAGGTCGTCTGCGAACCGGCAAAGCCGAACAGCACCCCCGCGACAGCGGGGCCGGCGACATTGATGAGGGCGTAGCTGCTTGTATCCAGCGCGTTGGCCAGGTCCAACGCATCCTTCGGCACGAGGCGCGGGATCAGGACGCGAATGCCGGCGGTGCCGAGCGGGCTCGTCAGGGAGTACAGCGTCACCAGCGTCAGAAGGAGAGGCTCGGTGACCGAACCCGCGACGTCGGCAAGGCCGAGCGCCAGGAGCAGCAATGCGCTCGCCGCCATGTCGATGACGATCGCCTTCGCCGCTCCGAGACGGTCGAGCAGCACGCCGGCCAACGGGCTGATCAACAGGCCTGGCGCCATCGAGGCGAACGCCACCCATCCTGCAAGCGCGGGAGAACCGAAGCGTTCCAGCACGTAGAGGACGATGGCCAGCGAGAAGATGCGGCCGGCGAGGCGCGACAAGCACGCCGCCAGAAACAGCTCGGGCATGCCGCCCAGGCGCAACAGTCGCCGATAGGAAAGAGGCTCGGTCAACGCGCTACGCCCGGACGGAAAGGTCGATCTACTTGGCCGCGACGACCTCGATCTCGACCATCATGCCGGGATCGGCGAGACCGGAAACGATCACCAGGGTCGATGCCGGATAGGGCTCGCCGATGAAGCGGCCGCGAACCTCGCGATAGGCCGTCATGTAGCGGGCATCGGTGATGAAGCCCGTGATCTTGACGATGTCCTTGTAGCCCATGCCGGCGCTCTTCAGGACCTGGCCGATGTTTTTCCAGGTGAGCTCGACCTGCTTCTCGATGCCTGCACCGAGCTTGCCCTTGGAATCGACGCCGACCTGTCCGGAGACATAGAGCAGGCGCGCGTTCGGGGCGACTTCGGCCCCCAGGCTGTACTTGCCCGCCAGAGCGACGGACTTGGGATTGTGGAACTTGATGGCCATTGGGCCCTCCCCCCTTTATAGGTTCGCGAAGGAGGCGCACGGTTTCAGGTCGGATGGGATGACGTCAAGCATCAAGAGCGTTCATGTCGTCGGCGGCGGGCTCGCGGGCAGCGAAGCGGCCTGGCAACTCGCGTCCGCCGGCGTTCCCGTCGTGCTGCACGAGATGCGTCCGGTGCGTGGCACCGAAGCCCATCTCACGGACAGCCTGGCCGAGCTCGTCTGCTCCAATTCCTTCCGCTCCGACGACGCACAGAACAATGCCGTCGGCCTGCTGCACGAGGAGATGCGCCGCGCCGGCTCGCTGATCATGCGGGCGGCCGACCAGCACAAGCTGCCGGCCGGCGGCGCGCTGGCCGTCGATCGCCATGGCTTCTCGGCGGCAGTGCAGGAAGCACTGCTCGCCCATCCGCTGGTGACCTTGGAGCGCAGCGAGGTGGCCGGCCTGCCCCCCGAGAGCTGGGACAGTGTCATCGTCGCCACCGGCCCTCTCACCTCGCCGGCCCTGGCAGAAGCGATCAGCAAGCTGACCGGCCAGGAGTCGCTGGCCTTCTTCGACGCCATCGCGCCGATCGTCCACTATGAGAGCATCGACCTCTCCGTCGCCTGGAAGCAGTCGCGCTACGACAAGGGCGGCCCGGGAGGCGATGGCGCCGACTATCTTAACTGCCCGATGAACAAGGCCGAGTACGAGGCGTTCGTCGCCGCCCTGCTGGCCGGCGAGAAGACCGAGTTCAAGGAGTGGGAGGCCAACACGCCCTACTTTCAGGGCTGCCAGCCGATCGAGGTGATCGCCTCGACCGGCCCGCAGACCCTGCGCTTCGGCCCGATGAAGCCGGTCGGCCTGCGCGACCCGCGGACCGGCCATCGGCCCTGGGCCGTGGTGCAGCTCCGCCAGGACAATGCCCTCGGCACGCTTTGGAACATCGTGGGATTCCAGACCAAGCTGAAGCACGGCGAACAGACCCGCGTCTTTCGCACCATCCCCGGCCTGCAGAATGCCGAGTTCGCGCGGCTGGGCGGGCTGCATCGCAACACCTTCCTGAACAGCCCCCGCCTGCTCGACGCCACCCTGCGGCTGAAGGCGATGCCGCGGCTCCGGTTCGCGGGCCAGATCACCGGCTGCGAGGGCTATGTCGAAAGCGCCGCCGTCGGCCTGATGACCGGCCGCTTTGCCGCCGCGGAGCGCCTGGGCCGGACGCAGGGCCCGCCGCCCGCCACGACAGCCATGGGCGCCCTGCTGAGCCACATCACGGGCGGCGCCGACGCCACGACCTTCCAGCCGATGAACGTCAACTTCGGACTCTTCCCGCCAATCGAGGGCACGCTGCGTGGCAAGGAACGCAAGCAGGCACTCAGTGCGCGGGCGTTGCACGACTTCGACGCATGGTTGAAGCCGACGCCGCTCGCAGCGGAGTGAAGACGCCGCAATATTTCGTAATGTGTCGCAACACTGGGTAACCAATTGTTATTTCACATTGGCCCGGTGGTTCTATCAGATGCCGCCACCATCAAACCGGCGGAGGTAGCCTTGCAGGCCACTCATCATCTGGTCGCCGACACCAATGTAGCGCTGCAGCGTAACGTGATCGGCGAAATCTTCCGCCTTCTCGCGCCCTATCAGGTTGCTGGGAAGGCCATCACCCCGCAGACCGTCATCTCGACCGGAACCACCGTAGACTCGCTCACGATCATGGACGTGATCATGGAGCTGGAGGATCGGTTCGACGTGACCATCCCCATGAACGTATCTGCAGGGATCGACACGATCGACCAGCTCGCCGAAGCCATCGTGGCGCAACGCACCGGCCGCTGAGCGAAAGCGGAAAAAACCGTAAGCATGCGATGAGATAAGCTCGCGCGGTCTGGGCACGTGACGTGCTAGAGACCGCGGCAATGACTCCCGCAGAACGCCGGCAAATGATGCTGGCCGGGCCGATCGTGCCCACCATCCTCACGCTCGCGGTCCCCAACGTGCTGAACGTGGCCATGCAGAGCCTGGTCAGCATCGCCGACGGGTTCTTCATCGGCCAGCTCGGCACCGTCGATCTCGCGGCGCTGGCCCTCGTGTTTCCGACACAGATGACCCTGGGCATGATGTCAGCGGGCGCCATGGGGGGTGGCATCTCCTCGTCCGTGGCGCGGGCGCTGGGCTCGGGCAACAAGGCGGCGGCCGAAGCGGCAGCGGCCCATGCGCTAGCCATCGCACTCGGCATGGCTGCGCTTTTCGCCATCGTCTTCGTGGGCTTCGGCCGGCAGATTTACGGGGCACTGGGCGGTAGCGGCGCGGCCCTCGATCGCGCCGAGGCCTTCGCCACCATCCTGTTCCTGGGCTGCGGCGCCCATTGGGTCGCCAACTCCATGGCCTCGGTGCTGCGCGGCACGGGCGACATGAAGACGCCCGGCCTCGCCCTGGTGGTGACCGGCGCCATCCAGATCCCGCTCACCGGAGCGCTCACCCTGGGTTGGTTCGGCCTGCCCGCGCTCGGCATCCGCGGACCGGCCGTGGCCGCCGTCATCGCCTTCGCCATCGCGGCGGCCTGGATGCTCTCCAAGCTGACGGGCGACAAGGCGGCGGTCCGCCTGCGCTGGCCCGTGGACGGGTTCAAGTGGCGCGCCTTCCGCGACATCCTGAAGGTCGGCCTCATCGCCTGTCTGGTAGTGATCCTGACCAACGGCACCGTGCTGGTCGTCACCGGCCTGATCGGTCGCGAGGGCGATGCCGCCATCGCGGGCTACGGCATCGGCAGCCGCCTGGAATACATGCTGATCCCCATCAGCTTCGGCATCGGGGCGACGCTCACCGCGCTGGTCGGCACCAACATCGGCGCAAGGCAGCATGCCCGCGCCCAGCGGCTGGCCTGGACAGGCGCCTTCATGGCGGGCGGCATGGCCGCCACCATCGGCATCGTCGTGGCGATCTGGCCCGACCTGTGGCTCGGCCTGTTCACTGCCGATCCCGGCGCACTAGCCTCAGGCCGCCACTACCTTACCATCGTCGGCCCGGCCTATGGCTTCTTCGGTGTCGCGATGGCGCTCTACTTTGCCTCGCAGGGTACCGGCGAAATGTACTGGCCGGTCGGTGCCAACATCACCCGCATCACCATCGCCGGCGGCGGCAGTCTGCTGGCGCTGGACACTTTCAGCTGGGGCGTGTCCGGCCTTTATGCTTGCGTTGCCTTGGGCATCGTCGCCTTCTCGGCGGTGCTGGCCTTCTCGACGACGCGCCGGGCGTGGACAGGCTGACAGGCGCCGCCTGGTCCGCGTACATATTGTGCCGCAGAAGCGAGGCGGACCGTGAAAAGGATACTCGTCATCGGCATCGGTGCCGGCGACCCCGACTACATCACCGTGCAGGGCATCGCGGCGCTGAACCGCGTCGACGTCTTCTTCCTTCTCGACAAGGGCCGCACCAAGGGGAAACTGCGGGATGTGCGCGAGGAGATCTGCCGCCGTCACATCGCGCCCGGCCGCGTCCACCGCTTCGTCGAGGCGCCGAGCCCGCCACGCGATCCCCGGCCTGCCGACTACCGCGCCTGCGTCGACGAATTGAACACTGCCAAACAAGCGGTCTTCGAACGCATGATCGCTGACGAGATGAAGGAGGGCGAGACTGCCGGCCTCCTCGTCTGGGGCGATCCGATGCTCTACGACAGCACCATCCGCAACATCGAGGCGTTGATAGCGACAGGCCGCCACGAGATCGACTACGAAGTCTTTCCCGGCATTACGGCGGTCCAGGCGCTGGCGGCACGCCACAGGATCCCGCTCAACCGCATTGGCGACCCGGTGCTGCTGACCACCGGGCGCAAGCTGGCCGAAGGTTTTCCCAAAGGTATCGACAGCGCCGTCGTCCTGCTCGACGGCGAGGACACCTTTGGACGCTTCGCCGACTCCGCGGTCCATGGCGAGATGGAGATCTACTGGGGGGCCTACCTTGGGACGCCCGACGAAATCCTGATTTCAGGGCGACTGAAGGACGTGGCCACCGACATCCATCGCCGCCGCCGCGAAGCCCGGCAGAAGCACGGCTGGATCATGGATACGTATCTGATCCGCAAGGCATAGAAACCGAAGCGGAACAACAGAGGGCTGCACTCCTGCGGATGCCTTGGTTGCTTCTTTGTCTCGGTTTGATCTGGATCATTTGAAGGCCGGAAGCGCGGCCTTCAACTATAATTGTTGTTTGGCACCGCTCCGAAGTCTGCCTCAGGGTTGCAAACATGAAAAAGAAAGACCGCACGCACGCAAACGGTCAGCGCCTCGTGAAACACGGAGATGTTGCGTCGTTGCAGTCGTCTCGTTCCATCGAGGAATCGGTCGAGCACGATGCTGTGCAGGCGGCGGAGTTTTCGAAGGAGATCGCCGTCCGCGACATCCTCGGTCTCATGGTGCCGGACAAGAATCACGAGCTGGCCGACGCTCTTCAGGCGATCATGGCCGGAGCATCGCCTGACGACGCCATCGCCCTGAAGCGAGCCCTGCAGAGTTCCGAGGCTGAGAAGACCGTCGCGAGCCTCCATCCGGACGAGGAGCTGTCGGACGACTGGCGACAGGGCGGATATCCCTACCGCAACCTCATGCTCCGCAGGAACTACGAGAAGGCCAAGTATGGGCTGCAGGTGGAACTGCTGAAGCTCCAAAGCTGGGTCAAGGAGCACAAGCAGAAGATCGTCATTCTCTTCGAGGGTCGCGATGCCGCCGGCAAAGGGGGCACGATCAAGCGGTTCATGGAACATCTCAATCCTCGCGGCGCGCGGGTCGTTGCCCTCGAGAAGCCCACCGAATCGGAGCGCGGCCAATGGTATTTCCAGCGATACGTCCAGCAACTGCCGACGGCAGGTGAAATCGTTCTCTTCGATCGCTCCTGGTACAACCGGGCGGGCGTCGAACGGGTGATGGGGTTCTGTACCGACGAGGAATACAAGGAATTCATGCGTCAGGCGCCGGAATTCGAGCGCAACCTGACGCGCAGCGGGCTCCATCTGATCAAGTTCTGGTTCTCGGTGAGCCGCGAGGAGCAGAGAAGGCGCTTCAAGGAAAGACAGGTTCACCCTCTCAAGCACTGGAAGCTGTCGCCCATCGACCTGGCCTCGCTGGACAAATGGGAGGACTACACCCAGGCGAAGGAGTCGATGTTCCAGCATACCGACACGGCCGATGCGCCCTGGACGGTCATCAAATCCGACTGCAAGAAGCGCGCGCGACTGAACGCCATGCGCTATCTGCTGCACCGACTGCCCTACGAAGGGAAGGATCCCAAGAAGATCAGTGCCCTCGATCCGCTGCTGGTCGGGCGGGCGCACGTCGTCTACGAGCGCGGCGAGAACGTGACGCCGGTTCTCTGAGGCAACGCGGCGACGGGAGTACGATTACAGCCCGGGCGCCGCCGCGCCTGTCTGCAACGAGAGCGGCGAGGACTACCTCTTCTTTCTTGCTGCCTGATGGTCGAGGAAGCGCTGCAGCAGTTCGCGGGGTTCGGCAACCTCGTGGGTCTCGGCAAAGATGTCGATGCCACGCTGAACGGCCTGCTCAACCGGCAAGGTTTCCCAGGCTCGAATGAGCTTCTTTTGCAGCCGCATGCCGCGCACGCTGTTCATCACCATGGATGCGAGCCACTCATCGACGGCCGCATCCAAGGCCTCGGGGGCAACAACACGCTCGACCAGCCCCCATTGCGCCGCCTGCTCGGCCGGGATCATGTCTCCGAGCAGCAGCAGCTGACGCGTGCGGCCCCAGCCGATGAGGCCGGGAAACAGGGCGGCTTCGACGACGGACGGCATGCCGAACCGCACCTCGGGCATGCCGAGCTTCGCACCGGCGACGGCGACGCGCATGTCGCAGGCTGCCATGAGCTCCAGCCCGGCCCCGAGCGTGAAGCCGTTCACGCGGCCGATCACCGGCACGGGGCAATCGCGCAGGCAGCGGCAGGCTTCGTGCACGCCGGTGATGAAAGCTCGGGCCGCGCCCGGTTCGTGCAGTTGCGACAGCTCCTGAATATCCGCGCCACCGATGAAGGACTTCTCGCCCCAGCCGGTGACCACCATGCCACGCAATTCCGGGTCCTTGCCCAGACGTTCCACCGCCTCCACGAACTCGCGGATGACGACCGAATTCAGCGCATTGAGCTTCGCGCGGTTGTCGATGGTGACATGCACGATCCCGGGAAATTCGGGCCGCGCATCATGGCGTACATGGATATGGGTGCCGGTGGACATTGCTGAGGTTCGCTCCAGGAAATTCGCCGGCGAACCAATCAGCTTCGGCAGAGACGATCCAAGACTAATAAATGCTGGCGGCCATAGCTCCGACCTATGGCGACGCCAGACGAGCTTTCCAGATGCCCGTTTCCACCAGCCGTGCCGTGACCTCCAGGATGATCTTCTCGACCGCGCGCACGGCGCGGGTCTGCGGAAGCTCGGCGTGGCCGCACAGGAAGACCGAGCGCTGCAAGGAAGGCGACGCGACGCGAGCGCCGGACAGACGCCCTGCAGTCAGGTCCTCGCGCACCGAATTGTAGGAAAGCACGGCGTGGCCCGCCGCCGCCGCGACCAGCTCCTTGATCTGTGGGATGGCATCCACCTCGACCGCGACGCTGAGCTCGGTGCGTGCCCGGCGGGCATAGTCGTTCAGCAATTCGCGCAGGCTGTGGGGCCGTCCGGGAATGACGAGTGGAAGGGAGCCAAGCCGAGCGAAACGCAGCGGCTTCGGCGCCAGCCCGCCATGGCCTCGCTCGAAGGCGCCTTGCGGGCCGATGACGACGAGATCCTCCTCGACGAGGCGACGCGCCTTCAGGCCGACCGTATCTGCTTCGCGAAAGACGAAACCCAGGTCGATCCGGCCGGTGCGCAGCAACTCGGCCATGTACCCTGTATTGCTCTCGCGCACGCTGAGGGAGACGCGCGGCAGCACGCGCAGCACCTCCTCCACCACGGGCCGCGTCAGCACCATCGCGACCGATTGAGGGAAGCTCACCGTGACATCGCCGATGATGACCGCGGCATCGCCGAGCAGATCCTCGCGCGCCAGCGCCGCCGATCGCAGAATGTGGCGCGCGTGGCCGAGCAGCTTCGCGCCCGACTCCGTCACAGCAACACCGCGCGGCATGCGGTGCAGCAGAGGAGACCCGAGTTCGCTCTCGAGATTGCGGATCTGCGCACTAAGCGCCGGCTGGGCGATACGCAGCCGTTCTGCGGCGCGGGATATCGAGCCTTCTTCGGCGATGGCAACGAAGTAACGGAGGATACGGAAGTCCATCGACCCATAGTACAGACATATGGCAGCGATCACTAATTGAGCTTTGTCCTATAGGTAAGTACAGCGCAGCTTGGGCGCGTTGAGGGAGGAACAAGATGCGCATCACACGGCGCGGCCTGTTGGCTGCGGGATTGGCCACACCTGCCATTTGGTCCGCGGCGGCCCAGGACTGGCCTGCCGGTCGCACCCTGCGCGTGATCGTCGGCTATCCGGCCGGCGGCCCGACCGACCTCGTGGCGCGGCTCGTTGCGGAAGGACTGCGCGAGGCAATCGGCGCCTCGGTGATCGTCGAGAATCGTGGTGGTGCGCGCGGCAGCATCGGAGCAGCTGTCGCAGCGAGAGCCGAACCGGATGGCACGACCCTCTGGCTCGGGCCCGTCCAGACGCAGGTCCTCAACCCGCTGCTGATGCGCAACATCAGCTACGATCCGTTGAAGGACTTCGTGGGCGTCGGTACGGTGGCGGCGCTGCCGAACGTGCTGGTCGTGAATCCGAGCACCCTGAACGTCAGCTCCGTGCAGGAACTGATTGCGCGCGGCAAGCGCGAGCCCAATGCCCTCACCTACGGCACCTACGGTCCGGGAAGCTCGCCCCACATGTTCGCCGTGGTGCTGCAGAAGGTCGGCGGCTTCGAGGCATTGCAAGTGCCCTACCAGGGCAGCGCGCCCGCTTCCAACGCCTTGCTGTCCGGAGAGATCAGTTTTCTTTTCGACAACATCACCACCGCAGCGGCGCAGGCTCAGGGCGGCAAGGTGCGCGCCTTGGCGGTCACCTCGCGGACGCGCTCACCCGCCTTGCCCGACGTCCCGACTATGGCGGAAGCAGGCCTGCCGGGCTTCGATCTGAATTTCTGGTTCGCTCTCTACGCTCCGGCCCGCGTGCCTCAGCCGATCCTGGCCAGGCTGCGCGCCGCGCTGGATGGCGTGATGGCCTCGCCGGAATTCGTCCGCCAACTTACCGCGCGCGGCGCCGAGCCCTTCGCCGTCCCTGCCGCCGATCTGCAGGGCTTCTTCGAAGCCGAGGCACGCAACTGGGCGGCCCTGGTCCGCGAGGCCGGACTGCAGCCCGAATAGCGTCGCCGCTTCAGCCGAACGCCTTCTTGCCGGCGACCCAGGTCTCGCTGACTTTGATGTCAGCGATCTTGTCCGGGTCGACCTTGTAGGGGTCGCTTTCGAGGATCGTCAGGTCGGCCTCCTTGCCGCGCTCCAGCGAACCGAGGCGGTCCCGCATGCCGATCTGGCCAGCGGCATGGATCGTCACGGCCTTGAGGGCATCGGTCAGCGACACGGCCTGGTTCTTCCCGATCACCGAATTGTCGGACAGGCAGCGCCGCGTCACGGCGGTCTGCACGAGCTGCAACACACCGATCTTGGTGACGGGCGAATCCGCATGCAGGGTGAACGGAACACCGGCCCTGACGCAGTCGCCCGCGGCATCCATGCGGTCTGCCCGCTCCGCGCCGAACAGCACGTCGCGATAGGCCGCTCCATAAAGAAGGACATGGTTCATGAGGAAGCTCGGCTGAACACCCAATGCCTTCATGCGAGCCACCTGGTCCATGCGCGCCATGGTGCAATGCTCGATCCGGTTGATCCCGGTCGCAGGATTGGCGCCGTAGGCGGCCTCGATGGCATCGAGGGCGGCGTCGATCGCGGCGTCGCCGTTGGCATGGATGGAAACCGGCCATCCGGCTTCCTTCACCTCGGCAACCATTTTGTTCAATTCCGCCGGGTCGTAATTGAGTTCGCCCTTCTCGCTCCCCCCGAGATACGGAACCGTCTGGGCGGCCGTCTTAGTCTGGTTGGACCCGTCGCCGACAATCTTGACGGCGTAGAAGGACAGCAGGGAATTCGGGACCTGGGTCGCCCGCGCGCCGCGCCCGAACTCTTTGTAGGGATCACCGGCGCCCATCGAGGCGAACATGAGACTGATGCTCATTCGGCAGGGAGATTGCGCGGCGATGCGCTCGTAGCCCTGGAGTTGGTCGCCCGTCACCGTCACGCCTGCTTCGTGAACCGCCGTAATGCCCGCCGCCGAATTGCGCTTCAGCCAATCGGCCGTGGCCTTGCCGACGAACTGCGGCGTAAGCTTGGGAAGGCCGACGAGCATTCTCCGAAGGGCCGCCTCCTCGTCGACCAGACCGTTCAGCTTGCCGTTGGCATCGCGGCGGAACCGCCCGCCGCCGGGCAGCTCCTGTATGTCGTCCGGAATCTTCGCCGCCTTGAGCGCGGCGCTGTTCACCGCGGCGGTATGCATGTTGTTGTAGTAGATCATGATCGGATGAGTGGCCGACAAGGCGTCGAGCTCCCCGATCGACAGTTCGCCGCCCTGGAGCAGGTTATCGAAGCCGAAGAAGTACAGCCAGTCGTTGGCCGGCGTCTTGGCGGCCTTGGCGCGCACCGCATCGAACACCGCCTGACGCGTCTTGTAGGTCGGATAGCCGACATCCTCGAACAACGCGGTGATGACCGCGCCGACACCCGTATGCTGATGAGGGTCGATCAACCCCGGCAGCAACGTGCGGCCGGCAAGGTCGACGACCCGGGTCGACGTCGTCCTGAGTTTCATCACCTCGGCGTCAGTCCCCACCGCCACGATCCTGCCGTCGTCGACAGCCACCGCCTCGGCATAGCGATCGGCGCCCGACATCGGGATGATCGTGCCCTTCCGGAAGATCAGATCGACTCCGCCTGCCTGGGCTCGGGTTGGCGGCGCAGCTCCGAGCGCCGCCATCCCCACTCCCGCAGCCAACGCCGATCCAACCATGAAGCCGCGCCGGCTCTTGCCTGGATAGAAACTGGAGAGATTTGCAAACAGCTCGCCGACACAGCTACGGCACATCACGACCTCGAAGAACTTTCATTGATCACCATACGATAGGGCTTCCGAGGTCCCGATCCCAGCTCCGATCGGATGTGCTACAGAGCCAATCCATTCCAATGCCAACCGTGGGAGATATCAGTATGGGTGACACCAGCAAGATCTCGGGGCTGCAGCTTCGATCCCTCATCACCAAAGGCGGCGAGCTGCAATTGTCGCTGGCCAAGGTCGACCTGCCCGAGCCGGGCCCCGACCAGGTTCTGGTCAAGGTCGAGGCGACGCCGATCAACCCGTCGGACCTCGGCCTGCTCCTGGGCCCTGCGGATCTGACGACCGCCAAGTCGAGCGGCAGTGGCGATGGCGTTACGGTCACGGCCAAAGTGCCTGCAGCCACCCTGCCCTTCCTGGCGACGCGTCTCGACGAGTCGATGCCCGTCGGCAACGAAGGCGCGGGCACGGTGGTCAAAGCCGGTTCTTCCGACGCCGCCCAGGCGCTCAAGGGCAAAACCGTGTCGATGATAGGCGGCGCCATGTATGCGCAGTACCGCCTGCTGAAGGCGACGGACTGCCAGCCGCTGCCGGCCGGTACGACGGCAGCCGAAGGTGCCTCGTGGTTCGTCAATCCGCTGACGGCGCTCGGCATGACCGAGACCATGAAGCGCGAAGGCCACAAGGCACTGGTTCACACCGCCGCTGCCTCCAACCTCGGCCAGATGCTGAACAAGATCTGCAACGAGGACGGGATCGGGCTGGTGAACATCGTGCGCAGCCCGGCGCAAGCCAAGCTGCTGAAGGACATCGGCGCAAAGCACGTCGTCGATTCGAGTGCGGCCACCTTCACTGACGACCTCACGCAGGCGCTGGTCGAGACCGGCGCCACGATCGCCTTCGATGCCATCGGCGGCGGCAAACTTGCCAGCCAGATCCTCACCTGCATGGAGATCGCGATCAACAAGACCGCGACGACCTACAACCGCTACGGCTCGAGCGTCCACAAGCAGGTCTATGTCTACGGCAGCCTCGACACCGGCCCGGTCGAGCTGACGCGTAACTACGGCATGGCGTGGGGTGTCGGGGGCTGGCTGCTGACGCCGTTCCTGCAGAAGATCGGCCGACCCGACCAGATCCGGCTGCGCGAGCGAGTGGTAAAGAGCCTGAAGACGACTTTTGCCAGCCACTACACGCAGACGATCTCGCTGCAGGAAGCCCTCGACCTCAAGAACATCGGCGCCTACGCCAAGCGCGCGACGGGCGAGAAGTTCCTGATCAATCCGAACAAGGGCTGATACCTGCCCAATAAATAGGAAGGGCCGGCGCCCGAAGCGCCGGCCCTTTCCGTTTGCAGATGCTGGCTACTTGTCGAGCCAGAAAGTATCGAAGCGCACCACGTCGTAGATGCCGAAATATTCCTGCGGACGGTGGCCCTTCACGTAGTTGTACCAGCCGTCGTTGATCTTCTCCCAGGAAACCGGCAGCAGCGGCGGATCCTGCTCCATAATGGCCTCTGCCTGACGGATCAGGTCGAGGCGCTTCTTGGCATCGACCTCGCGGTCGATCTGCGGCAGAAGCTCGTTGAACTTCGCATTGTCCCAGGACGAATAGTTCTGCGGCCCGGTCTTGCTGTACCAGGCATTGAAGTAGTCTGACGGGTCGAGCAGCGTCGAGACGATGGCGCCGATGGCGAGATCGAACTTGCCGGTTCGAATGTCGTCGAACCACACCGACTCGACGGCCGTGCGGATGTTGCATTGCACGTTGAGCGTCTGCTGCAACATCGCCTGGATGGCCTGCGACCACAGTTTGAAACTCGCGACTTCGCGCACCAGGTAGTCGAGCCCGGTGATGCCTTTGGCGTGCCCGGCCGCAGCCATCAGCGCCTTGGCTTCCTTCACCGCAGCCGTCGGGTCGGCCTGATAGCCGATCCGCTTGCTGAGCTCGGGCAGCGGCGTGGCGAACTCCGAGAAGGGATAGATGAAGCCGCCGACCATCATCGGTGCGATATCCTTCACCACGTCGACCAGCACGGGCTTATCGAGTACGAGATGGAAGGCCCGGCGCACCCGGGGATCGTCGAGCGGCTTCTTCTTGTTGTTCATCCAGGTGGCCTGGATGACGCTCTGGTAGAAGTCAGCGCCGGACATGCCCTGGGTCGCCTTGACCCGACGCTGCGATACGGGATCGAGCAGTCGGGCGTAGTCGACGCGGCCGGAAAGCAGGCTGGAGCCGAGTTCCGGCGAGAACGGCAGGGCGTGATAGAACTCGATGCCGTCGAGGTAAGGCAGGCCCTTGTTCCAGTAGTTCTTGTTCTTCTCCATCACCCAGATCTCGGCCTCGACGCGGCGCTGGCTCTTGAACGGTCCGGTGCCGGGAATGTCGACGACGCGACGCAGGTTGTAGCCGTTATCTTCCAGCGTCTTCTTGCGCACGATCCCATTCCAGCCGCTGGCGATCGCCGACATGATGAAGTTGGCCGGCCGCGGCTCGGCGAGCTTGAACTGCACCGTGTACTTGTCGGGCGCGGTGATCTCTTCGACCGCGGCAAACAGCGTACTGCGCGGGATGGAAATACCCTGCGGCGGCTTGGCGATACGGTCGAAGGTCGCTTTCACGTCCTCCGACGTGAAGTCCGCGCCATCGTGGAACTGCACGTCCTTGCGCAGCATGAACGTGTAGGTCTTGTTGTCCTTGGAGATTTCCCAACTATGGGCAAGGTCGGGGATGATCGTCTTGCCGCTGTCGCGCGGATCGCGCCGCACGAGATTGTCGAACATGCAGCCCTGGCTGCCCAGGCTGTTGATGGTGCCCGACTGATGGAAGTCGAAATGCGGCGGCCGCGAGGTGATGCCGTAGCGCAGCACGCCGCCCGCTTTGGCATTGGGCTCGGGTGCCTTGAGCTGGAATTTCGACCCGTCGAACTCGTTGGGCACGCCCTGCGCCCAAGCATGGAAAGGCAGCCCGAAAGCTCCTGCTCCACTCATGGCGCCCAAGGCGGCAGCGCCCTTGACGAATTGACGACGGTTTACGCGGGAACGCTTAGACACTTGGTCTGACATGCGCCGTTCCTCCCTTTTTGGTCTTTTGCAGACCGAGCACTCTATGCTCTGATGGTTTGCCCATCTTCTTGGTGGGCCAAAACTAACACCATAAGTTGAAGGGAGTCGATGGCGGCGCAAACGATCCTGCAGATCGAGGACCTCCAGACCCATTTCTTCACCGCGGTCGGCACCGTCCGCGCCGTCGATGGTGTGTCCTACTCCTTGAAGGCCGGCGAGACGCTGGGCGTCGTCGGCGAATCGGGCTGCGGCAAGAGCGTGACGGCTCTTTCCATTCTACGCCTCGTGGCAAACCCACCGGGACGCATCATCGGCGGTGCCGTGCGCTTCGAGGGCAGGAACCTGCTGGAGATCAGCGAACCCGAGATGGAACGCATCCGCGGCAACGAAATCTCGATGATCTTCCAAGAGCCGATGACCTCGCTGAACCCGCTCTACACGGTGGGCAAGCAGATTGCGGAGGCCGTCGCCCTCCATCAGGGGTTGAACAAGCGCGATGCCTGGGATCGCGCCGTCGAGATGCTGAAGCGCGTTTCCATTCCCGAGCCGGAGCGGCGTGCCCATGCCTATCCGCACCAGCTTTCGGGCGGCATGCGGCAGCGGGTCATGATCGCCATGGCGCTGTCCTGCAACCCCAAGGTGCTGATCGCCGACGAGCCGACCACGGCGCTCGACGTCACCATCCAGGCACAGATCCTCGACCTGATGCGCGAGCTGCAGGAGACGTTCGGCACCGCCATCATCCTGATCACCCACGACATGGGCGTGGTGGCGGAGAATGCCGACCGGGTCGTGGTCATGTACGCCGGCCGCAAGGTCGAGGAGACCGACGCTGCCCGGCTGTTCGACAATCCGGGCCACCCCTATACGCGCGGCCTGCTGGCCTCGATCCCCCATCTCGACACTGCCGCTCAGAACGACGCCCGTCGCGCTCGGCTGAACGAGATCAAAGGCATGGTGCCATCGCTGTTCAACCTGCCACAGGGATGCAGCTTTGCCCCGCGTTGCGGCCTGGCCAGCGACCGCTGCCGGGAGGCCCGGCCGCCGCTCGAGGAGCAGCGGCCCGGCCACTGGATCGCCTGCTGGCATGCCGACAAGGTGCTAGCCGGCATGCTCGTTGGGGCCGGCGCATGACGCCGCTGCTCGAAGTCGACGGCCTGAAGAAACACTTTCCCATCCGCAAAGGGTTCTTCAGCCGCGCCTCTGGAAGTGTCTACGCCGTCGACGGCGTCTCATTCTCGATCGGCCGCGGCGAGACGCTGGGGCTGGTCGGCGAATCGGGATGCGGCAAGTCCACGGTCGGACGCACCGTGCTCCGGTTGCTGGAACCGACCCAGGGCACCATCAAAGTCGCGGGCCAGGACATTACCCAGCTCGATACCCAGAACCTGCTGCCCTATCGGCGGCGCCTGCAGATGATCTACCAGGACCCCTATGCGTCGCTCAATCCACGCATGACGGCCGGCGAGATCGTTGGGGAGCCGCTGATCGTCCACGATCTCGGCGCACCCGAAGAACGCAAGGATCGTGTCGCGGCCCTGTTCGAACGCGTCGGCCTGAGGCCGGAAGCCGTGAATTCCTATCCGCACGAATTTTCCGGCGGCCAACGCCAGCGCATCGGCATCGCCCGCGCGCTCTCGCTCAAGCCCGAGCTGATCGTGGGCGACGAGCCGGTCTCGGCGCTCGACGTCTCGATCCAGGCGCAGATCATCAACCTGCTGATGGACCTGCAGGACGAGTTCAAGCTCTCCTACCTCTTCGTGGCCCACGATCTCGCGGTGGTTGAACATATCAGCCACCGGGTCGCCGTGATGTATCTCGGCCGCATCGTCGAGATGACCGACAAGCGGAGCCTGTTCGAGATGCCCCTGCATCCCTACAGCGAGGCGCTGCTGTCGGCCGTGCCGATCCCCAAGTCGAGCGCCCGCGGCCGCAAGCGCGTGATCCTGACCGGCGACGTGCCGAGCCCGATCAATCCGCCTTCCGGCTGCCATTTCCACACGCGCTGCCCCTATGCCATGCCGCGCTGCAAGACCGAGGTGCCGGCCCTTCGCGAAGTCATTCCGGGCCACCTCGCATCATGCCATCTGCACGACGGCGGCGTGAGGTCTCCCCTAGCAGCGGCGTCCTAGACCGAGCCGCGCAGGCGCGGGTCGAGCAGGTCGCGAATGCCGTCGCCGAGAAGGTTGAAGGCAAGCACGGTGATAGTGATGGCGAGGCCGGGGAACAGGACCAGCCACCAGGGCGGCACGAGGCCCGCGTTCAGCGAATCGGCCAGCATATTGCCCCAGGTCGGCATCGGAGGCGGAATGCCGACACCCAGAAAGCCCAGCGACGCCTCGATCACGATGGCGACGCCGAGATGCGTGGTGGCCAGGATCAGGTAAGGCGCCACGCACTGCGGCAGGATATGGCGGAACATCAGGCGCTTGTGCGAGGCGCCGATGCCGCGTGCGGCCTCGACATACTGCATCTCCTTGAGCGACAGCACGACCGAGCGGATGACGCGCCCGCCGAACGGAATGCGCGTAATGGCAATCGCGACGATGACGGTCGCGAGGCCGCCGCCCAGCGCCATGGCGATGGCCATGGCCAGGATCAGGTCGGGAAAGGATTGCAGGAACTCGATGACCCTCTGGCTCACCATGTCGAAACGACCGCCGAAATAGCCGCAGGCCAGCCCCCACAGCGCCCCGACCGTCGTGCCGAACAACACCGCGCCGAGCGCCACAGTGAGCGACGTCTGGCTGCCGTAGATGACGCGGCTCAGCGTGTCGCGGCCGATCTGGTCCGTACCGAACCAGTGCTTCTCGTCGGGCGGCTTCTGCATCGCACGAAAGTCGGACTTGAGCGGTGGATAGGGCGCAATCACGGGTGCCGCGACGGCCATGGCGACGATCAAGGCTGCCACCACGCCCCAGAAGGCCGAGAACGGCGCGCGGCGAAAGAACGACCCGAAGGTGCGCAGGGCCGCTCGCAGGCGCGATGGCTGGGCGGTAACTGGCGCGGCGACGGTCGCTGTCATTGGTAGCGGATCCTCGGGTCCAGGAGCGCGATGGTGACATCGACCAGGATGTTCAGCCCTACGAACACCACGGCATAGAGGAACACCAGGTTCTGCATGACGAAGACGTCGCGCTCGTTCACGGCCGTGAACATGGCGTAGCCCAGCCCCGGTGTGGCGAAGGCCCGCTCGACGGGGATCGATCCAGCCAGCACCAGCCCCAGCAGCACGCCCGACAGGGTAATGACGGGCAGGAGCGCGTTGGGCAGCGCATGCAGCGCAATCACCAGCTTGCCGTTCAACCCCTTGGCACGTGCCGTCCGCACATAGTCCTCACGGATCACTTCGAGAAGGCTGGAGCGCGCCATGCGGGCGATATAGGCCGCCTGCCCCAGGCCCAGCACGACGGCCGGCCCGATGACGATCTGCAGGTTGCTCCACGGGTCCGCCAGCAGCGAGACGCCGGCCATCGGCGCGCGGTAGCCAAACCAGAAGAGCAGGCCCAGCACGATCAGCATGCCGACCCAAAAGCCCGGCACGGCAATGAAAAGGATGCTGGTGAAGCGCGCCACGCTGTCGGCGATGCTGTTGGGGCGCAGCGCGCTTATGATCGCGACCGGGATGCCGACGAGCCACGACAGGACCACGGAAATGATGGCGATTTCCGCTGTCAGGGGACCGCGCCGCAGGATCATCTCGGCGACGCTCTCGGAGCGGAAGAACGAACGGCCGAAGTCGCCGCGCAGGATGTCCCTTACCCAGTTGAGATACTGCACCCACAACGGGTCGCTCAACCCCAGCTCGTCCATGTAGTGGGCGCGCTGCTCGTCGGTGAGCTTGGTCATGCCCTCGGCGCCGAAGATCGCGACCAGCGGATCGCCCGGCAGGATACGCATGACCACGAAGACCATGATCGATACGCCGACAATCGTCAGCGCGCCGAAAACCAGCCGCCGCGCGACATAGCTGTACATGGCGTCGCCTCCCTGGGCGGCATTACCCGATCCGCCTTCGAGGGCGGTATTTGTCGAGGATTAGGCCATATCCCGCACCGGCGCGCTACGCCATCGTCGGCATATCAGCGGCATCGTGCCCATAGAGCCAGGTCATCGCATCGAGCGAGCAGTCACCCGAGCTTGCCATGGCGGCATCGTGCTCCTGCTGCTTCGGACCGTCGGGCAGATGAAAGCGCACGCGGTTGGCCGCACTCGCCTCCTGCAGGCGCGTCGCACGTGGCTTGCGCAGCGCTTCGTAGCCGCTCAAAGCCGCTGGCAGGTCGTCGTCGTCCGGCCGTGCCGACAGGATCGACGTCAGCGCGCGGGCAGGGTCATGCCAACCGGCCCGCCCCCCGCGATCAGGGCGGGGACGTGGCGCATCTCACGCCCGTTTCGCCGTCGCTTCCTTCTCGGCCATCTTCTGCTTAAGCTGCTCCGGCGTCAGCCGGACAATGTGCTCGTTCTGATGGCTGTAGATGTCGTACTTCTGGACATCGAGATCCTCGAGCACGATCTCGCGGTTCATCACCTTCTGCTTCCACTGCAGATGCTCGGCCTCGGCGGCGTGGAACTCGGGCATCACTTCCCTGGCGAACAGCTCCAGCGAGGAACAGATGTCCTCATGGCTGGTCTTGCCGGCTTGGTTCAGCAGGATTACCTGATCGACCCGGCTCGCCTGGAACTGGCGCAGCTTCCTGCGGATCGTCTCGGGTGAACCGATCAGGCCCGACTCCAGCGCCTTCTTCTCCTCCGGGCCGCCGCGCCAGGCCTGGTATTCCTTCCAGAGGTCGGACGTGCCCGGCGCATCGACGCCTTTGCGGCCGTAGTAGCTCAGCGCGAAGATGAAGAAAGTCCAGCCGGCCGCCTTGGCCTCGGCTTCCTCGTCGGTGGCCGCGCACATGAAGCCCGAGACCATCGCGACGTTGGGGTTGCTGGGATAGTCCGCGAGCTTCCGCGAGTTGTTCAGCAGGTTGTTGTAGTACTTGTGCACCCAGGCCCGCGCCGCTTCGGGCGTCACGAAGGTGAAGCCAAGCGCGCCCATGCCCCACTCGCCCGCCTTGCCGATGGTCTGGATGTTCGAGCAGGCGACCCATAGCGGCGGATGCGGCTTCTGGAACGGCTTGGGAATGACGTTGCGCGCCGGGAAGTCGTAATACTGGCCGTGAAACTCCCAGCTTTCCTTGGTGAACATCGGGACGATGGCCTTTACGGCCTCCTCCCATCGCTCGCGCTTGTCGCGCACGCGGATGTTGAAGGGATGCAGCTCGGCCGGCCCCGCGGCCTCGCCCATGCCGAGTTCGACCCGGCCGCCCGACAGCAGGTCAAGCGTCGCCACCTTCTCGGCCACGCGGTGCGGCTGGTTGGTGGTGAGCTGGATCACGCCATGGCCCAGCCGGATGCGCTTGGTGCGCTGGCTGGCGGCCCCCAGGAACACTTCCGGCGCAGAGGAGTGGGAATATTCCTCGAGGAAGTGATGCTCGACCTCCCAGGCGTAGTCGTAGCCCAGCCGATCCGCGAGCTCGATCTGCGTCAGCGAGTCCTGCAGGAGCTGGTACTCGCTCTTCTCGCCCCATGGCCGCGGAAGCTGGTGCTCATAGAAAATGCCGAACTTCATGGCTGCCCCTTACGCTGCTTTGCAAAAGGCCGAGATGCTCTCGACCAGCTTCGGCACCATCTCCTTCGGCAGGTCGTGACCCCAGCCGGGATGGACCTCGATCTTGGCGCCCGGCACGAGGCTCGCGACGTCGCGGCCGCAATCGACCGGCAGCAGCGGGTCGTCGGCGCCATGCAGGACCAGCGTCGGGACCTTCACGGTCTTGAGAAGATCGGTGCGCGGACCGGAGGCCATCACCGCGAGATACTGGCGCGCGGCACCTTCGGGATAGTAGCGGCGGTCGACGTTGCGCTCGACCAGCGCGCGCAGCTCGGTTGGATCGACAGGATACGCCGGACTTCCGATCACGGTGCGCAGCATCATGCCATGGGCGACGAGCTGCTCGCGCGCCGGGCCTTCCGGCACCGCCGAAAGCATCGCCACGGCCTCGGGCTTGCCCATCGGCAGGCCGGGCCGGCCGCTGGTCGACATGATCGAGACCAGGGAAAGCGTGCGTTGTGGGTACTTGGCCGCAAGGATCTGCGCGATCATGCCGCCCATCGAGGCGCCGACCATATGGGCACGGTCGATCCCCAGTGCGTCGAGCAGGCCGATCGCGTCGGCGGCCATGTCGTCGAGCAGATAGGGCGTGTCGACCTTTTCGCCTTTCATCAGCTTGGCGAACGACCCCATCAGGTCGGGCATGCCCCACTTTCCGAAATCGGTAGAAAGACCGACGTCGCGATTGTCGTAGCGCACGACGAAGAAGCCCTTGGCCGCCAGACCTTCGCAGAACGACTCCGGCCAGAGCGTGAGCTGTGCGCCCAGCCCCATGATCAGAAGCAGCGCGGGATCGCTTTTCTTGCCGAAGGTCTCGTACTCGATCTCGATGCCGTTGGCCCTAGTCTTCGTCACGCTTCCTCCGTCTTTCCTCGCGTCAGTATGTGCCGCGCTTGGCGGCCCACCAATAGGCCAGCGGCCGACGCAGCGGCCCCATCGGCCTGCCCAGCGAAAGGGCGGGCAGCAGGATCGGCAGCGCCGCGGGGTCGATCCTGTGGCGCAGCGCACGCGCATCCCCCAGCAACGAGTCGCGCTCCGGTCCCTCACCCATCAGCCACGCCGCCGCGACGGCGTGTGCCGCCTGCTGCGAGTGGGGATCGGCTGCGCCCAGGACCTGGAGTTCGAGATCGGCGAGCGCGTGGCCTGCGCGCATCACGTCGAGCGGACCGTCGATCTCTTCCTCCCGCGCGTCGATCAAAGCCCTGAGCTTCTCGACAGTGATTCCATGCCGCCTGACGATTTCGCTCAGCGATTCAACAATGGGTTGGGCGCGCGGTGTTCCTGAGCCGGCAGCCTCGGCGACGGCCTCCCGCCACCACTCCAATCGAATGCGCGCCAGCATCGGTTCACGAGTCACGGTGCGCGTGCGGGCGAGTTCATGGTCGAACGCCAGCAGCGCCAGGAGGCCGGTTCGCGCAGGCTCGGGCGCAAAAAGCGCGGCCAGGAAACGATCGCGGTCGGCTCCCCGCACGAGGTCGAGCACGTAGCGGTGTGAGGCGTCGGGCGCGCGGTAGGGGCCAATATCTGCAGGAGACATGCGTGGATAAGCTCAGACCTGCGACCGTTGAACGCAGGCCGCTATGAGTTTACAATATGACGATCGAGGATTCATCAATCCCATCAACAAGATAAAGGGGATGTTTAACATGGGCGCCATATTTACTTCGCTGGGCCGTACGGTTTCAGCAGGGGTCGTGCTGCTCATCTTGATCGTGATCATTGCAGGCGCCGCGACAGGTCAGATGACCCGTATCGACCACGCATGGGGCACGTTTGTCATGCGCTGGCTGCACGTGCTGAGCGGCGTGATGTGGATCGGTCTGCTCTGGTACCTGAACTTCGTGCAGGTGCCGACCATGCCCAAGATCCAGCCCGTCGAAAGCCGGACCGCGATCACCAAGTTCATCGCCCCCACCGTTCTCTGGTGGTTCCGTTACGCCGCCCTCGCCACCGTCATTACCGGCCTGCTGTTGGCCTGGATGAACGGCTACATCGTCCAGGCGCTGACGCTGCGTCCAGGCTTCATCATGATCGGCGTCGGCATGTGGATGGCGCTGATCATGGCCTTCAACGTCTGGTTCATTATCTGGCCGAACCAGCAGAAGATCCTGGGCCTCGTCGATGCAACGGCGGAGGAGAAAGCCGCCGCCGCGCCGAAGGCGCTCTACGCCAGCCGCTTCAACACCATGTTCTCGATCGGCATGCTCTACTGCATGGTGGCGCAGCAGAACGCGCCGATCTGATCGGCCGGTACCAGCTTGCGGAAACGGCGCCCTCTCGGGCGCCGTTTTTGTTTATGCCCAGCAGCACGCCGCTCCCCTACAGTGGAATTAGCGCCGCCGCTACTCTGCGGCCCTCGGCCAGCAGGACATTGTAGATGCGGCAGGCCGAGCCGGTATCCACCACTTCGAGCGCCATGCCGGCGGCCTTCAAAGCTGCACGCATGTTTGGCGCTATGAAGACGGCCCGCGCACCGCAGCCCAACACCAGCAGTTCGGTCGGTATCGCCAGGGCCTGAAGCGGCGACAGCGATTCCAGCGACAGATCGCCGGCGGCCGTCACGCCCCACGGAACGGTCGCTGCCGGCGTCACCAGTACCGGCTCGCGCCATTGGCGCTCGCTGATCAGGAAACGGCCGGGACCGTAGGTGCGGATATACTGGACCTGCGACGGATCGGGCGTCGGCAGGGTCTTGTCGGCCGGCCCCGGAACCGGCGGCTTCACGCCTTGGCCTTCTCCGCCTTCTCGTCCTCGTGCCGGAACTGCTCCGGCCGCAGGTTCATGTAGACGAGACCGGCGCAGGCGATCCAGATCGACGAGTAGGTGCCGACCACGATGCCCCACAGCATGGCGACCGAGAAGCTGTAGAGCACCGGCCCGGCAAACAGCACCAGCGACAGCACCGCCACGAACACCGTGACCGACGTCATCAGCGTACGGGCCAGGGCCTCGTTGATGCTGAAGTTCAGAAGCTCGATCAGGCCCATCTTCTTGTAGCGCCGCATGTTCTCGCGGACGCGGTCGAAGATGACGACCTTGTCGTTGATCGAGTAGCCGGCGATGGTCAGCACGGCGGCGAGGGCCGTCAGGCTGAAGTCGAGCTGGAACAGAACGAAGATGCCGAGCGTCGAGATCAGGTCGTGCAGCATGGCGATCAACGCACCGACGCCGAACTGCCATTCGTAGCGTATCCAGACATAGATGACGATCGCGGCCATGGTGGCCAATGCCGCCAGAATGCCGCCGTGCATCAGCTCGTCGCCGATCTTGGGACCGACCGACTCTGTGCCGCGCAGGTCGTACTTGGCCTCGATTGCGTCTTCGACCAGCTTGATGGCGACCTGCTGGCACCATTCGGCGCGCTGCTCGTGGGTCATCTCGACCTTGGCGGTCGGGGTGTTTCCGCGCGGCAGCTGGCGATCGAGGATTGTGAGGCCGACACGGCTCACGGCATCGCGCCAGTTGGCGCCATCGAGCGGCCGCGGGGCGGTGAATTCCACGTCGCCGGTCTCGGGGGCGCCCGGCTTGACCTGCCAGCCCTCGCCCGCCCGGCTCTGCATGATGCGCTGGGCACCGGCCACGCATTGCGGGCCGCCATCCTGACGCTGGATGCGGATGAGGGCTGTCGTGGGATCGCCGAATTCCTGCAGCGAGACTTCGCCGACGCCCAGCCCGCCCACGACGGAGCGCAGATTGTCGAGATGCGCCGGGCCTTCCTTGGCGCGCACCTGGATGGCGATGCCGCCCTTGAAGTCGATGCCGAAGTTCAGCCCGATGAAGAACACCGCCAGCAGCGAGATGATGTTGACTGCCGTCGAGGCGATGAGCGCGAAACGGCGCTTGCCCAGGAAGTCGAACTTTGTGCCGGCGGGAACGAGATGAAGAGGCTTCCACAGCATGGTCAGGGCCTCAGATCACGATTTCGGTCGGCCGCCGCCAGCGCACCCAGGTGGACAGCAGCATGCGCGTGAAGACGGTTGCGGTGAAGAGATGGGTCAGAAGACCGAGCGTCAATGCCGTCGCGAAGCCGCGGATCGGGCCCGAGCCGAAGCCGAACAGCAGCACGCCGGCAATCAGCGCGGTCAGGTTGGCGTCGATAATGGCCGACATGGCGCGCTCGTAGCCGGTGGCGATGGAACTGAAGGCCGATCGACCCAGCGCTTTTTCCTCTCGGACGCGCTCGTAGATCAGCACGTTGGAATCGACCGACATACCAACGGTCAGCACCAGGCCCGCGATGCCGGGCAGCGTCAGCGAGGCGCCCAGGATCGACATGCCGGCGATCACCAGCAGCAGGTTGACCAGCATGGCGAGGTTGGCGAAGCCGCCGAACAGCGGCCCGTAGGCGATGAACATGAAGAGCGCGACCATGGCCGTGCCGACCAGCGCCGCCGTCGTGCCGGAGCGGATCGCGTCGGCGCCGAGGTCGGCGCCCACCGTGCTCTCCTGGATGATGCTAAGGGTGGCCGGCAGGGCGCCGGAGCGCAGCAGCAGAGCCTGTTCCTGGGTCTGCTGTGTGGTGAAGCTGCCGGTGATGATGCCGCTGCCGCCGCAGATCGCGCTCTGCACGACCGGGGCGCTGATGATCTCGCCATCGAGCTGGATCGCCAGCCGCTTGCCGATATTGGCGCGGGTCGCATTGCAGAAGGCGCGGCCGCCGGCGCTGTTGAAGGTGAAGCTGATGATCGGCCGGCCACCCTGCTGCTGCTCGAAGGTCGACTTGGCATCGTCCAGATCCTCGCCGCCGACAACGACGCGCTTGAGCACGGGCAGGCACTGCGGCTGGAAGCGCCGACAGATCTGGTCCGGCGTCATGCGCGGATTGGCGTTCTGGATGTCTTCCCAGGCCTTGGGATTGGTGCGCCGCAGCTCCTGCATGCCCTCGCGCGTAGGCACCAGGGACGTCGTGGCCGGTAGGTTCGTCGGGATGTTCTGGCCGGTCGCGGCCACATCCTCGTTCACCAGATGGAAGGTAAGCTTGGCCGTCTGGTTGATCTTGCGCTTGAGGTCGGTCGTGTCCTTGATGCCGGGGACCTGCAGCAGGATGCGCTCGTCGCCCTGGCGGACAATGGTCGGTTCGATGGTGCCGGTCTCGTCGACGCGGCGACGCAGGATCTCGATCGACTGATCGATGACTTCCTTCTTCTTCTTGGCGACTTCCTGGTCCGAATAGGCGAGCCGGATCAGGTCGCCGCTGCCCGAAATGGCAATCGTCGGATCGACCGCGCGGATCGCTTCCAGCGCCTTCGAGCGCTGGGCTTCGTCGCGCAGGGTGATCACGACGTTGCGGCCGCCTTCGACGTTGACGTCCTTGTAGGCGACCTGCTGCTTGCGCAGCTCCGAACGTACCGAGTCCGAGAGGTTGGTCAGGCGCTCGGTCATCAGGCTGCGCAGGTCGGCTTCCAGCAGGAAATGGGCGCCGCCGCGCAGGTCGAGACCCAGATTCATGCGGCTCTGGGCGTACCAGCCCGGCAGATGGTCGAGCACGCTCGACGGCAGCAGGTTGGGCAACGCAAACAACACCGCCAGTAGCGTGACGGTGATGATGCCGATGGTCTGCCAACGCGGAAGATTGAGCATGTCGACCTACTGCCCGTCTTTTGCGGCTATTTCTTGCCGCCGAACAAGCTGCCCAGCAGGCTCTTGCGTTCGGGGGCCGGCGGCGCCGGCGGCAGGAGGGGCTTGTCGTCCTCCTCGCTCTCCTTCGGACCGCGCACCGATTCGCCGCGGGCCACGATATCCGTGATGGTCTGCTTGATGATGCGAACCCGCACGCCCTCGGCAAGTTCCACCTGGACCTCGTTGTCGGAGATCACCTTGGTGACCAGGCCGATGATGCCGCCGCCGGTAACGACGCGGTCACCGCGCTTGACGCCCGCCAGCATCTCGCGCTGTGCGCGCACCTTCGCCTGCTGCGGCCGAATCAGCAGGAAGTAGAAGACAACGAAGATGAGGATGAGCGGGAAAAGCTGGACGAGGAAGTCTCCGCCGCCGCCGCCCGCACCTTGTGCCCATGCCTGGGAAATGAACATCGCTTCCGCCCCCTCAAGTCTTTCCGGCCGTCGAAAAAAGCGCGCGGACTATAGCGGTCTCGCCCCGCTTTGCAACGCAAGCGCGGGGGGATATGGTCGCCCCCTTTCAAGCGGCCGGCAACGATGGATCAAGACCTTAAAGCCCTCATTTCACGCATTGCGGAAGCACTCGATCGCCTGGCGCCTCCGGCGCCCCCCAGCGCAGACATCAACGAAGCCGAAGCCTATGTCTGGCACGCGGCCGGCCACCGCCTCGAAGCCGTGCCCAAGGTCAACCGCGTCAGCATCGACCTGCTGGTCGGCATCGACCGCCAGAAGGAAATCCTGCTGGAGAACACCCGCCGCTTCGCCAAGGCGCTGCCGGCCAACAATGCCCTGCTCTGGGGCTCGCGCGGCGCCGGCAAGAGCTCGATCGTGAAGGCCGTCCACGCCCATGTGAACCGCGAGATGGGCGGCCCGCCGGGTCCCTTGGCGCTGGTCGAGATCCACCGCGAGGACATCCCCTCCCTGCCCGCGCTGCTCTCGATGATCCGCAGCTCGAAGCGCCGTTTCGTCGTGTTCTGCGACGACCTCTCTTTCGATGGCCAGGATGCGGCCTACAAGTCGCTGAAGGCGGTGCTCGAAGGCGGTATCGAAGGCCGGCCGGACAATGTCGTCTTCTACGCGACCTCCAACCGCCGTCACCTGATGCCGCGCGACATGATCGAGAACGAGCGCTCGACGGCGATCAATCCGTCGGAGGCCGTCGAAGAGAAGGTGTCCCTGTCGGATCGCTTCGGGCTCTGGCTCGGCTTCCACAATGCCGACCAGGATACGTTCTTCGCGATGATCGAAGGCTATGCCGAATTCTACAAGCTCGGCGTCCCGGCCGAGACTCTGCGCAAGCAGGCGGTCGAATGGTCGGTGACGCGCGGCTCCCGCTCCGGACGCGTCGCCTTCCAGTTCGTTCAGGAAGTCGCGGGACAACTCGGCAAGAAACTGGAGTAGCCCAGGAGTAGCCATGGAAGATCCCGACGACGTCCTGTTCTCGCCTGCGGTCAAGGCGGAGCAGACGCGTCTGGGATCGCGGGCCCAGTTCGAGGGGCGGACCTGGAACACGGAGATCACCGACGATCTCCGTCAGTTCCTCGGTGTCATCGACACCTTCTTCTTTGCGACAGCGAGCGCCGATGGCCGACCTTATATACAGCACCGCGGCGGGCCACCGGGCTTCCTGAAGCCGATCGGCAGCCACACGCTGGCCTTCGCCGACTTTGCCGGCAATCGCCAGTACATCTCGCTGGGCCACCTGCGCGAGAACGACCGCGCGCATATCTTCATCCTGCACTTCGCGACCCAGCAGCGGGTGAAGCTGTGGGGCCGTGCCCGCATCGTCGAGGGCGATCTCGAACTGATGGAGCGGCTGGTCGATCCGCGATACAGGGCGCGGCCCGAACGGGCCATCGCCTTCACCATCGAAGCCTGGGACATCAACTGCCGCCAACACATCACGCCGCGCTACAGCGAGGCGGAGATCGCCCCGGCGGTCAACCAGCTCACCCAGCGGATCAAAGAGCTGGAGGAGGAAGTAGCGCGCCTCAAGGGGGAGACGCCTTCGGACTCCTAGGCCTTCGCCTTGGGCCGTACGATCTTGATGGTCGAGGTCGAATGGACGATGAGCCGGCCCTTCTCGTCCTTCAGATCGCCGTCGAGGAAGCCCACCGAGCCGCCCCAGCGCATGACGCGGCCCTCGGCGTAGACGATCCCCGGCCCCATCGCTTCGAAGAAGCTGATCTTGAGTTCGAGTGTCGGGACCGCAATGCCGAGCTTGCCCTTCACGATCGCTGCGTTGGCCATTGCCGTATCGACCATGCCGGTCAGGAATCCGCCCTGGCAGATGCGGCCCTGCGAATGACAGAAGGCCGGCACGATCTCGAAACGAAAACGCGCATAGCCGCGCGCCGAATCGATATCGAGCAGTTCGCCGTTCAAGGTCTTGAGCACTTCCGGCGGATTGGCGCGCAGGGCGGCAAGGATCTCCGAATCGTGCACAAGGTCCTTGGAGAAATGCTGGAAATCCGGATGGGCGGACGCAGGTGTAGCAGTCATGAACGTCGATACCTTGCAAAGAGGGCGTAAGCGGAAGCGCCGGCCAGGACCAACACGGCGAGATAGGTAAACAGGGCGCGGTAGGCTTCTTCCGGCAAGGCGCCGGTCGTCGCGCCTGCCGGCATGAACGACTCCATGATGAAGCCGCTGACCGGCTGGGTGATGCCGACGCCGACGAACACCCAGACATTGATGGAGGTAAGCGAACGGCCGCGCAGGCGGTCGTCGAACAGCGAGCGGCCATGCTCGATGATCGCCGGGAAGAAATTGGAGAAGAGCCCAAATACCAACAGCACGGCGATCAACGCCGTGGTCGGGATGTTCGACCATAGCGCGAGGGTCGTCATGCAGGAGAAGCTGATCCCGGCAAAGACCAGCACCACGGGTCGCGGCGTTCCCAGGCGCGAGGAAAGCCAGCCCGCCAGGAAGATACCGACGGTGCCGAGCGCGGCCATGGCGAACAGCAGGCGGCCGGTGACGGACGTCCCGAGCCCATGAATGTCGACCATGTAGAGGCCGAGCCAGAGGCCTCGGATCGCAAAATTGGTCGAGTAGCCGATCAGCGCGGCGCCGATCAGGCCGGGCATCGCGGGATGGCGGAAGATTTCCCCAAGACCGCGAATCACTGACAGGAGAGACTCGGGTTCGCGCTTCGTCCAGTCGGATCCCGGTGGCGCGTCGCGCACGACGAACAGCATCAGCACCGCCGATACCAGAATGCCGAGAATGGCGACGGAGAAACCCCAGCGCCAGCCGATCCAGCCCATGATCCACACGAAGGGCTCCGTGGCGCTGAGATTGCCGATATAGCCCAGCGACATCATCGTGGCGGAGAGCGTCGCGAAACGCGTCGGCGGCCACCACCGCGCGATCAGCACGATCGCCCCCATGAACACGGCCGACGTACCGAGGCCCAGCACGAACATGCCGGCCGCCAGTTCCTCGAAGCTCTTGCCGAAGGCAAAGAGCATTCCGCCGGCGACACCCAGAAACAGGGTGAGCGCCACCGTGAGACGCGGCCCGTAGCGGTCGAACAGCACGCCCGACGGAATCTGCATCAGCGCAATGCCCCAGAAGAACGCGCCCGTCACCGTGCCGAGCTGTTCGGCGCTGAGACCGATCTCGGTACGCAACGTCGGCCCCAGCACGCCGGTCACCGACCGGGTGAACTGGCAGAGGATGAAACAGGCGGCGGCAATGGCAAACAACCAGACACGGCCGCGCCGAACGGCGGGCGAATCGTAGTCGACGGAGGGAACGGTGGCTGAGGTACTCACGGGGCGGCGACTATAACGACGCTCTCACCTTCTCCAGCAACTCGATGAGCAGGCGCGTTTCGGCGGTCGAAAGAGCCGATGCGACGCGCGCCTCGTGCAGACGCACCAGCTTTGCGAAACGCGCCAAGGCTTTGACACCGAAAGGTGTGAGCGCCAGCGCATGCGTGCGACCGTCGGTCGGCGAACGACGACGCACCAGAAGGCCCCGCCCCTGCAGGCGATCGAGGATGGGCACCAGGGTCGAGCGGTCGATGCCGAGCGCACGGGCCAGCGCCATCTGGCTGAGGCCGGCATTGCGATCGACCAGCACCAGCAATCCGAACTCCCCCGGCGTCAGTGCCTCGCCGGCGGCTGCGAAGGTCGCCGCGAAATCGGCGAAGACGGCGGACTGGGTGCGGCGCAGCGCATAGCCCATCAGAGACGGCAGCAGGCCGCGATCGAGATCCCGACCAGCGGGCTTGCCGTCAGCCCTCGTTCCGAGGTCTTCTGCAGGCTTGGCGAGTGGACGGCCCATGCATGGAGTGGTAGACGGCGATTGTTGGTAGATCAAACAAATTTCGCGTTGATCCGATGAGCTTCAAAGTACGAATCGCCCAGGCCGACCGAACGATCGACGTCCCGACTGGCGCCACCATCCTGGAGGCGGCGCTCGATGCCGGCATCTCCTATCCGTTCGGCTGCCAGTCCGGCAATTGCGGCGCCTGCAAGTCGCACCTCGTGAAGGGCGAGGTGACGATGGAGGGCTATTCGGAATTCGCCCTGTCCGACGAGGAGAAGGAACGCGGGCTGATCCTCGCCTGCCGCGCCGTGCCCTGGGAAGACAGCGAAGTCGCCTGGCTCGAGGAAGACGATCTGATCGTCCATCCGCGCCGCCTGCTGGCCTGCAAGGTGGTCAGCCTCGACGATGCCACGCACGACATCAAGCGCATTCGCCTCGAAATCGTTTCGGGCGGGCCGTTCGACTTCTCGGCCGGCCAGTTCGCCTCGGTCACCTTCGAGGGCTGCCCGCCGCGCGACTATTCGATGGCCAACGTGCCGGGCGATCCGATCCTCGAATTCCACATCCGTCGCACGGCCGGCGGCGCCACCAGCATGCATGTCGCGGAGAAGCTCGCGATCGGCGACAGCGTGCGGGTCGAAGGACCGTTCGGCCCCTCCTACCTGCGCGAGGCCCATCGCGGCCCGATCATCGCCGTCGCCGGCGGCTCGGGCATGGCACCGATCAAGTCGGTGATCGAGCGGGCGCTGCAGAAGGAACTGCCGCAGCACATCTACTTCTATTTCGGCGTCCGCACCGAACGCGACCTCTACCTGCACGACCATTTCGCGGCCCTGGCCGAGAAGCACAAGAATCTACACTTCGTGCCGGTGCTGAGCGAAGCCGGCCCCTCGTCGCTGCGCAGCGGCCTGGTGCACGAGGCGGTCGCCGCCGATTTCGACGAGCTCGACGGCTGCAAGGCCTATCTCGCCGGTCCGCCGGTCATGGTCGAGGCGGCGACGCGATTGTTCGAGGACCGCGGCATGCGCCGTATCGACATCCACGCCGATGCTTTCTACACCGCCGCAGAGATGGCGAGCGCCAACAAGAAGACGGGAGCTGAACTATGACGGGCCTTCTCGAGGGACGCGCAGCAATCGTCACCGGCGCCGGCCGCGGCATCGGCCGGGCCATCGCCGAAGCCCTAGCCGCGGAAGGCGCGAGCGTGATCGTGGCCGACAATGGCGCGTCGATTGCCGGCGACGGCGGCGATCCCGAGGTGGCTCGTGAAACGGCCAAGGCAATCGGCAAGAAGGCGATTGCCTTCACGGAAAGCGTGGCCTCCCCCGGCGTCGCCAAGCAGCTCGTCGATCTCGCGGTCAAGAACTTCGGCGGCATCGACATCGTCGTGAACAATGCGGCCATCCTGCGCGACGCCTTCGTCTTCCGTGCCGATCCCGGCGACTGGGATGCGGTGATCCGCACCAACCTGTCGGCTGCCTTCTACCTGATCAACGCCGCATCGGGCGTGATGCGCGACCAGGGCAAGGCCGGTCGGGGCGGCAAGGACGGGTACGACTGGGGCCGCATCGTCAACATCGTCTCCTCGGCCGGTCTTTACGGCAATCTCGGCCAGGCGGCCTATGCCAGCGCCAAGGCCGGCCTGTTCGGCCTGACGCGCGTGACGGCGATGGACCTCGCCCGCGCGCAGATCACCGCCAATGCCGTAGCGCCGTTTGCGCGCACGCGCGTGACCGACATCATCCAGCCTGCCAACGAGGCGCAGAAGACCTACAAGGAACGCGCGCTGAAGATCGGCGCCCATCACGTCGCCAATCTCGTAACGGCGCTGTGCTCGCCGGCCGGCAAGGGCATCACCGGCCAGTTGCTGGGCGTGCGCGGCCGCGAGGTCTTCCTGTTCGGCCAGCCGCGGCCCGTTGCCAAACTCGAAGCCGGCGCCGCGTCGAGCCTCGCGGAGGATCTGTCCACCAAGCTCGGCGGTCAGTTCACCGACCTCACCACCGATCTCGAAGCCTTCAATACCGAACCTCTCGTCTGAGGAGCGCGACCATGACCCAGCCGATCATCGTCAAGACCGTCGAAGAGCTGAAGGACGCCCCCGAAGAATATCGCGAGGCCGTGGGCAAGCTGGTGATCAGCCACGCCATCAACGAACTCTATGGCGCGCAGGTGTTCGACGAGCCGGCGATTGCCTATGCGCCGACGCCCTACGCCAAGTGGCTGACCTGCCGCGTCGCCATGGAAGAGTACGGCCATCACGTCCGGTTCAAGCAGCTCGGCGTGCAGATGGGCATTCCCGAGGAACGCATGATCCCCGGCACCGGCAAGCGCCCGCTCTCGATCTTCGAGTTTCCGCTCAAGACCTGGGAGGAGTTCGTCGCCATCAAGCTGCTGGCCGACCTCGCCGAAATCCTGCAGGTCGAGGACCTCCTGCACTGTACCTTCCATCCACTGCGCAACCTGGCGCGCGCTACCATGCCGGAGGAGCGTTTCCACGCGCAGTTCGGCGAGGATTTCACTGCCGATCTGGTCAAGACTCCCGAAGGCAAGGCCAGGCTGCAGGCCGCCGTCGACGAGTACTTCCCCTACCTGCCGTCCTTCTTCGGGGGCTCCAAGTCGAGGAACAACGAGATCTTCCGCAAGTGGAACATCAAGCAGCGCACCAACGACGAAATGCGCGCCGACTTCATGACGCGCGCGACCGAGGTCGCTGTCAAATACGGCCTGACCCTGCCGGAGGTCCGGCAGGCCGCGTGACGCCCGCCGCTGACCTGCCGCTCGCCCCGCTCGACAGGCTGAGAGCGGAAGCACGTGCCGCGTCGTGGTTCGCCGCCCTCGGCGAACCCCTGGTCGAAGGCGATCTCGCCGATGCCCAGGCTTATGCCGATGCGCTCGACCTCGGCCCTCTCTCGATCGGCCGGGCACACGACTGGCCCGAAGCGGAACGACTTCTGAAGTCGCCCGACTGGTCGTCCGCCTGGTGGGATCGCGAAGAAGCCCTGCGCCGGACGCTGCTGCGGCAAGCAGAAACGCTCCATGGCGAACGGGAACTCTGGACAGCGCTCACCGAACTCACGACGGATGTGGGCGAGTTCGTGCACGGCAAGGCCGCCACGGCCGCGTCCCGCATGGGCGATGCCGCCAAGGCCTCCGTTCACGTCGCAGCCGGAGCGGCTTCGCAGGCGGTCTATCAACTCGCCGTCGCGCGGATGGCCGGCGAAACGGCATCGCTCTTCGAAAGCAAGTTCCGTCTGTTCGCCGCCGGCCGCTGGCCGCTCGGTGTCGTGGGCACTAGGCTGGTCCTCTTCTGAGAGGATTTGGTATGTCTTCCTATGCTGCGCCGCCGCGCGCGACCGGCCGACTGAAGCGCCCCTTCGGCACTCTTTACTATGAAGTCACCGGCAGCGGTCCTGCACTGCTGTTCGCCCATGGGCTGGGCGGCAATCACCTGAGCTGGTGGCAGCAGGTTGCGCACTTCGCGCCGCGCTACACGTGCGTGACCTTCGCCCATCGCGGCTTTGCGCCCTCCGATGCGGTCCCAGACGGCCCCGATCCCGCAGACTATGCCAGCGATCTCGCCGCGCTTATCGAGCATCTGGAGTTTCCCGATGTCCGCCTGGTCGGGCAGTCGATGGGCGGCTGGACGATGCTCGAATACGCGCTCGCCCATCCCGATACGGTTAAGGCGCTGGTGTTGAGTTCGACGTCCGGCACGCTCGACCGTCGCGGCAGCGATCCGTCGGGCGGGCGCGATTACGATGCGTGGCTGAAGGACGCCGACGCCAAGATTGCCGACGGCATGGCCAAAGGCATTCATCTGGCTGTCGGCGTATCGGCTGCCGAACGTTGGCCGGCGCTTCACCTTCTCTACCGCAGCATCGACGAGATGGCCGGTGCGCTCGACAAGGCGAAACTGCGCGAGGGCCTGCGCCGCACGGCAACGCGCACGCTCGCCGACCTGAAGGCGTTCCGCGTGCCGACCTTGCTGATCGCCGGCGGCGAAGACACGGTCTTCCCGGCGTTCCTCGCAAGCGCCATCGCAGCAAAGCTGCCCTGCGGCGCAGCCGAGATAATCTCGGACTCCGGCCACTCGCCATATTTCGAGCAGGCCGCTACGTTCAACGCACGGGTCGACGCGTTCCTCGCGCGACAGCGCTGACAAAAAGGGGAATGAGTTGTTGCAGCTTGGTCGTTTTCCACGCGTCCGTCTTGGGCACCTGCCGACGCCGCTCGAACCCATGACACGCCTCAGCGACCGGCTCGGCGGCCCGCGCCTCTGGATCAAGCGCGACGACTGCACCGGACTAGCGACCGGCGGCAACAAGACCCGCAAGCTCGAATACCTGGTCGCCGATGCCGTGAGCCAAGGCGCCGATACGCTGATCACCCTGGGCGCGCTTCAATCGAACCATGCCCGGCAAACCGCAGCCGCGGCCGCCAAGCTCGGCCTGAAATGCGTTCTCGTCCTCGAAGAGCGTGTCTCGCAGCCGACCGACGCCTATCGCCACAACGGCAATATCCTGCTCGACCGGCTGCTCGGAGCGACGCTGAAGTACGTGCCACGCGATACACAGATGGCGGAAGCCGGCGAACGCGCGGCGGACGACGCACGCCGCGCCGGCGGCAAGCCCTACATCATCCCGGTCGGCGGCTCGAACCCGATCGGCGCGCTGGGCTATGTCGGCTGCGCCGTAGAAATCCTGCAGCAGGCAGCCGATCTCGGCATCCGCGTCGACCGGGTTGTCCATGCCACGGGCAGCAACGGTACGCAGGCCGGCCTGGTCGCCGGCTTCGACGGCGTGCGAAGCGGCGTGCGTGTGCTCGGCATCACCGTCGGCCGGTCCCGCAGCGTCCAGGAGAAGGGTGTTGCCGCCCTGGTCGACGAGACCTGGGTGCATCTCGGCCTCAAGGGCGCGGCGCCGCACGACAATATCGAAGCCAATGACGGCTATTTCGGCGAGGCCTATGGCGTGCCGACGCCGGCCATGAAGGAAGCGGTCCAGCTCCTGGCCGAAACCGAGTCCCTGCTGCTGGACCCTGTTTACTCCGGCAAGGCCATGGCGGGCCTGATCGACTTGATCCGCAAGGGCACGTTCGGCAAAGACGAAAACATCGTGTTCATTCACACGGGCGGCCAGGCTGGACTCTTCGCTTACGAACCCGCTTTCGCGGCCTGAAGGAGGAGATCGTGTCCAGGGACAATCCGCGGATCGCCGTTCTCGGCTTCGCCATCGAGTGCAACCGGTTCGCGCCGGTCACGACGGCGGAAGATTTCGAACATGACGCCGACATCCGCGGCAACCGCATCGTGAGCGAGGCCCGCTCGGGCAAGTCGATCACCCTGCCCGACCTGCCGGGCTTCTTCACCGAGATGGACCGTACCGGTGACTGGACACCCGTCCCGCTGCGCGTCGCCCTCGCCCAGCCCGGCGGCCCGGTCGAGGAGAACTTCTTCAAAGCCTATCTTGCCGAGATCGAGGCCAGCCTGAAATCGGTGCTGCCGGTCGACGGCATCTTCGTCGCCTGCCACGGCGCGGCGCTGGCCGAAGGCACGGATGATCCCGACGGCGACCTGTTCGAGCTGCTGCGCCGCGTGGCCGGCCCCGATGTGCCGATCGCCGCGGTGTTCGACCTGCACGCCAACGTCTCGCGCCGGATGACCGACAATCTCGACGTCTTCGTGGGCTATCTGGAGAACCCGCACATCGACATCTACGAGCGCGGCGTCGAAGCGGCCAAGCACATGCGCGAGCTGCTGGCGGGAACGCGCACGGCTGTCGAGATGGTCAAGATTCCGCTGGTGCCGCCACAGATCGCCCTGCTGACGGCGCGCGGCCCCTACGCCGATCTGATCAAGTACGGCCAGACCAAGGTCGGCGGCGATATCCTGAACGTGTCGGTGATGGCCGGCTTTGCCTACAGCGACAGCCCGAAGAACGGCCTCACCGCCGTGGTGACGGCGCGCAACGGCAATCGCCAGGCCGCGGCCGACCTGTCGCTCGATATCGCCAAGCGCGCCTGGGGCATGAAAGAGCGCTTCAAGCGCGCAATGATGTCGCTGGGCGATGCCGTCCAGCTCGCCGTCTCGGTCGGCCGCGACCGACGTCGCAAGCCGATCATTCTCGCAGACGTCGCCGACAATCCCGGCGGCGGCGGTCGCGGCAACACGACCTATCTGCTGCGCGCGCTCAAGGGCGGCAAGGCGCAGGGTGCCTTCTTCGGCGTCTTCAACGACGCCGCCCTCGCCGCGAAGGCGCACGGGCTGGGCGAAGGCGCGATCTTCACCGCCTCGTTCAACACCCAGGAGCACCAGGAATTCTCGCTGCCCTTCGACTGCGAAGCGAAGGTGATCAAGCTGTCAGACGGCAAGTTCGTCGGCCGTCGCGGCGTGCTGAGAAATGTCTCGTCCGACATGGGCCCATCGGCGCTGCTCGACCTCGGCGGCATCCTGGTGGTGGTCATCAGCATCCGCTGCCAGTGCATGGACCCGCGCCAGTTCGAGATCTTCGACCTCGACATCTCCCAGGCGAGGGTCGTGGTCGTGAAGAGCCGCGGCCATTTCCGCGGCGGATTCGACGAGTTTTTCAAGCCCGAACAGATCTACGAAGTGGACTGCCCGGGCTTGACGTCCCCGGTCCTGGCGAACTTCACCTGGACCAAGCTACCGCGGCCGGTCTACCCGCTCGACGAGGAGACGACCTGGAGTCCACCCGAACGGGGTTAGGATCCGCGTTGCCGAAGGAGATTCCGGCAAGCACCCCGGTCACGCCTCCGGGATAGGGCCGCCGCCGTTCGGCATCGGTCGACCGGAGTCGCGCCATTCGACGGCCGCGTGAAAACCGCGCTGCTCCGCGAACTCCTTGAACCAGCGCCCCTCGGCCGAGTGGCGCGTGATGCCGTCGAACAGCGTCGCCAGCGTTTGCGTCGAGCGCAGTCCCATATTGTCGAGGGCCTGATTGACCATCAGCTTCTGCATCGCCAGATGATTGGTTGGCACCGAAGCGATTCGGTCGGCGAGCGCTTCGACCCGCGCGTCGAGCTGATCGGCCGGCACGGCTTCGAGCACGAGCCCCCATTCGGCCGCCGTACGGCCGTCGATCTTATCGCCGGTCAACAGCATGCGCTTGGCACGCTCGACGCCCAGGCGATAGACCCACATGGCGGTCGTCGGGCAGCCCCAGACGCGCGCCGGCATGTAACCGATCTTGGCGTCTTCGGCCATGACCACCAGATCGCAGCTCAACGCGATATCGCTGCCGCCGGCGACCGCATAGCCGTGAATCTTGCAGATCGACGGCGTGAGCGAGCGGAACAATGAGAAGAAGTCCTCGGTATTGCGGCTCATCCCGCGATAGTCGCGAATCGCATCCCACGAAGGACCGACCTGGTTCCACTCGCTGTTGCCTTCCTCGGCGAACTTCTTCAGGTCATAGCCCGCACAGAAAGCGGGACCATCCCCGGCGAGGATGATGACGTGCACGTCGGGATCTGCGTCGGCACGCTCGACCGCCGCGCGAATCTCGCGAGGCATGCGATCGTCGATGGCGTTGAGCCGGTCGGGTCGCGAAAGCGTAATGTAAGCCTTGCGGTCCCGCGATTCGTAACGAAGCGTCTGAAAATCAGTCATTGATGGCCTTTCTGGGTTTGGACGCGGTCGACGAAATCCGGGCTGTCGGCTTTTGATCCAGCAGAAGACGAACGACCCTGATCCATTCTTCAAGCAGGTGGTTGCGATGCGCGCGATTGCGGCGCAGCACACCGGCCAGAGCGAGGCCGCGCACGAACTCGATCGTCAGAGCGGCGACGGTTGTATAGGCGGGGTGCTCGCGCAACGGCCCGAAGAGGTCGCCGACGACGCGTTCGAGATCGCGGCGCGCACGGCTTTCGGCGACGCGAAGGCTTGCGTGCAACTGCTGATCGGTTCGGGCCACGGCCCACAGCTCCAGTTCGGCCAGATAGGCCGGCTGGGCGAAGGCATCGGCCAGGGCGCGGGTCGCGCGGTCGATCGGATCGACGATATCGGTATGAGACGCCTGCGCGTCGCGCGCGGCGCTCTCGTTGCGACGCACCAGTTGGTCGACCGTCGCCGCCAGCAACTCGGCATGGGTCGGAAAGTGGTGAAGCAGCGCACCACGGCTCACGCCGGCGCGCTTCTGGACGGCGACCGTCGTGGTTGCCGCAGTACCCTCTTCCACGAGCGAAGCAACCGCCGCATCGAGGATCCGCCGATGCGTCGCCTCGTGCCGAGAAGCACGGGTTGAAAGACCGGATTTCCTTTTTGCCGCCATGCGCTATGGCCCTTGTTGTCTAACAGTCACTCCTGACTGTTAAAAATCATCTGACAGTCAGGAGTGACTGTCAAGCCATGCGGCTATAGCCGAGCCCGCCCGCGCCGGCTTCGAGCGTCCTGCTTTCCTTAGCTTTCCCTCAGGTCGCAGCGCTCCCGGCACGTCCCCGAGGCAAACGCCTGCACCTGCCGGGCCGTCCTCGCCCCGCCGATGCGCCTCAGCGATCGGGCAGCGGGATGAATTCGTCGTCGCCCGGAACCTTGCCCATGCGCTGGTCGCGCCAGTCCGCCTTGGCCTTCTCGATCCGCTCCTTGTCCGAGGAAACGAAGTTCCACCAGATATGACGCGGCCCGTCCATGGTGGCACCGCCCAGCAGCATGGCCTTCGCACCCTGCGGACCGGCGATGGCCTCGACCGTCTGTCCCGGCACCAGCACCGCAAGATCGCCGACCAGAAGCTGGCGATCGCCGACCGTCAGCGCGCCGTCGGCAATGTAGACCGCACGCTCCTGATGGTCCGGCGTGACCGTGAGCTTGGCGCCGGCCGCCGCTTCGACGCCGACATAGAAGATCGGCGAGAAATGCGTGGTGGGCGCAATGCGGCCGGCATAGGTGCCGACGATCAGCCGTTGCGCCGTACCGCCCTCCTGCCAGGCGGGCAGGCGTGCCGCCTCGACATGCTCGAAGGCAGGTGCGGTTTCTTCATGCGTCTTGGGCAGCGCCACCCAGGTCTGGACGCCGTGCATGCGAAAGCCGGTGGCGCGCATCTCAGGTTCGGTGCGCTCGCTATGGACGATGCCGCTGCCCGCCGTCATCCAGTTGACGTCGCCCGGCCGAATCGCCTGCGCATAGCCCAGGCTGTCGCGATGAAAGATCCCGCCATCGAACAGATACGTGACTGTGGCGAGGCCGATATGGGGATGCGGCCGCACTTCCATGCCGCCACCGACCGGCACGTCCATCGGTCCGAAATGGTCGAGGAAGATGAACGGCCCGACCATCCGGCGCTTCACGCTGGGCAGTACGCGCCGCACGGCGAAGCCGCCGCCGAGATCGTGGGCCCGGCCCTGCACCAGCAACTCGATCGGATCGGACATCTTGTTCTCCCTCTACGCCTGTGCTGCAACGACCGGCCATGACCGATCCCGTACGCGACCTCTCGCCATTCTTCGCGCCCAGCAGCGTCGCTGTCGTCGGCGCGGGCGAGCGCCCTACCTCGTCAGGCGGCGCCGTCATGCAGATGCTCCGCCAAGCCGGTTATGGCGGAAGGGTCGTGCCGGTCAATCCCAGGGGCGGCACGATATTCGGTTACGAATCGGTGACCTCTATCTCGGCAATCGACCGGCCGGTCGATCTCGCAGTGATCGTCATCCGGCCCGAGGCCATCCTCGACGCCGTCGGCGAGGCCGCCGATCGCGGCATCCGTAACCTGCTGATCCTTCCGGGCGGGTTTGCGGAAGCGGGCCCGGTCGGTGTGGCGCGCAATGAAGCGCTGCTCACGCTGGCCGCCCGGCGCGGTCTCACGGTCGCCGGGCCAAATTGCGCCGGCATCGTTCACCTCGATCCGGCACGGCGCTTTGCCGCCACCTTCCTGCGCGACCTGCCGCCGGGGAATGTCGCCGGCGCCGGGCATGGGCTCGCCTTTATCTCGCAGTCCGGCGCCCTCGCCGAAGAGTTCATCGACAAGGCCAATGCACGCGGTCTGCCGCTGATGTCGGTCGTCTCGGTCGGCAATGCGGTGCACCTGGGGGTCGAGGACTATCTCGGCTGGCTGGGTGACCGGCCGGAGATCGGAGCTGCGCTTCTCTACGTCGAATCGATCGACGACCATGAGCGTTTCCGTGCCATCGCCCGACAAGTAGCGGCGAAGAAACCTGTCGTGGCGTTGTTCGGCGGCCGCACCGAAATCGGCGGCCGGGCGGCAGGCGCCCATACCGGCGCGGTCGCCAACGACGATGCCGCCATCGAAGCTTTCTGTGCCTCCTGCGGGATCGTCCGCGTCACCAGCCTGCGGCGGCTGCTGATCGCGGCCAAGGCGTTCGGCTGCTTTCCGCAGGGCCTGGGCCGCCGCGCCCTGATCCTCTCAAACTCGGGCGGGCCCGGTGTGCTTTGCGCCGACCGCGCCGCCCTCGAAGGGCTCGACCTGGCGGCCCTGCCGCCGGAAATGGGCGACGTGCTGCGCCAGCAGCTGCCGGCCGAAGCTTCGGTCGCCAATCCGGTCGACCTGCTGGCCGATGCTCGCGAGGATAGGTTCGGACTGACCCTGGAAGCCGCGATGACTCATGGCGCCCGTGCCTACGACATGATCCTGATGATCCATGTCGTGCCCTTCATGGTCGATGCCCAGCCGGTCATCGAGCGGCTGGCGGAGCTGGCTGCGGACGCCCGCCTACCTTTGATGCACAGCATGATGGGAACCCTGCCGGGCAAGACCGACTGGTTCGCCACGATGGAACGCGCCGGAGTGCCGATGTTCAACGACGTCGAGGAAATGGCCGAAGCCGCCGGGCTGCTGGCATCCTACCCATCTCTTCGCAGTGCAGCAAACGCAGCATCCGTGAGTGATTTACCCCCTGTGACATTTAAAAGTCGAAAGACGCCTTGAGAGGAAAAATCCTTCATTAACAATTATTTAACCCCTCTTTCATGGGTGTTGCATTTTTGCAACTTTTTGTTGGACTTGTAAGTTTTCGGTGGCCAGTATTGCCCCAAGCGGGGCACGCGGGGGCATCGGCTTCGGGGGAAGTCGGTGATCGCTATCAGCCTCAGTTGTCAATGAGTAGCGTTCTAATGGAGAACGGGAGAGGCCAATGGCGTTTACGATGACGCGTCACAAACGCGCCCACCGCTGGCGAACCGTCCGCAGCTTTCTGGTAGCAACCCTCGCACTTTCCGCTGCTAGTGCAGTAGACGCCACCGGGGCGATGGCCCAGGTGAAGGCCCCGCAAAAAAAACAGCTCAAGCCGGCCCCCCAGCGGTCTGTGGCTCCCGCCCCCAGCGAAGACGTCCGGTCCTTCTCGGTAGCGGCCGAGGGCTCGGTCGCTCAACAACTTCTCACCCTCCAGGTCGACCCGGCCGATGCCGAAGCGGCCGCCACGGCCGTCAACAAGGCGCTGAGCACGCCGGAGGTGAAGGCTGCCTCGTCTGGCCGTGCCGTGCTGGAGGCCCAGGGAGCCGGCCAGCCCAAGCGGCTTGTGTCGCTTCAGCTCTATTCCAACACCTCGCTCGCCGTCGAACTCGCGCGCGGCACCGATGGCAGCTTCGGCTACAAGCTCGCCCCCAATGCCACCAGGGATGACGACGAGCGTGTTTCGAGCGTCCCCAGCACGGCTGCGGCCGCGCTCCCCGCGGGTCCCGGCGCCCGCTCGCTGGTCGCGGATTCGATCAAGACAGTCAAGGCCAGCCCGACCACCCTCGCGGGCGTGCTTGCCCCTTCCGGCGCCGCCCCGGCATCGGTCAGGGAACTCACGCAGGCCCTGGCCGGCTTCACGTCGGCATCGGCCAAGATCGACATCGTGCAGGGCCGCACGGTCGACGGCGCGCCGCGCGTGCTCGTAGCAAGTCTGAACGACGGCAAGACCCGTCAGTCCTTCTGGTGGTTTGCCCCTCCCAATCAGCCCGAGGGCTGGTTTGACGATCAGGGCAAGCGTCTGGGCGGCACGGCGCTCACCGATCCGCGGCCGGGCGCCCGCATGTCGTCGCCCTTCGGTACACGCTACTACTATGGCCGCAAGAGCGGCAGCGGCTTCCATAACGGCATCGACTACGAAGGCAAGGTCGGCGAGCCGATCTATGCGGCGGCCGATGGCGTCATCAACCACCAGGGCTGGTATTTCAACTACGGGCGCACGGTGAAGATCAGCCACGCCGAGAGCTTCGAAACGCTCTACGCCCACATGTCGCGCTTCGCCGACGGCATGGGCCCCGGCACCCGCGTCCGCAAGGGCGACCTGATCGGCTATGTCGGTTCGACCGGCCGGTCGACTGGCCCGCACCTGCACTTCTCGGTCATCGTGAACGGCCAGTTCGTCAATCCCCAGCCCTATGTCTCCGAAAATGGCGGCCACGGCGCCCTGGCCGGCGAGTCGCTGGTCGCCTACCGGCAATGGCAGGGCGAGGTGAAGCGCGCTGCCGACAAGGGCCGCAAGGGAGGCTTCTTCGGCCGGGCGGACAACGACGCCTGGTCGACCAATCCCTTCGCCTCGAACGCGGCGGATCGCCTCTAAACCGCCACAGTCGGACGTGCGCCGCCGTTGCGCGTGCGCATTGGTTCGCCTAGGAATTGCGCATCGCGCCTGAACGGCCACGCAAGGTGGCCGACGGACGCCAGAGGCAACCACGAGGGAACGAAACAATGCTGAAGAAGTATATGGCCGCCGGCGCGATCGCCGTCGGGCTGGTCGGTGTCGCCGGAACGGCGCAAGCCGGTAAGGATCTCGATGCCGTCAAGGCGCGCGGCCAGCTCATCTGTGGCGTCAGCACCGGCGTCGCAGGCTTTGCGTCGGCCGACAGCCAGGGCAAGTGGACAGGTATCGACGTTGATGTCTGCCGCGCCGTGTCGGCCGCGATCTTCGGTGATTCCGAGAAGGTGAAGTACGTGCCGACCACCGCCCAGCAGCGCTTCACGGCCCTGCAGTCGGGTGAGGTCGACCTGCTCGCCCGCACCACGACCTACACGCTGACCCGCGATACCGCGCTCGGCTTCGACTTCACCGGCGTCAACTACTACGACGGCCAGGGCTTCATGGTGAACAAGAAGCTCGGCGTGAAGAGCGCCAAGGAACTGAACGGCGCGACGGTTTGCGTGCAGCCCGGCACCACCACCGAATTGAATCTCGCCGACTACTTCCGCACCAACAAGATGACCTTCAAGCCGGTCGTCATCGAGAAGATCGAAGAAGTCCGTGCGGCCTTCTTCGCCGGCCGCTGCGACGTGTTCACCACGGACGCCTCGGGCCTCTATGCGACCCGTGCTGCCAACGCTCCGACGCCGGATGACTACATCATCCTGCCGGAGATCATCTCCAAGGAGCCGCTGGGTCCCGTCGTGCGCCACGGCGACAACCAATTCGCCGACATCGTGCGCTGGGCCCTCTACGCCATGATCGAGGCCGAGGAATACGGCATCACGTCCAAGAACGTCGACGAAATGCTGAAGTCCGAGAACCCCAGCATCAAGCGCATCCTCGGCGTCACGCCGGGCATGGGCAAGGCGCTCGGCGTCGACGAGAAGTGGGTCTACAACATCGTCAAGCAGGTCGGAAACTACGGCGAAAGCTTCGACCGCAACGTGGGCATGGGCTCGCCGCTCAAGATCGCCCGCGGCCAGAACGCGCTGTGGACCCAGGGTGGCCTGCAATACGCCCCGCCGATCCGCTAAGACACACGCGACATCCTCAGGACGAACCGCCGCCCGAAAGGGCGGCGGTTTTCATTTGGCCTATTGCAATTATTCGATGGAAGATCGAGAGGGACGTTGGGGAGCGAGTTGGGTGAGCAATGCGTAGATTGGCTGCGTGGGTCGCCATCGGGCTGGTTGTCGCCGCGTTCGGTAGCGTACGCCCGGCCCAGGCCGGCAAGGATCTGGATAACGTCAGGATACGAGGCACTCTTGCCTGCGGGCTCGGGACCGGCCTCCCGGGCTTCGAATTCCTCGACAGCCAGGGCAACTGGCGGGGCCTTGCCGTCGATGTCTGTCGCGCCGCCGCTGTCGCCCTGTTCGGCGATATCGGCAAAGTGAAATACGTGCCGACCAACGCGCAGCATCGGTTCACCGTGCTGCAGGCGGGCGAGGTCGACATGCTTCTGGGCAATGCCACCCAGACCCTCGTCCGCGATACCGCCCTCGGCCTCGACTTCACCGGCATCTACTACTACGGCGGACAGGGCTTCATGGTGCCGAAGAAACTCGGCGTGAAGAGCGCCAGGGAGCTGGGCGGCGCATCGATCTGTGTCACCGCGGGCACCACGACGGAGCTCAATCTCGCCGACTACTTCCGCACCAACAGGATGACCTTCAAGCCGGTCATCCTCGAAAAGGTCGAGGAAGTACGGGCCGCCTTCTTCGCCGGCCGCTGCGATGTCTATACCGCCGATGTCGCGAGCCTTGCCGCGACCCGTGCGACGACCGCCGCCAATCCCGAGGACTACGCCATCCTGCCGGAGATCATCTCCAAGGACCCCGCCGGCGCGATGGTGCGCCACGGCGACAATCAATTCGCCGACATTGTGCGGTGGTCGCTCTACGCCATGATCGAGGCCGAGGAGTACGGCATCACATCCGGGAACGTCGACGAAATGCTGAAGAGCGACAATCCCGCGATCAAGCGCCTGCTCGGCGTGACACCGGGCATGGGCAAGGCACTCGGTGTCGACGAAAAGTGGGCCTACAACATCATCAAGCAGGTCGGGAACTACGGCGAGATCTTCGAGCGCAATCTCGGCTCGGGTTCGCCTCTCAAGCTGGCCCGAGGCCAGAATGCGCTGTGGACACAGGGCGGCCTGCAGTACGCCCCACCCGCCCGCTGACGGATCCGTCCGTCCCAGGTCAACAGCAATCCGCCGCCTGAAGGGGTGGCGGTTTTCATTTGGCCTATTGCTTGCAAGCGTGCCGAAGCGGAGACTGGCATCAAGGGAAAGAAATAAAAGGGGGTTTCGTTCAATGCAGGCTAGACTCATTGCGGCTGCCGTCAGCTTGGCTGCCATCGTCCTCGGCGCCACTGGACCCGCGCAGGCGGGCAAGGATCTCGATGCCGTCAAAGCGCGCGGCATGGTGAACTGCGGCGTGGGTACCGGCACCGCCGGCTATATGATCGCCGACAGCCAGGGCAAGTGGCGCGGCCTGTCGGTGGATGTTTGCCGCGCCGTCGCAGCAGCGGTCTTCGGCGATTCCGAGAAAGTCCGGTACATCCCCCTCACCTCGCAGCAACGCTTCACGGCCCTGCAGTCAGGCGAGGTCGACATGACCATGGGCAACGCGACCTACACGCTGACCCGCGATACCGCGCTCGGCTTCGATTTCACCGGCGTCTACTACTATGACGGTCAAGGCTTCCTGGTGCCGAAGAAGCTCGGCGTGAAGAGCGCCAAAGAGCTGAACGGTGCCACGATCTGCGTCGCGCCCGGCACCACGACCGAGCTCAACCTCGCCGACTACTTCCGCACCAACAAGATGACCTTCAAGCCGGTCGTCATCGAGAAGGTGGACGAGATCCGGGCCGCGTTCTTTTCGGGCCGGTGCGATGTCTACACGACCGATGCGTCGAGCCTCGCCGCCACCCGGGCCGCGAACGTGCCGCCGCCGCAGACCATCGACGATTACATGATCCTGCCGGAGATCATCTCGAAGGAGCCGCTGGGTCCCGTCGTCCGCCACGGTGGCAATCAATTTGCCGACATCGTGCGCTGGGCCCTCTACGCCATGATCGAGGCCGAGGAATACGGCATCACGTCCAAGAACGTCGACGAAATGCTGAAGTCCGAGAACCCCAGCATCAAGCGCATCCTCGGCGTCACGCCGGGCATGGGCAAGGCGCTCGGCGTCGACGAGAAGTGGGTCTACAACATCGTCAAGCAGGTCGGAAACTACGGCGAAAGCTTCGACCGCAACGTGGGCATGGGCTCGCCGCTCAAGATCGCCCGCGGCCAGAACGCGCTGTGGACCCAGGGTGGCCTGCAATACGCCCCGCCCATCCGTTAAAAAAGGCCTGGATATCAGACCGAACGGCCTCGATTTGTCCCGTTGCAAGTGGGTAATTCCTACCTACACTGCGGTCAAATCGAGGCGAGCATGCCGAACGGCGCGGGCCAACCGCGGTAGTCAGGGGGAATAGCGTATGGCAGTCGAGACACTCGGCTCTGCGCCGCGACGAACCAGGGTAGCGCCTTGGAACGATCCGGTCATCCGTGGCTGGGTGTTCCAGATCGTCGTCGTCGGTCTCGTCGGGCTTCTGGCCTGGTATCTCGTCAGCAACACCATGGAAAACCTCGCGCGCCAGAAGATCGCGAGCGGCTTCCACTATCTCGAACGCGAGGCTGGCTTCGAGATCGGCGATACGATGATCGAGTATTCGCCGGCCAGCACCTACGCCCGTGCGATCTGGGTCGGCATCCTCAACACGCTGCGTGTCGCCGTCCTCGGGATCATCCTGTCGACCCTCCTCGGCACCCTGATCGGTGTCGGAAGGCTATCCCCCAACTGGTTGCTGAGCCGCATCTGCTCCTGGTACGTCGAGGCCTTCCGCAACGTGCCGCTGCTGCTCTGGCTGTTCCTGTTCTACAAGCTGATCAGCGAGGCCTTCCCCGGACCACGCCAGGCGATCTCCATGCTGTGGAACTCGGTGTTCCTCAGCAATCGCGGCGTCTACTTTCCTGTACCGATGGCCGACCCGATCCATAAGTGGATGGGCTTGGCGTTCCTGGTCGGCATCGCGGCTGCGTTCTTCATCAATCGCTGGGCCAAGAAGCGCCAGGCCGCAACAGGCCAGCCCTTCCCGATCATGTCGGTGACGCTCGGCGCCATCATCGGCCTTCCCTTCCTGGTTTGGCTGGCCGGCGGTGCGCCCAGCCACATGAGCTGGCCGGAGCTCAAGGGCTTCAACTTCGTGGGCGGCACCGTCATCCAGCCGGAGTTCACCGCCCTGCTGGTCGGCCTGGTGCTCTACACCTCGGCCTTCGTCGCCGAGATCGTGCGCTCGGGCATCCTCGCCCTGCACAAGGGCCAAAGCGAAGCCGCCGCGGCCCTCGGCCTGTCGCGCGGCCAGTCCATGCGTCTGGTGCTGCTGCCGCAGGCGCTGCGCGTCATCGTGCCGCCGATGACCAGCCAGTATCTCAACATCACCAAGAACAGCTCGCTGGCCATCGCCATCGGCTATCCCGACCTGGTCGCCTCCGTGAACGTCACGATCAACCAGACCGGCCAGGCGATCGAGAACGTCCTGATCATCATGGCAGCCTATCTCTCGGTCAGCCTGTCGATCTCGGCGTTCATGAACTGGTACAATAAACGCATCGCCCTGACGGAGCGTTGAGCATGACCGACATGCCAGTTGGCGAACGCCAGCAGCTCGCCCCTCCCTCGGACGACTCCGGCATCCTGGGCTGGATGCGCAAGAACCTGTTTTCGAGCTGGGGCAACGGCCTCACGACGATCGTCCTGATCGTCGCCATGGTCTGGATCCTCTCCGGGTTCCTGGAGTGGGCGCTCTTCACCGCCAACTTCACGGCGACGACCGGCAGCGAATGCCGCGGCGGGGGCGCCTGCTGGGCCCTGATCCGCGAGAAGTTCCGCTACATCTTCTTCGGCTCGTTCCCGTACGAACAGCACTGGCGGCCGCTGTTTGCCGTCATCGCCATGCTCGCGATGCTGGTGCTGAGCGCCGACCGCCGCATGTGGAACTGGCGCCTGCTGGTAATCTGGGGCGTGGGCTCCTTCATCACCTTCCTGCTGATGTTCGGCCAGCTCCACATTCCGCTGAGCCTCTTCCTCGTTGTCGCCTTGGTGGTCGGCGGGATCGGCCTCGCCATGCGCAAAGGCGTTGCGGGCGCGGCCGAGATGAACGCCTACTGGGCCGCCGCCGCCATCGGCGCCATCGGGCTGGCTCTGCGTTTCCTCGGCATCCTGCCAGCGTGGAGCCTCGCCATCGCGCCCTTGAGCTATGTCGAGACCAGCCTGTGGGGTGGCCTGCCTGTCACTTTGATCCTGGCGACCTACGGCCTGCTCTTTGCCTTCCCCTACGGCGTCCTGCTGGCGTTGGGCCGGCGGTCCAACCTGCCGCTGGTCAAGGGCCTGTGCGTGGGTTTCATCGAGCTGATCCGCGGCGTGCCCCTGATCAGCCTCCTGATCATGGCCTCGGTGATGCTGCCGCTGTTCCTGCCCTCGGGCACGACCATCGACAAGTTCCTGCGCGCCCAGGTCGCCGTCATCCTGTTCGCCGGCGCCTATATCGCCGAGGTCATCCGCGGCGGCCTGCAGTCGCTGCCCAAAGGCCAGTTCGAGGCCGCCGACGCGATGGGCCTCAACTATCCGCAGAAGACGTTGCTGATCATCCTGCCGCAGGCGCTGCGCGTGGTGATCCCGCCGCTTATCAACACCTTCATCGGCTTCTTCAAGGACACATCGCTGGTGCTGATCATCGGCATCTTCGACTTCCTCAACACGGCGAACCAGGCGCTGGTCGATCCCAACTGGGCCGGCTTCCCCGGCGAGGTCTACCTGTTCGCGGCCTTCGTCTACTTCATCTTCTGTTACTCGATGTCGCGATACAGCAAGTACCTCGAAGTCGAACTCAACAAGGGTACGCGCCGCTAGGCGCCGTCAGGGAGCATTTCATGGCCGCAACAGCCGCGCGCAATCTGTCGTCGGTGTCCTCGGTGATCCAGCTCAAGGGCGTCAACAAGTGGTTCGGGCAGTTCCATGTCCTGACCGATATCAATCTCGACGTGAAGGAAGGCGAGAAGATCGTCATCTGCGGACCGTCGGGCTCGGGCAAGTCGACCCTGATCCGCTGCATCAACCGTCTGGAGGAGCATCAGCAGGGCGACATCGTCGTGCACGGCGTCACGCTTTCCAACGACGTAAAGAACATCGAGGCGATCCGCCGCGAGGTCGGCATGGTGTTTCAGTCGTTCAACCTCTTCCCGCACCTCACGATCCTCGACAATCTTACCCTCGCGCCGATCTGGGTGAAGAAGATGCCGAAGAAGGACGCCGAGGAAATCGCCATGGGGCTGCTGAAGCGCGTGCGCATTCCCGAACAGGCGCTGAAGTATCCCGGCCAGCTCTCGGGCGGCCAGCAGCAGCGCGTTGCAATCGCCCGGGCGCTCTGCATGCGACCCAAGATCATGCTTTTCGACGAGCCGACCTCGGCGCTCGATCCTGAGATGGTGAAGGAAGTGCTCGACGTGATGATCGAGCTGGCGCGCGAGGGCATGACCATGCTCTGCGTTACCCACGAGATGGGCTTCGCCCGCGCCGTCGCCGACCGCGTGATCTTCATGGATCGTGGCGAAATCGTGGAACAGAACGAGCCAGAGGAATTCTTCGCCAATCCCAGGAACGAGCGCACCAAGCTCTTCCTCGGCCAGATCCTCCATCACTGACAATAGGAGGTGGCGCCTTGGCGCCGCCCAGATCGGCCGCTAGGAATACGATCCCATGAGGATCCTCGTCACGGGCGGCGCCGGCTTCATTGGTTCGGCCGTCGTCCGCCACATCATCCGCGACACCGACTGGTCGGTCGCCAACGTCGACAAGCTCACTTATGCGGGCAATCTCGAATCGCTGGCCGAGGCCGGGGCGAGCAACCGCCATCGCCACTACAAGACCGACATTCGCGACCGCCCGGCCCTCACCGCGATCTTCGCCGAGTTCCAGCCCGACGCCGTGTTGCACCTCGCCGCCGAAAGCCATGTCGATCGCTCGATCGACGGCGCGGCTCCCTTCATCGAGACGAACGTCGGCGGCACCTACGTGCTGCTGGATGCGACCCTTGCCTACTGGCGCACGCTCGACGAGGCGGCCCGCGCCCGCTTCCGCTTCCAGCACATCTCGACCGACGAGGTGTTCGGATCGCTCGGCCCCACGGGCAAGTTCACCGAGACCACGCCCTACGCTCCCAACTCGCCCTACTCCGCCAGCAAGGCGGCGTCGGACCATCTGGTACGAGCATGGCACCATACGTATGGCCTGCCGACGCTCGCCACCAACTGCTCGAACAATTACGGCCCCTATCACTTCCCGGAGAAACTGATCCCGCTGGTGATCATCCGTGCGCTGCGCGGCGAGAGCCTGCCGGTCTACGGCAAGGGCGAGAACGTGCGCGACTGGCTGCATGTCGAGGACCATGCCGAGGCGCTGACCCTGGTCCTGCGCAAGGGTCGGCCGGGCGAGACCTACAATGTCGGCGGCGACAGCGAGCGGCGGAACATCGACGTGGTGCTCGGCATCTGCCGCCTGCTCGACGAGATGCTGCCCAACAGCACGACCCGCCCTCATGAAAAGCTGATCCAGTTCGTGACCGACCGACCCGGTCACGATGCGCGCTACGCCATCGATGCCAGCAAGATCAAGACCGAGCTGGGCTGGCGGCCGCGCCATGATTTCGATGCCGGGTTGCGCAGCACCGTACGCTGGTTCCTCGAGAACCGCGGCTGGTGGGAACGGGTCATGAGCGGTGCCTATCGCGGCGAGAGGCTCGGACTGACCGGCTAGAAAGCGGCGCTCCCGTCGTGCAATCGATTGCAGGCGGTTGGTTCGCTGCCGCACACATTGATGTCGCCGAATAGCGAAGCCTGCGCTTTCGGTCGCAACCGGCCGGGCAGGCCCGTGTTGATCTCCTGATAGCAAAGGAGACCGCCATGAGACCCGTTCTTCGCATCGTCGCGGCGGTGGCGCTCACCGCTTCCGTTGCAGCCTGCGCGTCCGATCCCTATTACGCGCGCAACAACTACAACTACGGTTACTCTGCGCCGGGCTACGCGTACTCGGCGCCGGCCTATTACCGTTCGCCGGCCTACTACCAGACGACAACCTATTCGTATTCCTCGCCGCAGAGGAACGGCTACAGTTCGTACTGGGACTACCAGCGCAACTATCGGGGTATCCACCCTGGTCCGGAGATGTAATCCGTAACGAGGATCAGGTGCGCAGCGTCTCGCGCACCACCCTCGCGACCTCGTCGACGGCTTCCGCCGGCATGTGCGGCCCCATGGGCAGACTGAGCACCGTCTCGGCCAGCTCCTCCGCCAACGGATAGCTGCCTTTGCCCTGTCCCAGGTCGGCATAGGCCTGCTGCAGATGCGGCGGGATGGGATAGTGGATCAGCGACCCGATGCCCTGCTTCTCCAGCGCCTTGACGAGGTCGGCGCGGCGGTTGGTGCGCACGACGTAGAGGTGCCAGACGGGTTCGGCCCATTGCGGCACCCTCGGCAAGCCGAGCCCCGGAGTGCCGGCCAACTTGTCGTCGTAGCGCGCCGCAATCAGGCGTCGACGCTCGTTCCAGGCATCGAGCTTCGGCAGCTTGGCGCGCAGAAAGGCAGCCTGAAGTTCGTCCAGTCGCGAATTGTAGCCGCGTTCCAAGTTCACGTACTTCACCCGGCTGCCGTAGTTGCGCAGCACCCGCAGGCGTTCTGCGAGCGCTGCATTGTCGGTCGTAACCGCACCGCCATCGCCGAAGGCGCCGATGTTCTTGCTCGGGAAAAAGCTGTGGGCCCCTGCGTCGCCCAACGCCCCGGTGCGACGGCCGCGAACGCGCGCCCCCTGCGCCTGCGCCACGTCCTCGATCACCTTCAGCCCGTGCTTGGCGGCCAGCACCATGATCGCATCCATGTCGGCCGGTTCGCCGTAGAGATGCACCGGCATGATCGCCCGCGTGCGCGAGGTCAGCGCGGCCTCGATGCGATCGGGATCGATGTTGGGTCCGCCCGGCGTCGGCTCGACCGGCACAACCTTGGCGCCAACGGCCGTCACCGCCAGCCAGGTCGCGATATAGGTATTGGACGGCACGATCACTTCGTCGCCAGCACCGAGATTCCAGGCGCGCAGCACCAGCTCCAGCGCCTCAAGGCCGTTGCCCAGGCCGACGCAATGCTTGGTGCCGCAGAAGGCCGCATACTCCGCCTCGAAGGCCTCGACTTCCTTGCCGAGAACGAACCAGCCCGATTCCATGACCCTTGCATAAGCGGCATCGAGCTCGGGCTTGAGTTCGGCGTAAACGGATTTCATGTCGAGAAAGGGGATCATGCGAGCCTCGCTGCCGCTTCGCGCTGGAACGTCTCGTAGTCGCGCAGATACTCGGCTTCGTCGTAGAGCGTCGAAGCGATGACCAGGATCACCGTGCCGGGCATGAAATCGGTGAGCTCGTGCCAGACGAACGGGCCGATGTGCAGCGCCCGTCCGGGATCGTCGAGCGTTACCGTCTCCTTCACTTTGCCATCGTCGAGGTGGACCTTGCACGAGCCGTTCATGACCAGCGTAACGAGGTGCGACTCGCGATGACCGTGCCGGCCTCGCCACTGGTCGGGCGCGATGTCGTGCAGCCAGAAGAGGCGGCGCGGCATGAAGCCCAGCCTGTCGTCGAAGGCCAGGAAGTTGATCTTGCCTCGCTCGTCGGCGGCGCCGGGAACGGTGAGCCAGCGGCAGTGACGGGTCTTGAGATCCGGTTGGGTCATGTCAAGAGGATCGGCCTGTTCAGCGTTGCATCGTCTGTAGCTTGCGCCATTGCATGTAGACCACGCCGCTCAACGCCACGAGGCCACCCACGATCTGGTACGCGTTGGGCATGAAGCCATATGCCATTGACCATAATACGGCGAAAAAGGGCACCAGGTTGACCCAAAGCGACGCGACCGCCACGCCCAGGCGGCTGGCGCCGACGTTCCAGAAATAGCCGCCGAGGCCGCTGGCGAACACCGCCAGCAGGACAAGCTGCGTCCAGATCCAGCCGTCGGCTTCGCCAATCGGCGGGCGCGCCCAACCGGCCGCAACCATCACTAGCGCGAACAGGATCAGCCAGCCCATGGCCGAGAGCGACGCTACGTAGGTGCGGTGGAGCTGGCTTGCCCGATCGAACCAAGCCTGCGCCTTGAGGCTGTAGTAGGTCCAAAGCGCATTAGAGAGCAGCACGATGAACTCGCCGCCGCCCAGCGTGACCTGGCCGCGGCCGAACAGGCTGCCCGCCGCGAGGATGGCGCCCCCCAGCACGGTAAGGACCAGCGCCACGCCGAAGCCGGGATCGAAACGCAAGCCGGTCGCCAGCCGCACGGTGACGGCGGCAACAAGAGGCCCCGCGACCTGCACGGCAGCGGCGGAGATCGGATTGCTGAACTGGATGCCCAGCGTATACATCGCAAAGAAGCCGCCCATGATCAGGCCGAGCAGGAGGAAGCGGCGGAGGCCGACATCGATCCTGAGCGACCGGATCCCCTCGACCGCTGCCACCATCAGTATCAGTACGACCGTGGCCAGGGCGGCACGAAGAGCCGACAGGGGGATCAGGTCGAAATGGGCCAGCATGACCTTGCTGATCGGCACGTTGGCGCCCCAGCTCGCGCCCACGAAGACCATGGCGGCGAAGGCGCCGAGGAGATGGCCGCGGTCGCGCGACGTCATGGCGACGGGCGCCGCGAGCGCGCCGCCCGCATCTGGCGAAGCTGATGCAGGCCGATGCCACCCAGCACGACCACGCCACCCGCGAGCTGTAGCCAAGTCGGCTCATGACCGAACAGGGCTGCCAGACCAATGGCAAAGACCGGCGCGGAATTGGAGAACAGCGACGCGACCGGCACGCCGACCAGCGAGACACCTGTGTTCCAGAGCAGGATGGCAATCGCCACGCCGAATACGCCGACCCAGGCGATCATTCCCAGTTCCCCGATCGTCGGTGGACGCACGGGCCAGGTGATGCCGCCTGCTCCCCAGACGACGAGGCACACGATCCCCAGCAGCACGCTTGCCACGGTCGACGTGAGCGCCGAGAGCGCGACCTGCCCACGATCGGAGAGCCATTGCTGGGCGCGAATCGAGTACCAGCTCCAGCAGAGCTGGGCGATCACCAGCAGCGCCTCGCCGCCTTCCAGCCCGTAGCCGCCGGGCTGTCGGCCGGGCGTCCCGGCGACCACGACGATGCCACCCACCACCACCAAAACGAGCGTCGTGAAGAAGCCCTGAGGTGTGGTGGCGCCCAGCATCAGCCGGGACAGCAGCGTCGCCCAGATCGGCGCACACATGAGCACGATGGCCGCCGTCGCCGGATGCGTGTTCGCGACGCCGAACGTATAGAACACGGAAAAACCCGTCATTGCTGCGCCGAGCTTCAGCAGTCGGCTCCAGTTCAGCTTGCCGGGCGCCGCAGCCGGCGGCGTGCTCAGCAATACCGCCAACCACAGGACGGGCAGCCCGAGCAGATAGCGGGCGCCGGAAAGCAACCAAATGTCGTAGTGCTGGGCGAGCGTCGCCAGGACGGGAATCATCGATCCCCAGATCAGGGCCGCGAAGAGCAGGACGATCGTGGCGCGCCGCAGCGCACCGGCGGACGGGGCCATCGACGCTGGCCGCGTCAGCTCTGCGCGCGGCGGCGGACCGCCTCGTAACCGACGCGGCAATCCTTGTAGACGTCGGGCTTCTCCGTCGAGACACGCGCCTCGATCACCTGTCGCTGGGCGAGGCAAAGGTCGAGGATGGCATCGACCAGCGTCTCCTGCAGGTTGAAATGCCGACTCTGGGCCAGCGCAATGATGCCGTCATGGATGACATCGTAGTTCAGCACGTTGGCGATATCGTCCTCGGCCGCTTTCTCGGGCGGTGCCAGGAACAGGTCCACATTCACGACGACCGCCTGCGGCTTGGCCAGCTCGAAATCGTAGATGCCAATCGAGACTTGCAGGCGCAGATCGCGGATGAAGATGCGGCGGTCGGAAACGACAGACATGTTCATTTCTTCTTCTTTTTCCTGTCGAAGGCGATGTCGCGCGGCCGGCCGGTCAGATGCTCGCCGCTGTCGACGATCAGCGTGTCTCCGGTGAAGCTGGGCGTCGCCACAATGAAACGAAGTGCCCGCACGAGATCGTCGGTGGTGACTCCAACCTCGAGCGGGTTGGCGGCATGCTGTTCGGCGAAGCGCGCATCGGTCTGGCTGCCGCTGCGCAGCGTGAGGCCGGGCGCGATGCCCGCCACGCGCAGCCGCGGCGCAAAGGACTGTGCCAGCAGGGTCGTCAGCCCCTGCAGTCCGACCTTGGAGAGCGTGTAGCTTAGGAAGTCGGGATTGAGGTTGTAGAGCTTCTGGTCGAGCACGTTGACGATCAGGCCCCTCTCGTTGTCCACCAGCTGCCGCGCCAGCGCCTGCGAGAGCAGCAGCGGCGCGCGCAGGTTGATCGCCATATGCAGATCGAAATCGGCCGCGGTGGCCGTCGGCGCCCGGTCGAGCTTGAACAGCGAGGCGTTGTTGACCAGCAGCGAGAGGTGAACTCCCGATACCTGGCACTTCCCGATCAGCGCCTCGGCCTGGCGGGCCGAAGCGAGATCTGCCCGGACGGCCTTGGCCTTGCCGCCCGCGGACTGGATGGCTTTCACGGTTTCCCGCGCCTCGTCCGCCGATTGGTTGTGATGGACGAAAACGAAGTAGCCGTCGGCCGCCAGCGCCATTGCCAGCGCGCGACCGATCCGCACCCCCGCTCCCGTGACCAACGCACCCTTCATCCTGCGACACCCGCTCTTGGTGACTGAAAGAACGGCGGGTTCTAGCATGCGATCATGACTTCGTCCTCGTATGAAACCGTAGACTGCGTTGTGATCGGCGCAGGTGTCGTGGGCCTTGCCGTGGCCCGAGCCCTTGCCCTTGCCGGCCGTGAGGTCATCGTCGTGGAGGCCGCCGAAGGGATCGGCACCGGGACGAGTTCGCGGAACTCTGAAGTCATCCATGCCGGAATCTACTATCCCAAGGGCAGCCTGATGGCCGAGACCTGCGTGGCCGGCCGTCGCCTGCTCTACGCCTACTGCGCCGAGCACGGCGTGCCCCACGTCAACTGCGGCAAGCTGATCGTCGCCACCAATGATGAGGAGAGCGCAAAGCTCGCCGAGATCAAGGGTCGGGCCGAGGCCAACGGCGTCGAGGGTATGCGCCAGCTCAGCGCCAGCGAAGCGATGGCCATGGAGCCCAATCTCCACTGCACGGCGGCGCTGCTTTCCGCCAGCACCGGCATCGTCGACAGCCACTCCTACATGCTGGCCCTGCAGGGCGACGCCGAAGAGCGCGGCGCGATGTTCGCGTTCCACAGTCCCGTGAATCAGGGCCGAGTCACCGACGCCGGCGTGGAGATCGACGTCGGTGGCGCCGAGCCGATGAAGCTGCGCTGCGGCCTGGTGGTCAATTCGGCCGGGCTCTTCGCCCCCGCCATCGCAAAAAAAATCGTCGGGATGCCATCCAACCACATCCCCGGGACGTACTACGCAAAAGGAAACTATTTCACCTTGGCTGGCCGCTCGCCCTTCTCGCGCCTGATCTATCCCGTCCCTGTTCCGGGCGGACTCGGCGTGCACATCACCGTCGACATGGGCGGCCAGGCGAAATTCGGCCCCGACGTCGAGTGGATCGACGATCTCGACTACACCGTCGATCCCCATCGCGCCGACAAGTTCTATGCCGCAGTTCGCCGCTACTGGCCTGGCCTGAAAGACGGCGCGCTGCAGCCAGGTTACGCCGGCATCCGGCCGAAGATCGTGCCGCAGGGCGCGCCGGCGCAGGATTTCGTGGTTCAGGGACCGGCCGACCATGGCGTTCCGGGGCTGATCAATCTCTTCGGTATCGAATCACCCGGTCTGACCGCCTCGCTGGCTCTGGCCGAGCGGGTGCGCACTATCGCGACCGTATGACATCGGCGCGACGAGGCTTCCTCTCGGCCCTCGTCGGCCTCCTCGGTGGATGCTCTCCCGCGGCGCTTCTCAATACGACGGTCGCACGCGACGGGTATATGCTCGCGTCCGACATTCCATACGGCAGCCACCCTCGCCAGAAGCTCGATGTCTACAAGGCCGAAAAGCCGAGGACCGGCGGCAGGAGCGTCATCTTCTTCTACGGTGGGTCTTGGGATTCAGGCACGAAGAGCGACTATCTGTTCGTCGGTCAGGCGCTGGCCTCGCACGGCGTGACGACGATCATTCCCGACTATCGCGTCTATCCGGAGGCTCTGTATCCAACCTTCATCGAGGACTGCGCCTTGGCCACGCGGTGGGCAGTCAAAGAAGCCTCGGTTGAACGACTGTTCGTCGCCGGCCATTCCGCCGGCGGCTACAACGCCATGATGCTTGCCGCCAACACATCGTATCTCTCGGCTGCCGGCGTCGACCGCATGCAGCTCGCGGGTGCCATCGGGATCGCCGGCCCCTACGATTTCCTGCCGCTCTCGTCGCGCCGCCTTCAGGAAATCTTCGGCGGCCCGGATCGCCGCGAAACCCAGCCCGTTTCCTACGCGAAGGCGCCGCTGCCCCCTATCCTGCTGTTGCACGGGACGGCAGACACGACCGTGAAGCCCTTTAACAGCGAAAGGCTTGCCGCTGCCTGGCGGCGAACCGATGGCAAAGCCGACCTCAAGCTCTATCCCGGGGTCGACCATATCGAGATCGTCGGCGCCTTCTCGTCGCTCTTGCGCGGACGCGCGCCCACCCTCGACGATACGCTCGCTTTCATCGAGCGCACCTGATCCGCTTCGCGGAAGGCTAATCTGCCATACGGTCCGTGGGGTGGCGGCAATGCCGCGGCTTCGCTAATGCTTGGGCAAATTCACCCAGCGGGGAAAACGGCACGATGATCAAGACGCGCTTCACGGAAATGTTCGGCATCAAGCACCCGATCGTACAGGGGGGCATGCAGTGGGTCGGCCGCGCCGAACTCACCTCGGCGGTCGCCAATGCAGGCGCGCTGGGTTTCCTCACCGGCCTCACGCAGCCGACGCCCGACGATCTGCGCAAGGAGATCAAGCGCTGCCGGGAGATGACGGATCAGCCCTTCGGCGTGAACCTCACCATTCTGCCCACGCTCGTGCCGCGCCCCTACGGCGAATACATCGACGCCATCATCGATTCCGGCATCAAGATCGTCGAGACCGCCGGCAACAACCCCAAGCCCTTCCTGCCGAAGATGCAGGAAGCTGGCATCAAGGTGATCCACAAGTGCACCTCGGTCCGCCACGGCATCTCCGCCGAAAAGGCCGGCGTGGATGCGATCTCCATGGACGGCTTCGAGTGCGCCGGCCATCCCGGCGAGGACGACGTGCCGAACCTCGTGCTGCTGCCCGCGGCGGCCAATGTCATCAAGATCCCGATGATCGCCTCCGGCGGCTTTGCCGATGCGCGCGGTCTGGTAGCCGCACTGGCGCTGGGCTGCGAAGGCATCAACATGGGCACGCGCTTCATGGCGACCAAGGAAGCGCCGATCCATCAGAACGTGAAAGAGAAGATCGTCTCCTCCGACGAGCGCAACACGGCGCTGATCCTGCGCACCATGCGCAACACCAGCCGCGTCTTCGGCAATTCCGTCGCCAAGAAGGCGATCGAGATGGAGGGCGAAGGCAAGACCATCCAGGAGATCGGCCCCTTCGTAGCCGGCGCCAAGGGCAAGGTCGTCTACGAAACCGGCGACCTCGAGCACGGCATCTGGTCGGCCGGTACCTGCATGGGCCTGATCAACGACATTCCGACCTGCAAGGAGCTGGTCGAGCGCATCGTCAGCGAAGCCGAAGAGATGATCCGCGGCAAGCTCGCTAAGGCCATCGCGGCCTAAGACAGACGCTGTTTAGCTGGCTGGAGGCGCCTTGCGGTGCTTCCACCAGCGCCACAGCAAGCCAATGGCCGGCGGCAACAGGCAGAGGCCGACCACCATGATGGCGATTGCCGCGAGAAGGCAGTTCCAGCCCCTCCTAATGCCGACCGTACATTCGTAGTCGAAAGCGATGTAGCCGAGCGCCAGCAGCATGATCGGACTGGCGAACACGGCGACCGCCCAGAGCTTCCAGCCCGGCGCCTCGACGCCCGGCCACCATTGACAGACGTAAGAGCTGACGAAGGCACCGGCGAGCAGCGCCACGGCGCAGATCAGCCCGGCCTGCGCATTGAGAAACAACGTCCCCGCCGCGCCGCCCACAAGGACGGCGCCAACGAGATGGCCCATGACGAAGGGATTGATGCGCAGCATGACCTCATGACGCGATCAGGCGTGCGACCGCTTCCGGATGACTATCCAGCATGCCGTGGTTGGCTCCTGCAAGCGCCTCCATGCGGGCATTGGGCAGCAGCTTCAGCAGGCCGCGACCAATTGCCTGCACGATCTCTGGACTGCGATCTCCATAGGCCACCAGCACCGGGTGGTCGAGGGCGCGGAGCTGCTCCGCCGTCGCGGTATCGTTGAAGCTGCTGCGTACGTCGAGTGCGTTGCGCGGAGCATTGGCCGCCAGATAGCCGCGCACGGGCTCGGGCATGCGCGCGAAGGCACCCTCGCCAAACCAATAGTCGACCATCAGGCGCACGACGGCCGGCTCCCCCACGGCGGCTCGGCTGGCGTAGATCTCGAAATGCGCCGTCGCAGGATCGAGAGCGCTCTTGTCATTCGTGAGTTGCAGAGCGCGGAAGAACACCGGCTCGAATAAGACCAGGCGCTCGACTGTTCCCGTGGTCGCTTGCAGCGCGGCTTGCAGCGCGACCACGCCGCCATAGGAATGGCCAGCCAATCGGACCGGCTGCCCGCAGCTCTCGGCCAGCCGCACCACAGCGGCGCCCATCAACGCCGCGCGGCCGACCGGCTCGTCCGGCACGCCATCCGATCCACCGTAACCCGGCAGATCAACGGCCAGTACGCGGAAGCGGTCCCTGAGATGTGGTGCGACCCGCGCCCAGGATCGGCTGTCGCCCGGCGAGCCATGGACCAGCAGCAGCGGCGCCCCCTCGCCTTCGTCGCGATAGGTGAGCTTCTTGCCCTGGGGCAGATCGAAAGTTGGCATGAGCGGGCTCCATTCAGAACCAGTATGGTCGACGCCCGGGTGGGCGTGCAGCAAGACGCGATAAACTTGCCTTGTCTTCAACCGTCTTACATCCCGCGCCGGCCTGCAACAGTCACTGCCCGGTAGCACCAGTTACCGCGACAACGGCTATTCCCATGTATATACAATTATTGTATATACAGACAATTATGCCGAGAAAGCCACAATCCCCCAAGACGCTTAGGAGCGACGCCCGCAACGCCATTGATGCTTGCGCCGGCTGGAACATTCGCTCCGCCGCGCGGCGCATCACCCAGTTCCTCGAATTACGGCTGGAGGCGGCGGACTTGTCCTTCGCCCAGTTCGGCCTCATGGCGGAGATCGCCGCGGCATCGGACGACTCGATTTCCGCCCTTGCCGGGCGCATGGGCCTGGACCAGTCCACCCTCTCCCGCACCCTGCGCACGCTGGAGAACGAGGGGCTGGTCGAGATCGCCGTCGCCGAAGCCGACCAGCGTCGCAAGCTCGTGTGGCTGACGGAGAAAGGTGCACGGCGCCTTGAAGCAGCGCTCGCGGTCTGGCGCAAGGCCCATGCCGAGCTGGAGCGGTTGTTGTCGGTCGACCTCGTGCGCCGCCTGGCCCTCGAATCCGAAGCCCTGACAGGGGATCACTAAGATGAAGCCGGATACGGCGACTCTGGACAGTCGCACCGCCTGGGTCGTGGCCTGGGCCGCCCTTGCGATCCTCACCCTGTGCTATGGCGCGCCGCTGATCTCGGTGGTGGCGCTTAAGCCCATGGCTGCCGACCTCGATGCACCGCGCTCCGGTCCAGCGGCTGCCGGCGCCCTGACCTATCTCGGCGCGGCCTTCGGCGGCATCGTGGCGGGTTGGCTCGCTGGCCGCCTCGGCATCCGTCGCATCGTGCTGTTCGGCGCGGCCATGATGGCAGCCGGCCTTGTCGTCTCGGCATCCGGCGGACTCTTCTCGCTCTACGCCGGTCACGGCGTCCTGATGGGCCTGTTCGGCACTTCGTGCATGTTCTCGCCGCTCATCACCTATGTAAGCCGCTGGTTCGAACGACGGCGCGGCGCTGCCGTGGCGTTGATCTCGTCCGGCCAGTCGGTCGCCGGTGCGGTCTGGCCACCGCTCCTGCAGTACGGCATCGACGAGGTGGGCTGGCGCTGGACCATGGTCCTGTTCGCGGCCTTGGTCGTCGTGGCTGTGGCCGGCCTCACCATCGGTTTTCTGCAGGCCCCGCCCGATGCCACCAGGGCGAGCGGCACCACCGGCGGCAGTCCGCGCAGCACCGCGAGCCTCGGCCTGTCGCCCAACCTCGTCATGATCCTGCTCATGGTGGCGGTCTTCTGCTGCTGTGTACCGATGGCGGTGCCGATGCAGCACATCGTGGCCTTCTGCAGCGACCTGGGATTTGCCTCGCAGTACAGCGCGGCAATGCTCTCGGTCCTGCTGGGCAGCGCCTTCCTCGCGCGCCAGTTCTGGGGCTGGCTCGCGGACCGGATCGGCGGCATCCAGACCCTGCTCTGGAGTTCGCTCGCCCAGGCCACCGCCCTGGTCGGCTTCCTGCTCACCAGGGATCAGGCCGCGCTCTTTACGATCTCGGCGGCCTTCGGCTTCGGCCTCTCGGGCCTCCTGCCCGCCTACGTCATCGCCGTGCGCGAATACTATTCCATCGAGGAAGCGAACTGGCGCATTCCGACGGTGCTGTTCGCCGGGCTGCTGGGCATGGCGGCCGGCGGTTGGGGCGCCGGCCTCCTCTATGATTATTTCGGCGACTACATGTCGGCCTTTTCGGTCGGCATGGTCTTCAACATTCTGAATCTCGGCGTGCTTTTCTTTCTGGTCCTGCGCCAGCGAGGGCCACGCCGATTCGTCCTTACACCAGGTTGATGCGACAGCCGCAGACCTCGACCTGCGCCGGCCCGTGCTTGCGGCCGCGCTTCTCCGCCGCCGCCAGCACACGCTCACGGTCGACCACGCTGACGTCGTAGGCCGAGATACCCGGTCCACGGCCATCGACCGCCGGCACGAAGCGGATCTGCGAACCATCGAGCCTGATGATGTTGTCCGTGGCCGGACGATTGAGAATCTTCGACCAGGTCGCCGCCGCCTTGTCCGGATCGTCGTGCTGGATCTCGACGCCGGCCAGGCCATTGGTGACATCCGACCGCGCGTGCTTCAGCCAATCCTTCTCGGCTGGTGGCCACCACAGGGCCGGATCGGTGCCCTTGGGTGCGAACGTCGTGTCGAGCGACAGCAGCACGCCCGTCGTGTCCGAGGGATGGAAGTGCGTGTACTGGTACTCAGGCAGGTCCTTCTGGGCGACGGCGCGGACGCCGAGGCCGGTGACGCGCTGGCGTTCGGCCGCGGCGTCGGGAACCTGAAGGATGACCATATAGCCGCCATCGCCCTTACGACGCTCGATGTAGCGGCCGGCGGACGTGCCTTCCTGGAAGGGCGTCACGATCTCGAGGAAGTCGTGTCCGATGGGGCAGACGACGTTCACCAGACCCCACTTGGCAACGCCGGGGTCGCGATAGGCGACCTCTATCCCGAGAATGTCGCACAGCTCCTCGCGCGAGCTTTCGAGGTCTTTACAGACAAACACGCACTGCCTCAGTCTCATCGCTTCGCTCCCATTTCCTGTCGGTTGCCGCTATCGTAGAGCCATGCGGACCGTGTGGACCATGGGCTTCGTGGCAGCGGCCGCCCTCTCCTTTTGCCTGCCGGATTTTGTCGTCTTCCGCTTCACGCAGGCCGTGATCTGGTCGATTGCGCTGCTGGGACTCGTGATGCTGTGCGGCGTGAGCGGCCAGTTCTCCTTCGCCCAGGCCGCTCTCTTCGGCATCGGTGGCTATGGCGCCGCAATCCTCGGGACCCACACGTCGCTGTCGACCTACTGGGGGATGGCACTTGCCCCCATGCTGGGCTTCGTTGCGGGCTATGGCCTCGGCCGCGTCGCCGGCCTGCACAATCTATGGACGCAGGCACTGGTCACTTATGCGTTCGCCATCGCCTTCCCGCAGCTCCTGCGCTGGCGACCGATCGAGCAATGGACCGGAGGGGTGCAAGGCCTCTATCTCGATTTTCCAACACCGCCGCTGGATGCTTTGAGCAACGACCGGTGGGCCTTCTTGATGGCGCTGTCGTTGCTGGCAACGGGCCTATGGCTCGCGCACAACCTGATCGGCAGCCGCGTCGGCCGGGCCATGAAAGCGGCGCGCGACCAGGATCTCGCGGCAGCGGCACAGGGGATCAAGGTCGGCCAGGTGCGCGCCATGGCCTCCGGAATCGCCGGCGCCTATCTCGCCCTCGCAGGCTGCCTTTCGGCCTATCAGTTCGGATTCGTAGGACCGATGGCCTACAACTTTGCGCTCTCGGTCCAGATGCTGTTCGGCCTGGTTGTCGGCGGCATGTATTCGCTCGGCGGCGCGATCCTGGGCGGCCTGTTCCTGCAGTTCTTTCCCGACGTCACGGCGGGACTAGGAAAAGGCCTGTCGGCGCTGCTCTATGCCGTGCTGTTGATCGCCGCGATAGTGGCGATGCCGGACGGCGTGGCGGGCGCTCTGTCCCGCCTCGCCGTCCGGATCAAGCTCAGACGCCCTTGAAGACCGGCGCGCGCTTTTCGACGAAGGCGCGGGCCGCTTCTTTGTGGTCTTCGGTCTCGCCGGTGCGGATCATGCGCGCGGCTTCGCTGTCCAGCGCCTCGGAGAGCGAGCCCTCTTCCGCCACCTTCATGTTCTTCTTCACATGCCACCACGCGACGCGCGGACCGGCGGCGAGCTTCTTGGCGAAGGCCATGGTCTCGCTGTCGAGGTTGGCGTCGTCGACGATGCGGTTGGCGAGCCCCAGCTTCTCGATCTGCTCGGCATTGAGAATTTCGGCGGTGAAGTAGAGCTCACGCGCCTTGGCCGTGCCGACCAGCTTGTGCAGGAAGTAGTGCGAACCGAAGTCGCCCGAGAAGCCCACCTTGGCAAAGGCCGTGGTCATGCGCGCGCTCTTGCCGGCGAAGCGCATGTCGGCCGCCAGCGCCAGCGACAGGCCGGCGCCCGCGGCGACGCCGTTCACCATGGCGATCGTCGGCTTGCCCATTTCGTGCAGCAGTTCCGAGACGCGCATGCGGATGCGAATGTCGTGCACCTTGTCTTCGTAGGTCTTGTCCTGGTCACGACCGGCCGCCATCGACTTCACGTCGCCGCCGGCGCAGAAGGCCTTGTCGCCGGCGCCCCGCACCACCACGCAGCCGATGGCGCGGGTGCCTGCCGCTTCGTTGAGCGCATCGTCGAGCGCGCTCATCATGTCGCGGCTCAGCGCGTTCATGGCATCAGGCCGGTTCAGCACGATTTTCATCACGCCGTCTTCGACGGTTTTGATCAGGTGGGACATCGACTTCCTCCAAGATTGCGATTCGCTGGGGTTGCGGCGAATGTTTCCCAAACCAACGAGTCACGCAACGACATTCCGTCTTGCTGGGCGGAACCGATCATGAGGAGCGTTCGAGCCATGAAATACGAGACCCTGCTGACTGATCTCGCAGACGGCGTGATGACGGTGACCCTCAACCGCCCCGACAAGCTGAACGCTTTTTCCACGGTCATGAGCCGGGAACTCATCGACTTCTTCCAGAGTGTCAATGCGATGGATGAGGTGCGCGCCGTCGTGGTGACGGGCGCCGGCCGCGCCTTTTGCGCCGGCGCCGATATTTCCGGCGGCAGCGGTGCCTTCACGGTCTGGAACGATGGCAATGCCCCGCAGAAGCGCGAGGCCAGCGATTCGATCACGCTTGCGATCTTCAATTGCCTGAAGCCGATCGTGGCCGCGATCAACGGCGCGGCCGTCGGCGTCGGCATCACCATGTGCCTGCCTATGGACATCCGCTTGATGTCGAGCGCCGCCCGCATCGGCTTCGTCTTCAACAAGCGCGGCATGGCCATGGAAGCCGGAAGCTGCTGGTTCCTGCCCCGCCTCGTCGGCATGCAGCAGGCGCAGGAATGGGTGATGACCGCCGAATTGTTCGGCGCCGAGGAAGCTTTGAAGGGCGGCCTCGTTCGTTCCGTCCATGCGCCCGACGAACTGCTGTCCGCCGCGCAGGCGCTAGCGCGGAAATTTGCTGCCAGCACCTCCTCCGCCGTCGCCGCGGCGGTGAACCGCCGCCTGATGTGGAGCATGTGGGGCGCCCAGGACCCGCTCGACGCGGTGACGCTCGACCTGCAGTGCGTCGGCCATCTCGCCGCCGGCGCCGATGCCCAGGAAGGGATCAAGTCCTTCTTCGAGAAGCGCGCGCCTGTCTTCCCGCTCAAGCCCTCGAAGGACATGCCGCCCTTCGGGCCGTGGGCTCACGCCCTCGACGGCAACAAGTAGACCCCGGGCGCATTGCCACATCGACGCTTCCGCCCCTGCCGTTCCTGGTTAGGGTCGGGCAAAGGCAGCGATCGGATGAAGGTGGTCTCGGATTCGGCCATGCGTCGAGTCCGTCCGGCTCCAGAAATCCCGAGCACCGAACGATGCCTGCGTTGTCGATCGACAAATGTCCGAGTTGGGCCAAGAGCGGCAGCGGACGGGACCATAGCGGCCCGTTAGTTGAGCGGTTGATCTGCATCAAGGCCGCCTAGAGCCCCGCCTCCTTAGATGCGGCACCAGTCGATACTCAACGGAAACGAGATTGAGGAGGGGGGAAGTCCGTGCTTCGATCGGTAATTGCCTCGCTACTCGTAACCTCGTCCTTGACGGTGGTTACTCTCGCTCGGGCTCAGGATGTGCGCGGCACGCCGGGAGCTCCCAGCACCGTGCGGACGCTGCCTGGCCTGCAATTGCCGGCGCCCTCGCCGCGCTTTACCGGCGCGATCCTGCCCAACGCTGTCGACAGCACGCCGGCGTGGCCGCCGCAGGTGATGCCGCCGGCCAAGGCGCCCAACGTCCTGCTGATCCTGACCGATGACGTGGGCTTCGCCGCGCCTTCGACCTTCGGCGGCGTCATCCCGACGCCGACTCTCGACCGCGTCGCCAGCGAGGGACTGCGCTACACTACCTTCCACACCACCGCGTTGTGCTCGCCGTCGCGCGCCGCTCTGCTGACCGGCCGCAATCACCACCAGGTCGGCTTCGGCAATGTCGCCGAGCTGTCGACCGGCTACCCCGGCTACAATGCCATCATTCCGCGCGAGACGGCGACGATCGCCGCCACCCTGCGTCAGAACGGCTATGCTACCGCCTGGTTCGGCAAGAACCACAACGTCCCGCCTTGGGAGGCGAGCGCTGCCGGGCCCTTCACCAACTGGCCGGGCGGCATGGGATTCGACTATTTCTACGGCTTCATCGGCGGCGACACCAGCCAGTGGCAGCCCGGCAACCTCTTCCGCAACACCACCCCGATCCATCCCTACAATGGCACTCCGGGATGGAACCTGACCACGGCGATGGCGGACGACGCCATCGGCTACATCCGCCAGAACGTCGAGATCGCGCCCAACCGGCCGTGGTTCATCCACTATGCGCCGGGCGGCACGCATGCGCCGCACCATCCCACCAAGGAGTGGGTCGACCGCATTGAGCAGATGCATCTTTTCGACGAGGGCTGGGAGAAGTTGCGCGAGCGCATCTTCGAGAACCAGAAGCGACTGGGCGTCATTCCCGCCAACGCCGCGCTGCCGGCCTGGCCGAGTGAAATGCTCAAGCGCTGGACCGACCTCGGCGACATCGAGAAGAAGCTGTTCATTCGCCAGGCCAACGTCTACGCCGCCTACCTCGCCTATACCGACCACCAGATCGGCCGTGTGATCGCCGAGGTCGAGCGGCTGGGGCAGCTCGACAACACGCTGATCATTTACGTCAGCGGCGATAACGGCAGCAGCGCCGAAGGCTCGGTCAACGGCACGCCCAACGAGGTCATGTACTTCAACGGCGTGTCGCTCGACGCCGAAAAGCAGATGCCGTGGTACGACGTCTGGGGCACCGATCAGACCTACAACCACATGGCAGTCGGCTGGACCTGGGCGCTCGGCACGCCCTACCAATGGACCAAGCAGGTGGCGTCGCATTTCGGCGGCACGCGCAACGGCATGGCGATCTCATGGCCGGCGCGGATCAAAGACCGCGGGGGCATCCGCAGCCAGTTTCACCACGTCATCGACGTTACCCCGACTATCCTGGACCTCGTGGGTATTCCCCAGCCCAACCTGGTGGACGGCATCGCCCAGCGTCCGATGGACGGTGTCTCGATGGCCTACACCCTGCCGGCAGAGAACAAAGGCCTGCCCTCGACGCACACGACGCAGTACTTCGAAATTCTCGGCAACCGCGCTCTCTACCACGACGGCTGGATCGCCAGCACGACGCCGCCGGCGCCCCCATGGGCCAGCGTGACGGCGCCGCGCCCGGCCGACGTGATGAACGGTTACGCCTGGGAGCTCTACAACGTCGCCGCCGATCCGACCCAGACCAGGGACTTGGCAAAAGCCGAACCCGCCCGGCTACGCGCGCTGCAGGAGCTGTTCATCATGCAGGGCGAGCGGAACCAGGTGTTCCCGCTCAACAACTCGATTACCGCGATGGTTGCGCCGCGACCGGGACCGGCCGCCGGCCGCAAGCAATTCGTCTACACCGGCTCGTCGTGCTGCACGCAGTCCAACGCCGCCCCTTCGATCCTGAACCGCTCCTTCCGCATCACCGCCGATGTTACCGTGCCCGAGGGCGGCGCGAACGGCATGCTGGTGACCCAGGGCGGCCGCTTCGCCGGCTGGGGTCTCTACCTGAAAGACGGCAAGCCGACCTTCACGATGAACCTGCTCAACCTCGAACGGCCCAAGTGGCAAGCGCACGACGCGCTGAAGACCGGACAGCACACGATCGTGTTCGACTTCGCCCTCGAGCAGAAAGGAGACATCCCATTCGGTCACGGCGGCGTCGGCATCCTGTCGATCGACGGACACGAGGCGGCTCGGCTTGCGCTGCCGCACACCACGCCCTTCACCTTCGCCTGGGATGAGACGTTCGATGTCGGTCTCGACACCGGGACGCCGGTCGACGACAAAGATTATCAGGTACCGTTCGCCTTCTCGGGCAAGCTGGAGAAGCTGACGGTGGATCTCGGCGAAGGCCCGGTCACCGAGGCGGCGATGAACGCCTGGATCAAGGCGATCTCGAGCCGCGACGCCGAGCGTCCTGCACCTGGCGTGGCGCCGCCGAAATAGCAAACGATTCGAGCGTAGCCCCTGGCCCCCAGCGGTGGGCCCGCCTTCCAACAAGCCGCTTGGCACCGCCAACATCCGATCCTGGGCGTCGAGCGCTAGCGGGGGCCTGCCCGACCTTGAAGCGCATCACGGCGTCTTCCCAGATGGCCTTGGCCCAGTCGTCGAAGGCCGCTTTCCGCCCGGCAACGAGCAGCCTTTCGCGAACGTCGTTCCTCACTCATTTCAGGGCTTCCACGAGAGCGCGGGCGATGTTCGCCGGCGACTTGCCGCCCGGCCGATACCAGGTCGGCGTCCAGTTGAGGGCGCCTAAGAGCTGCAGGCGCCATAAGGTCCGATCCGTGCCCGGCCCCAGAGGCAGGGCCGTCACGAGGTCAATGAAACGCCGTTCATAGGAATCGCGCATCGCGATCAGGCGTCGGCGCAGACGTGCATCGAGGCGGCGGAGATCGGCCGTCATGACCGCCGCATGGGCCGTGTCAGACAGTAACGACTGCAGGTGCGCCACACAGGCCGCCTCCAGCCGCCGCCAGGGGCTATCGGCCGCCGCCACGGCGGCATCGACGGCTGCCGAAATCTCGGCCACGCCCTCCTCGTAGACCGCAGCGATCAGATCGTTCTTCGACGGGAAGTGATAGTACATCGACCCCGCCAGCATCCCGGCCTCGCCGGCAATGTCGCGCATCGACGTGGCATCGAAGCCGCCGCGCGCAAAAAGACGGGCCGACACCGCCATCAGGGTTTCTCGGGACATGGTACATCCTATCAAACAAACACTTGTTTGGTAAACGGGCCGGCGCTAGCCTCGCGGCATGGCCTACGTCTTCGACCTCGGCAATCCCGCGACCAACGCCAATCCCTTCCCCGAATTCGCGCGGCTGCGCGCCGAGGACCCGGTGCACTGGTCGCCGGCCATGAAGGCCTGGATCGTCACGCGCTATGCCGATGTGAAGCAGGTGGCCCTGAACAACCGCCAGATTTCCGCCGACCGGCTGACGCCCTTCTTCAAGACCAACGCCGAGTATCAACGCGGCTCGATCGAGAGCCTGGTGCGATATCTGAACCACTGGATGGTGTTTCGCGACCCGCCCGATCACACGCGGCTGCGACGCCTGTTCACCAAGGCCTTCACGCCAACCGCGGTCGCCAATCTTCGGCCCAACATCGAGGGCATCGTCGCGCATCTGATTGACGGCATGCAGGCCAAGGCCGCCCGCGGCGAGGCGGTCGACTACATCGCCGACTTCGCCTATCCGCTGCCTGCGTCAGTGATCATGGACCTGCTGGGCGTGCCGCGCGCCGACCTGGAACGCGTGAAGGTCTGGTCCGACGATATTGCGCTGTTCATCGGCACCGCCCAGGTCGCCGGCAACAAGTACCTGCGCGCCGAAGCCGGCGCCAAGGCCATGTCCGACTACTTTCGCAGTCTGGTCGAAGATCGCACGGCGCGGCCCACCGAGGACATGATCACTCACCTCGTGCTGGCGCGCGACGACCGCGACGCGCTCTCCACCGACGAGATCATCGGCACCTGCATTCTGTTGCTCTTCGCAGGCCATGAGACCACGACGAACCTCATCGGCAACGGCTTCCTCTATTCGATGAAGCATCGCGACCAATGGGAGCGACTGGCCGCCGATCCTGCGCTGGCCGAAAGCGCGGTCGAGGAATTCTTGCGCTACGACGGGCCGTCGGGCGCCATGGCCCGCGTCGCGGCAGCCGATATCGAGATGCGCGGCAAGACGATCCGCGAAGGCCAACGCGTCTTCGCCTTCATGAACTCGGCGAATCGCGATTCCGAAGCCTTCGACGACGCCGAGCGCTTCGACATCGGCCGGCCGCAGAACCCGCACATGACTTTCGGCCACGGCATTCATTTCTGTCTCGGCGCCCCGCTGGCACGGCTCGAAGCACAGATCGCAGTAGTCCGCCTTGCGGAGCGGCTGCCGCGCATCAGGCTATGCAGCGGCGAGCCGGAGTGGCACGATTCTCTGATCCTGCGCGGCGTGAAGGCGCTGCCGGTTCAGCTCTCTTAAAGGAGAATTATGCGGGCAATGATTTGCCGCCAATGGGGCGGCCCCGAAGATTTGCGCCTGGAAGAGGTCGCGTCGCAACCGCTGAAGGCCGGTCAGGTCCGGATCAAGATCCATGCGGCGGGCGTGAGCTTCGCCACGACCCTGATCATCGCCGGCAAATATCAGCGCCGGCCGCCCTTCCCCTTTGCGCCGGGCACTGAGGCCGCAGGCGTCGTGATCGAGGTCGACCCCGCCTGCAAGCGCTTGAAGGTCGGCGACGAGGTGGTGGCCGTCCTCGACTGGGGTGGATTGGCCGAGGAAGCGGTCGCCCACGAGGTCAATGTCTTTCCCAAGCCGAAGAATCTGAGCTTCGTCGAGGCGATCCAGCTCGCCATCTCCTACCCGACCTCGGCGGGCGCGCTGACCTGGCCGGAAGCCCTCGACGTGCGCAGCGGCCACACGCTGCTGGTGCATGCCGCGGCCGGCGGCGTCGGCATGGCGGCCGTCGAGATCGGCAAGATCCTGGGAGCGACGGTCATTGCCACGGCCGGCGGTTCGCGCAAGACCGCGTTCGCCAAGGCGCATGGCGCCGACCACGTGATCGATTACCGCGCCATCGACTTTCGCGAGGAGGTGCTGAAGCTCACCGGCGGCCGCGGCGTCGACCGCGTGTACGATCCCGTGGGCGGCGATGTCTTCACCCAGTCCCTGCGCTGCATGGCGGTCGGCGGCCGCATCTGCCCGATCGGTTTCGCCAGCGGCACGATCCCCCAGATCCCGGCCAACATCCTGCTGGTGAAGACCATCGCGGTGATGGGCTTCAACTACGGCTACTATGTGGGCTGGAGCCCGCACGATGCCCGCTTCGAGGAAGCGGACCGAACCTTCGCGCTGATGGAACGCATTCGCGGTTGGTGCGAGCAGGGCCTCTGCCGCCCGCACGTCGACCGGACGTATCAGCTCGGCAAGGCCCCCAAGGCAATGCAGGCGCTCTTGGAACGCTCGGTGACGGGCCGCGTGGCCGTCGTCATGGAGGCCTGACACCTGAGCCTGACATCAGGGCGACGATGAGGTCCGAAAATCGCGAGCGCCCTCATCATCGGCGTGGGAAGGTGACCCTTCAAAGTCATCCCTCCCACGCGTGAGGATCGCGATGTCATTGCTGCTCAATATCGATGTGCCCGACGTCGAGGCGGGCGTACGGTTCTATACGATGGCCTTCGGTCTGAAGGTCGGCCGGCGGTTCGGGGCTGACTTCGTCGAGCTGCTGGGATGGCCCACGACGGTTTACCTCCTGACGAAGAAGGCCGGCACCGTCGGCGCCGGCGGCGATCTGCGGCGCTACGAGCGGCACTGGACGCCGGTTCATGCCGACATCGTCGTGGACGATGTGGATGCGGCCGTCGCGCGGGCGGTGGGGGCCGGCGCGAAGCTCGAAGCGCCGGCCAAGGACGCGCCATACGGCAGGATAGCCATGCTTGCCGATCCGTTCGGCCACGGCTTCTGCCTCCTCCAGTTCAGCGAGCGAGGCTACGACGCGCTGCTCACAAGCTGAGCAGGTTTCCGTAGTCGGCGATCTTGGTATGAACGCCGGCCGATCTCAGGCACCGCCAGAGACTTGCCTGGTTGGCTGAAATCACCGGCCGGCCCAGATCCTGTTCGAGTGCCTCCAGGATCGCGACGCAGCGGAAGCCCGTGCCGGCGATCAGGATGCCGTCTGCATTCGACGGACAACCGGCCCTGATCTGCGCATAGAGTGGCTCGACTTCCTGCTCGAAGCCCATGCCGTGGCCGTAAAGCTCCGACGGCGGCAGGTCTCGCCACTTCCGCCCCGGGTCGTAGCGAAGATGCCCGGCCGGCTCGAACCCATGATCGGCGTAGTAGCGAACGCCCGCGGCCACCAGCTCGTCGTTGAACCAGGGCGGCAGGACCAGGAACGGCCGCTTCACACCCGACGCCTTGAGGGCGGCCTGCGTATCCAGACCGTTCGTGGTGACGAACACGCCGGAGCCCAGCAGGCCGGAGAGACTGGCGACGGTGGCCTCGTCCCATCCTTTGCCACCGAGGATGCTGCTCGAACTGTGACCGACCGTAACCGCCGAAAGCCGCATGGCCGCAAACTGCCGGCTGCCGCGGATCAGGTCTTCCTCGAGGTCGACCGCTTTACGATCCTCACGCCAGCGTGCCCAAGGCGCACGCGCCGTCACGCGAGCCGCGTGCACCGAGACGCCGGGTGGGACCATCGCCCACCATTCGGCTTCGGGAATGGCCTCGTTGCCGACGATGAACACGCCGATGCGGGCTCGCCAGCCCCAATTGTCATTAGCCACGGAACGAGTGCCTTCAAGAAGGTGTGACGACTACTTCTTGGTCAGCGGACCTTCGAACTTGCAGTAGCCGTCGAGCTTGATCTTGGAGTCGCCGTCCTTGATCTGGCCGATGACATCCATCATGCCGCCGCCGCCGACCATCGCCGCGGTCTTGATGGCGCCGTTCTTGCCGAGCGTCGTCTCGAACGACCGTTCCGGCCGGTTTTCCTGCTGGAACTTGCCTTTGACGCTGTCGCCGTCGACGGTGACATTGATCGTCATCTTGTAGGTCGGACACTTCGAGCTGCCGGGCACATTCACGCCCATGCCGGTCCATGTGTATACGGCCGGCTCGGCCTGGGCGGCGCCGGCCACCAGAAGAAGCGCTACGGTTCCTGCAATTACCCTGAGCATCGTCATCTCCGGCTAGAAAAAGTCCCTGATGGCCTTGAGCACGGCCGCGGGTCGCTCTTGTCCGACGGCGTGGCCTGCCTTGGCAATCCTAACCAATCTCGATTTGGAAATCGCCCTTTTGAAGGCATCACCATAGACCGGCGGGATCAGGACGTCCTCCCTCCCCCAGACGATCAGGGTCTTGGCGGTAATGCGGTAGAGCCTCTGGGCAAGACCACGGTCGGGGATCGGGAACAGGATCTTGCCCGCCATGCCGAGCCGCCGGGCATTCATGACCAGGAATTCCTTGAGGAATTCCGGATCCTCCATGTTGACGCCCGACGTCAGCAGTTTCTGGCCAGCTTCCCTGTCATGAAACAGCAATCCCGGCAGCTCGTAGGGCAGCTTGGAGAAGATGTCGGCGATTGGGTGATCGTCGAGCCAGAGACCGGCCGGCGCCAGCAGGCAGAGCTTGGTGATCTCCGTATGAGCAATCGCCGCCATCTCCGCGGCGATCATGCCGCCCATCGAATGGCCGACCACGATCGGCTTCTTGAGCTTGAGCGCCTCCAGCACATCGAGTGCATGCAGGGTGACGTCGAGCATGTCGCGCACCCCGTCCTCGCCCGTCGACTGGCCGTAGCCCGGCAGCAACGGCGCCGCGACGCGATACTTGCTCGCGAGAGCGGCAAGCAGCGGATCGTTCGGCATATGACCGCCCGCGCCGTGGAGATAGAGCAGATCCTTGCCTTTACCGGCTTCGACGATCTGGATACGCGCGGCCGAAGGCTTGAGCGTGAGAAAACGCGACTTCATTCGGCAGCCACCTTCAGCGAAACGCGCTCGTTCATGGGATGGACCCAGAAGCGGTCGTCGTGATTGTTCCAGTCCGGCCACAGGTTGCGCAGGTGCGGCATCACCTTCTCGGCGAACAGCTTCGTGGAATGGCGAACCTTGTCGTCGGGCATGTCGCCGACATGCATCAAGCAGAAGACATTGCCGACACGCAGGCTCTTGATCAGCTCTTCCATCTGCTGGCGTACGGTCTCGGGTGAGCCTGCGATGATGTAGCGGCCGTCGACCAGGTCCTTCCAGGTCATGTTGGGATAATCGCGAGCTGCAGCCTGCGTGAACTGCGACAGGGCGCCGGTCTGGATGGTCTTGATGGTGCGATAGCCCGGCGCATCCGCGAAGCCCGGATAGACGTGCAGGCAGCGATTGTAGAAATAGTTCACGTGCGGACCGTAGAGCCGTTCCGCGTCGGCGTCGGTATCGGCGACGCAGATCACCTGGGCGAAGCCGGCACGGTAGGGCGATTCGTCGGTTTTCCGCTCCGCCACCCGCTTCCAGTACCCCTCCATCAACAGCTTGGCGCGGAGATAGCCCGAATAGCTCAGGTAGGAATACGAGTAGGTGTTATCGAGACAGAAGTCATACGTCTCCACCGAGCCGCCGCCGGGAATGAAGATCGGCGGCGCCGGGCGCTGGATGGGCTTGGGCCAGCAATTGACATAGCGCAGCTTGGTGTAGCGGCCGTTGAAGGCAAACGGCTCGTCGGCCGCCCAGGCCTTGCGAATGAGATCGTGGGCCTCGGCGTATTTCTCGCGGGTCAGCGCAGGAATCGTGCCGTAGGCGTAGTTGGTGTCCATCGACGTGCCCACCGGGAAGCCGGCCACCAGCCGCCCACCCGACAGCACGTCAAGCATGGCGAACTCCTCCGCCACGCGCAGCGGCGGATTGTATAGGGCGATCGAGTTGCCGAGCACCACCAATGCCGCCTTCGACGTGCGGCGCGTCAACGTTGCCGCCATGATGTTGGGCGACGGCATCAGCCCGTAGGCATTGGCGTGATGCTCGTTCACGCCGATGCCGTCGAAGCCCACGCTCTCGGCGAATTCGAGCTGGTCGAGATACTGGTGATAGATGCCGTGACCGCGCTCGGGCTCGTACATGCGGCTCGGCAGATCGACCCAGACCGACCGATGCTTCTGCCGGAAATCGTCCGGCATGTGCGGCCAGGGCATCAAGTGGAACCAGGTGAACTTCATGGTCAGCGCCCCTTGAACTGTGGTTCGCGCTTTTCGAGGAAAGCCTTGATGCCCTCCTTCATGTCCTCCGTCTGCATCAGCGGCAGGAGCTGCAGGAAGACATGATGAACATGCTCGTTGAACGGTTCGTTCCAGGCCATGCGCATCATGCGTTTCGCGGCCTGGATCGCGAGCGGCGCATTGGCCGCGATCTCCAGGGCCAGCTCGCGCGCCGCGCCCATGACCTCCGCATCGGGCACGACCTTGTTCACCAGGCCGATCTCCAGCGACTGGTCGGCGCTCAGCGTGCGGCCGGTGAAGATCAGCTCGGACGCCTTCGCCCAGCCCAGCATGCGCGGCAGGTACCAGGTCCCCCCTGATTCCGGCAGCACGCCACGCTTGGCATAGGACGCCGCGAGCTTGGCAGACTGGGCCATCACCCGGATGTCCGCGCCCAGCGCGAGATCGAGGCCGTAGCCTGCCGCCGATCCGTTCAGCGCGGCGATCACCGGCTTGTCCATGGCATGCAGGACCGGCGGCGGCGTGTTGCGCAGGTCGATGTTGGTCGGCGTGGCGCCCGAACCGACGCTCAGATTGTCGGTGCCCTTGTTCTGCGCCTCGAGGTTCAGGCCGGCGCAGAAGGCGCGGCCAGTGCCGGTCAGGATAACGACACGAACGGCACGGTCCTCGTTGGCCTTCACCAGGGCATCGGTGAGCTGCTTCAGCATTGGCCCGGAAATCGTATTCATGCGCTGCGGCGCATTGAGTGTGATCGTGGCGATGGCGCTCTCGACGCCGTAGAGCAGCTCCTCCGGCATTACCGAAGTTGTGGGCTGGGCCGCAAACTGGCTCATGTTTCCTCCGTCCGTCGAATGCCGCTATGGTGACGCAGGAGATTTGAACGCGCCATGCAAAACCGTTTCATCGACCTTTACAGTGACACGAAGACCAAGCCATCGGCCGGCATGCGAAAGGCGATGGCCGACGCCGAGGTCGGCGACGAACAGAAGATGGAAGATCCCACCGTCAACCGTTTGCGCGAACGCATCTGCGAACTGCTCGGCAAGGAGGATGCGGTTTTCCTGCCGAGCGGCACCATGGCGAACCAGATCGCCATCCGAGTCCACTGTCGCCCCGGCGACGAGGTGATCACCGACAAGACCGCGCACATCATTACGTCCGAGGGCGGCGGTCCGGCCGCCAATGCCAGCGTGATGATCCGCCCGCTCGACGGTCCAAAGGGCGTGTTCACCGGCGAGCAGGTGAAAGCCGCGTTGCGCGATCCCAACAGCCGCTACGTTGCGCGCCAGCGTCTGGTGTCGATCGAGAACACCTCGAACGGCGGGTTCGGCACGGTATGGCCGCTCGCGACCATGCAGGGCGTGACCAAGGTGGCGCGCGACGCGGGCCTTAGCCTTCACATGGATGGCGCGCGCCTGGCGAATGCATGCGTGAAGTCGGGCACCAAGGCCCAGGACTATGCCGCTTGTGTCGACTCGCTCTGGCTCGACTACACCAAGGGCCTGGGTGCACCGGTAGGCGCCACCCTCGCCGGCTCCAGGGACTTCATCAAGGAGTCGTGGCGTCACAAGCAGATGATGGGCGGTTCGATGCGCCAGTCCGGCGTGATCGCGGCGGCGGCGCTCTATGCGCTCGATCACAACTGGGATCGCCTCGCCGAGGACCACGACAATGCGCGGTACCTTTCCGAGGGCATCGCCAACATCAAGGGGCTGGAGATCGATGTGCCGCGCATGGAGACCAACCTCGTCTTCTTCGAGGTGACCAAGCCCGGCTGGACGGCGGCGAAGTTGGTCGACGCCTGCAAGGAGCGCGGCGTCGGGATCGGCGCCAACACCGCTACCCGCATCCGTGCCGTCACCCACCTCGACGTCAATCGCGCCGACATCGACGACGCCCTCAAGGTGATCGGCGACGCCCTGGCCGCTTAGTGCGCGTCCTTCTTCTCGGAGCAACGGGAACGATCGGCCGCGCCGTGCTCCACGCCCTCATTGCCCGCGGGCACGAGGTCGTGGCGCTGGCGCGATCCGAGGCCTCCGCCGAAAAGATTGCGCGGCTCGGTGGCGCCGTGGTCCGGGGCGACATCGGCGCTCCCGGGCAATGGTTGCCAGGCTTGCCGACTGTCGATGGCGTGATCCAGATGGCCTGCGACTTCGACAGCGCGATGGGCGAGACGGAGCAACGCCTGCTCGACGGCCTGCTGCCGCCGCTCGCTGCCAGCTCTCGAAAAGCGCGCTTCATCTACACGGGCGGATGTTGGTTGTTCGGATCGACCGGCGACAACGTGGCGACCGAGGACAGCGCTTTGTCACCTCTGCCTGCTTTTGCCTGGATGGTGCCTCACCTGCAGCATGTTCTTGAGAGCACAAGCATCGACGGCATCGTCATCCATCCGGCGATGGTCCATGGCGGTGATGGTGGCGTGTTTCGACGCTTCGAGCAGGATATCCGCGAGCGCCGCTCGATCCGCATCATCGGGGGCGAGGCCGTGCGTTGGCCGCTCGTGCATTGCGACGATCTTGCCGAGCTCTACGCGATCGCGCTTGAACGCGCACCGCCGGGAGCGACCTATCTGGGCGTCGCAGCAGAAGGTGTCCCTGTCGGCGATATCGTCCGCGCGGTCGCGCGCCGCCTGGGCGTTGCCACTCCCGTTTTAGACATCATGTCGGAAGACGCAGCAGCCCAAGAACTTGGTGAATGGGCGCGGGGCTATGCCTGCGACCAGCGGCTGAGCGGCGCCAAGGCCCGGAAGGAACTCGGCTGGGCCCCTATGCATCTCGATCCCACGCGCGACGTCATGGAGCTTTGCGCATGAATGCCCCTTCCCTTCTCGGCCAGCCGATCACCCGCCGCGAGGATCAGCGATTCCTGACCGGCCGCGGGCGCTATGCCGACAATACGGCGCCTGCCGACGCGCTGGCGGTGTTGTTCGTACGCTCGCCGCACGCCCATGCCCGCATTGCCGGGATCGACAAGACGGCGGCCCTCTCCTCGCCCGGTACCGTGGCGATCTACACGGCCGACGATCTCGTTGCCGATGGCGTCGGCCATCTGCCCGCCATCAGCGAGATCAAGGACCAAGCCGGCAACCGCCACCGCGAGCCGACACATCTTCCCATGCCGGTCGGCAAGGTACGCCATGTCGGCGACATCGTGGCCATGGTCGTCGCCTCCACGATCGACCAGGCACGCGACGCCGCCGAAGCGCTTGCTATCGATTACGAGGAACTGCCGGCCATCGTGACGGCAGCACAGGCGCTCGCCGAGGGGGCGGCGCTGGTGCACGACGATGTGCCGGGAAATCTCATGTGTCGATGGGGCAAGGGCGACGCCGCGGCGACCGATGCCGCCTTCGCACGTGCGGCTCATGTCTCGACGCTCTCCATCCGCTCGCCACGCCAGATCGTCCACTATATGGAAACGCGGGCCGCCTGGTCGTCCTACGCCGCGCCAGACGATCTCGTCACGGTCACCTTCTCCTCGCAAGGCGTGCAGATCCCGCACCGGCTGATGTGCGAGCGCGTGCTCAACGTCGCCAAGGACAAGCTGCGACTGGTCACTGAGGATGTCGGCGGCGGCTTTGGTCCAAAGTATCCGATCTACGCCGAGTCGACTTTGATCGCCTGGGCAACACGCAAGCTGCGCCGCGGCCTGCGCTGGACCTGCGAGCGCGGCGAACTCGCGCTGGCAGACAGCCACGCCCGCGATCTCGTGGCGACGGCCGAACTCGCGCTCGATCAGGAGGGCCGCTTCCTCGGCGTTCGGGTGAAGGCTCAGGCCAACTACGGTGCTTACGTCTCGATGTTCGCGCCGAGCATTCCGACCACAGGCCTCGCCAAGGTCATCTCCGGCCTCTACCGCATTCCCGCAATCCGCATCGACTTCGATTGCGCCTTCACCAACACCGTGCCGGTCGACGCCATCCGTGGCGCCGGCAAGCCCGAGGCGTTGTTCCTGCTGGAACGTCTCGTCGACCTGGCTGCGCACGAGACCGGCCGCACGCCGGCAGCGCTCCGTCGTCTCAACCTGCTGCGGCTCGACGAGATGCCTTATGCGGCCGCCAGCGGCTATACCTACGACGCGGCCGATTGCCTGCGTCTGTTCGATACCGCCCTCTCAGCGGCGGACGAGCCGGGTTTTGCGGCACGCCGCACGGCGAGTGAAGCGGCCGGCAAGCGGCGCGGCCTCGGCTTCTCCTGTCACCTGCATGGCACCGGCGGCATTGCCGACGAGCATGTCGTGGTTCAGGTCGAGCCCGACCGGCTGATTGCCCGCGTCGGCACGCAGAGCCAGGGCCAGGGGCACGAGACGGTGTTCGCGCAGATCCTCGCCGGCGCTCTCGGCGTGCCTGTCGAGCGAGTCGAAATCCACCAGGGCGATACCCGCTCCATCCCACGGGGCGGCGGCACCGGCGGCTCCTCGTCCACCATCATCAGTGGCACGACCTTGCGGCGTGCCGCCGACGTCGTGATCCAGCGCGGCCGCGACCTCGCCGCCGAGCGGCTGGAGACGGCGGTTGCCGACATCGCCTATCGCGACGGCGCCTTCGAGATCGTGGGCACGGATCGGCGCATCGGTCTCTTCGAGCTGGCGGCCTGGAAGCCGTTCGACGGCGATGCGCTGTTCGCCGACAAGATCGAATCGTTTCCCACCGGCGTCATGGTCTGCGAAGTCGAGGTCGACCTCGAGACCGGCGCGACGCGCATAGACCGTCTGCTCGCCGTCGCCGATTGCGGTACGGTGGTGAACCCTCGCCTGCTCGCCGGCCAGATCCATGGCGGCATCGTGCACGGGCTGGGCAACGCCCTGATGGAAGAGGCGATTTACGACGAGGAAACCGGCCAGCTGCTGACCGGCACGCTGATGGACTATGCCCTGCCGCGCGCGGAAGACGTACCGATGTTCGGAGTCGAGACAATCGCCATCACCTCGCCCAACAACTTCATGGGTCTCAAAGGCGTGGGCGAGTTGCCGACAAACGGTGCTCCCGCGGTAGTGGCGAATGCCGTGCTCGACGCCCTGCGCCCGCTCGGCATTCGCCATCTCGACATGCCGCTGACGCCGCACAAGATCTGGAAGGCGCTGCAACGGTAAGGCCGCAGTCGGCGCCGACAGAGCGGCGCCTAGACTACCGCCAGCAGGCCCTTACCACCGACATAGAGCCCGGCCACGATCACGAACCAGGCAAACACCTGCGTCAGGGCGCCTTTTCGACGGGCCAGGAGGGTGTTCGCCTTGGTGCCGGCAAAGGCGCCCAAGACGCCGCCCGCCACGAGCAGCCCCGCCACCTGCCAATCGACGAGCCCCGACCAGGCATAGCTCGATGCCGAGGCGATGCCGAAGGCCGTGACGGCGACCAGCGAGGAGCTGGTGGCATCCTGCAGTTCCATGTCGGTCGCCAGGATCAGCCCCGGCACGATCAAGAAGCCGCCGCCGATCCCGAAGAAACCCGAGAGCATGCCGACTGCCGCGCCAAGCCCGATCAGCCGCGGCAGCAGGCGGGCGGCGTTGGCGCGCGTCAGCCACGCCGATTGCGATCCACCCTTGGGCCTGGGCCGCAGCATCAACGCGCCGACCACGATCATGACGAGGCCGAACAACGCCAGCAGCTTCTCGCCGTCTACGGCCTTGCCAAGCGCTGCGCCGGCAAAAGCGCCGCCCACGCCCGCGGCGCTGAAGACCAGTGCGCAGGGCCAGCGGATCGCCGTACGTCGCGCATGGATGCCGAGACTGGCAGCGGCGTTGACGGCCACGGCGAACGCAGCCGTGCCGATCGCCACGTGGGCGGACGGCACGCCGACCGCATAGACGAGCAGCGGCACCGCCAGAATCGAGCCTCCGCCACCGATCAAGCCCAGAGTGAGGCCGATCGCGCTGCCGGAGGCGAGGGCAAGGGCAGACGACAGCATCAGGCCAGCGCCGCCCTCGCCGCGCGGTTCCAGGGCATCACGGCCAGAAGCCTAGCCATGCCGCACCAGCCGCTTACACCGGCAAACACCAACCCGGCGCCGACGAAGGCCGACAGTCCGAGAAAGGCCGGCGCAACCCAGATGCTCAGCGCGACGCCCAGCAACACCAGGCTACCGGCGGCAATCTGGACCTGGCGCATCATTTCGAGGGGCTGGCGTCTGTCGGTCAGGACCGGCAGACCCGCCTTCTTCCAGGCGTCAATGCCGCCTTCGAGAATATAGGCCTCGCAGCCTGCAGCCGCAGCGAGACGCGGCGCGTTGGCCGCCGTGCGCGCACCGGACTTGCAATGGAAGATGACGGTCTTGGCGCCGCCCGTGTCGACCTTCGCCAACTTGGACATCGCCTGATGGCGTGCGCCGGGCACACGCTCGCGCGCATGCTCATCGGCTTCACGAATGTCGACGAGGATAGCGCCCTCGTCGATGAGCCGCTTGGCTCGGGTTGCATCAATGACTTGAAGAGACATGGTCTTTCCTTTCTTCGGCAATTCGCGGATCAGTCCGCGCAATAGAGACGGTGCAGGGTCGCCAGCAGGGTTTCGATCCGGTGATCGCCGATGCGGTACCAGAGCGTCTGTGCTTCGCGGCGGAAGGTGACGATGCCTTCGTCGCGCATGCGCGCGAGATGCTGCGAGAGCGCAGACTGCGACAGGCCGACATCCGCGGCCAGCGAACCGACCGTCGCCTCTCCGACCTCCACGAGCTTGCAGAGGATGAGCAGGCGGCGGTCGTTGGCGAGCGCGCCCAGCAGTTCGGCGACCTGGCCGGCTTTAGCCTCCAGGGCGCGAGGATCGATACGGGTGGCTATATTCTTCATATTAGGTATTGCTAAATTAGTTATTTCTAATATATATGTCAAGTCACCAGATCGAGGAAATCATGCCCAGCAATCCCACCATCGACGCCTTCTTCGACGAGCCGACATTCACCATCACCTATCTCGTGAGCGATCCCGCCACTCTTCGCGCTGCGATCATCGACCCCGTGCTCGACTACGACCATAAGTCCGGCGTAGCCTCCACCGCGTCGGCCGATCGCGTGCTGGCAAAGGCCGCCGAGCGCGGCGTGCAGGTCGATTGGATTCTCGAGACGCACGCCCATGCCGATCACCTGAGCGCCGCGCCCCATCTCAAGGCCAGGACCGGCGCGACCGTCGCGGTTGGCGAGCACATCCGCGACGTCCAGAAGATCTTCAAGCCCGTGTTCAATGCGCTCGACGTGAGCGGGGACGGTCGCGAGTTCGACCGCCTGCTCGGCGACGGCGAACGCCTGCCGCTGGGCAACCTGGAGATCGAAGTCATGCATCTGCCGGGGCACACGCCGGCGGATGTCGCCTATCGCGTCGGCAACGCCGTGTTCGTAGGCGATACGATCTTCATGCCCGACTACGGCACCGCCCGCGCCGACTTCCCCGGCGGCGACGCAGCGGCACTCTACCGCTCAATTCGCCGCTTGCTGTCGCTCCCGCCCGAGACGCGCCTTTTCATGTGCCATGATTACAAGGCACCCGGCCGCGACAGCTTCGCTTGGGAGACGACTGTGGCCGAGCAGCGCGCCCGCAACGTCCACGTCCATGACGGCGTCGACGAGGCGGCGTTCGTGGCCCTGCGCCGCAAGCGCGACGCGGGTCTGTCGGCGCCGGTCCTGCTGCTGCCGTCGGTGCAGGTGAACATCCGCGCCGGCCATCTGCCGCCGGCGGATCCGAACGGCGTCAGCTACCTGCGCATCCCCGTCCGCCTGGCGGGGTGAAAATAGCTGCCGCGATTGGCCGCTTCGATCCGCCTCGGCTAGCATGCCGGCAAGACGGAGGAAGCATGAACAAGACGATCAAGGCCACGCTGGCCGCCGCTTTGCTATTGATGTCGACCCAGGCGTTCGCGCAGGCTTGGCCCAACAAGCCGATCAAGCTCGTGGCGCCCTATCCCCCCGGCGGCCAGACCGATGTCGTCTCGCGGTACTTCGCCGAGAAGCTCACGGCGGCGCTCGGCCAGCAGGTGATCGTGGAGAACAAGGCCGGCGCGCAAGGCATGGTCGGGGCCGAGATCGTCAAGAATGCGCCGCCCGACGGCTACACCTTCGTCTACGTGAACTCGTCGATGATGTGCATCAACCCGTACGTCTACAAGAAGCTGCCCTATGACGGCTTCAAGGATTTCGTGCCGGTGACGCAGCACGGGCTGGCGCCGCTCGCGATGGTGACCACCCCGTCGCTGGGACTGAAGTCGGTGAAGGAGTTCGTTGCCTGGGCCAACCAGAACAAGGGCAAGGTCAACTACGCGTCGTTCGGCACGGGTTCCTCGTCGCATATCTGGGGCGAGATGCTGAACCAGGCCGAGAAGCTCGACATGACGCACGTGCCCTACAAGGGTGCCGGTCCGGCCATCCAGGACGCAGTGGCAGGCCACATCCCGGTGACCATCCAGGACCTCGCCGCCAGCGGTCCGGCGATTTCCGGCGGCAAGCTGACACCGCTCGCCGTCACCTCCACGACGCGCTGGCCGCGCCTGCCTAACGTGCCCACGTTCGAAGAACTCGGCTACAAGATGAATCTGGTCGGCTGGAACGGCATCATGGCGCCGGCCGGCACGCCCAAGGAAATCGTCGAGAGGGTGAGCGCGGAACTGCGCAAGGTGGTGCAGACGCCGGAAGGCAAGGAGAAGCTTCTGGACATGGGCCTGATCGCCACCGGCACGACTCCGGCGGAGATGACAGAGATCATGAAGACCGGCTGCGCCGCCTGGGGCGACGCCGTGAAGCGCGCCGGCGTCCAGCCGGAGTGAGCCAGCCTAGGCTTTGGGCACCATCTTCTTCCTGGTCTCTTCATCGACGGCAGCGCGTATCTGCCTGAACAGGTCGCGACTGTCGGTGTATTTTCGGCCGTAAGCGAGGTTGAACGCGTAGTCGAAGTCGGGGGCGTTGCGCCCCTGATTGTGCTGGATGAGGGTTTCGATCTTGTCCAAGGCCTTTACGGCCCGCCCTTCCGGCGACGATGCATTCTCGTACTCGTCCCATAGGGCCAGGAATTCGGCGCTAGTCTCGGGCGGCAAGGGCGACATCAACTGCAGGAGATCGGCGCGCTCGCGGCTGGCCTTGCCCGTCTGCCCAGCCTGCGCGGTCGCAGGAATGTCGCCGTTTATCGCCTCGCCAAGATCGTGGAGGATGCAGATCTTGAGCAGCTTCAGAAAATCGAGATCGCCAAGCTCGTCCTGAAACACCATCGCCAAGAGGCAGAGGCGCCACGTATGCTCGGCGGTGCTCTCGCGCCGCGCCTTGGAGGTGTACGAATTCCGGAGGACGTCCTTCAGCCGTTCGGCTTCCCGAATGAAATCGAGGCGCTTCCGAATATCCGCAGGTTTCATGCCCTCGCCGTCAGCCGCACCAGCGCCTGTGCGATGGCCTCGCGTGTCGCCGCCGGCTGCTCGGCGATCGCATGGCCCAGCAGGTCGAGCTGGCGGCGCAGCGTGTTCACCTGATCGACCAAGTCGACGATGGTCTCCACGGACTCATCGTCGAAGCCCATCTCGTCGACGAGTTCGGCCAGCAGACATGCGCGCGCTACATCGATCTGCTCGAAGCTCCAGGCCTCCACGCTGCCGGTTGGACGCAGCAGGCCGCGCGCTACCCAGCGCTCGACATGGAGGGTTGTGAGCCGACGGTGCTGGCGCAGCAGTTCGTCGAGGGTCGTCATGTGAACTGCTCCATCTCCTTTCGCGGATCGTAGCTACGCCCCGCCTCCCAGCCGCCGAGAAACTCCTTCAGCTTCTCATCCGGCTGTTCGGGCAACACGACCTTGAGCTTCACATACTGGTCGCCGCGCTGGCCGGATCGGCGATCGAGCAGACCGCGGCCCTTGAGACGCAGCGACGTGCCGGTGTTGGAGCCCGCCGGCACGTTCAGCATCACCGGACCGCCTACGGTCGGTACCCGCACCTTACCACCCAGGGCCGCTTCGGTAAGTGTCACCGGCAGATCGACATGGATATCGTTGTCGCGTGTCTGGAAGAAGGCATGCGGCTCGACACGAATCTCGACATAGGCGTCGCCGGCAGGCCGGCCCTGGCTACCGGGCATACCCTGCCCCTTCAGCCGAAGGGTCTGGCCGTCGCTCATTCCTTCGGGAATGTCGATATCGAGGGTCTTGCCGTCGGGTAGATCGACCCGCTGCTTGCCGCCCCGTGCGGCCACGAGAAACGGCACGCGCAGACTGTAGGTCACCGGCATGCCGCTCATGTCGAATCCCCCGGCACCGTGCCCGCCGGCCCCGAAACCGCGACGCTCGCCGAACATCTCCGAGAAGATCCCCCCCATGTCGACGAAGGAGTCGTGGGCGCCGGCGCGCTCGTACTTGCCGCCAAAGCCCCCCGCCTGATCGCGATAGAAGCCGCGCGGCGGCACCTCCTGCCCCGTGGCATCGATTTCGCCGGCATCGAAGCGGCGGCGTTTCTCGGGATCGGACAGCAGGTCGTTGGCCTGGCTGATCTCCTTGAACTTTGCCTCGGCTGCCTTGTCGCCGGGGTTGAGGTCGGGATGGTGCTTCTTGGCGAGCTGGCGAAACGCCTTGCGGATATCGTCCTCCGAGGCGGTCCTCGGCACGCCCAGGACGGAATACGGGTCGGTCATGTCCCTACAGATGTGGTGTGAATTCGTTGCTTACAAGTACGGCCGGCAACCTGTCTCCTCGAGCACCGGCTCCAGCCGGCGACGCGCGGCCTCCGGCAAGGCGGCGAATTTCTTACATATGGCGTCATAGCATTTGCCCTGGTAGCGAAACGGCGCTTGGGCATAGGGGTGCCCGAGCAGCTCCACCTCCAACGACTCCCGCCCCTCCTGAAGGGCCTGCGCATTGGCTGCGAGAAACGGCAGGTACGTCGCCGCCGCGTGGCGCAGCAGGCTCGTCACGCCGTGAGGCAACGGCGCATCGGCGTCGATCCACGCCCCCTCGATGCCGGAGGCGTCGTCGAGCCGCATCAGCCAGCAGAACACGTCGGCCGCGCGGCTGCGCATCTCGGCGGCCGGTGTCGGGTCGATCGAGAGGATCTGGAGCTGGCCATAGATGCCGAAGTCGCCGAGCGACGGGCGCGAGCCCAGCAGGAACGGCAGAGTGCGGACATGGCTGTCGAGCGTGTCGAGGACGAAGCGGTAGCTCTCCTCGATGACGGGCCGGTTCTGCTCGGTGCAGCCGACCAGCGCCATGCGCCCGACCTGACGGTCGTTGAACGCGGTCATGGCTGCACGCCGCTCGTCCTCTGCCATCACCGGATCGCGCGAACTCACCACCCAGGTCTGGGCGAAAGCCCGGTCCGCCGCATAGTACCAGCGGTAATGGAACATGATCTTGGTGAGCCACTCGTCGCCGAAATCCTCGAGCAGGTCGCTGACGAAGGCGAGGCCGGGGTCGTCGGGAACGACCGAGCGGGCGCCGGGATGCTCGCGCTCCAGAGCATAGGCAAGCGGCGTCGAATCGTTCATCAGGCGCCCGTCGGGAAAGCGCAGCACCGGGATCACCGGCGGCAGCCCCGCAGCGACTGCAACGTCGCGCGGCGATCCCACCGCGTCCCATATGAAGGGCAGGCGGCGGTAACGCATCAGCGCCCGCATTTTCACCGAGTAGGGCGACGGATCGAAGCCATGCAGCGTATAGACGCCGCCGCTCATAGGCCGAGCACCGCCTTGGCGATGATGTTGCGCTGGATCTCGTTGGAGCCCGCGTAGATCGTCGATGCGCGGTTGTTGAGATAGAGCGGCATGGCCGTCAGCCCCGCCTCCGGCGTCACCGTCGGCTCGTTGTGGCCGAGCAGGCGGGCCTCCGGCTCGAAGGGGGCGGCGTACCAGGCCAGCGCCTCGACACCGAGGTGATCCAGCCGCTGCAGGGTCTCGCTGCCTCTGATCTTCATGGCGGAGGAGATCGCGCCGGGATTGCGGCCCTTGCTGAGATCCGAGAGGACCTGCATCTCGATCATCTCCAGCGCCTGGATCTCCATTTCGGTTTCGGCCAGGCGCTCGGCGAAGCCGCGCTCCTCGATCAGCCGCCCCGAGCCGTCGGCCGCCTCTTCCTTGGCGATGCGCCGGACGTCCTCGATGCGGGCGTAGAGGTTGGGCGTATACGCCTCGCCGCCGCGCTCGAATTCGAGCAAGTACTTGGCCACCGTCCAGCCGGCATTTTCCGGGCCGATGCGATTGGCGACAGGGGTGCGGACATTGTCGAAAAAGACCTGGTTGACCTCGTGGTCGCCCGCCAGGGTCAGGATCGGCGCCACGGAAAGCCCGGGAGTCTTCATCGAGTCGATCAGCACGAAGGAGATGCCGTCCTGCGGCTTGCCCTCGGTCGAAGTGCGCACGAGACAGAACATGTGATCGGCGACATGGGCTCCGGTCGTCCAGATCTTGGTGCCGTTGATCACGTAGTCGTCGCCGTCCTGCACGGCGCGGGTCTTGAGGCTCGCGAGGTCGGAGCCCGACCCCGGCTCGGAATAGCCCTGGCAGAAGACGATATCGCCCGCCACGATGCGCGGCAGGTACTTGGCCTTCTGCTCCGGCGTGCCGAACTTCATGATGACGGGGCCGACCATGCGCAGCCCCATCGAGAAGATTCGCGGCGCGTCAGCCGCTGTGCACTCTCGGGAGAAGATGTAGCGCTGGGTAGCATTCCAGCCGGTGCCACCATATTCCTTGGGCCAGCTGGCGGCCGACCAGCCCTTCTTGGCAAGGACCCTGTGCCAGCGTCGCCCCGCTTCGAAATCGGCAAAGACCCCGCCCGTCTTGCGGCCGGCCTCGCGCAGGTCTTCGGTCAGATGCTCGTCGAGAAAGCCCCGCACCTCATCGCGAAAGGACTGGTCCTCTGCACTCAGAGCTAGATCCATTGGCGTTTCTCCATTCCGTCTTTCTCGAAGGCTAGCGATCCCCCACCATTGCCGTCCAGTGCATGGCTGACAGATGCTTCCGACGGGCGGTATGCTTTTTGCCTCGCCCTGCGTAGACCAACGCGGAGATCGCCATGTATCGGCTTCTCGGTTTGCTTGCCCTTCTGCTGGCTGCCATCCCCGCGGCGGCGCAGGACAAGAAGGAAGTCGATCTGGCGCTGGTTCTGGCGATCGACATTTCGGGCAGCATCGACCCCGACGAGGCCCGGCTGCAGCGCCAGGGCTATGTCGAGGCGTTTCGCGATCCGGTCATCGTCAAGGCCATCCTGGGCGGCAATCACGGTCGTATCGCCATCACCTATTTCGAATGGTCCGACGCCTGGGTGCAGAAGCTCCTGATCGACTGGACGCTGCTCGATTCCGAAGCCGCCATCGACGCTTTCGCCCGCCGTCTCAGCGACGCGCCCATCTCGATCGCCCGCCGCACCTCGATCAGCGGCGCCATACGCTATGCCGTTCCGATGTATGGCCGCCTTCCCTACGAGCCGGAACGCAAGGTGCTCGACATCTCGGGCGATGGCTCGAACAACGACGGGGGCCTCGTCACCGACCTGCGCCACGATGCCCTGAAGGAACGGATCGTCATCAACGGACTGCCGATCATGAACGGCCGGCCCAATCCATTCGGATTTCCGGCCGAGGACGATCTCGACAAGTATTACCTCCATTGCGTCACGGGCGGGCCCCGCTCCTTCGTGGAGGTCGCGCGGAGCTTCGAGGATTTCCCCAGGGCCATCCGCAAGAAGCTTCTTCAGGAGGTTGCCGATATCGGCCCACTGAACGACTTCGACATCGGGGATCTGGGCGTCGAACGCCACGGTGTGCAGCTTGCCCAAAGCAGCCGCCGGCCGCCGCGTAACGACGAAGACTACACCCGCTTCGTGCAGCCGGAATACGAACTCGGCTGCGACGTCGGAGAGCGCCGTAGCCGCGATTTCTGGCAACGCCGTTTCGGCGTAACGCCAGACTGACGCACGCATTCCCTGAGTTGCCGGTGAATAAAGATGCGTCAATAGCGCCAATATCGTGCGGCAGACGATCGAGCGTTAATCACCATGAGAATAAGGCATTTCTGCCTTTATCGCATTTGAAATGAAGTAATTGACGACACACGTATTGTTAGTATATGTCACTCTTGGGATGGCCGTTCGCATCGGTTGGGGAACCGATGCGGCAACCGCGGCCTTAAAGTGTGGGAAGGGTACAGATGGCTGGGTTGGCACCCGGCGTAGCGCTGTCTGTCGAGCGTTGCGGCGAAGATACCTTCGACTTTGGGACTACGGGTAGCACGATCACCGACCGCCTTGCCGCAACCGTCAAGGCTGCGGCGGCGTCGGTCGCCGTCCTGCAACGGACTGAGGCCCTGACATATGCCGAACTCGATCGGCGGTCGAACCGTCTTGCGCGCCATCTGCGAGCCCAAGGCGTCATTGCGGGCGATCTGGTTGCCCTGCACGCCGGTCGTTCCATCGACTCGCTGATCGCCATATTGGCCACCCTGAAGCTGGGCGCTGCCTACGCGCCGCTCGACCCGGCTGCACCGGCAGACTATCAGGCCTGGCTGTTGCGGGACTGCGGAGCCAGGATTGTCCTCGCTGCCGCCGGCACCCCGCACGACCTCCCCCTCCCGACGCTCGACCTCGAGGAGGCGCTCTCGGCCAGCGAAGTCGAGGACGATTCCGCTCTGGAGCCTGTCTGCCGCCCCGACGACATTGCCTATGTAATGTACACTTCAGGGTCGACAGGCCGGCCCAAAGGTGTGCGGATTCCCCATCGTGCCGTAGTGCGGTTGGTCACCGACCAGACCTACGCGCGCTTTGCGGCCGACGAAGTCCTTCTGCACGCGGCCCCTCTGTTTTTCGACGCCAGCACTTTCGAGATCTGGGGCACGCTCCTGCATGGCGCCCTGGGCGTCATCGTCGACGACGATCGTATCTCGTTGCAGCGGCTCGCCGACACGATCCGCCGGCATCGCGTTACCACGGCCTGGTTCACGGCCGGCCTGTTCCATCTGCTCGTCGAGCATCAGCTCGATTCTCTGCGCGGCCTGCGCCAGATTCTGGCCGGTGGCGACACCCTCTCGCCGTCTTGCGTGCTGCGGGCGCAGACGGCCCTTCCGGACTGCCAGATCATCAATGGCTACGGGCCGACCGAGAACACGACGTTTACCTGCTGCTACCGCGTTCCGGCCGGTGGCTGGGGCGGAGGGCCGGTCCCCATCGGCACCCCCATCAACGGCACCTACGTGCGCCTGCTCGACGACGAGATGCGGCCCGTACCGGATGGCGAGATCGGCATGCTCTATGCCGGCGGCCTCGGTCTCGCGTCGGGCTATCTCGGCGGCGCGCATCAGTCCTCGGATGCCTTCACGGCCGACCCCCTCCACCCTGAAGCCATGCTCTATCGCACCGGCGACCTCGCGCGCAGGCGGGCCGATGGAGCGCTCGATTTCCTGGGCCGCCGGGACCGTCAGGTGAAGATCGACGGCAAGCGCATCGAGCCGGGTGAAATCGAGGAGACCCTCCGCCGCTGCAACGGGATCGCCGACGCTGTGGTGACGGCAACCAGGCCCAGCGCCGGCGGCCCCGTTCTGACAGCCTATGTCAAGCCGGCGGCCGTGTCCGACAACCGCACGATGCTTGCCTCGGATGCGCGCATGGGCCTACTGCGCGCCCTCCCGCCGCACATGCAGCCGTCGCGTATCGTCGTTCTGGATGAGTTTCCGCTGAAGGCCAGTGGCAAGATCGACTATGATCGCCTGCCTGCACCGCGTCCGCTTCCCGAAACGACGGCGCTGTTCGGGGGTGACGAGACCCAGCGCACGCTGACCGGCATTTTCTCGCGCGTACTGGGCGTGAGGGAGATTGGATTGGACGCCAACTTCTTTGACCTCGGAGCGACTTCGCTCAAGCTGGTCGAGGCGCACGCTGCCATCGCGCGCACCTGGCCCGGCACTGGCGTGGTAGCGCTTTTCCGTCATTCCACCATCCGCGAACTGGCACGGGCCATCGACGGTCGCGGGGCTTCGCCCCAGGCCGCCGTACAGCTTCGCAGCCAGCAGCAGGCAGCCGCGCTCAGGAGGATGCAACGCACTCGGCTGGTGCGATGAACATCCCGGATAATGCCGTTGCCGTCGTTGGACTGGCGGGCCGGTTTCCCGGCGCCAACGACGTCGCCCAGTTCTGGCGCAACATACGCGCAGGCGTAACCTCGATTACGCGCTTCTCGGATGCCGAGCTGGAAGACTCATTCAGCGCCGACATTCGCCAAAACCCAAACTTCGTGCGCGCGCGTCCGATCCTGAAAGACGCCGACAAGTTCGATGCCGAGTTCTTCGGCATGCTGCCACGCGAGGCTGCGCTCACCGACCCCCAGCACCGGCTGATGCTGGAATGCGCTTGGACGGCCCTCGAGGACGCCGGCTACGATCCTGCAACATATTCCGGTTCGATCGGCGTATTCGCCGGATCGAGCATGAACACCTACCTGCTGACCAACGTTCTGGCCGAGCGGCTGACTGCCGACGACTTCGCCAGCGACTATCAGGTCGGCTCCTACGACGCGCTGCTCGGCGCGCTTTCGGATACGCTGGCAACACGCATCGCCTACAAGCTGAACCTGCGCGGGCCGGCCATGACCGTGCAGAGCGCCTGCTCGACCTCGCTGCTTGCGATCGCGCAGGCCTGCCAGAGCCTGCTGCTTTACCAGTCGGACATGGCGCTGGCCGGCGGCGTCTCGATCACCTTCCCGCAGAAGCGCGGCTACATGCACCAGGAGGGCGGCATGGTCTCGCCGGACGGCGTGTGCCGGCCGTTCGACGTCAATGCCGCCGGCACGATCTTCGGCGACGGCGCCGCCATCGTGCTGCTGAAGCGCCTGGCCGACGCGATCGACGACGGCGATCACATCTACGCTGTGATCCGTGGTAGCGCCGTCAACAACGACGGCAGCGACAAGGTCGGCTTCACCGCACCGAGCGTTCGCGGCCAGTCCGAAGTCATCGCATCGGCCATCGCCATGGCCGGCATCGGACCGGAAACGATCGGCTATGTCGAATGCCATGGGACGGCAACGCCGCTGGGCGACCCGATCGAGTTCGACGGACTGGTGCGCGGCTTCGGCGTGCACGGGGTCGACAAGCCTTCCTGCGCCCTGGGCTCGGTCAAGGCCAACATTGGCCATCTCGACGCCGCGGCCGGCGTGACGGGCCTGATCAAGGCGGTGATGGCGCTGCAGCACCGCGAGATCCCGCCGCTGACCAACTTCACGCAGCCGAATCGGCACATCGATCTGGCCGGCAGCCCCTTCTATTTCCCGACGTCGCTGACGGGCTGGGCGCCGGGTAGCGCGCCGCGGCGGGCCGGCGTCAGCGCGTTCGGCGTCGGTGGCACCAACGTACACGTCGTTCTGGAAGAAGCGCCGCTCCTGCCCGCCAAGCGCCATGTCGGCCCCCGGCATCGCCGCCATCTGCTGCCGCTTTCCGCACGAAACGATGCAGCCCTCGCCGAGGCCGCGACCGCCCTCGCCGATCATCTGGCGGCCACTCCCGAAATCGCCATCGAGGACGTCGCCCACACCCTGCAAGCCGGCCGGCGTGCCTTCGACTGCCGCATCGCCGTCGCCGCCCGTTCGCGCGAGGACGTCATCAAGGCGTTGCGGACGCCGCCGTCCGCGATCAAGGCGACAGGCCGCGCACCGCTGATCTTCATGTTCCCGGGCCAGGGTGCGCAAACCGCCGGCATGGCGCGCGATCTTCATCGCGATCACGCACTGTTCCGCGAGCTGGTGGATCAAGGCATCGCCATCGCCTCGCCGATCGTCGGACCGGAACTGAAAGCGCAGCTCCTCGATCCGAAGGCGGCAAACGGCGACGCCACGCTGTTCGCGCAGCCTGCCCTCTTCATCTTCGAATATGCGCTGGCGCGGCTCTATATGTCCTGGGGCTTCGAGCCCGATGCCATGGTGGGGCACAGTGTCGGCGAATTCGTCGCCGCGTGCCTCGGCGGTGTGTTCTCGTTCGACGAAGGCTGCCGTCTGGTCGCCACGCGCGCGCGCATCATGCAAGCCATGCCGCCCGGCGCCATGCTGGCAGTGCGTTTGCCCGAGGCCGCGTTGAAGGCCGAGCTGGGCGACGCACTCGACATCGCCGCGATCAACGCACCGTCGCTCTGTGTCGTTTCGGGTCCGCAGCCGGATATCGACGCTCTCAGCGCGCGGCTCGATGCGCAGGGTGTGATGACCCGGGCGCTCGCCGTCTCGCACGCCTTCCATTCTCGTGTTCTCGACCCTGTCCTCGGAGACATCGAGCGCGCGGCTGCGGACACGACGCTGCTGGCGCCCCAGCGCGCCTTCGTGTCGAGCGTCACCGGCAAGTGGATCGATGCCGCACAAGCGTGCGACCCGAAATATTGGGCGCGTCACGGCCGCGAACCCGTGCGCTTTGCCGAAGCACTGGCAACGGTGGCCGCCGAAGGCGAGCCCTTCCTGCTCGAAGTCGGCCCCGGCCGCAATCTCTCGGCGCTGGCGGCGCAGATCGTCGACCGCCGCAAGCTGCGCGGCGTCGTGGCGAGCCTTCCCGATCCTGAGAACGAAGATCTCGACGGCGCTCTGGCAGCACTTTGGAGCGCGGGTTTCACCCTCGATTGGACGGCCGTTGGGGCGCCGCAGGGTCGACGCATCTCCCTGCCGACCTATCGCTTCCAGCGCTCGCGCCACTGGATCGAACGCACGGCCCGCCCGGTCGCCGCCTCCGCGCCGCCCGTCGCGAAAGCAGTTTCCGCGCCTTCTCCGGCGGCGACCCTCGCTCCCGTGGCCGACACTATTCCGGCCGCACGCGCCGATGCCCTACAGGGCGAGATTGTCGGCATTCTGGAGCATCTCTCCGGTGTCTCCGGCATCGATCCGAACGAGCGGTTCGTCGAGCTCGGCTTCGATTCCCTGCTGCTGGGACAGGTGGCGCGCGCGGTCGAGAAGAAATTCAAGACGCGGATCACGTTCCGGCAGCTCCTGAGGGACATGCCGTCGGCCGCGCTGCTCGCCGCGCATCTGGATGCGACGCTGCCGGCCGGACAGCAGAAGCCGTCCGCGCCGAAGCCCGTCGCCCCTCCTCCCCGCCTCGTTGCGCCGCCCCCTCAGGGCGAAGCCGAAGCGCGCGTGCGCCTCTACCGGCCTTCCGCCGCCAAGGCGTCGAGCACCCTGACCAACACACAGCGCGACTACGTCGAAACGCTCGTCCGCAAGACCAACGAACGCACGCCGCTGTCCAAGGCCAGGACGCAGCGAGACCGCGCCGTACTGGCCGATCCACGCACCGCCGCAGGCTTCCGGCAGGAATGGAAGGAACTCACCTATCCGGTGATTGCCGCGTCCGCCAAGGGCTCTCGCATCCGCGACATCGACGGCAACGACTATATCGACCTGGTGAACGGCTACGGCCAGACCCTGTTCGGCCATTCGCCGGATTTCGTGACGAAGGCGATCGAAGCGCAGCTCAAGGATGGCTTTCCGATAGGCCCCCAGAGCCCGCTCGCCGGCGAGGTGGCATCGCTCGTCGCGGAGATGACGGGCGACGAGCGCGTGACCTTCTGCAACACCGGCTCGGAAGCGGTGATGGCCGCGATGCGCGTCGCGCGCGCCGTTACGGGGCGCGAGCGGGTCGTGGTGTTCGCCAACGACTATCACGGACAGTTCGACGAAGTGCTGGTGAAGGCCGGCGGCGGCGCGACCCGGGCCGCCGTGCCGGTCGCGCCCGGCATCCCGCCGGAGTCCGCCGCCAACATGACGGTGCTGCCCTACGGCGATTCCGCCAGCCTCGAATGGATCGAGGCCAACGGCGAGGAGATCGCCGCCGTGATGGTCGAGCCGGTGCAGAGCCGGCATCCCGACCTCAGGCCGCAGGCCTTCCTGCAGAAGCTGCGCGCGCTCACCGAGGCGAGCGGCACGGCACTCGTGTTCGACGAGATCGTCACCGGCTTTCGTGTCCACCCCGCCGGCATGCAGGCCGTGTTCGGCATCCGCGCCGACATGGCGACCTACGGCAAGGTCGTGGGCGGCGGCATGCCGATCGGGATACTGGCCGGCAAGGCGCGCTTCATGGACGCGCTCGACGGCGGCATGTGGCGCTACGGCGACGATTCGATCCCCGAGACTGCGCCGACTTTCTTCGCCGGTACCTTCGTGCGCCACCCGCTGGCACTCGCCGCCACCAAGGCCGTGCTGCTGCACCTGAAGGAGCAAGGTCCTGGTTTGCAAGAGCGGCTCGCCGAGCGCATGGGCACTCTTGTCGGGCAGCTCAACGGCGAACTCGAGCGGCGCGGGTTGAAGACGCGCCTCGAAACCTATTCGAGCTGGTTCTATGTGAGCTTTGCCGCAGAGGGCGCGCTCGCCTCGCTGTTCTGGCCGCAGATGCGCCAGCTCGGTGTTCACGTCCAGGAAGGCTATCCGTGCTTCCTGACGACCGCCCATTCCGATGCCGATATCGCCGCAATCCGGGAGGCCTTCAGGTCAACGCTCGACGCGCTGGAGGAAGGCGGCATCCTGAGCGAATCACGCTCGCCGGGCGTAGCAGCGACCGTCGTCGGGAAGTCGGCGCCGCTGACGGAGCCGCAGCTCGAGATTCTGGCCGCGGCACAGGTCGGTGACGACGCCTCCTGCGCCTTCAACGAATCGGTCAGCATCGCGTTTCAGGGCGAACTCGACGCCGCCGCTCTCACGGCCGCCGTCAACGGCGTGGTTGCCCGCCATCAAGCGTTGCGTGGCCGAGTCGACCGTTCCGGCGAGAGGATGCACTTCGCGCCGGCCTTGCAGCTCGATCTGACGCCGAAGGACCTTTCCGGCGAAGCCGACCCGGCAGCTGCACTGGCCACACTCATCAAAACGGATGCTCGCACGGCCTTCGATCTCTGGAACGGCCCTCTGGTCCGCGCCGCGATGGTGCGGTTGGCGAAGGACCGTCACGTACTGGTCCTAACGGCTCACCACATCGTCTGCGATGGCTGGTCGATCAACATCTTGTTGAACGATCTCGCGACGCTCTATCGAGCCGCGCGCACCGGCCAGCCGAACGATCTGGCCCCTGCACCCCTCTTCTCCGACTATGCGCTCGACCAGGCCCGAACCAAGGCGGCACGCGCCGACGACCTTCGCTACTGGACGGAAGTCTTCGCCGAGCCGCCGCCGCTGCCCGACCTGCCGACGGACCGTCCGCGACAGGCGCAGCGCAGCTACGCCGGCGCGACTTACGCCACCACCTTCGACGCCGGCCTTTGCAATGCGTTGAAGAAGATGGGCGCCGCGAGCGGCACAACCCTCTTCTCGGTCCTGTTCACCTCCCTGCAGACTGTCCTGGGCCGGATGTCCGGCGCATCCGACATCGTGATGGGCGTGCCGGTCGCCGGCCAGTCGGTCGACGACATGCCCGAGCTGGTCGGCCATTGCGTGCAGATGCTGCCCTTGCGGGCCCCTCTGGCCTGGGACGCGCCCTTTGCCTCCCAGGTGGAAGCGACCGCCCCGCGGCTGCTCGACGGCTTCGACCATGCGCGCTGCACGTATGGCACGCTGGTGCGCGCCCTGCCGCTGCAGCGCGTCGCCAATCGGATGCCGTTGACCGAGTTTCAGTTCAATCTGGAGCGTATCGCCGACAAGCTCGATTTCGGCGGCCTCGAAGTCGAGGTCACCCCCAATGCCAAGGCTGCCGTCAACTTCGACCTGTTCGTCAATGTGATCGAGTCCGCGGCCGGCCTGCGCATCGATTGCGACTACAACAGCAGCCTGTTCGACGAGGCCACCATCGCGCGGTGGATGACGCACTATCGCTGCCTGCTCGAAGGCGTCGTGGCGGCACCGGCGACCCCGTTGGCCGCCCTGCCGCTTCTGTCGAGCGAGCAGGAACGCTTCGTCCTCGACGCAGTCAACGACAGCGCTGCCGAGTATCCTGCTGCATCCTGCATTCAGGATCTGTTTGCGGCGCACGTTACCCGGAACCCGGATGCCGTCGCCTGCATCGACCGCATAGGCTCGTTGACCTACGCCGAGCTCGACCAGCGATCGACGCGCCTGGCGCAAGAGATCCTCGGCATCATGTCGACGCGCGGCGGCCGCATTGCCGTCGCCGTCGACAGGTCGCGCGCCCTGTTGATCGCCCTGCTCGCCGTCATGAAGTCGGGCCATGCCTACGTTCCGCTCGACATCGACCAGCCGCTGGAACGGCTGAGGCAGATCGCCATTACCGCGCAGATCGACGGCATCATCTGCCTCGACGACCGGGCCAGCGCCATCGCCCCCCACGCCTTCCCCTTGCGGCTCGACCGGATCAACCTCGAAGGGCGGCTCCAGAATCAGACCTTGCCGAAGGTGGCGGCTGACGCGTCAGCCTACGTCCTCTTCACCTCCGGTTCGACCGGCACGCCCAAAGGGGTCGAAGTCGGTCATCGCGCGCTGACCAACCTGATCAGCGACGTCGTGCGCCGCCTGGACGTCAAGGCCACCGACGTAACGATCGCCTCCAGTGCGGTCACCTTCGATGTGGCGGCCACCGAGCTCTATGCACCGCTGGTCACCGGCGGGCGCGTGGTGATGAGCGAAACGGACGAAGTCAAAACCGGCGTCGAACTGGTCGCGCTCGCGAAGAAGGCCGGCGCCACGCTGATGCAGGCCACGCCTACCTTGTGGCGCATGCTGCTCGAAGCGGGCTTCGCGTCCTGGCCAGGACTTCGCATGATTACGGCCGGCGAGGCGATCTCGCGCGATACGGTCGACCGGCTTCTCGCAGGCGGGGGACGGCTGTGGAACCTGTACGGGCCAACCGAAGCCACCATCTATGCGTCTGGCATCGAGATGCACCCGGGAAAGAACGGGGTCACGATCGGCAAACCGCTGTCCAACATGCAGCTCTACGTGCTCGACGATCACGACCGGATCGTTCCGTTGGGTGCCGTCGGCAATCTCTTCATCGGCGGCGTTGGGCTGGCCAAGGGTTACTTCGACAACAGCGCCCTCACGGCGGAAGCGTTCCGCACGATCTCTCTGGCAAACCGCCCGCCGCAACGATTGTATCGAACCGGCGACCTTGCGCGGCTACTGCCCTCGGGTGAATTCGAGCTCCACGGCCGTATCGACCATCAGGTGAAGCTGCGTGGCTTCCGCATCGAACTCCAGGAAATCGAGAGCACGCTGCGTCTAGCCCCCGGCGTCCGAGATTGCGTAGTGTTGCTACGCGACGATGCCGGCTCCGACCCCATGCTGGTGGCCTATGTCGTCGGCGTGCCGAAACCCGCCGGCCTCGCAAGCTTCCTCAAGGAACGGCTGCCCGACTACATGGTCCCGGCTCGATGGGTTGGCCTCGAGACCATGCCGGTCACGCCCAATGGCAAGGTCGACCGCAAGGCGCTCGCACCGCCTACCCCGGCGGCGGCCGAGCCCACCTCGGTCAAGCCGCGCACGCCGCTCGAAACACGCATCGCCGCCGTATGGGCCGATGTTATCGGCCTGCCGCACGTCGGCGTGAACGATCCGCTGTTCGCTTTGGGCGCCGACTCCCTGCAGGTCTTCCGCATCGCTGCACGGCTCGACCAGGCCGGCATCGCCATCAACGCCCGTGACCTCATGAAGAACCCGACAGTGGCCTCGCTGGCGGCGTCGCTGGAAGGCACTCCAGTAACCGCGCAGGAGCCCCCGGTGCGGCGTACTCCGTCACTTGCCGACTTCCGGCACGGCGCGCGACGGCGTACCCTCGGATCGTGACGAACAGCGAACGCGACAGGCAGCTTCCGGCATCCGGCGAGGTGGACGGGCCGGCGTTCGCGTGTACGCCTCTGCAGGAACGCTTCTGGGCACAGCAACATGCGCGCGGGCCACAGGGACTGAACGTCGCCATGCGATGGCAGGTCAACGGCACCCTTTCTCACACGGCCGCCGAAGGTGCACTCCAGGCATTGGTCCGGCGCCACGAGGTTCTGCGCACGTCCTTCCGGGAAGTCGACGGCAAGCTGGCGCAGATCGTGTGGCCCGCCTGTGCCGTGAAGCTCAACGAGATCGACCTCACGGTGCTCCCCCCTGGCGAGCGCGAAAAACACGCCGAAGAAATTGCGCGCGCCGAAGCGCTGGAGCCGATCGACCTTGAGAAGCCGCCGCTTCTGCGCGCGGCATTGCTGCGCCTGGCCTCAGGCCGTTCCGTGCTTCTGCTGACCTTGCACTCGATGATCGCCGACGGCTGGTCTACCGGGCTCATCGTCCGCGAATTCAGCGCCGCTGCCCATGAGATCGAGGCCGGTCGTCTCCCCGATCTCACCGAACCCGAGCTGCAGTTCGTGGACTACACGCTCTGGGAAAAGGAGCTGCTGTCGAGCAGCGATCTCGACGAGGCGCGCGCTTTCTGGAAGCGGAAGCTACAGGGCGTGGTCGGCACCGTTGTTCCGCCCGACCATCAGGTCATGCCGGGCGCCGAAGCGCCGAGCCATCTTGCGTCGCTGCTGCTGCCGACGGAGCTGGGCCAGGTGGTCGAGGGGCGCGCGCGGCGCCACAATGTCACGCTGTTCAACCTCGCCGCCGCAGCCCTCGCGCTGATGCTCCATCGCGTCACGGGCGAGGCCGAGATCGTATTCGGCTCGCAGGTTGCCAACCGTGAGGAGCCGGCGGCGGCCGACCTGATCGGCCCCACGGTGAACTCCGTCACCTTCCGCCTCCCCGTCGACGACCGCTCGACCTTGCATGCCTTCGTCGCAGCCGCCGCCGAGAGCATCCAGGAGGCGCTGCGTCACGAGCGTCTGCCCTTCGAGATTGCCGAGACCTTTTCCGCAGGCCGCGACGGCAAGCCGCTCCATTCCGTCAATCTCGTCCTGCACCGTTCCTACTCGGGCACCACCGAGACCGAGGGCGGAAGCGCAGGCCGCTTCAGCCTGATTTCGCTGCCGTCCTACTCATCGGGCCCACAATGGCCGCTCAACTTCTTCATGATCGGCCGCGACGAGGGTTGGCGTCTTTCCTGCGAAGCCGATGCCTCGCTCTACGACCAGGCGACGGCAACGGCGCTGCTCGGGATATGGCGGACATGCCTCGAGGCACTGGCGACGGCACCGGACGGGCCTATTGCCGACTGCGCGAGCGTGCAGGCCATCGCGCTGCCTCGCACTTCGCCACCTCCGCTCGCACGACCGGCCGTCGTGCCCGGCGGGCCGATACCGATGCGGGAGCCCGAACGACAGATCGTGCGCTTCCATGAGAACGGCTCGCTGACGCCGATCGTCGTGCTCAACAACCGCTCGATCTACTATCAGCTCGCCCGGCATCTTGGCGAGGATCGTCCCTTAACCGACATCCTGATGTACCATCAGGGCCAGCAACCCAATCTTGGCGACCGCACGTTCGAGGATTTCGGCGACTATGCCGTGCGCCTGATCCGCCATGTGCAGCCGCACGGCCCCTACATTCTGGGCGGACATTGCGTCTATGGCGTGCTGGCCTTCGAGGCGGCGCGGCAGCTCCGTCGCATGGGCGAGAAAGTGTCTCTGGTGGCGCTGTTCGACAGTTGGGCTCCCGGCTACCGCGAAGACATGTCGCGCTTCGATCGCGCCCTACGCAATCAGCAGCTACGCCTCCACCACTACAAGGATCGTCTTGCCCAGTTCCGCCGCGGTGAAGTGAGCCTGAACGACATCGTACGCAAGCCGCTGCTCTATCGTCTTGGCATGCTGCCCAAGGAGGATGGGCCGGAACGGCCGGAGCTGCCGGGCGAGTGGTTCGACAGCTATATCTACGATTCGGTCACGCGCTTTCGGCCTGCGCCGTATGAGGGCGACGTCGTTCTGTTCCGCACCAAAGATCCGCTGCGCGGCCGCCTGTTCGACGAGCGGATGGGCTGGGGGCCGCTGGTGACCGGCCGTCTGACCAAGATCGACATCGACAGCGGCCACTTCGACATGTTTCGCGAGCGGCCGGCTGCCGAGATTGCGGCCTTCCTGCGGACTCAGTGAGTCTCCTCAAGCTCCTTGCGCTTGGCGTTCTGATCCTGGCCGTCGTGCTGGTGGCAGCGGGCTGGTTGGTTTTCGTGCCGCGCCTGCCTGCCCCGGCCGGGCCGAATGCCGTTGTCCGTAGCGAAGCCACGATCAAGGATACCTCCGGCGCAGCGCTCGCCCTCACGATCTGGCAGCCGCGCGACCTCAAGGCATCGACGCCGCTCATCCTCTATTCGCCCGGCTGGGGAGGAACGCGCACGCAGAGCCAAGTCCAGGTCGAGACTCTCGCGAGCCATGGGTTCGTCGTCGTGGGCTGCGACGACTTCGCGAGCGATCCTGCGGCCGATCCCGATCGTGGCCTTTCTCTCGAACTCCAGACCGATGCAGAAACTGCGGCGTCGATCGCACGGGCGGGCCGCCATGCGGTAGCCCAGGGCAGCCGGTTGCTGGACGTGCTAGCGGCGCTCGAAGCCGGGCAGGTGCCTGCCCTTGCCGGCCGGCTCGACCTCACGCGCGTCGGCATACTCGGCTACTCGATCGGGGGGACGTCGGGCCTTGCCGCGGCGGCAAAGGACCGGCGCATCGTGGCCGTGTTCAATGTCGATGGTGGACTGTTCGGGCCGGCAGCCGACGAGATCGTGGTGCAAGCATACTTCCTGCTGTCGAGCGAGGAAGCGTTCCCTTCCGAGGTGGATCTCGCCTCGTCCGTGGCCTTCACGCGCAACTACGCCATGATCAGCGCCCTGGACATCCCGCGCAACAAACGCCGCATGGAGCAGCCGCAGAGCTACTGGGCGCAGCTTCCTGCAGCCAGCCATGGCGACCTTTCCGACGGGCTGTTCGCCCGCCCGCATCGCCTCTTCGCACGCACCAACTTCGAGCGCTCGGCGATGAACGGAACCATCGAACGGCTCGAAGTTGCGTTCTTCCGCAACGCCCTGCTGGGCGATCCTGGTCCACTGAAATCCCTGATCGGCCGGAACGATCAGACGGTCCGGTGGATCAGCCCGACCGCGCCGTCGGCGGGAGCCGCCAACGCCCGGCAATAGTCGCCTGACGCCAGATACAGCCACCACTCGGGGGGCGATCCCGTGGGAGGAATGACCATCTCGGGCCGCGCCCCTGCAATCGACACCTCAAATTCATCGAGCGGCAATGACAAGCCGGTGCCCAGCGCCTTCACGACCGCTTCCTTCAGCGTCCATATCTGGAAGAAGGCTGCACGCGGATCGGCATGCCGCTCGATCGCAGCGACTTCGTTCGGATGGAAGTAGCGTCGGGCAAGTCCGAGATGATCGGCCGAGCGCATGCCTTCGAGATCGGCACCGACCTCCAGCCCTTCGCTCACGGCAAGCAGGGCCTGATCCTGCGAGTGGCTGAGGCTGAAATGGATATCGGGCCGGTCGACGAGCCTGGGCTTGCCGAACTCGTTCTCCACGAAGACGAGGCTTCTCGGATCGCGACCGAGATATGACCCTAGCAACGACCGCAAACGCGCGCGCGCCGCCGTAAAGCGCTGTCGCAGCAAGGCCGTCATGAACCGGCTGCTTCGCGCCCTCTCTGCGTCGTTGAGCAGCGCCTCGCCGGCTTCCCCGCACAGACTGTCGTCGTCGAGACACCACGACCAGAGATGGACCTCATACCGGCGGAGCGTCTGCAGGCTCATGGTTCGTTCTGTCAGGCTCTGGGCGACAGCACGACGAGGAAGTCGGTCAACCGGCGAACGAGGATCGGCAGGGTCTGGGCCATCGTGTCAAGAGCTGCATCGGCCTGCCGCGCGTCGAAGGCCGCGGTGACCGGCAGGGCGCGCAGGCTCGAGTCCGTCACGACGATGTGGCCACCACGGTATCGCTCGAGATCGGCAATGGCATCGCCGAGCGATGTGCCCCGAAAGACCAGACGATCGTGCCGCCAGGCCTGGACCTGCTCCGGATCGGCCTGATGCACCGGCCCGATCTGCCGTTCGCCGTAGCGTACCTGCTGCCCTTCCCCGACGTTTGCGGGCGGCAGCCCCGTCGCCGAAACTTCGACCGCGCCGCGTACGGCGGCGGCAGTGACGGCATCGTCGGTGAACTTGACGTCAAAGACCGCGCCCGGCGTACGGATGCTCCCGGCGGCCGCCTCGACGACGAAGGGGCGCTCTGGATCGAGTACGACGTCAAAGAATGCTTCTCCCGCATGAAGCACGACGCGGCGCGCCTTGCCTGCGAAATCGACCGACAGAGCCGATGCGCCCGCCAGTTCGACCGTCGAGCCATCCGGCAGGGAGATCGTTTGGCGTTCGCCGACCATGGTGCGCCGATCGGCAAACAAGCCGGGCCGTGACAAGGCAAGCGCGGTCGGCACGACCATCGCCGTCACGGCCGCAGCCGCATAGAACAAGCGGCGGCGACTGACAGGCGGTGCACGAGACACGGTCGGACGCATCGCGGGCGAGGCCGCGAGGGGCGGTGGCAATGCAGCTACCGCAGATGCGCCTAACGAAATCGCCGCCGGAGCGCTATTGGCGAAGGCAGGACCGATCTTGCCGACCCGCATCCAGGTTCGTTGTGCCTGCTTCCAGGCTGCCACGTGTCGTGGATCCTCCTGCAGCCAACGATTGAAGGCAGCATGGTCTGCCTCGCTCGCCGACCTGTCCTTGAGGGCGACGAACCAGCGCAGCGCTTCTTCGATCAGCGGATCCGGAGGTTGCTCCTGCATGGTACCCGTCTACAGCCTAAGCAGACGGGACACCATGCAGCATGAAAGCGCTGGCCACTTCCACTCTAGGCCGAGACGATCGTCTTGAAGCCGCCATAGGCCATGCGCTTCATGTCGAACGGCAGTTCCTTCGGCGGGTCCTGCAGGCGTGGATCGGCCATCACCTTGGCGTTGACCTTGTCGCGGTGGGCGCGCGACTTGTAGACGATGTAGGAGAAGACGACCGTCTCGTTCGGCTTGGTCTTCACGAGCTTGGGAAACGGCAAGCCCATCTTCACTTTGAGATCGTCGCCGACACATTCTTTGTATTCGAGGGCGCCGTGTTCGCGCCATACCTTGCCGGCCTTCTTGGCCAGACGTTGGTAGGCGGCAAGATGTTTCTTCGGCACGACAAGGACGAAACCATCGACGTACGACATGGAATGCTCCCGACTACTTAACTAATGAGTTAACGGCTAACGGAATCGCATACCCTGTGTCAATCTGGAGTCAGCACGGCAAGAGTCGAGAGACGCTTGACGGCGAAGTCGAGGAAGGCGTCGATCTTCGGGGCGCGGTGCACGCGTCCCTTGGTCAGCAGCTGTACCGGCAACGGCGGTGGCTCGTAGTCGCGCAACAGACGCACCAGCCGGCCCGCGGCAAGATCGTCGGCGATCTGATACGACAAGAACTGAGCAATGCCTCGGCCTTCTCGCGCTGCCCGCAGGCGGGTTTCAACATCGTCGACCCGCAGGCGGCCCGCAAGATGCAACGGCGCGCCGCGACGAGCTCCGGCAAAGCTCCATTCCATGGCACCACGCGACGTTCCCAGCAGCGCCTCGTGTTGCGCGAGGTCGGCCGGCGTCTGCGGCGCGCCGTGACGGTCGAGATAGGCCGGGCTTGCCGCCCATTGGCGCCGCACATGCCCGACCGGGCGCGCGCTCAAACTCGAATCGGCCAATGCGCCGATGCGCAGGGCAACGTCGATCCCTTCCTCGATCAAGTCGATGTTGCGGTCGTTCAGCAGAAGTTCGATCTCGACGTCCCTGTGGGCGTCGAGGAAGCGCGTCGCGATGGGCGCGATATGACGGCGGCCGAACTGGACCGGCGCGGTGATCCGCAGCAGGCCCCGCACCGGCGCCTCGCGCGCGCCCGCCGTGGCGGCTTCGTAGTCGGCAACGACCGCACGTGCGCGCTCGTAGAGAGTCCGCCCGGCCTCGGTGGGCGCCAGCCGTCGTGTCGTACGATCGACCAGACGCACGCCGAGCCGATCCTCCAATGCCGCCAGAGCGCGCGTAACCGCGGGCGGCGAACGGCGCAGACGCTGGGCCGCCCGTACCAGGCTTCCCTCCTCCACGATCCGCACGAAGATGGAGAACTCGTCGAGGCGGTCCAAGCTATTATTCCATTTATTGGAATTATAATTTTAACACTCGTGCAGTTATCGGCGCAATCTCAGCCCACTAGATTTCAAAGAGCACGAGGAGAATTGCAGATGCTGACCGGAAGCTGCCTGTGCGGTGCCGTTGCCTACGAGGCCGAGGCTCCGCTCGAGCGCATTGTCCATTGCCATTGCCGGACCTGCCGCAAGACGCATGGTGCCGCCTTCTCGTCGGTGACGGCTGTACCGCGGGCGAGCTTCCGCTGGGTCAAAGGCGAGAGCCTGCTCGCCGCCATCGAATCCTCACCCGGCAAGTTCCGACGCTTCTGCAGCAAATGCGGCTCGCACGTCATGGCAGAACGAACGGCGCAGCCTGTCGTGCTGCTGCGGCTGGGCTGCCTCGACACGCCGATCGGCGAACGGCCGGAGGTCCATATCTGGCGTTCGGACGCCGCCCCCTGGTACGACCCGAAGCGGCAGGCGCCGGAAAAACCGGAGGGCCTGTGATGACTGCCGACACCATGGCCTTCCTGCCCTTCCATGCAGACGAGTTGGCGGCGCAAGCCCTGGCCGGCAAAGGCGCGGGGCGCGCACCGATCCGGCCCTTCATGCCCGAGCAGCATCGCGAATTCTTTTCACTGCTGCCCTACCTCTTCACGGCGGCGCCCGACAGGCAGGGCTGGCCGATCGCATCCGTCGTTACGGGTCCCTATGGTTTCGTCACCTCACCCGGTCCGACGACGCTCCACATCGCCTCGCAGCCGCGACGCGACGATCCGGCGGCGCCGAGTTTCGAGGCCGGGGCGGAAATCGGGCTGATCGGCATCGACCTCACGACGCGCCGGCGCAACCGGGCCAACGGGCGCATCGTGTCGACCGGCAATGGCCTCGATGTGCATGTCGCGCAGAGCTTCGGCAATTGCGCACAGTACATTCAGACACGCGCGCCCGTACCGCATCCTGTCGCCACGACAGTGCCGGTGACGGCGTTCAAGACGCTGGACGATGCCGCGCGCGCGATCGTTGCGACAGCCGACACGTTCTTCGTAGCAAGCCGGTCGCGTCGCGAGCTCGGGCCCGAAGGCGGCCTCGACATGTCCCATCGCGGTGGACAGCCCGGCTTCGTCGATGTCCAGGGTAACAGGCTCACGATTCCGGATTTCCGGGGCAATCGCTTCTTCAACACGCTGGGCAACCTGCTGGGCGACCCGCGTGCCGGCCTGTTGTTCATCGACTTCGCCTCAGGCGATCTACTGCAGCTTCAGGGCAGCGTCACCATCGAGTGGCACCCCGACCGCGGTCCGTCAGGTACCGAACGCTTGTGGCATGTGGACGTCGAACGCGGATGGCATCGCCGCGGGGTCTTTCCCTTCCGCTGGCGGTTCGGTGACTACGCGCCGACGACCCTCACGACGGGAACGTGGTAGCGCCGCGCCTTCCCGTCAGGCTTTTGCTGTTCGCCGCAGCCGCGTCACCATCGCCTCAAGGGCGAGAACATAGGAATCGACGCCGAATCCAGCGATCATGCCGATGGCCGCTTCGGCCGTTACCGAGCCGTAACCACGCTTTTCGATGTTGGTGATATGGATCTCGATGGCGGGCGCGGAAATTGACCGCAGGCAATCCCGCAAGGCGTGACCTGCATGGAGAAAGCCGGCGGGATTGAACAACACGCCGTCGATCTTGTCGCGGTCGGCACGGTAGATCGCCGACACCGCCTCGCCTTCGGTGTTGGTGTAGAGAATCTCCAGATCGACGCCCAGTCCCTTGGCATGGCGACGCAGGGCAGCGTCCAGTTCCTTCGCCGTCGTCGTCCCATAGAGTTCCGGCTGGCGGCGGCCGAGATACTCCATATTCGCACCCTGAATCAGCAGCAGCCTCATTCCGCCCCTCCCGACACCGGGCACGGCCTTCCCACAAGGTCGCGCCCGCGCGACGACCTTAGTGCAAATTTCCTAGCTACTGAATTATGTAGTTCCGCACATCAGCGCGGCAAGGTTGTCGACCCCATTAGATGTTCGTCAATGGCACGAGCACATTGACGGCCTTCCCGGATCGCCCAGACAATCAGCGATTGGCCGCGCCGCATGTCGCCGGCAGCAAACAGACGGTCGACCGACGTCTTATAATCTTTCACGTTGGCCGCAATATTCCCCCTGGGATCGAGCGCGACACCTGCCTGCTCGACAAGGCCGGGCTTGCGCGGACCAAGGAAGCCCATCGCCAGCAGCACCAGATCGGCCTTGAGTTTAAACAGGCTGCCCGCGATTTCCTGCATGGCCATGCGCCCGTCGGCTGCCTTCACCCATTCGACGCGCACGCATTCCAGCGCTTCGACCTTGCCGTTCTGGCCGACCGCGCGCTTGGTGAGAACGGCGAAGTCACGCTCCGCACCTTCCTGATGCGACGACGAGGTGCGCATCTTGAGGGGCCAGTCCGGCCAGGTCAGCGCCTTGTCCTCATGCTCCGGCGGCCGCGGCATGACTTCGAGCTGGGTGACCGAGGCGGCGCCATGGCGGTTCGACGTGCCGACGCAGTCCGAACCCGTATCGCCGCCGCCGATGACGATGACATGCTTGCCCTTGGCGGTGAGCGTCCCCTTGGGCGCTGCGCGCGCCTCGTCGTCGCCGGCATTGCGCTTATTCTGCTGCGTCAGGAAATCCATCGCGAAGTGGATGCCCTTCAGCTCGCGGCCCGGCACTTCCAGGTCGCGCGGCCATTCGGCACCGCCGGTCAGCGCAACCGCGTCATAGCCTTCGAGCAGCGACTTCACCGAGAGGGTGGCGCCTACTTCGACGCCGGTACGGAACTCGACGCCCTCGGCCTCCATCTGGCGCATGCGCCGGTCGATGAGGTGCTTCTCCATTTTGAAGTCAGGAATGCCGTAGCGCAGCAACCCGCCGATCCGGTCGGCCTTCTCGAACAACGTCACCGAGTGCCCTGCCCGCGCGAGCTGCTGCGCGCAGGCGAGGCCGGCCGGGCCGGAACCGACGACGGCGACCCGCTTGCCGGTCTTGTGCGTCGGCAGCAAGGGCTGGATCCAGCCCTCTTCCCAGCCCCGGTCGACGATCGCGCACTCGATCGACTTGATGGTCACGGGGTTGTCGTCGATGTTCAGCGTGCACGAGGCCTCGCACGGTGCGGGGCAGATGCGGCCGGTGAACTCCGGGAAATTGTTGGTCGAGTGCAGCACTTCGAGCGCGTCGCGCCAACGGTCGCGGCGTACCAGCTCGTTCCACTCGGGGATGATGTTATTGACCGGACAGCCGTTATGGCAGAACGGGATTCCGCAATCCATGCAACGCGCGGCCTGCCGCGACATCTCCGCCGGTGGCAACGGCAGAACGAACTCGTTCCAGTTCTTGAGACGCGCTTCGACCTTTTCGTACGGCCGGTCCTTGCGCTCGATTTCGAGGAAGCCAGTGGCGAGACCCATGACCCTTACTCCGCCGCCACGGCTTTTGCCGTTGCCCGTTCACGCGCCTGCAGCAGCGCCCGCTTGTAGTCGCGCGGCATCACCTTCACGAAGCTCCGCAGCGCATTGTCCCAATCCTCCAGGAGCGCCCGTGCCCGCGCGCTGCCGGTATGGAGGTGATGACGCTCGACCAGGATGCGCAGCCGCTCCGCATCGAAGCGCAAGACGTCGCCCATGCCATTGTCTTCGACGCTGGGCGCCCGCTGGCGTGGCCGGTCCGGATCGTCGCCGTCGCCCGACGGCCGGCCGACAGGTTCGAGGTCGACCATCGCCGGATTGCACAGGTCCTTGAAGCGCGACTTGGGGTCGTAGACATAGGCGATGCCGCCCGACATGCCGGCCGCGAAGTTGCGCCCCGTATCGCCCAGCACGACCACGACGCCGCCGGTCATGTATTCGCACCCATGGTCGCCGGTCCCTTCGACGACGCAGACTGCGCCCGAGTTGCGCACGGCGAAGCGCTCGCCGGCGACGCCTTCAAAGTAGGCCTCGCCGCCGATTGCGCCGTAGAGCACGGTGTTGCCGACGATGATGTTCTCGACGGGATTGCGCCTGGCGCCCTTGGGCTGGCGGACGACGACGCGGCCGCCCGACAGGCCCTTGCCGACATAGTCATTGCCGTCACCCGACAGTTCCAGCGACACGCCGCGTGCCAGGAAGGCGCCGAAGCTCTGCCCGGCCGTGCCGGTGAGTTTCACCGTGATCGTATCCTCGGTGAGGCCGGCATGCCCCGCCCGCTTGGCGACCTCGCCCGAGAGCATGGCGCCGACGGTACGATTGACGTTGGTTATCGGCAGCTCGATCAGAACGGGCTCACCCTTTTCCAACGCCGGCCGAGCGGCCTCGATCAGCTTGTGATCCAGCGCCTTGTCGAGCCCGTGATCCTGCCGCTCGACATTCCAGATCGCCACACCTTCGCGCGCCGGCGCCTGATAGAGGAGCTTGGAGAGATCGACGCCGCCCGCCTTCCAGTGATCGAGCGCGCGACGCGTGTCGAGCCTGTCGACCCGGCCGATCATCTCGTTCAGAGTCCGGAACCCCAGCCGCGCCATGATCTCGCGCAGTTCCTCGGCCACGAAGAAGAAGTAATTGATCACATGCTCGGGCTGGCCGGTGAAGCGCTTGCGCAGCACCGGGTCCTGCGTCGCCACGCCTACCGGGCAGGTATTGAGGTGGCACTTGCGCATCATGATGCAGCCGGCTGCGATCAGCGGCGCCGTCGCAAAGCCGAACTCGTCGGCGCCGAGCAGCGCGCCGATGGCGACGTCGCGGCCGGTCCGCAGGCCACCATCGACCTGGACCGCGATGCGGCCGCGCAGGCCGTTCAGCACCAGGGTCTGCTGGGTCTCGGCCAGACCGATTTCCCACGGCGAGCCGGCATGCGTGAGCGAAGTGAGCGGCGACGCACCCGTGCCGCCCTCGAAGCCCGAGATCGTCACGTGATCGGCGCGCGCCTTGCTGACGCCCGCCGCCACCGTGCCGACACCGACCTCGGAGACCAGCTTCACCGAAACACGCGCCGCCGGATTGACGTTCTTCAGATCGTGGATGAGCTGCGCCAGATCCTCGATGGAATAGATGTCGTGATGTGGCGGCGGCGAGATCAGGCCGACGCCCGGCGTCGAACGCCGCACGCGCGCTATGTTCTCGTCCACTTTGTGACCCGGCAGCTGGCCGCCTTCGCCGGGCTTGGCGCCCTGGGCCATCTTGATCTGCAGATCGTCGGCATTGACCAGATACTCGGCCGTCACGCCGAAACGGCCCGAGGCGATCTGCTTGATGGCAGAGCGCATCGAATCGCCGTTGGGCAGCGGCTTGAAACGATCCGCCTCCTCGCCGCCCTCGCCGGTATTCGACTTGCCGCCGATGCGGTTCATGGCGATGGCGAGCGTGGTATGGGCCTCGCGGCTGATCGAGCCGAAGCTCATCGCGCCCGTCGCGAAACGCTTCACGATGGCGGCCGCGGGCTCGACCTCCTCGACCGGAACCGGCGTATCGGCCCACTTGAACTGCATGAGGCCGCGGATCGTCAGCAGTCGCTCGCTCTGTTCGTTGATGGACGTCGCGAAGGTCTTGTACTCGCTGGAGGAGTTACCGCGCACCGCATGCTGCAGCTTGGCGACACTCTCCGGCGTCCATGCATGGTCCTCGCCGCGCAGCCGGAAAGCATAGTCCCCGCCGGGATCGAGCATGTTGCGGTAGATCGGATTGTCGCCGTAGGCGTCGCGATGGCGGCGGACCGTCTCCTCGGCGATCTCCTGCCAGCCCGCGCCCTCGATCGTTGTCGCCGTGCCGGTGAAGTACTTCTCGACGAAGCCTGAATGCAGGCCGACGGCATCGAAGATCTGCGCACCGCAATAGGACTGGTAGGTCGAGATGCCCATCTTGGACATGACCTTGAGCAGTCCCTTACCGACCGCCTTGATGAAGTGCTTCTGCACTTCATAGGGCTTGAGCGGCAACGCGTTCTGGATGCGAAGCTGTTCCAGGGTCTCGAAGGCGAGATACGGGTTCACCGCCTCGGCGCCATAGCCGGCGAGACAGCAGAAATGATGGACCTCGCGCGCCTCGCCGGTCTCGACCACGAGGCCGGTCTGGGTCCGCAGGCCGCGGCGGATCAGGTGATGATGCACGGCCGCCGTCGCGAGCAACGCCGGGATCGGCACGCGCTCGGCCGAAACGGCGCGATCCGACAGGATCAGGATGTTGCGATCGGCCAGCACGCAGTCCGTCGCCTCGGCGCAGACGCGGTCCAACGCCTTTTCGAGGCCGGCCGCACCTTCGGACGCGAGCCACGTCGTGTCGATGGTGGCGGTCCGGAAGGCGCCGTCGAGCAGCTCCTCGATCGAGCGGATCTTCTCCAGCTCGGCGTTGGTCAGCACGGGCTGAGAAACTTCCAGCCGCTTGTGCATGCCGGCGTGACGGCCGAGCAGGTTCGGCCGCGGGCCGATCATCGACACCAGCGACATCACCAGCTCCTCGCGGATCGGATCGATCGGCGGGTTGGTGACCTGGGCGAAGTTCTGCTTGAAGTAATTGTAGAGCAGCTTCGGCTTCTTCGAGAGCACGGCAATGGGCGTGTCGGTGCCCATCGAGCCGATGGGATCGTCCGGCTCCTTGCTCATCGGCTCGAGGAAGAACTGGATGTCTTCCTGCGTGTAGCCGAAGGCCTGCTGGCGATCGAGCAGCGTGCTGGGATCGTTCGACGGCGCCGGCGCCGGCGCGTCGGGAATCTCGGAGATCTCTTCGAGCTTGTGCTGCGTCTCCTTCAGCCATTCCTCGTAGGGCTCGGCTTCAGCCAGGGTACGCTTGAGCTCCTCGTCCTCGACGATGCGGCCCTGTTCGAGGTCGATCAGCAGCATCTTGCCGGGCTGCAGGCGCCACTTGCGTACGATCTGCTCGTCGGGAATCGGCAGCACGCCCGCCTCCGACGCCATGACCACCTTGTCGTCCTCGGTCACGAGGAAGCGCGCGGGCCGCAACCCGTTACGGTCGAGCGTCGCGCCGATCTGGCGGCCGTCGGTGAAAGCAATGCAGGCCGGACCGTCCCACGGCTCCATCAGCGCCGCGTGATACTCGTAGAAAGCCTTGCGCTTGGCATCCATCAGCGGATTGCCGGCCCATGCCTCCGGGATCAGCATCATCATGGCGTGGCTGAGCGAATAGCCACCCGCCACCAGCAGTTCGAGCGCGTTGTCGACACAGGCCGTGTCCGACTGGCCATGCGGGATGATCGGCCACATCTTGTCGAGGTCGGCGCCGATCAGATCGGATTCCATCATCCGCCGGCGGGCATACATCCAGTTGACGTTGCCGCGGACGGTGTTGATCTCGCCGTTGTGCGCGATGAAGCGATAGGGATGCGCCAACCGCCAGGACGGGAAGGTGTTGGTCGAAAAGCGCTGATGGACGAGGCAGAGCGCCGACTCGCACAGCGGGTTACGCAGGTCTTCGTAGAAGCTCTCGACCTGGTGGGCCAGCAGCAGGCCCTTGTAAACCACGGTGCGCGTCGAGAAAGACGGCATGTAGAGCTGCGACAGGCCGGGCAGCTTGTGCTTCTTCTCGAGGTCGAGCAGCGGGTTCTGGGTCTGCTTGCGGATCGCCAGGACCTTGCGCTCGAAGGCGTCCTGGTCGGCGACCTTGGCGCCACGGCCGACGATGGCCATGCGGATGACCGGCATGGAGGCGATCACCGCCTTGCCCAGGCCCGCGAGGTCGGTCGGCACGTCGCGCCAGCCGACCAGCTTCTGCTTCTCGACCTTCACGAAGTGCTCGAAGCGCTTCACTGCGAAGGCACGCGCCTTCTCGTCCTGCGGCAGGAAGCACATGGCGACGGCGTAGTGACCGGGCTCCGGCAGATCGATGCCTTCCTTGCGTGCCCAGTCGCGCAGCAGGGCGTCGGGGATCTGGATCATCGCACCCGCGCCGTCGCCCATCAGCGGGTCGGCGCCGACCGCGCCGCGATGGTCGAGATTGACCAGGATGCGCAGGCCCTGGCTGACGATGTCGTGGGTTTTTCGGCCCTTGATATCAGCCACAAAGCCCACGCCGCAGGCGTCGTGTTCGTTCCGCGGGTCGTACAGTCCCTGCTTTTCAGGCAATCCCATGCGTCGATCCTGCTGGTGCGCTAGCTGGCCCAGCATCCCCCCTGGATGCTTTGGTGAATGTGGCATTATTAGCGCGGTCGCCGGGTCAGGCGAAAGCAATTGTTGCGCCGCAAAAGCCCCTGTACGTTGCTGCCCAACAAGCCCCTGGGGGGAGAGGCCGGGAAATGTCACTGAGGTCGATCTATCGCCTGTCGGTCTGCGCAACGGCCCTGTCGCTGGCCACGAGCCTCGGCGGGTGCAGCGGACCGGGGGCGGCCGAGGCCTATACTGGGCCGGGCTGGTATCTCGAAAAGTCTTACATGCTTGTTCTAGGGGGTCCCAAGGTATTCGGCGGGCCCTTCACCTATGACAAGTGCGAGGAAGAGCGCTTGAAGCTGGGGCCCGAGACATCGCCGGACATGCTGTGCGTCAACCATCCGGGCAAGCCGAAGAAGTACGGCCTATACTAGCTCGGCCCTCCTCCGCACGATATCTGCATAAAAATCGGACACCCTACCCGATGGCCATCAGGCTGGCATTGCCGCCGGCAGCGGCCGTGTTGTCGCTGAGCGAGACCTCGTCGACCAGAAACTCGCGCGGATAGGGTTCGACATAGATGGGCACGACCGGCCCGTCCCTCCCCGCCATAGTCGCCAGCAGGGCCTCGAGATCGCCTCGGCTGCCGGCAAACAAGGCCGCCCGGATGGTGGGGTCGGTCGCATCGATCGTCGGCCGGTTCCCGGTTGCCTTCACAAGGTCGGTCTGCGCCTGCAGGCGCGCAGCATCGAAGGCAACGCAGAGGATGGTCCCCTTGGGCCGCAGGGAATAGGTGTTGCGCTCGCCGACCGGCCCCTTGAGTTCACCTGTGGGCACGTTGACGCTTGGCCTTCTGGACAGGAGGCGATGCACATAGAGCGGGCCGCCGGCTTTGGGGCCGGTGCCGGACAGGCCATGACCGCCGAAGGGCTGCACACCGACCACGGCGCCGATCATGTTGCGGTTCACATACTGGTTTCCCGCCGAACTCGCCGCCACAGCCCGCTCGATCGTCTCGTCGACACGGCTGTGCACGCCAAAGGTCAGGCCGAAGCCGGTCGCATTCACCGCCCTGATCGTGTCGATCATGCGTTCTCGCGGATAGCGCAGCACATGGAGCACCGGCCCGAACACCTCGCCCGGCAGGTCCGACACGGCGCCGATCTCGATCAGCGTTGGCGGCACGAAAGTGCCGTGCTGCCCTTCCGCGGGCGGCGCCAACCGGTGTACGCGATGGCCCGCGGCCTTCATGCGCAAGACATGATCCAGCAGGCGCTTCTGTGCCTCCACCGAGATGACCGGCCCGACATCGACCGACAGCCGATCCGGATTGCCGACGCTGAGTTCGGCCATCGCGCCTTCCAGCAGAGGCACGACCCGGTCCGCGATATCCTCCTGCAGACAGAGAACCCGCAACGCCGAGCAGCGCTGGCCGGCCGAATCGAAGGCCGATGTCAGCGCGTCGAGTACGAGTTGTTCCGGCAGCGCCGACGAATCGGCGATCAGAGCATTCTGCCCGCCGGTCTCGGCAATCAGCGGCAACGGTTTGCCGTCGCGGCCGAGGCGGCGTGCCAGGGTCCGGTTGATGGATTGCGCGGCCTCGGTCGACCCGGTGAAGACGACGCCGGCAATGGCTTCGTTGGCCACGAGGCGCTTGCCGGTTTCGCCGTCGCCCGGCAGGAACTGCAACGCATAGCGCGGCACACCGGCGTCATGCAGCATGGTGATGCCTAGGGCGGCGATTAGCGGCGTTTCCTCGGCCGGCTTGGCGATCACACCATTACCGGCCGCCAGCGCGCCCGCCACCTGGCCGGTAAAGATCGAAAGCGGGAAGTTCCACGGGCTGATGCAGGCGACGACACCGAGCGGCTGGTGCGTTTCGTTGTCGAAGCCCTCGATGCAGCCCGCGTAGTAGCGCAGGAAGTCGACGGCTTCCCTCACCTCTCCGACGGCGTTGCCCAAGGTCTTGCCGGCCTCGCGGACGATCGGCCCCAATAGGTCGGCACAGCGCCCTTCCATCAGATCGGCGGCGCGGCGCAGCACGCGTGCGCGTTCGGCGGACGCAGCTCGCCAGGGTTTCGCGAGGACGCACGCACGGTCGACCTGCTCCGGCGTTGCCTCGACCACGGTGCCGACAAGATCGCGTCGGTCCGCCGGATTGCAGATTTCGCGCGGAGCGCCGTCGCTGGACTCGCCTGCGAGCAGTGGCCGGGCGGCCAGCGAGCGGATCGCCGGCAGCGTTCTCGCCAGCGATGCCAATACCTGCTCGTTGGAGAGGTCGACGCCCCGCGAGTTTGGCCGCGATGGGCCGAAGAGATCGCGCGGCAGGGCGATCCGCGGATGCGGTGCGCCGGGCGGCTGCACAGCGCGGGCGCGTTCGACCGGATCGGCCAGCAACGTCTCCAGCGTGATCTCGGGATTGGCGATCTGGTTTACGAAGGAGGTGTTGGCGCCATTTTCCAGCAGCCGGCGCACCAGGTAGGCCAGTAGGGTTTCGTGAGTGCCGACCGGCGTGTAGACGCGGCAGGGGCGGTTGAGCTTCGCCGGCCCGACCACCTCGTCATAGAGCGGCTCGCCCATGCCATGCAGGTACTGGAACTCGTACTGGCCGGCATAGAAGTTCTCGCCTGCCATCGCATGCAACGTCGCCAGGGTGAGCGCATTGTGGGTGCCGAACTGCGGGAAGGCGGCATCGGGCGCTGCCAGCAGGCGACGGGCGCAAGCGAGATAGGAAACGTCGGTGTGGATGCGCCGCGTGAAGACCGGATAATCCTCCAGCCCGTCGAGCTGCGCGCGCTTGATCTCGCCGTCCCAGTAGGCGCCCTTGACCAGCCGCACCATGAGGCGCCGCTTGCTGCGCCGGCCGAGATCGATCAGCCAGTCGATCGTGAAGACGGCACGCTTCTGATAGGCCTGCACCACGAAGCCGATACCGTTCCAGCCTTCGAGGTCCGGCTCGAAGCAAAGCCGCTCCAGCAGATCGAGGGAGATTTCCCAGCGGTCCGCCTCCTCGGCATCGATGTTGAGGCCGATATCGTAGCTGCGCGCCAGCACGGCGAGAGACCTCAGCCGAGGATAGAGTTCGGCATGGACACGTTCATGCTGGGCGCGGCTGTAGCGCGGGTGCAATGCCGACAGCTTGATGGAGATGCCCGACCCTTCGTAGATGCCGCGGCCTGCGGAGAAGCTGCCGATCGCGTGGATCGCGTGTTCGTAGGAACGGAGATAGGCCTCGGCCTGCTGCGCCGTCACCGCCGCCTCGCCCAGCATGTCGTAGGAATGACGAACGCCCAGCCCGTCGTTGGAGCGATCCTTTTCCAGCGCTTCTTCGATCGTCTGACCGGCGACGAACTGCTCGCCCATCAGGCGCATGGCGATGTTGACGCCGCCACGGATCAGCGGCTCACCGCCCTTGCCGATCAGCCGCGTCAGCGCCCCGGACAGACCCTGCTCGCTGCTGGTGGCCGTCAGACGGCCGGTCAGCATCAGGCCCCAGGTCGCGGCATTCACGAACAGCGACGGGCTGTGGCCGAGATGGGCACGCCAGTCGCCGCCGCCGATCTTGTCGCGGATCAGCGCGTCGCGCGTGTCGTCGTCGGGAATGCGCAGCAGCGCCTCGGCGAGGCACATCAGCGCCACGCCCTCCTGGCTGGAGAGCGAATATTCGTGGATCAGCCCTTCGACGCCACCAGACGAAGACTTGGCACGCAGCGCGCCCACCAATCGCCGCGCCAATGCGTGAGCCCGGCCGGTCGCAGCGGCCGACAGGGTGGCCTGCTCGATCAGCGGCGGCACGCAGTCCATTTCGGCCCGGCGATAGGCCGCCGTGATCGCCGCCCGTAGTGGACCCTGCGGTTGGATCGATTGTGAGAACGCGTCGAAGGGCTTGAAAGACATTATTCGACGATAGCGTGTTCGCGGCTGAGCCACAGCGGCGACGCCGCCAGGTCGATGAACTTGGCTTCATCCTCCAGCAACAGGCGGCCAGCCTCGCGCGCCGCCGGATCGCGGCGGCCGGCGAGATAGTCCTCGTCGTTCCGCCACCACAGTTCCGCCACGCCATCATAAGGGTCCGGTGCACCACGCACCGCGCGCATGCCGTTGCTCCAGTCGTTGTCGAGGCGGTGGAGCTGCACATAGCGCGCGATCCGCAGCGCCGGCTGCAGGCTGCGAACCAACGGCCCGTGCCTGTTCAGCCAATAATCCTGAAACTCGCCGAGGCTGAGGCTCGGCAATCGGCGCAGGCAAAAGGTGAGCTTGAGCATGGTTTCTCCCATTTCAGCGGCGGAGCATAAGGTATAAGCGCCCTCGATGGATTCCCTTCCCGTCGACGAAGCCCTGCCGCGCCTGAAAGAGGCATTGGCCGCGCGCAATGCCGCCGTACTGGTCGCCCCACCGGGCGCCGGCAAGACGACGCGCGTGCCCCTGGCCTTGCTCGACGCGCCGTGGCTCGGTCGTGGCAAGATCGTCATGCAGGAACCGCGGCGGCTGGCGGCGCGCGCTGCCGCGCGGCGCATGGCGGCGACGCTGGGCGAAGCCATCGGCGAAACAGTCGGCTATCGCGTGCGACTCGACACCAAGGTGGGTCCCCGGACACGTATCGAAGTCGTCACCGACGGCCTGTTCCTCAGAATGCTGCAGGACGATCCCTCGCTGGACGGCACCGGCTGCGTGATCTTCGACGAACTGCACGAACGCGGCCTGGAGACCGATCTTTCCTTTGCCTTGGTCCGCGAGGCGCAGATGGCACTGCGCGAGGACCTGCGCGTGGTTGCCATGTCGGCCACGCTCGACCCCGGGCCGGTTGCCGACCGGCTGGGTGGCGCGTCCGTCGTAGAGAGTGCGGGTCGCATGTTTCCCGTCGACACCCGCTACCTCGATCGCGAAGTGACGGGCCGAATCGAGGATGGTGTCGCCGCCGCGACACGCCGGGCGTTGGCCGAGGAAAGCGGCAGCGCCCTCGTCTTCCTGCCGGGCGTCGGCGAGATCCGCCGCGTCGAGGAGCGATTGCACGCTCTTGGAGGTGACGTCGACGTGGCCCCGCTTTACGGCGATCTCTCGCCGGCCGAGCAGGATCGCGCCATTGCCGCTTCGCCCGCGGGCCGGCGCAAGGTGGTCCTCGCAACGTCGATTGCCGAGACCAGCCTCACCATCGAAGGCGTGCGCATCGTGATCGACAGCGGCCAGATGCGCGTACCGAAATTCTCGCCGCGTTCGGGCATGACACGGCTGGAAACCGTGCGCGTCAGCCAGGCCTCCGCCGATCAGCGCCGCGGCCGCGCCGGCCGTCTCGAACCGGGAGTCTGCTACCGCCTGTGGCCAGAGGAAACGCAGCGCGGGCTTCTGCCCTTCACCCCACCGGAAATTCTCGATGCCGACCTGGCGCCGCTGGCACTGGAGCTGGCCGCGTGGGGCGCCACCGACGCCGCGAGCCTGCCCTGGCTGACGCCACCGCCGGCCGCGTCGCTTGCGACAGCACGCGCCCTGCTCGTCGATCTTGCGGCCATCGACGACAGCGGTGCCGTCACACCACATGGCCGCGCCATGGTGCGGCTCGGCCAGCATCCACGCCTTGCGCATCTCGTCCTCAAGGGTCGAGAGCTTGGCCAGGGCCGCGTCGCGGCATTGCTGGCCGCCATCCTGAGCGAGCGCGATTTCCTGCGCCTGCCGCCCGGCCAGCGCGACGCCGATCTGCGCCACAGGGTCGACATTGCACTGAGCGGCAAACGCGACGGTGCGTTGCGCCTGATCCTCGAACAGGCACGGCGCCTGACTCAAAATCAGGGACGCGAAACACCCGATGTCTCCATGACCGGCGCGCTGCTGGCGCTGGCCTATCCCGACCGGATCGGTCGCCGGCGGCCCGGTACGGCCGGACGCTATCTTCTGTCGGGCGGCCGCGGAGCTGCGTTGCCGGAAGGCGATCCGATGGCCACCGAAGAATTTCTCGTCGTGGCCGACCTCGACGGCTCGACCCAGGACTCGCGCATCTTCCTCGCCGCCCCCATCACGGTAGCCGAGATCGAGGAGCTCTACGGCGACCGCATCGTCGAAGAACAGATCGTGCAATGGAGCCCGCGCGACGGCGCCGTGCTGGCGCGGCAACGCAGACGGCTGGGTGCGCTGGCCTTGGAGGACAAGCCGCTGACCAAGCCCGAAGCCGAAAAGGTCCGCGCCGCCATGGTCGACGGCGTTCGTCAGCTCGGCGTCGGGGCGCTGCCCTGGACCGACGACCTTACGCGATGGCGCGAGCGCATCGGCTTTCTGCACCAACACGCGGGCGAAGACTGGCCCGATCTGTCGGACACCGCCCTGCTCGCCGCGCTCGACGGCTGGCTGGCGCCCTTCCTCGATGGCGTTTCGCGCAAGGATCATCTGGCGAGGATCGACCTCACGGGGGCGCTGAAGACTCTCGTACCCTGGGAGAAGCAGCGGGAGCTCGACCGGCTGGCTCCGACGCACATCGAAGTGCCGAGCGGCAGCCGCGTTCCAATCGACTATGCCAACCCGGCCGAGCCGACTCTGTCGGTGCGCCTGCAGGAGATGTTCGGCCTTACCGACACGCCACGTATCGCCGGCGGCAAGGCACCCCTTACTGTCCATCTCCTGTCGCCGGCGCGCCGGCCCGTACAGGTGACGCGCGATCTCGCGAGCTTCTGGAGCAACGGCTACAAGGCTGTGAAAGCCGAACTGAAGGGCCGCTATCCGCGGCACTACTGGCCCGACGATCCGCTGATCGCCGAACCGACGGCGCGCGTGCGGCCGCGTCCCAATCCTGGGCGATAACGCAGTATTCTTCACGCAAGCCGTAGCAATATGGTACGGGCTAAGGTCTCATCCATCGCCCGTACGGAATCCCCGACATGTCCCTCGCCCTCCCGTTCCAGACTGCCAAGCAGCTCGCTGCCGCGGTCCGGAAGAAGAAGATCGGCTGCCTCGAACTGCTCGACCTCTACCTGAAGCGTGTCGAAGCCTATAACCCCGAACTCAACGCCATCATCGCCACGGATATCGAGGGTGCGCGCAAGCGGGCCAAGGCGGCGGACCGTGCTTTGAAGGCCGGCAAGAAGGTCGGCCCCCTGCATGGCGTGCCGATGACGATCAAGGAGTCGTTCGACGTCGCAGGCTACCCGACGACCTGGGGTGATCCGGCGTTCAAGGACAGCGCGGTCAAACAGAATTCGCTGGTCGCCCAGCGCATGATCGATGCCGGCGTCACCCTGTTCGGCAAAACCAACGTGCCGCTGAACCTAGCCGACTGGCAGAGCTACAACGAGGTCTACGGCTCGACCAACAATCCCTGGGATCTCGGCCGCACGCCAGGCGGGTCTTCGGGCGGTTCGGCTGCCGCGCTGGCCGCCGGCCTGACCGGCATCGAAGCCGGCAGCGACATCGGCGCCTCGATCCGCAATCCCGCGCACTATTGCGGTGTGTGGGGCCACAAGCCGAGCTGGGGCGTCGTTTCGCCCAAGGGCCATGCTCTGGCCGGCGCCGTGGCCTATGGCGATATCGGCGTCGTGGGTCCGCTGGCACGCGGCGCCGACGATCTCGAAATCGCGATGGACGCGATGGCAGGCCCGGATTCCATCGACGGCCGCGGTTGGACGCTCACCCTGCCGCGCTCGACAAAGAAGAAGCTGCGCGACTTCAAGGTGGCGGTGCTGCTGACCGATCCCAACGCCGAAGTCGACGATTCGGTGCAGGAGCTGATTTCCAAGCTCGCTTCATTCCTCGCCAAGAACAAGGTCAAGGTGAGCGACAAGGCGCGGCCGGCCTTCGACACGGCGGAGATCAACGACGTCTACATCCGCCTGCTGCGCGCCGCGACCTCGGCCCGCATGACCGACACCGTCTACAATCAGGCCGTGAAGGACGCCGCCACATTGTCGGCCGACGACATGAGCTACTTCGCCCAGATGCAGCGTGGCAATTCGCTGCCGCATCGCACCTGGCTGCAACTCAACGAGAAGCGCCACAAAATGCGCTGGGCCTGGGATGCCTTCTTCGAGGATTACGACCTGATGCTCTGTCCGGTCGCCGTGACGGCGGCCTTCCCGCACGACCAGGCCGGCCTGCGCCACAAGAGGACCATCGTGGTGAATAACAAGAAGGTCCCGGTGGTCGACCAGATCTTCTGGGCAGGCTACTCGGGCGTTACATGGCTGCCGTCGACTTCGGCCCCGATCGGGCTGACCAAGGAAGGTCTGCCGGTCGGCGTGCAGATCATCGGCCGCCAGTATGGCGACTACGACTGCATCCAGTTCGCCAAGCTGCTGGAGAAGGAATATCGCAGCTTCGAACCGCCGCCGGCGTATAGCTGAGCGGAGGAGTAACCATGCACAACGACATCGACCTCAAGAAGCACATCCGCTCGATCCCGGACTTCCCGAAGCCCGGCATTCTCTTCTACGACATCTCCACCCTGCTGGCGCACCCCAAGGCGTGGCATGCCGCCATCGAACGGCTGGCCGACCTGATCCGGCCGCACAAGCCCGACGTGCTGGCCGGCATCGAATCGCGCGGTTTTCTGCTGGCAGCACCCCTGGCGCTGGCGCTGGGCACCGGCTTCGTGATGCTGCGCAAGCAGGGCAAGCTGCCGGGCACGACCGTGCGTCACACCTACGCGCTGGAGTACGGCACCGATACGATCGAGATCCAGCAGGATGCCGTGCAGAAGGGTGCGCGCGTCGTACTGGTCGACGACCTGCTGGCGACCGGCGGCACGATGGCCGCGGCCGTAACGCTGCTGGAGAGTGTCGGTGCTTACGTGCCGACGGCGGCCTGCATCATCGAGCTGACCTTCCTCGAAGGCCGAAAGAAGCTCGGGGTGCCGGTCGAGACTCTGGTGCAGTACGACAGCTAGCGGTCAGTGCTGATCGGCGCGATTGAACGCGCCGGCGCCATCCGGCAGGACGGCGAAGGTCGAGAGCGACTGGGCGATGGGATCGGGCGAGCCGTCGACGAACAGGTCGACCTCGCCGAACGCCGTCGAGCGGCCGACCCTCACGGCCCGGGCGATGCCGATCACGTCTTGCCGCACCGCAGCACGCATAAAGTTCGTCGTGAGCGAGATCGTCGCCAGTGTGGCGAAGCGCTGAAGCTTCTCGCAGATCGCCAGAACCATGATCGTGTCGGCCAGAGCCATCATTGCCTGGCCGACGACGACGCCACCTGGACGGGCGATGTGGTCACCGTAGGGCAAGCGAAGCCGAACTTCCTCGGCAGAGATGTGCTCGGCCTTTAGATTCAGCTGCCAGATCCAGGGGCCGAAATTGCCGCCCGGCGAGAGCTGCTGCTGCGCCGACTCAACGGTGAAGAATCCCATGCCCTATCGTGCCGCTTTCCGGGCTGTCGTCAAACCGGCTACGATGCTTTGAGCGAAAGTTTGGAAGGAATTCGATGTTTTCGGTGTCCGAGTGCTTTTCCGAAAGTTATGCCGAGGCGCGCGCCAAGTTCTGCAGTGCCGCCGCCACCGCCGGTGGAGCGATCCGGTCCTGGCTGAACCCCAAGGCGCGCGGCCCCAACGGCGAGGCGCTCTTTCTCGACACCGCCCGCTTCGGCGCGGCCGATGCCACCGAGATGCTGGTGCTGATTGCCGGCACGCACGGCGTCGAAGGACATTGCGGGTCGGGCGCCGAGATCGCCTGGCTGCGTTCGGGTGGCCCCGCAAAACTGCCCAAGGGCACCGGCGCACTCCTGATCCACGCGCTCAACCCCTACGGCTTCGCCTGGTCGCGGCGCGTCACGGAAGACAATGTCGACCTCAACCGCAACTTCGTCGATCACGACAAGGGCTATCCCGCCAACGCGGGCTATCTCGCGATCGCCGACGCCGTGTTGCCGCAGACCTGGGACGATGCCAGCAAGGCCGAGACCGAGCGCGTCTTCGATGCCTATGCCCAGAAGCATGGCGCCTTCGGCCTGCAGGGCGCGATCAGCGGCGGCCAATACACCCATCCCGATGGCATCTTCTTCGGGGGCACGGCGCCGACCTGGAGCAATCGCACCGTTCGCGCCATCGCCCGCGAGGAACTCTCGCAGGCACGGCGCGTGGGCATCATCGACTTCCACACGGGTCTCGGGCCGTTCGGTCATGGCGAACTGATCTGCGCCGTATCGCCGGCCGCCAAATCCTTCGCGCGTGCCAAGGCCTGGTACGGCGACGAGATGACTTCCCCCGAGGGCGGCACCTCGACCTCCGCCGTCGTTGTCGGCGTGATGACCGATGCCTTCCCGCAGGAGCTGCCTGACGCGCAGGTAACGCCGGTCGCTCTCGAATACGGCACCTATACCGTGCCGGAGGTCCTCGGTGCCGTACGCGCCGACAACTGGCTTCATCATCGCGGTGACGTCGGCTCGTCGCTCGGCCGCGAGATCAAGGCCGACATCAAGGAGCGTTTCTTCCCGTCGGGCGACAAGTGGCGCGAGATGGTATGGGCGCGCGCCGATCAGACGATCGGCTGGGCATTGAAAGGATTACAGAGCCGATGAGCCTGGTCGAGCCGAGCGAAGATACCGCCCGGCTGCGACTCCGGCGCATCCTGCAGCGCGCCCCGCTGTTTGCCGACCTCGATCCCGACGGTCTGGCGGCGGTCGAGCGCGAACTGACCTTGCTCATCCTGCCGGGCGGCGCGCCGCTGTTCCGTCAGGGTGACCCGGCCGACGCGGTCTATGTCGTGGCCAGCGGCTGTCTCGGCGTGTTCCGTCATCAAGACGAAGTCGACGCCAGCGAACCGCTGCTGATCGCCGAGGTACCTCCCGGCAATCTGGTCGGCGAGATGTCGCTCCTCTCGCACGGCAAGCGCACGCGCAGCGTGGCGGCGCTGCGCGACAGCGAGGTATGGCGGCTGGCCCAAAGCAGCTTCGATGCGCTGACCAAGCACCACCCTGAAGTCCTGCCGGCGCTGATGCGCAGCGTCGTGGCGCGCAACGCTGTCGAGACCGGCAAGCGACGGCGCCAGCCGCGCACCTTTGCCATCCTGCCCGCCGGCCCGAACGTGCCGTCGGCACGCTTCGCCGTGATGCTGGCAGATGCGCTGGGCCGCATCGGCAACAGGGTGCAAATGCTGGGGCCAGACTCGGTCGACGAGGAACCGGAGTGGTTCGCGCGCTGCGAGATGGAATCCTCGTTCGTGCTCTACCGCGCCGACGCGACCCAGACGCCATGGACCGAACTCTGCCTGCGACAGGCCGATTGCCTGATTGCCGTCCGCAGCGCCGACCACGACGGGCCGACTTCGCTGCCTTTCGACGTCGAGACGGCGCAAAGCGGCGCGGTATTCCACCGGCGGCGCGAGCTCGTTCTCTTGCACGAAGGCCACGACCCGTCCCCCGGTTCGACGACGCCCTTGCTCGCCGGCGGCCTCTATGGCCATCACCACCACGTCCGCCTCGACATTCATGCCGATATCGACCGGCTGGCCCGACTGCTCACTGGCCATGCGGTCGGCGTCGTGATGGCCGGTGGCGGCGCCCGCGCCTTCACTCATATCGGCGTCGTCAAGGCACTGCGCCAGTCTGGCGTTCCGATCGATCTTGTGGGCGGCACCAGCATGGGCGCCATCGTCGCGGCCGGCGTCGCCTCGCGCTGGAACGATGAGGAGCTCAACGAGCGCTTCCGTCGCGCCTTCGTCGACACCAATCCGTTGAACGACTACACGGTGCCGTTGATCTCGCTGTTCTCCGGCCGCCGGGTCACGCGCCTGCTGCGCGCCGCCTTCGGGGAAAAGGACATCGAGGATCTCGTCCTTTCCTTCTACTGCATGACGGCCAACCTCACGACCTCCGACGCCGACATCCACACGGTCGGCCGGCTGTGGCGCTGGCTGCGGGCGAGCGTGGCGATCCCCGGCGTCATGCCGCCGTTCAACGAGGCGGGCGAAGTCCATGTCGATGGCGGCGTCATCGACAATTTTCCGGTGCGCGCCATGCGTCGGCTCGGGCGCGGCATCACCATTGGGGTCGACATCGACACCGGCGGTGCGCTGGCGGCCGGCGCCGATGTCATGGAACCCTGGTCGGCCTGGCAGTTCTTTCGCCGCCTGATCTGGCGGCGCAACGAAACGCTCCCCATCCCTTCGATCGTCGCCATCCTGCTGCGCTCGGCCCTGGTGGCCAGCACGGCCCGCGCCGCCCAGGATCGTGCCGCAGCGGACCTGCTGATCGTGCCGCCGATGAACCACATCGATCTGCTCGACTGGACGAGCTTCGACGCCGCCATCGAGCTGGGCTACCGCACCACCATGGAAACCCTGGACAAGTCGCGATCTCTGCCAGTCGGCGCCCGACTGTTCGTGGCCTAGCAGCTGGGCTTTCAATCGTCGAAATCGAACGGGACGCCAGCTTGACACGACCGACAGGCGCGTCTCTTATTTCACCCATCGGTTAATAAAAAGATCTCACCATGAACCCAGCCGCCGACCGCCTAAGCGCCACCTTCGCCGCGCTTGCCGACCCGACGCGGCGCGCCATCCTGGCCCGGCTGACCCAGGGCGAGACCTCGGTGGGCGATCTCGCGGAACCTTTTGACATGAGCCTGCCCGCCGTCTCCAAGCACCTGAAGGTGCTGGAGCGGGCCGGCCTCATCTCGCGCGGACGGGATGCCCAGCGACGGCCTTGTCGCCTGGCGGCCGAACCGCTGCACGAGATTGCCGACTGGGTAGCAACCTACCGGCGGTTCTGGGAGGAACGCTTCGACCGGCTGGAGGACTATCTGCGGACGGCGCAGCAACAGTCCGCCGCTGCTCCCGCTTCCACTTCTGCCAAGAAGAAGAGGACGAAGGCCCATGGCCGCAAGAACAAGTGAACTCACCGTCCCGCTGCGTCGCGCGTTTACGTTGAACCGCACGCTGCGCGCGCCCCGCGCCTTGGTTTTCCGCGCCTTCATCGAACCGGACCGCATGAAGCTATGGTGGGCGCCGCAGGGCTTCCGCATGCTTTCGTGCGCCCTCGACCTGCGCGAGGGCGGCGCCTGGCGCATGCGCATCCGGAGCGAGGAGACCGGCGCGGTACAGACCGAGGTCGGCACCTATCGCGAGATCTGCGAACCCGACCGCCTGGTCTTCACTCACGCCTGGGTACGCTCCGATGGCACGCTGACAGCGCCGACGGTCGTCACCGTGCGCTTCACCGAACGCGACGGCATGACCGATATCGCGTTCACGCAAGCCGACTTCACCTCGACGGAGTTCTGCAAGTCGCACGAAGACGGCTGGGCAAGCTCGCTGGAGCAACTGATCGAATACGCCCCACGTCTGTGAGCAGAGACCAAACCCCGGGGAAACACGATGACAGACAATGCCACAGCGAAACATCTCGCCACCCTGCAGGACCTTAACCGCAACTACATCAGGTCGGTCGACGAAGCCGACGTGCGCTGGTTCGAGCAGCACCTCGCCGACGATTTCCTCAACACCAATCCCGACGGATCGCGGCTCGACCGCACCGCCTTCCTGGCGCAGATCGGCCGCGGCTCGGTGGTGAAGAACATCCGCGAGCACGACGTGAATATCCGCTTGTTGGGCGATTTCGCCATCATCCATGCACGCACCAGCTACACCAAACCCGATGGCAGCACAGGCAACGGCTGGTACACCGACGACTGGCAGCTCCAGCCGGAGGGCTGGCGTTGCGTAGCCGCCCATGTCAGCCGCGGCTGATCCCCTTCTCCGGCGTATCCCGAGTACCCTCCATGACCCCCAATGCAGGCGCTGACACGTCGCCGGCTGCCTGGCGAGTCGTCTTCGCCTGCTTCCTCTCCGCCGTCTTCGCCTGGGGGTTCGGCTTCTATGCACACGGCATCTACATCGTCGAACTGCAGAAGGAGCATGGTTGGTCGACCGGCCTGATCTCCACGATGGTGACGGCGCATTACGTATTGGGCGCGCTGCTGCTGCCGCGCATTGCCGACGCCATCACCCGGTTCGGCCCGCGCGCCGTGTTCCTGAGCGGCCTCGCCACAACAGCCGTGGCGCTGCTGTTGCTGCCGTCGGTCACGGCGCCCTGGCAGCTCGCCGTGCTCTATATCGTGATGGCGCCGGGCTGGAACGCCACCAGCGTCGCGGCGATCGCCTCGACGGTCGGCCAGTGGTTCGACAAGAAGCGCGGCCTTGCCCTCAATCTCGGGCTGAGCGGCGCGACCGTCGCGGGCCTCGTCATGGCCCCCGCCCTGCTCGCCACCATCCCGTTGATGGGATTTGCCGACGCGTTGCGCCTGATCGTGCTGATCTCGCTGGCCATCGCCGGCGGAGCGGTCCTGCTGTTCGTGCGCCGCGGCCCCCTGTCGCCCAAGCCGCTGGCGGCGGGGACGAGCCGACTCGCGCCGCTGCGCACCTGGCACTTCTGGAGCATCTCCGCGCCGTTCGCCCTGATGCTGGTCTCGCAGGTGGGCTTCCTCACCCATCTCGTGCCGCTGATCAGCGCGCGCGTCACCGCTGGCGCGCCGGCAGTCGATCCCGGGCTCGCCGTCGGCATCAACGCCTTCATGGCGCTGGTCGGCCGCGTCGTGCTGGGCTTCGTCATCGATCGCTTCGAGCCGCGGCGGGCGTCAGTCGCCTGCTTCATGGTGCAGGTCGCCGCCATTGCCGTGCTGGCCTTCGCCGAAGCGCCGCTGGTGGTCTACGGCGCCTGCGCCGTCTACGGCTTCTCGGTCGGCAACAACATCACCCTCTCGCCGTTGATCGTGCAGCGCGAATACGGCCCGGACCAGTTTCCGGCCATCGTCGCGCTTTCGTCCGCCGTGGTACAGATCGTCTATGCCTTTGGTCCCGGCCTGCTCGGCATCCTGCGCGACGCTTCCGGGGGCTACGGCGTGCCGCTTGCCGTCTGCATGGCGCTGAACGTCACCGCGTCGATCCTTGTCATGATGCCACCACGCTCCCTGCGAACGCACCCGGCTCGGAACTAATTGCTCCGGACCTGGTTGCGCTTACGCCTGTGCGCAGCCAAGCTCCGACCATCATGGTCCATAGGGGGAGAATCGCCATGATGAAAATAGTGCTTCTGGCCGGCCTGCTGCTGGCGACTGCGGCCGTCCATGCCCAGGATCCGATCGCAACCGACGGCGACAAGTACAAGGTCATCTTCGAGAACGACCGCGTGCGGGTGCTCGAGTATCACGACAAGCCGGGCGAGAAGACGCAGCAGCATCGCCATCCGGCGTTCGTGCTCTACGCCCTCGGCCCGTTCAAGCGCACTCTCACTCTGCCCGATGGCAAGGTGCTGACGCGCGAATTCAAAGCCGGCGACGTGCTGTGGTCCGATGCGCAGACGCATATCGGCAACAATATCGGAGATACGCCGACGAATGTGATCATGGTCGAGCTCAAGGAAGAGCCCTCGAAAAGGTAAATGCAGGCCGGTCTCAAGACAGGAACTTGAGCCCGTTGATCACCTTGTCGACGGTCTTGCGCGGCCCATGGACACCCAGCCCGACGAGATCCAGCGCGTCCGCCGGCGCCGCGGCGACGGCGGCGCGGTTGTCGGCATCGTTGGTCGTCTTGAACATGGGCTCGATATAGATCGCGGGCACCAGCTCGCGCGACAGCGCCCGCTGATGGGTACGCCGCAGCTCTTCGAGCGTGGCGCCATAGACGAAGACCGGCTCGCGGATCAGCGGGGAATAGGACCGGCCCGCGCCGTCGCGATAAGGCTCGCCCATCAGCTCAGGCCGCGTACCGGCCAACCCGCCGGCCAGGAAGGCTGCAATGTTGGCCAATTGCCAGGCGGCAAGATCGGCGCGCAGGATGAGGGCGGTCTTGGTCTCGTAGATCATCTTCCCCATATTAGACCCGCTGCGCCCATCGTCTTGAACGTTCGTGCATGAGCCCCGTTCCTCTCCGCTCCGACCGCATCCGCCTCGACCGCCCTTCCTCCGGTCTGCAACGTCTGGCCGCGCGCTTTGCCGGTCATGCCTACGACCCGCACCGGCACGAGACCTACGGGATCGGCCTCACCCTCTATGGGGTGCAGCAGTTCAACTATCGCGGCAGCCTGCGCGCCAGCCGGGCTGGCGACGTGCTGGTGCTGCACCCGGACGAAGCTCACGATGGCCACGCCGGCGAGGACGGCGCCTTCGCCTATCGCATGCTCTACTTCGATCCGGCGGCCATCTCGCAGGCGCTGGACGGGGCCAGCCCGCCGTTCGTCGGCGACGTGGTCGCGCGCGACGCCGGCATGGCCGGCTTGATCGACGAAGCCTTCGCCGATTTCCCACGTCCGCTCGAACCGCTGGCCATCGATGCCACAGTGGCGCGGATGGCCGATCTGCTGGAGCGCCGCAGCGACGGACATCGCCGGCGGCCCGCCGGCGCCACGGCGGCGCGGGCAATCCATCGCGTCCGCGAGTTCCTGACGGCCGAAGCCCATCGCACGGTTGCTTCGGAGGAACTGGAGCGGCTGAGCGGCCTCGACCGCTTCACCCTCGCCCGCCATTTCCGCCAAACCTTCGGCACCTCGCCGCATCGCTTTCAGGTGGGACGCCGACTGCAGCTTGCGCAGTCCATGATCGCCGAAGGTGCCGCCCTGTCCGAGACGGCCGCGGCCACGGGCTTTGCCGATCAAAGCCATCTCACGCGACATTTTTCGGCGCGCTTCGGCCTGACGCCCGGTCGCTGGGCAGCATTGTCACGCCCCGTCTAGAGTCAGTACCTAAAAGCAAAAAGCCCCGCACCAATCGGGCGGGGCTCTGCGAAGCGTTCGAGGATCTGTAAGGGCAGGCCTCAGAGGCCGCCGTTCACGACCAGGCACTGCCCGCTGACATAGTCGCTGTCGGGGCTGCAGAACAGATAGACCGAGCCGGCTGCCTCTTCCGGCAGGCCGCCGCGGCCGAGCGGGATCATCTGGTTCATGGCGGCGATGCGGCCGCCCTGGACGCCGATCTTGACCTTGCGGCCCTGCACTTCGATCTCGCCTTCCTCGCCCTGGTTCAGCGGCTTGGTGAGGCGGGTCTGGATGTAGCCGAAGGCCACCGCGTTCACCGTGACGTCGTAGCGGCCGAACTCCTTGGCCAGCGTCTTGGTGAGACCGACGATGCCCGCCTTGCCCGCCGAGTAGTTCGACTGGCCGGCATTGCCGTTGACGCCCGAGGTCGAGGAGATGTTCACGACCTTGCGCACGATACGCTTGCCGGCGGCACGCTCCTTCTCGACAGCATTGCGGAAATGCTGTTGGAAAGCACGCAGGATGCGGAACGGCGCGGTCAGGTGGACGTCGAGGATGGCGTACCACTGCTCGTCGCTCATCTTCTGGATGACCGAGTCCCAAGTGTAGCCGGCATTGTTCACCACGACATGGCAATCGCCGAAGGCGTCGACGGCGGTCTTGATGATGCGGTCGCCAAAGTCGGGCTTGGCGACATCGCCGTTGCAGGCGACGGCCTTGCCGCCCATCTTCTCGATCTCGGCGATGACCTCCTTGGCCGGCGCATCGTCGATGTCGTTGATCACCACCTTGGCGCCGTCACGCACCAGGCGCAGCGCGATCTCGCGGCCGATGCCACGGCCCGAGCCGGTGACGATCGCCACCTTGCCATCCATCTGACCCATCTAAGTCTCCTCTTTCCGCGGGCTAGGCCAGTGCGACCGTGGCGTTGCCCTGCAACGTGTCCTGGCCGTTCTGGTTGGTGCACTTGACCTCGAGATCGACCAGCTTCTCGCCGCCCTCCTCGCGCTTGCCCGTGACCTTGCCGCTCACGGTGATGACGTCGCCCACCCAGGTGATCGACGTGAAGCGCGTGCCGAGGTTCCGCACCTGCTTCTGCGGTACCCAGGAGGTGACGATGCGGCCGAGGAAGGCCATCGACAGCATGCCGTGGGCGAACACGTCCTTGAAGCCGAACTTCTTGGCGAAGTCGATATCGACATGGATGGGATTGTGGTCGCCCGACCCGCCGCAATAGAGCGCGAGCTGGTGACGGCTGATCGGCGGCAGCACGATCGGCTTGATCTCGTCGCCGACCTTGACCTGATCGAACTTCGGAGCGGTTGCCATCTTGCCCTCCCTCACTTCTTCGCGGCGTCTGGGTTGCGCACGACCGTGATGCCCTTGGCCTTGGCCACGAGCTTGCCGGCCTGGTCCTTGAGCTCGGTCTCCGAGGCCACGAACCACAGGGCGCCGCCCTTCTTGTCGTAAATGTCGACCACCTTCTGCTGGCAGGTGATCTTGTCACCGACATGCACGGGCGCGAGATACTCGTAGTGCTGCTCGCCGTGGAGGATCAGGCCGATGTCGACGTTGAGCAGGCGCAGGAGCCCGCCCTTGTCGGGATCGTCGTTGGTGACGGCGGTGAGATAAGTCAGCGGCGCCGGAATCGCCCGGTAGCCTGCCTTCTTGGCGGCCTCCTCGTCGACATAGATGGGATCGTCTTCGCCGATGGCCTTGCAGAACAGGCGGATCTTGCCGGCTTCGACGGTGGTGGTGAAAGGCTTGAACGTATGACCGATCAGCTTCTTGTCGAGCTGCATGGGCCGCTTCCTCCATGGTTTGAAAACTAAAAACCCTCTCCCCGGTCCCGAGACCGGAGAGAGGGCTACCCTTGCGGGGTGCTACTCGTAACGGCCGACGATGGCGACGCTCGACACGTTCTCGCGCGGCGCGCCACCGAGATTGTGCGTCATGCCGATCTTCGGATCCTTGAGCTGGCGAGCGCCGGCGCGGCCCTGAAGCTGCAGGTACATCTCGTAGAGCATGCGCAGGCCCGAGGCGCCGATCGGGTGGCCGAAGCACTTAAGGCCGCCGTCGATCTGGCAGGGGATCTTGCCGTCGGCGTCGTAGAAGCCGTCGAGCACGTCCTTCCAGCCCTTGCCGGTCTCGGAGATGTGCAGGTCTTCCATGGTGACCAGCTCGGTCACCGAGAAGCAGTCGTGCACCTCGAACATCGAGACTTCGTTGCGCGGGTTCTTGATGCCGGCCTCTTCATAGGCCTTCTTCGAGGCGATGCGCGTGGTGTGGAAGTAGCTGCCGTCCCACGAGTTGTGGCCCGACTCGGAGCCGTTCGACACCGAGAGCTGCAGCGCCTTGACGCTGACGATGTTGGCCTTGCCCAGCGCCTTGGCAATCTCCGGCGTGGTCACGATGGCCGCGGCCGCACCGTCCGAGACGCCGCAGCAGTCGAACAGGCCGAGCGGCGAGGCGATCATCGGCGCGTTCAGGATGGTGTCCATCTCGACGGCCTTTTGCAGATGGGCCTTCGGGTTCTTGGCACCGTTCTGATGGCTCTTCCACGAAACGTGGCCGATCGCCTTCTTGAGGTCCTCGGCGCTGACGCCGTGGGCCGTCATGTAGGCGGTGGCGAGCTGGGCGAAGTTGCCCGGCGCCGTGCCGTTGGCGCTCCACAGCGCCTGCAGCGGGCCACCACGGCCGCCCGGCAGACCGCCGTAGCCGGTGTCCTTCAGCTTCTCGACACCGAGCGCCAGCGCGAAGTCGGCCGCGCCCGAAGCGACGGCGTAGCAGGCGCCGCGGAAAGCCTCGGTGCCCGAGGCGCACATGTTCTCGACATGCGTCACCGGGATGTTGGGCAGACGCAGCGTCGTCGAAAGCGGGATGCCGGACTTGCCGACATGCACCTCGTCGATCGCGGTCGAGAACCAGGCAGCGTTGATCTGCTTGGCGTCGATGCCGGCGTCGGCGATGGCTTCCTTGTACGCCTCGAGCATCAGCTCCTCGGCGCCGCTGTCCCAGCGTTCGCCGAACTTGGAGCAACCCATGCCGAGAATGGCGACCTTGTCCTTGATACCACGAGCCATTGCAGGTCTCCTTGGTGTTGACGGTTGAACTCTAAACCCTTGACCGGAGGAAGGCGATCAGACCGGAGCCGCCTTCCAGAAATAACGCTTGAAGCCACCGCGCATCGTGTCGTTGTCGCGGATGCGGAAGGTCATGCGCATCTTCGCGCCGACCTTCACCTGTTCCTTGTCGCTGTCGGTGAAGTCGGCCATGAAGCGGCCGCCCTCGGGGAAGGTGATCATGCCGTAATAGGCGGGCGGATCCGGGGAGTAGGTCAGCGAGTCGGCGGTGAACGACATCACGTTCGCCTCCAGCCCGGCCATGGCGTAGGGATCCTGGCTGTCGATGGCATGGCAGTTGGGATTGACGCAGACCTGGCTGCGCGGGAACTGCACCGTGCCGCAGACCTTGCACTTGCCGCCGACCAGTCCGTAGATCATGTCGCGCTTGCGCCACAGGACGGAGAGCGCGGTCTTCTTGTCGAACTCGGCGCGCATGCCCTTGTCGATCGGCAGCATCTCGTTGAAAGCGAGGAACTTCATGTAGTTCTTCTCTTCCTTGCGCCGCGCCAGCCAGCCCGACAGGCCCTTGCGCTTCGGCAGCTTGGCGTTCTCGGCCGTGACCTCGAACACCAGCACGTCGACGCCCTGGCCGAAGGCCACGACCATGATCTTGTCGCCTTCCTTGGCGGTCTCGAGCGCATCGACCAGCATGACCAGCGCATGCGCCGAGCCGGTGTCGCCGAGGTTGGCGCCGAGGAGATCACGCACCGCGCCTTCGGCGACGCCGCAGACCTTGGCCATCTGCTTCGGCACGGCCGGCATCGGGCTCGGCATGATGAAGTGGGTGACGTCGCTGCCCTTCAGCTTGCAGGCCGCGAGCGCAGCCTTGATCGCCGGCGGGACGATCTTCGAGTAGCCCTCGTCGCGGATCCAGCGCTCTTCCCAGCCGTAGTCGAACTCGGCGTCTTCGCCACGGAAGTGGTCGACGAAGTCCATCGACACCGAGTGATGGCCGACCAGCTTGGCGATCACATTCTCGGTGCCGCAGAGCAGCGCCGCAGCGCCGTCGCCGTAGTTCAATTCACTGGCCGAGGCGACGCGCGCCATGCGCTTGTCGGCAGCGGCGACCAGGGTGGCGTCGCCACCCTTTGAGGCATTGAGGCCGGCGATCAGCGCCGAGGTGCCTGCCTTCAGCGAGCCGGCAACGTCGGAGGCCAGCAGGTTCTGTTCGATGTTGAGCGCCGTGCCGATCACGCCGGCGTTCTGGCGATCCTTGAAGGGATGCGTCGTCGAGGCGAAGTAGATGTTGCGAACGTCCTCGGCCTTGTGGCTGGTGAGACAGTCGCGCGAGGCCTCGACGGCCATCGTGATCGAATCCTCGTCCCAGTTGGCCATCGAGCGTTCGCCCTTGGCGAGGCCACGCAGGCCTGCGGCGAACCACTTGTTGGCATCGTACACTGCCTGACGGTTGAGGCGCAGGCGCGGCACATAGGCCCCGTAGGCCACGATTCCGACCATCGTTTCTTTCCTCCAACTGGTCCGACGGACCGCCGGCTCCTGCCGGCGGCATTTCATGAATGAGCGTTTATGCTTCGCTCTTAGCGCGCTCACCTGTGGGGAGCGAGCCGCATTTGCTCATGGCAGCCTCGCCCGCAAAACTACCTTCCGGTCTGCGGAACCCCTCCGGCGGCCGGCATCTCGCGCACCAGGTTGCGATAGCCTGCCCCTTCGGGGATGTGCAGGAAGCGCTTGCCCTCGCGCGCCTCGACCCAGGGCTGCACGGTGACGATCTTGCGCTTGGCCGCCTGGGCGATGGCGCCGGCGACGGTGCCGCCTTCCGCCAGCAGCTCCAGGTTCTTCTGCGTCGCATGCACGAGCGTGCGCTTGCCGGCCGTGGCTTCGTCTATCGCTTCCTGCGCGCCGATCCACACCGAGTCGACCGACTCCGAACCGTCGTGCAGGGCCACCTGGTCCGGCGGCGCTTCGGCGAGGAAGAACCAGGTGTCGAAGCGCTTGGGAACAAAGGTCGGCGTGATCCAGTGGGCGTAGGGCACCATCAGGTCGGTCGCGATCTCGAGATCCTCGGCCTCGACGAGATCGACGATGCTTGCCTCGTCCTTGGCGAGCTTGGTGCGCCAGCGCTCTTCGATACCCTTGAGGTCGGCCGCTGCAATCAAAGCCTTCTGGCCACGCTTGCGCGCCAGCAGGACGCCGCACTCCTCGAACGCCTCGCGCACGCCGGCCACGCGAAACTTGAGCTCGGCATCGTCGATCTTGTCGGCGCCACCGCAGCGGCTGCGCAACGAGGCCGCACCGTCCGCATCTTCGAGCTTGCCGCCCGGGAAGACGAGCGCGCCGGAAAAGGAATCGATCTGGTGATGGCGCACCACCATAAAGACTTCGAGCGGCGACGCGGCATCGTCGATCTTCGACGGACGCAGCAGCAACACGGTGGTGGCGGGACGCGGCGGAGCCGCTTCTTTTTTCGCTTCGTTCATCCTTGCCTGCATTCTTGTGACGCAAGACTGTCCCACACTAGCCGCGACAGCGCCAACGGCACGGTGTATCCTGACATTGTAAATTCCGCTCTGAAGGAGAACGCCATGTCCGACACGGCTCAGACTCCCACCCCCTCCTCCACGCCTGGTCCGAACTCTCTCGCCGATGGTCTCAAGGTCCTGCGTGCCAAGTGGGGATGGATCGTCGCTCTCGGCGTCGTCTTCCTGATCGCCGGCGTCGTCGCCCTGGGCAACGTGGTGGTCGGTACGGCATCGGCCGTGATGATCGTCGGCATCATGATGATCATGGGCGGTGCCGCCGAACTGATCGCGGCCTTCGGCGTGAAGGACTGGAAGCGGTCGCTGTTATGGGGCCTGCTGGGCATTCTCTATGTCGCGGCCGGCATCATCGCGATCCTCAACCCCTTCGCCGCCGCCACCATCCTCACCCTGATGCTGGGCGCGGCCCTGGTCGTCGGCGGCGTACTGCGCATCTTCCTCGCCTTCGAGATGCGGAGCGCCGGCAAGCCCTGGGGCTGGGTCGTCTTCTCCGGTCTGATCACCCTGCTGCTCGGCATCATGATCATCGCGCAGTGGCCGGCTTCCAGTTTCTTCGTACTGGGCATCTTCCTCGGCATCGACCTGATCTTCATCGGCTCGGCCTGGATCTCGATGGGCCTGGCGCTGAAGCAACGCGCGTAAGGCGAACGTCCACGGATGCGAAAGGTCTGGATCGAGGTCGCCCTTAACGGCGCCTGGGGCCGCAAGCTTCAGCCGGGCATCCCTGAAACAGTCGACGAGATCGTTGCGGAAGGGATCGCCTGCGCCAGGGCCGGCGCAGGGATCGTCCATACCCACGCCTATGCGGCCGACGGAAAGCCCACCTCCGACTGGCGGGTCTATGCCCGGATCATCGAAGGCATCCGTGCCGAGATCGACGTCCCGGTCTATCCCTCCTACCCGCCGATCCCACGCGCCGGCATGGAGGCCGCGGCGCGCTTCGCGCATGTCGAGGTGCTGGCGGAGCGCGGCCTGCTCGACTTCGCCGTCGTCGATCCGGGAAGCGTCAACTTCACGACGACCCACACGACGGCGACGACCAAGCCTGCCGGCACCTACCTCAATCCCGAGGACCATGTCCGGCACGCGCTCGCCTTTGCCGCGCGCCAGGGACTGCATCCCGCCTTCGCGATCTACGAACCCGGCTTCACGCGCGCGGGCGCAGCGCTTGCCCGGGCCATCGGCGTCAAGGCGCCGGTCTATCGCTTCATGTTCTCCGACAAGTTCGCCTTCGGCTTTCCGGCGAAGCCCTACGCCCTCGCCGCCCATGTTGCGCTTCTCGAAGAGTCGGCAGCCGGAGCACCCTGGATGATCGCGGGCCTTGCCGTCGACGTCCGGCCATTGATTGCCGAGACCGTGGTACGCGGCGGCCATGTGCGCGTCGGCCTGGAGGACGCGCCGTTGGGTTCGTCGATGAGCAACCTTGCCTGGGTCGAGGCAGCGGCAAAACTGGTGCGCGACAGCGGTGCCGAGCCGGCCTCCGGCTCCGATGTGCGGAACGCCCTGCAAGCGCTGCCCGCTGCGGCCTGACGTCAAAGCCCTCTGCACATTTTGCATGCGCCGGGCAGGACGGCGCAGTGTAGCGTCGAGTCCACGCTTCCCGGGAGGAAACGATGGGCTACGACCTCGTCATCAAGAACGGCATCGTGATCGACGGCACAGGCGCGGCGCGCTACCAGGCCGACGTCGCGATTGCCGACGGCAAAGTGGCCGAGATCGGCAAAGTAACGGAAGGCGCGACGCGCACCATCGATGCCGATGGGCTCGTCGTCACACCGGGCTTCGTCGACCCTCATACTCACTACGATGCGCAGATCTGCTGGGATGGCGCCGTCACACCCTCCTCCTGGCACGGCGTGACGTCCGTGGTGATGGGCAATTGCGGCGTCGGCATCGCGCCGTGCAAGCCCGCCACGCGCGAGATCGCCATGAAGGATCTCGTGAACGTCGAAGGCATTCCCTTCGACGTGCTGAACAAGGGCATCACCTGGGACTGGGAGACCTTTCCCGAATTCATGGATGCCGCCGCGCGGAGAAAGCCGTCGCTCAACCTCGCCTTCATCGCGCCGCTGACGCCGTTTCGTCACTACGTGATGGGCGAAGCCTCGATGGAGCGCGCCGCCACCGCGGAAGAAACCGCGAAGATCGCCGCCCTCATCGGTGAAGCCGTGGACGTGGGTGCGCTGGGCTTCTCCTCGACCACGCTCAATCAACACATGGGGTTCGAGGGCAAGCCGCTCGCCTGCCGCAACGCCAGCCGCGAGGAGATGAAGGCCTACGCCAATCAGCTCAAGCAGCGCGGCAAGGGCGCCATCGAGATCGCGCTGACCCGCCAGGTCGGCGTGCTGGAACAGGACCAGTGCGAACTGCTCGACTTCCTGCTCGAAGAGAGCGGCCGGCCCGTGACGTTCATCGCCCTCTTCGATCGCGACGACATTCCCGAGGCGGTGCGCGACACCTTGCGTCGCGCGGCGCCGATGATCGCCAAGGGTGCGCGGCCGCAGACCTCGCCGCTGCCGCTGACGCGCGAATGCAACATGGACAACCCGTTCGCCTTTGCCGCCTTCCCGTCGTGGAAGCGGGTATTCGCCGACACGGCAAAGGACGCGCAGAAGAAGGTCTACGCCGACCGGACTTTCCGCGATCAGTTCCGCCATGATCTCAAAAGCCCGACCGGCTTCAGCGACTGGCGGCGCATAGTCGTGCACAACGTCAACAATCCGGCACTGAACCAATGGGAGCGCAAGTCGATCGCCGAGATCGGCCAGGCGCAGGGCAAGGACGGCGTCGATGCCTTCCTCGATCTCGTGCTGGCCGACAATCTCGATGTCGAACTCACCATCTCCTCGTGGAACACGCGCGAGGACCGCATGCGCGAGCTGCTGAACAACCCGTCCATCCTGATGGCGCTGGGCGACGGCGGCGCGCATGTCGACATGCTGTGCGACGCCGGCTACCCGACCTATCTGCTGGGCACCTGGGTGCGCGAGAAGCAGGCGATCAGTCTCGAAGAAGGCGTGCGCAAGCTCACCTCCGATCCCGCCGACCTCTTTGGCCTCAAGGATCGCGGCCGCCTCGCGAAGGGTGCGCCGGCCGACGTCGCGATCTTCGATCCCGACCGCATCGGCTCGACCAACCACGGCGAACGCCGCCACGATCTCCCCGGCGGCGCCAAGCGCATCGTGATGCCGTCGAAGGGCGTGGAGTACACGGTGGTCAACGGTGCCGTGACCTGGGAACAGGGGAAGCTGACGGATGCGAAAGCCGGCAAGGTGTTGCGCGGCTGACGTCACCCTCCGCTTCATAGATTCCCGCCGCCCCCTTTTTGCCCCCGTGGCGACGTCAAACAGACACACGAGACGAGCCCTAATGTTGCTACCTTTGGTGGCATTAGAAACAACGCGCCACCATAGGAACAGGGGGGATGAGCGCGATGGGGAGTAAATCAAGCGTGCCTCTTAAGGTCGGCGTATTGACGGGCTGGTCTTTGCTTCTCCTGCCCGTTGCCGGACCAGCCCATGCAGATACGTGGAAAGCGGATATGCAGCTCGACAGGGCGCGTTCTGCAGGTATCTGCCTGAAAGGCGCCGAAAACACCTACACCCTGGACCTGTCGGGCAGCACGCTCACTGGAAAAGCGAGCATCAACTCCTTCCGAGCCAAGGTCGCCGCCGACGGAACGGTACGCGACGATTTCCTTGCGGAACTCGACCAGGGGCTGAACTCGACCGTAACGACCAAGCTGCAGAAATTCACCATCACGGGGAACGCCCAGACACGCGACCTCGAACTGGCCTGGCCGGCGAGCGCCTGCGTCTGGAAACTCAAGCCGCGCGGCTGATTGCGCCAGGGGTGATCGGGTAGAGGACAATTGCTACGATCGTTCGTTACGATCGGACGCCTCGCGTCCCTACCCCCTGACGGAGACACAGTGCAGACCACCCCTCTTCCGGACGACATCAAGCAGGCCCTGTCCAAGGTGACGACGGCCAGCATCACGACGATCCTGCTGAAGAAAGGCCTTCGCAACGTCTGGATGCGCGGCACGCGGCCGATCAAGCCCGGCCAGGGCCGGCTGGTGGGTCGTGCGTTTACGTTGCGATTCGTTCCAGCGCGCGAAGACCTCGCGACTCCGGAGAGCTGGAGCTCGCCGATCTCGACGCGCGCCGCCATCGAGGCGATGCCCGAGGGCGCGGTCGTCGTGGCCGATTCCATGGGCACCACCGATGCCGGCATCTTCGGCGACATCCTGTGCGCCCGCATGGCCAAGAAGAAGGTCGCGGGCCTCGTCACCGACGGCGTGATGCGCGACATGGCGGGCGTGCTCGCGACCGGGCTTCCCGTCTGGTGCCAGGGCGCTGCGGCGCCGCCGTCCGTCGCCGGCCTGACCTTCGTCAACTGGCAGGAGCCGATCGGCTGCGGCGGCGTGGCGGTGTTCCCCGACGACGTGGTGGTGGTCGACGACGACGGCGCCGTGCTCATTCCCAAGGCGCTGGTCGAGGCCGTCGCCAAGGAAGGCCAGGAGCAGGAACGACTCGAAGGCTGGATCATGTCGGAGGTCGAACGCGGCGCGCCGCTGCCCGGCCTCTATCCGCCGAACGACGAAGCCAAGGCGCGTTACGCCAGCTTCAAAGAGAAGAAGTGACGACCGAGTCAGGCTCGGCTTCCGCGCGTCGGACTTAGGGTCTGCCTGACAAGTCGCAACGACGGACTGTTGTTGCGAATGCCTTCGGGGCGGCGTCACGCTGCGTACAACGCGGCCTCCAGTGCCGCCTCCCGGAGGACAATGCTCATGATCCGATTCCGAAGCATGCGCCGCCGTGCCGTGCTGGCAACGGGCGCCGCCGCCGTTCTTTCAGCACCGGCGATCCTGCGCGCGCAGAACTATCCGTCGAAGCCGGTGCGCGTAGTGAATGCCTACAGTCCCGGCGGCACCGCCGACGTCGTCTGCCGCATCTTCTGCGCCGCCCTGTCGACGCGGCTCGGCCAGACTTTCACGGTCGACAACAAGCCGGGCGCAGCCGGCACGGTCGCGGCGCAGATCGTCGCCCGTGCCCAGCCCGACGGCTACACCGTGCTCTATGACGCCACCGCGCAGTCGGTGAACCCGTCGCTGTTCGGCAGCCGCCTGCCCTACGATACGCGGCGCGACCTGCTGCCGGTGTTTCTCACCATGCAGACGCCGAACACGCTGATGCGCAACTCCAAGTTCGAGGCGCAAACGGTCGCCGAACTGATCGAGCTGGCAAAGAAGAAGCCCGGCGCCCTCGACTGCGCCTCGACCGGCGTCGGCACGGTGCAGCATGTCTCGCTGGAGCTGCTGAACCAGCGTGCCGGGCTGCGCATCAACCACGTGCCCTACAAGGAAGCCGGAACGGCGCGCAACGACCTGTTCGCCGGCCGCGTGCCGCTGCAGTTCAGCAACGTACCGGGCACCGTCGCGCTGAGGAGCGCCAGCGAAGTGACCTGCATGGCGCATACCGGGCCGAAGCCGGTAGAGGTGCTGAAGGGCATACCGGCGATCTCGGAGGTGCTGCCGGGCTTCGAGACCTGGGAATGGAACGGCCTCTTCGTCCCGGCCGGCACCGATCCCGGCCTGATCAAGAAGCTGAATGCGGAACTCAACGAAGTGATCAAGGTCCAGGAGACCGTGCAGCGGCTTTCGGAACTCGGGGCGCTGACGCGCGCCAACACGGTCGCCGAGTTCGCGGCCTTCCGCGAACAGCAGATCGCCTTCTTCGCCGAGATCACCAAGACCGCCAACATTCGGATCGAGTAAGGCCGAGCGCATGTCCGATCCCCTCGTTCATCCCGTCTCGCGCCAGATCGTCGTGCGCGAGGACTGGCTGCGGCAGACGCAGGAGCCGGTCCTCGAACCGGCGCTGCCGATCGTCGATCCGCACCACCATCTCTGGGCCAAGGATCACGGCGACTACCTGCTGCCGGACCTTCTGAAGGATACCGGCAGCGGCCACGACATTCGCGGCACGATCTTCGTGCAGTGCGGCGAGATGTATCGTGCGAGCGGGCCAGACGACGAGAAGTCCCTGGGCGAGACCGAGTTCGTCGCCGGCGTTGCGGCGATGAGCGCGAGCGGCCGCTACGGTCCGACGCGCGCCTGTGCCGGCATCATCGGCATGGTCGACCTGACCCTGGGCGACCGCGTCACGCCGCTGCTCGAAGCGCACACCGCGGCGGCCGGCGGCCGGTTCTGCGGCATCCGCAACCGTACCGCCTGGCACTCCGCACCCGAGGTAACGTCCAACCTCGTGACGCCGCCACCGGGCCCGCTCGAACACCCCGCCTTTGCCGAGGGCGCGAAGCGGCTCGCCGCGTTCGGATTGCCGCTGGACGTCTGGGCCTATCACACGCAGTTGCCGCATGTGGTGGCGCTCGCGCGGGCGGTGCCGGAGCTGACGGTCGTCGTCGATCATGTCGGCGGCCCACTGGGCATCGGCCCCTTCGCCGGCAAGCAGGCCGAGGTCTTCCCCGACTGGAAGCGGCGCATGCGGGAGCTGGCGGCGTTGCCGAACGTCGTCGTAAAGGTCGGCGGACTCACCATGTATGTCAGCGGCTTCAACTTCCATCGCCGGCCCCAGCCGCCGGGTTCGGAAGAGCTGGCGAAGACCTGGCGCCCCTACGTCGAGACCTGCATCGACGCCTTCGGCCCCAGCCGCTGCATGTTCGAGAGCAACTTCCCGGTCGACAAGGGCATGTGCAGCTACCCGGTTCTGTGGAACGCGCTGAAACGTCTCGCCGCCGGCGCCGGCGCCGACGAGAAGACCGCGCTGTTCAGCGGCACTGCGATGCGCGTCTACAAGCTCGGCCGTCTGCCCGCTTCCCTTGCGATCGATCTTTCGTCACCTTGAGGGCATGAAAATCGTCCGCATGCTGGCGTTCGCCTTCCTGGGCGCCCTGGTGTCGGCGGTGTCCGGCGTCATAGGCAGCAGCTGGGCCCAGGCCGGCCGCCAGCCCGTCGACTGGTCCGCCGTCTCGCTCGATTCGATCGGCGGCGGACCGCTGCCGACCGGGAATTACAAGGGTCAGGTGGTCCTGCTGGTGAACACGGCGTCGCTCTGCGGCTTCACCGGCCAGTATCGCGGCCTCGAAGCGCTGTGGCGCAAGTACAAGGACAAGGGCCTGGTCGTGTTGGGCGTGCCGTCCAACGACTTCGGCGGCCAGGAGCCCGGCAGTAACGAAGAGATCAAGCGCTTCTGCGAAGCCACCTTCGACGTCACCTTCCCGCTGGCCGACAAGCAGTCGGTGATCGGCCCCGACGCCCATCCGCTCTATCGCTGGGCCGCGGCGCAGACGGGGCCGCTCGGCACGCCGAGCTGGAACTTCCACAAGATCCTGATCGGACGCGACGGCCGGGTGATCGACTGGTTCACCGCCATGAGCGGAGTCGGCCCGAAGCTCGACACCGCCATCGAGGCCGCCCTTGCCCGCCAATGAGACCGCGATGCTGCATAGCCGCGCTGCTGTTCGTCCTCACCACAGCCGCTGCGTTCGCGCAGCCTGACGACGCCATCTCCGCCACCGACGAACTTGTCGGCTACTGCCTCGGCGCCAACACCGAACTGGTCGAACGCTTCCGCAAGATGCAGCTCTGGGGCTGCGGCAAGGCGCCGGCGATGGCCTGGTGCCGCGAGGCCAAGAAGAGCGCGCCCGAAGCCATGCGCTATCGCGAGCGGCTGGTGATGCGCTTCGCCCGGGTTCTGTCCGAGAAAGGCCTGCTCGACGTCGAACAGCCGACGGCTGCGCGCAAGAAGCTGGCGCAGCTCATCGCCGACGGCACGAAGGATGCGGAACTCTGTTTCAACGAAAAAGGCGACAGGGACGAAACCGCCTGCGACCGGCTACAACGCTGTATCGAAGCCGAGAAGTTGACAAGGACACCGGGAATAGCGTCGGAGTGAGGACGGGAACATGAGCAAGTCGAATTGGCGGGACCGCGCGGGCACCAAGTTCACCTGCGAGAAGCAGCCGGCGCACGGCAGCAACGGCATGGTGGTCTCCAACCATCCGCTGGCCTCCGCCGCCGGCATGGAAATGCTGGCCGCCGGCGGCAACGCCGTCGATGCCGCGGTCGCCACCCAGTTCGCGCTCACCGTGGTCGAGCCGATGATGGTTGGCCTCGTCGGTGGCACGACCTGTCATATCCGCCTCGCCGACGGCAGCCATCGCATCCTCGACGGCATGAGCGCCGTGCCGAAGTCCGGCCGGCCCGACATGTACAGGCCGGTGCCCGGCGCCGCGCCCGAGGTCTACGACGTCGAAGGCCAGGAGAACCTCGTCGGCCCGAAGTCGGTCGCCACCCCCGGCTCGCTGCGCACCTGGTGCCAGGCGCTGGAGCGCTTCGGCACCATGTCGCTGGCCGACGTGATGCAGCCCGCGATCCGCCATGCCGCGCGCGGCTTCGCCGTCACCCCCTACCTCTCCGATTGCATCCAGAGCGCCGCCCCCGACCTCGCCAGGGACAAGCCGGCGGCCGCGCTACTGCTTGCCGACGGCGCACCGCTGAAGCCCGGCACGCGGCTGGTCCAGGGCGAATATGCCGAGGCGCTGACGCTCGTCTCCCAGCAGGGCGAGAAGGCGCTGCATGGCGGCGCGCTGGGCGACCGGCTGGTCGAGTGCATGGAGAAGACCGGCGGCTTCGTCGCCCGCGCCGACCTCACCGACTACAAGGTGACGGAGCGCGCCCCGATCCGCGGCCAGTATCGCGGCTGGGAAGTCCTCGGACCGCCGCCGCCCGCCGCCTCCGGCGTGCACATCGCGCAGATGCTGAACATCCTCGAAGGCTACGACATCGCGGGTCTTGGCTTCGGCACCGTCGACACGCTCCACCTGCTGGCCGAAGTGCTGAAGATCGCCTTCGCCGACCGTGCCGAGGCGAGCGGCGATCCGGACTTCGTGAAGGTTCCCGTCGAGCGCATCGTCGCCAAGGCCTATGCCGACGCCCGCCGCTCCGCCCTCGACCTCGCGCGCGCCACCGCCTGGACCGGCGGCCTCGCGGCGGCGGAAGGCGCCGACACCACGCACCTCACCGTCGCCGACGGCAAGGGCAACGTCGTCTGCACCACGCAGACCATCAACAGCCTGTTCGGCGCGCGCTTCATCGTGCCCGGCACCGGCATGATCCCCAACAACTACATGAACAACTTCGACCCGCGGCCGGGCAACGCGCTCTCCATCGCGCCGGGCAAGCGGGTCACGACCTCGATGTCGCCAGTGATGGCCACCAAGGACGGCAAGGTGCGCTATGCGCTGGGCCTGCCCGGCGGCCGCAAGATCTTCCCCTCGGCGCTGCAGGCGCTGATCAACCTGATCGACCACGGCATGACCCTGCAGGAAGCCGTCGAAGCGCCGCGCATCTGGACCGAAGGCCCTGTGCTGGAAGTCGAGCACGGCATCCCCGACTCCGTCCGCAAGGGCCTCGAAGCGCGCGGCCACAAGCTCACGATCATGCCGACCGTCGCCGGCGGCATGAACGCGATCCAGTTCCACGACGATGGCAGCATGACCGGCGCCGCCTGCTGGCGGGCCGACGGTGTGGCGGCGGCGTTGGGTGGTGGATTGGCGCGAGCGGGGGTGCGGTTCGAGCTGCCGAGGTGAGACCTAAGAGTGCTCACATAGTAATTATTGTTAGATCACAACCCGCATCCTAAAGTTGAGACATACGAAACTGGCCGTCGAGAGCCAGAGAGCGGGGGAGTGCTTTGACCATAAGAATCGGCGGCGGCCAGACAAAACGCGATTGGAAGAAGGCTGCCTCTGTGGGTGCGGAAGCGGCACTCCAAGCGATAACATTCACTACCGATGGCTTCTCAAATGCCGTATCCGCCCTATTTAAAGGGCTTGAAGCATTACGAGGTGACGACAGCACGGAGTTGCGCGCGACTAATCTTGTAATGGAAACACTAGCTTATGCTGTTTCACATACAATAACTCAGGTTTCTCTGAAGCGAGTGCCGCAAAGAGCCGAGCTAGAAGCGGTAATTGAAGCAATTCTGAACCGAGCGGAGCTTCTCTGTTCCCAGAGAAGCATTGAACTGGATGCGAATAACTTGAAGCATCCGCCTAGCTTTAGCTTGTTCGCAGATGCTGCCAAACGAATCTTTGGGGAGCTTAGTGTTTTTGGCACCAAGCAGAAGAATACGGAAGTCGGCGCGACATTCAATGATGCCGTGACCACTGGCCTGAATCGAATTCGAATCAAGCGTCCAGATTACTTCTCTCCCGTAATGTCTGCGCTCATAGGACCTGACGCCGACGCCAGCGACCGAGTGAAAGCTTGGGCCGAATACCGAGCGAGCTTAGTAGCAAGGTTTGAGGATTCTCCTTTGTTCGGAGAACCTGAATTCGGTGGAGTAACGCTTAGCCAAGTCTATCAACCCCTCAGAACGTGGTGGACTGAGATCGAGGAAATTGGCGAAGCTGAAAAGCAGGATAGTAAGGGAGTGGTGTCCCAGCGGGAGAAGCCGTCACGCATTGTAGTTGAAATGCTTGAAGATGCTGTCGTTGATTGGCTCGAACAGCCAAATCGGGCCGATCGCATTCGACTGGTTTCGGGAGGGCCTGGTTCAGGAAAGTCGACTTTTGCAAAGCGTTTAGCAGCAGTGCTTGCTGTCAATCCACGCTGGCGTGTAGTTCTTGTTCCGCTACAGCGACTAAGGGGGAGCGGCTCTCTAAGCGGTCGAATCGACACATACTTTCGTGACCATCTGGAGGAGCCGTTTGATGGGAACTCCGCGCCATTAGAGACATTAGGAAGAGATGGTCATCAGGACTGGGTAGTTATCTTTGATGGACTCGACGAACTTGCCAAGGAGGGAGCGGGATCCGAAAGTGCCGCGCTAGACTTCGCGGCAGCTTTAGCGGATTGGCGAGCGCAGATTGGCGACAGTGCCGCTGTTCGTTTTCTGGTGCTGGGGCGAGTACCGTCTATGCAAGAGGCAAGAAGGCGGCTTGCGCTTCAAGGTCGTGGCACTCTGCATGTCGCGGACATGTTGCCTTTGAATGAGAGCAAGCACAGATACTGGAGAGCACAACTCAAGGGGTCGGCGAAACTCATTGGCACCGATCAACGCGAAGAATTCTGGAGCCGATGGGCGATCGCTAAAGGACTTTCTCCAGAACCACCAGAGGCTATGAAAGCGGAAGCCCTTGACGACTTAACAAAGGAGCCACTCCTCGCGTATCTGTTGATTATGTCGGGTTACGTCGATGAGCGATGGAGCGAAGCGGCTGAAAATAGGAATAGAATTTATAGTTCTATCTTTGAAAAGATTTGGGATCGAGAACGACGAAAGGATACCCGAGGCCATTTGAATACCATTGGTCAGCCCGGCTTCAACTCCCTCATGGAATCTTTAGGGCTAGCGGCGTGGGGTGGCGGCGGCCGCACTGGAGATGAGGCAACCTATGCCAAGATGCGCGATGCATATATGCGACAGGATCTTTTGGCTGATGCAAAAGCATGTGGCGCCGCCGACCTCGCAAACGTCGCAATACTCTTCTACACAAGAAGAGATGAAGAAGGCGGTCGTGGGTATGAGTTTCTTCACAAGAGCTTCGGTGAATACCTAACCGCACGTGCTCTATTCAATGCTTTTCGCAGATGGGGTTTGCAATTTAAGAATCCAACTCAGGACTTTAATGCTACTGAATTTTTCCGACGCTGGCTCCGCATCGCCGGATCTACTCCCCTTACATTTGAGATAGTTCTGTTCCTTGAAAATGAAGTTCGTCTCGAGGCTTCTAATGCCAATCAAGAATCCTCTTGGTTCGCAGCAAGAGAATGGGCGGCAATTGCAAGAGATTTAGTGGATGCCGCACTAGCAGACGGTCTACCAGCCAACGAAGATGAAAGCTCGTGGCGGCGAGCTGAAGAAACCCAGCGCAACGCAGAAGAGGCACTTTGGGCCATTCTCAGTTCGTGCGCCACTGCTGGCTACCCATTGAATAAGCAGCTCAACCCCGCCGACGAAGGTGGATGGTCAGCCGGCCCCATTGTGTTGCGAGCGTTCACTGAAGACGCTGAAAAGCTGCCTGATCTACTCACTCGACTCATGAGAGGGAATGTATTCAACAATTCCATTGTAACCTATGGAGAGAGCTCGCGCTTCCTCTACAATGTAAATCACTTTCGGGATCTTCTTTACGATCTTGAACCGGAGTTGCTATTCCCTCGCCTATTGTCACGGCTTGACTTGAGCAAAGATGGGATGCTGCGAGTTAGCATATCGGACGCTAATTTCTCTGGTGCAAATTTCAAAAATGCACTCCTTCGAGGTAGACAAATTGCAGAGACGGATTTTTCTGGCGCGATGCTGGATGGCGCCGGGCTAGTTGGTGGATCGTTTATTCGCTGCAATTTTTATGGTGCTTCGATTAAAGGAGCATACCTTCAGCTTGCAAAGCTTTCTTCCTCCACTTTTATCAAAGCGAGCTTAGCCCGTTCCAATCTCAGGGGTGCTAACTTAGATTTCGCAAAATTCGAGGAGACGGATCTCACGCGCGTGGACTTTCGGAGGACTAGCCTCACCAGAGCTAGCTTGAAGAACGCCGATCTTACAACGGCTCGTCTGGAGGGTGTGGTACTCGAACATGCCTACCTACAGGACGCAAACTTGAGCAAAGCAAGGCTCAAGGATGCGAATTTGAAGGGTGCACATTTGCAGAGAGCAAATCTCGAGAGCGCAAATTTAGCAGGAGCAAATCTCGAAGGTGCAAAACTGAGAGGCGCACGGCTAAAGGATGCAAATTTCGAAGGCGCGATTCTCAAGGACACAATCCTCGACCCCAACTTCACTTCGAATACTCTCAATCGAAGAAGAGGCTGACTACAGCCCTCCTTCCCACTGAAGCGGCTGTAACTCACAAGACGCAAGTTCCCTCACCCCTCCGCCAGTTTCGCCGCCAACCGATTGTGCGTCGCCACGACGGGCGCCATGTCCATCGTGACGATCTCGCCGTCCTTCACCACCACGCGGCCGTTGATCACCGTCGTGCGGGCGGGTTGCGGCGCGCAGAAGAGGACGGCGGCGACGGGATCGTGGAGCGCGCCGGCATAGCCGATCGTGTTCAGGTCGAGCGTGAAGAAGTCGGCGCACTTGCCGGGTTCGAGCGAGCCGATGTCGGAGCGGCCGAGCACGCTCGCGCCGCCCAGGGTCGCGAGTTCCAGTGCCTCGCGCGCCGTCATCCATTCCTTGGCGCGCACGGGATGCGACGGTGAGAGGTGCATGTACTTGCGCGGGCCCTCGGGCGGCAACAGGCCGAGCCGCAGCCGCGCCAGCAGCATCGCCTGGCGCGCCTCCATCAGGATGTTGGAAGAATCGTTGCTAGCCGAGCCGTCGACGCCGAGGCCGACCTTCACGCCGGCCGCCATGTACTTCTTGATGGGCGCGATGCCGGAGCCGAGGCGCATGTTCGAGCACGGGCAATGGGCCGCGCCGCAGCCGGTCGCCGCGAACTTCTTGATCTCGTCGTCGTCGACATGGATGGCGTGGGCGAACCACACATCCTCGCCCAGCCAGCCCAGCGACTCCATCCAGTCGACGGGGCGCATCTGGAAGCGCTCCAAGGTGTAGCGCTCCTCGTCGAGGGTCTCGCAGAGATGGGTGTGGAGCTTCACCTTGTAGTGCCGCGCCAGTTTGGCCGTCTCCGTGAGCAGCGAGGTCGTGACGGAGAACGGCGAGCACGGCGCCAGAACGATCTGGGTCATCGAGCCGGTGCCGGCGTCGTGGTACTTCTCGATGACCCTTTGGCTGTCCTTCAGGATGAAGGGCTCCTCCTCCACGCAATCGTCCGGCGGCAGGCCGCCCTTTGATTGGCCGAGCGACATCGACCCGCGGCTGGCGTGGAAGCGCACGCCGATGTCGCGCGCCGCCTCGATCTGGCAATCGACGTTGTTGCCGTTCTTGAAGACGTAGGAATGATCGAAGACCGTCGTGCAGCCGGAGAGCGCCAGTTCGGCCAGGCCCACCAGGGTGCTGGCGCGCGAGGCTTCCGGCGTCGTCCGCGCCCAGACGCGATAGAGCGCCTTCAGCCAGGGGAAGAGGTTGTTGTCCTGCGCGGCCGGGAAATTGCGGGTGAGCGTCTGGTTGAGGTGGTGGTGGGTGTTGACGAAGCCCGGCAGGCAGATCTGGCCGGTGAGGTCGATCACGGTGTCGGCGGTGGCCGGCAGCTCCTCGTTGGGACCCACCTTCTTCAGGATGCCGTCCTCGGCATAGAGCCCGGCGTTCTTCAGCTCTCTGCGCCCGCCGTCCATGGTGACGAGGACGGACGCATTCCTTGCCAGCAGCGTCGCCATTTTTCGCCGATCCCACCCCGTTCCAACCCGGGCCAGAATAGGCAATGCAATCGATTGCACCAGCGGAGAATGCCCCGCCCAGGTCACAGCGGTGCCACTGGGCCAATCCGGTTCGCCTCGGATACGCTGTCGCGGCAACAAACCGTGCGTGGAGGGCAGAATGGCCAAGCTGCAAATGGGGCGACGCGCCATAGCGGCCGTGATCGCGACGGCGGCCGCGGCGGCGGCCCCCCTGCTCGGCGCCCGCGCCCAGAGCCAGGCCCCGCGGGAGCAGGATCGCAGTCGCCCGCCGGCGGAGGGCGGCCGCGACCGCAGCGGACTCATATGGGCCCGCAACGAAACCGAATTCGCCCAGGCGCTTCAGAGCGGCGCGGACGACAGGTACGTTCCCATGTTCGATCCGCGCACCCAGGTCACGCTGACCAAGACCGTCACCGTGCGCCAGAGGAACAACGACGGAAGCCCCTGGGGCGCCAACGGGAACTTCGCCCGGGTCGACTGGGGCGGTCCCGCCGATGCCGACATGATCGTCTATCGGGGCGTGAAGGGGGTGCAGAACCGCGGGTTGTTCCTCGAGAAGTTTTCTCTTTCCGGCAACGGATACAAAGGCGCCCCCTGCGGCGCCTGCCTGAAGCTCTATGCACCGGACGGCGACGAGGGCGCGCTCTACAAGTTCACCTTGCGCGACATCTACACCTCCTACGGGACCTACGGCATCGTGCTGCAGGGCGCGGTGTTCGAGGGCATGTGCGAGAACGTCCATGGCGAGAACCACCGCAAGGACGGCATGCTCATGCAGCACACCAACATGCGTCGGGACAATCGCGGTATCGTTTCCAACGTCCAATTGATCCACCCGAACATGAGCCGCAACATGGGGGCGGGCGTGCGATCGGTCTATTCCTGCAATGCCGCCTTCGGTTCGTTCATTCTCAATGCCGAGGGCGGCATCGTCGCGCCGGACGGGCTGCGGGTCGGCTTTGCCAACAACGGGGAGAACACGGGCGAAGCCGTCTATGTCGTGCCGAGCAACGGCTACGGGTCCAACATCCTCTACAGCGAAGGCTCGACGGACGGCTCCACCCATGCCCGCGAGTTCGTCGACGGCCAATGGAAGAGCGTCGGCAAGCCGCAACTGTACCTGCTGTCCCGGGGCGACGGCGTCAACGAGACCGGCAATCATATCGCGACTTACGGCAATGCCGTCGGCAATCGCGGCATTCGGACCGTCAAGTAGAGCGACGGCGCGCGGCGCCTGAACTGCTCCCGTCCCGGTGCCGGACGGGAGATCGCGGCCGCTGGCCATTCGCAGAGCGGGAGCCGGCCGCGACAGGGTTTGGTCGCCGGAGCGCGGCCGGGCTATCGTCGGCGAGCTTCGATCTCTCAGGAAACGCCCGCTCGCCATGACCCAAGACGCCCAAAAAGACAGCAGCACCTACTGGAAGAAATCGCGCGTCGAGTTGCGCGCTGCCGGCTTCGATCCGGACCGCACGGCCAAGACGACGGCGGTGGTCACCATCGCCAGCGCCTGGACGAACGCGCATCGCTGCAACAACCGGGTGCGCGGCATCGCCGACCTGCTGGTCGAGCTGCTGGCGGAGCGCGGCGGACAGGGGCTGGTCGTGGGCGCGCCGGCGGTGTCCGATGCCTTGACCCAGGGAACGCCGACGGCGGGCTACAGCCTCGTCTCGCGCGACGTTGTCGCGGACTGTTTCGAGATCGGCCATTACGCCCATCACGGCGACGCGATGATCGTCATTTCCGGCTGCGACAAGACCGGCGCGGCCGCGCTGATGCCGCTGGCCCGCACCAATGCGTTCGGGCTCGTCCTTTATCCCGGCACCAGCTCGCCGGGCAAGGTGAGCTTCGAGCCGTGGGCGGCCAAGGGAACCAACCTCACCATCATGGACTATGCCGAGGGCCGTGCCGCCCAGGAAGCCGGACGCATCTCGGCCGCCGAGCTGGTCGAACTGGAGCGCAACGTCATGCCGGGCAGCGGCACCTGCGGGGCGATGTTCACGGCCAACACGATGAGCACGACCGCCGAGGCCATCGGCATGATGCTGCCGCGCGGCGCCTCGCATCCCGCCGACTACGACGCGGCCAGCGACATCCATGCCGACGTGCGGGCACAGGCGCGCGCCTCGGTCGAAGCGCTCTACCGGCTGATGGAGGCCGGCATCCGCCCGCGCGACATCATGACCCTGCGCGCCTTCGAGAACGCCATCACGACGGTCTATGCGATGGGCGGATCGACCAACATGTATCTCCACCTGCTCGCCATCGCGCGGGCGGCCGAGGTGCCGCTCACGATCGAGCGCATCCAGGAGATCGGCGAGCGGGTGCCGCTGATCAGCAACCTGCAGCCGCACGGCCCCTATGCGATGACGAGCCTGCACGCCATCGGCGGCGTGCCCGTCGTGATGAAGGAACTGCTGCGCGCCGGCCTGCTGCATGGCGACGTGATGACCGTCACCGGCAAGACTCTGGCGGAGAACCTGACCGCAACGCCGACCTTGGAAGAGATCGGCAAGCAGGACATCGTCCGTCCGGTCGGCCAGCCGGTCGCGCCGGCCAACAACCATATCAGCGTGCTCCGCGGCAACATCGCGCCGGAAAGCTGCGTGCTGAAGCTCTCGGGCAAGACCCTGGAGAAAGGCGAGTTCCGCGGCACGGCGCGCGTGTTCGACTCCGAGGCCGACACCATGAAGGCGATCCGCGCCGGCGAGATCAAGCCGGGGACCGTGATCGTGGTCCGCAATGTCGGCCCCGTGGGAGGGCCGGGCATGCCGGAGATGGTGATGCTCACCATCCAGCTCCAGGGCCGCGGGCTGGGCGAGGACGTGGCGCTGATCACCGACGGCCGCTTCTCCGGCGTGAGCCACGGCATCCTGATCGGCCACATCTCGCCCGAGGCGGCGCGCGGCGGGCCGATTGCGGCCGTGCGCGACGGCGACACGATCGTGATCGATCCCGGCACGCGGACCCTGAACGTCGACCTGTCGGATGCCGAGATCGCCAAGCGCATGGCCGAGTGGCGCGCGCCTGATCCGGCGGGCCGGCTGAGGCCGGGCTCGGTGCACGACAAGTACGTCCGGCTGGTCTCGTCGGCGCATTACGGCTGCGTGGTCTGAGGGAGGACGAGATGGACACGATTGCGACGACAACCCTCAGCGCCGCCGATCACGCGCGCTTGATGGCCGAGTACAGCCGCGCCGGCGAAGCCCGCGCCCGGGCCCTCGGCAATCGCGGGCCGATCCGCTTCGGCGCCGACGGCAAGATCGATCCGGCGATTCTCGACGCCTACTGGACGCACGGCTTCTACGTGCTCGAAGGCGCAGTCGGCCCCGAGGAGCTGGCGGAGCTGCGCGCCGATGTCGAAGCCGTGCTGGCGCGCGCTCCGGCCGAGCCCGGCTCGACCCTGGACCGCAGCGGCCGACCGGCGCTGGGCGACGGTCTCATCACCCCGCCCTATCGCCTGGCCAAGCCTCTGAGCGACCCGCTCGGCGGAACGACGAAGAACAACGGCCGGCACCCCATCGCCATGCACCAGCCGACGCTGGGCGAGGACGGTCCCGCCTGGACCGTGGAACTGCTCAACGGCAACCTGCACCTGATGGATGCCTGCCTGAGGCTCTACGGCCATCCCGGCCTGCTGGCCGTCGCCGCTGCCGTCAACGGCGACGATTTCGTGCCCTACAACGAGGTGACCTTCGTCAAGGAAGCAGGCCTCGGCCCGTCGGTCGCCTGGCACCAGGACGGCACGACCCACTGGGACGCTGCCGACTGGGACCCCGGCGCGCACGGCTTCAACTTCATGACCCAGCTCTATCCCAGCACGGCCGGCAACTGCGTCTGGGTGCTGCCGGGCAGCCACAAGCTCGGCAAGGTGGACATCAAGACGCTGGCTGCCGAAAGCGGCTCGGACCGGCTGGACGGCGCCGTGCCCTTGCTGAGCGGTGCCGGCGACACGATCGTCACCAACCGCCAGCTCCTGCATGGGTCGTTCGCGAACGCCTCGCCCGACCGGCGCATCACGCTCAATGCGGGTTTCTTCCCGCGGCGGCGCGTGCTGGGCGTGACGACGCGCCGGCTCACCGGCGCCGTCGAGACCTATACCGAGGAGCGCATCGCCGAACGCTCCCGGATCATCCAGCTCGCCATCGACGCCCGGCGGCAGCGCTTTCCGCAAGAGCGTCCTTATATCTACCGCCCTCTGGAGGGCCAGGAAGACCGGAACCGCTGGACCGAGGCGGCCCGCGAGACGCTGCTGAAGAACTACAATCAGCTCGACATGTTCATATAGCCAGGACAGGGGCGAAGTCGCCCCTTGTCCGCCCCGCCCCCTGTCCTATATCCACCGCCGACAATTCACTTACGTCGGATGGCAGGGAATGAACGGAGACACCGGAACCGCGCAGTCGCACCAGTTCCAGGCCGAAGTGGCCGAACTGCTGAACCTGATGGTGCATTCGGTCTATTCGGAGACCGACGTCTTCCTGCGGGAGCTGATCTCCAACGCTTCCGACGCCTGCGACAAGGTCCGCTACGAGGCGATCGCCAATCCCGCGCTGCTGGCCGGTGACGAGCGGCTCGCCATCCGGCTCAAGCCGGATGCTGCCGCCAAGACCCTGACCATCGCCGACAACGGCATCGGCATGGACCGTCAGGAGCTGATCGACAATCTCGGCACCGTGGCGCGGTCCGGCACCAAGGCCTTCCTGAAAGGCCTGAAGGACGCCAAGGACGGGCTCGGCCTGATCGGCCAGTTCGGCGTCGGCTTCTATGCCGCCTTCATGGTCGCCGATCGCATCGAGGTGACCAGTCGGCGTGCAGGCACCCCGGACGCCTGGGTCTGGTCCTCCACCGGCGGCGCGGGCTTCGACGTCGCGCCGGCCAGCGCCGAGCAGGCCGGCCGCGTGGCGCGCGGCACCGAGATCGTGCTGCATCTGAAGGAAGATGCCGCGCGCTACCTGCAGGCCTACGAGCTGGAGCGGGTCGTCCGCACCTACTCCGACCACATTCTCTTCCCCATCGAACTGATCGACGAGAAGGGCGAGACCCGGCAGGTCAATGCCGCCAGCGCCTTGTGGCAGCGCTCGAAGTCCGACGTGAAGCCCGAGGACTACACGCAAGCCTATCGCTCGATCGCGATGGCCTTCGACGAGCCGGCGCTCACGCTGCATTACAAGGTCGAGGGCCGGCAGTCCTATGCGGTGCTGTTGTTCGTGCCGACGACCCCGCCCTTCGACCTGAGCGACCCTTCCCGCAAGGGTCGCGTGAAGCTCTATGTCCGGCGCGTCTACATCACCGACGATGCCGAGCTGCTGCCCGCCTACCTGCGCTTCGTGCGCGGCGTGGTGGACAGCGAGGACCTGCCGCTCAACCTCTCGCGCGAGATGCTGCAGAACAATCCGCAGGTCCGGCAGATCCGCAGCGGCCTGGTCGGCCGCGTACTGGGCGAACTCGAGAGCACGGCGACCAAGGACGCGGAGACCTACGAGAAGGTCTGGCAGTCCTTCGGTCCCGTCCTCAAGGAAGGCCTCTACGAGGACCAGGAACGCCGCAGCCAGCTCCTCGCCCTGACGCGGTTCTCGACCACGACCGGCGGCGACAAGCTGCGCTCGCTGAAGGATTATGTCGCAGACCTGAAGCCCAACCAGACGGAAATCTACTATCTGGTCGGCGAGAGCATGGACCGTCTGAAGTCGAACCCGAAGCTGGAAGCAGCCCGCGCCCGCGGCGTCGAGGTTCTGCTCCTGACCGATCCGATCGACGCCTTCTGGACGACCCTGCCCCAGGAGTTCGACGGCAAGCCGCTGAAGTCACTGAGCCAGGGCGATGTCGATTTCGGCCTCGTGCCGCTCGCCGACAAGACGGACGACAAGGTCGACGAGAAGGTGGACGCCGCCGGCGACGAAGCCATCCTGAGGGCGGTGAAGGAAGCGCTGGGCGACAAGGTCGCCGACGTGCGGCCGTCGCAGCGCCTGACCGAAAGCGCGTCCTGTCTCGTGGCCGGCGAGCAGGGCCGCGATCGCGAACTGGAGCGCCTGCTGGCACGCCAGAACCGCGGCGGCAACGCCAAGCCGATCCTCGAACTCAACATGAAGCACGCGCTGGTGCGTCTGCTGGGGGCTGCCAAGACTGCCGGACACGAGCAGAATGTGGGCGACCTGGCGAGCCTGCTGCTCGATCAGGCCCATATCCTCGATGGCGAGATCCCGTCGGACCCGGCTGCCTTCACCCGACGGCTAAATGCCTTCGTGGTGCGCAGCCTCGAGACAAAGGGATAGCCATCAGGCTACGCGGCCGCCGCTGCGCCAATAACGATGGAGGGCGGCCTCGTCGCCCTTGAACAGGTTGCGGTCGCAATGGGAGATGCCGGGAATGGCGCGCGGCACCGTGCCATAGGCCGCGTCGGCCGCAGTCTCGTCGGCGACATACTGCCAGAGGCGCCAACCCTTGTTGGCCCAAGCGTAAGGTACTTCCGGCTGCTCGCGATAGTCGGCCAGCCACAGGTCGCAACGCGCCAGCACCGAGTTGGGCGACACGGGCTGGCCCAGGCTGAGACGATGTTTGCCGAACCGTTCGCCGTTGGCCCACTTCGGATGGGTATAGAGCAGCGGGAGCCGCCCCGTCTTCTGATAGATCACCTGCACGAAGGCCTCGGCCTGGGCGATCTGCATCGTATTGCGGGGGTTGCGTTCGTTCGGTTCGAGATCGAGCGCCAGCAGGGTGTGAGGGCCCGGCCGCGCGATGGCGAGAAAAGCCATCGCCTGATCGGACCCGGAATATTGTCTGGTGCCGAAATGATAGGCACCCCACATCAACCCGGATTGCTCGGCCTGGTTTCGCCGCGACGAATAGGAGGGATCGATCCAGTCGCCGCCCTCGGTACATTTGTGGATGACGCCGAGTATGCCACTGCGACGCACGGCGCGGAAATCGCTGACCGTGACGTTGTTGCTGATGTCGATTACGGCATCGAGTCCCTCGACAGCGGGACGGTAAGCCTCACCGGAGCCGGGGGCCGGCATGTACGCGGACGCAGGCGCCGGACGTTGACCACAACCAACAAGGGCGGGCGCCGACAAGCCGGCCAAACCGCCCAGCATCAATCTACGAGATATCATTCAGGCAACATTCCCACCGAACGAAGTCGCCTTCCTATTTATCACGCATGCCCATCGATTGCGAAAGAATGCTGTCGCAGCGAAGCAATTTACCGCGAGCGAGTCGGATCCTCCGAGACCTGCACCAGCAGCTTGCCGAAATTCTTGCCCTTGAGCAGGCCCATGAAGGCTTGCGGGGCATTTTCGATGCCCTTCACGATGTCCTCGCGATACTTGATCTTCCCAGCCTTCACCGCGGCCGGCACTTCCTTCCAGAAGCCCTCCATCTTGTCGAAGTGGTCCGACACGATGAAGCCCGTCACGATGGCGCGCTTGATCAGCAACAGGCGCCAGTCGGGACCGGGATTCATCTGCATTTCGTTGTATTGCGAGATCAGACCGCAGAGAGGGACGCGCGCGAAGTCGTTGAGCTGCGGCACGACGGCTGCCTGCACCGCACCGCCGACATTCTCGAAATAGACGTCGATCCCCTTGGGGGCGGCGGCGCGCAGCTCCTTGTAGAGGTTGGCCCCTGCCGCGCGATAGTCGACGCAGGCATCGAAGCCCAGTTCGTTCACGACGTAGTCGCACTTGTCCTTGCCGCCGGCGATGCCGACCGCGCGGCAGCCCCGCAGCTTGGCGAGCTGGCCGACCACCGACCCAACGGCACCCGAGGCGGCGGAGACGACGACGGTCTCGCCCGCTTTGGGCTTGCCGATTTCCATCAGGCCCCACCACGCCGTCATGCCCGGCATGCCGAGCACGGAGAGCGCCGTCGACAGCGGCGCCATGGCAGGATCAAGTTTCATGACGCCCGCCCCGTTGGAGACGGCGTAGCTCTGCCAGCCCGAGTACTCGACGACATAGTCGCCTTCCTTGAACGTCGGGTTCTTCGACTTAACGACCTGGCCCACCGTGCCGCCGACCATCGGATCGCCCAGGTTGACGTTGGCGGCATAGCCTTTCGCTTCGGCCATGCGGCCGCGCATGTAGGGATCGAGCGACAGCCAGATCGTGCGCGAGAGGTACTCGCCCTCCTTGGGCTCGGGAATCGGCGCCTCGTCGATGGCGAAATTGGCATCGGTCGGTTCGCCCTGCGGGCGCGAGTTCAAGAGTACGCGGCGATTGCTGGCCATGGAATCCTCCCAATCTTTGCGGCAGGCTAGCACGCTGATCGAAACGGGAGAACGATGCGCGCCTTCCTCGTCCTGCTCATTCTGCTATGGAGTGGCGTCGTGACTGCCCAGTCCCCCTCCGCACCGCTTACGGCCGACGAACGTGCTCTGATCGACGCCACGCAGCGCAACGATGTCGAGGCGGCGCGCCGACTGATCGCCGCCGGCACCAGCGTCAACGCCCAGGACGAGAAGCGCGACAGCGCGTTCCTGTTGGCCGGCGCCGAGGGGCGGCTCGAAATCCTGAAGCTCGCTTTGCAGGCTGGCGCCGACCTCAAGAGCACCAATCGCTACGGCGGCACGGCGCTGATCCCGGCCTGTCATCACGGCCATGTCGAAACCGTGCGCGAGCTGTTGAAAACCGCCATCGACGTCAATCACGTAAACCGCCTGGGCTGGACCGCCTTGCTCGAGACGGTGATCCTGGGCGATGGCAGTGCGAAGTACATCGAGATCGCGCGTCTGCTGGTCACCCACAAGGCCGACATCAATCTGGCCGACAATCAGGGCGTCACGCCGCTCGGTCATGCCCGCCAGCGCGGACAGCGCGAGATCGCGGCAATCCTGGAAGCTGCTGGCGCCCGCTGAATGACTCCAAAGCGTACCTATGTCTGTCTGCCCGGCGCCTGGATGGGCGCCTGGTCCTGGCAATTCGTTCTCGAACGGCTCACGGCCGCCGGCCATAATGCACGCGCCCTGCCCTTTCGCGGCGTCGGCGAGCGTGCCGCCGAGCTGGCGCCCGACCTCGACAACGATGTCTTCCTTGCCGACACGATCGCCACGCTGGAGCGCGAGGACCTGCGCGACATCGTGCTGGTCGGTCACAGCTTCGGCAGCCTGATCGCAGGCCTCGTCACCGACCGCATCCCCGAGCGCATCGCCCATCTCGTCATCATCGATGGCGGCATCCCGCAGGACGGCCAGTCGATCTTCGGCCGTATTCCCAAGGAGATCGTGGCCAAGCGGCGGAAGCTGGTGAAGCAGGTGAACGGCACCGACGTGCTGCCTTTTGCGCCGGTCGGCAGCTTGATCATCGACGATCCCGTGCTGGCCGCGTGGACGCACCGTCAGCTCACGCCGCATCCGCTGGCCTGCTACACCAAGCCGATCCGGCTCACCCATCCTGCCGGCAACGGGCGGCCGATGACCTACGTCGCCTGCACCAAGCCACGTTATCCGGTGTCGGCCGGCATGCACGAGAAGGTGCAGGCGATGCCGCACATCCGCTATCGCCCCATCGAGGCCGGCCACAACTGTATCATCTCGGCGCCGGACCTCGTGGCAAGCGAACTGCTCGCGATTCCCTAGAACGTCTCTTTATAGGGCCTGAGGTCGATCTCGTGGCTCCAGGCGCTGCGTTGCTGCCGATGCAGGTGCCAGTAATTGTCGACAATGGCGTCGACTTTGAGCAGGCCGTCCGGGCCGGCCTTCTCCGCGCGATCTGGCATGCGCGACAGGAGCCGGTCGCCCTCGATGCCGCCGTCGATGATCACGTGGGCGACATGGATGCCCTGCGGCCCGAACTCGCGCGCCATCGACTGGACCAGCAGGCGCAATCCGCCCTTCGTGGCGTTGAACGCAGCAAAGCGCGGCCGCCCACGCATCGAGCCCGAAGCGCCGGTGAAGATCACCGTGCCGCGGCCGAGCGGCGCCAACCGGCGCATTGCCTCTCTGCCGAACAGGAATCCTGCGAAGCAGCCGACCCGCCAGGAATCCTCGAAATGCCGTGCCGTCATCTCGCGGAAATCGACGGCCACGTTGTTGCCCATGTTGAAGACAAAGAGATCCGCCGGTGTGCCGTCGGCATCGTCCGTCATCGCCATGTCAAAAAGCCGGATGACCTCGTCCTCCTTGGTGCCGTCGACCGTTATTGCCGTCGCCGTCCCGCCCGCCTGGCGAACCGCCTCGACAACCTTGTCGATCTTGGCGGTCGTCCGACCGGCGACCAGGACATGGTAACCCTCCTTTGCAAAACGCAGGCTGGCTGCGCCGCCGATGCCGCGTTCGGCGCCGACGCCCAGAATGAGGGCCTTAGGTTTCTTTGCCATCGGAGTTCCTCGTAGCGAATGACGTTCGATGGAACTTGCGGCCGACCCGACGGCTTCGCTACGGTCCGCCCGCATGAAATTACCTCCATACCCCATGATCGAACCCAACCTCGGCGCGCCGCTCGACGTGCACCGCGCGACCGTCCTGCCGGAATGGATCGACTGGAACGGCCACATGAACGTGGGCTTCTATGTCGTGGCCTTCGACAAGGCGACGGATACGCTGTGCCAGCAATTCGGCTGCGGCTGGGAATATACGCGCGACAAGCTCGGCATGACCTTCGTGCTCGAAGCGCACGTCACCTACGATCGGGAGGTCAAGGAAGGCGATCCGCTGCGGATCACGACGCAGATCCTCGACCACGACGCCAAGCGCATCCACTACATCCACGAAATGCATCACGCGACCGAGGGGTACCTCGCCGCCACCAACGAGTTGATGTTGATGAACATCGACTACGAAACGCGCCGCTCCGCGCCCTGGCCGGATTTCGCCATGGAACGCATCGAGCAACTCGCCGCGGCGCACGCCGGCCTCCCGCGTCCGAAGCAGGCCGGCCGCCTCATTGGTATCAAGAAGAAGTAGTAGTCGCCTTCATGCTGCAATCCCTGCCTTACGAACTGCCCGAACTCGTCACGCGCGCGCCGCTCGACACTCACCGCTCGACCGTGATCCCCGAATGGGTCGACTGGAACGGCCATATGAACGTAGCGTTCTACGTCGCCGCTTTCGACCAGGCGTCCGGTGCCTTCATGCGCAACATGGGACTGGGCCGGCGCTACGTCGACGGCAAGCTCGGCATGACCTTCGTGCTGGAAACCCACGTCACCTACGATCGCGAACTGCGCGAGGGGGCGCCCATGCGCTTCACGACGCAGCTCCTGGCGCGCGACGCCAAGAAGGTCCATCTCTTCCACGAGATGTATCACGCCGAACAGGACTATCTGGCGGCGACCAACGAGACGATCATAATGAACATCGACTACGCCACGCGGCGTTCCGCGCCGTGGCCGGCGCCGGTGGCCGAACGGCTTGACGTCATCTGGGAGACGCACAAGGCGCTGCCCAAGCCGGCCAAGTCCGGCCGCGTCATGGGGTTGGCTAAGAAGACTTAGCCAGCTTCTCCAGCGCCTCGCCGCTCAGCCGGTAGGGCAGCCAGTTGCGGATCCAGCGATAGCCCAGGCGCTCGTAGAAGCCGCGCGCCGGGTTCCAGTCGAGCACGTTGAGGTCGATGCGCTTGTAGCCGCGGGCCGTGCATTCCTGCGCCAGCCCTTGCATCAGAGCACGCGCCACGCCGCCACGGCGTTCTTCCGGCACGACCCAGATATCCTCGATGAAGATGCCGCGTGCTGCCGTCCAGACGGAATAGTTGAAGGTATAGAGCGCGAAGCCCACAGGCTTGCCGCTGCGCTCGGCGATCAAGGCCGCGAACTGGGGATTCTCCCCGAAGCCATCGCGCGCCAGAGTCTGCGGCGTCGAGGCGACGGCATCGGGCTCGTCCTCGTAGGTCGCGAGATCGACCGAAAAACGGTGCAACGTACCCACATCGTCGACGGTGGCCGGCCGTACGACGATGTCCTTTATCTCATCCGGCAAGATAGCCTCCGTCGACGGGCAGGATCGCCCCGGTGATGTAGCTCGCCGCATCGGAACAGAGGAAGACGACAGGCCCCGCCAGTTCCTCGGGCTCTCCCACCCTGCGCATCGGCACGTGGGCGAGGAATGAGGCCAGGCGCGCGGGATCGGCGCGGGTGACCTCGGTCATGGCCGTGGCGATGATGCCCGGCGCAAGCGCGTTCACCCGCACACCATCGGCGGCCAATTCGGTGGCTAACGCTCGCGTGAACTGGGCGAGCGCCCCTTTGGACACGGGATAGGCACCATTGCCGGCAGGCGCCACGAACGAATTGGTCGAGGCGATGTTCACGATGCAGCCCTTGGTGTGCTTGAGCTGTTCGATGAACGCCATGGTGACGTTGAACGGCCCCTGGACGTTCACCTCCATGGTCCGCTCCCAGCGCGCGCGACCGTCCGGTGCCACGAGGTTGCCGCGCAGGAAGATGCCGGCATTGTTGACCAGGATGCCGATCGGGCCGACCAGCAGCGAGATGTCCTGGGCGAGCTTGCGGCAACCCTCGGCATCGGTGACATCGAGCGCATGGCCGCGCGCATCGCCGCCTGTTTTCACGATGCTGTCCGCAATGGCGCGAGCAGCCTCGAGGTCGATATCGGTCACGATCACCCGTGCGCCGGCGGCTGCAAGGCCTCGGGCGATGGCAGCACCATTGCCACGGCCCGCGCCGGTAACAAGAGCAAGCCGTCCGGTGAGCACGTCCTTCATGCGCCCTCTTCCTCCAGCGATTGGCGAGCAGCCGCAAGCGCCTCGCGGATGGCCGCCTCGTCGCCGACGTGATTGGCAAGCAACAGGATCAACCGCGCATCGAAGGCGCGGCACTGTTCGTCGCTGAGGTCCTTATGGGCATCGACGATGGCGTTGTAGACATCGTCGGGCCGCGAGAGATTAAGCGAGCGCCGCAGGGCGCCCGTTACCACCGCAGAGGGAGCATCATCGGACATTGCGGCTCCTTCAACCATCGCCCGTCGCACGCCGGACGGCCGCATCGACGGCCACGGGATCATAGCGGCGCCAGCGGGCGGCGACATAACGGTCGGGACGGATGAGATAGCTGGTGCCCGGCCGTGCGTCGTAACGCTGGCGGGCCAGCCCATCGCCCGAAACGCACAAACCTTTCACCCCTTGCGGCAGACACCCGAACGCAAAGCCGCGGTCGGCAAAGGTCAGCAGCGTGAAGTCCGGGCCGACCCGGTCGACCAGCCAGCCGTCGCCGTCGCCTCCCACCGGAGCGTCGACCATGGCATGGCCGGGCGCCGGACCGCGGCGCCAGTCCTGATCGACATCTGGCGTATCGAGGGCAGAGCCGGCATGGCCGGTCGGCACCGACAGCCGTCCGCTGTTGATCAGGGCGCGGGCAAAGGGAAAGTCGCGCGCCAGCGCCAGGGCGGCGTCGCGGAAGGCGCGCGAGGCCGCGAACTTGGGCGTGATGAAGTCGGTGCTGCGCGTCGAGTTCAGGATGTTCTCGTGCGACGCCGCGCGCCGTTCGCTGCAATAGCTGTCAATCAGACTGGCTGGCGCGGCGCCTGCGAGGACGAGAGCGAGCTTCCAGGCGAGATTGTCAACGTCGGCGATGGCGCTATTGCCGCCGCGCGCCCCGAACGGCGACACGACATGCGCGGCATCGCCCGCGAAGATCACCCGACCGTGGACGAAGCGCTCCATCATCCGGCAGGTGAAGGTATAGACACTGGTCCATTCGTGCTCCCAGCGCGCGTCGGGCCCGAACATCTGGCGCAGCCGCCGATCGACATTCTCGGGCTTCTTTTCTTCCTCGGCATCGGCGTCGCGACCGAGCTGGAAATCCACACGCAGGACGTCGTCGGCCTGGCGGTGAAGCAACACCGAATTGGTCGGATGGAACGGCGGATAGAACCAGAAGCGCCGTTCCTTGGGCAGCTCGCTCAACAAGCGGATATCGGCGATCAGGAACTGGTCGTGGAAAACCTCGCCGGGATACGGCAAGCCCAGCATGTGCCGCACCGGGCTGCGCACGCCGTCGCAAGCGACCAGCCAGTCCGTCTCGAGCTTGTAACGGCCCTCTGGCGTCTCGACCTCGATGGTGACGCCATCGCCGCGTGGCGCCACGCCGACCACCTTGTTGCGAAAGCGCAGATCGACGAGCGCCTCCGCCAGACAGCGCTCGAAGAGATACTCCTCCACATAGTATTGCTGCAGGTTCACGAAAGCAGGAAACTTCTGTTCCGGCTCGGGCTGCAGGCTGAAGCGGTAGATCGGCTTGTCGCGGAGATAGACCTCGCCCTGCCCCCAGGTAATGCCCTTATCGACCATCCGCTGGGCGATGCCGAAACGGTCCCAGACCTCGAGGCTGTGCTTGGCCTGGCAGATCGAGCGGCTGCCGACACTCACCGTATCGTCCTCGTCGAGCACGACCGTGGGTATGCCGCGTTGCGCCAGCAACAGGGCAAGCGTAGGCCCGGCCATGCCGGCGCCCACGATCACGACCGGCCGGCGCGCCGTCTGACCGTCAAGCTCGGGCGGCCGACGATAGGGATACTGGCGGTAGGTGTAGGAGCTCAGCCGTCCTTCTCCAGCGCAGCCCACATCTCGACGTCGCGTTCAGCGGTCCAGATGCGCGGATGATCGAGGCCCTTGGCTTCATCGTAGGCACGCGACACGTCGAACGGCATGCAGTGCTCGAAGATCACCCAGTTGCCGTAGCGCGGATGCAGCGCCGACATCGCCTTGTCGTAAGCCTGCTTCAGCGACTCGCCCGCCACGGCGCTGGCCGAGACCGCCTTGTAGAGATCATTGAGAAAAGCCTGGGTACCGGCGATGCCTTCCTCGACGGCAGTTTCGCCGATCAGCGCATCGCCACGGCCCGGCACCAGCGCCTGGGGCCTGAGGTCACGCAGCTTCTGCAGCGTCTCGGGCCAGTCCTTGTAATGGGCGTCGCCGGCATAGGGCGTGGCGCCATATTCGACGAGGTCGCCGCTGAACAGCGTGCGCTCCTCGGGCAGCCAGACGATCGTGTCGCCCTTGGTGTGGCCGCGGCCGGCATGGATGATGTCGACCTGGAGCTTGCCCAGCCACAGCGTCATCCGGTCGTTGAAGGTGATCGTGGGCCAAGTAAGGCCGGGAATGGTTTCGGCCGCCTGGAACAGCCGCGGGAAGCGTTGCAGTTCGGACTTGTAGTCCTGGGCACCACGCTCGACGATCATGTCGCGTGTCGCCTCGCTGCAGATGATGTGCTCGGGATTGTAGCCGGCCGCCCCCAGAACACGCACCGCGTGGTAATGCGAGAGCACCACATACTTGATGGGCTTGTCGGTAACGGTGCGGATGCGCTGGATGACCTGTTCGGCCATTTTCGGCGTCGCCTGCGTGTCGATCACCATCACCGCGTCGTCGCCGACGACAATGCCGGTGTTGGGATCGCCCTCGGCGGTGAAGGCATACGCATGGTCGGACAGCCGGCTGAAGGTGATCTTCTTCTCCGCCATATCCGCCTGCGAGGCGAAGGCTCTGGCCATCGTCATCTCCCGTATGCTTGGTCGTTCATATGAACCTATGCAGCCGCCGTGCTCGAAGTCAAAGCACGGCTATGCACAGGCAGCGGCTCGATATCCGCTCAGTCCGAGCCGAACTTGTGATAGGCGGCGCGATCGCCGGTGCGCACGGTCACTTCGAAGGCGTCGCCGTCCCGCTCCATCCGCAACTTGACGGCGGTACCCGCCGGGCCGCTGCCCCAGAGTTTGCGGTAGAAATCGGCGATGTCATCCAGCACATCGTCGTTGAGGGCATGCAGGATATCGCCGCGTTGCAGGCCGGCGCGATCGGCCGGGCCGCCGTCGAAAATGCCACCGACCACGAGATGGCCCACATGCTCGAGCGTATAGAGGCCGAGCCACGGCCGGGGCGGCGTCGACAGACGGCCGGTCGATACCAGCTCCTGAAAGATCGGCTTCAGCCGGTTGATCGGCACATACATGTTGCCGGGAAATGCCGGCGCGCCCGGCCCTAGCGCCTCCTGCACCAGGAGCGAGCCGACGCCCAGCAGTTCGCCTTCCGCGCCGATCAGCGCCGAGCCGCCCCACATCGGAAACGCCGGCACCGTGAAGATCGCGTTGTCGAGGAGGTATTCCCAATAGCCCGCGAATTCGCGACGGCCGGCAACCTTGATTTTGAGCGTCGACTTGGCGCCACCCAAGCCCGCGACATAGGCCTCGCTGCGCAGCGTCAGGGTGTCGGAGTCGCCGAAACGCAGCGGCCTGTGCTGCATCGGGGCCTCCGTCCGCACCAGGGCAAAGCCGCTTTCATAGTCGTACCCCACGATGTGGGCCGGCAGTTCCCGTCCGTCGATATCGGTGATCGTCACCGTATCGGCCTCCATGACGAGGTAGCTGATGGTGACCACGAGGCCTTCGCCATCCAGCAGGATGCCATGACCTTCACGCTCCGTGCCCAATGTCTGGGCGGTCCGGCGACTGGCTGGAACGGTCGCCCTGACGCCCACAACCGCCGGCAATGCCGCCAGAACCGGAGGCGGCAGATTCGAGCCGCTGCTGCCCGGGGTCTGGGCAACGACGCCCTCCTGCCCGGAAGGTGGCCAATGACCAGCGCCGTTAGCGGAACCGTTCAGTCCTCGGGCCATCCGCGTACCTCCCGCACTCGACAAGCGCGTCCACAGTCTAAAGATAGGCGTCTGCCGTCCCGATTGCTATATGACGCTTCATGGCGCCCCCCGCCGATCCGTTTGAAATCACCGACGACCCCGTAGCGGCTGATCCCGTTCCGGCACGGCGCGCCCTTGCGTCCACGGCCCACCTCGACGGGCTGAACGAGGAGCAGCGCCAGGCCGTCACCCACACTGGCGGCCCCCTGCTGGTCCTGGCCGGCGCCGGCACCGGCAAAACCCGCGTGCTGACGACCCGGATTGCCCACCTGCTGATTACCGGCCAGACCCGGCCCTCGCAGGTGCTTGCAGTGACCTTCACCAACAAGGCGGCCCGCGAGATGCTCGACCGCGTGGCGAGCCTGATCGGCGGCGCGGCCGACGGTATGTGGCTCGGCACCTTCCATTCGGTCGGCGTCCGCGTGCTGCGCCGTCACGCCGAATTGATCGGACTGAAGAGCAATTTCACCATTCTCGACACCGACGACCAGACACGGCTGATCAAGCAGCTCCTGCAGGCCGAGGGGATCGACGACAAGAAGTGGCCGGCGCGAATCCTCTCCGGGATCATCCAGCGCTGGAAGGACCGTGCGTTGACGCCCGAGAAGGTGTCGGCCGACGAGGCGGGCGACTTCGCCAACGGCAGGGCGGCGGACATCTACCGCCAGTACCAGGCCAGGCTCGCCGAGGTGAACGCCGTCGATTTCGGCGATCTCGTGATGCATTGCGTCACCCTGTGGCAGCAACATCCCGACGTGCTGGCACTCTATCATCGTCGCTTCCGCCACATCCTGGTCGACGAGTATCAGGACACCAACGTCGCTCAGTATCTCTGGCTGCGTCTACTGGCGCAGGGCACGCAGGACGTTTGCTGCGTCGGCGACGACGACCAGTCGATCTACGGATGGCGTGGCGCCGAAGTCGGCAACATCCTGCGCTTCGAGAAGGACTTTCCCGGCGCCACCATCGTGCGACTGGAGCGCAACTACCGTTCGACGCCGCATATCCTCGCGGCGGCCTCGCACCTGATCGCCCACAACGAGGGGCGCCTGGGCAAGACGCTGTGGACGGAGAGCAAGGAAGGCGAGCGCATCTCTCTGCGCGGCGTGTGGGACGGCGACGAGGAGGCTCGCACCATCGGCGAGGAGATCGAGGCGCTGCAACGCGACAAGCACACGCTCGCGCAGATCGCCATCCTCGTGCGCGCCGGCTTCCAGACGCGCGAATTCGAAGAACGCTTCATCACCATGGGCCTGCCCTATCGCGTGATCGGCGGTCCACGCTTCTACGAGCGCCAGGAGATCCGCGATGCGCTGGCCTATTGCCGGGTCACCGTGCAGCACGACGACGATCTGGCCTTCGAGCGCATCTACAACACGCCGCGCCGGGGCCTCGGTGAATCGGCCCTGCGCACCCTGCGCATGATCCAGCGGGCGCAGAAGATTTCGTTGTTCGAGGCCACGCGCCGGGCGCTGGAAACGGACGAGCTGAAGGCCCGCCCGCGCAAGTCCCTGGGCGACCTGATCCGCAGCTTCGAGCGCTGGCGGGCCATGCTGGACGGCATGAGCCATGTCGAGGTGGTCGAAACCATTCTCGACGAATCGGGCTACACCGACATGCTGCGCATGGATCGCTCGCCCGAAGCCGAGGGCCGGCTCGAGAACCTCAAGGAATTGACCAACGCATTGCAGGAGTTCGACTCGCTGCCGGCCTTCCTGGAGCATGTGGCGCTGCTCACCGACAATGCCGAGCGGTCCAATGGCGACATGGTGAGCGTCATGACGCTCCACGCCGCCAAGGGCCTGGAATTCGACACGGTGTTCCTGCCGGGCTGGGAGGAAGGGCTGTTTCCCAACCAGCGCGCACTCGACGACAAGGGCCTGGCCGGCCTCGAAGAGGAGCGGCGGCTGGCCTATGTCGGGCTAACGCGGGCGCGCAAGCGGGCCTACGTCTCCTTCGCCGCCAATCGACGCGTGTTCAACCAGTGGCAGGCCGCCATCCCTTCGCGCTTCCTGCGGGAGCTACCGACCGACCGGCTCGCGGAAAGCAGCGACGCCGGCCTCTACGCGACCTACTCCGCCGGCCATCACGGCGGGCTGCGCGAGCAGGCAAGCGGCTTCGACTATGAGAGCCTGGGCGTCGCCTCCGGCCGGCGCCCGCGCTGGCGCGACGAGACGGCCGACGACCGACGCGCCGTCGAAGGCGACAAGCTCGACCTCAGCGTCGGCCAGCGCGTCTTTCACCAGAAGTTCGGCTACGGCCGAATCGTCGCCGTGGACGGCAACAAGCTCGACATCGAATTCGAGAAGGCCGGTTCCAAGAAAGTGCTCGATAGCTTCATCGAAGCTGCCTGACAAAAAAGAAACTGCAGGGGAGAAACATCATGTTCCGCCGATCAGCTCTCGCCTTAGCCGCTCCTCTGGCCCTCGTTCTCGCCACAGGAAGCGCCGTCGCCCAGACCGGCAAGGTGACGGTGGTCACGTCGTTCTCGAAGGACGTCACCGACCCCATCAAGAAAGCCTTCGAGAAGGCCGTGCCGGGCGCCGCGCTGGAAGTGCAGAACCGCAACACCAATGCCGGCGTAAAGTTCCTCGAAGAGACCAAGAGCAACAACCAGGTCGACCTGTTCTGGGCTTCGGCGCCCGACGCCTTCGAGGTGTTGAAGGGCAAGAAGCTGCTGGCGGCCTACAAGCCCAAGGCGACCGGCATCGCCGAAAAAGTCGGCTCCTATCCGGTGAACGACAAGGACGGCTTCTATTCCGGCTTCGCCGCCTCGGGCTACGGCATCATGTGGAACGAGCGCTACGTGAAGGCCAAGAAGCTGCCGTCACCCAAGGAGTGGCAGGACCTCGCGCAGCCTCCCTACTTCGACCATGTGTCGATCTCGGCGCCCTCGCGCTCGGGCACGACGCATCTCACGATCGAAACCATCCTGCAGGGCGAGGGCTGGGACAAGGGCTGGCGCACCATCAAGGACATATCGGGCAACCTGCGGCAGGTCACGGACCGTTCGTTCGGCGTCCCCGAAGCCGTCAACTCCGGCCAGGTCGGCTATGGCATCGTCATCGACTTCTTCGCCTTCTCCTCGCAGGGCGCGGGCTTTCCGGTGAAGTTCGTCTATCCGTCTGTCACGACGCTGGTCCCCGCCAATGTGGGCATCGTCGCCAACGCACCGAACAAGGCCGGCGCCGAAGCCTTCATCGAATTCCTGCTCTCCCCGGCCGGTCAGGAAGTGCTGCTTGAGCCGACCATCCGTCGCCTGCCCGTCCGGCCCGAGACCTATGCCAAGGCGCCCGCCGGCTATCCCAATCCCTTCAAGGACAAGAACCTGCAGGGCTTGCTGACCTTCAATGCCGAACTGTCTGAGAGCCGCACCGCGGCGGTCGATACCCTGTTCGACCAGCTCATCACCTTCCAGCTCGAGCCGCTGAAGGCCGCCACCAAGGCACTGCACGAGGTCGATGCCGCGCTCGCCAAGAAGGACAATCTCCAGGCGCGAGCGCTTGCCAAGGAGGCGCGCGACCTGATCGCCGCCATGCCGGTCACGGACGCGCAGGCAGCCTCCCCCGAGATCAAGGCCGCCTTCACCGGGGCTAAGGAAAAGTCGTCGCGCCAGGCCGAGCTCGAACAGCAATGGTCGGCCTTCGCCAAGGAAAAATACGCCGCGGCCAAGGCCAAGGCCGACGAGGCATTGAAGCTCCTCCGCTGAAGCTCGTGACTTGACCATGCGCTCGCCCGGCCAGGTTGCCCTGGCGCTGGCCATTGCCCTCTTCCTCGGGGTTTTCCTGGTCGTGCCCGTGGCGACCGTGGTCTATGTCGCCTTCACCGAGAAGGGCGGCGGCGCACTCACGCTGATCAACTTCGTGGACTTTGCGCGCACCGACCTGTTCGTGCGCTCCTTCTGGAACTCCGTCTACGTCTCCGCAATGACGGTCGTCTGGGCCTCGGCGCTGGCTCTGCCGCTCGCCTACCTCACGACGCGCTTCGAATTCCGCGGCGCCATGCTGGTCCAGACCCTGGGCTTCCTGCCGCTGATCATGCCTCCGTTCGTCGGCGCGGTGGCGATGCAGCTCCTGTTCGGGCGCAACGGCTCGGTCAACCTGCTCCTCGAAGAATGGTTCGATTTCAAGATCGGCTTCATGGAGGGGCTGAACGGCGTCATCTTCCTGCAGGCGATCCACTACTTCCCCTTCATCCTAGTCAATCTGTCGGCGGCGCTGCGCAACATCGACCGCAGCATGGAGGAGGCCGCACAGAACCTGGGCTCGCACGGGTTGCGCCTGTTCCGCCGTATCGCCCTGCCGCTGGCATTGCCCGGCTACATCGCGGGCGCCAGCCTGGTGTTCGTGAAGGTCTTCGACGACGTCGCCACGCCGCTGCTGCTGAACGTCAAGGAAATGCTGGCGCCGCAGGCCTATCTGCGCATCACTTCCATCGGCATCGACGATCCGATGGGCTACGTGATCTCGGTCGTGCTGATCGTGGTCGCCGTGGCGACCATGTGGGCCACGGCGCTCGTGATGAAGGGCAAGGACTACGCCACCACACAGCGCGGAGGCGGTGGCCTCGCCCGCCGCCAGCTCAAGCCGCGCGAACAGGTGCTGGCCTACGCGGTCGTGATCCTGATCCTGCTGCTGGTGCTGGCGCCGCATTTCGGACTGGTGCTGCTCTCCTTCGCCACCGTCTGGTCGTTCAGCCCGCTGCCCGACGGCTACACCCTCGCCCACTATGCCCGCGTGCTGGGCGACAGTTCCGTCTACATCAAGAACACGCTGCTCTATTCCGGCCTCGCGGCAGCCATCGATGTCGTGATCGGCGGCGCCATCGCCTATCTCGTGCTGCGCACCCGCCTGCCCGGCCGGCAATGGCTCGACTGGGCCGCCAGCACCGCGCTGGCCGTCCCGGGTGTCGTGCTGGGCATCGGCTATCTCCGCGCCTTCTATGGCGTGAAGCTGCCGGACGGTACACCGCTGGCGGCACTCTGGATCGTGATCGTGCTGGCCATCGCCATCCGTCGCCTGCCCTACGCGCTCCGCGCCGCCTACGCCGCCTTGCAGCAAATCTCGGTGTCGCTGGAAGAAGCCGCAGAGAACCTCGGCGCCACCAAGGCGCGAACCGTGCGCCGCATCGTGGTGCCTCTGATGACGGGCGGCCTGCTGGCGGGCTTCGTCACCAGCTTCGCCACAGCAGCCGTCGAGCTCTCGGCCGTGCTGATGCTGGTGCAGTCGAACTCCGATGCGCCGCTGGCCTATGGCCTCTACGTACTCATGCAGACACCGGCCGGTCGCGGTGCCGGCGCGGCATTGGGCGTCATCGCGGTGATCATCGTGGCGGTCTGCATGTGGCTCTCGCAGCTCGCCGCCGACCGCTCGCAACGCGCACGCGGCCTCGATATATGACGGAGATGACCATGTCGAAGCCGGCAAAGGCGATGAAGGCAACGGGCATCGAGATCAGCGGCGTCAACCTTTCCTACGGGTCGACGCATGTGCTGAAGGACGTGGCACTGTCGATCCGGCCCGGCGAGTTCTTCGCCTTTCTGGGCCCGTCGGGCTGCGGCAAGACTACCCTGCTGCGCCTGATCGCGGGCTTCGCCCAGGCCCAGTCCGGCCGCGTGCTGCTCGACGGTCAGGACGTGGCGCCCTTGCCGCCGTGGAAGCGCGATGTCGGCATGGTGTTCCAGAGCTATGCATTGTGGCCTCACATGACGGTAGCCAAGAACGTTGCCTTCGGCCTGGAGGAGCGACGTCTGCCGCGCGCCGAGATCGACCGCCGGGTCGCGCAGGCGCTCGAATTGGTCGGCCTCTCGGACTATGCCCAACGGCGCCCTGCCCAGCTCTCGGGCGGCCAGCAGCAGCGCGTGGCGGTGGCACGAACGGTCGCCATCGAACCCAAGGTGCTGCTGCTGGACGAGCCCCTCAGCAACCTCGACGCCAAGATGCGGGTCAGCGTGCGGCGCGAGCTGCGGACCCTGCAGCAGCGGCTCGGCCTGACCACGATCTTCGTCACGCACGACCAGGAAGAGGCCAACACGATCTGCGACCGTATCGCGGTCATGGAAGCCGGCGTCATTCGCCAGGTCGGCACGCCGATGGAGCTTTATGAAAAGCCGGCCAACCTCTTCGTGGCGAGCTTCCTGGGCTCGGCCAATATTCTGGGTGAAGGTGCAGGCATTGCCGTCCCGGCGGGCAAGCGCCTAGTCTTCAGGCCGCAACATGCCACGCTGTCGCCCGCCGAAGTCGCTGCCTTGCACGGTCCGATCACGCACCGCGAATTCCTGGGCGCCACCGTGCGTTACGGCGTGCGCATCGGCGAGAGCGAGATCCTGATCGAGACACCGTTCCACTCCGGCAACGAGTTGCGGGCCGTCGGCGACGTCGTGGGAGTAGCCATACCGTCCGAGCGCATGCTCTACCTGCCCGCATGAGTACCGTCCGCAAAGCAGGTTTTGTCGTGCCCGCCACCGAGCGCGCCGCGTGGGAAGCGCTCCTCGAAGAGCGGTTGAGCGAAGATGGCTTCATTGTCGCGAGCTGCGAAGTCTCGCGCGACGGGCCATGGCGCATCGACATCTTCGGCGAAGGCGAGGCCGCTTCGGTCGAGGCCGCGATCGTCGCCGCGGCACAGGCTCTGGGCGTCCCTCGGCCGGACTGGCAGTGGGAAGACCTTCCCGACATCGACTGGGTCGCCGAGAACCAGCGCTCGTTCCAGCCCTTCACCGTCGGTCCGTTCTGGGTTCATCCCTCGCATGTCAGCGACGGCATGCCGAGTGGATTGCTGCCGTTGCGCATCGACGCCGGACTAGCCTTCGGTACCGGGACGCATGCCACGACGCGCGGCTGCCTGGAGATGCTGGCGACGCTCGATCCGAGCGAAACGGTGAATGCCGTTGATGTCGGCTGTGGCAGCGGCATCCTTGCCATCGCCATGGCCAAGCTTTGGCAGCGGCCGGTGATCGGCGGCGACAACGATGCCGAGGCCGTCGACGTGGCGCGCGAGAACGCCGCACTGAACGGCGTGGCCAACTTCTGTCGTTTCTTCGTGTCGGCTGGCCTCGACGCCGACGAGCTGCGGGGGCCCGCGCCTTACGATCTCATCGTGGCGAACATTCTCGCGGGGCCGCTGGTCGAGCTTTCAGAGTCCTTCGCCGCCGCGGTCAGGCCAGGGGGACGTGTATTGCTGAGTGGGCTATTGGTCGAGCAAGCCGCTCAAGTCCTCTCGGCCTATGGCCGGCACGGCTTCACTTTCGAGCGCCGTATCGACCTAGAAACCGGCGGCGCCTGGTGGCGCAGCCTGGTGCTCCGGCGGACCTAGACGCAGAAGGCCGGCGAGGCCTACCCGGAACGATAAAGGGCCGACTTTCGCCGGCCCTTTTACGCTTACGCTACGCTACAAACTCTACGCTGCGCGACGCAGATTCTGGTTCGCCGCAACGACGAGGCCGGTGACGCCGTCGATCTGCGGGACAATACCTTCGGCGGCCTCGCGGACAGCGAAGCTGATGTCCGCACGGCACAGGCCGAGATCGGACAGTTCGCGGTCGGTCATGCGGTGCAGTTGGGCCTCGGCGGCCCGCACCTTCATGTCGGCTTTGATGCCTGCGACAAGCCGGTCGTATTGCCGGCCGAGCCACAGAAAGCCGTCACCCAGAGCGTTGGCCAGCATCTCGGCGCGTGCATATCGGGCACGCAGCTCGATCAAGCGGCGGTCGTCGAAGGTGAAGCCGATCTTGGAAATCCCGTTTCCCCCCGCCGGCGCAGTTTCGCTGGTCAGATCTTCAAAGGTCCGAATCGGCTGGGTCATCATGATAGTCTCCTTCTTGTGCAGCGCACTTATTGAATGCTGCACCGCACCTAGCAAATATAGAGCCTTGAGTTACAACAATAAGTGCCGGTCTTGAAGGGTCGATATGCATCCATTGCATGACACAATATAATTTTGCATCTCGCGGATGCGAAAGAACAAATATTGCTTAATTTGCCTGTTTCCAGCACGACGCGTAGGGTCCCAAATCATCATGAGTTCCGCCCCAGACGACGTTCTTCATCTCCTCCGCCAGCGCGGGCGCAATCCCGACCCGGCTGTTCTCGATTCGCTCATGCGCGGCGTGGCGGCAGCCCCCGAAGGGCTGGCGGGGCCTGAGTGGGTCGAGCTGGTAGAGCCTGGTGCCGATGCTGAACTGATCAGCGCGCTGACCAAATGGCGGGCAGAACTAATAGAAGCCGGGGACGGTCTCGACGTCTCGCCTGCACCAGCCAACCGCCTCGGAGACCTGCGGGCCGAACTGAGGCGTCGCGGACTCGACGGCTTCGTCGTGCCGCGCGCCGACGAGCATCAGGGAGAGTACGTACCGCGCCGCTCCCAGCGCTTGGGCTGGCTCACGGGCTTCGCGGGCTCCGCCGGCCTCGCCATCGTCCTGGCCGACAAGGCGGCGATCTTCGTCGATGGTCGCTATACGCTCGCCGTGCGCGCACAGGTCGATATCGCAGCCTTCGTGCCGCACCAAGTTCCCGAAGAACTACCCGAGCAGTGGATCGCAACGAACCTGCCGCGCGGCGGCAAGCTCGGCTTCGACCCCTGGCTGCAGACGGTTGACGGTTACGAGCGTTTTGCGCGGGCCTGCCAAAGCGCCGGAGGTAGTTTTGTCTCCGTCGAATCCAACCCCGTCGACTCGGTCTGGCACGACCGGGCGCCGGCGCCGCTGGCGCCTGTCGTGCCACAGCCGGTCGAGTTCGCCGGCGAAGCGAGCGAGACCAAGCGGGCGCGCGTCGCCCAAGCCATCGCGGCCAAGGGTGCCGACGCCGCATTGATCACGGCCCCCGATTCGATTGCCTGGCTCCTGAACGTGCGCGGCGGAGACGTTCCGCGCACGCCCTTTCCGCTGGGCTTCGCCGTGTTGCACGCCGACGGCCATGTCGATCTCTACATGGACCGCCGCAAAGTGCCGGACCGTACGGCCGCCTGGCTCGGCAACGCCGTCACCCTGGCGCCGCCCGAGGAGCTAGGCAGCGCGCTCGACGCCCTCGGACAAACGGGCAAGCGCGTCCTGATCGAGGCGGCGACGGCGCCCTACTGGGCGGCCACGCGCCTTCAGGCGGCCGGCGTCACCCTCGTGCGCGATGCCGATCCGGTGTCGCTGCCCAAGGCCTGCAAGAACAAGGTCGAACTGGAGGGCATCCGCAGCGCCCATCGCCGCGACGGGGTCGCCGTCAGCCGCTTCCTGGGTTGGCTCGCCCGCGAATCGAAGAGCGGCAAGCTGCGGGAAATCGAAGTTTCCGACCGCCTGCAGGCGCTGCGCGAGGAAACCGGCAAGCTGCGCGATCTGAGCTTCGACACGATCTCCGGCGCCGGGCCCAATGGCGCCATCGTCCACTACCGCGCCTCCGAAGCGACCGAGCGTCCGCTCGAACCCGGCAGCCTCTATCTGGTCGATTCGGGCGCGCAGTATCGCGACGGCACGACCGACATCACGCGCACCGTGGCGATCGGCACACCGACGCCGGAGATGCGCGACCGCTTCACCCGTGTGCTCAAGGGCCATATCGCGCTGGCGACGGCGCGCTTCCCGGTCGGCACATCCGGCTCCCAGCTCGATGCACTGGCGCGCTATGCCCTCTGGCAGGTCGGGCTCGACTACGACCATGGCACCGGCCACGGCGTCGGCGCCTATCTTTCCGTACACGAAGGGCCGCATCGCATCTCCAAGATGCCCAACACCGTGGCGCTGCAGCCCGGTATGATCGTCAGCAACGAGCCGGGCTACTACAAGGCCGGCGGATACGGCATCCGCATCGAGAACCTGATCGCGGTGAAGGAAGCCGAGATCGAGGGTGCCGACCGGCGCTATCTCGAATTCGAGACCCTGACACTTGCCCCCATCGATCTTGCCTGCGTCGAGCCGAAACTTCTGACCGATGCCGAGCGGCGGTGGCTCAATGATTATCACCGGCGCGTGCGCGAGACGGTCGAGCCCGAAACCGACGAAGCGACCCGCGCCTGGCTGGCGGAAGCGACCCGCCCGATCTGAGTTCGCCCCTGAAGCTCAGCCGGCGACGAGCTTCAGCCACTCCTCCTCGGTCATCGTCTGGACGCCGAGTTCGGCCGCCTTGCGCGCCTTGGAACCGGCATTCTCGCCGACCACCACCAGGCTGGTCTTCTTGGAGACCGAATCCGTCACCTTGGCGCCCAGCTCCTCGGCCTGCGCCTTGGCAGCATCGCGGGTCAGGGTGGAAAGCTCGCCGGTGAAGACCACGATCTTGTCGCGCAGCTTGGCGTCGGCCGCGACGACCCGCCGTTCGACCGGCTGGACGGTGAGCTGCTTCAGGAGATCGCGAATGATCTCGACCGTATGGCCTTCGCTGAAGAAGGTGCACATCGCGTCCGCCGTGGTCACGCCGATCTGCTCGACATTGCACAGCCGGCCGTAGCTCGGACCGACCGTTTCGGCGGCCTTTTCTTTCTTTACACCGTCAGGATGTTTTTTGCGCTCCCGCGAAGCCGCCAGCATCTCGGCCAGCCACGTGTCAGCATCACCATATTCCTGAGCCAGGATCTTGGCCGTGGCCTCGCCGATCAGCGGAATACCGATCGAATTGATCAGCCTGTCGAGGGAGATGGTCCGGCGCGCCTCGATTGCAGCGACCAGGTTGCGCGCCGACAGGTCGCCCCATCCTTCGCGCTTCTTGATGGTGTCAACATGTGCTGTCAGGCGAAAAATGTCGCCAGGCACCTTCAGAAGGCCATCGTTGAAGAAGTTTTCGATGTGCGTGCCGCCCAGCCCCTCGATGTCGAAGCAGTTGCGCGACACGAAGTGGCGCAGGCGCTCGACCTGCTGGAAGGGGCATTCGAGCCCCCCCGAGCAGCGCCGCACCACGCCGCCCTCCTCGCTCGCCACCTTGGTCTTCAGCGGACAGGGGCAGTGCGTGGGGAAGTGGAACTTCTCGGTCTTCCTGGGCCGCTCCTCGGGCACGTAGCCCAGCACCTGCGGAATGACGTCGCCCGCCCTCTGGACGATCACCATGTCGCCGACCCGCACGTCGAGCCGCTCGATTTCGTCGGCATTGTGCAGGGTGGCGCGCGCCACCATGACGCCGCCGACATTGACTGGTTCGAGATCGGCCACCGGGGTCAGGGCGCCGGTACGGCCGACCTGGATCAGGATGTCGTTCAACCGGGTCCGCGCCTGTTCGGCCGGGAACTTATGGGCGATCGCCCAGCGCGGGGCGCGGCTCACGAAGCCCAGCCGCTCCTGCCAGTCGATCCGATCGACCTTGTAGACGACACCGTCGATATCGTAGGGCAGCGACGGCCGCTCCTCGCCCATCTTGCGGTAGTAGGCCAGCGCCTGTTCGGCTGTCCGGCACAGCTTCGACAGCGGATTGACCCGGAAGCCCCAGTCCTTGAGGACCTTCAGATAGTCGCTGTGCGTCTTCCAGGTGCGAGGCTCGGCCTCGCCCCAGGCATAAGCGAAGAAGCGCAGCGGACGGCCCGCCGTGATCGAGGAATCGAGCTGGCGCAGCGATCCCGCGGCGGCATTGCGCGGGTTGGCGAAGATCTTGTCGCCGGCCTCCTCCTGGCGCCGGTTCATCTCCTGGAACGCCTTGCGCTCCATGTAGATCTCGCCCCGCACGTCGATCGCCTTGGGAGGCCTGCCCTTCAGCGTGTGCGGGATGTCCTTGACTGTTCTCAGGTTGGCGGTGACATCCTCGCCCGTCGTGCCGTCGCCTCGGGTAGCGCCGACTGTCAGCTCGCCGTCCTCGTAGCGCAGGCTGATCGACAGGCCGTCAATCTTAGGCTCGCAGGCCAGCGCGATTTCGGCGTCCTTGGCAAGGTCGATGTCGCGTTCCAGCGCCCGGCGCACGCGCTCGAGAAAGGCCTGCAGATCCTCCTCGGCGAAGGCGTTGTCGAGCGACAGCATGGGCCGTGCATGCTTTACCTTGGCGAAGGCCGTGGTCGGCATCGGCGCCACGATCTGCGTGGGGCTGAACATGTCGACGAGCTGCGGGAAGCGCTCCTCGATCGCCTTCAGGCGCTGCCGCAGTTTGTCGTAGTCGGCGTCCGAAATCTCCGGAGCGTCCTTCTCGTGATAGAGCTTGTCGTGATGCGCGATGTCCTCGGCCAGCCGCTTGTGCTCGGCCCTGGCCTGGCGCTCGGTCATCTCGTCGACGGCAAGAGCTGCCTTGAACTTCGCTGCGCGAGACATCTTCGCTCCTAGCCCGCGGTCGCCAGCAGCTTGTCTGCCGCCGCCCGCGCCTCGGCGGTGACTTCGGCGCCCGACAGCATGCGGGCGATCTCCTCGCGGCGGCCCTTGGAATCGAGCGACAGCACGTCAGTGCTGGCGGCATTGCGCGTCGTGGTCTTGCGGATCAGCCAATGCCGGTCGGCGATGGCCGCCACTTGCGGCGAATGCGTCACGACCAGCACCTGGACGTCCTTGGCCAGCCGCTTCAGCCGTTCGCCGACCGCCGCCGCCGTCGCGCCGCCAATCCCCGAATCGACCTCGTCGAAGACGATGGTCGGCGTATCGCCCACCTTGGCCAGGCAGACCTTGAGCGCCAGCAGGAAGCGCGACAGCTCGCCGCCCGAGGCGATCTTGGCGATCGGGGCCGGCGGCGCGCCGGGATTGGTCGCCACCGTGAACTGCACCCGATCGATGCCGGCAGCCGACCATTCGGTTTCCGGCAGGGAAGCGACCTCGGTCACGAACTTTGCCCGTTCGAGCTTGAGCGGGCCGAGTTCCGAGGCGACGGCCTTGTCGAGCCGGGCCGCTCCTTTGCGACGGGCGGCTGCCTGAGCCTCGGCGGCGGTCACGTAGGCGGCGCGGGCCGCCTTCGCCGCCGACGCCAGCTTCTTGAGGCCGGCTTCGCCGTCGTCGAGAGCAGCTATCTGCGCCGCAAACCTCGCCGCGAGAGCAGCCAGTTCGGGGACCGTCACATGGTGCTTCCGTGCGGCGGCGCGTAGAGCGAACAGTCGTTCCTCGATCTTCTCCAGGCGCGACGGATCGAAGTCGAGGGCGTCGCGTGCCGCCTCGAGCTGCGCCTGTGCCTCCGTGGTCTCGCTCAGGGCCCGGTCGAGCGCGGACAGGGCTGCATCGAGACGTCCCGCGGCCTTGTCGACATGGCGTTCGACATGACGATGGGCGGAACGCAAGGCTGCGACGGCGCCGCGCCCCTGCTCCAGTTCGCCGAGCGCCTGCGCCACCGCCTCGCCCAAGGCACTGCCGGCGCGCATGAGTTGGCGTTCCGCGGCCAACGTTTCTTCGTCGTCGGCCTTGGGAGCCAGCGTCTCCAGTTCCTTCACCGCGTGGCGCAGAAAATCCTCGTCGCGTCGCGCCGCCTCGGCGGCGGCCAGCGCCTCGGCATGCGCCTGCTCGGCAGCCCGCCAAGCCGTCCACGCCGCCGCAACCGAAGCCGCCGTCTTTTCCAGTCCGGCGAAGGCGTCGAGCGACTGGCGATGCGTTGCCGTATCGAGCAACCCGTGCTGTTCCATCTGACCCTGGATCTCGACCAACGTCTCGCCAAGTCGCCGCAGCAGCGCGACCGATGCCGGCTGGTCGTTGACGAAGGCACGGCCACGGCCATCGGCGCCGATCATACGCCGCAGGGTCAGCACGTCTTCCTGGTCGAGCCCCTGCTCGCCCAGCACGGCATGGGCCGGATGGTTTCGCGGAAGATCGAACGAGGCCGACACCGATGCCTGCGCCGCACCGCGGCGAACGGCGCCGGATTCAGCTCGTGCGCCGAGCGCCAAGCTCAACGCATCGATCAAGATCGACTTGCCGGCGCCCGTCTCGCCCGTCAGAGCGCCGAGGCCACCGCTACCGCCGCGGCTAAAATCGAGGTCGAGCTTCTCGATCAGGACAAAGTCGCGGATCGAAAGCGAGGCCAGCATGCGGTCAGAAGATGCCCGAGAACCAGCCGCCGCTCTCGTCGGGCGGCCGCGTGCCTTCGCCCGTCATCAGGAAGTAGCTGTCCTGGTACCACTCACTGCCGGGGAAATTGTAACCAAGCACGGCCGCCGCTTCCTTGGCTTCGCTCTTCACGCCAAGCGACAGGTAGCTTTCGACCAGCCGGTGCAGCGCCTCGGGAACGTGCGTAGTCGTCTGATAGCGCTCGATCACGACACGGTAGCGGTTGATAGCGCCGATATACTGCTGGTGCTGCTGGTAGTAGCGGCCGACCGACATTTCCTTGCCGGCGAGATGGTCGATGCAGAGCTCGACCTTCAGGCGCGCGTCTCGGGCGTAGGGTGAATCGGGAAAGCGGCTCACGACCTCGGCAAGGGCATCGAGCGCCTGCTGCGTCACGCGCTGGTCGCGGCCGACGTCGGAGATCTGCTCATAGAAACAGAGCGCCTTCAGGTAGTAGGCGTAGGGGAGGTCGCGGTGGCCGGGATGGAGCTGGATGAACCTATCCAGCGCGATGATGGCCTCGTCATACTTGTTCGACTCGTAGTAGGCGAACGCCGCCATGATCTGGGCCTTGGTCGCCCACACCGAATAGGGATGCTGGCGGTCGACTTCCTCGAAGTTCTTCGCAGCGCTCTTGTATTCCTGGGCGCTCAGATCATCGAGGCCGCGGTTGTAGAGTTGCTCGACCGGCTGCTCGACATAGGTCGAATTGTCGTCGGAACCGCTGCAGCCTGCGAGACCAAGGCCCGCAATGGCCAGAGCCAGTCCTGCACCGATGCTGAGAGTCCTACATCCAACCGCTTTCGACATGTCCCATCCGTCACATTTACGCCGGCCGGGTTTATATCACGCGGCGGCTAAAAAAAGAGGGGCCGAACGGCCCCTCCAGGAGATGCGTAGAGACTAACAGTACCTGCGTCAGTTGGCTTGCCGCCGCAGAAATGCAGGAATTTGCAGGTCGTCGTCATCTCGCGCCGGCTTGGTGCGCTCGGTGACGTCGAGGCTGATGGAGGTCTGCACCGGGCCCGGACGGGCTGCAGGCTGCTTGGAAGCCACCGGGACGACATTTTCCGCGACCGGACGGGCAACGGACGGCTCGACAGGCGCTGCCGGCGCAGTCGCCGGCGCTGCCGCAGGCTTCGGGGCCGAGAAGGCGCCGGTGATCCGCTGGAACAGGTTCGGCGCACGGCTTTCCGTGCCCGACCGCGCGGCCATCGGTCGCGCAACAGGTTCGGCGCGCGTCGGGGCCTTGGCGGGCGACGGACGGCTGACGCGCCAGTCGTTCTCGTCGACAAGCGGACGCTGAGCCGCCACGGGGGCCGGAGCCGGCACAGGCGCGGGTGCCGGGGCGGCCGCGACGGGAACAGGCGCCGGGGCCAGAACGGGCGCCGGAGCAGCCGGCGCCTCAACCGGCGCAGACATCACGGGAGCCGCTTCGACGACCACGGCAGGTGCGGGCATCGGTGCCGGAGCAGGCGCTGCCACAGCGGCGATCGGCGCGGGCTCTGCGAGCGGCGGAGGCGGCGGCACGACGGTGACCGGCGGCGGCGCCATCGGCGCAGCGACCGGCGCAGCCGGCATTGCCGGCGCGGGCGCCATGGTTGCGGCCGGCATGGCGATGCGTCCGACGGGCGGTGCGGCCGGACGGCTGAGCGCCGGCTGGCCGGTCTGCGCCGGACGGTTCATGTCGAGCGACAGATAGTTCGGCGCCGGCTGCTGCGAGGCCAGTGCGGCGATGCCGGTGGCGACCACCGAAACGCGCATCCGCCCCTGCATCGTGGCGTCGAAGGTCGAGCCGAAGATGATGTTGGCGTCGCCGTCGACTTCTTCGCGGATGCGGTTGGCCGCTTCGTCGACTTCATGCAGCGTCATGTCGAGGCCGCCGGTGATGTTGATGAGAACGCCCTTGGCGCCCTTCATCGAGTGGTCTTCCAGCAGCGGATTGGAGATTGCCGATTCGGCGGCAACGCGGCTGCGATCCGGACCTTCGGCTTCGCCGGTGCCCATCATCGCCTTGCCCATCTCGCCCATCACCGTACGGATGTCGGCGAAGTCGAGGTTGATCAGGCCCGGCATGACCATGAGATCGGTGACGCCGCGCACGCCCATATGCAGCACGTCGTCGGCCATCTTGAAGGCGTCGGCGAACGTCGTCTTCTCGTTGGCGATCTTGAACAGATTCTGGTTCGGAATGACGATCAGCGTGTCGACGACCTTCTCGAGCTCGGTGATGCCCTGCTCGGCCGACTGCATGCGCCGACGGCCCTCGAAGTGGAAGGGCTTGGTCACGACGCCGATGGTGAGGATGCCCTGCTCGCGCGCCGCAGCGGCGATGACGGGTGCCGCGCCGGTGCCAGTCCCGCCGCCCATGCCGGCGGTAACGAACACCATGTTCGCACCGTCCAGAAGCTGGAGGATTTCGGGAAGCGCTTCCTCGGCGGCCTGACGGCCGACCTCGGGCCGCGCACCCGCACCCAGGCCCTGGGTGATGGTGATACCGAGCTGCACGCGCCGATCGGCGAGCGACTGGCCAAGCGCCTGAGCGTCGGTATTGGCGACGATAAATTCCACGCCTTCCAGCGCGGCGCTGATCATGTTGTTGACGGCGTTTCCGCCCGCGCCACCGACACCGATGACGGTGATACGTGGCTTAATCTCCGACTCCTTCTGAGGGAGACTGAGGTTGATTGTCATTCGGCTTTCTCCACGCAAACGAGGGGGTTATCTGCTCGGAGCGTCGGCGTGAGACCCCTTTTTGGGTGGAGCCCCTTCACCGCCACCGGCTTTTTATTCTTTCTATCTACAGCCTGTTGGGGATTGCCATTCCCCATACAACATATTGCCTAAAAATTTTCCCGTATCCAACTGCCAATCCGACCGATGCGCGTTGCCGGCGCTTCCGAAGCGGCGGGCTGACTTTGCGTGACAGCGTGGTTGTGAAGGGCGAACGACAGAAGCCCCGCCGCCGCAGAAAATGCCGGCCCGCCTGTCGAATCTGCGAGTCCGGCAAGCCTGAGCGGCGCGCCTGTGCGAACTTTCTTGTTCAGGATCGCGGCCGCAACTTCCGGCACGCCATCGAGTTGGCAGCCACCGCCGACCAGAACCGCACGACCGCCGGCCAACTTATCCACACCGCTCGCCTCGAGTCGGCTGCGCACCAACTCGAACGTCTCTTCGACGCGCGGTCGAATGATGCCGACGAGAATCGACCGGGGGATGTGATTGGGACGCGTGCGATCTTCTTCGCCGATCAGCGGCACGTCGATGATGTCGTATTCGTCGTTGGGCTTGGCGACGGCGCGGCCGATCTGGGTCTTCATCCGCTCTGCATGCGCCAACGGCGTCGAGAGGCCACGGGCGATGTCCCGCGTCACATGTTCGCCACCGACGGGGATCGAGTCGACGTGTACGAGGTGGCCTTCATAGAAGACGGCGATCGAAGTGGTGCCGGCGCCCATGTCGATGAGCGTGACACCGAGGTCGCGCTCGTCGGAGACCAGGGAGCTGAGACCGGCGGCATGGGCGGCCACGACCCGGTCGGCGATCTCGAGATGGGCGCGGCGCACGCAGACCTGGAGGTTTCGCATGGCGCCGCTCGCCGCGGTCACGAGATGGACATCGACCCCCAGCCGCTCGCCGAACATGCCGCGCGCGTCCCGCACCGGCGTGCCGTCGACCGAGTAGCCGATGGCAGCGGAGTGAATGATGTCGCGGTCGGCGGTCTCCGCAGGCAACTGGATGTGCTGCTGGACACGCCGGACGTCGCGCTCGCCGATCTCGTGATGGCCGATCGCGACTTCGAGGCTCTGGTTGTGCGAGGCAGCCGACCCGCCGCTGACGCCTACGATGACGTCCCGGACATGCTCGCCACACATCTCCTCGGCGGTCGATACGGCTGACGAGATCGCCCGCGTGGCGGCTTCCATGTCGACGATGTTGCCGCAGCGCATGCCCTGCGCCGGCTGGTGCCCAATGCCGACGACCCGCAGCCCCTGCCCGTCCACGCGCGCCACGAAGCAAACGACCTTGTTGGTTCCGATGTCGAGCGCTGCAATGACGCCGTTTCTCGTCTTCGCCACGATGTCCCCCGTCTCTACGCGTACACGTCCAGTATCACATCAATATCACGCCGGCCCGGGCGTAGGCTCGCCCGTGTTGCGTTTTCTGAGATAAAGCTTGTCCGGCAGTCTGAGATCGACGACGCCGAACTCGCGCGACAGCAACTTGTGCTGTCCGTCGAGCTTGGCGAGCTGCTGCAGGGCCGCGACAGCGTCTTCCTCCGGCAGCCAGATCTCGACGCCATTGTTCAGAACCAGATTCCAGCGGCGCTGGCCGACCCAGACGGCCGCGCGCAACTGCCGGGACACGGCCGGCTCGTAGGTCAGCAGCAACAGCAGATCGCCGACATGCTCGGGCGCACCCGGACCACCAAGCAGCAGCAGGCTTTCGGCGCCCGGCGGCATGCGGCTCGCCCGGACGGTGCGGCCGTTCTTGTCGATCAGCGTGTATTCGTTGCCGTTCTGCCAGATCGCGACCGCGCGACGCTCCTTCAGCGTGACGTAGAGTGTGTCGGGCAGGCGGCGTTCGACCGTGGCCCATTCGACCCAGTCGATCGCTTCGAGCCGCCGGCGCGAGGCTTGCAGATCGATGCCAAGGAGCGAATCACCGCGGCTCACATTCAATGCGGCCAGGATGGCGCTGCGCTCGACATAGTCGCGGCCCTCGACCGTGACATCGGCCAGCTTGAACGGCGTGATGGCGCCAACGACGGCGCGCGACGCTGCATCGATCCGGTTCTGTGCCTCGACCAGCCAGCCCTCGTGCCATGCCCACCAACCGCCACCTCCGCCGCAACCCAACAGCAGCACGATGACGCCGAGCAGCAGCGGCTGGCGCCAGAACGGCCGGCCGGACTTGCGGATCGGCGCGCGCTTCTTGCGTCGGTCGTAGTCGCGCCGGGCGGTACCGGCCTTGGGAGCGGCTTTCTTGGGGGCGGTGGTCACACCGGCGACCTCGCGTGATCGATCATCCAGGTCATGAGTTCCGGCCAGGAAATGCCGGCCCACTTCGCCTGCTCCGGCGCCAGCGACAGCGGCGTCATGCCAGGCTGGGTATTCAGTTCGAGGATGACCAGGCCGGACGTACCGGGCTCGGCGTCGTTCCAGCGGAAGTCGGCACGGGCGAGGCCATCGCAGCCAAGGGCCTGGAACGCCGTGAGCGCCCATTGCCTGGCAAGCTCGTAGACTTCCGCGGGGATCGGCGCCGGGATCAGGTGCTCGGTAATGCCGTCGGTGTACTTGGCCTCGTAGTCGTAGAACCGGGTCTTCGGCCGCAGTTCGGTGACGGCGACGGCCTTGTCGTGCATCACCGCGACGGTGAGTTCGCGGCCGGGGACGAACTTCTCGATCAGCACGCGCTCGCCAAACGCCGCTTCGGCGGCTTCGACAGCTGCGAGATTGTCACCTTCGCGCACGATATGCACACCGACGCTGGAACCCTGGTCGATAGGTTTTACCACATAGGGGCGCGGCATGGGATCGCCAGATGCAAGCAACCGCCGTTCGATCACCTTGCCTTCCGCCACCCGCAGGCCGAGCGAGGTGAAGACGTGACGTGCCATCGGCTTGTCCATGGCAATGGCCGAGGCCAGGACACCGGAGTGCGTATAGGGTACGCGCATGATCTCCAGCACACCCTGAATGCAGCCGTCTTCGCCATAGCGGCCGTGCAGTGCATTGAACACGACATCGGGTCCGCCGCCCGCGGCCGGGCGCAGGAAATCGACCAGCGCGCGCAAGTCGCGCTTAACGTCGTACTCGATGACCTCGTGCCCACCTTCACGCAAGCCTTCGGCGCAGGCCTTGCCGCTCACCAGCGAAACCTCACGCTCGGGCGACCACCCGCCCATCAGGACCGCGACGCGACGCGTCATGCCGGAACTCCAATACGACGAATTTCCCACTCGAGCCGAATACCGCTCTGGTCGAACACACGACGGCGAACTTCCTCGCCCAGCGCCTCGATATCGGTGGCCGTCGCCGCGCCGAGGTTGATCAGGAAGTTGCAGTGCTTCTCGGAAACCTGCGCCTCGCCGATGCGCAGGCCACGGCAGCCGGCGCGATCGATCAGCTCCCAGGCCTTGTGGCCGGGCGGATTGACGAAGGTCGAGCCGCCAGTACGGCTGCGCGGCTGAGACTCGGTGCGGGCCGCATCGATCTCGGCGATGCGGCGGGCGATCGCGAGCTGGTCGCCCGGCGTCGCCGCCAGGCGGGCCGAGGTGAAAATCCAATCCGCCGGCGCCTCGCTGTGGCGATAGGTAAAGCCCAAGTCGGCGCCGGTGACCTTGTGGACGCGACCGGCACGATCGACGGCTTCGGCCGAGACCAGCACCTGCGAGAGGTCGCCCTGATAGGCCCCGGCATTCATGGCGACCGCGCCGCCGATCGTCCCCGGAATGCCGCTCAGAAACTCCAGGCCGGCCAGCGCATGGTCCCGCGCCGTCAGCGCCACGTTGAGGTCCGGCGCGCCCGCTCCCGCGATGACCTCGTGACCTTCGACCTCGATGCCGGTGAAGCCGCGCATCAGGCGGATGACGACACCTTTCACGCCGCCGTCGCGCACCAGGAGGTTGGAGCCGACGCCCAGCACCGTGACCGGCACGTCCTGTGGCAAGGCCGCAAGAAAGGTCGAGAGATCCTCGACGTCGGCCGGTCGGAACAGCACCTCGGCCGGACCGCCGGCGCGGAACCAGGTCTGCGGTCCGAGCGGCGCGTCGGCCACCAGCCGCCCCCGCGGCTGAGGCAGCCGGTCGATAAGGTGGGGGGTGGACGTCGCGAGCGCCATCATGCGACCGATCCGGAATCATTCGCCACGGCGCGCGGACCGGCCTTTTCGGCGGCGAGCTGCTGAATCTGGCCGGGCAGCGCATGAGCCCAGGCCGTGATGTTGCCGGCACCGAGACAGACCACGACGTCGCCGGGGCGCGCCATCTGCCAGATCATCGCCGGCAAGTCGCCCGGCCCGCCGAGCGGCGTGACATCGCGATGGCCGGCACGCTGGACCAGGCCGACAAGCATGTCGCGGTTGACGCCCTCGATCGGCGCCTCGCCCGCGGCATAGACGTCGGCAATGATCACCGCATCGGCGTCGCTGAAGCAGGTCGCGAATTCATGGCGCAGCGCGCCCAGCCGCGAGTAACGATGTGGCTGCATGACGGCGATCACACGGCCCGACCCGCCATAGGCCTGGCGCGCGGCGCGTAGCACCGCGGCGATCTCGACGGGATGGTGGCCGTAATCGTCGATCACCGTGATGCCATGGGCCTCGCCGGTCTTGGTGAAGCGCCGCTTCACGCCGGCGAAGGACGCCAGCGCCCGGCGGATCGTCTCGTCGGGCAGACCCATCTCCTGCGCCACGGCGATCGCGGCCAGGGCATTCTGGACATTGTGCTGGCCGAACATGGGCAGGCGCAGGCCGGTTATGGTGCGCGACTCGTTGGTGGCGCGGTGCTCGATCATCACGTCGAAGTCGGCGCCGCTGCGGTCGAGCTTGAGGTTGATGGCGCGGACGTCGGCATTGGCGCCGAGGCCGTAGGTAATGATGCGGCGGTCGGCGACGCGCGGCAGCAGCGCCTGCACCTCGGGATGGTCGAAGCAGAGGATGGCGAAGCCGTAGAAGGGAATGTTCTCGACGAAGCGGACGAAGGCGTCGCGCAGCGCGTCGAAGGTGCCGTAATGGTCGAGATGCTCGGGATCGACGTTGGTCACGACGGCAATGGTCGCCGGCAGCCGGAGGAACGAGCCGTCGGACTCGTCCGATTCCACGACCATCCAGTCGCCCTCGCCCAGGCGGGCGTTGGTGCCGTAGGCGTTGATGATGCCGCCGTTGATGACCGTGGGATCGAGGCCGCCGGCATCGAGCATCGAAGCGACCAGCGAGGTGGTCGTCGTCTTGCCGTGCGTGCCGCCAACGGCGATCGACCATTTGAGCCGCATCAGCTCGCCCAGCATTTCGGCGCGGCGCACCACGGGCACAAGACGCGCCCGGGCAGCCAAGACTTCGGGATTGTCCTTCTTGACGGCGCTCGAAACGACCACGACCTGGGCGTTGGAGATGTTGTCGGCGCGATGGCCGATCGCGACCTTGATGCCGAGGTCGCCGAGGCGCCGCGTGTTGGCGCCCTCGGCGACGTCGCTGCCCTGGACTTTGTAGCCGAGATTGTGAAGGACTTCGGCGATACCGGACATGCCGATGCCGCCGATGCCGACGAAGTGGATCAATCCGAGGTCGAGCGGCAGTGCCCTCATGCGGGAACTCCTGAAGGCTGGAGAGAAAGGCCGGTGAGCTCGGCCACGACGTCGGCGAGCCGTGCGGCGGCGTCGGGGCGACCGGCGCCATGCGCCGCGGCGGCCATCGCGGCAAGCCGCTCCGGTGCCTCGAACAGCATCGTGAGATGTTCGGCCAGCGTTGCGGCATCGAACGACGCATGCGGTACGACAATACAGGCACCCGTCGCCTCGAAGGCGCGGGCATTGGCCGTCTGGTGATCGTCGGCCGCGTAAGGATATGGGATCAGGATCGATGGCCGGCCGATCGTGGCCAGTTCGGCCACGGTCGAGGCGCCGGAGCGGCCGATCACGAGATGGGCCGCGGCGATGCGTTGCGGCAGGTCGGAGAAGAACGGCGCCAGCTCGGCCACGACGCCGTGCTTGGCGTAGATCTTGCGGACGCTGCCGAGATCCTCGGCGCGGCATTGCTGCACGACCCTGAGCCGCGGCCGCAGGGCCGGCGACAGCGAGAGAAGCGCCTGAGGAACGACCTGGCTGAACGAGGCGGCCCCCTGGCTGCCGCCGAACACCAGCACGTCGATGATGCGGCCGTCGCTCGGGGAGCGGTAAGGCGAGGCGCGCAACGCCCGCACCGGCTCGCGCACCGGATTGCCGACAAGCCGCGCCCGCGCATCGTCGGCGGGGACAAAGCGGGTGCGCTCAAACGACGTCGCGATCAGCCCGGCGCTGCCCTGGACCAGGCGGTTCGCCTTGCCCAGCACGGCGTTCTGCTCGTGCAGCATCGCGGGCAGGCGGCGCAGACGCGCGGCGACCATGGTCGGCACGGAGGCATAGCCGCCGAACCCGACGACGGCCGACGGTGCGATGCGGCCCAGCACACGCCACGCATCGAACAGGCCGACCGCCAACGTCAGCAGCGCCTTCGCCTTGCTCTGCAGGGAACCCGTCGGGCTGGCCGACCGAATGTAGTGGATCGGCCGGCGCGACAGCGCGCCCTGCCACTGCCGGCCACGCGAATCCGTCACCAGGGCGAACGGGACACCCCGAGCCTCGAGCTCGCCCGCCAGCGCCTCGGCGGGAAACACATGCCCGCCGGTGCCGCCGGTCGCGAGGACAACGGGGCCGACTGCCGCCATCAAACTGCCTCCCGCAGGCCGGCATGTTCGCGCGTTAGCGACAGCATCATGCCGACGCAGATCGCCATCGCCAGCGCGGACGAACCGCCGTAGGAAATGAACGGCAAGGTCATGCCCTTGGCGGGAATGAGCTGGATGGTCGAAGCCATGTTGATGGCCGCCTGCAGGCCGAACTGCACAGCGAGGCCGGTGGCGGCCAAGGTGATGAACAGGCTCGTCTCCTTCGAGGCGCGCGACATCGAGCGCAGGGTGACGAAGCCGAACAGGCAGAGGATCAGCAGGCAGACGACGAGGCCGAACTCTTCTCCCGCCACGGCCATTACGAAGTCGGTATGGGCGTCGGGAAGCTGCGCCTTCACCGTACCCTCGCCCGGCCCGCGACCGAACAGCGAGCCGTTCATGAAGGCTTCCAGCGACGTGTTGACCTGATAGTTGTCACCCGACGACGGATCGAGGAAGCGATCAAATCGGCTGCGGACGTGGCTGAACATGAAGTAGGCGCCGACCAGACCGCCGACGCCCGCAACTGCGCCGAAGCCTGCGACCCACATCGGCAGACCGACGACGAAGAGCTGCACGGCCCACACGGCGGCCACGACGACGCTCATGCCGAGATCGGGCTGCAGCACCAGCAGCGCCAACACGCCGCCGACCAGCAGCGTGGACAGAAGATAGCCCGGTGCGCGCCGCTCGGTCCGGCTCTGCGCCAGCAGCCAGGCGGAGATCACCGCAAGGCTCGGCTTCACGAACTCCGACGGCTGCAGGCTCGAGAGGCCCGGCACGGAGATCCAGCGCCGCGCGCCCTTGATCTCGATGCCAATGACGAAGGTCGCCGCCAACAGCACGACGCTGCCGCAGAACACCAGCAGCGCCAGCCGGCGTACATGCCGTGGCGAGGCGAGCGAGATTGCAAGCATCAGCAGGAGCGCCAACGGCAGGAAGAGGAACTGGCGTCTGGCGAAGACGAAGGAGTCGGCGCCGATCCGTTCGGCAGCCGGCGGCGAGGCCGCGAGCGTCAACAGCACGCCGAATGCCATGATCGCCAGGATAGCCCCCAGCGACCAGCGATCGACCGTCCACCACCACTGCCCGATCACACTGCGGTCGTCGCGCGGAACTTGGATCAAGCCGCCCTCCCCAAACTCTCGGCCCCGGGCAGCGCCCGCGCCATGGCGCGGAACGCATCGCCGCGATGCTCGTAACTCTTCCACTGGTCCCACGAGGCGCAGGCCGGCGACAGCAGCACCACGGCAGGTGCCGTGGCCTCGCGTTGCGCTAGCGCATGGGCCGCATCGAGCGCCGACTGGAGATCGCCGCAGCGGGTGTAGGGAACCTTGCCATCGAGCTGGCCGGCGAAAAGCTCAGTCGCCTCACCGATCAGAAAGGCGTGGCGGATGCGGTCGAACCACGGCGCGAGCGGCTCGACGCCGCCCTCCTTCGCCTGGCCACCCAGGATCCAGTAGATGTCGCGATAGGACGACAGTGCCCGGGCCGTCGCGTCGGCGTTGGTCGCCTTGCTGTCGTTGACATAGACGACGTGGCCGACGGCTGCGACGCGCTCCTGACGATGCGGCAGGCCTCCGTAGCTCTTGAGGCCGTTCACGATCCACTCGCGCGGCACGTCGAGCCACCGGCAGGTCGCCCAAGCACAGGCTGCATTCTGGGCATTGTGGTCGCCCGGCAGGGTCGGCACGTCGGAGAAGTCGACGGTATAGCCGTCGGCATCGATCAGCATGCCGGCGCGGTAGGACACACCGCCGGCAACCGGCCGGTCGAGCGCCACCGGCACGCAGGCGATCCCCGCGCGCGCCGCCATCTCGCGCTCGACCGCACGTGACGGCTCGTCGTCGGTGCCGATTACGGCGCAGTCGCCGATACGCTGGCGCGCAAAGATGTTCTTCTTGGCGGCGACATAGCCTGCGAGATCGCCGTGACGATCAATATGGTCCGGCGTGATGTTCAGCCAGATCGCGACATTGGCGCGAAAGGTCTGCAGCAGTTCGAGCTGGTAGGACGACAGTTCGAGAACGTAGATGCCGCCTTCGCCCAGCGGCGCGAGATCGAGAGCGCCGCGACCGATATTGCCGCCGACTTCGCAGCGCAGGCCGGCGTCCTGAAGAATGTGACCGATCAGCGACGTCGTCGTCGACTTGCCGTTGGTGCCGGTGATCGCCACGAACTGCGCTTCCGGCTGGGCCCGCGCCAGCAGCTCCACGTCGCAGATGATGGGTTTGCCGGCGGCGCGCGCGGCCACGGCCGCCGGATGCGGCTGGGGCAGGCGGTTGGGAATGCCGGGGCTCATCACCAGCGCGGTGACGTGCGACCAGTCGACGGTCGACGGTTCGGCGATACGGGCGCCCGCTCTCGCCGCCTCGTCGCGCGACGACGCGTTGTCATCCCAGGCGGTGCAGTCGATCCCGGCCGCCGTCAGGGCACGAACGGTCGCCAGGCCGGAGCGCGCGAGCCCCAGCACGACGAACGACGAACCCTTGAGGATGGCGAGATCGATCATCCGCTCACCTCAGCTTGAGGGTGGCGAGGCCGGCCATCGCCAGAATGGCGGCGATGATCCAGAAGCGAAAGACAATGGTGGGCTCGGCCCATCCCTTTTGCTCGAAATGATGGTGCAGTGGCGCCATGCGGAAGACGCGGCGGCCGGTCCACTTGTAGGACAGAACCTGCACGATCACCGAAACCGTCTCCAAGACGAACAGGCCGCCGACGATGGCGAGCACGATCTCATGCTTGGTGACGACCGCCACCGCGCCCAGCGCACCGCCGATGGCGAGCGAGCCCGTATCGCCCATGAAGACCATGGCCGGTGGCGCGTTGAACCACAGGAAGCCGAGCCCTGCGCCGACCAGCGCCGCCAGCAGGACGGCAAGCTCGCCGGAGCGCGGGACGTGGTGCAGGTAGAGGTAGTTCGTGAGGATCGTGTTGCCGACGACGTAGGCAATCAGGCCGAACACCGCCGAGGCCATGATGACCGGACCGATCGCCAAACCATCGAGACCGTCGGTCAGGTTGACGGCATTGGAGGCGCCGGTAATCACCAGGACGCCGAAGGCTACGAAGCCAACGACACCCAATGGGATCAACAGGTCCTTCAGGAACGGTACCGCGAGCATGTAACGCAGCGGCGCCGGCGACGCCTGCGCCACTAGGTAGACGCCGATACCCGAAGCGACAATCGAGAATGCAAGCTTGAGCTTGCCCGGCACGCCCTTGGGATTGCGCTTGGTGACCTTGAGGAAGTCGTCCCAGAAGCCGACGGCACCGAAGGCGAGCGTGACGCCGAGCACGATCCAGACATAGTGGTTGGTCAGGTCCGCCCACATCAGAGTCGCGGCCGAGAGCGTGATCAGGATCAGGAGCCCACCCATGGTCGGCGTCCCCTTCTTGGTCACGAGGTGGCTGGCCGGACCGTCGTTGCGGATCGGCTGCCCCTGTTTCTGCTTGCTGCGCAGCCAGCGAATCAGCGGGCCACCGATCAGGAAGCTCAGCACCAGCGCCGTCAGGAAGGCAGCGATCGACCGAAAGGTCAGATACTTGAAGAGATTGAGGGGGCTGAATACGTCCGCCAGCGGATAGAGGAAATTGTAAAACATTCTTTAGCGTCCCGCCTCGCCGCCGCTTGCCGCCACAACGGCATCCACGACGATTTTCATTTTCGATCCCAAGGATCCTTTGACCGCCACGACGTCGCCTGGCCGCAGCGCCGCCGCAAACTCACCGGCGAGAGCCGCCGAATCCGGCCGGTGCACACCGCGCTGCGCCGGAGCCAACTTCGACCACAGCGCCTGCATGTGAGGTCCGCACAAGAACACCTGCGCCGCCCCGCTGGCCGCCACCGCATCGGCGAGATCGGCGTGCAGCGCGTCCGCACCGTCACCCAGCTCGCGCATGTCGCCCAGCGCCAGCATGCGACGACCGCCCGCCTTCGGTTCCGTCCGCGACAGCACCGCCAGCATGGCGCGCATCGACACCGGATTGCCGTTGTAGCTCTCGTCGAGCAGCTCGATCGTGCCCGCTCCGAACTTCAGCACACGGCGTGCGCCACGGCCTGGCGAGGCCTTCACCTCGGTCAGGACACCGGCAGCCTTCACGACATCTGCACCCAATGCCTCGACGACGGCGAGCGCCGCCACGCTGTTCAGTGCCCAGTGCTCGCCCGCCGCACCCAGCCGATACTCGATCCGCCGGCCATGGATCAAGGCGACAAGGTCGCTCCCCGAATCCTGCAGGTCGGACGAAACAAGCCGAGCGTCGGCGGCCCCGTCACGGCCAAAGGTCACGACGCGGGAAACACCGAAACGACGAGCTTTCTCCGCCAGCCGCATGAAGTGGCGATTGTCGCGATTGAGCACGGCCACTGCACCTTCGGCCATGCCGGCAAACAGACACCCCTTTTCGTCGGCGATCGCCTCCTCGCTGCCCATGTGACCGATATGGACCGGCCCCACATTGGTCACGATGCCGACATGCGAACGGACCTGACGGGCCAGCGGCTCGATCTCGCCGGGATGGTTCATGCCGATCTCGAAGACACCGTAACGCGCCTCGCGCGGCAGGCGCGCCAGGCTGATCGGCACGCCGACATGGTTGTTGTAGCTCGCGATGCTGGCCGAGGTCGGCGCCTGTGCCGACAGCATGGCGCGCAGGGCGTCCTTGGTACTGGTCTTGCCGACCGACCCGGTAACGCTCGCAATGCGCGCCTTGCTGCGCGCGCGCGCGGCACGACCAAGGTCGACCAGAGCCTTCATCGTATCGGGAACGCGGATCAACACGCCCTGTGCGCCTTCGACGTCGCGCGACACGACGGCAGCCGCGGCGCCGCGCGCCAACGCATCGGCAACGTAGCCATGGCCGTCTGTCGTCTCGCCGCTCAGTGCAAAGAAGATGTCGCCCTTGCCGACGGCACGGCTGTCGAAGGTGACGCCCTCGGCCTCAAAGGGCGCGGTCACCGAGATCGGAGACAGGGCCGCCTTCACCTCGTCGGAAGTCCACAGTGCGGTCATGCGGCGGCTCCCGCCAGCTCGCGTGCAACTTCGGCATCGTCGAAGTGATGCGTGACACCCTTGATGGTCTGGCCGGTCTCGTGGCCCTTGCCGGCGATCAGCAGCAGATCGTCGGGCCCCGCGAGCGCGGCCATGCCGGCCTCAATGGCGGCGTGCCGACCGTCCTTGGCCTCGATCCAGTTCTTCCGATCGGCCGTGATGCCGCGGAGAATCTCGGCGCGGATTGCCTCGGGCTCCTCGCTGCGGGGATTGTCGTCGGTGACGATCGCAAGATCGGCCAGACGCGTGGCGATCTCGCCCATCACCGGCCGCTTGGCACGATCGCGATCACCGCCGCAACCGAAGACCACGACCAGCTTGCCGCGCGCAAAGGGACGCAAGGTGCGAAGCACCGTCTCAAGCGCTTCCGGCTTGTGCGCGTAGTCGACATAGACCGCCGCACCCGAGCGGTGCTGCGCGACGAGCTGCAGCCGGCCCGGCGCGCCGGTCAGGCTGGCGAGGCCCGCAACGGCACGGTCTGAATCGCCGCCCGTCGCCACCACAAGGCCGAGCGCCGCCAGTGCATTGGAAGCCTGGAAGCCGCCGACCAGCGGCAATGCGATCGCGTGGCGCTTGCCCAGCACCTCGACAGAAAGCGCCTGTCCGGTCGGCGTCGGGTCGTCGGCGATCAGGCGGAATTCGCGCCCCTTGAGGCCATAGGTCCAGAAGCGGATGCCGCGACGCCGGCACAGCGTCGCCAGAGCGTCGGCACGATCGCTGTCGGCATTGACCACCGCCGTGCCATCGGCCGGGAGCAGCCCCTCGAACAGCCGCGCCTTGGCGGCGAAGTAGTCGTCCATCGAGGCGTGGTAGTCGAGATGCTCGTGCGTCAGATTGGTGAAGGCCGCGGCCGAGACGCGGAGGCCGTCGAGCCGGTGCTGGTCGAGACCGTGGCTCGACGCCTCGATCGCCAGATGCGTTACGCCTTCGCGCGCCAGCGCGGCGATGTCTTCGTGGAGCTGCACGGGATCGGGTGTCGTCAGGCCGCCGTCGCGCACCAGGCCAGGCGAGACGATGCCGAGCGTGCCGACGCTCGCGGCGCTGAAGCCCATCGTCGACCAGAGATGGCGCACGAAATGGACGGTCGAGGACTTGCCGTTGGTGCCGGTTACGGCGGCGATGATGTCGGGTTGAAGGCCGGCGAAGGCCGCCGCCATCAGCGCCACGCGCCGGCGCGGATTGCCGTCGCGCAGGACGACGATGCCGGGATCGAGCGGCGGCAGTGCGGCGTCGGGCGCGGCGAGGATCGCAACCGCACCGTTCTTCACCGCATCGGCCACGAAGGCCGCGCCATCTTGGCTGGCGCCGGAAAGGGCTGCGAACAGATAGCCGGGGCGGACCCTGCGCGAGTCCAGTGTCAGGCCGGAGAGGATGGGATCGCGCGGGAGTGCCGAAGGCGACGCGGTGCCCTCGGCGCTTCGGCGCATGAGCTCACTCAGACGCAACGCCGCGCGCTCCCGGCCCTCTGACCCCCGGATCGGGCGCTGCCGCCGTCTGCCCGGGGGCCGGGCGGACCGGCAGAGCCTTGCGATGGTCGCCTGGAGACCGGCGAGCGCTGACCGGCATGAGTTGCGGCTGCGGCGCGACGGTCGCGGGCACCGGAGTCGAGGCGATCTCGATCGGCGGCAGACCCTCCTTCAAATCGCCCGGCAGGATGCCATAGAGCGACGCGATGTTCTCCACGATCACCTTCACCGACGGCGCCGCGACCCAGCCGGCCGTTGCATAGCCGCCGGTCTCGGGCAGGCCCTTGGGCTCGTCGAGCGAGTAGAGGATCACGAACTTGGGGTCGTTCATGGGAAACATGCCTACGAACGAGCTGATCAGGGCTTTTTGACGGTAACCGCCACGGCCGGGCTTTTCGGCCGTACCTGTCTTGCCGCCGACCTCGTAGCCCGGGAGGTTGGCATTCCTGCCGGTGCCTTCGACCGCGTTCAGGCGCAGGAGCTGGCGCATGCTCACCGAGGTCTTGGTCTGGATGACCCGGCGGCCCTTGTCGCTCGCCTCGGTGCGTTTGACCAGGGATGGCGGATAGAGAATGCCGCCATTCACCATGGCTGCCGAGCCGGTCACGAGGTGCAGCGGCGTTACCGAGATACCGTGACCGAACGCGATGGTCATGGTGTTGATTCTCATCCAGTGGCGCGGCCAGAGCGGTGCGGCCAGTTCGGGAAGCTGCGTGTTGAGCGGTCTCAGGAAGCCGATCTTGTCGAGGAAGGCGCGCTGGCCCTCCGGCCCCATGACCTCGACCGCCATCTTGGCCGAGCCGATGTTGGACGAGTACCTGAAGATTTCCGCCACGTTCAGCGGCCGGCGCTGCGCATGGTCGTCGTTGATCGTGAAGCGGTCGATCCTGATCGGCGAGGTGGCGTCGAAGACGCTGGCGACCGTCACCTTGCCGCTGTCGAGCGCCATCGCGGTATTGAAGATCTTGAAGGTCGACCCCTGCTCGTAGACGCCCAGGGTAGCGCGATTGAACAGCGCCTCGTTGGTCAGCGTCTTGGTGCTGTTGGGATTGAAAGTCGGCAGCGACGCCATGGCGAGGATCTCGCCGTTGGTCGCATCCATCACGATCGCGGTGCCGCCGATCGCCGAGAATTTATGGATTCCGCGGGCGAGTTCACGCTCGACCATGCGCTGCAGGCGCAGGTCGATCGAAAGCTGAACCGTCTCGCCGCTCTGGAGCTGCTGGTCGAAGTAGCGCTCGACACCGGCAAGGCCCGAATTGTCGACGCTGGCATATCCCAGGATGTGCGCCGCCGCCGTGCCCTGCGGATAGATGCGCCGTTCCTCGGCCTGGAAGTCGAGGCCGGGAATACCCAGCCGATTGACGCGATCATGCTCGCGCGGGCTCAGGCCGCGCTTGATCCAGAAGAAGGTCTTGTCGGCTTCGAGCTTCTCGCGAATATCCTCGTACTTGAGATCCGGAAGCGCCGTCACGATCTTGCGCGCGGCATCGGGGGGATCGATCACCAAGTGCGGATTGACGAAGGCCGACATCACCGGCACCGACGTCGCCAGCACGGCGCCGTTGCGGTCGACGATATCGGCGCGTTCCGACTGGATCGAACCGCCGCGGGCCGCCACGCGCTGCGTCGGCTCGGCGCCGTCGCGCAGCAGCGACACGTAGCCCATGCGCAGGCCGACGGCGGCGAACGCCACGGCGAAGAGCGCCGAGGCGATCACCAGTCGCTGGCGGGCGGTCTCCTGCAGGTCGCCCTTGAGGCGATCCTGCGGCGACGCGTAACGCGCGCCGGCCGCCGCGCTCTGCGCGGCGGCCGGTTCGGGCGAGGCAGACCTGCGCCACAGTCTCACCGGCGACCCCCTTCGTTTCGCGAGAGGATCTCATCGATTGAGGCTGCGGCGTTCTGGCCGTCGCCAACCGGACCCGAGGTTGCCGGCTCTTGAAGCTGGGCCGGTCGAGGGGGCGTCGTGGGTCCGGATGAACGCCCTGGAGGGGGTGCGGAGGCCGGCGAGGGGCTGCCGGCCTCCGCTGCGACGCGGGCACCACCGGGCAAAGTCGACGAGGGGACGTCGTTGCCCGTACGTGGGGGGGAAGGGAGTGGTGCTTCGCGCCGCGGGGGGACAGATTCGGGTTTGAGCTGATCGAGCCGGGCAATCTGCTTGACCGATGCCGACTCGAGTTTGAGATGCTTCAAGGCGAGCATTTCGATGCGCTCGGCCTCGTTGAGATGAGCCCATTCGACCCGCAGGATATGCGTGGCCTGCTGGCTCTCGACGATCTTCTGGTTGGTGCGGTCGATCTGCTCCTCGAGGTCCTGCACCTTGTACTTGACCGTGAACAGACCCACCGCCGTAGCGATGGCGGCGACCGACCAGAACATGAGTCCACGGTGGATCATGCGCGGCCTCCGGAGGAGCTCTCGGAAGCGGCGAGCTTCTCGGCGATGCGCAGGCGCGCCGAGCGCGCGCGCGGATTGGCGGCAATCTCGGCGTCCGACGGCACCACCGGCTTGCGCGTGAGATCGCGCAGCGTGGCATCCTGTTCGCCGGCGCGCGGCGGCGCATGGCGCGACGGACCCGGCGTCCGGCCGGCGCGGGCACGCACGAATTCCTTCACCGCGCGATCTTCCAGCGAATGGAAGGACACGACCGCCAGCCGGCCGCCCGGCGCCAACACCTGCTCGGCAGCCGCAAGGCCACGCTCGAGCTCGCCCAGCTCGTCGTTCACGGCAATGCGCAGCGCCTGGAAGGTGCGCGTGGCGGGATCGCTCTCGTCCCTGCCCTGCGGGCCGACGGCCCGGCGCACGATCTCGGCCAGCTCGCCGGTGGTCTCGATGCGCTTGGCGCGGCGCGCTTCGACGATGGCGCGTGCGACGCGGCGGCTGCGCCGCTCCTCGCCGTAGCGCCAGATGATGTCGGCGAGCTCCGCCTCGTCGCCTTCGTTCACCAGATCGGCCGCCGACGCACCGCTCTTCTCCATACGCATGTCGAGCGGGCCGGAGGCGCGGAAGGAGAAGCCGCGATCGGCCTGGTCGAACTGCATCGAAGAGACGCCGAGATCGAGCGCCACGCCGTCGACATCCTCGACACCTTCGGCCGACAGGAGATCGGCCATGTCGCCGAAGCGGCCCTCGATCAGGCGCAGCCGAGGCGCATAGCGCTGGGCCAGCGCCTGGCCCGCGGCGATCGCATCGGGATCGCGATCGATGGCGATCACCTGGCAGTCGGCGCGATCGAGCATGGCCGCGGTGTAGCCGCCGGCGCCAAAGGTGCCGTCGAGATAGCGGCCACCGTCGCGCGGCTGCAGCGCATCGACGACTTCGCGGGCCATCACCGGAACATGCCGGACGGAGCTGGGGCGGACGGCGCTCATGCCTCGCCTCCACTCAGGTTGCGCACGAAGGCCGCCATCTTCTCGCGCTCGGCAGCGCGGCGGGCCTGCCAGCGCGCCGGATTCCAGAGCTGAAACTTCTCGACCTTGCCGACCAGCATCACGCCGTCGGCAGCATCGAGCGCTTCGACGAATTCGGCAGGCATGGAGAAGCGGCCGTCCGGCTCCATGGCGATGGTGCGGGCGCCGGCCGAGAGATAGCCCGCCGGATCGAACGCCTCGTCGTCCAGCGCCACCTTCAGCGAACCTTTAGGCCCCAGCGCCTCGGCACGCAGCCGCTCCAGCATGGCGTCGAAGCCCATGCGCGAGTTGCCGTTCACGACACCGGGAACATTGGGGGAGTGATAAAGCACGAAGGCGCCGCGATCGTCCGCAGGCAGCTCGTCGCGAAAGGCCGCGGGCAACAGGACCCGGCCCTTCTTGTCCAATTTGATCAGGATTTCGGACCGGAATGCCACGGCCCTTCTCCCCCTACATCCCGCCGCAGGTGCCCCACGCCCCTGCGTTTCCTGTTACACGGGATACAATGGGATACCATGGGAAGGCCTGGGGCGCAATTCACAAACACAGGAATCCACAAGGAATCTGAAGGCCTTAGACACAATATCTATTGTGCGCTCACGGCAAGGGAACGCAAGGTGTTGTAATTGCGATTCGCGGTGCGGCACCTGACAAGTGGGAAGCGCCCCGCTCCCCCAATCAAGCCAGCCACCAGGCTGGCATTTCGTCCGTCTGTCCTCTCGGCCTGCGCCTTGACACGAAGGCCACGTCGCGTGTGCGCATGTCCTTCCGTCTTGCTCCGCTCCGGCGGATTGCGCCGGGCATGCGGCGACCGGCCGTCATCGACAGCAGACTTGTTGGCGCCGCGAGAGCGAGAGTTGGGGGACCGACCTGATGGCAGCGCCCGATTTGATGGGGCAGGATGGGGCGATGATCAGTTGGTCGGAAACCGATAGCTTCATTCATATTCTCTATCTCATAGCGATCATCGCAGAAGCCATGACAGCCGCGCTTGCGGCGGGCCGCCGGCAGATGGATTGGGTCGGCGTGTTTCTGCTCGGTTGCATTACCGCTCTTGGCGGCGGATCGGCACGCGACGTCCTCCTCGATCACCATCCCCTTTCCTGGATAGAGAACCCGACCTACCTGCTGGTCACCGGCGGCGCGGCGATCGCGACCATCGCCATCGCCCGCTTCATGCACTCGCTGCGGCGGATGTTCCTCCTCCTCGATGCCATCGGTCTCGTCGTCTTCACCGTCATAGGCTGCGGCGTGGCCATCGAAATGAAGATGCCGCTGATCATCGTGATCGCATCGGGGATGATTACAGGGTGCGTGGGCGGCGTTCTGCGCGACATCCTGTGTACGGAAGTGCCGCTCCTCTTTCGATCGGAGCTCTACGCGACCGTCTCCGTCATTACCGGCCTTGTCTATGTCGCCGGCCCTTACCTGAACCTCCCGCACGGACCCTCTGCTGTTCTGGCCATGGCCGTCGGCTTGACCCTCCGGCTGCTTGCCCTGCGCTACAATTGGAGCATGCCGAAGTTCGTCTACACCAAGGACTGGCACTGACCTGGAGCGTCGAGCCTTCGACTGCAATCAGTCGAAGGCTCGACGCCGAAAGTGGAGATGCCTTGTGTGCAATGCGGTTCCATTTAGTTGGAACCGCTCCAGGCGCGATGAAAGAGGGTCAGGCGGCCTGTAAGCCGGGTTCTGTCCTCGCCCGAAGGCGATGGATGGCCATTCCTCTGGGATGCCCGTTACCGAGCACCTCGCGCGACCGACCCGGGCGACGACGCGGAAACACCGCTGCCGGTTGCCCGGCGTGCCGCCCCTATTTGGTCTTGCTCCCGGTGGGGTTTGCCGTGCCGCTCCCGTTGCCGGTCGCGCGGTGGGCTCTTACCCCACCGTTTCACCCTTACCTGACCAGCAAGCTGGCCCGGCGGTCTGTTCTCTGTGGCACTTTCCCTGGGGTCGCCCCCGCCGGTCGTTAACCGGCACCGTGTCTCCGTGGAGCCCGGACTTTCCTCACCCGATCGGTTGCCCGTTCGAGCGCAGCCATCCAGTCGCCTGACCCGGCGCCTGACTAGGCTGCTCCTCCCAACGGGTCAAGCAGCCCGGCCAGAAGACTCCGTGTCTCGGGATCGGCCATGCCGTCCACCCGCGCCGGCCGGTAGTGGCGCTGGAAGGCCTTAACGACTTCCTTCGGCGGAACAGCGATCGGAGGTGCATAGCCGAAACGCTGCAAGGCTTTCTGGAAATCGCCGTCCAGCGGTCGTGCTCCGGCCCGCGGCCAGACGCCGACACCCGCATCGGCCAGGACCTTCCAGGGGAAACGGCGGCCCGGGTCGACCTTGCGCTGCGGAGCAATGTCGGAGTGTCCGACGACATTGCGCGGCACGATGGCAGGATGGCGCGCCAGAATGCCGTGGCAAAGTTCGATCAATGCCGCGATCTGAACCGGCGGATAGTCATGTCGATCGCCATGCAGGTTGACGATCTCGATGCCGATCGACGTTGCATTCAACGCCTCCCGGCCGCGCCACCACGAGCGGCCGGCATGCCAGGCGGTACGATCCTCGGCAACCAGACGATAGACCGTGCCATCTTCGGCAAGGACGTAGTGCGAACTCACGCAATGCTCTCGCGTGCTGTCGCACAGGATGTCGAGCGACTCCTGCAGCGGCAGCTCCGTGTAATGCAGCACCAGGATATCGACGATCGCCCCCTCGGGCCGCGGCGCGTGATTGGGCGATGGCTGCTCGACGAGTTTCACGTCAGGCAGCAACCAGTCCGCGCTGGCGGCGCAGGCGATCGTAGGCATCGTTGATCAGCGCCAGCTTGCGGTTGGCCACGGCGATGGCCTCCTCGGGCAAACCCTGCGCCATCAGCCGATCGGGATGATTGGCGCGAACCTGACGCAGCCACGCTTCGCGGATCTGTTCGTCGGTCGCCAGCGGATCGATACCGAGCACAACGCACGGCTCGCATTCGACGACACCGAGTGCGGCGGCCTTGGCGCGCTCGAAGCGCGAACTTTCCAGACCGAAGAGGCGCGCCACCTTGGCAAGATAGTCGGCTTCCGCCGCATCGATCTGGCCATCGGCTTGCGCGATGCTGAAGAGACCTTCGATCACGTTCTCGAGAATTTCCGGCGCGTCGGGAAAGAGCGCCGCCACTTGCCGCGCATAGGTCTCGAACCCGCCGGCGTCGCGTTTGGCCAGATCGAAGAAACGCTGGACATTGGCTTCCTCGCCGGCCGGCACCTGAAAGAAGGCGCGGAATGCGTCGATCTCGGCCTCCGACACTTCGCCATCGACCCGCGCCATCTTGGCGCCGAGCGCAATGACGCCGATCGTGAAGCCGATCTCGCGCAGGCCGGGATGCCCGCCATCGTCGGCTGGCGGCGAAGACAGGCCCAGCAGCTCGGCAATGCCGAGGCTGTTCATGCCTTCCACGATTTTGTCCCAGATCCTCATGTCGAGTCCTATAGCAGCAAGGAACCCACAGCGACGCAGACCAAAAGCAGCAGCGCCAGCCGCCTGTAGAAGCGCTCGCTGGCCAACGGAAACAGGCGCTCGCCGAGCAGGCCACCTACTATGACCGCCGGCGCCAGGAGCAGCCCGTGGGCGCCAACGCTCCACCCGATCAGATCACGTGATGCGAACGCCGCGATGGCAAACAAGTCGACGAAAACGAAATAGGTCGTGAGGTTGGCCCGCACGCGCGCCGCCGGATCCTCGCCTGCGAGATAATAGAATGCGATCGGTGGACCGGCCATGCCCGAGAGACCGTTCAGGAAGCCGCTGGTCGCACCCGCCGTGAGAGTAGTTGCCGTCCCCGGCCGACCGGAAAAGCGCCAGCCGCTCGCCAGCATTATGACGGCACCGAGAACGATGGCGGAAATCGCCCAGCGCATCGGTTCGGGATCGGCCCATGTCAACGTGAGGTTACCGAACGGTACGCCGATTGCCGCCGCCACCAGCAGCATGCCGATGCGGCGCCAGTCGACGAGGTGCACGACCCGGGGCAGCAGCGGCAGCGCCACGGCAATTTCCAGGAGCAGGCAGAGCGCGATGCCGACGGCGGGTCCGTAGAGTGCCGAAAACACCGGCGTCATCAGCATGGCGGCGCCGAAGCCCGCGAAGCCGCGCACCATGCCTGCAATGCAGGCAACGACGGCCGAAATCAGGAAGGGAATGCTCAACAGGTCAGGCATAGGGGCGCGGAAGCTAGCATTGCCGGACCGTCATCCGAGCATCATATAATGCAGGCCATGCCCTCAAAGAATCTCGCAGTGTCGGCGACACCGCTCCTGATGCCGTACATCCAGCGGCGGCCCGAGCTCGAAGGCGTAACACCGAAGCCTTTCAAGCTGGTGTCCGACTACACGCCGGCCGGCGACCAGCCCGAGGCAATCCGGCAACTCATCGAAGGCGTGTCGAGCGGCGAGCGCGATCAGGTCCTGCTGGGTGTCACCGGCTCGGGCAAGACCTTCACCATGGCCAACGTCATCGCCTCGCAGACGAGGCCCGCCCTGGTGATGGCCCCCAACAAGACGCTGGCGGCGCAGCTCTACAGCGAGATGAAGGGCTTCTTTCCGGAGAACGCCGTCGAGTATTTCGTATCGTACTACGACTACTACCAGCCCGAAGCCTATGTGCCGCGGACGGACACCTACATCGAGAAGGATTCGTCGATCAACGAACAGATCGACCGCATGCGCCACTCCGCGACGCGCGCCCTGATGGAACGCGACGACGTGATCATCGTGGCCTCGGTCTCGTGCATCTACGGCATCGGCCCGCTGGAAAACTACCAGGCGATGACCTTCCGCCTGCACAAGGGCCAGAAGATCGATCGCACCACCCTGCTCCGCCGCTTCGTCGAGCAGCAATACAAGCGCAACGACAACGCCTTCCAGCGCGGCACTTTCCGGGTGCGCGGCGATACCGTCGACCTCTTCCCGGCCCATTACGAGGACAAGGCCTGGCGCTTCGAGATGTTCGGCGACGAGATCGAATCGATCACCGAGTTCGATCCGCTGACGGGCGACAAGACCGTGTCGCTGTCGGACATCATCGTCTACGCCAACAGCCACTATGTGACGCCCAAGCCCACGATGCAGAAGGCGATCGACCAGATAAAGAGCGACCTCAAGCAGCGACTCGAGGAGTTCAATCGCGCCGGCCGGCTCCTGGAAGCGCAACGCCTGGAGCAGCGCACGCTGTTCGACATCGAGATGCTGGAAACCACCGGCGCCTGCGCCGGCATCGAAAACTATTCGCGCTATCTCACCGGCCGCAAGCCAGGTGAGCCGCCCCCCACCCTGTTCGAATACTTCCCCGAGAACTCCCTGCTGATCTGCGACGAGAGCCACGTCACGGTGCCGCAGATCGGCGGCATGTTCCGCGGCGACTTCAATCGCAAGAGCGTGCTGGCCGAGTTCGGCTTCCGCCTGCCCTCGGCAATCGACAATCGCCCCCTGAAGTTCGAGGAATGGGACGCGCTGCGCCCGCAGACGACCTATGTCAGCGCCACGCCCGGCGACTGGGAGATGGAACGCACGCAAGGCGCCTTCATCGAGCAGGTGATCCGGCCCACCGGCTTGATCGACCCGACGGTGCTGATCCGCCCGGTCGAAAAGCAGGTCGACGACCTGATCGCCGAATGCCGCGACTGCGCCAAGAAGGGCCAGCGCGTGCTGGTCACGGTGCTGACCAAGCGTATGGCCGAGGATCTCGTGGAGTACATGCACGAGGCCGGTATCCGCTGCCGCTACCTGCATTCCGACATCGACACCCTGGAGCGTATCGAGATCATCCGCGACCTGCGGCTGGGCGCCTTCGACGTGCTGGTCGGCATCAACCTGCTGCGCGAGGGACTCGACATTCCCGAATGCGCCTTGGTCGCCATCCTCGATGCCGACAAGGAAGGCTTTCTGCGCTCGCCGACCTCGCTGGTGCAGACGATCGGCCGCGCCGCGCGCAACGTCGAGGGCCGCGTCATCCTCTATGCCGACAAGATGACGGACTCGATCAAATACGCCATGGCCGAGACCGACCGGCGCCGCGCCAAGCAGATGGCCTACAACAAGGAGCACGGAATCACGCCGGCATCGGTGAAGAAGAACATCACCGAGATCCTGCAGTCGACCGCCGAGCGCGACCACTACACGGTCGACACCGGCGTGTCGGGCGACGTCCACCTCGTCGGCCACAATCTGCGTGCCCATATCGCCGAGCTCGAGAAGCGCATGCGCGCCGCCGCCGCCGACCTCGAATTCGAGGAAGCCGGTCGCCTGCGCGACGAAATCCGCCGCCTCGAAGCCCACGAGCTCGAACTGCCGGGCCAGGCCGCGAGCGCCAATGTCGGCGTGCATCTCGGCAAGATGCAGCACTCCCGCGTCTTCCGCGGCGTGCGCACCGGATCCGGGTCGCGCGGCAAGCCGGCCCGGCGCAGCGGCCGATAGTCGGAAGATAGGCGATGCGCCTGCGCGTCTTGGTCGGCCTGCTCCTTTTCGTGCTGGCATGGCCGGCGGCAGCGCAGGAGCGCGAGCAGATCGTGCGCGTGCCCGGCCCGGGCGGAGCGAACCTGATCGCCACGGTGCTGCGGCCGCCGGGCGAGGCACGCCAGCCGCTGGTCATCATCAATCACGGCTCGCCAGCCGATGGGTCGCGACGCGCCACCATGGAACGGCCGCGCTACGCCACCCTCTCCTCCTGGTTCGTGGCGCGCGGCTATGTCGTCGTCCTGCCGATACGGCGTGGCTATGGCGACAGCGGCGGCACCTGGGCCGAGGGCTATGGCCGCTGCGAGTCGCCGGACTATTTCAACGCCGGCCTGCAAAGCGCCGCCGACATCCAGGCGACCATCGACTACATGCGCAGTCAGCCCTATGTCGCGGCCGACCGCACGATCGTCGTCGGTCAGTCGGCCGGGGGCTGGGCGGCCATCGCCTTGTCGAGCCGCAACCCGCCCGGCGTTTCCGGCATGATCAACTTTGCCGGCGGCCGCGGCGGCCAGCAGAAAATGGCCGGAGGCGACATCGGCAACTGCAGGCCGGACGCGCTGGTCGACGCGGCAGCGAAATACGGTGCGACGGCGCGGGTGCCGATGCTCTGGATCTATGCCGAGAACGATAGCTTCTTCGAGCCCGCGCTCGCCAGGCGCATGGCCGAGGCCTACGACAAGGCCGGCGGCAAAGCGACCTACTTGCCACTCGGCCCGTTCGGCCGCGATGGCCATAGCCTTGCCGGCGCGACCAACGGCGCATCCGTCTGGTCACCGCTGGTCGAAACTTTCCTCAGTGGTTTGAGGTAGAAAGCAGCCTGCACGTTATAGTCGCCGCGCCATGTCTCCTGCCGCGCCGACCGACCTCCGCCGTTATCTGATCGCCCTTATCTCCCTCACCCTCGTGCAGGTCGTCGCGACCATGGGCTTCAACCAGGCCTCGGTGCTGGCACCCGCCGCTGCACCGGCGCTGGGCGTCGCCGCCGCCGACGTCGCCTATTATGTCTCGCTGGTCTATCTCGCGGCGATGATCTCGACCCTGGGCGGTGGCGCGATCAACCGGCGCCTGGGGCCTATCCGCTTCATCCAGACCGGCCTTACCGTGGCGGCCATCGGTTCGTTCATCTTTGCCGTAGGTGGCGTGGCGATGGCGGCGCTCTCGGCATTGATCGTCGGCTTGGGCTCCGGACCGCTCACCATCGCCAGTTCGCACATCCTGGCGCGCGTCTCGCCGCCGCGCCTTGCCAACGTCACGTTCTCGCTGAAGCAAAGCGGCGTGCCGGTCGGCTTTGCGATTTGCGGCGCAGTCCTGCCGACCCTGGCCCTCGATTTCGGATGGCGATGGGCCGCGGCCAGCATCGGCTTCCTGTCGATCGCGACCGTCGTCGCGGTCCAGCCGCTGCGCCGCCTCTACGACGAGGAGCAGACGAGCGGCTCATCCAGACAGAGATTCCTGCCCACGGTCGCCGAGATACTCGACCCGCTGCGGCTCGCCTGGCGCGATCCGATCCTGCGGCCAATGTGCTTCATCGGCATGCTCTTTTCGGCGACGCAGGCAATCGTCGTGAACTTTACGGTCGTCTACGCCGTCGACGGCCTCAAGATGTCCTACGTACTGGCCGGCACGCTGCTCTCGGCTGCGACGGTCGCCGGTGCGTTCGGTCGCGTCTTCTGGGGTGCCCTGGCCGATTTGCTGCGCAAGCCGACTGCCGTTCTGGCGGGCATCGGCGGCATCGTGGCGGTCGCAGCCACGATCATGTCCTTCACGACACCGAGTTGGCCGACAACGGCGGTCTACGCCGTCTGTATCGTGCTCGGCGGTACCGCGGTGGGCTGGAACGGCGTCTTCATCGCCGAGAGCGCCTATCGCGCACCGCCTGGGCGCGCCGCCGAATTCACCGGCGCCACGCAGCTTTTTGTCTTCTCCGGTGCGCTCATCTCGCCGCTGCTGTTCCGCACCGTCCTGGCCCTCACGAACTCCTACGAGGCAGGCTATCTCCTCCTGGCGGCCGGGGTCGCCGTCTGCTCGTTCTTCCTGGCACGCGCGGCGATGCGATGAAGGTCATCCCTCGGCGCTGAGCGCGCTTTCGTGCCAGCGGCGCAGCAGGAGATGCGAGAGCAGCGACAGCAAGAGGTAGATGGCGATGCCGGCCAGCGAGATCAGCACGAGGGCCGCGAACATGCGCGGGATCTTGAGCTGGTAACCCGATTCGAGGATGCGATAGGCAAGTCCCGACTCCCGTCCGCCCGAACCTGCCACAAACTCCGCGACAACAGCGCCGATCAGCGCCAGGCCGCCCGAGATGCGCAGGCCACCCAGGAAGTACGGCAGAGCCGCGGGCAGGCGCAGGTCGACCAGCGTGCGCCAGCGCCCCGCACCATAAAGCTCGAACAGGTCGAGCAGGTTGCGATCGACCGAGCGCAGACCCAGCACCGTGTTGGACAGGATAGGAAAGAAGGCGACCAGCCAGGCGCAGATCAACAGCGAGAGGTTGACGTCGTCGACCCAAGCGATGATCAGCGGCGCGATGGCCACGATCGGCGTCACCTGCAGGATAATGGCGTAGGGGAAGAACGACAGTTCGATCCAGCGCGACAGCGAGAACAGGACCGCCAGCAAAACGCCCACGACGACGGCCGCTATCAAGGCCTGAAGCGTGATTTCGAGCGTGATCACGAGCGCTGGCCACAGCGTCGGCCAGTCGGTCCACAATGTCTTTGCCACGAGGACGGGCCCCGGCAGAACGTAGGGCGGGATTTCCGCCCCCCGCACCACGGCCTCCCACAGCGCGAGCATGACGATCCCGACGATGATCGGAGCGACAAACCGAGCAGTCATGCCGCCAGCGCTTCTGAGAGCTGTGCCGAAGCCAGCCGACAGAGAGCCGCATACTCCGCCGACGTGCCGAAGGCTTCGGTGCGCGGATAGGCGGCGGGAATGGCGAGTTCGGACAGCACGCGACCGGGCCGCGCACTCATCACGGCAATGCGCTGCGAGAGGAAGACCGACTCGAACACCGAATGGGTCACGAACACCGCGGTGAACCGCGTACGCTGCCACAGGTCGAGGAGGTCGGTGTTGAGCCGGCGGCGGGTAATCTCGTCGAGCGCGGCGAAAGGTTCGTCCATCAACAGCAGCTTGGGTTCGGTGACCAGCGCCCGCGCGATCGACACGCGCATCTTCATGCCCCCCGACAGTTCGCGCGGATAGCTCCGCTCGAAGCCGGCCAAGCCGACATGGCCCAGCGCTTCGGCCGCCCGCGCCTCGCGTTGGGATCGCGCGACGCCGGCAAGCTTGAGCGGCAGCGCGACATTGGCGAGCGCCGTGGTCCAGGGCATCAAGGTCGGTTCCTGGAAGACGAAGCCCAGATCCGGCCTGCCCGATGGCCAGTCGATCGTGCCAGCGGTCGGCTGCGCGAGCCCCGCGATAAGCCGCAGCAAGGTCGACTTGCCGCAACCCGACGGCCCCAGCACGCTCAGGAATTCGCCGGCCTCGATGTCGAGCGATGCCCCTTCGAGGGCCCGCACGCCGTTGGCGAAATCCTTGGAGACGTCACGGACGCCGACGAGTCGCATCAAGTCTTCGATGAAAGCGGGTCAGACGGGCGGGAGCGTCAAGTCGAGCCGAGCCGACCAGACCGGCATCGGCAGCGTCTCGCGCGCCGCCAGGTTGGCCGGCAGCGCCGTGCGGTCCGTCACCTTGGCGAAAGGCAGCACGAGCCCGCTGCGCACCCCGAACACGGCATCGCCGTCGAGATGCTCGTCGTCCTCGGGAAAGAACTCGGTGATCAGCGGCGGATGGCCCGGCGCCTGGATGATCATGTGCAGATGCGCCGGCCGCCAGGCATCGCGGCCCAGGATCCGCAGCATGTCGCCTGCCGGGCCGTCGTCGGGCACCTTGTAGGAGACAGGCCGCACCGTGGAGAAGGCGAAGCTGCCGTCGGCCGCCACCGGAAGGCGTGCATGATAGTTGGTCGGCGACTGCGCCGAATCCTGCTGGGCATAGAGGCCGTTGCCGGCGTTCTGCCACAGCGCCAGCACCGCGCCTTTGGCCGGTGTCCCGTTTGCGTCGACGACCCTTCCGCTCACGACCAGCGGCTCGCCGACCTGCCCGCGCCACAGATCGCCCCCGTTCGGCAGCTCGGGCGCGCCTTCGATGTGGAACGGCCCCAGCACCGACGAAGGCGTGCCGCTGCCGGCGGCATTCACCATGTCGATCAGCGAAGACACGCCCAGCAGGTCGGAGAAGAGGATGTATTCGTTGCGCTTGTCGTCGGTGAACTTGGTCGCACGGGTCAGCGCGTCGATGGCGGCGCCCCACTCCGCCTGCGTCACCTTGTTCTCGCGCACGAAGCCGTGCAGATGGCCGGCCAGGGAGACCAGCAGGGTCCGGGCCCTGTCCGATGGCGCATTGCGGGCATAGTCGGCGAAAGCTTGGGTGATCGACGTCGGGGTCAGGTTGCGCATCGATGTTCCTCAGCGCCTAGCGCGACGCCCGCAAAAGGGTGTCGTAGTCGGCCCGCAACAGGGCGAACAGCAGATGGTCGGCCCACTGTCCGTTGATACGCAGATACTGCCGCGCCAGCCCTTCTTCGTGGAATCCGACCTTGGTCAGGACCGTCTTCGAGGGCTCGTTGTGCGGCAGGCACGCTGCTTCGAGGCGGTGAAGACGCAGGTCGTCAAAGACGAATGGCAGGGTCGATCGCAGCGCATCCGTCATCAGCCCCTGCCCGGCATAGGGTTGGCCCATCCAGTAGCCTACCGATGCCGTCTGGGCGACGCCGCGCCGGACATTGCTGAGGTTGATCCCCCCGACCAGCCGGCGCCCCTCGTTGGTGAACACGAACAGCCCATAGGCCTCTCCCGCCCGCCATTCCTTCACCTGCTGGCGCAGACGGCGCCGGAAATGGTCCCGGCCGAGGGAATCCTCGGGCCAGGTTGGCTCCCAGGGAGTCAGAAAAGCCCTACTCCGAGCGCGTAATTCGGCCCATTCGGGCCAGTCGTCCAGGGTCGGCGCGCGCAAAAACACGCGCCGGCCGGCAATCCGGGTCATCCCCGACAGTGACAACGGGACGTCGGCAAAGCGGAACATCTTGGTCTATAATAGTTATCCTTCGGAATTCTTGCATGTTTTCCGAGGTTTGACGTAGGAAATTGAGACGGTCCGCCACGCCTGGTGGTCAAAAAAGAGCCGCCGCCAGCTGGCCCAACAGGCGTATGTACCTATCTAGAGTATCCGCTAAGGCATGGTCTGTTATGGAAACGGATGACAAATCGAATGTCGGCCAGAAGGGCCGATTCTATCTGACGAAGCACATCTGGCTGCCGCAGGAGCCGCTCGAGAAACTCAACCTCAAGCTCTCCGACATGATCCTGCGCAACATGCCCAAGTTGCCGCTGGGGGGTGACGATGCGCTGAAGGCGTTCCCGGTCCTGGCCGAGCTCAAGAAGAGCCACGACAAGATCAAGGCCGACCTCAACTACCTGCTGAGCCATCACGAAGAAATCCCGGCACTGCACGAGGTCCATCCCCGCGATCTCTACGTGCCCGGCCGCGCTTGGCGCACCTTCCTGCTGAAGATCTGGGGCCACGATATACCGGAAAATGTTGCGGCAGTGCCGGACACGATCGCGGCGATCAACAAGATCCCCGGTGTGCACACGGCCCTTTTCAGCATCCTTCACGGTTATGCCGAGATCGAGCCCCATCGCGGCTCGGCCGCCGGCGTCATCCGCTTCCACTATCCGCTGATCGTGCCGACCGAGCCCGAGAAGTGCTGGATCGAGATCGGTGGCCATCACTTCTTCTGGAAGGAAGGCGAGCCGCTGGTGTTCGACGACACGCGCGAGCATTGGGTGAAGAACCAGACCGACCAGACGCGTGTGGTGCTGATCATCGACTTCAACGCCGACATGCCGTTCCCGGTGAACCTCTACACTGGCCTGCGCTACAACCTCGTCCGCCGCAGCGCCGAGGTGAAGACGGTCATCGAACGCGCCTCGATCGGCGTCCCGCCGCGCGCCACCCAGACGGAATTGGCCAAGGCTGCCTAAACGATCGCAACCTCATTGCGAGTGAAGCGAGGGATTCTTTCCGGTCAGGAAGGATCCCTCGTTGCATTTGGGATGCCGCGGGCGGCTCGCCGCCGCTCTCGCATCAGCAGGCTAGTGGCGCCCGGTACAAGGCAGACGTAGTCTCGACGATCAGAGCCGCCATGTTTCGTGGTGGCCAGATCGGTCGGAGACACACCATGTCGATTACCGACAAGTCGTTCATCGGGTCGATTCCCGAACTCTACGATCGGCTGATGGTGCCGTTGATCTTCGAACCCTATGCGCGCGATCTGGCAGCGAGAGCGCTGGCGCTTGCCCCCCGATCTGTCCTCGAAGTGGCGGCGGGCACCGGCGCGGTGACGCGGGCACTCGCTGCAAGATTGCCGGCCGACACGAAACTGGTGGCGACCGATCTCAACCAGCCCATGCTCGACCAAGCGCGCAAGCAGATGGCAGATGCGCCGCATATCATCTTCAGGCAAGCCGATGCCCAGGCGCTTCCTTTCGACGATGCCCAGTTCGACGCCGTACTCTGCCAGTTCGGTGCGATGTTCTTCCCCGACAGAGCCAAGGCCTATCGGGAGGCGAAGCGCGTCCTGAAGCCCGGCGGGCACTACTTGTTCAATGTCTGGGGCCGAATCGAAGACAACGAATTCGCCGATGAGGTGACGCGAACACTCGCCCTGCTCTTTCCGTCAGATCCACCGCGCTTCCTGGCAAGGACACCCCACGGCTATCACGATCCGGACAGGATCCGCGCCGATCTACAGGCGGCGGCTTTCGAGAACATCTCGATCATGCCGGTGGAGGCCGTCAGCGCCGCTCCCTCACCCGGTGAAGCGGCTATGGCCTACTGTCAGGGCACACCGCTACGCTCCGAGATCGAGGCGCGCGGTGGCTCGCTGGAAGAAGCGACAAGAACCGCAGCAGAAGCCCTTGCAAGACGATTTGGTCGTGGTGCGATAAGCGGGCGCATCCAGGCCCTGGTCGTGGCGGCCGGCTAATCGACAAGAGTCGGGATTTTCCCCTGTTACGCCGCCAGACGGGCGGCGATCCTGTCCAGGGGCTCGAGGCCGTCGATCGGCCCCAGGGCAGCGAGCGTGAGCTTGCCCTGCAGCAGGCGTTGAGCGACACGGCGCACCGCGTCCTGGTCCACGGCTTCGATGCGGGCAACGACCTCGGCGTAAGGGATTGGCCGGCCATGGACGATGAGATGACGCGCGGCCTGCTCGCAACGTGCGCCACTCGATTCCAGAGCCATCAGTGTTCCGGCCTTGATCTGGTTGCGGGCTCGCACCAGCTCCGCTTCGTTCAGCGTCTCGGCAACACCTACGAATTCGTCGCACACCGCGGGCACCAGCTCGGCGAGATCGTCCTCTCCCGTGCCGGCATAGATGCCGAACAGGCCGCCATCGGCATAGGCCGTGTTGAAGCAATGGATGCCATAGACCAGACCGCGCTCCTCGCGGATTCGCTGGAAAAGCCGCGAGGACATGCCGCCGCCGAACAGCGTCGAATAGACGGCGAGCGCAAAGTAGTCAGGGTCGCGATAGCCGATACCCTCACAGCCCAGCACGAGATGCGCCTGTTCGAGCACCCTCGTTTCACGGCCGTCGCCGCCGACATAGGCCAGCGGGACCGGCTGCTCGGCATTGGCCGGCGTGCGCGGCACCGAGCCGAAATGCTTCTCGGCAAGGTCGACGATGCGATCGTGCTCGACCCGGCCAGCCGCCGAGAGGACCATGTTCGACGCGGTGTAGTGGCGCGCGAGATAGGCAAACAGATCGTCGCGGCCGATCGCCTCGACGGTCGCGGCGGTGCCGAGTACCGGCCGGCCCAGCGGCTGGCCGGGCAGCGCCGTTTCCTGGAACTGGTCGAAGATGATGTCGTCGGGCGTGTCGAGCGCCTGCCCGATCTCCTGCAGGATGACGCCACGCTCGCGCTGCAGCTCGTCGGGATCGAACACCGAGTTGCGCAGGATGTCGGCGATCATCTCGACGCCCAGGCCCACATCCTCCTTGAGTACCGAAGCATGATAGGCGGTGATCTCACGGCCGGTATAGGCATTGAGGCTGCCGCCGACATTCTCGATTTCCTCGGCGATGGCGCGCGCAGAACGCGTGCGCGTGCCCTTGAACGCCATGTGCTCAAGCATGTGCGCCATGCCGTTCAGCTCGGCAGCCTCATGGCGCGTGCCGCAGGCGACCCAGATGCCGAGCGAGGCCGATTCGACCTCGGGCATCTCGTCGACGGCGACGCGCAGCCCGTTGCCGAGAGTCGTGACCTTGACGTTGCTCATGTCTTCACCTTGGCGCGCGTTGCCGGAGCCGTGGCCATTGCCCGGCGTTCGTCGATCATGGCCTTGAGCGCTTCCACGTCGTTGCGCAGCCCATCCACCCGCTCCGCCCGCTCCAGCAGGTCGCCCAGCCGCGCCGGCAAAGCCGGCCGCTCGCCGGTCGCCTTCTCGACGGCATCCGGGAACTTGGCGGGATGCGCCGTCGCCAGCACGACCATGGGGATGGAGGTGTCGCGGCGGTGCTGTTGGGCCACGGCATAGCCCACTGCGGTGTGCGGATCGATGGTTTCGCCGAAGCGGCGACGGCAATCGGCAATGGCGGCGATGGTGCCGGCATCGTCGATACGCCCCGCGTCGAAGAGCTGCCGAACACCAGTGAACGCATTGGCGCCGACTTTCAGCGTGCCGGTGCTGCGGAAGGCTGTCATGGCGTCGGCGAGGGTCGCGCCGTTGCGGTCGTAGAGGTCGAACAGCAAGCGCTCGAAATTGCTCGAAATCTGGATGTCCATGCTGGGGCTGAGCGTCGGCACGACTTCAGACATCGTCATCGTGCCGCTTTCGAAGAAGCGCGCCAGGATGTCGTTGCTGTTGGCGCCAACTACGAAGTGCGAGATCGGCAGGCCCATCTGCTTTGCCGCATAGCCGGCATAGACATTGCCGAAATTGCCGCTGGGCACGGTGAAGGCCACCGGCCGGTCCGGCGCGCCGAGCTTCAGCGCCGCCCAGAAGTAATAGACGATCTGCGCCATGACGCGGGCGAAGTTGATCGAATTCACCGCCGTCAGCGCATGACGGTCGCGAAAGGCAAGATCGTTGAAGCAGGCCTTGGCGAGGTCCTGACAGTCGTCGAACGTGCCCTGCACCGCGATGTTGTGCACGTTGGGCGCCAGCACCGTCGTCATCTGGCGGCGCTGTACCTCGCTCACGCGTCCCTTGGGGAACAGCATGAAGATGTCGATGGTCTTGCGATCGCGCACCGCCTCAATGGCGGCCGACCCGGTGTCGCCCGACGTGGCGCCGACAATGGTGGCGTGCTGGCCGCGCGCCGTCAGCGTCTGGTCGAGCATGCGGCCGAGAAGCTGCAGGGCCACGTCCTTGAAGGCGAGAGTAGGACCATGGAACAGCTCGAGGAGGTGCAGCCCACTGTCGCCCAACGGCTTCAGTGGCGCGACCTCCGGCGTCTCGAACGAAGCATAGGCTTCGCCGATCAGGCGACGGAACGTCGCTTCGTCGAACGTGTCGCCCACGAAGGGCCGCATCACGCGGAAGGCGAGTTCGGTGTAGGTCAGGCCCTTCAGCCCAGCGATCTCGGCCTTGCTGAACTGCGGCCACTCCGCGGGAAGGTAGAGACCGCCGTCGCGGGCGAGGCCTGCGAGCATGACGTCTTCGAAGCCGAGCGGCGCAGGATTACCCTGCGAGCCGTGGCGAGTGCTGATGTAACGCAACGAAAAACTCCGGTATCGCGCCGGCAGGTGACCTGAAGGCCTCAGGCGACCTGGCGACAGGCCTCGTGATCCTTGCGAACGCGCTTGGTCGAGGCGGGAAACTTCTGCAACATGCGCTCCGGCCGGGTCGGACGTTTGACCAGATCGCCGCCACAATTGGGGCAGTGGCCGCCCAGGCGAGTTCGCGCACAGTCCGCACAGAAGGTGCACTCGAAGGTGCAGATCAGGGCGTCGGACGCGCCGTTGGGCAGGTCCTTGTCGCAGCACTCGCAGTTGGGGCGGAGATCGAGCATGGCTTCCTCTTACGCCGACAGGTAGCGGCTTTCCAGATGCACCTTGAAGGCCGAGGTTCCCAGCGCCGAGCCGGTGGCCGCGGTCAGGATCTCGTCGGTCGTGGCGATCGAGCCCTTGCCGTGCACATTGGCACGAAGCCAGCCCAGAAGCGGCGAGAAATCGCCCTTCCCGATGGCCTCCAGAAGACCGGGCTCCGCGCGAAGGGCCGCAGCAAAGAGCTGGGCGGCCGCCAGGGCCCCTAATGTGTAGGTCGGGAAATAACCCCACCCTCCGTCAGGCCAATGGATATCCTGCAGACACCCTAGCGAATCGTCCGGCGGCACGACGCCCAACAACTCGCGCATGCCGTCGTTCCAGGCGCCCGGCAGATCGGCGAGCGGCAGGTCGCCTGCCAGCATCGCCCGCTCCAGCCGGTAGCGCAGCATGATGTGCAGCGGATAGGTGACTTCGTCGGCATCGACGCGGATGAAGCCCGGCGCCACCTGCGTGTAGAGGCGGTGGATGTTCTCCACGCTCCAGGCCGGCCCGTCCTTGCCGAAAGCGGCGCGCATGCGGGGTGCCGCGAAGGCCACGAAGGCGTCGCTGCGGCAGGCCTGCATCTCCATCAGGAGCGACTGGCTTTCGTGCAGAGTCATGCCGCGGGCATTGCCCACCGGCTGACGCCGCCACGCGCGCGGCAAGCCCGCCTCGTAGAGGCCGTGGCCGGTCTCGTGCAGCACCCCCATCAGCGCCCGGGCGAAGTCTTTTTCGTCGTAGCGTGTTGTGATGCGCACATCGTCGGCCGTTCCACCCGTGAAGGGGTGAGCAGAGACGTCGAGGCGGCCGTGATGAAAGTCGAAGCCGATGAGACGGATCAGCTCTTCGCCCAGGCGGCGCTGCGCCTCGACCGGGAACGGTCCGTCGAGAGGCTGGATCGGCGGAAGCCGCTTCTGGTGTTCGAGCACGCGGCCCAGCAGGTCCGGCAGGAAGGAGCGCAGCTCAGCAAACAGGGCGTCGATGTGTGCCGAGCGGCCACCCGGCTCGAACTCGTCGAGCAGCGCATCGTAGAGCGAGGTGCCGAGCGCCGCGGCCTTGGCCTCGCCGACGCGGCGCATGATGTTGAGCACTTCCGACAGGGCCGGCAGCAGCGACTTGAAGTCGGCATCCTTCTTGGCCGAGCGCCAGGCGAGCTCGCAGGCACTGCAGGCACGCGTGCGTGCGTCGACCAGGTCGGCGGGCAGCGCGCTTTCATGCACCCAGGACCGGCGCATCTCGCGCAGGTTGGCCTGCCGCCAGGGGTCGAGCGAAGCCCGCCCCTCCTCCGCCCGCGCCAGCAGGTCGGACATGTCGGGAGCGGCGATGATCTCGTGCGCGATCACGCCGAGCGTGGCGAGCTGGTCGGCGCGATCGTCGCTGGCGCCGTCCGGCATCATGGTCGAGCGGTCCCAGTTCAGGATAGCCGAGGCGCGACCGACAGCGCTCAGACGCGCGAACCGGCGCTCGAGCTCGGCATAGGGATCGTTGATGATCACTTATCCGCCTTGCGGCGGCCGCCGATCTCGAGCCGCCCCGTCTCCCAGTGATAGGCGAGATACACGCCGGCCATCGCCACGGCGATCAGAAACCAGGTGATGGCGTATTGCAGGTGATCGTTGGGAATGTCGAAACGCGTCTGACCGCCGACCGGCAGGCCGCCGGGATTGGGTGTGGCATCGGCATCGAGGAAGAACGTGTCCAGCTTGGGATCGGGTGGCGCCCCAGCCATCTTGCGCATCAGCGGCACGTCGACGTGGAACCACACGTTCTTGTCCGGCACGTTCTCGGGCGCGAACTGACGGCGCTCCTGATTGCGGCGCACGATGCCGACCAGCTCGACGTGGCCCGCAGGCTGGCCTTCGGCGCGACGGGCGGGATCCTTCCGCTCCTGGGGAATCCAGCCGCGATCGAACAGGACGATGCGGCCATCGTCGGTCTTGAGCGGCACGACGATCTGATGGCCGACCTTGTTCTTGAGGCTGCGTGCGGCGAGGAAGAACTCTTTGTCGAAGAGGAAAGTGCCGCCGATCTTCACACGGCCATACTCGTGGCGCAGCGGATTGCCGCTCAGCAGCTCGTCGAGGGAAACCGGCGCGGCTGCCTGGTTGGCGGCGATACGATCGAGAATGTCCCTTTTCCATTCGCGACGCTCCATCTGCCAGATGCCGAGCCCCAGCGAGAGGACCAGGATCGGCAGTGAGACGAGCGTGGGCCACAAAGCGGGCCGCAGCCTGATCATGATGTCTCCTCTACTCGTCGAGTGCAGTCGAGCGATGGGTGTACTGCTGGGCGACCAGTAGTGCCTTCAGGAAGCGCAGCATCCAGGTCGCGAGCCCGAAGGTGACGGGCAGCCAAATCAGGACATGCAGCCACCAGGGCGGCTCGTAACGGAATTCCACCCAGAAAACGAGCATCATGATGATGGCACCCAGTGCCAGGATCACGAGCACGGCCGGCCCATCGCCGGCATCGTTTCCCCGCAGGTCGAGGTCGCATTCGGAACAGCGATCGACCACCGTCAGCAGACCGCGAAACAGCTTGCCGCGGCCGCAGCGCGGGCAGGTGGCGCGGAGCGCGACGTCGAGTGGCGATTGTCGTGGCCAGTCGGACAAGGCTGTCTCCTCAAAGGCGAACCGCCGGGGATCGCCCGGCGGTTCCAAGATAGTCGGCTTTTCTGCTCAGTGCAGGGCGATCGGCGCCTTACCGGCCCCCCACCAGTAGATGCAGAAGAACAGGAACAGCCACACCACGTCGACGAAATGCCAGTACCAGGCAGCGGCCTCGAAGCCGAAATGCTGCTTGGGCTTGAACTGACCCTTCATCGCCCGGAACAGGCAGACCAGCAGGAATATCGTCCCGACCAGCACGTGGAAGCCGTGGAAACCCGTCGCCATGTAGAAGGTCGACGCGTAGATGCCCTGGTCGAAGGTAAACGGCGCGTGCAGGTACTCGTAAGCCTGGACGCCGGTGAAGATCATCCCCAGGACGACCGTGCACAGCAGGCCGCGCACCGCGTCGCGCTGATTGCCCTCGATGATCGCGTGATGCGCCCAGGTCACCGTCGTGCCGGAGAGCAGCAGGATCAGCGTGTTCATCAGCGGCAGGTCGAACGGCGCGATGATGCTGATGCCCTTCGGCGGCCAGATGCCGCCGGTAACTTCGGCGCGCACGGGCTGCTTCAGTTCGCCGGGATAGAGCGACGCATCGAAGAATGCCCAGAAGAAGGCCGCGAAGAACAGCACTTCCGAGGTGATGAACAAGATCATCCCGTAGCGCAGGCCGATCTGGACAACCGGCGTATGGAAGGTGCGCGACTCGACGATGACGTCGCTCCACCACCAATACATGACCGCGACGACCATCAGGAGGCCGGGCGCAAGTGCCCACCAGTGCACGACCTTGATGACCTTCTCGACGCCCGGCCCCAGCATGTCGGGATGCATACCGAGCGCGAAGCCCAGCGCCAGCACCAGCGCAGCGAACGCGCCAAGCGCCGGCCACGGGCTCGGATCTACGAGATGATAGGGATGCTTGGGAGCGCCGTCGGCCATGTTCATCCACCCTTTCCAGTATCAGCGGCGGGCACGCCGCCGAGCAAGGTCCTTGCCCGTTCCGTCTTCGCCTCGAAGAAAGTGTAGGAGAGCGTGACGGTACGGATGTTGTCGTAACGCCGATCCTTGTCCATCTCGGGATCGACGAAGAAAATCACGGGCATGTCGACCGACTGCCCGGGCAGCAGCAACTGCTCGGTGAAGCAGAAGCATTGAAGCTTGTTGAACCACGGCCCGGCGCTTTCGGGCGTGACGTTATAGGTCGAGGTCCCGACCAGCGGGCGCTGCGAGACATTGGTCACGCGATAGTGCACGAGGCGCTCTTCGCCCAGTTGCACCTTCACCTCGCGCTGCAGCGGCTCGAAGCGCCAGGGCAGCGCCGAATCCGTATTGGCATCGAAGCGCACGTTGACCGTACGGTCGAGCAGCGGCCTGTCTCCCGACTGGGCGACCAAAGGCTTGCCACCAAAACCCGTGGTACGGCAGAACATGTCGTAGAGCGGCGCCGCGGCAAAGGCGGCACCGACCATGCCGCCGGTCAGCAGCACGAGACGCCGTGCGATGCGCGCGTTCTTTTGAGTCGGCGTGAGGGGTATCTTGTTGCTCATCCCTGCGCTCCCATGCGCACTATGGTGAGCGCAAAGAACGCCACCACGAGAACCAGCAGGAAAACCGCGACGAACAGATTCTTGCCGCGCTGACGGCGGTGCATATCGGTATCGCCCGGGCGGCGGTCGTCGGCCATCATGCTCATCCGGCCAAAATCCGCCCCGCGACCAGGTCGAGGGGCAGCGCCGCGAACAGTGCCGCGAGATAGAGCAGCGAGAAGCGGAACATGCGCCGCGCCGCTCCATGGGCGGTCTCGTCGTCCGCCGTCCGCCACACGGAGATCGCGTAGCCGACGAAAGCGAGGCTGAAAACCAGCGCGACAGAGCCGTACAGCCAGCCGACCGAGCCCAGCAGGGTCGGCGCCAATGCCACCGGCGCAAGCACCAGCGTGTAGATGAGCATCTGGCGCTTGGTTTCGCGCGGCCCGGCCACCACCGGCAGCATCGGCACGCCGGCGCGCCGGTAATCGTCGCTGCGGTAGAGAGCGAGCGCCCAGAAATGCGGCGGGGTCCACAGGAAGACCAGCAGGAAGAGCGCAACGCCCACGGCCGACACGTCGCCGGTCACGGCCGCCCAGCCGATCATCGGCGGGAAAGCGCCCGCAGCACCGCCGATTACGATGTTCTGCGGCGTCCGGCGCTTCAGCCAGATCGTGTAGACGAAGACATAGAACAGGATCGCGGCGGTCAGCAGCGCGGCGGCGACGAAATTGGTCGCGACCGCCATCAGCGCGACCGAAAAGATGGACAACAGCACGCCGAGGCCCAGCGCGTCGTCGGGTGCGACGCGGCCGGCCGGCAGCGGTCGGTTACGGGTCCGCTCCATCACCGCATCGAGGTCGCGCTCGTACCACATGTTGATGGCACCGGCGGCCCCCGAACCCAGCGCGATCGCCAGCACGGCGAGCGTCGCCGTGAGCGGATGGATGTGGCCCGGCGCGATCACGACACCGATCAGCCCGGTGAACACGACCAGCGACATGACCCTGGGCTTCAGGAGGTCGACATAGTCGCGCACGCGTGAAGCGGGAGCCGCCTCGTCGGTGATCGTCAGGATGCCGTTTGCCGTGTTGCTCATAGCCTTTCAAGGCGAAGGCGCCTTTTGGGCGCCTCCGCTCCTCGAGATCAGTGGTGAGCCGACGGGGAGATGCGCGGCAGTTCCTCGAAGGTGTGGAACGGTGGCGGCGAAGCGACCGTCCATTCCAGCGTCGTGGCGCCCTCGCCCCAGTAGTTCGCGCCGACCTTGCGGCCGTACATCAGCGTGCCGAAGACCACGAAGATCAGCCAGAAGATCGTCGAGCCGAACGAGATGAACGCGCCGATCGAGGAGATGTAGTTCCAGTGCGCCATCGCGTCGGGATAGTCGACGTAGTGGCGCGGCATGCCGGCCAGACCGGAGAAGTGCATCGGGAAGAACGTCAGGTTGACGCCGATGAAGGTCGTCCAGAAGTGGACCTGAGCCGCCCATTCCGAATACTGCCGGCCCGACATCTTGCCGAGCCAGTAGTAGAAGCCGGCGAACATGCCGAACACCGCACCGAGTGACAGCACGTAATGGAAGTGCGCGATCACGTAGTAGGTGTTGTGCAGCGAGTAGTCGACGCCGGCGTTCGCCAGCACGACGCCGGTAACGCCGCCGACGGTGAACAGGAAGATGAACCCGATCGCCCAGAGCATGGGCATCTCGATACGGATCGAGCCGCCCCACATCGTCGCGATCCAGCTGAAGATCTTCACGCCCGTCGGCACTGCGATCACCATCGTGGCCGCGACGAAGTAAGCTCGCGTGTCGACGTCCATACCGACTGTGTACATGTGGTGCGCCCACACGACGAAGCCCACGACGCCGATTGCCACCATCGCATAGGCCATCCCGAGATAGCCGAAGATCGGCTTCTTCGAGAAGGTCGAGATGATGTGGCTGATGATGCCGAAGGCCGGCAGGATCATGATGTACACCTCGGGATGGCCGAAGAACCAGAAGAGGTGCAGGAACAGGGTCGGGTCGCCACCGCCCTCGGCCTTGAAGAACGAGGTGCCAAAGTTACGATCGGTCAGCAGCATGGTGATGGCGCCGGCCAGGACCGGAAGGGCCAGCAGCAGCAGGAACGCAGTGACCAGGATCGACCACGCGAACAGCGGCATGCGATGGAGCGTCATGCCCGGCGCACGCATGTTCAAGATGGTCGTGATGAAGTTGATTGCGCCCAGGATCGACGAGGCACCCGCGATGTGCAGCGAGAAGATCACGAGATCCATGCCCGCACCCTGACTGAGCGTCAGTGGCGGATAAATCGTCCAGCCGGTGCCGACACCACCGCCGATCAGGGCCGACATCAGCAGCAGGATGAACGCCGGCGGCAGCAGCCAGAAACTGATGTTGTTCATGCGCGGGAACGCCATGTCAGGCGCTCCGATCATCAGCGGCACAAACCAGTTGCCGAAGCCGCCGATCAGACCCGGCATGACGACGAAGAACACCATGATCAGGCCGTGGGCCGTCACGAAGGTGTTCCAGAGGTGCCCGTCAGGCGTACCGTCTACGTTGAAGTACTGCACGCCCGGCTGCAGCAGCTCGAGGCGCATGATCACCGAGAAGGCCGCGCCGATCAGCGCGGCGCAGATCGAGAACACAAGGTACATCGTGCCGATGTCCTTGTGGTTGGTGCTGTACAACCACCGCTTGATGCCGGTCGGCGTGTGGTGGTCGTCGTGGTGGCTGTGGTCGTGGGCGGCGCCGTGCGCGGTGGCCATTGTAATCTCCTGCGGCGAAGCGCTTAGCGGTTGGCGGGAGCGGTTACGGAAGCGAAGTTGGTTTCGGGCAGCAAGCCGGCAGCCTTCTTCTTCTCCTCAACCCATTTGTCGAAGTCAGCTTTGGATACGACCTTGATGGCGATCGGCATGTAGGTGTGATTCATGCCGCAGATCTGCGAGCACTGGCCAAAATAGAGGCCCTCTTCCTTCACGCTGATCCAGCCTTCGTTGAGACGGCCGGGGATCACAGTCTTCTTGATGCCGAAGCCGGGAACGGTCCACCCGTGCATGCTGGCGCCCTCGGCCGTGCCGATAATGCGCACGACGGTGTTCGCCGGGATCACCATCTCCTCGTCGACCGCCAGCAGGCGCGGCACCTGCGGCTTCTGCTTGACACGATCGGCCTCGGCCAGGATGCGGCTCTCGACCTTGAAGTTGCCCTGGTCGGGATAGTCGTAGGACCAGTACCACTGGTGGCCGGTGACCTTGACCGTCAGGCCGGCGTCGATCGCCTTGTCGCTGTAGTAGAGCAGACGAAACGACGGCACCGCGACGACGACCAGAATGAGGATCGGGATGATCGTCCAGGCGATCTCGAGGCCGGTATGATGGGTGACATTCGTCGCCACCGGGTTACGCGAGGCGTGGAAGCGCCACACGGCGTAAATCAGCAGGATGAGGACGAATATCGAGATCATGATGATGATCACAAGCAGCAGGTCGTGCAGCGACTCGACCCGCTCCATGATCGGCGTAAAGGCCGCTGGGAAATTCAGCTGCCAGTCGTGCGGCACGCCGATGACTTTCTGCGCCTGAGCGGCGCCCGCGAAGCCGAAGGCGGCTATCGCCGACAAAATGCCCAGAATGCTCAATACGCGCTTACCGACCATGCATCCGTCCCCTCGCGGTTTAGATCCCAACGGGATTTCCGACCCGCAAAATCCCCCGCATTTCAAACGGGTTAGTACCAGATATAGCCGTGGGTCGTAACGGGTTTTCGCCCCCAGTCGGTATGTGGCGGCCAGTCGCAGCCGCGTCAGTTCAGGACATTTGCAAGAGCTTCGCCGCCTGCACGCCCCAGGCAAAGGCCGGCCGGTCGAAAGGACGCATCCGCCGGTGCAAAGCGGCGTAAGACGAGCATTGGCCCGGCGGCGCTATTGCCTGGAAAAGCCGCGCCACCCGATGGCCTTGGCCATACGTCGCGGCTTACTAAGATCCGCCGCCGGCGGGCTCCGTTGTGAAAGAGCCGGAGCGTCCAGCTGGATGTAGTCCGCCCGCGGATCCAGCGAAGGCTATCGGCCGGTCCGCCCACGACAGATCGATGGCCCCCGAGTTCTGCCGCGGGCCCGAAGCAAAGCGCACGAGCCCCGAGGGAGGCCCGCCGAAGATCGATTCCGGAACGATCCAGCCGCCTGGGGCGGCCTCGCCTCCTGTCCAGGGGTGGGCCGGCACGCGTGCGAAAGCGACGATCGACGGCGGCTCCCGGCGAAGGGCGAGCCGTTCGGACACGAGGCGGCGGAGTTCGGCGTCGGTGAGCGTCAGGCCATGCGTGCGGAAGTAATGGCGAACCGTCTCGCCGATTGCGAAGGCGACTTCCGACGGCGGGCGGCCGACGTCGAGGATGGCCTGAACGGCCGCCTCCATCTCGCGGCCGAAGGCGCGCCATGTCCTTTCGACCTGCGTCTCGCGCGAGACGTCGGCCGGCCAGTCGGGAACGAAGCTCATGGAAGATACGGCACTGCTGCGCCGCCCCCGCCGCTCAACGCGGTCATCGATCAATCCGTAGAATATGACTTCCCAATATGTGCGATCGGAACTGGCAAAAAGCGCCAACCCCTGCCCGGTCGCACTGCCACTCTAGCCGCCAGCCCCGTCAAAACCACGACAAACGATGCACATCCTGCTGAAAATGTGGCCCCGGCTGCCCATCCACCCCCGGGCGCCCCGCCCCGAAGTTGCCGCTTGTCTTTCGATGATCGGCCTATAAGGTCCGGCCGCCACATCTGACCGTGGCTTCGCCGAAGGAACACGTCATGCGTCTCTCCCTTCTGACGCCCGTTCTTGCCGTCATTCTCATGTTTGCAGGAGCCGCCTCCGCCATGGACAAGGAAAACACACTCTATATCGACCTGAAGGACGGCCGCGTCGTGATCGAGATGCGCCCCGACCTCGCCCCCAAGCATGTCGCCCAGATCAAGAAGCTGGCGCGCGAAGGCAAGTACGACGGCGTCGTCTTCCATCGCGTCATCGACGGCTTCATGGCGCAGACCGGCGACCCGACGGGTACAGGCTCCGGTGGCATGGGCGAGACGCTCAAGTCAGAATTCAACAAGGAACCGCACACCCGCGGCACCGTCTCGATGGCGCGGACCAACGATCCCAACAGCGCCCGCAGCCAGTTCTTCATCGTCTTCAAGGACTCGAACTTCCTCGACGGCCAGTACACCGTGTGGGGCAAGGTGACGTCCGGCATGGAGTTCGTCGACAAGATCAAGAAGGGCGCACCCGGTTCGGGTGCCGTCGCCGCGCCGCAGGACAAGATGATCAAGGTCCAGGTCGCGGCCGACGTGAAGAGCTAGACACTCTCCTTCGTCCAGACAAACGAAAGCCTCCCCCGCTCCCGCGGGGGAGGCTTTTTCTTTGCGACCTCAGGCTTCCTTAGTGACAGTGTGGAAGGACTTCGAGATGACCTGCCAGCGGCCGTCGACCTTCAGCAGCGTCAGATAGTCGGTGAAGTAGCGCGGCGGAATCTGGCATTCCACCTTGGCAATGGCGGTCGCCGGACCGGAGAAGTCGATCGACACGATGCGATCGACCCGGGCGCTGCCCTTGGACTTCGCCGACGGACGGCTCTCGACCGCCTTGAACCACTCGGCGCGCGGCAGATCGGCCGCCTTGCCGTCGCTGCCTGCACTGTAGAGATGCGAAGCGGGATGGAACGCTTCGCCGAGCTTCTTGGTATCGCCTTCGTAGAGGCCATCGAAATAGACCTGCAGGACCTTTTCGACCGCTGCGACATCGGAATTCATCTATTCACTCCCTCACTCAGATTGCGCCCTATTCAAACAAGATCATTCAGACAGGCCCATTTGGCGCCACCAGGATCTTACCGTTGCGCCCGCCTTTGTCGGCATGGGCCAACGCTTCCTTGATTTTCTCGATTGGATAGACCGTGTCCACTGGCGCGTGCAGCTTGCCGGCCAGCACCTGCCCGCCGAGATCGGCATAGATCTCGCGGATCTTCTCCGGGCTGCGCTTTGCCAGCCCGCGCCCCAGCATGAAGCCCGTGAGCTTGATGCCGCGATAGATGAAGTTGCTGCGCGTGACCTCGGGGTCCTCGCCGCTCATCGATCCGTAGTGCACCACCGTGCCCTCGGTCGCGACGCACTCGACGATCCGCCCCGTCGCCCTGCCGCCAATCGCCTCGACACCAAGCCGGATCGCAGCGTCACCCGTGCCCTTGGCGACACGCGCAGCGAGATCGTCGTCGTCGACGACCACGAGATCGGCGCCCAGCGACTTGAGCTCGGCTTCCAGGTCGGGCCGACGCACGACGTTGACGGTGCGCAGCCCGCGTTGCTTCGCCAGCACGATCAGCAGGCGGCCGACCGCCGAATTGGCGACGTTCTGGATCACCCACTCGCCGGGCTTCAGGTCGACGAAGTCCTGGAGCATGAGCTGCGCCGTCGGCGGATTGATGCGCACCATGGCCGCCTGGCGCAGATCGATGCCGGCCGGCAGCGGGATGGCGTCGTTGCCCTTCACGCGCCGCTTCTGCGCCCAGTTCTCGCGCTGCAGGTTGATGACGAGATCGCCCTTCTTGACGTGCGTCACGGCCGATCCGACGGCGGTGACGCGGCCAACGCACTCCGCGCCGGGCGTGGCCGGCAGCGGCGGCTTCAACCGATAGCTGCCCTTGCAGAACCACATGTCGGCGGGGTTGATGGGAAAGGCCAGGACGTCGAACACGACCTCGTCGGCCGCCGGTTCGCCGACATCGGGAACATCGGCGCAGCGCGCGACCTCCCATGGCGTTCCATAGCGATCGATCAGCACCTGCTTCACGCTGCCCTCCCCTCACGCCCTCGAATTCCGTTCCAGGGGGCCACTTTGTTGGCCCGTCGATTGCTTGTACTGTGAATCAACAGGGGGTGAAATGCCGGATGGCAGCAAAGGCATTTGACGAAATGAACTCGGGCACGGACGGCTCGGTCCGCCCGCCCTACCGTGGAGTGGCCGCCTGGCTGGATCGTACATCCCCCGAGCGCGTCGCCGCGACCCGCCGCGAAGTCGACCTCTTCTATAGGCGACACGGCATTACCTTCGGCGCCTATGGCGCGACCGATGGCCACGAGACCACGATCCCCTTCGACATCATTCCGCGCGTCATCGCGTGGGACGAATGGGAGTATCTGCACAAGGGCCTGTCGCAGCGCGTGCGCACGCTCAACGCCTTCCTCGCCGATGCCTACGGGCAGCGCGAGATCTGCCGCGCCGGGATCATCCCCGAAGAACAGATCCTGATGAATGCCGAGTTCGTGGCGATGGCGCAGGGCCTGGCGCTGCCGGGCGGCGTGCATGCCCATATCGCCGGCATCGACCTCGTGCGCGTCGGCGAGAAGGATTTCTACGTCCTTGAGGACAATGTGCGCACGCCATCGGGCGTGTCGTACGTGCTGGAGAACCGCGAAGTGATGATGCGGCTGGCGCCCGAGCTGTTCTCGGCCATGCGCGTGCTGCCCGTCGCCGACTATTCCGAGGAACTGCTGGCCACGCTGCGCTCGGTCTCCTTCAGCGACGACGTCGAGCCCAACGTCGTGCTGCTGACGCCGGGCCACTACAACAGCGCCTACTTCGAACATGCCTTCCTGGCCGACGAGATGGGCATCGAGCTGGTCAAGGGCTCGGACCTGTTCGTCGACGAAAGCCGCGTCTACATGCGCACGCCGCGCGGGCCGCAACGGGTCGACGTGATCTATCGCCGGGTCGACGACGCCTTCCTCGATCCGTTGGCGATGCGCCCCGATTCCTATCTCGGCGTGGCGGGTCTGCTCGGCGCGTTGCGGGCCGGCAGGGTCAACATCGTGAATGCGCTGGGCAACGGCGTGGCCGACGACAAGTCGACCTACACCTATGTGCCCGAGATGGTCCGCTTCTATCTCGGCGAGGAGCCGATTTTGCAGAACGTGCCGACCTGGCGCTGCGATCGCTCCGACGACTACAAATACGTACTCGAACACCTGTCGGAACTGGTGGTGAAGGAAGTCCACGGGTCGGGCGGCAAGGGCATGCTGGTCGGCCCGACGTCGAGCAACGCTGAGATCGAGGAATTCGCGGGTCTCCTCAAGACACGGCCGGACAACTACATCGCACAGCCGACCCTGGCCCTGTCGACTTGCCCGACCTTCGTGAGCCAGGGTGTGGCGCCGCGCCACGTCGACCTTCGCCCCTTCGTCCTGTCCGGGCGCAAGATCACCATAGTACCCGGCGGGCTGACGCGCGTGGCACTGAAGGAAGGCTCGCTGGTCGTCAATTCGAGCCAGGGCGGCGGCACCAAGGATACCTGGGTGCTGGCGCCCGACGCGCCGGCCGGCGGCAGGTAGCGCCATGCTGAGCAGCACCGCCAAGAACCTCTACTGGATGGGCCGCTACCTGCAGCGCGCCAAGTCGACGGCACGGCTGATCGAGGCGATGCAGCGCATGGCCCTGCAGTCGCGCGGCGAGGAAGCGGCGGGCGTCGCGGCGATCTTCGGCATGGAGGACGAGTTCCGCCAGAGCCAGCTCCAGGGTGGCCGGCTGGCCAGCCTGATCGACTTCCTGGTGCTCGACGAGAACAACCCCTCCTCGATTGTAAACTCGATCGACGCGGCGCGCCGCAACGCCCGCGAGGAACGCAACAACATCACGGTCGATGTCTGGGAGAGCCTGAACGGGCTGTGGCTGGAGCTGAGTAGCCGCCTTCGCGGCAACCGCGCAACGCTCGACCGCGGCGCGCTGATCGAATCGGTGAAGAAGCAGGCCGTCATGATCTTTGGCGCCGCGCAAGTAACTCTGCTGCGCGACGAGGCGAACAACTTCTTGCAGCTCGGCGCCTACCTCGAACGTGCCGACAATACCGGCCGCATCCTCGACGTGAAGTTCCATCTGCTGCGGCCCGATGGCGATGCCAATGCCGAAGGCCTCGACTACTTCGCCTGGTCGGAGCTGCTGGCCTGCATCGGTGCGGTACGTACCTACCGGCGTATCTATCGAAGCTCATTGCATCCCATGAAAGTGGCGGAGCTGATGATGCTGCGCCGCGACGTGCCGCGCTCGGTGCACCACTGCCTCTGGATGGTCGACCTCAACATGCGCGAGCTGGCCGACGCCTACGGCACGCACGGCGAGGCCGACCGGCTGGCCGGCGAGCTGCATGCCCGGTTGCGTTACGCCCGGATCGACCAGGTGTTCGATGTCGGCCTGGCGAAGTTCCTCGGCACGCTGCGCGGCGACATCGCGACGCTGAACGACGAGATCGGCCGACAGTTCCTGCTGGATTGAGGGACGGACCATGCGCTTCTCCATCCACCACGCCACGCGCTTCGACTTCAACCAGCCCTCCCGCCACTCGATCCACGATGTGAGGCTGACGCCCAAGCCGGCCACGGGGCAGCGCATCGTGTCGTGGCGCATCGAAGGCCCCGGCAAGCGCTCGGAATGGGTCGACGGTCACGGCAATCAGGTCACGACTTTTTCGCTGGCACATCAGCACCAAGCCGTCGAAATCGTCGTGCACGGACTCTACGAGTACGGCGGTGTCGATCAATGGCTGCGCTATGCCGACGCGCCGACGCTGCCGGCGCCGTTTTGGCTGCGTAACACCGGGCTGGCGCGCCACGATGCGAGCTTCGATCCGCTGATTGAGGGCCTTGCCGAACGCGCCGCCGATCCGGGGCAGCGCGTCGCCGTCCTGCATGAGCTGATGGATCGGATTGCCAGGCGCATCGCCTACAAGACCGGAGTCTCCACGGTGGACACCACGGCGGTCGAAGCGCTGGCCCGCGGCGCCGGCGTCGCCCAGGACGACGCGCATGTCTTCATCGCCTGCTGCCGGCGGCTCGGCGTCCCCGCGCGCTATGTCAGCGGCTACTTGCGCAACGACGATCCAGACCTGCATGTCGGCCGCACCAGCCACTCCTGGGCCGAGGCCTGGGTGCCGGGTCTCGAATGGGTCGGCTTCGATCCTGCCAATGGCATCAGCCCGCGCGGCGACAGTCTGCGGGTCGCGGTCGGCCTCGATTACCGCGATGCCGCTCCGGTCAGCGGGCGGCGCATCGGCTTCGGCGATGCCAAGATGACCGTCGAGGCCTCGATCCGCCTCGTCGACTAAGGGTCGTCCAGGTGCCCATCGGTACGGCGCGCCACATGCCGAGCAGCGATACGCCGATCATATCGAAGCAGACGACCCTGCATGGGATAAAATCCCATATATTACAATAGGTTAATGTCTTTTCAGAGAGGTCGTTTGAAGGTTCTACAGAAGGCCGAGCAGCGATATCGCGAGCACCTATGAGAAATAGCCCTCGATAGCCTCCGGAGAACTGCGCGTTTTCTTGCAGTGGCGAACGTCCACCAGTACCTTCGCGCGCTTTTTCAATGCCTGAAAGGAGGCATCGCGTTATGGCTCTTATTGCCGATCGTCTTAGCCGTATTAAGCCCTCTCCAACCAACGCCGCGCAGGCGAAGTTCCTGGAGATGAAAGCGGCGGGCAAAGACGTGATCGGCCTTGCCGCTGGCGAGCCCGACTTCCCGACTCCCGACCACATCAAGGAAGCGGCTTACAAGGCCATTCGCGAGAACGACACCAAGTACACCGCGGTGCCCGGTACACCAGCGCTGCGCGAAGCCATCGTCGCCAAGATGAAGCGCGACCATGGCCTGGAGTACAAGCCGTCGCAGACGGTCGTCACCTCTGGCGGCAAGCAGATCATTTTCAACGCCATGCTTGCCACGCTGAACCCGGGCGACGAGGTCATCGTGCCGGCGCCGTACTGGGTCTCCTACCCGGAGATGGTGCTGTTCGGCGACGGCACGCCGGTGATCGTGCAGTGCGAGGAAAAGCACGGCTTCAAGCTGCAGCCGGAGGCTCTGGAACGCGCGATTACGCCGAAGACCAAGTGGCTGATCCTGAACTCGCCCAGTAACCCGACGGGCGCCGCCTACACCAAGGCCGACCTGCGGGCCCTGTGCGACGTGCTGCTGCGTCATCCGCAGGTCCACCTGCTGACCGACGACATGTACGAGAAGCTCGTCTACGACGACTTCGTATTCGCGACGCCGGCCGAAGTCGAGCCCAGGCTCTACGACCGTACCTTGACGATGAACGGCGTGTCGAAGGCCTACAACATGACAGGCTGGCGTATCGGCTATGCCGCCGGCCCGCAGGCGCTGATCAACGCGATGATCACGGTGCAGTCGCAGAGCACGTCGAACGCCAGTTCGATCAGCCAGGCGGCGGCGGTAGCGGCCCTGAACGGCCCGACCGACTTCATTCCGAAGAACGTCGCCGTCTTCAAGCAGCGCCGCGACCTCATCGTCTCGATGCTGAACCAGACCAAGGGCCTCAAGTGTCCGCGGCCGGAAGGCGCCTTCTACGTCTACCCGTCCTGCGCCGGCACGATCGGCAAGAAGACGCCGGACGGCAAGACGATCGAGAACGACACGGACTTCGTGAACTACCTGCTCGAAGCCGAGGGCCTCTCCGTCGTGCAGGGCTCGGCCTTCGGACAGGGTCCCGCCTTCCGCATCTCCTACGCCACGGCGACGAACCTGCTGGAAGAGGCGGGCCGCCGCATCCAGCGTGCCTGCGCCGCGTTGAGCTGAGCCGATCCAATACATAAAGGGAACAGGGCCGGCCCTTGGGGGACCGGCCCTTTTTCTTGCCTCCACCCCCTATTTACTGTACTATTAGTACAGTTAAATGGAGGATGCCAGCATGGCTGGTCCATCGGCAGGTCCCGCCGCCATCCGGGCGCTTTCGGTACAGAACAACGCGCCGGCAGTACTGCGCATCGTGAGCCAGCTTGGCCTGATCGTGGCAATGGCGGTGCTCATCTCGATGCTGATCAGTACCTACGGCGTGCTGGCGGCTTTGCCGTTGATGGCCATGCAGGGCTTCTGCATCGCCTTCCTGTTCACACCGCTGCATGAAACCGCGCACAAGACGGCATTCAGGACGCGCATCCTCAACTCCGTCGTCGGCCAGCTCTGCGGCGTGCTGATCGGTTTGCCCTACGAATACTACCGCCTCTTCCACTGGGATCATCACCGCCACACCCAGGACCTCGAGAAGGATCCCGAACTGATTGTCGGCTTGCGGACCGATTCGCTGCCGCGACGGGTCCTGTCCTTCACCGGCCTGCCGCAGCTCGGCAACCGACTGCTGCTGATGCTGCACCATGCAATCACCGGCAAGGTGACGGCGCCCTGGGTACCAGAGGACAAGCGCAGCCTGATTGTATGGGAGGCTCGCGCCTACACCGCGCTCTACCTGGTGCTGGCGGCGGGATCGGTCGCCCTGGTCTCGCCGCTGCTGCTCTCGGTGTGGATCGCTCCCGTGCTGATCGGGCAGCTCTTCCTCAGGCCCTATCTCTATTCCGAGCATACCGGCTGCGGCCATTCGTCGAGCGCTCTCGAGAATACGCGGACGACCTATACGAACGGCATCGTGCGCTGGTTCGCCTGGAACATGCCCTACCACGCCGAGCACCATGCGTTTCCGTCGGTCCCCTTCCACGCCCTACCCGAACTGAACCGGCTGGTCGCAGCGCGGATCGTCCATCAGGGACAAGGCTACCGCCGGGTCATTCCTGCGGCCTGGCGCTACCTCACCGAGGCATCAGAAGCGAGGCCACCAGCCTCTTCGCATAGTCGCCAGACAGCGGCCTGAACTGGAACAGGAAGCGGTAGAAGAGCGTGCCGTAGATGCGGTCGTAGAGATCGCCCGCTGCAACGCCCGCCATGATCGAACCTTCCCTCTGGCCGCGCTCGATGATCGCTGTGGCCGTCCTTCGCCGGATGTCGAGATAGCGTTCCGTGAAGAGCTGTGCGGAGCCCGTCTTGGCGATGCACTCGGAGATGACGGCGAGCTGTACTTTGCCGAATTCGCTCTTCAGAGCTTCGGCATAGGCGGCTGCGTGCCGCTGCAGCGTTGAGATCGGATCGCCTTCTTCCGTGAGCGGAAGCATCAACGACGCATGCCGGAGAAAGGCGTCGATCAGCAGCGCCTCGCGGGACGGCCACCATTTGTAGACCGTCATCTTGGAAACTTTGGAGGCGCGGGCGATCGCATCCATCGTCGCAGCCGTCAGGCCTTTCGACACGATGAGCCCGTAGGCCGCGTCGAGAATGGCGGCCTCCGCCGCCGTCGAACGCGGCCGGCCACGGCGGCTTGGTTTCCCTTCACTCCTCTCGGTCATCCCCCGTCGATATAAGGCGTATCGACGGCCTCCCAGCGAAATCTCATCCACATGTCCCGGCCGGCCGATTGACTCGGCCTGCCCCCGGTGAAACGATTTCGTCGACACAGGGCTTCGCTCCGAACGAGGCGCCGCGGGTTAGCCCGTCCTTCCTGGAGACGCCTCCGGGGCTTCTACGCGTATTGCATTCGCGAAGAAGGAGGACGTCGTCATGGCCGAACTCAAGACCGAGACCATTCCTGGAGGCAGACCAGGTAGCGGCGCGCACCGCGTGGTGGCGCTGTGCGGGCCGTATCTCTCGGGCAAGACCAGTCTGCTCGAGAGCATCCTCTTCGCTACGGGAGCCATCGGCCGGCGCGGTTCGACTCGTGCGGGCACTTCCATCGGCGACGGCTCCCCCGAGGCTCGCAAGCGCGGCATGGGTACCGAGATCAACATGGCCTCGGTCGACTATCTCGGCGACCAGTGGACCTTCCTCGACGTGCCGGGTTCTATCGAATTCCAGCACGATGCCTTCACGGCCCTTGCCGTGTGCGACGCCGTCGTCCTCGTCTGCGAGCCCTCGCCCGAGCGCGTCGTGGCCCTGACGCCATTGCTGAAATACATCGAGGACCGTCACCTTCCCCACATCATCTTCATCAACAAGATCGATTCTGCCGACGTCCGCGTGCGCGACATGCTCGCAGCACTGCAAGCCATCTCGACGCGCAAGCTCGTGCTGCGCCAGGTGCCGATTCGCCGGTCGACCTCCGATGGAGGCGAAGAGACCGTGGGCTATGTCGATCTCGTGAGCGAGCGTGCCTATCGCTACAAGTCGAGCGGCGCTTCGGATCTGATCGAGATGCCGGCCGAGATCCTGCCGCGCGAAAGCGAGGCCCGCCGCGAGATGCTGGAAACACTCTCGGAATTCGACGACACGCTGCTCGAACAGCTCATCGAGGATGTGGCCCCCGAGAAGTCGCTGATCTACCGCGACCTGCATGACGAATTCGGCTCCGACCAGATCTCGCCCGTCCTGCTGGGCGCCGGCGATCGCGAGAATGGCGTGCGCCGGCTGCTGAAGGCATTGCGTCACGACACCCCTTTCGTCGATGTGACGGCTAAGCGTCGGGCTTTGCCGTCGAACGGGGTCGCCATGGCGGAATGCTTCAAGGTCCTGCACCAGAGCCATGCCGGCAAGCTCTCGCTCTGTCGCGTCTGGTCGGGCGCGCTCACCGAGGGGCAGTCGCTGGGCGGCCAGCGGATCGGCACTTTGCTGCGGCCTTTCGGACAGCGCCTCGACAAGACGACGGAAGCGAAGGCCGGCGAGATCGTGGCGCTGGCCAAGGTCGAGGCGATCTCGGCCGGGCAGACACTGTCGGCGGGCGGCGTCGCTGCGTCGGCCGACTTCCCGACGGCCGATCCTCCGGTCTTCGCCCTGTCGCTCGCCGCCAAGAACCGCAACGACGAGGTCAAGCTCTCGGGGGCGCTGCACAAGATCGTCGAGGAGGATCCCTCACTCTCCTTCGAGGCGCGCGGCGAGACTCACGAGCTGCTGATCAAGGGTCAGGGCGAAATGCACCTCAAGGTCGCCGTCGACAAGCTCGCCGGCCGCTACAACGTCGCCGTCGAAACGACGGCGCCGCGCGTTGCCTATCGCGAAACCATCCAGGCCGGCGCGCAGCAGCATGCCCGCTACAAGCGCCAGACCGGCGGCCACGGCCAGTTCGCCGACATCAAGATCGAGATCAAGCCGCTGCCGCGCGGCTCGGGCTTTCGCTTCGTCGACAAGATCGTGGGCGGTGTCGTGCCGCGTAACTTCATCCCTGCGGTCGAGGCCGGGCTGACCGAGTATCTGAAGGAGGGACCGCTCGGCCAGCCGGTGGTCGATCTCGAAGTGACGCTGTTCGACGGCCAGTATCATTCGGTCGACAGCTCCGAAATGTCGTTCAAGATGGCCGCGCGTATCGCCATGAGCGAGGCCATGCCCAAGTGCAAGCCCGTGCTGTTGGAACCGATCCTCAAAGTCACGGTCGCCGGGCCGAGCGAGTCGACGCCGCGGCTGCAGCGGCTGATTTCCGGACGGCGCGGCCAGCTCCTCGGCTACGACACCCGGCCAGGGTGGAGCGGTTGGGACGAGGTTTCGGCGCTGATGCCCGAAGCGGAGATCGCCGACATGATCGTCGAGATCCGGTCGGTCACCCAGGGCGTCGGGAGCTTCCGTACCGAGTTCGACCACCTGCAGGAGCTGGTCGGCCGGACAGCCGAGCGCATCGTCGAGGAGAGCAAGAAGCGCGCGGCATGAGACGCTGACGCCATCACAAGCGGGTGAAGCCGTCCTCCGGCGGCTTCACCAAAGGTCCCAGGCCACCCATAGTTCTCCCGTGTGTAAGCGTCCGAGAGGAGAACTTTCCAATGTTCAACAGACGGTCTCTGATGGCGGGCGGCCTGGCGATGGCCGCAGTGTCGTCACTGACCCGCGTCGCGAATGCCCAGTCTGGGCGTCCGACGCTGGTGTTCGTCGGCCACGAGCTTTGAGGCGGCTGCAAGATCTGGCGTGCCCAGTCCGAGCCTGATTTCCTCAAGTCCGACGCCTTCAAGAAACTCGACTATCAAGTCGTTCACCCGGCCAATGCCGACCTCATCATGGTCGAGCAAAGCTGGCCTGCCGCGGCGCGCCCTGTCCGAGAGGCATTCCTGGCAAGCGACGAAGGCAAGAGCCGGCCAAACGCCACCCCGCGCTTCATTCTCTACAAAGACGGCAAGATCCTCCTGACCGTGACCGGCAACGCCGGCTGGAAGGACAAGATGTGGCCCGCCCTTCAGGAAGTGACGGGCACGAAAGCCTGATTCGGCTGTATAACCTCCCCGGGAAGCCTTTCTCGGGGAGAAGTAGTTGATGTTGACGAGACGCAAGCTGGTCGCGGGTGGAGCAATCTCGCGGGTGTGGCGCCGCTCGCGCGTGCCGCCTCCGCACAACAGGCCACCGGCAAGCCGATCCTGATCTTCGCCGGCGACGAAACCTCCGAAGCCTGCAAGGTCTGGCGCACGCAGTGGGAACCCCTCTTCAAGCAAGCGCCGGTCTTCCAGAAGCTCGACTACCGGGTCGTCTTCACCCGGACGCCGGCCCTGCTGCTGAAGCCGGCAAGCTGGCCATCGGACCTGCGCTGGGTGCTCGATGCCTTCCTGATGAGCCAGGTCGGCGTGGAACAGGGTGCCGAGACGCCGCGTTTCTTCCTTATCCAGAGCGGGCAGATCACAATGACCGCGGTCGGCAACAATTCCTGGCGCGACATCGTGTGGCCGACCCTGCTGGATGTGACCAACTCAAAGCCGTAGACTCCAAAACGCAAGCTTGGAGGCTTATCGATGGCCAACGACCTCTTCCGCCGCCAACTCGGCGCCTATGCGTCGGTCCATCGCGACTGGCGCAACAAGGCAACGCATTTCGTCGGCATCCCCGTCATCGTCTTCTCGCTGCTGCTGATCCTGTCCCTGTGGCGCTTCGAGCTGGGCGGCCGTGAATGGACACTCTCGCTCGCCATCGCGATCCTCGCCGTGCTGGGCTGGATGGCGCTGGACCTCGGCGTCGGTATTCTTATGGGCATCATCATGGCGCCCGCCTGGTACGCCGCGGAAGCGTTCGCCGGCGCACTGGGGTCGTCGTCGGCCGTGTGGACGGCTTTCGCCGTTCTGTTCGTTGGCGGCTGGATATTGCAGTTCCTCGGCCACCACTATGAAGGCAAGCGACCGGCGTTGATCGACAACATCTTCCAGGGCTTCATCGGGCCGATGTTCCTGGTGGCCGAAACGCTGGTGGTACTGGGGCAGCGCAATGATCTCGCAGAGGCCATGGGAGAAGGTAACGTCACGGCGCGGTGAGCAGGGTTGATTTGCGGCGCGCCTGTCTCGCGGCCATGACTGGGCAGTACGCGTGACGGGCGACTCAGGAGTAGGACGAATGTTGATCAAGCGCAGACGAGGCTGGGAACTGCCGGAAGCCGCGGCGACGCCCGAAAGCCGCTATCTGCAGCGCCGCGAACTGGTGCGTTCGATGGGCCTCGGCGCCGCAGCGCTGGCGCTGCCTGGCACGGCTTTCGCGCAAGGCAAGGCGGCAGATCCGTCGGCCGGCCTTTATCCGGCAAAGCGCAACGACAAGTACGGCGTGCCGACGCCGATGACGGCCGAGAAGCAAGCCACGACCTACAACAACTTCTACGAGTTCGGCACCGACAAGAGCATCTGGCGAGACGCGCAGAAGCTCGAAGTACGGCCCTGGACGATCAAGGTCGGTGGCATGGTCGAGAAGCCGTTCGAGATCGGCATCGACGATCTCCTGGCCAAGGTGCAGCTCGAGGAGCGTGTCTATCGCCATCGCTGCGTCGAAACCTGGTCGATGATCGTGCCATGGAGCGGCTTCCCCGTGCGCTCGCTGGTCGAGGTCTGCAAGCCGCTCAGCAGCGCCAAGTTCATCGTCATGAAGACGCTCAGCAATCCGTCGGTCATGCACGAGCAGCGCGACCTGCTCTATCCCTGGCCCTACACCGAAGGCCTGGCGATGGACGAGGCCATGAACGACCTCGCCTTCATCGCGACAGGCCTCTACGGCAAGCCGATCCACAAGCAGAATGGCGCCCCGCTGCGCCTCGTGGCGCCGTGGAAGTACGGCTTCAAGAACGTGAAGTCGATCGTCAGCGTCGAGTTCACCGACAAGAAGCCCGTCTCGTTCTGGGAGAAGCTGCAGTCCAGCGAGTACGGCTTCTGGGCGAACGTGAACCCGCAGGTCCCGCATCCGCGCTGGAGCCAGGCCACCGAGAAGCCGCTCGGCAGCAGCGAGCGCATCCCGACCCTGCTCTACAACGGCTACGCGGAGTTCGTGGCCGGCCTCTACGCCGACCGCAAGGCGGAAAAGCTCTTCATGTAGCCACCTCCCCGGGCGTGAGCGTTACCCTCGCCTTTGCCTCGGCGTGCCGGCCCGGTAAAACGGAGATCGAGCCGTCAGGGCTGGTGGAGGAAACGTGAAAATCAATCGTCGTTCGACCCTCGCCGGTGCAGCCGCACTGGCGACCGCGCCATTTGCAAAAGCGGCTTTCGCCCAGGCGTTTCCCAACAAGCCGATCAAGATCGTCGTGCCGTTCGCGGCCGGTAGTGCCACCGATCTCACCGCGCGTGGGCTCGGCGCCAAGCTGCAGGACATCCTCAAGCAGCCGGTCGTGATCGACAACAAGCCCGGCGCCAGCGGCCAGCTCGGCGCCTCTGCCGTCGCGACCGCCCCGGCCGACGGCTACACGCTGCTGATGGGCACCAACACCACGAACGCCGCCAACGGTGCGCTGTTCAAGAAGCTCAGCTACGACATCGAGAAGGACTTCGCGCCGATCATGCGCTGCGTAATGGGCGTCAACGCGCTGGTCGTGAACAACGACCTGCCGGTGAAGACCGTTGCCGAGCTGATCGACTATGCCAAGAAGAATCCCGGCAAGCTCAACTACGCCGAGGCCAGCGCCTCGCAACGCCTCTCCGGCGAGATGTTCAACAAGCTGGCCGGCGTGAAGATTGAGCGCGTGCCCTACAAGGCGAGCCCGCAGGCGCTGGGCGATGTCGCCGCCGGTCAGGTGCAGGTGATGTTCCCCGACCTGCCGCAGGCGCTGACGCAGATCGAGGCCGGCCGCGTACGCGGCCTGGCCACCACCGGCCCCAAGCGCACCTCGGTCACGCCCAATCTCCCGGCGATCGCCGAGACCGTGCCGGGCTATTCGTTGGTCTATTGGCTGGCCGTCTTCGCGCCGGCTGCTACGCCCAAGGACGTGCAGAAGGCTCTGGCCGATGCCGTCGCCGAGGCGCTGAAGGATCCTGCCACGGCCAAGGCCATGACTCAGGGCCGCATGGAGATAGCGCCGCTGCCGCTCGACCAGTTCGCCGACTACGTGAAGAGCGAGACGGCCTGGTGGACCAAGGAGATCAAGGCGGCAGGGATCGAGCCAGAGTAACGGGCCGGAGTGAACGTCATGAGCAAGGTCATCATCGACAAGAACGGCCCGGTCAAAACCATCTGGATGAACCGGCCGGAAAAGCGCAACGCTCTCGACAGCGAGTTGCTGCAGGCCATGATCGAAGCGTTGCGTGCGCCGGTGGCACCTGAGGACCGCGTCGTCGTGATCCGCGGCAAGGGCGATGTGTTCTGCGCCGGCCTCGACATGGCCGAGCGTCGCGAGACGATTGGCTCGGGCAGCGCCAGTGGCATTGAGGTCATGCTGCGCGCCATCGAACTCTGCCCGTTGCCTGTCGTGGCCGTCGTGCAGGGCGACGCTATCGCCGGCGGCAACGAACTGGCGCTACATTGCGACCTGGTCGTGGCGAGCCAGAAGGCGCGCTTCGGTATGTCGCTGGCGCAGGTTGGTCTTGCGCCCAACTGGTTCCTGGCCAAGAAGCTGATGGAAGTGCTGGGCCCGGTCACGACCCGCGAGATGCTGCTGCTGGGCGATCCCCTGCCCTCGACCAAGCTGCACGCGCTGGGATTGATCGCCCGCTGCGTCCCAGCCGCCGAACTCGAAGCCGAGGCGTCGAAAGTGATCGACCGGCTGGCCGCCAATGCGCCGCTGTCGCTGAAAGCCATGAAGGCGCTGACGGTAAAGCAGCTCGAGTTCCGCGACGGCATCAAGCATGACGATGTCGATGCGCTGGTCCAGGCGGCGATGAAGAGCCAGGACGCGCAGGAAGGCATGAAGGCCAGGCTCGAGAAGCGCACCGCGAAGTTCCAGGGCCGCTAGCCCGTGTCCATCCGGCTTCGCCTCGACAAGCCCTGGCGGCCGCTCGCCGCGGAAGAGATCGCCCGCCTGCCCGGCCAGCTCGGCATCTACCAGATCGCCGACGCCAAGGGCGCGATCCTCTACATCGGCCAGGCCGGCGCGCGCGCGCCGTTCGGCTTGCGCAGCGAGTTGCAGCGCGAGCTGGCCGAGCGCGGCGCCGGTTGCCAGTTCCGCGTCGAAGTGAACATGCAGTATCGCTCGCGCTGGTTCGAACTGCTGATGGTCCACAAGGCCGACCACGGCGCTCTGCCGCCCGACAACGCCAAGAACCCGCCGCCCAATCTCGGACGGCTCAGCCCTGCCTGAAGAGGCCACCCAAAGAGGCCAGTAGATGGACTTCGAACCGAACTCCGAACAGCAGATGCTGATCGACCAGGTCAGGCGCTACGTGCGGGAAGAGATCATTCCCCTCGAAGCCAGGCTCGACCCGGACGCGTCGGAGCTGGCGCCGGAAGATCACGCGCGGCTGGTCGAGAAGACCAAGGCGATGGGTCTGTTCGGCATCGACATTCCCAAGGAATTCGGCGGTCCCGACATCGACATCGTGACACGCACCCTGCTCGCCATCGAAATGGCGCAGCATCGCGCCGGCCTTTACGTGCCCTGCTACGGCACCTTCGGCGGGGCCGGCCTCGCCCAGATCTTCGAGGCCAACGACGATCAGAAGGAGCGCTATCTCTACCCGACCCTGCGCGGCGAAAAAAAAGCCTTCTTCGGCCTGACCGAGCCGTCGGGCGGCAGCGATCCGGCGCGCGCCATCCAGACCAAGGCCGAGCGCAAGGACAATGGCTGGGTCCTGAACGGCGCCAAGATCTTCATCTCCAACGCCGACCGCGCGCAGTACGGCATCGTCTTTGCCCGTACAGACGCCTCGAAGGGCCGCGCCGGCATCACCTGTTTCATCGTCGATTCCGACACGCCGGGCTTCCATGTTCGCCGCGTCGTGCACACGCTGCGCTCCTCGCACTACGCCACCGAACTCGAGTTCAAGGACTGCTGGGTCTCCGACCATCAAGTCCTGGGCGAGGTCGACAAGGGCTTCGCGGTCGCCAACGACCGGCTGACTCGCCAGCGCATCCCCTATGCAGCGGGCTGCATTGGCGTTGCGATCGCTGCTCACGAGATGGCCATCGAATGGGCCAAGATGCGCTCGACCTTCGGCGAGAAGCTCGCCAATCGCCAGGCCGTGCAGTGGATGCTGGTCGACAACGAGATCGACATCCGCACGGCGCGTCACTTCACCCTCGAAGCTGCGGAAAAAGCGCGGCAGGGCGTGCCATTCCGTACCGAAGCCGCCATCGCCAAGCTGACCGCCTCGGAAGGCGGCGGCCGCGTCGTCGACCGAGCGATGCAGATCCATGGCGGCATGGGCATGACCAAGGACCTGCCGCTCGAACGCTGGTATCGCGAGATGCGCATCCGGCGCGTCGGCGAGGGACCGAGCGAAGTGCAGCGCATGGTGATCGCGCGCGAGATTTTGGGAAGCAATCTGCGATGAACACACCCTCAGGGCCGCTGGCCGGCATCAAGGTCGTCGAATTCGGCCAGAACCTCGCCGGCCCCTACTGTGGCCAGATCCTGGCCTTCCTCGGCGCCGAGGTGGTGAAGGTCGAACGGCCCGAAGGCGACGATGCGCGCAAATGGGGCCCGCCGTTCGTCGAGGGCGATGCGACGGGCTTCATCGCGCTCAATCGCGGCAAGAAATCGATCACCTGCGACCTCGCCGACCCGAAGCAGCGCGAGGCGTTGATCGAACGCATCGGCGCGGCCGATGTCTTCGTGCATAACCTGCGGGCCGACGTGCCGGCCAAGTTCGGCTTCGATGGCGCCACGCTGACCAAGCGCTTTCCCCGTCTGATCTACGCCGATCTCGGCGCCTTCGGCCATGCCGGTCCGTGGAAGGATCGGCCGGGCTACGAGCCGATCATCCAGGCGGTCGCGGGCCTCATCTCCCTGAACGGCGACCCGACCGGGCCCGAGGCCCGGATTGGCGTGTCGATCATCGACCTCTCGACCGGCATGTGGACGGCGATCGGCGTGCTGGCGGCGCTGGCCAAGCGCACCGCGACCGGCCAAGGCAGCCTGGTCAACACCTCGCTGTTCGAGAGCGGACTGATGTGGGCCTCGAACCATGTCGCGGGCTGGTCGGTGACCGGCCGGATGCCGCCGCGCCAGGGGACCGGCCATCCCTCGCTCACGCCCTACCAGGCGTTCGAATGCAGCGACGGGCCGCTGATGATCTGCCCGGGCAACGACCGGCTGTGGCGCAAGTTCGCCGAAGCGCTGGGCCACCCCGAATGGCCGGACGAGGAGCGTTTCAAGACCAACGTGCAGCGCTCGGAACGGCGCGAGTTGCTGCTCGGCATGATCGCCGACATCATGAAGAAAGAAAGCCGCGCTCATTGGTCGGCCAAGCTCGACGCTCTGGGCGTGCCCAACGGGCCGTTGAATTCGGTGCCACAGGTCATGGAACTGGCCCAGGTCGCCGCGCTCGGCATGTTTGCGCAGCCCTATGCCGGTTCGAATGCCCTCTTCCACGGCCTGCCGCTCAGCATCGACGGCGAGCGGGCCGGCGGCGCCGAGAAGGCGCCGAAGATCGGCGAACACAACGGGAAGGTTTAGCCGGCGAAGCTCAGGCAGTAGTCCCGCACCTGGTCGAGCGGGATGCGGGCATGGCTCTGGACGATGATGAACTTGCCGCCGGGGTCGGTGCCGTTGGGCAATCGCACGAGGCGCTCGAAATCGTCGGCGCCCCAGACGCAGGACCGTTCGGAGAAAAGATGGATGTCGGCCGAGTAACAGCTGTCCCATTCGGCGTGATAGTCGAACAGGGTGCCGTTGATCTCGGCGGCGCTGGTATAGAGCGAGTATTCCGTCCAGGCGGTATTGAGCGGCGACCGCAGCTTCCACCAGACCAGCGCCGATATCGGATCCAGGTAGCGGCCCCGCAGGCGCTCCAGGGTCTGCGCCGCCAGGTCGCCGTGCAGGATGTTCGGCGTCACCGACAGCCCATGCGACTTGGGATCGTAGGGAACGCCGATGACCTTGGAAGCCTGCTGCCACCAGCCATGATGGCGCTTGGGCTCCCAGCGCGAAAGCGCACGATTGTGTTCCAGGAAGCTCTGCGAATCGAAGTCACCGACACAGCAGACGTCGGAATCGAGCGTCAGGTAGCCGCCGAAACCCAAAAGGGTCGGTACGTGCAGCTTCAGGATCTGCTGACGATACCAGCCGGTCAGCAGGTAGAACGGACTGAACGCCGGAACGAAGTCGCTTTCGGGCCGAACCGACACCTCGATGTTAGGAAACCGCGGCAGGCTCTGGCGCAGAAGGCTGGCGTCCCGGTTCGGGGCGATGATCAGCAACTCGAACGGCTTGCTGTCGATCCAGTGCTTGGCCAGCGATTCAATGAGAAGGCCGGCACGCTCCAAATCGCCCCGACGCTTTATGTTGCGCAGGGCCAGCGGAAGGATGCCTTGGCGAATCTCGGAAAACATCAGTGATCGAGCCTGAAGCTACATATGGTTAGCGGTTACAGCCACATCAATTGGTGGTTTGTGCGTCAAACACCCCCAATCAGCGGCACTTCGCCCCACAAGGAAATCACCAGGTCGCAGCCACCACGACGAAAAAAAGACGCCGGGCACTGAGGCCCGGCGAGTCAAACAGGGAGGCTTCACGTCTGGGAGACGTGGGATCATGAGGATCCCGAGTTTCGAACGCGATCAGCCGAAACCTTTCGTGTCGAAGACCTGCCTCTAAATTAGGCCTCGTGCGCCGGATTGGTAGAGGTGAAGTAAAGGACACTGGCATGCGACGAACGCATGCCTTTCAATAGCTGTGCATTCCTGCAGATCTCGCGCTTCAAAATCGTGTCTCTGCCACCTTTCGCAGAAGGAAATCACGGAACACGGCAATGCGCTTGGAGTGCCGCAGTTCCTCGGGATAAGTGAAATATACATCTGTCGTACGGACATTGAGGTCCGGCAGCAGTATCTCGAGCTTGGTCGACTCGCGCGCGAGATAATCCGGCAGCGAAGCGATCCCCAACCCGGATTCGACGGCGCGGAAGATGCCGTAGACGTTGTTCACGCGCAGCACCACGGTGCGGCCGGTCTGGTCGAGATTGCCCTCGCGCAGCAGCCAGTTCACGTCCTGGACCGGGGAGCGCGCATCCTCACCGAAGATGATCAGCCGATGCTGGTCCAGCTCCTCGATGGTCGCGGGCTTGCCGTACTTCTGCACGTAACCGTGCGAGGCATAGACGTGGCTGCGCACCGTGAGCAGGTGGCGCTGCACGAGACCTGGCTGGCGCGGCATGACCATGCGGATTGCTACGTCGGCCTCGCGCATGCCGAGATCGAGTTCGTTGTCGGAAAGCACGAGACTGACGTCGATCTCAGGGTACAGCGCAATGAACTCGTGCATCTGCGCGGTGAGCCAGGTCGAGCCAAACCCGATCGTCGTCGTGATCTTCAGTCGGCCGGCCGGCTTGTCCTGGTTGGCGCGCAGCAATGCCTCGGCCGTGTTGACCTTGGCCGCCATGTCGCGCGCCGTACGGTAGAGCAGCTCGCCCTGCTCCGTGAGAATGAGACCGCGGGCATGGCGATGGAACAGCATGACGCCAAGCTGCTCCTCCAGCGCGCCGATCTGACGCGAGATCGCCGACTGGCTGAGCTTCAGCGCTTCGCCGGCATGCGTGAAGCTGCCGGCATCCGCCACGGCCTGGAAGATCCGCAGCTTGTCCCAGTCCATTTCCATGCCTCCCCTGCCTCTCCGCGCGGCCTATTCGGCGGCCTGCGCGAGCCGTGCCTCCTGCGTTGCCAGCCATTTCTCGGCTTCGAGCGCTGCCATGCAGCCCGTGCCGGCGGCTGTCACGGCCTGGCGGAAAATCTTGTCCTGCACGTCGCCGGCCGCGTAGACGCCCGGCACATCGGTCGCCGTCGAATCGGGCTTGGTGATCAGGTAGCCCTCGCTGTCCATCGCAAGCTTGCCTTTGAACAGCTCGGTATTGGGCGAGTGGCCGATGGCGATGAACACGCCGTCGGTGGCAATTTGCTGTTCGGCGCCGGTCTTCACGTTGCGCACGCGCACGCCCTTGACCAGCGGCGCCGGCGACGCCTCGCCAACGATTTCCTCGACCGTATGATCCCACAGAACCGTCACCTTGGGATTCTTGAACAGGCGCTCCTGCAGGATCTTTTCGGCGCGGAAGCTGTCGCGGCGATGGATCAACGTCACCTTCGAGGCATGGTGCGTAAGATAGAGCGCCTCCTCGACCGCCGTGTTGCCGCCGCCGACCACCACGACCTCCTTGCCGCGGAAGAAGAAGCCATCGCAGGTCGCGCAGGCCGACACGCCGCCGCCACGGAAGGTCTGTTCGCTGGGCAAGCCGAGCCACTTGGCGGTGGCGCCCGTCGCGATGACCAGCGCTTCGGCTTCGTAGCGGTCGCCCGAATCGCCGATACAGACGAACGGCCGCCGCGAAAGATCGACCTCGACGATGGTGTCGAAGAAGAGCTGCGTGCCGACATGCTCCGCCTGCTTCTGCATCTGCTCCATCAGCCAGGGCCCCTGGATGACGTCGGCGAAGCCCGGATAGTTCTCGACATCGGTCGTGATGGTGAGCTGACCGCCCGGCTGAATGCCCTGCACGAGCATCGGCTTCAGGCTGGCACGCGCGGCATAGATTGCCGCCGTATAGCCTGCCGGGCCGGAGCCCAGGATCATTACCTTACTATGATGAGTTGCTGCCATGTGCGCCCCGCATCCCGCCAACCGCATATCTTCGACATATATGCAAACCTCGCCGGCGATGCACGGGTAGATGTCACTTTTCGGCGCAATTGTTCACAGAAGCCGAGCGAAATCTCGCAACTTTATTGCGCGCATGGCACGGTTCTGGCATAGACCGCGGCCAACGGAGGAAAATGGATGGCTCGCGCAAAGCTCGATCGAATCGACCGGCGCATTCTAAGTGACCTGCAGTCCAATGGCCGCATGACCAACGTGGAGCTGGCGGAACGAGCCGGTATTTCGGCCCCGCCCTGCCTGCGTCGTGTCCGGGCCCTGGAGCGAGCGGGCATCATCAAGGGCTACCACGCCGATCTCAGCCCGGAGGCGCTGGGCTACAGCGTGTCGGTGTTCGCCTTGGTGGGCTTGAGCAGCCAGGCCGAGACGGACCTAAAGGCCTTCGAAGAGCTGATCGCCAAATGGGACGAAGTCCGCGAGTGCCACATGCTGGCCGGCGAGGCCGACTTCCTGCTGAAGATCGTGGCCGAGACGTGGGACGAATATCAGAAGTTCCTGACGACGCGCCTGACGTCGGCGCCCAATGTCAGCCATGTAAAGACGATGATGGTTTTCCGCACGGCCAAGCAGGTGCCGGGAGTGCCGATCTCGACCGAATAGCCAGCAGGAAGAACAGGAGAAGGGCCATGGATGGCAGCGCCGCAGCCGACGTCACGCTGGACCGCCTGCACGAGATCGCCGACGCCTTCGCCCGCCGCGACGTCGATGGCATCGTCAATTCCTTCGCCGAGGACGGGGAGTTCCGCAACGCCAAGGGGCCCGACTATTGGGGCCAGAGCTTCAAGGGCAAGGCGGCGATCCGCAGCTACTTCGAGCCGCTGTTTGCCAATACCGGCGACGTGAAATGGCTCCATACCAGCGAGTTCGTCTGCGGCAACCGCGCCGTCACCGAATGGCACCGGACGGCGACGCTGAGGACCGGCGAGCGTCAGGAGTGGCTGGGCTGCGATCTCTATACGTTCCGCCGTGGCCTGATCATCATGAAGGACACCTACATCAAGGTAGTCGTCTAACGCGCCAGAAGGCACTTGTCGGGGCCTGCGCGTACGAATAGCCTGCATTAAATACACAGTGTTGTCACTAAGACGACACGGAGACCGCAGGCCATGAAGAACCTGTTCCAAGCATCGCGCGTCCTGCTGCTCGACATGGCATCGACGCTGCTCTTCCTCGGCGTCTATGTCGCGACCGGCAACCTCTTCCTCGCGGTTGGGCTCGGCATGGCGCTGGGACTCGGCCAGATCGCCTGGCACTTGTTCCACCGCGAGCCGGTCGAGGCGCTGCAATGGCTGAGCGTGGTGATCATCCTCGCCTCCGGTACGGCAACCTTCTTCACCAGCGATCCGCTGTTCGTGATGCTGAAGCCCACGATCGTCTATGTCGTGGTTGGCGTGGTGATGCTGAAGCGCGGCTGGATGAACCGCTATTTGCCGCCGATCGCACAGGCGACGGTGCCCGATCTCGGCATCCGGTTCGGCTATATCTGGGCCGGACTGATGTTCTTCTCGGCCGTACTGAATATCGCCCTGGCGCTCACCCTCGACCCCGCGAGCTGGGCCGCCGTCAAATCGGCCTGGGCGATCGGCAGCAAGATCGCCCTGTTCCTGATCCAGTATGCCGTGATGAAGTCGACCGGGATCCGCCGCGCCAAGGCGGCGATGGCGGCGGCGGCCGGCTAGCCGAACTCTACTTGAACTGGACCGCGACGACTTCGTAGGACTTGGCGCCGCGCGGCGTCTGAACCTCGACCGTATCGCCCACGGTCTTGCCGATCAGCGCCTTGCCGATCGGCGAGGTGACGGAGATGCGGCCCTTCGCCAGGTCGGCCTCGTAGGGCCCGACGATCTGGTACTTCACCTTCTCGTCGGTATCCTCGTCGGCCAGCCGGACGGTAGCGCCGAACTTCACGACCTTCCCTGTCAGCTTGGAGAAGTCGATCACCTCGGTGCGCGAGATAATGTCCTCGAGCTCGGCGATTCGACCTTCGATAAAACCCTGCTTCTCGCGCGCAGACGTGTATTCGGCGTTCTCGGAGAGATCGCCATGTTCACGCGCCGCCGCGATCGCCTTGATGATCGCCGGGCGCTCCACGCTCTTCAGCACTTTCAGTTCGTCCTCGAGGCTCTTCAGCCCCTCGGCCGTCATCGGAACCCTTTCCATTGCCAAATCGTCCTTGATCAATCGTACGGCGTCAACGCCGAACGCAACCCGAACTGGGTTGCATCCTGCAAGTTGTCCGGAGGTGGAGAGGTCTAGAAGGTGGTCTTGAAGTAAGATTGCAGGGGCGCCACGTCGAGAGCGCCCTCTTTCAATGCAGCAATGCCTTCGACCGACGCCTTGGCTCCGGCGACGGTCGTGTAATAGGCGATTTTGTGCATCAGCGCCGTGCGCCGCAGCGTGAAACTGTCGGTCAAGGCGCTGGCCCCGTCGACGGTGTTGAACACGAGCTGGACCTTGCCGTCCTTCATCAGATCGACGATGTGCGGCCGGCCTTCCAGCACCTTGTTGACACGCTGCGCTTCCACGCCGTGCTTGTGCAGGAATTCCGCCGTCCCGCCGGTCGCCACGACCTTGAAGCCGAGCTCGGCCAGCCGCTTCATCGGCTTGATCATCGCCTGCTTGTCCTGATCCTTGACCGAGACGAACACGACACCCTCGACCGGCACCTTACTGCCGGCGCCGAGCTGCGACTTGGCGAAGGCGCGGCCGAAATCCATGTCGAGGCCCATGACCTCGCCGGTCGAGCGCATCTCAGGGCCGAGGACGACATCGACACCGGGGAAGCGCGCGAAGGGGAACACCGCTTCCTTCACGGCGATATGCTTGCCCTTGGCCTTCTTGATGCCGAGCGACTTCAGCGGCTCGCCGGCCATCAGGCGGGCGGCGTATTTGGCGATCGGCTGGCCGGTCGCCTTGGCGACGAAGGGCACGGTGCGGCTGGCGCGCGGATTGACTTCGAGCACGTAGACGTCGCCGTCCTTGACGGCGTACTGCACGTTCATCAGGCCGACGACGCGAAGCGCCTTGGCCATCGCCTCGGTCTGGCGTTCGATTTCCGCCATGATCTTGGACGGCAGCGAGTAAGGCGGCAGCGAGCAGGCCGAATCGCCGGAGTGGATCCCCGCCTCCTCGATATGCTCCATGATGCCGGCGACGAAGACGTTCTGGTCCTTGTCGGCCAACGCGTCGACATCGACCTCGATGGCATCGCGCAGGTAGGAGTCGATCAGCACCGGGTTCGCGCCCGACACCTGCACGGCATCGCGCATGTAGCGCTGCAACGCGGCGAGATCGTAGACGATCTGCATCGCACGGCCGCCCAGCACGTAGGACGGACGGATGACCACCGGATAGCCGATGCGCTCGGCCACTGCGATCGCCTGTTCCTGCGACGTGGCAGTGCCGTTGGCGGGCTGCCGCAGCTTCAGCTCGTGGATCAGCTTCTGGAAACGCTCGCGGTCCTCGGCGAGATCGATTGCGTCGGGCGACGTGCCGAGGATCGGGATGCCGGCGGCCTCCAGAGGCTTCGCCAGCTTGAGCGGAGTCTGGCCGCCGAACTGCACGATCAGGCCCAGCAGCTCGCCGCTCCTGCGCTCGACTTCGACCAGCTCGATCACATCCTCGGCCGTCAGCGGCTCGAAGTAGAGGCGGTCGGCGGTGTCGTAGTCGGTCGACACGGTTTCCGGGTTGCAGTTGACCATGATGGTCTCGTACCCGGCGTCGCGCAGCGCATAGACGGCGTGCACGCAGCAATAGTCGAACTCGATGCCCTGGCCGATGCGGTTCGGTCCGCCACCCAGGATGATGACCTTCTTGCGGTCGGTCGGCTGGGCTTCGCATTCCCCGGGCCGCAGCCCGTCGCCCTCGTAGCAGGAATAGAGATAGGGCGTCCGCGACTCGAACTCGGCAGCGCAGGTGTCGATGCGCTTGAACACCGGCCGGACGCCGAGCGCCCGGCGCTTCTTCGCCACGTCCGCAGCGCCCTGGCCCGTCAGCTCGCCCAGCCGCTCGTCGGAAAAACCCTTCTTCTTGAGGTCGAAGAATGCCTTGGCGTCCGTCGGCAAGCCGTTCTTGGCGACGCCGGCCTCGATCTTAACGAGCTGCTCGATCTGGCGCAGGAACCACGGCTCGAACTTCGAGGCGTGGGCGATCTCCTCGACCGTGAGGCCGTGGCGGAACGCCTGGGCGATCACCAGCACGCGATCCGGCGTCGGCGTGGCCAGCGCGCCGACGATGGCGGACCTGTCCGGCGCCCCCTTGATCTGGATTTCGTTGAGGCCGGTCAGGCCGGTCTCCATCGAGCGCAGCGCCTTCTGCAGCGACTCCTGGAAGGTGCGCCCGATCGACATCGCTTCGCCCACGCTCTTCATCGAGGTGGTGAGCAGCGCCTCCGCCCCGGGGAACTTCTCAAAGGCGAAACGCGGAATCTTGGTCACGACATAGTCGATGGTCGGCTCGAACGAAGCCGGCGTCGTGCCGGTGATGTCGTTCAGGAGTTCGTCGAGCGTGTAGCCGACGGCCAGCCGCGCCGCGACCTTGGCGATCGGGAAGCCGGTCGCCTTCGACGCCAGCGCCGACGACCGCGACACGCGCGGGTTCATCTCGATCACGACCATGCGGCCGGTCTGCGGATCGACGGCGAACTGCACGTTCGAGCCGCCGGTATCGACGCCGATCTCGCGCAGGCACGCGATCGAAGCGTCGCGCATGATCTGGTATTCCTTGTCGGTCAGCGTGAGCGCCGGCGCCACCGTGACCGAGTCGCCGGTGTGGATGCCCATCGGATCGACGTTCTCGATCGAGCAGATGATGATGCAGTTGTCGCGGCGGTCGCGCACGACCTCCATCTCGTACTCTTTCCAGCCGAGCACCGACTCCTCGACCAGCACCTCGCCGACCGGCGAAGCGTCGATGCCGCCCTGCACGATCTCGAAATATTCGTCGCGGTTGTAGGCAATGCCGCCGCCGGTGCCGCCCAGCGTGAAGGACGGCCGGATGATCGCCGGCAGGCCGACATGGTCGAGCGCGTTGATCGCTTCCTCGCGATTGTGCACGACCTCGCTCTTGGGGCAGGTGAGGCCGATCTTGGTCATGGCCTCGCGGAACAGCAGCCGGTCCTCGGCCTTGTCGATGGCCTCGGCATTGGCGCCGATCAGTTCGACCTTGTACTTCTTTAGCCGGCCATCGCGATGCAGCGCCATCGCGGTATTGAGAGCCGTCTGGCCGCCCATGGTCGGCAGGATGGCGTCCGGCTTCTCCTTCTCGATGATCTTCGCCACCATGTCGGGCGTGATCGGCTCGATATAGGTTGCATCGGCCAGGCCCGGATCGGTCATGATCGTGGCCGGGTTGGAGTTCACCAGGATGACGCGGTAGCCCTCGTCCTTCAGCGCCTTGCAGGCCTGCACGCCCGAATAGTCGAACTCGCAGGCTTGGCCGATCACGATGGGACCGGCGCCGATGACCAGGATGCTCTTGATGTCTGTGCGCTTGGGCATGATGTCTCTACTTGCCCTTGCTCTTGTCGATCATCTCGACGAAGCGGTCGAAGAGATAGTGACTGTCGGTCGGGCCGGGCGATGCCTCGGGATGGTACTGCACGGAAAAGGCCGGCTTGTCGGTGCAGCGAATGCCTTCGTTGGTGCCGTCGAACAGCGAGACGTGCGTCACCTCGACGTTCTTGGGCAAGGATTCGGGGATGACGCAGAAGCCGTGGTTCTGCGACGTGATCTCGACCTTGCCGGTCGTCAGGTCCTTTACCGGCTGGTTGGCGCCGCGATGGCCGCGCTCCATCTTGCGGGTCTTGCCGCCGAGCGTCAGGGCCAGGATCTGGTGGCCGAGGCAGATGCCGAACAGCGGCACCCTCTTGTCGAGCACCGCCTGGATGGCCGGCGAGGCGTAGACCGCCGTTGCCGCCGGATCGCCCGGACCGTTGGACAGGAACACACCGTCCGGCTTGTGGCGCAGGATGTCCTCCGCCGTCGCCGTCGCCGGCACCACCGTGACCTTGCAGCCGGTGTTGGCGAGGCAGCGCAGGATGTTGCGCTTGGCGCCGTAGTCGACGGCGACAACGTGGTACCTGGGCTTGTCGAGCTTGCCGTAGCCCTTGCCCAGCGTCCACGTGGTCTCGTTCCAATTATAGGTCTGCTTCGACGTGACCTCGATGGCGAGATCCATGCCGTCGAGGCCAGGCCAATCCTGGGCGATCTTGCGCATCGCCGGAATGTCGAACTTGCCGTCAGGCGCGTGGACCACGACGCCGTTAGGCGGACCGCCATCCCGGACATGCCGGGTGATGGCGCGGGTATCGACGTCGCACACACCGGGCAGATTATGGCTCTTCAGCCAGTCGTCGAGCGGTTTGACCGAGCGCCAGTTGGCCGGCTCCGTAATGTCGCCCCGGATGACCACGCCACGAGCCGCCGGCGTGATTGTCTCGATATCCTCGAGATTGGTGCCGACATTTCCGATATGCGGAAAAGTGAAGGTGATGATCTGCCCGGCATAAGACGGATCGGTAATGATCTCCTGGTAGCCGGTCATCGAGGTATTGAAGCAGACTTCGCCGACCGCATGGCCGGCGGCCCCGACGCCCTTGCCCCAGAAAACCGTGCCGTCAGCCAGCACTAGCGCGGCCGTAGCCCAGCGCGGCGCGGCGTCGGTCGCGCCTGCGGTCTTTGGAGGTGTCATGATGAATTTTTTGCCCGTTCGTGAGGGCTCGCGCTTCGCCTTGGCCCTCCGTGGCCTTGGCGTCTGCGAACCGCGCGGGTTGTAACCAAGCGGTCGCAGAGGGTCAAGGTGTGCTCGCTGCTAATTCACAAGCATTTTCAATAACTTATTTGCTTTGCCAATAGCGTCGCAGGCGATTAGTTTCCGCCCTTCGACCCAACGGAACCGAAACAATGCTGCGCGACAAGCTGAACGAGGCCATGAAGGATGCCATGCGCGCCCGCGATACCGCGGCGCTGGGCACGATTCGCCTGATCCTGGCCAAACTCAAGGAAGTAGACATCGCCGCCCGCACTGAGGCGAACCGCGAGGGCGTGGCAGACGACCGGATCCTGTCGATGCTGCAAGGCATGATCAAGCAGCGCAACGAATCGGTGGCGCTCTACGAGAAGGGCAATCGCACCGACCTGGCCGAGAAGGAAAAGGCCGAGATCGCCGTCATCGAGCGTTTCCTGCCGCAGCAGATGGACGAAGCCGCCGTCGAAGCCGCCATCCGCGAGGCCATCGCCGCAACGGGCGCCGCCTCGATCAAGGACATGGGCAAGGTCGTAGGCCAGCTCAAAGCCAAGTATGCCGGCCAGATCGACTTCTCCAAGGCCTCGGCCGCGGTGAAAAAGGCGCTGGGCGGCTGAACTGACGACAACCGGAGCTTCTCAGCTCCCGGTAACGATCCCCGTTATCCCTTCTGGCGCGACCGTCGACCGAGGGCCATTTTAGAATAATGGCCTTCCCTCCGGGCTTCCTCGACGAACTGCGCGCGCGGCTCAGCATGTCCGACATCGTCGGACGCAAGGTCGTGCTGAAGCGCCGCTCGGGGTCGGAGTATGCCGGCCTCTGCCCGTTCCACAACGAAAAGACACCGTCCTTCACGGTCAACGACAAGAAGGGCTTCTTCCATTGCTTCGGCTGCGGTGCCCATGGCGATGCCGTGGGCTTCGTCATGAAGACCGAGGGTCTTTCCTTTCCCGAATCGGTCGAGAAGCTGGCCCGCGAGGTCGGCATGCCGGTGCCGCGCGCCACGCCGGCCGAGCGCGAACGGGTCGAGCGGGCAGCGACCCTGCAGCAGGTCGTCGAGTTGGCGGCGCGATGGTTCCAGAAGCAGCTGCGCCTGCCGGTGGGGCGCCAGGGCCTCGACTATCTGCGCGGCCGCGGTCTCAGCGACCAGACGATCGACGATTTCCGGCTGGGTTTCGCGCCGGATTCGCGCGACGGGCTGATCTCGGCGCTGAAGCGCGAGAACGTGCCGATCGAGAAGATCGTCGAGGCGGGCCTCGCCATCCAGCCGGACGACAACCGCGAGCCCTACGACCGCTTCCGAGGCCGCGTGATGTTCGTCATCAACGACCGCCGCGGCCGCGCCATCGCCTTCGGCGGACGCGTCATGGGGGCCGGCGAGCCCAAGTACCTTAACTCGCCGGAGACTCCGCTCTTCCACAAAGGCGCCAACCTCTACTGTCTCGACCGCGCGCGCGAGGCGGCCACCAAGGATCGGCCGATCATCGTGGCCGAAGGCTACATGGACGTGATCGCCCTTCATGGGGCCGGATTCACCGGCTCGGTGGCGCCGCTCGGCACCGCCCTGACCGAGGGCCAGCTCGGCGAACTGTGGAAGCTGGCCGATGAACCCTATCTCTGCTTCGACGGCGACAATGCCGGCCGCCGCGCCGCCGCCCGCGCCGCCGAACGGGCTCTGCCTTTGCTGCGTGCCGGAAAGAGCCTGCGCTTTCTTGCCCTGCCGGCCGGCGAAGATCCCGACAGCCTGATCCGTTCGCGCGGGCCCGACGCGGTGCGGCGCGTGCTCGATCTGGCGCGGCCGCTCTCGGACGTCGTCTGGGACATGGCGACGGAGAACAAGCCTGTCGACACACCGGAGCGGCGCGCCAGCCTGCAACGCGCCGTCGAACAGCAGGTCGCCGGAATTGCCGATCCGGTCGTGCGGGACTTCTATCGTAACGAGATGCGCAGCCGGCTGAACCGCCTGCGGCGGCCCGATCCGGCCCCCTGGCAACCCGGTGCTCGCAAGCCCTTCCGCCGGCCGGGCGATCCGCCGCCGCCGCCATTCGCTGCCGGTTCCGCCGCCCGGCGCTCCGGCGTCGACCTCGATGGTTCGCGTCAGGAGCGAGCCCTCCTGGGCGCCCTGATCGAACGGCCGGCGCTTCTGCATGTCCTGGCCGAGGAACTGGCGCATCTTCCCCTCGTTAATCCCGAGCTGGGCCGGTTACGCAGCGGCCTGCTCGACGCTCTGTCGCTGGTACCTTTCGGTATCGACCCGGCTGCAGATGATGCAGCGGCCGGTGATATTCCCCTTGAAGAGCGGCTGATCGAGGATCATTTGAAGCGCTCCGGACTGGGCGCCGTCGCCGAGGCGGCGCGCGCCAAGGCCCGTGAGGTCTTCCGGGACGATCCGGCCGACGCCGACGGATGGGTCGGCCAGTGGCGGCGGGCAGCCCGCCATTTGACCCAGCTCACGGCCGATCCGGAGGAGCTGAAGCGGGCCGAGGAAGCCCTGGCGGAGGACCTGAGTGAGGAAAATCTGCGGCGGTTGCAGGCCATCCTGGACCGCATGCGACGGGAAAGCGCAGACCATGGGGCAGGCTAAGGATAGCTGACTTGCGGCGGAATAAGGGCTTCCCCCTATCGCTGCTTGCGCTTAAGCCCCATATAGTAGAAGGGTAGTTTGCGGGGCCCGCCCTTCCCGCCTCCCCTTCTTGCAGCCAAATTCACGGCCAGATCGGCCGTTCTATCTGTTTGTCGCATCCAAGGATTAGTAATGGCGACCAAAACCGCAACCGTAGCCCAGCCCGAAGTCACCGATGCCCGCGAAGAGGGGCCCGATGCCCCCCTGCTCGACACGCTCGGAGCCGAACTCAAGAAGCTGGTTCAGAAGGGCAAGGAGCGGGGCTACGTCACCTACGACGAGCTGAACGCCGCCCTGCCGCCCGACGAAGTGTCCTCCGAGCAGATCGAGGACACCATGGCCATGCTGTCCGAAGCTGGCGTCAACGTCGTCGAGGCCGAGGAGCAGGAAGACACCACCGCCAACCCAGCCGAGCCGGCCAAGACCGCCGTGGTCGCTGCTGAAGCGACCGGCGAGGATGAGGAGCTCGGCCGGACCGACGATCCCGTCCGCATGTACCTGCGCGAGATGGGCAGCGTCGAGTTGCTGAGCCGTGAAGGCGAAATCGAGATCGCCAAGCGCATCGAGGCCGGCCAGGACAAGATGATCGGCGGCATCTGCGAAAGCCCCATGACGATCACGGCGCTGCTGCACTGGCGCGACGCGATCAACGAGGGCCGCATCCTGCTGCGCGACGTCATCGATCTCGAAGCGACCCAGGGCGGCGGCGCGCCCGGCGAAGGCAAGGGCGCCATGCCGGCGGCGACTGCGCCTGTTGCCGCCGCTCCCGCAATGCCGCGTCCGGCAATGCCGAAGCTGGTGCGCCCGCCCGCTCCGCCGGCCGCCGGCCCCAATGGCGAAGGCGGCGCCGAAGCCGCGCCGGGTGAAGGCGGCGAGGAAGACGATGAGAACGCGCTGTCGCTCTCGGCGCTCGAGGAGAAGCTCAAGCCCGAGGTCCTGCGCACCCTCACCAAGATCTATAAAGTCTACATGGAAATGTCGAAGGTGCAGAACCGGCGCCTGTCGACTCTCGCTCGCGGCCAAAAGCCGAGCACGGAATTCGAGAAGAGCTACGAGAAGCACCGCAAGAAGATCGTCGAGCTGGTGCGCACGGTGCACATCAACGCCAACCGCATCGAACAGCTCAAGCTCTCGCTTTACGACCTCAACCGCAAGCTGATGCTGCTCGAAGGCAAGCTGATGCGTCAGGCCGAGACCTTCCGCATCCCGCGCCAGGACTTCCTCGACAATTATCTCACGCACGAGATCGACCCCAACTGGCTCGAAAAAGTCGGCAAGCTGTCGGGCCGGGGCTGGAAGGATTTCGCCAAGAAGCGTGCGCCTGAGATCGAGAAGATCCGCGCCGAGATCAGGGAGATCTCGGATCACGCCGGTGCACCGATCTTCGAGTTCCGCCGCATGTGCAAGACCGTCCAGGACGGCGAGCGCGAAATGATGCGAGCGAAGAAGGAGATGATCGAGGCCAATCTGCGTCTCGTGATCTCGATCGCCAAGAAGTACACCAACCGCGGCCTGCAGTTCCTGGATCTCATCCAGGAAGGCAACATCGGCCTGATGAAGGCGGTCGACAAGTTCGAGTATCGCCGCGGCTACAAGTTCTCGACTTACGCGACCTGGTGGATTCGTCAGGCCATCACTCGCTCGATCGCCGATCAGGCGCGCACCATCCGTATCCCGGTGCACATGATCGAGACCATCAACAAGCTGGTCCGCACCAGCCGCCAGATGCTGCACGAGATCGGCCGCGAGCCGCAGCCCGAGGAGCTGGCCGAGAAGCTCGGCATGCCGCTCGAGAAGGTGCGCAAGGTCCTGAAGATCGCCAAGGAGCCGATCAGCCTCGAGACCCCGATCGGCGACGAGGAGGACAGCCACCTCGGCGACTTCATCGAGGACAAGAACGCCGTGATCCCGCTCGAAGCGGCGATCCAGGGCAACCTGCGTGAAAGCACGACGCGGGTGCTGGCGACGCTGACGCCGCGCGAGGAGCGCGTGCTGCGCATGCGCTTCGGCATCGGCATGAACACCGACC